>Ga0247807_10000042_pt1 | contig 216540 bp, 194 predicted proteins | sample UWRJL074202C1_FD_179931 | JGI IMG/M metagenome (GOLD analysis project Ga0247807, IMG submission 179931) | Plant litter microbial communities from Arlington Agricultural Research Station in Wisconsin, United States - UWRJ-L074-202C-1 | ecosystem: Environmental > Terrestrial > Plant litter >...
AATAATAAATGGCTCCTGAGAAGCATTAATTCAGTTAATGAAACTTGGGAAAGGAAACTTTTGTGCCGAAACAGAGGTAAACCTAGCTAAAACACAGTTCTAAAAAATTTATTCATAGGAGGTTTAGCTGGCTAGGGCAGTGGTACTATTTTGGGTTGCAGGGTCGTTCAGAAGAAGAAAGCTCTTCTGATTAATTGGGTTAAGCATCCAGGAAATGGCCTCAGTGAATTAGCGTAAAAAATCAATTTGTAGGATTGTAAGAAATAAAAGCTGTTTGAGCGCAGCGAGTTCTTTTATTTCCAATCCGAAGATTTGATTTTTAGCGAATTCAGTGCAGCCTTGATTTTTGGTTACCTTTTTATTAAGAAAAAGGTAAGAGCCATTCGGTGGCGGCGAACCGAGGCAAGGTTTTAGGGGGGGATAGCTAGGAAGGAGATTGCTTCACTGCGTTCGCAATGACAAAAATGTGTTAGAATTACAAACTATTGTTCTTGCGACTTTTTCTTTTTCTTCAACATCAAAAATATTGTAGCGATAAACGTGATGAGATAAATAAAACCTAACGCTGGTTTCCTAAAAGTAAAACTTTGGAAATCAAATTCACGCAGCAATGCCAAACCGATAGGAAAAGCAATTAATGCAAAAACAATGTTGAAGCCTATTTTATTTTTCATCGTATTATGTCTTATCCTTTTCTCAAATATTTTGTCAAAATTACAATGGTTTGTCCTTCAACTTTACCTTCAATTTGCTCGGTATTGTCATGCACTAAACGAATGTTTTTAACTACTGTGCCTAATTTTGCGCTGATCGTACTTCCTTTAACATCTAGCGTTTTAATTAATACAACGGTATCGCCTTCTAATAAACGAGCACCATTGCTATCTTGATGAAATTCTACCGTTCCATCTTGCTCATGATCTCCAGTTTTTTTAGCCCATTCTAATGTCTCATCGGTTAGGTATAAAATATCTAAACTATCTGCAGCCCAACCTTCGTTTCTTAACCTACTCAACATTCTCCAAGCTACTACCTGCACTGGGGAAAATTCGCTCCACATTGTTTCTGTTAACACTTTCCAATGTTCAGGATTAATTTGCTCTGTTTTCTCAATCTGGTCTAAACAGGTTTTACAAACCAAAATGCTGTTATCTGTATTGGCATTATCCGTTGGTGGAACTTCGTAAACAGCTAAATTGCCTTCTCCATTGCATAATTCACATTTATTTCCCGAACGTGTTTGTAATTGTTTTTCTAGCGACATATTGATATTAGATTTGCCGCGAAAGTACTGAATTTATTTGAATTGGGTTTGTTGGTAGCTATAGCATTCATGATTCACGTCATATCGACAGAGCGCAGCGACGAGATATCTAAATGTTATTAACACTGAATAAACTTTAGAGCTACAGGTATAAAAAAAACAAACAGATTTCTCCTCGTGAAAAACTCGTTCGAAATAACGCAAACTAGGCTTTGGTGCGCTTAGGTTTCTTAGGAGTTTCAAAAACCTTTGCGCTCTTTGTGTCTTTGCGGTTAAAATAGCGGAAATGGGATTGCTTCGCAAAGCTCGCAATGACGAAGTATTTGACTTTGCTGCGCTTAAGTTTCTTAGGTGGTACAAAAACCTTAGCGCTCTTTGTGACTTTGCAGTTAAAAATCTACCTCAAAGGCAAATGCACTTCAGCCAACATACACCTTGCACTACCACCACCATTTTGCTCAATCATGTATAAAGGCGCATAAATTAGCTTTGCGTATTTAGAGAGTACAGCAATTTGACTTTCATTTAGCACGTTATAGGCCTGCTCAGACATGACTAACAAACTATCGCCATTTGCATTTTTAACCTGCAACATGTTGCCTGCAAAGTGGTTCATTTGATCGAGACTGATTTTAATAATTTCTTTTCCAGAAAGGCTTAATGCTTTTTGTACAAAATCACGTTCGTATAAATTAGGGATCGAATCAAGACAGATTACCGCAAATTTATCTCCAATACACATCATCACATTGGTATGGTAAATTGGGTAATTTGTTGAATCAACCGCATTAAATATGACCGATTTATATCCTGCCAACTGACAAAAATTATTAAATGCTTCTACCTCAGTACGGATACTTAAACAGGCGTATGCAATTTTATTTGCTCGATCTAAAACCATACTGCCTGTACCTTCTAAGAAAATATTTCCATTTTCGTAAAAGCTTAAATCATTGATATGGGTTATTTCGAAATTACTTTCTAATGTTTCTAGTATTTCTTTCCTTCTTTCTAACCTGCGGTTTTCAGAAAACATTGGGTAAAGAAAAACAGCACCATCTTCATGAAAAGAAACCCAATTATTTGGGAAGATAGAATCTGGTGTTGCAGGTTCTAAAGTATCATCAATTACAGTTACATCAATACCATTTGAGCGCAACATCGCTACAAAACCATCAAATTCTTTCAAAGCTTGCTGTTGAACATCGCTCTGCTCACTCGCTTGCTGAAATTTATTATTGCCTGCCGTTTGTTCGTTAAACTTAAAATCAACAGGGCGAATCATTAGGATATGGGAAGTTGTTTGCATTTTATTTTTCGTTGAGCCTGTTTTTATAATCCATTTGTTCGTGCAAAATTCTTATAATTTCAATATTATTAGATTTTGATTCATGGTAAAAAATAATATGCTTACCAATATTTAGACCGTATAGACTAGGGTTAATATCTAAATATATTTTGCCAATTTCGGGTTTTTGTGCTATTTGATTAAAGGCGTAAATTAAAAGCTCGTAATATTTGTCAGCTTGTTTTTCTGACCAATTATAGTAAGTATAAGACCAAATGTTTGTAAGGTCTTCAACAGCTTTATTAGACAGTAGATAATTAGCCATTTTTATGCTGAGCTTTTATAGCAGCTAAATGTTGTTTCGGATCAAAATTGTGTGCTATGCCGCTATCTAAACCATCTTTAATAGCTTTTTTTAAAGCCATTGCCTTGTGTTCTTCTTCTTCTAAAAGTCGTAACCCAGCACGAATCATCTCGCTGGCATTTTTAAATCTTCCTTTTGCGATGCTATCTTCTACAAATTCTTCAAAATAGTTACCTAATGATACAGAAGTGTTGTTTCCCATGATTTCAAAATGTTTTCTTAAAGTTACCAATTATTGGTAATAATAGCAAGTTCCAATTTTTAAAATTGGGCTACTAACTTTTACCTTCCACCTCAAACCTTCTGCCTTATAAATTATCTCTCAAAATCGGTAAACTCATGCAATGAAAGCCTCCGCGGGCTCTTGACAATTCTGCCGATGGCATTAAAATCAAGGTATCTGTAATGGTTTCTGCATCTACTTTACCACTTTCTAAATCGTTGATCAAATCTTTTACATCAACTATGTTAAACCCCTCTGCTTTAAAGGCTTCTACTGTTTTGTCATTTCTATCATAACCTAAAACCACACCTTCTTTAATGGCTAAGAGATTGCATGAATCTGTCCACTGCTCTCTAGAATCGTAAGGGAATTGATTGTTGCCGCTGTAAATAATTTTTGTAGGTTCTGTGCTTTTTAAGTCATTCTGACTAATGTCATTGAGCAAAGCCTCTACATGTTCAAAGTATTTTGGCTTTCCAGGTTTATCTTTATGAAATTGGATAGCAGTTGTAGCTTCTAGTTTTTCTGGTTCTTTTAAAAAGTTAATTGGTTCATCTGCATTAAACTTTGGAGAATGGGCAATGGAATTTAAAATAACCCAAGTGTTGCGTTTAACCTGTGTGAAAACAGTGTCTAAATGCATATAATCACGCTTTGCTGGAATTTTAACCACCGTTACTTTCTCTACTACATTTTGCTCAAACAACAATTTAATGGCTTCATTTGCTCCATGTTCAGATGTACGTTCGCTGCAACCAATTAACACATGGTTCGGACTAACCATCATCACGTCGCCACCTTCTAGCGTGGTGCTAAATGCAGGTTCGTCGCCAGGTCTTAAAAAGTGCATGGTTACATCAGGAATTTCTAAAATGTTATTTTTGTAACTTTCAAAAATTGGATGGTTAAAGAAAATGTACCGCATCAATAATGTTTCGCGGACACGAGCTTTTTTAGCGGGTTTATTAAGTAAAATATGGTTATTGATGGTTGTGCCTACATCCCTGGTGAAAATTAAATTTGGGATTGGTGCAAAAATCATCGTATCATCAGGCAAAGTTCCCGAAATGAAAATCTCTGCTAATACTTTTGGGTCGGTATTGGTTAATTCAAGTTGAACTTTGTAAGTGCAACCTTCAATCGCGGCAACAGCAGCAACCAGTTTTTTTCTGATGGATTCATTCTCCAGCATCTCGCTCAATAAATTCTGAACTTCGATTACCGATTTAGAATTATGGAAATCTGAATGGTTTGGCTTAAAGAAATTACGATTAGCTTCAACAGAATCAATCTCAGCTAATTTACCCTTAATTTTTGCTGGATCTAAGAAATACATCAGCAATTTTAGGTAGTAGTCGTACTCTCCCTTACGGATGGTATCTAGATGCACAATATCCTCAAAAAGCCAATCTTGCGCTTTAGAAGGTACTACTTTACCCAATCCGCTATCCGGACTATGGATCAATAATTTTCTTAACCTGCCAATTTCTGTATTTACGTTGACTTCAAAATTTCCTGTTCCGCTCATATATCTGGTATGTTGTAGTGCAAAGCTATCAGATTTTTTCATAGTCTGAAAGTCGGGAAGTCGGAAAGTCGGATGATTTGCTTCATTAGTATCATTTGTTCATTTGTAAGTAAAGTCACCAGATTTTTAACAATTCAGCAATTTATCAATGAAGTAATTGATTTGAAATTTGCAATTCATGCTTCTCCCTTAAACCTTCCACCATCTACCTTTTGCGTTAGGGATAGGAGCGGCATACTTTTAGCCCGAGCGCAGCGAAGAAAAGCTAAAAGATATAGCGGATAGCCCGCCCGAACGCCCAAAATATAATTATAATACCATGCAATCTGTTTCTTTGGGCTTTAGTCTTTCAGCTTTAGTCTTTAATCGTTATTTTTGACCCATGAATTTTATTATTACTGCCACGCTTAACGCAATTAAACAGATTTACAACGAAGAAATTGCAGAAAGTGTAATCAATATACAAGAAACCCGTAAAGAATTTGAAGGTCAGGTAACGATTGTTGTTTTCCCGATTACTAAAATTTCTAAGAAATCTCCAGAAGAAACGGCTAAAGCCATTGGCGAATACTTAGTAGAAAATGTGGAAGAAGTGACCGCTTTTAATGTAGTTAAAGGCTTTTTGAACTTAAGCATAGCTGATAGTTATTGGTTAAATTTGTTCAATACCGAATTGTTGAGCGATGATTTTGGTAAAATCAAATCGAACGGACAAAAGGTGATGGTAGAATATTCATCGCCAAATACCAACAAACCCTTGCACTTAGGCCACGTACGTAACAATTTATTGGGTTATTCGGTTGCTGAATTGCTAAAAGCGGATGGTTACGAAGTTTTTAAAGTTAACTTGGTGAATGACAGGGGAATTCACATCTGTAAATCGATGTTGGCCTGGGAGAAATGGGGCAATGGCGAAACTCCAGAAAATTCAGGATTAAAAGGCGACCATTTGGTAGGGAAATACTATGTGGTTTTCGATAAAGAATACAAAAAAGAGATTGAAGCTTTAAAAGCTGAAGGGCAGACCGAAGAGGAAGCTAAAAAGAATGCACCCTTAATTAAAGAAGCACAACAGATGTTGTTAGCTTGGGAAGCAGGCGATGAAGCTGTAATCTCTCTTTGGCAAAAGATGAATGGCTGGGTTTATGATGGCTTTGCAGTGAGCTACAAAAATTTGGGTGTCGATTTTGATAAATATTATTACGAAAGCAATACCTACTTGTTAGGAAAAGATACGGTTGATGAGGGTTTGGCAAAAGGAGTTTTCTTTAAAAAAGAAGATGGCTCGGTGTGGATTGATTTAACTGCGGATGGCTTAGACCAAAAATTGGTTTTACGTGCGGATGGAACTTCGGTTTACATTACCCAAGATTTAGGTACTGCCCAAATGAAATACGATGATTTTCACATGGATCAATCTATTTATGTGGTTGGTAATGAGCAAGATTATCACTTCAAGGTATTGTTCTTGATTTTAGAAAAATTAGGCAAAAGTTGGGCGAAAGGTTTACATCACTTAAGTTATGGTATGGTAGATTTGCCTAGCGGAAAAATGAAAAGTAGGGAAGGAACCGTAGTTGATGCGGATGATTTAGTAGCAGAAATGATTGAAACTGCGAAACAAAAAACCGAAGCTTTAGGTAAAATCAACGATTTTTCGGAAGCTGAGAAAGAAGAATTGTATTACAACATCGGTTTAGGTGCTTTAAAATATTTCTTGTTAAAAGTTGAACCTAAAAAACGTTTATTGTTCGACCCATCTGAATCGATAGATTTTCAGGGCAATACAGGTCCGTTTATCCAGTATACCCACGCTAGGATTAAATCTTTATTGGCCAAGGCTGATTTTAAGTTAGGCGTTAAGAGTTTGGAGTTGACAAAATTAGAGCCAACAGAGTTGGAAATGATTATGTTATTGGCTAAGTATCCTGAAGAATTAACCAATGCAGCAAAGGCATACAGTCCGGCGTTTTTGGCGAACTACTTATACGAAGTAGCGAAGTTGTTCAATAAGTTTTACCATGAGGTTCCGCCGATTGTGAAAGAAGAAAACGAAGCTTTAAAACAACATCGTCTAAACATTTGCAAAGTTACCGCTGATGTTTTAAAAGCCGGAACAGCGATTTTGGGGATTAATGTGCCAGAGAGGATGTAAACCCCTAAATCCCCTGAAGTGGACTTTGGTTAAACGTGGAACCGTCATTTCGAGTGAGCAAAGCGAAGAGAAATCTTATTCCCTATCTGTCGGTGTCTCACGACCGAAATTATTTAGTAAACGATATTTTTAGCTCTTACATTAGATTCTTCGCTGCACTCTGAATGACAAATACTTATATCCAAGAACTAGTTCTTCTTTGCCTAGCTGCTTTTGCGGCAGGTTTTATTGATGCCATTGTTGGCGGAGGTGGTTTATTGCAAACGCCAGCCACGCTTTTAATCCTTCCACATTATCCTGTTGCTAGTATTTTCGGAACAGTTAAAATTCCATCGTTGGCAGGTACAACTGTTGCTGCTTACAAATATTCAAAACAGGTAAAATTCAATTATAAAGTTTTAGCGGCTTGTGTAATTGCTGCCTTTTGTGCTTCTTTATTGGGCGCTTATTCGGTTAGTATGATTAACAATACAGTGATCAAACCCATTATTTTGGTGGTGTTGATATGCGTTGCAATTTATACCTACTTTAATAAGCAGTTTGGAATCCATCAACACAAAGAACATTCGATAAAAAAACAGGTGTTGTTAGCGGGTTTGTTCGGTCTAATTATTGGATTTTACGATGGATTAATTGGTCCAGGAACGGGTTCTTTTCTTATTTTAGTTTTCATCGCCGTACTGGGCTTCGATTTTGTGGGCGCAAGTGCACATGCTAAAATTGTGAACATGGCTACCAATCTAGCAGCGCTGATATATTTCAGTTCCACCGGTCATGTGTTGTATCAATATGCTATTCCGATGGCAGTTTTAAATATCCTAGGCTCATTTTTTGGCGCCAAATTAGCTTTATTCAAAGGAAATAAGTTTATCCGTATTTTCTTCCTAATCGTGGTTTTTGGAACGATATTAAGGTTTGCTTGGGATGTCTTAAGATAGGGTCATTAGTGTCACTTGTTCATTAGTTTGTCTCGGTTACGTACGGAGCTGTATTATAGGTAGTACGCCATTGCGTAAGGCCTCAGTGAATTAGCGTTAAGAAAATCAATTTGTAGGATTGCAAGAAATAAAAGCTGTTTGAGCGCCCGCCAGCCGCGGCTGGCAGCGAGTTCTTTTATTTCAATCCGAAAATTTAGTTTTTAGCGAATTCGGTGCAGCCTTAATTTATTCATGAGCTCATAATATTTAGTGGAATTCATGCGCTCGCAAGCTCGGGTTTGGTTACCTTTTTATCAAGAAAAAGGTAAGAGCCATTCGGTGGTGGCGAACCGAGGCAAGCCTCTGAGTGGGAGTAACATGTCAAAAATGAAATTCAGATATTGATTTTTAAATCTTATCATCAACTGCACCTCATAAATTACTCCTTGCTCTTATCATCACTCTTTTTTGCCACTACACCACTTTTTGTTTCTATTGGTTTTTTTCTTCTGAAACTTGGGAACTGCATGGGGCTTTTCTCAGGTCTCTCATCACCCAACAAAACACCCCATTGTTTAAACTGCTCCGTACGGTCGAAAATGATTTTCAGTACTGCGATAATTGGTAAAGAGAGGAACATACCGGAGACACCTGCAATGGTACCACCGAGTAACACCCCGAGAATAGAGAACAGCGCATTTATTTTAACTTTCGAACCTACAATACGAGGCATCAAAATATTGTTATCTAAAAATTGAACCACCGCAATTACCCCTAAAACAGTAATTACTGGCCATAATTCAGTAGACGAAGTTAAGGTTAACAATACGCCAATCAAGTTTCCAATTAATGCACCAACATATGGAATTAGGTTTAAAATAGCGAAAATTACACCAATCAATAAGGCATGTTTAATGCCTATGAGTAAAAGTATTCCGCCTAATAAAACCGTCATGTAACTTACTTGGATCAATAAACCAATTAGGTAACTTTTAATGATCGATTCGGTTTCGTAAACAACTTCCTTAACTTTAGAGTGGTCATCAGTTTTAAACCACATAAAGGTAAAACGCAACAGAATATCTTTGTAAAAAAGAATTAAATAAATATATATAGGTAGTAAACCAACGAAAACAAAAATACCTGTTAGGGTTACAGCAGCCCCACTGGCCGCTTTGCCTCCCATAGATAACAAATCGTCGCTTTTTTCATTGATAAAAGCAGTTTGTTTTTTAGTGTCAATTCCAGTTAAACCACTTACCCACTCTTGTAACGACTGTAAATGTTTAGCAACGTTCTGTTTAATCTGTGGAAAATCATCAACCAACATTCCTATTTGAGCAGAGAAAAACCACACAATACCAGCAATAAAAATAGCCACCAATAATATCGGAATAATTATAGAAAGGGATTCTGGAACTTTATATTTTCTCAAAAAACGGTAAATAGGCAATAGCATAATGCTAATAAAAAATGCCATGATGATGGGCATAATGATATCTCTGCCCACCACTAAAATGGCAATGGCAAGTACAATACCCAATAATTCAATAGACCGCTTAACCGTTAGTGGAAGTTCTTTCATAGTTTTGTTTGTTTTCAAAGCAATAAACACCAAGTTAGTTAAATTGTTTGTTTCGGAGATAGGATAAGAGTTAAGATGAATATTTATTTTTTAGAAAGATTTTAGGAGCGCAGGGACAACGCTGTTTTTAGGGTTTGTTCCTGCTTTTCGTTGCTGCCGATGAAGAATCGGCATTCACTGCAATCAGGGCTAAAAACTTTGGCTTGTGCAAATGAAACCCCTCATATGCACAAGCAGATGTGCTATAAACCCGATAAAAACGAAAATCCTTTTTGTCAATCCTGAGCTTGTCGAAGGACAAACAAAAAGATTGTAGTGTTAGCGGGACTGCAATTGCTAAAAGCCGGTGACATTCATTTTCATTTAAAATTATTAAGCTTAAACACCTTACCTTCTTATTACCAAAACTCCCATTAAAAATATTAATTTTGTATCCAGTCTTTCGCTTTTGCTAAGCCCTTTGCTTTAGTCTTTAAGCTTTAGTCTCTAAGCTCGAAAAAATGTACACAACAGATACCATTATTGCTTTATCAACTCCACCAGGTAGCGGTGCCATTGGCGTAATCCGTTTATCTGGCCCAGATGCCATCACCCTTACCAATCAAGTTTTTGCAGGTAAAGATTTAACTAAACAGGCATCACATACTTTGCATTTTGGTTTAATTAAAGATGAAGAACTGATTGTAGATGAAGTTGTTGCAGGTCTGTATGTGGCGCCAAAATCTTACACCAAAGAAAATGTGGTAGAGATTTCTTGCCATGGTTCCAATTACATTATCCAACAGATTTTAAATTTGCTGATTAAAAAAGGAGCAAGGGCAGCCAAACCAGGAGAGTTTACTTTAAGGGCTTTTTTAAATGGTGCTTTCGATTTAAGTCAGGCAGAGGCGGTTGCTGATTTAATCGCGTCAGACAGTAAAGCATCTCACGATGTGGCATTACAACAAATGAGAGGTGGCTTTTCTACAGAATTGGCAGCTTTAAGGGAGCAGTTGATCCACTTTGCCTCGATGATAGAATTGGAACTGGATTTTGCTGAAGAAGATGTTGAATTTGCCAACAGAGACCAGTTAAAGTCATTAATATTACGTCTCATATCTCATATCTCACATCTCATATCTTCCTTTGAATTCGGTAACGTTTTGAAGAATGGAGTGCCTATTGTAATTGCTGGTAAACCCAACGTAGGCAAATCGACTTTGTTAAACGCTTTATTAAACGAAGAACGAGCCATCGTTTCAGACATCGCCGGAACAACTAGAGATACGATTGAAGATGAATTGAATATCAATGGTATCATTTTCCGCTTCATAGATACCGCAGGTATCCGCGATACGGCAGACATAATCGAAGCAAAGGGAGTTGAACGTACGTTAGAACGTATGAAACAGGCAAAGTTGATTATGTATATGGTTGATGCTTTACAAACGCCAGATGAGTTGGAAGAGCAATTAACAGATTTAAAAAAAATAGATATCCCATATATCGCCATCGTAAACAAAGCCGATTTATTTACGGATGAGCAGAAAGTAGAATTTGCTAAAAAAAAAGTTTTATTTTTATCTGCCAAAGAAAACATAGGCGTAGAAGAATTGAAAGAGGCACTTTTAGCAAAAGTAAATCTACATTCCATCAATACCAGCGAAACTTTGGTTTCCAACATCCGCCATGTAGAAGCTTTGAAAAATACGGAGAAAGCTTTGGCTAATGTTTTAAACAACATCGATATCCCAGTAACTTCAGATTTCTTGGCCATGGATATTAAACAGGCGCTACATTATTTGGGAGAGATAACTGGCACAGTTACTACTGATGATTTGTTGGAGAATATTTTTAGTAAGTTTTGTATCGGCAAGTAAACACGCAAAAATAGACAAACAAAAACAACATTAAACCGCTTATAATCAATGATTTAAGTGGTTTTTTCATTGTACGGGTTTTTCGGTTTTTTGTCCCTTTTTGTCCGTTTTTGTCCCTGGTTTGTCTCTTTTTTTCGGACTCCCCGCAAGGCGAAAATCACTGGGGGAGATTACTTCACTTATTTACTCTTAGGTGCACTTAAATACACTAACTGGCAGGGTGAATTATCCAAAAGGGGAATTACAGGGTGAATTACCACAGATGACCGGTTCGGTCAAAATCTGCCACTACGCTGTTTTATTTTGTGATTTCGATCACACTTTCCGGAATTCAGGATGAGTTATTTTGATGTTCGGATGGGACTGGTACGCCTTACATTTTTAAAATTTTTAGACTATGAGTTCCAACATCCGCGTACACAGGATCTGCCAGTATTGCCAGAACGATTTCGAGGCCAGGACTACGGTAACCAAATACTGTAGTGACCGGTGCTCGAAGGCGGCATACAAGGCCATCAAAAGAAGGGAGAAGATGATCGCAAGCGAAGTGGAAATGAAGCAGGCAAAAGAAAAGCCTCTGCAGGATCTGCGCAACAAGGAATTTCTTACCGTGAGGCAGGCTGCACAGCTATTGAACAGTTCGGCAAAGACGGTCTATAACCTGATTGATTTGGGAAAGATCAATGCGGTCAACCTCTCCCAGCGCAAAACGCTTATCCTTCGGGCGCAGATCGATATGCTCTTTGAACCCATTCTGCCAGAGGTAGACCTGCGTAGCCCGCCAAAGCCCACAAAGGTAAAGATATCCGAAGCTTACCACATGGCCGAGATCCAGCTGAAGTACAATATCTCGGAAAAGGCGCTCTTCGACATCATCAAACGCAACAATGTCCCAAAGCTGGCAAAGGGCTGGCATGTTTATGTGCCCAAGGATGAAATTGACCAGATTTTTAACCCAACCAAAAAGTAAAGCTTATGTCAAAGGTAACATTGAGACAGAGAACGCTCTCCAGTGGAAGGATCACCTTCTTCCTAGATTTTTACCCGCCACTTAGAAACCCCTCTTCGGGAAAGCCCATGAGAAAGGAATACCTCAAGCTGTATATGGTAAGTGAGCCCAAGAGCGAGGCAGACAGGATGTTCAACAAGCAGACCCTGGTCCTTGCAGAGAACATCCGAGCAAAAAGGCAGATGGCCATCCAGAACAACGACTATGGATTTTTGGACAAGGAAAGATTGACCGGAAGCTTTATGGATTACTATCGTGAAATCGTCCGCAAGAAGGGAGGAATGAACTGTGATACCTGGTTCATGTCCCAAAGGTACCTGGCCAGTTTTTCAGGAGAAGACCTGAGGTTTTTTCATTTAACGGTAGGTTTCTGCGAGGACTACAAGGAATATCTGCTCAGTGCTCCAGCGATCAACTCCCGGAAGAAGAAGATCTCCAACAATACCGCGCTGAAATACTATAACATGTTCCGTTATGTGCTGCGCTCTGCCTATAAGCACCAAATGCTGACCGAGAATATCTACGATAGGACGAGCTCGATACGTGAGCACGATACCCACAGGGAGTTTTTGACGATAGAGGAATTCCAGAAATTGGCTTCCACCAAGGCTTCATCGGAAATCATGAAAAGAGCATCAATAGTTTCGGGCCTAACAGGAATGAGGTTTTCTGACATCAAGGGGCTGGTCTGGTCTGAAGTCCGTGGGAGCGAGGGAGATTATTACATCCAGTTCAAGCAGAAAAAGACAAAGGGAGCAGAGGTGCTGCCGATTTCTGACCAGACCTATTCGCTACTCGGCAAACGAAAGGAACTGGGTGACAAGGTTTTTCCAAAACTGGACTATAACCAGACTAGGCAGTTTCTGCCGGGCTGGTTGCAAAGGGCTGGTATTACCAAGCATATAACCTTTCACAGTTTTAGGCATACTTTCGCTACGCTTCAGCTTTCGATGGGAACTGACATCTTTACCGTTTCGAAGCTCCTCGGGCATAAGGACATCAAGACCACACAGATCTATACCAAGATCATAGATTCTAAAAAGAAGGAAGCAGCGACAAGGATACATTTGGAACTTTAGTAGGTGTAGATCCTTTTTTTGAATCGGTCGGCGAGCTTTTCGTCGGCCATTTTTTTTAGGTGGAAATTGGTCTGGTCCTTATTGGCTTCGATATATGCTTCAAGTTCCACGCGTTTGAAGAGCAGTTTTTTGCCAAGCTTAAAGGCTGGGATTTCTCCACGGCAGACCTTGGAATAAATGGTAGCTTTTGCAAGGCCAAGGATAATTGATGCAGCGGAAATGTCGATATTTCCTTCGTGTTCGGCTCTTTGAGATTGAGGAGCGAGGAGCACTTTTTCTAATCTTTCCAGTTTATCGAGTATCAGCTGCACTGCTTCGGGCAGGTTTTCAAACGTAAGCTTTTCCATCTTTATCAAAGTTTGATGAAATTAGTTCTTACTTAATTTAATGCTTGACAGTCACTATGGGTAGCCCCCCAGTTTTATTTGGAAATATTTCATGCCGTTTCGGTGGTAGAGTTGAATCTGATTAATCAAATTTCATATTATTAATCAACAACATATTCACTTGCTTCGGAGTCAAGAGTTCTAAGAAGGCAGAATGCGTTTTATCGCCGTGTTTTTGTATTTTCCTTTCTACTTCTTGTTTTAGAAGTTCAAATAATTGCAGAAAAGATTTCAGTTCATTAATGCCTGGACTCATCAGCTTCCTTGCGCGAATCAAATATTCAGTTTGATCGCTAATTTCCTTGTCCGTTGATATTTTCATAAAAACAACCGCCTGCTCTTTTTCGGTATCATCTCTGTGAGCAATATAGGAATGACGCAAGTCAATCAGACGGTCGTGTGAGACTTGAAATTTTTCATCGTGAGTGTCTAGCATCGATTTCTCTAGCTTTGACATTCCCGCTTTATTTTCTGTAAAACACTTCCCGTAGGTAACTATCACAGATTGCCATAAAGCGAAGCAAACTTTTTCGTCAGGATTAGCTGATTGTTTATAAGATATCAGTTTTCCAGTAATTTCGGAGATAAAATTTATATCCTCTCTAATTAGCATAAAAGACTTCATCTTTTTTGTGAATAGGTTAGGAACAACGTAAACAAAATCATCCTGATGTTCGTCCTTTACGCTTTTTAAAATTTCTAGCATCGCTTTTTCTTTTTTGCTCATATAGTATTTCCTTAAGTTAGAACTTGCAAGCCCTTACACCCTTTAATAGGGAATAAGTAAAGTTTTGCGTGATCTTGCCAAAATTTCGGCTACATAATTTAGCCTTATTGCATAGTCAAATATAGTCAGAATTGATCATTTTCTCTGTTTATCAACTAGAAGGATGTGTGCATTATATAACAACTCGAAAGGTCAGGTTGAGCCTTGCCTTCATCGGCCTTGTGGACTTGGCTATGCGGTGATCCCATTTAGATTGTAAATCCCCCTTCATAAGCAGCAGTGAACCATGCTCGAGTCTTACCGAATATTTTTCGCTGTGGTCTGTTTTGTTGCGGATATCAAATGAACGAACCTGTCCAAAGGTGACCGAGGCAATGGTCGGATGCGTGCCTAGCGCCCTTTCATTATCACTATGCCAGGCTACCGAATCGTTCCCGTCACGGTAATAGTTTAAAAGTACGCTGTTGAAGGGCACTCCTGCAATGGGCTCAACAATATCCTTGATCATTAGCAGTTCCGGCGTCCAGATGTTGGGTGCGGATTTTCTTAAGCTTGTATAATCATAGGTTTTCGCATCGGCATACCATGCAGATAGGCGCGGGGTGATGACCTGCTTGTCGTACATGCTGACCACTTTCTGCGCCCATGGTGTCTCGGCGATACAGCGTTCCATTAATTGGCTGCCCAGTTCGTCATCGAATACATTCGGTAAATATTCCAGCACTTCAGTCGGAAGACCCTTGGTCTGTCCGCATTCTGGAAAAAAAGCTAACTGTTCCATTTTTACTTCTTATTTAAAATTCCTGCCACCATCGAATATCTCCTGTGGCGTTGCTTGCCTAACCTGTGAGCGCTTGTTTTCTGCCTGGGGATAGGGCGGTGATTTTTCATCGGCTCTTGAAAGCGTCAAGATAGGCAGCTGGTCATCGTCCTTTGCAGTCAGCCCTTTCAGTAGCTTTGTAAAATCGAAACATTTGGTAACGATCACATTCACCACGCCGCTTTCCTTTTGTACCTTGCCCTCTACCATCAATAGCCTAGAATGCAGGATCTCCTTGCGGTAGGTCTCAAACAATTTTTCAAAGACCACAAGATTGGAAAGCCCGGTTTCGTCCTCGATGGAGATAAAGCATACCCCGCCAGCAGTTCCAGGGCGCTGGCGCACGATGACCAGCCCTGCAACCTTGGCGATCCTGCCATCTTCGGTATCACGGATCTCCTGTGAGGATTTCACATTAAAGAGTTTCAGTTTTTCGCGGACCAGGCTGACCGGGTGCGCTTTTAGCGATAGTGCGGTAGAGGCATAATCCTGTACCACGTGCTCGCCCTTGGTCATCAGTGGCAAAGAAATCTGTTGTTCCTTTTCGGATTCAGAGGGCTGTCCTTCAAACAACGCTTGGGGCCTATCTTTTAGTGCGGAAACTTCCCATAAAGCCTGCCTGCGGTCCAGTCCCAGAGAGCGGAAAGCATCCGCGTCGGCGAGGCGTTCCATAGCGCCCATTGAAACCCCAGCATCAATGAGCGAATGCAGATTGCGGTAGCCTTGCCCTCGACTCAAGACCAAAGCGTCCATGTCGTCTTCACGGATTCCTGAGATCTGCCTGAACCCCAATCTCAGCGCGCAGTATTTGCCGGATTTTTCTTCCAAATGATTGTCCCATCCGGAAACGTTCACATCGATCTGCCGAACCTCTACCCCATGGTTCCTTGCATCGATGACAAGTTGCGCCGGCTGGTAAAAACCCATCGGCATCGAGTTGAGTATCGCGCAGGCAAAAACATCAGGATAATAACATTTAAGCCAGCAGGAAACGTAAACAAGCAAGGCAAAACTTGCTGCATGGCTTTCGGGGAAACCGTAGCTTCCAAATCCTTCCAATTGCTTAAATACCCGCCTTGCAAATTCCTCGCTGTAGCCGCGGGCAGTCATCCCTTCGACCAATTGTTTTTCAAACTTGGTCACCATGCCGTGGATCTTAAAAGTAGCCATTGACCTTCGCAGTTCATCCGCTTCGGCAGGGGTAAAGCCGGCAGCTACGATAGCGATCTTCATCGCCTGTTCCTGAAAGAGCGGCACGCCCAGGGTCTTCCCCAAAATTTCTTCGAGCTCCTTTGAAGGGTATTCCACGGGCTCCTCCCCATTTCTCCGTCTCAGGTACGGATGCACCATATCCCCCTGAATGGGTCCTGGACGCACAATGGCGACTTCTATAACCAGATCATAAAAGCAGTTTGGACGGAGCCTTGGCAGCATCTGTTGTTGTGCCCGGCTTTCGATCTGGAACACACCAATGGTATCCGCTTCGCTGATCATTTCATAGACCTTTGGGTCATCTTCCTTATTGATCGAGGCCAAAGTGAGATCTAGGTCATAATGCTTTTTGGCCAGATCAAATCCTTTTCGGATGCAGGTGAGCATACCCAGCGCCAGCACATCGATCTTCAGGAATCCCAACGCATCGATATCATCCTTGTTCCACTCGATATTGGTGCGGTCTTCCATTCGGGCATGGAAAATAGGGCAGAGGTCGGTCAGTTTGCCGCGGGTGATTACAAAGCCTCCGGTATGCTGGCCGAGCTGTCTTGGAAAGCCCATCATCTGACGAGTGAGGTCCAAAACCTTCACCAAAAGCGGATCACGGGGATTGAGACCCTGCTCGGAAACTCGGTTAGATTCAAACCATTCGTCCGTAAATTCCCAGATCGAGGCGGAAAGCCTGTCTATGGTATCTGTCGATAGTCCCATGGCCTTGGCCACATCCCTTAGCGCTCCCTTTTGGTGGAGCTGGGTAACGGTCGCTACGATCGCTGCCCGATCACGACCGTATTTGTTATAGACGTACTGGATAACTTCCTCGCGTCTTTCATGTTCAAAATCAACATCGATGTCGGGCGGTTCGTTACGGGCTGAGGAAATAAAGCGCTCAAAAAGCAAATCGAATTTTGTGGGATCGACCGAGGTAATGCCAAGACAATAGCAGATGGTCGAGTTTGCCGCTGAGCCCCTTCCTTGGCACAAAATCTTCTGCTGTCTGGCAAACCTAACGATATCATAAACGGTAAGGAAGTAGGAAGCATAGTTCATTTCCTTGACGAACTTCATTTCGTGGTTGATGTTGTCCAGTACCTTTTGCGGCAAGGGGAGGCCGAACATTTCCTCAGCTCCCTTCCAGGTCAGATATTCCAGCTCTTCCTGCGGGGCTCTATCGCCAGAGAGGATTTCTTCGGGATAGACATATTCTAAAGAGTCCAAGGTGAACTGGCATTTCTCAGCGATCAATAAAGTATTTTCAATGGCTTGGGGATATGGGCGGAACAAACGCTGCATTTCCTCGATGGGTTTTAAATGCCTTTCTGCATTCATCATGAGGCGAAAGCCTGCATTGTGGATGGTGCATTTCTCCCGCACGCAGGTCAAGATATCCTGTAGTTCCCTTCGTGAAGGGCAATGGTAATAGACGTCATTGGTTGCAACCATTGGAACGTTCAGCGTTTTGCTCAGCTCATCGAGCCTGAACAGTCTTTTTTGGTCCTGTCCCTGGTAAGATCTGTTTGCCGCTAGATAGAGCGAACCATTTAAGTTTTCTTTATACTCTTTTAGGGCTAGGCTAAAGCTGGGCTCAAAAGCAAAGCTCTTGCCCAGTTCATCTGGGGGAATGGCAATAAAAATAATACCTTCTTTATTTTCAAAAACATCATTACGGTATAAAAAGCATTTGCCTTTTTCTGCACGGAAATTGCCTTCGCTGAGCATGGCCGATAGCCGCCCATAGGCCTCGCGGTTAGTCGGATAGGCGAGAAGGCTCGGTCCATCCAAAAGATCAAGTCTACAGGCTGGAATGATTTCAATGTTGTGCTTCCTTGCAGCGGAATGGGCACGCACGATCCCTGCCATCGTGTTTACATCGGTGATGGCTATCTTTGGGTAGCCAAATGCGGCAGCTTGTTCAATAAGTTCTTCGGGATGCGAGGCGCCCCTTAAAAAGCTGAAGTTTGAAGTGACCTGTAGTTCGCAGTAGCCCATAATCGTTTTCTCCTATCTGTTTCATTTATGCAAAAAATCCGTGCAGGAACCACGCTGATCCTTCCTCGTTATAGTGGCCCGAGCGGAAGACCCAGTACCTACGCCCCTTGTCATCCTCTAGGATATAATAGTCGCGGTGCTCGCCCTTAGCCATCCACCATTCCTGCTCGATCCGCTCGGGCCCATCGGCCTTTGCGACCATGTGGAGCTCGTCCCTGTAACGGAAGTTCATTGGCGGGTAATCGGGGATGGGCGCAGTAACCTGTATCGCCGCTGGTCTATGGAGCATTTCCATCGGGCGGGGATTACTCGTCTGCCATTTCACATCCGTTTTCTCATCCAGCGATATAGCAGGGCGAAGGGAGCGTTCCGGCCAGTAGTGCGCTTGGGGGATATATCTCCTTATCGCCTGTGGACCGATCTTTCCGGCAAGTCTATCTAGGAGCTGTGCAAGGTTTTGGTCGGCAAGGCCAGGTTTTCCGCTCCAGAGCTTTTCCTGATGGATCAGCACGGGTTCGGTCTTGGTAGCAGTCAGGATGAAAAGCTCGATGCCAAGTGCGGGCTCGATTTTATCGATCTTCAGTTCGAAAAGTTTGGCCAGATGAGGTACCTTGTAGGTAGGCTGGTTGGTGCCGATCTTGGTTTCGGTGACACGTCCATCTAATCGGTATCCTTTGAGCTCCGCCGATCTAATGCCCAGCCCTTCTTTTTCAAGTCTGTCGCACAGTTCGTGCAATAGTTTTTCGATCGCAATTTCAATTGCGGGTTTGGTCCTGATTGGCTCTAGGCAATACAATCTTTCTTCGTATGGTGCTTTTACGATAATTGGAGTAATGGTTTCTTCTTCAGTTCCCAGGGCCTGGCCTAGGCGGAGCAGTATTTCATTGCCGAATCTTCGCCTTAGCATGGAAGCGGGTAATTGTATGAACTTTCCGATCTTATCAAAACCAAGTTTGTGCAACCGCTCGATGATGGGCTGTTCGAGCCTGAGGGCCATAGGTGGTAAGTTGAGTAGTGCGTTGTACTGCTGTCCCGATGCGATGATCGGCGATTTTTTTCCGAGCCTTGCAATAGCCCAGGAGGTGCCGATGGTGTCAGAGATTGCTCCACGGCAGTTGTAACCTGATTCTTTGAGCTTAGTGATGATGGTTTCCAGATACTTTTCCTCTCCGCCAAGTAGGTGGGAGCAGCCGCTGGAGTCCAAAATAATCCCGTCGGGCAGGTCTATGGCTACGATTGGCGAATACCGGATGGCCCATTTGGCGATGCGTATCAATAGTCTTTTATTGAAATCGATCTTGTCATCAAAGGCCAGGATGTCTGGAACAATGGCCTTGGCATCGGCAAGTACCATACTGGCAAATATACCCTGTTTTTCAGCCTTACGCGAAGCAGCAGTAACCATGATCCGGTTTTTCTGGGACATGGTGAATACATAGACCTGATCTTTTAGCTCGGGTTTTTTGATGGCCAGGTAATCGCCCAAGAGGTTGGTGAAATATATGCTTAGATACCTGCTCATGCGATAAGCCCCCTTTCTTCTTTTTTTATGATCTGTGGCTCTGCTACTAGCGGTGCAAACCTGTTTTCGGCCCATTCGATGAGGAACCTGCCGCCTTCTCCGTTTTTGACCTTTAACAGGTTCACTTCCCATCTGGGGTTGCCTACGCCAGGGATGCCGTTTATGATCTCGGTTGGTGCAGGTTTGATCTGCCAACGGGCAGAACAGGCCGTAGCGGACAGACTGAACTTGGGTTCTTTTCTTAACAAAAAACCAGTCACATGGCTTTTCTCGGTGGCGAGCTGCAACCTGCGGCTTTGGGCAAAATCGATATCAGAAAGCTCGGCGATCACGCAGGCAAGGCCTTCGCACTTCAATGCCTCTTCCATGACCCACAATATTTCCTTGGTAGAATAAAGGTCGATAAAGATGATCTGCTGGGGATCGGTGCCAAAGGTTTCCAGCGAAGGGGGAAAGAGCTTGCGATTGCGGCTGATCCATAGGCAGCTGCTTCCGTTTTCCATGAGCTTGGCAAGGAGCCCAGCGATAAAGCCCTCGCTTGCGGCGGTGTCTTCGGGATTTGCGGCAAGGAACTCATGAATGGTTCCTGTAGGAAAAACTTTGGTTGGAAAACACGCTTCGACTGGTCCCAGGCCAAAGCCATCGCCATTAGCTATAGGGGCAGGTTTACATCCCTGCACCTCTAAAAGTTGCTTGCGCAACTGGGCCAATATTTCCTGTTTTTCCGTAGTCATCATTGTTTGTCACGAAGCTGCTAGATTGCTCATGACTTTAGTAACAACAAATCTATTACTAAAATTGTTAGTAATTACTAACAATTTTAGTATAGTTATTCACATTAGAAAATATGCATTCTCAAATAATCTTTATTAACTTAGAAGCAAACGTTTCTCCCTATGTATCTCAAAACAATAAAAATCAAAGGTTATAAAGCATTTAATGATGACTTTACAGCGACGCTTAACAAGGGGCTGAATATACTTGTGGGAGAAAATGCAACTGGCAAAAGTACGATTATCGATGCCCTCCGATTGATACTTCTAGAAGATGAATATGGTAGAGGTGGAATTAGTTCATCCGACTTTCATCGCCCAATTACAGAGACTGCAAAAACAAGGGGAAACAATAAGATAACGATACGATGTGAATTTGATAAACTTGTTGACGATGAACAGGTTGTGTATCTTCCATGGTTGGATATCAATAATCCACAAAAAGCAATACTGAACCTCTCGATAGAAAATAGAGAGGATAACCGTGGCCGATACAAAAGAAAGATTTGGGGTAATGAATCTGAGACAGGAATATTTGAATGGGAGCTCCTTGATAGAATCAGTTGCATATACCTGCCACCTTTAAGGGATGCTGAAGATAAGTTGAAAGCTTTCAAGGGATCTAGGCTGGCACGTTTGCTCAAGAACCTACGAAACAAAGAACTTGAAGATGGCATTCATCCCTTGGAAAAAAAGTTCGCAGCATTAAACAAGGACCTTTTAAAAGATAGCTCGATTCAATCGGCAAATGACTTCATCAAAGAAAATATATTAAAATCCGTTGGGCCTGTGTTTGGGCAAGATGCTTCGCTACAGTTCTCTGAAATAAATTTTGACAGGATAGTTGAAAGAATTCGGCTTTTATTTTATCCAATGTTGCCGGAATCTGGTTCTTCGAATAACATTGATATGTTCCGGGAACTTAATGAAAATAGTTTAGGCTACAATAATATACTTTATCTCGCTACTATCCTTGCTGAATTTGATGGAACGGAAACGTCGGAAACCTTTCATAAGATATTGCTTATAGAAGAACCGGAAGCACATCTGCATCCGCAATTGCAGATCAGGTTAATGCACTATCTCCAACAAAAATCTGTAGAGGATAAGATTCAAATCATAGTAACTACACATTCCCCTACGCTGGCATCCAGCGTGGATCTATCTGCAGTGAAGGTGCTATCAATGAAAAAAATATTGTCGAATCCAGTTTACACATCGATCGAGGAATGCTGTTTAACACCATTGACTAAAAATTTTTTAGAACGATGGCTCGACGTTACAAAATCCAGCCTTTTGTTTGCAAAGGGTGTGCTATTTGTTGAAGGCATAGCCGAAGCGCTAGTATTGAATGAAATCTCCAAAAAAATTCTTAAAGAGCTTGCTAACGAACAAAGCGAAAAGATATATCATGACAAGCTGAGCGATTACGGTATTTCGATCATCAATTTGAACGGGTTGTATTTCTCCCATTTTTTATCGGTATTCAAAGGCTATAAAGAAACAGAAAATGGATTTGAGAAATGTCCAGGGATACCAATTAGGTGTGCGGTTCTGACAGACAATGATCCGGCATCTGATGAAAAGCCAACAAAGGGGAACCAGTCAAAAGGTACTAACCATCAACTTTTCCTAATAGAGGAATTAAAGACTTATTCAGATAATTGCCGGATGTTTACAAATCTTAAGACATTCGAATACGATCTTGCAATGGAAGGGAACAATCTCAAAATAATGAGCGAAGCTCAACTTAAGTTAGTCTATACAGAGGGATCAATCAAAACAACTTTACAGGCATACATTAAAAAGGATTGGTCGGTAGCGAAAGATGATGAAAAATCAGAAGCTGCTTATTGGTTGCTTAATCATATTGATAAAGGTATTTATGCCCAGACTCTTGCCCAGGAACTTGCCCATGATGATAGCGATTTTGCTATCCCAGGTTATTTATCTGATGCAATCAAATGGATAGTGGAATATGAACAATAAAAAAAAGTTGAAGATTGCCTATAAGCTCTCCACTCTAATCAAATGTGACCTGCTCAATGTTACAAGGCTGAGTTGCGAGCAGATGGATTACGTATACCGTGGACTTCGTGAGCCAACTTTCCTACAGGCATGTCCAGGTAGTGGAAAGACCGAGGTCATTGGAATAAAAAGCGCTGTTGAGATAATTAAATGGAAAAATCCCAACGGTGGCATCGCGTTGTTAACATTTACCAATAGCGCCGCTAAGGAACTTATTTCAAGGACAAGTGTCTACTGCAAGTTGAAATCTGGAACCCATCCACATTTTATCGGAACTTTTGATAGTTGGATACATAATTTCATACTACATCCCTTTAGTCATTATATGACGGGTTATCAGGGAAATGATGGTGATAAGAGCTTGCGGATTATTGAGTCCGATACGACTGCTGGTTTTATGAACAATTATGAGGTTGGTATCTATAGGAACGGGAAAATGTTGCCTGTGATGGCTTCAGAATATTATTATAGAGATGATTGGCCCCAAATCGCTGGAGAGAGCGGTATGGTAAAGAACTTAATCGATAATGGACTAAATGATGCAGAAATTAAGGAATTGCAAAAAAATAAAGTCAAATTCTTCAAAGCAGGGTTCGCTACCTATTCTGATGCAGAATTCCTCTGCCTAAAATTATTAACAAAGTTCCCATTCCTTGTTTCAAAGTTAGCGGAACGTTTTCCTGCCCTTATTATTGATGAATGCCAGGATCTTTCAGAAATGCAAATAAAAATTCTTGACAAGCTAAAGGGTGCAGGATCCAATTTGGATTTTGTGGGAGATTTGAATCAAGCAATCTATGAGTTCAGGGATGTTGATCCCAAGGTACTCCAATCATATGTAAAGGATAAGCATTTCAGGTTACTTTTCCTAACGAACAATTTTCGGAGCAACCAGCATATTGTTGACATCACATCTGGTCTAATGTCTGGAACGGCAAAAATTAAGGCAAACGTGTTGCCCCTTGCCAATATAAGCTGTATTTTATGGGAATATGATCAATCTGATTTTTCAGAGCTTCCGACGAAATTCGAGAATCTTGTTATCTCAAATTCTTTGAGATTAGACCATTCGGCAATTCTAGCAAGAGGAAAATCAACATTGGACCCACTTAGATTGCAACATCAGAAGAGTAAATATGGTAAGATTGAGTTACTTGCTATAGGTCTGCATTGTTGGTGCAAAGCTGACAGAAGCACAGATGATGTAGTCAATGCCATAAATTATACCGGGAAATTTTTATATCAGATTGCTCATGCAGGACGGCCAGATATCCGAAACCAGTTTTGTCCCGAGTATCTTTCTCCCATTCACTGGAGGGTTTTGATCAAAGATTTCCTAAACAATGCTAAAATTCTGTATCCCTTTGAAGATAAAGGAATGCCAATCATTTGGAAAACCTGGTGTGTCTTGGTTAAACAATTCCTCAAGAAAAGTTGGCATCTGTGTGGGCCAGCCCAGATCGATATTGATGACGCAATGAAGAAAATCAAGTCACCAAATAAGATGGGCGATGAGTTGGTCAATGGTATTTATGACTATGTTCCGATTAGGAATAATTTTCGGACAACAACAATACACAGCGTTAAGGGGGAAACATTAGATGCCGTAATGCTTGTTTCACATAAGGATAAAAAAAGTAGTGGAGGGCATTATTCTCACTGGTTCAGGGACGTCAGTTCAGACGATGAACATCTAAGGTTTGCCTACGTTGCTTTTTCTCGACCGAGACACTTCCTGGTACTTGCTGTTCCCAAATTGAAACAGCCTGACTTGACCAAACTTCGAGCTATGGGATTTGAGCCAAACTGACATTCATGTTAAGTAGTTTGGGTTTGTTCTCCTTTAGACTACCGAACTGGTCTTTTAAATTAACCTCTTATACAATCGCTACCTTATTAATTTCGTAATTATGAAAGATCGTCAGGAAATATTTAAGAATTTTGCTTTGCTGGATGAAATCGAGACAGCAAGCAAGTTGATCAAGCTGGGTTTTGGAGAAATCCAGAATATCAACCCTTCAAACGACTTCTATTTCCTGCCCTTTCAATTGTTGTCACAGGGATTCGAAAGGTTTATGAAATCCTACATCTGTTTGGGATATTATAATGTTAATGGTAGCTATCCGCCCTTGGCATACATAAAAAAACTTGGCCATGACCTGGAAGCGTTGAAGAATACCATACTGGATGATTTCTTTGACGACCAGGGAAAATATTATCTGGTAGAGGATAGAAAATTTCTTGCTTCTGATGTTGATTTCAAAAATCTTCTTTACATCCTTTCCGAATTCGGAAAGATGGCCAGATATCATAACTATGATATTATTTCTGGCAACCAAAAGCCGAGCGTAAACCCAAGAGAGCTTTGGGAGGATTTTGAAAGGGAAATTTTGGATAAGGGTAGCATTCGAAAGTATGACAACAGGGATATCGAGAATGAAGTCTTCGGTGATATCTCAAGGTATGTGATCATAGTCTTTGAAAAATTTGTTTCTGCACTGGCCAGGCAATTCAATTTTGGTACGCTTGGCGACCATGCAAAAACATTTTCCGGTTATATTTTTGACTTTGGCATGCTGTATCCAGATAAATGGGGGCTTACCGACTATAGGATGAATACTACCAGGTTCAAACAGCAGCCAAAGAAAGTTCATAAAAGAACATTGGCCGATGAGATTGAAAGGAAAGTCAATCCAAATTTTAGGTTCAGAAAGATTAAACGGTACGAATATGACGGCGAATGGCCTTTCTATGCGGACGAGGTTATTATCGAGCTCCGTCACAAGCACTGGTGCATAATTACGATTGATGGACATGACTATGCATTGAACGGTTCGGCCGTGGGGAAATATAAACTGGAATCCCCACACGAGGCGGGAATGGCAATGTTAGGTGTGAGTATTGGGGACTTCATTACCATGGCGTTGGCATTATCAGGATCTAATCCCTAAATTTTTCTGTGATCTCAACAAGATTGCCATTTTTATCAAACTTCTTGCTGCTTTCTTTTGGCCTCTTTCTTAGCATAAACGAGTAGGTATATTTCATCATCCGAAGGACGACTACTGATACTCCAGCTGGTGTCCCAATCTTTGCAAGTTCGTGCAAAATGTCCATGATTTCTTTATAGTGCATAGCTTTCACATTTAATTATGATGCTACCCACTTTTTGGGGGCTGAAGTGCCCTATTATACAATTTATTTTTCACATTCCAAAGGACACGCACTTTAAAGCATACAGAGACTATTTTTTGTCTTTTTTGACTGATATTTCCAATAAAATCCTGCAGCGGAATTTGATGTATAAATATCTTCGCAATCCCTAAGGAGATTGTCAAAACTATCAAAATTCACCAGCCATTTTTGACAAATAAATTCTTTGGTTATGAATAGACAATCTGCTAAAAACAATTCTGATTCTTCCTTGAGGCTAGGTATTCGGCTCCGCCCTAAACCTACTCACATGCGCCAGAAGATCCGGCAACTCTTAAGGTCTTTCATTCCTCTTTCGCAGCTTAGAAACAACCATAAAAACCGTTCTAATAATTAACCGATTTAACCTGTTTCAAAGATAATTCCAAGGAAGATTTACGGCAAACCCCTGTTTGCAGCAAGATGGATTTTCGTATACGAAAATATCTTGCTCCGATAGCTCGGAGGGCTTTGCTTCGGAACTCGCAAAACCTGAAAACAGTATTAATGGATAGCATATCATGCCAAGAAAACCAGTAGCAGACAGAGAAGAGATATTGGTCCATCCCATCATTTTAAGGGTGAACGATGCTACCTATAAACGCCTAGAAAAACTGCTGGACCAGAGCAGCTGCAAATCCATTGGCGAGGTGGCAAGGAAGATCCTGACGGGTGGCAGGATCAACTGTTTTTTTAGGGACGTTTCGATGAACGGGCCGATGGAGGAACTGGCGCTGATCAGAAAGGAGCTCAAGTCGATCGGAATCAACATCAACCAGCAGACCCGGTATTTCAATGCGGTGAAATCTGCGGCTGAAAAGTTGTACCATTCGGACCGAACGGTGGAATTTTTGTTGAAGGCAGATGCCAAAATGGAAAGGCTGTTTGCCCTGATTTCTAAACTAGCGGAAAAATGGTTGCAAAAATCGTAGAAGGGAAATCGATCAGGGGGATCCTGCATTATAATGAGGACAAGGTAGAAAAGGGAGAGGCGAAAGTGCTGATGGCAAGCGGCTTTGCAACAGACATCGAAAGGTTGAACTTCCACCAGAGGCTCTATAGGTTTGAGACATTGCACCAGCTGAGCCCAAGCATCAAATGCAATGCGATGCACGTCACGCTGAACTTCCATCCAGATGATCAATTGGATATGGGCAGGATGCAGCAGATTACTTCCGAGTACATGGAAAAGATCGGCTTTGGAGAACAGCCCTTTATCGCCTACCAGCATTTGGATGCCGCCCATCCGCATGTCCACATTGCAACGACCAGGATCCAAAGGGATGGGAAGCCGATTTTTACGAATAAAATTGGCTGGAGGTTATCAGAACCAGCAAGGAAAGAGCTCGAAGAGAAGTTTGGACTGGTCAAAGCGCAGGGAAGGAAGCTAAAGAACGAACCTTATCTGAAAGTAGCCGAATATGGTGCTGCACCGACGAAAAAGCAGTTGGGAAATATTACGGGCGCCGTGATGCGGGACTATGCCTACACTTCCTTTGCCGAGTACAAGGCGGTGTTGGCACAGTTTGGCGTGCATGTGGATCGGGGATTTGAAGATTCGGTCATGTTCGAGAAAAAGGGACTGGTCTATTCGATTGCAGGTTCTGACGGAAATCCGGTCGGTGTTCCATTTAAGGCGAGCGCTTTTTATAAGGGGGCAACGATGAAGGAACTGGAGAAAAGGTTTGATAGGAATGCTGAAAAACGCAAAGCCTTTAAGCAAAGCCTCAAGGAACGGATTGATTCGGTAGTTGATAGATATAGCTCGGTAAAGAAGGAAACCTTGGTGAAGGAATTGGCCCGAGATCAGGTGGCCTTGGTGCTTCGCAGAAATGAGGCGGGATTGATCTTCGGGCTGACATTTATTGACCATAAGCACCGGACGGTTTTTAACGGAAGCGATCTGGGGAAAGTCTATTCGGCAAAGGCGATGACGGAAAGGTTTTCGGATAGGGACGAGCCGAAGCAGTTTTTGAGAAAAGAGCCATCTAGCAATTTTTTGGAAAAGGATCTAGGGCTGGGCGAAAAGCAGGGCAGAGAGGAGGAAAGCCTATTGGATGGGCTTCTGTCAAAGGCGGACTATGATGATCCGACGGTCATCGGCAAGAAAAGGAAGAAAAGACCTGGAGAGGAACAAACACAAAATTTTAGCTTATGAATACTGGAGAGGACGTGCAGGGACTGCGCAAGATCATCGACTTTACAGGATTGCTGAGTATTTTTATTCTGGCGATCCATTTTTACATCGTCTGTTACCAGGCTTTTGCAGTCTGGGACTGGACCGCTGGGATTACCGATAAGATCATTGGGAACATCGCAAAGACAGGTTTGTTCGTGGGGCTGTTCAGGGCAAAGCTGGCAGCTTTGTTGTTACTGGTAGTTTCATTGGTTGGAGTGAAGGGGAAGAAGGATGAGAAGATCCTATTGAAACCGATTTTGGTTTATATCGGTTTTGGGGCTTTGCTGTACTTTGTAAGTACGCTCAGCTTTTTTTGCCCAGCTCCAAAAACCTTTATTGCGGTCTGCTATATTGGACTGACATCCATAGGTTATTTGCTGATCCTAACGGGTGGTGGACAATTATCTAGGCTGTTAAAGGACAAGCTGAACCAGGATATCTTCAACGAGGAGAACCAGACCTTTCCGCAGGAGGAGCGGCTTCTTGAGAACGAGTATTCCATCAACCTGCCTGCCAAGTATCGACTTGGGAAGTTGCTTCGTGATAGCTGGATCAATATCATCAATCCCTTTCGTGGGCTTTTGGTATCAGGAACACCGGGTGCGGGTAAAAGTTATTTTGTTATTAGGCACATCATCGACCAGCATATCCGTAAAGGCTTTTCGATGTTCATCTATGATTTCAAGTTCGATGATTTGAGCAGGATCGCCTATAACAAGCTGTTGAAATATGCGAGCAACTATAAGATCAGACCAAAGTTCTTTGTGATCAATTTCGACGATTTGAATAGGACCCATCGCTGTAATCCGCTCGATCCACAGGCAATGGAGGACATTACAGATGCGACCGAGGCCTCGCGCACCATCATGATGGGGCTGAACCGCGACTGGATCAAAAAACAGGGGGATTTCTTTGTGGAAAGCCCGATCAATTTCCTGACGGCCTGTATCTGGTATTTGAGGAAGTACGAGGATGGCAGGTATTGCACTTTGCCCCATGTTATCGAGCTGATGCAGTCTGACTATGACCCGCTTTTTGCGGTACTGAAGACCCAGGAAGAAATAAAGGTTTTGATCAATCCCTTTGTTTCGGCCTACCGGAACAATGCGATGGCGCAGCTGGAGGGGCAGATTGCGAGCGCTAAAATAGGTTTGGCAAGGCTATCTTCACCGCAATTGTATTACGTGTTGAGCGGAAACGATTTTACGCTTGATGTGAATAATCCAGAAGAGCCGAAGATCATTTGTGTGGGAAACAACCCGCAGAAATTGCAGGTCTATGGAGCAGTTTTATCGCTATATATCTCCAGGATGATCAAGCTGGTGAACCAGAAGGGTAAGCTGAAGTCTTCTTTGGTTTTTGATGAGTTTCCAACGATCTATTTCAATAACATGGATTCATTGATCGCTACGGCCAGGAGTAACAAGGTTTCCACCTGTCTGGCCGTCCAGGATTTTTCGCAGCTTAAAAAGGACTACGGGTCCGAGCAGGCGGACGTGATCACGGGGATCGTTGGGAATATCATTTCTGGACAGGTGACCGGATCCACGGCCAAGACGCTTTCTGAGAATTTTGGGAAGATCTCTCAGCAGAAGGATTCGATGAGCATCAATTCTTCGGATACTTCGATTACCAAAGCCACTCAAATGGATTATGCGATCCCTGCGAGCAAGATTGCGACCTTGTCATCTGGTGAGTTTGTGGGTGTGGTGGCCGATAACCCAGAGCAGAAGATCAAGCTGAAGATGTTCCATTCAGAGATCCAGAATGATCATGATGCGATTGTCTTGGAGGAAGAGGGGTATAGGGATATTCCGATGGTGAAAAAGGTGACTGCTGAAATGGTGGAGGAGAACTATAAGCAGATCAAGCGGGAGATCTTTGATTTGCTAAGAACAGAATGTGCTAAGCAGGAAGTGAAGACAGAGGTTAAAGAAACAAAGAAAAGGACGAATTCGAGGCCCAGCAAGGGGAAGGGCGAAGAAAAAACAAAATCGTTTTAGTCGTCAGAATAATTGAAAATTCCAGCTTAGCAAGCTTGAGTGATTCGGTGAGGACTTTCTTGGATTCTTCATTGTAACCTCCTACTTTCCATGTTCTGTATAGATATGGTCAAAAGCGGTGGTAGAAGCTTAGAAAATCTCCATGGCCCTTTTGCCTTTAGCTGCCTTGCCTGCTTCTAGATTTTAGTTCCTGATCATCTGTTCCCGGTATATTGAATTTGCTCAGCTGTTCGGTTTCTTTTTTGTCTTGGGCAATAAGTCCGATGTGTACTGATTTTGTTGAGACATATTTATAGTGGTATTTCATTGGGGTATTTTAGATGCCCTAAGGTTATATTTTCAGAATCCTTTTGGTTCGAAATCTTTTAAGGCATCCACTTGTTACATTTTTATGCAAAACAGATCAGCTATTGAAAAGAAGATATTAGAAACAGCTATTGAACGGGGAGTGGAAAAGAGTACGTGTCCATCAGAGATTGCTCGGATGATGTTTCCAGCTAACTGGCGCAGGCATATGGAGGAAATACGAAATATGGCTATTGAGCTGCACGTTCAGGGCAAAGTGCTGATTACTCAAAGGGGTGAGCCGGTAGATGTCAATCATATAAAGGGTCCAATTCGGATCAAGATTAGATAAATTGATGCGGGGCAAGCTTGGATGAAATTTTGTCAAGCCGTTACTGAAAATTTTTCATTTTTCCTGAAATTTTTTCAGCATGAATATTACTCAATTGCACTGGCATGGCAGTTGTTCATTGGATTTTCGGGAAAGGTTCCCGAGTTTTAATTAATCATAGTTTCAATCATTAACAAAAAATTAAGGAGGAAAGACCAATGACACTGGTTAAATTCAATTCAGAAAACAACAACAAAAACCAAAGAAGTCTAGTGCCTGCATTCGGTGGCGTATTTGATTCGATCTTTACGGACAGCTTTTTTTCAGGCCGAGATATGGCGCTGGTACCAGCGGTGAACATCTGCGAGACAGCCGACCATTTCCATGTGGAATTGGCTGCGCCCGGTCTTGCCAAAGAGGATTTCAGGATCAACCTGGAAAGAAGGATGCTGTCCATCTCGGTGCAGAAAGAACTGGCTAACGACGAGGAAGGCAAGAACTTTTCTAGAAAAGAGTTCAGCTATAGTTCGTTCACCCGTTCGTTTACATTGCCCGACAGCGCAGATGAAAATGCAATCGGGGCCAAATACAATGATGGGATATTAAAAGTGGATATTCCAAAAAGGGAAGAGGCGAAAAATGTGACCCGCCAGATTTCGATCAGCTAAGGCTATAGTCCCAAGATTTCAAGGCTGCCCACTGGCAGCCTTTTTTTTTATGCTTTTTGCTAGATAATCGGACAAGGCCAATTTAGAAGTAAGGTAGGTTAGTCAAATTACTTTTTGGTTGCAGTGCTATTGTGTACTCCGGTGCAATGTTTGTTTTTGCGCTCCAATGAAAAAGATGAGCATAACCCGTGCCACTACGAAAGATGTGAGTGCCCTGAACAGGCTGGTGAATGCTGCCTACCGTAGCGAGGATTCCAAAAATGGATGGACGACCGTTATAGCTTAATGGACCTGAACAAATGATCATCAAAAAACGATACCAGTTTACTTTTCCATAGCGATACTGACGTTAGCGTTGTTACCAGGTACTCGGCACTAAACATTTGTAACCCAAATCTGCGATAGCTGTTAGCCAAATTTTAACGACTCATGTTTTGCAAGGTAAAATAGAAGAACATTTGCTATGGACAGAAGATATAAAATTGGAATTTCCATTAAGCTGCTGTATTGGCACTTTTTCCTAGCTGCAAATTACAACTGTCCGCCTAAAACGGAAAAAAGTGTTAAATATGAAGAACCCGATAAAAGTGAGCCGATGTTGTTTATCCCTAGTTTGAGCCGTATTGCCCAAATGTGGCATCAAACTGTTTTGCTAGCTTGCAAAACAGTTTCAATGCCATATATTTTAGCTGGATATCTGGCAGGCTACACTCACAGAGATGCCTCAATTGGATGCCTAACCTCATGCCGAGAGTTGCTGTAGGTTGCCAACTCCTAGCAGCTGAACTGACAGCGCTTTTTGGCAACAGAAAGCAAGATATTCCCTAATTTTTTCGAGAGGCTACAGCAGTTCTTTTAAAGTACTTCGTCAGATCCAACGAATAGATGACCGAGGTGATCTTCCATCTGCCTTCCTTTTTGATCAGACCAAGATACTTTCCTCCCCAGTTGGTCATCTTTCTATTGGCCCAAAAGCTATAGTCCATGGTTACCGATGCCACCGTTCCGTCGGTCGTGATTTGTATGTTGTCAAATTTATCTTCGGTGGAACTATATTTGAACAGTCCCCGCATGAACTGCTGATAACTCCCCATAAAATAGGCGCTTGAGCTAGTGGATTTGCCCGATTCGATTTCCTTGGCCTGCGATCTTTGGCTCAACGAACCTGCCCAGGTGACCTGACCATTATTAAAAAGTTCATAGAAGGTGACCGAGTCCCTGGAGATGACAGCTGCCGAATACTTTTCAATGAGCTGGAGAATTTCTTTCCTGTCTTTTTGCTGTTGTCCAGAAGCTGTCAAATCCCCTAATATCATGGCCAATAGCGATACATATAAAATTTTCATAACTATTTTTTCTGGTTGGTGATGTATTTGTATTCAATGGTAAGTCCTTCATAACCATAGGCATCAGTTTTTAATTCATGGATGGCCGTATAGCTGATGGGATGCAGGTCTGGGATGTGTTCGACCATGGCCTTATGGACTTCCCTGATGAACTTGGATTTATCATCTTTGAGGTTGGTTGAATCGGATATCTTGATCTCCAGATAGAAACTACCTGAAGACAGTTCGGCTAACGAGACGGAGTCGATGAACCACAAATGGGCAGGGATGAAGGAAACGGTAACTACGGTGACCTGTGGTTTTTTGTTCAGCACACCTTTGGTGAGCTCGCCGATGGCGACTGCGATTTTTTGTGCAAGTGCGGGATTTTCATTGCCGCTTAATGTTAAATGGATCTTTGGCATAATAAAATTTTAAGTGATTACTATGCAAAGTTGCAGTACTGTCCCGGACTATTCCTTCACATAGGTGAAGAGTTTTATCCGGCTAAGTGACTGGGGCTTGATCCCAAGATATGATGCGATATGGTATTGGGAAATCTGCTGTTCTATGCCCGGGTACATTTTTTTGACCATCATCAGTCTTTGGGTGGCATTATGTTTCAGGAAAGAGGTCTCCCTTTTGCATTTTCGGATGAAAAACTGGTCTGAAATATGTTTGGCCAATTTAAAGAACCGGGCATCAGCTTCACACAATAGCGCCAACTGTTCGCTGGAGATATAGGCGATTTTAGTTTCGGCAAGTGCCTGGATGTTGCAGTTTGTAGGCATTTGGGTCAAGAAGCTGGTGTAGGCGGATACAAAGCTTTCGGGCAGGTAGAAGTCGTTGTTGAATTCCCCATCTTCTCCACGAACATAGGAACGGATCGTTCCCGATATCACAAATCCCAGATAGCGGCAGATAGTGCCTTCAGCTATCCAATGCTCTTTTGGGGAAAGTGATTTTACCTTTAAGAGGCTTTTGAATTGCGCAAGTGCATTTTTGTCTAGCCCAAGTTGGAGAAAAAGTCTATCTATCGCTTCCATGTTAGAACAGTTATGTCACCCAAAGATAGCTATTGTATGTAGATTTTTAGGCCTGGCTATCATTCATCTGGTGGAGCATTTCTTTCTGAAACCACTTGGGAGATGGGGAACAGTTACATCCAACCGCATCCTCGGTTCTTTTAACTTTTTCTGCTGACCCAGTTTTTGCACTTTTTTCAACGAACTGGATGACCTTCGGGTTAGGTCTCCTAACTAAGTTTGTATCGACAATTAAGTCAGAATTAAATTAAAGAAAATGAGCAAATCAATTTTTTACCATGCAGGCTGTCCAGTTTGCGTAAGTGCAGAACAGGACATTATTTCCCTGATCGGAGAATCAAATGTAGAAGTAGTGAATATTGGTGAAGACAGGAACCGCATCAGTGAAGCTGAGAAGGCGGGTATCCAGTCGGTGCCTGCACTTGTAACACCAAACGGAAATGTGCTCCACATTAATTTTGGTGCTTCCCTTGCAGATGTAAAGGGGTAAATATCTCGCCGCAGGAAATCCCCTGCGGCATATGCTTTAATCATTAACGAATACAACCAAAAATATGAAAAAGACGATATCAATCATAGCGCTTTTGCTAACGGGCGCTTTCCAGGCAATGGCCTGTGAACGTTGTGCCAGGTATGGGGAGTCTGCAGACTTCCAGATCAAATCGGCACAGGTGGTGCACAACAAAAAATTCGGAACACTTGAATTTGAGATCACTGTTGCTGGAAAGGCTGGTGGTACCAAGCCTGTTCCAGTGGGAAAATTGGACATGGCACCTGTGCTGGGCTACGTGTTTCCCACCACACTCAAAGCTGAAGATGTTGGATTCTCCGCTACAGAAGGCATTGTCGCGCTTGCCCTGACTTCCCACCCAGATTTCGATGATAGTCCTTTATGGGACGAGAACATGGATGGCAACTTTGAAAACGATGGGATCGTTTGGCATCCCCACTGGGTGGTGCTGGTCAAGGACAGCCGTGTCAAAGGAGGGCTTTCGGTCAAAGAACACAAGAAGGCGGCAACAGTGAAAAAACCGAAGACTGCACCGGCAATGCCAATGTATATGGATTCACCAGGATTTCCTGTTGTTGCCCAGGGCAACAGCATTACTGTTTCCGTACCTGCGTTCCGGGTGAACAATAAGGTCAGCTTTAATTTTGATGCAGTGGCCTGCTACATGCAGGTAAGTGCGCCATCAACAGAAATGGGGGAAATGGATAAGCCAATGCTCGGGGTATATACAGTTTATAGCGTATTGTCGAAAAACCTCTCGCTTCCCTTTAAGGTAAAATAAAATATTCACCAGCAGCGGACAAGCTCCGCTGCATAATCACCTATCCGCATGAAAGTAACAGTTTGGGACACCTATGTTAAAAAAAAGAACGGGGAAACGATGCATTTTGATATCCTGGCCCCCGAGTGCATTAAAGATGAAGCCGTCATCCACGAAATGGGCAAGGAATACCTGGCCACCAAGAGCCAGGCTGGGCAGCAGCTGAGCGCGAAGGAGTGCAGACTTTGCCACCAGGAGATCGCCTCTGAAGAAATGCTGGAAAGCCTGCAGACCAGAGGCTATTATATTATCGAAATGGAAGGTTGTGGGTAATCAAGGGATCAGGCAGAGCGGCGGGAACTCTGTTGAAAAAAAGATTTTCGGTGCGCTGGAAAAGATTTCGCACGTGCTCAGGTTTCTTGCATGGAAAAAGGCGACCGAACTGGCACTTACACCCATCCAGCTCCAGATCCTGATCTATTTGCTGCGAGGTTCGCCAGAAAGAGGGAAGGTTGGATTGCTTGCCAGGGAATTCAATATTTCCAAAGCGAGCATCAGTGATACCATTAGGCTGATGGTGGATAAAAAACTAGTGGAGAAGAGCTTTAATGGAACTGGTGGTAGGGACTTTATCATCGAGCTGACCCCTATGGGCGTCGAAATGGCCAATAAGGCAGCACAGATGGATGCTGAAATTTTGAACGCGATCACTAGGATCCTACCTGCAGGAAGAACTTCGCTTTTTTCAAGACTGGGGGAGATCTTGCTTGATCTACAGCGGGCTGCTGTAATGCCCGTTCAGCGGATGTGCCAAACCTGCCATCACTACAGTACCATGGACAACAAACATTTCTGCGGTTTACTTGAAAGATCCATGCGGCCTGCCCAGCTCCAGCTGGATTGCCCCGAACATCAAATGTCAGCCCGTCCATGAAAAGTTTAGATACTTTATCGGCAGTGTTTGCACTTTCGATCTTCCAGTTACTAGCCGGATGCCTATTAAGTAAAATTTACCACCCCAAAGATGAACAGTATGCAAATTTCTGACCTGATAATTATAGACAAAGAGGAGGTCAAGCTGGAAGAACTGCAGCTCGAACTATCAGATAGAAAGAGCTTATTAGGGCTGCTCAGAGAACGCAGCCATTTGGACCAACTGCATCGTTACGGCCTCCCGGCAACCAGCAAGTTGCTGCTCCATGGAAGCTCGGGCTGCGGAAAGACTGCAACTGCGAAAGCCATTGCAGCCGCCTTAGGGAAAAAGTTGATGATCCTCAACCTGAGCAACGTCATCTCAGCAAGGATCGGGGAGACTGCCCAGCACCTCAAATTGGTGTTCGATCAGGCAAGTAGGGAGAAATGCGTGCTCTTGCTGGAAGAATTTGACCAGATCGCTAAATTGCGCAGCATTGAGGACAGTGATGTTGGAGAGATGAGGCGGCTGGTCAATTCGCTTATACAGCTGATGGACTATTTTGATGACCGGGCGCTGCTGATCTGTGCTACCAACCATATAGCTTTTATAGATCCGGCCATCTTGAGACGTTTCCAGCTGAAGATCGGCTATAGGCTGCCCATGCCATTGGTTTTGGATGATTATTACGAGAAGCTCTTGTCAGCTTATCCAGAGCAGTTCAGGTCGATTGGGCGCAGGTATGGGATCTCATTTGCCGAAGCTAGGGACCATGTGCTTTATAGGGTGAAGGCGCTCATCATTGAACAGATCGAAAATGACTTGATCTGTGAACAAAAAAACAATTAGAATAGATGATAAAAGAGAACCTGATTTCCATAGAAAATCGCATTGCCAAAGCTTGCCTTATGGCGGGCAGGGATCCCTCCAGTGTGAAGTTGCTGCTGGCGACCAAAACAGTACAGCCTACCGCCATTGCCCAAGCACTCCTTTTGGGCCATACGCTGATTGCCGAGAACAGGATACAGGAACTTAAGGAAAAGTTCGATCAATTGAAAAATATCCCGCATACCAGCCATTTCATCGGCCACCTGCAGACCAATAAAGTGAAGGACCTGTTGAAGTATGGTGTATGCTGCCTGCAGACTTTGGACCGAAGGGAATTGGCGGATAAGCTCAATGCCAGATTGGAGATGGAGGATAGGTGGCTCGATGTTCTGATCCAGGTGAATACCTCTAGGGAGCGGAGCAAGTTCGGTGTCAGCCCTGAGGGACTGATGGATTTTATAAGCTATGTAGCCGGCTTACCTAGGCTTAGGATCAAGGGATTGATGACCATAGGCCTATTAGGCGGACAGGCCGATGAAGTAGCGGCATGTTTCAGACTGCTCAAATTCCTTCAGCAGCAAGTGGCGGCCCAACAGTTGCCGGGTGTTGAAATGGTGGAACTTTCGATGGGCATGAGCGGTGATCTGGAAATAGCGATCAGTGAAGGTGCCACCATGGTCAGGGTTGGTACAGCAATATTTGGCCAGAGGAAAACTGCCGACAGCTATTATTGGGACGAACATGGATACTCATAAATTTAATGGCGATATAATTAACGATGAACATACATTTTTTACAGCATGTACCCTTTGAGGGACCTGGCTATTTGCAAACATGGGTCCTTGGTTGCGGTCACCAATTTTCAGTCACCAGATTTTTTGAACCGGCCGACCAGTTGCCAATTGCTGAGCAATTTGATGCATTGATCGTACTCGGAGGTCCGATGGGAGTATACGATGAGTTGCAATATCCCTGGCTTTCCCAAGAAAAAGAGTTCATCACTGAAGCTATCGTCAATGGTAAGAAGGTTGTTGGGATCTGCCTTGGCGCACAGTTGGCAGCAGTCTGTCTAGGTGCTAAGGTGACTGCGGCCACCAATAAAGAAATGGGTTGGTATCCAGTGCTTCCCACCAAATATGCTAGCCAGGTATCTTGGTTTAATGTGCTTTTCAGCCAGTTGCCGATAGCTTTCCATTGGCATGGCGATGCATTCGAAACTCCCATTGATGCCATTCCGCTGCTGTATTCCATGGCGAACGCCAACCAGGCGTTTATCTATAATGACCAGGTAATCGGTCTCCAATTCCATCTGGAAGCGACGCCTGAAACCTTAGCCCAATTACTTGAAAATTGCAGTGGCGACCTGACCGTTGGCTCCTATATCCAGGACCGCGAAACCATCCTGCGACAGTTGAATAGGTGCGGGGAAATTAATAAAATTGCCGAGCGGCTATTAAACCACTTTTTCGATGTTCGGAATTGACCTTTAAGTAATGTAATCCTACAAAATTTAATCCATAATAAAACCCATGTCAGAAATTATAGAACTTATACCCGGAAATACCCTTATCACCCAGACCCCTGAAGAGGGCAGGCAATTGGCAGTCAAATTGGCAAGGCTGATCATTAAGTTGACCCAGCCAGATGCACAGGTTAGGCAACAGCTCCGCGATGTGTATGCAAAGGATCCTAATATGCTGATCCTGATCGGACAGACTGTTTCGGCCGAATTTGCCACTATTGCGGCTGCCAATAATTATTGGAAAGGAATCTAGATCATTTTTTTAAATGGAGCGGATCTTGCATGGTCCGCTTTTTTTTGCCGTGGTGTTCGCAGGGAAAGGCCATCCCATAAGGGACATCCAGGGTTTTGGGCACTGGATGTCCCGATGGCATTGAAAATCTAAAGTTTTTTCATTCCATAACCCTCATAATCATTAACTACCTGCATGGACAGGCCCAAGGCCGCTGCGACACCTCTTCCATAAGCAGGGTCGGCCTGGCTACAGTTCCTAATGTGTCGGATCTGGATGAATTCCTGGGCTCCCCCAAGTGCATCTGCGGTATTGGAGAAAAGTGCTTGCTGCTGATGGGCCGACATCAGACGGAATAGCTGACCCGGCTGGCTGAAATAGTCGGTATCCTCTCTGTGGTCCCAGTGGGCGGCATCACCGGTTATTCTCAATGGTGGTTCAGAAAAATCAGGCTGCTCTTGCCAGCGGTTGAAACTGTTGGGCTCATAGGAGGGCTGGCCCCCATAATTTCCATCTGTGCGCATCGCACCGTCCCTATGAAAGGAATGGTAAGGGCATTTCGGAGAATTTACCGGGATCTGGTGGTGGTTGACGCCTAAACGGTAACGCTGGGCATCACCATAGGAGAACAATCTGCCCTGTAGCATTTTGTCTGGTGAAAATCCGATGCCTGGAACAATATGGGCAGGATTGAAGGCGGCCTGTTCAACTTCAGCAAAATAGTTTTCTGGATTTCGGTCTAGGACAAATTCTCCCACCTGGATCAATGGGAAATCCCCATGCGGCCAAACCTTGGTCAGATCAAAAGGATTGATGGGGCAACGGTAGGCCGCTTCTTCATCCATAACCTGGATGTACAAGGTCCATTTGGGGAAATCGCCCTTATCGATACTTTCGAGCAGATCTCTCTGGTGGCTCTCTCTGTCGCTGCCCATGAGCAGCGCTGCTTCTTGGTTGGTCAGGTTCTGTATCCCTTGGGCGGTCTTAAAATGGAATTTTACCCAAAATCTTTCTTGTTTTGCATTGATCAAACTGAAGGTGTGGCTACCGAACCCGTCCATGTGCCGGTAGGTTTGTGGCAGGCCACGGTCGCTCATCACAATAGTTATTTGATGTAGGGCTTCTGGAAGCAGGGTCCAAAAATCCCAGTTATTGTCCGCACTGCGCATATTGGTTCTGGGATCCCTTTTGACTGCATGGTTCAGGTCGGGGAATTTCATTGGATCCCTAAGAAAAAAAACAGGTGTATTGTTGCCCACCATATCCCAGATCCCCTGTTCGGTGTAGAACTTGACGGCAAACCCCCGGATATCCCTTTCGGCATCTGCGGCACCACGTTCTCCGGCTACGGTGGAAAAACGAACAAATACGGGTGTTTGCTTACCAATCTCGCTGAAAATAGCCGCTTTGGTATACTTTGTAATATCATGGGTGGTGGTGAAGGTTCCGTAAGCGCCAGATCCCTTTGCATGCATTCGCCTTTCGGGTATCACCTCCCGGTCGAAATGTGCCATCTTCTCTAAAAACCAGGCGTCCTGTAAAAGCGCGGGACCGCGTTTTCCAGCTGTGAGGATGTTCTGGTTGTCTACTACCGGAGCTCCCGTCCGGTTGGTCAGTTTATTTTCTTCCATTTTGATTGTTTTTGATTGTGAAAATCTTGATCCAGCCCCTGTAACTTTACCTTATTTAATGGATTAGCTTCGCAAGGGTCTGGTTTTGGTTTAATTGAGTTGCTGGCCTATTGCATCAAGTGTGCTGCCAAGGAGTTGTTCCAGTTCGAGCAGTTCTTCTTCACTCAGCGGCCGCAGTGGCGCTCTCAAGTGCCCACTTTCTTCTCCCATTAGCTGCAGCCCCGCCTTGATTGCTCTGGGCAGGCCCTTGGCGACGATGAATTTCAGCAGGTCAAACTGTCTAAGGAAGATTTCCTCGGCTGATTTCAGGTTATTGTTTTCAATGGCATTATACAATGCCAAATTGAGCTGGGGAATCAGGTTGGGGGCCGCGGTGCACCATCCCTTTGCACCTGCGGCAAAGGCGGCAAGGGCTAAGGGATTGGAACCGTTATAAAAGGCTACCTTAGGCCCAAGTTCCTTTCTGAGGTAGTGCATGCGCTGGACATCGCCAGTACTTTCCTTGATCATCGTGACGTTGGGTATTTCAAGGAGGCTTTTCAACAATGTCGGGGACATGTCAACCCCACCGGTCGCAGGATTGTTGTAGGCCATAATAGGAATGTTGATCTTGGAGGCCACCGAATCAAAGTGCCTCAGGATTTCCTGATCGGTAAGCTTCCAATAGCTCATCGGGATGATCATCACCGCCGTTGCGCCGGCTTTTTCAGCAAACTTCGCGTGGTAGATAGTGCGCTCGGTGGTCAGGTTGGAGACCCCCACCAAGATTGGTAACCTGCCGGCGACCTGATCGATGGTAGCCTCTGTGATCGCTTCCTTCTCGCTATCTGTAAGATAGGGAAGAACCCCGGTACTGCCCAAAGGGGCGATACCATGGGAACCGGAAGCTATCAGTCGCTCTACCAATTTTTTATATAGACGGATATCGATACTTCCATCCTCTGTAAATGGAGTGATCGGATAGGAGATAATGCCCTTGAATGGAATGTTGTTCATGGTTACTGAAAGATTAAATAAAGGGTGCCTATGGCATGCCCATAAATGATTGCTTAGAGATCTCTTCCTTCTTCTTCTCGAAGGGCCACACCAAGATTCTGCAACTGCGGTGCATTTTCGCAGGCGATGTACTTTGCGGCTTCACTATCGCTTAGGTTCTGGTGCCTATGCCATGCCCAGGACGGGATGTATACCGCATCGCCCTTTTGCCATTCCACTTTTTGTCCTTCGATCTCTGTGTAGCCGCTGCCCTCTAGCACATAAAGTACGGTTTCATAGGTATGGCGGTGCCTATTGGTCACTTGTCCGGGCAGTAGTCCGCCAATGGTCATGCTCACGTTTTTGCTGGGCAGGTCCACGAAGAATACCGGGTGCTTTCGCTCGTTGGAAAACTGGTCGTGCTCACCTTGGTCTTCTACATTTTTATGGAGCAGGTGGGATGGCATGTTGAATTTTGGTCTGGCAAAGGTCTGGTGGAAATCCTTTGAACTGAAGTGTTTTTGTTCCTGGTGGATCGTGGTGCTGGTCTCGGAGGGATTGCTGGTAATCTTTGTATTTTCCATAATTAAAAATTTTATCTTGTGCAGTATTGCACTGCAATATTATCCTATCTTTGGATGGTTATAGTGGTACAGAATTTATAAATCATGCTAGTCCAGATATGTTAAGACCTTGGGATCTCCAGATTGCAATTGATCAAAGTGGAAAAAAAGCTGTTTACATCCAGATTGCCGATGCCATCATAGCGGCTATAAAAAGTGGAAAGCTCGTCGGGGGAGATGCGCTGCCGGGGAGTAGGCAGCTGGCAGCAAAGCTGAGTGTGAACCGCAATACGGTCATTGAGGCGCTGGATGTGCTGCTGGCAGAAGGCTGGCTGGTCGCTAGGCCAAGAAGGGGAACTTTCATTGCCCAACAGCTTCCCCTGCCCAAGGCAAGCCAGCAGGTAACAGCTGAGCCCGCACCGAAGGTTTCAACCAGGGTACCAGATATCATTTTCGACGATGGATTGCCCGATACCCGGATCGCTCCGATCAATGAACTTGCTGCGGCCTACAGACAGATCTTCAACAGAAAGGGACGTTGGCAGCTGATGGGATACAGCGATGGTGCCGGCGAGGAGGATTTCCGCACCGCAATCACACAGATGCTCAACTATAACAGGGGGATGCGGCTGTCCCCTGATGAAATCTTTATCACCAGGGGCAGCCAGATGGCCATGTTCCTCATCGCCCATAGCCTGCTGGTCCCAGGTGATACGGTAGTAGTGGAAAATCCGGGCTACAGCCCAGCCTGGCGGGCCTTCGAGCATGCAGGCGCCCGGCTGATCGGTGTGGGCGTTGATGGGGATGGGCTGATCATCAGTGAACTGATCACGGTACTGCAGTCCCAGAAGGTCAAGGCGATATATGTCACCCCGCACCACCAGTTCCCAACTACCGTTACCCTAACGCTCCAGCGTCGCCTGGAGCTGGTCGCACTTTCCAACCAATATGGATTTACCATCATAGAAGATGACTATGACAATGAATTCCACTTCGAACAGCGGCCAATTCTTCCAGTATGCAGTTACGATAGCCTTGAGAACTTTGTCTATATTGGTACCATGAGCAAAATAGTGGCTCCCGCACTACGCATAGGCTACCTGGCCTCTTCTAGGAAACTGATCGGCAAGGTAAGGGAATTGCGGAGCATTATCGATGTACAGGGAGATAACATCATGGCCCAGGCCATCTTACAGCTGATCGATGATGGACACATCAAAAGACACCTCAGAAAAGCTACCCTGCACTACCGAGCAAAAAGAGATCTTTTTGCTGGACTATTGATAAGGCACCTTTCTGGAAAGGTAGATTTCCAGAAGCCCGATGGTGGACTGGCCTTTTGGGTTGTGCCAAGAGCGGGCAGCAATGTGGGTGAGATGGCAAAACTGCTACTGGAGAAGGGTGTCCAGGTGATCCCACCTGATTTTTTCAGTTTTGGTGAGCCAGTTAATGGATTAAGACTGGGCTATGGCTCGCTTTCCGAAGAACAGCTCAAGGAAGGAATAAGGTTACTGGCAACGGTGCTATAAACAGCTGGTGAGCGATTTTGAATTTAAAGTCCTTAACTGCTCCTGGGAAAGGTATCAATATGTTAGGATCTATGGCTTGGCATTGAGGATTTTTTCCTGTCCCCAGGTTGCCATATCGTCCAGTATCGGTTTTAGACTTCTGCCCAATTCGGTTAGGGAATACTCGACACGTGGCGGGATTTCGTGGAATTTCTGCCGATTGATCAGCCCATCAGCTTCCAGTTCCTTCAACTGTTCGGTCAGTACCTTTCTGGAAATAGAAGGCATTCTTGCAGCAATTTCGCCAAACCTTCTGGTATGGTCTATCAGCATGTAAAGTATGATCGATTTCCATCTTCCGCCAATCAAGCCAATGGTTGTAGTGAAAGGGCAAAGGCTGTTATCTATTTTGCTGCTCATCGGTTACGTTTAGGTTACCACTATTTTCATTGTTACCAAAAAGTAACTGTTACTTTTTGAAATTATTGTTAGTTTCTTTGGGTAACAAATGTAAATATTCAATCTTAGATAACAAATTATGATTTTAATCACAGGAGCTACCGGAGGTCTTGGCAAGGCAACAATCAATTCACTGCTAAGAAAAGGCGTACAGGCTAACCACATCATTGCTTTGGTAAGAGACCGGACCAGGGCCCATGACCTAGAGAATATGGGCATTCAGGTCAGAATAGGGGATTACAATGATCGTCATTCCCTAAAGGCTGCCCTTATCGGGGTCGATAAGCTGCTATTTATCTCTTCCAATGAGCTGGTCGATAGGTTGGTGCAGCACAAAAACGTGATCGATGCGGCTATCGACAACAAGGTCAAACATATCATCTATACCGGCATAGACATCAGGAGTTTCGAAAATACCGCAATCCCGCATGTAAGCCACATCCATCGTGATACGGAAGCCTATCTCCAAAACACTGGACTTCCCTTTACGCTTTTGAACGATAACCTTTATGCCGATACCATCCCGCTTTTTTTGGGAAACGATGTACTGGAAAAGGGCATATTTTTTCCGGCAGGAGAGGGCAGGGTACCTTTTCTGCCGAGAACAGATGTGGCAGAAGCTGCTGCGGTGGTGTTAACTTCCACCGGCCACGAGGGCAAAGCCTATGCAATTGCTGCAGAGATGGCCTATTCCTTTGCCGATATCGCCCAAATGCTTACAGAGATCAGCGGCAAAGTAATCCAGTACCAGCAGCCAGATCTCAAAACCTATATCAACACGATGCTCGGTGCTGGGGTGCCAAAAGATGCTGCGATGTTTTTGGGCAGCTTTGGGACGGCGATTGCCAATGGCGAGATCGACACCAATCGTAGTGACGTTGAAAAACTATTGGGAAGAAAATCGACCCCATTGGAACAGTACCTGTCGGATTATTACCGTGCTGAGCTAAAGTGAATCACATGATCACCTGAGGCTAAACTACAGTATTCGGCCTAGCTCGTAATTGAGCAAATCCCTGATTTAGTTGGCACTGGTAATTTGCTCTTTTTTTAGAGCAGTATGAGCAGGTTTGAAAAGACATTTTAACTGTTTGCTATTTCTTCAAGCTCATGATCCCGGTCATGAGCTCTTCATTAAAATTATTGATGGTGGTATTTTTCAGCATCAGGTGGATCTTGGACCGGATCTCTTTGAACTCCTCGTGCAGCGGGCAGGGGTTGATCTCCGAACACTGGGAAAGTCCAAGTGCACATCCAAAGAATAGGCCATTGCCATCTACGGCTTCGACGATATCGCTCAATGGTCGCCTGGCATCCTGCTCGCTAAGGTAGAATCCGCCATTTGGTCCCTTGGTCGAACTGACCAGCCCTTTTCGGCTCAAGTCCTGGAGGATTTTCGCCAAGAAGAATTCAGGGGAGCCGATGCCAGCGGATATCTCCTTGATGCCCACACGGGTGCCCTTAACGGTGGAGTGGGCAATGAAAAAAACTGCCCGGATTGCATACTCACATGTTTTTGAAAATATAGCCATAATGTTGGATACACAAATGTAGTAAAAAAATAATAAAAGATATTCTTGTCTTTTATTATTTTATCGTTTAGCTTTGTACCGACAAAAGCAGTGCACGGCTTATGATTTAATAAAAGATAAAAAGGTATTAATATATTTATTATGACAGAGGATCAAAAGGCGGTCATTACCGCAACAGTGCCGTTGTTGAGAGCAAACGGTGTATTACTGACCAAACACTTCTATAAAAGAATGTTTTCCCATCATCCAGAACTAAAAAACCTGTTCAACATGGGCAACCAGCAACAGGGCAAACAGCAGACCGCATTGGCAATGGCGGTACTTGCCTATGCTGAACATATCGCCGATCCGTCGGTACTACTTCCGGTGGTAGACAGGATAGGGCATAAACATGTAAGTCTGGATATCCGTCCTGAACAGTACCAGATCGTCGGAAAACATTTGATTGCATCCATTGCCGAGGTATTGGGAGAAGCGGCAAGTGTTGCTATTTTGGATGCATGGACAGCAGCTTATGGTCAATTGGCTGCGCTGATGAGCGGCCATGAGGCGATGCTCTATCGCAAACAGGTTGAAAATGATGGTTGGAGTGGTTGGAGGCCTTTCAGGGTGTTGCGCAAGGTGGATGAGTCAACCGAAATCACCTCGTTTTATCTTGCTCCTGCTGATGGAGGGAAGGTTGTTAGGCACCTGCCCGGGCAGTTTGTCAGCCTGAGGGTTTTTCTTGGCGAACTGCAGCTCAATCAGGCTCGCCAGTACAGCCTGTCCAGCAGACCCGATGGAAGCTATTACCGGATTTCCGTGAAGCGTGAAATCGGTATTGACTTAAACACCAATGGAATGATAAGTAACCATCTTCATGACAGGGTATCGGTTGGGGACATCGTTGAGCTGACCGCGCCATCTGGAACTTTTACGCTTCCTGAAAATATCGATGGTCCGGTAACCTTTCTCAGCGGGGGAGTAGGACTGACCCCATTGATCAGTATGTTGGAAGAACTGCTCGAGAAGGGATCAGGGTATCCGGTGACTTGGCTGCACGGTTGCCGAGGGGAGAGGGTGCATGCTTTTAAGGGGCAACTGGACCAGTTTGAGAAAGCCTATGATCATTTTAGTCAAGAGGTCTTTTACAACCAAACCACCAGGGCCAATCGTGTTTTAGGAATAAGGGAAGGTTTTCTTGACATTGCCTATTCCAGTGCGTTTTCGGTGCATCCCCAGGGACAATACTTCATCTGTGGGCCAACGGTGTTCATCCAAAAGCAATTCCAGGACTTGGTTGGGGCGGGAGTAAAAAAGGAAAACATCCATTTTGAAGAGTTCGGTCCCCAGACCTTATCACTTAACTAGACTGAAACATTTTTATCGACTTTAATTTTTTTGATATGTTAACTATTAAATCTCCAATGCCCACCGCTGGTAGAATTCCTACCAGGGGCATCCGCTTCAGGCCTTTAAAAGCTTACCTGGATTTCACCGATGGGCAGAAGGAAAAGCACCTTTTTTGGTGGCTGATCAACCTGGTCGTTCATGCGAATTTGGTACTGTTCATTCCTCCGCTGTTGATCTTCTATTGCGGGGCACCGGTGATGGTGCTGGCGGTAACGGTACTGGCCTTTTTTGCAAACGTGGTTGTAAATATGGGCGGGGCGTGCATCAGGGTAACCTTGTCCACCTTTATTGGTAGTCTCCTGATCAACCTTTCTATGGTAGCGCTTTATGTGCTGTAATTTTTTTACAAATGGTAAGCTTCAACTGTACTGCTGGCCATAGCCATTAATTGCCGCTTCTTCCCTTTTCTTCCGCGTCGCCAAGGCTGCGTTCCTGGGTCTGTCTGACCTTTTTGTTCCCAAACCTCCAGCTGAAGTTCAGCGAGAGACGGCGGCTTTCAAATGTTGCCCTGTCGGTGTATACCAGACTACCGAAGTCTACTTCGGTAAAGTTCCGCTGGGCCTTGAAGATGTCCGAGATCCCAAGGCGTAGGGAAGCCTGTTCCCTGAACAGCTTTCGGGAAATACTGGCACTGACATTGGCGCTGTTTTTTTGCTTATAGATCACGTTCTGGGAAGCTGAGGTATAGCGGCCGCTGAGCTGGAGCTGGTATTTTCCATACAAAATGAAACGCTGATTGGAAGAGATCTGATAGCGCCATTTGTCCTGGTCAAGTTTGCCCTGGAACAGCTCTCCGGAGAAATGGTCGTTGCCGATATTCACCTTGCTGAGCATGTTCCACCATTTGGCTACCCTGATCGGGTAGTTAATGTCAAAGTTGAATGCCTGCATGCTGCCTGTATTGCATGGAATCTGGATCACGATGTCGCCTGACTGTCGGTACACTGTGGCAAAGTAATCGTCTGACCGGCTGTAAGTGCTGATCAGGGTAATGCGGTCATTGAAGGTGTAGGTCAGCTCTGCATGGTCGTTGCGCTGCACCTTTAATGTGGGATTTCCAGTCTGCTGGTTCAGTGGATCTTGCTCATAGACAAAGGGTTCGAGATCGCCATAGCCCGGGCGCTGGATACGGCGGGAAAGGGCTATGCGCAGGTGGTGCCTTTCACTAGGCTTATAGCTCAGATGGGCTGAGGGCAACAGGTTCAGGTAGCTGGTATCGGGGCCGACTTTTCCTGTCGTTTCTCCCATGGCATCGGTCTGCTCGACCCTTAGGCCCAACTGCCAGCCCCAGCGGGCGTTTGATCTGGATAGGGAGGCATAGCCGGCGCGTATCTGCTCGCTGTATTGGAAACGGTTTGCGTCCTGGCTGTTGTCGGTCTGCACATCTGCGATCTTTATCCCTGCTTCCAATTTGAGTTTGCTTTTGTAGCTATGGGCATAATCGACCTTTGCCGTGGAGATGCTGATGGCGGTCAGACTCAGGTATCTTATCTGGGGCTGTGAGGTGGTAAGCAGTTTGGTCTGGCTGTCCCTGGAGAAATCCGCGCGGTCCAGATCTACGATCAGCTCAGTTCCAAGGGTATCGGAATAACGGTAGCTGAGGTTATAGGTATTCCAGTAGCGGGTATTGGGGTTTTCACTGGTGGTCAGGTAACTGTCTGCTCCCTGGCTGGAAGTAGTGTGGTAGTTTGTCCTGTTGGTACTGGCTTCGCGCTCAATAATGCCACCAAACGTGCTTTTGGCACTCAGGGCGTAGTCTATCGCTATACGAGAAACCGGATTGCTCCATCTGTCAAGGTTACTGGTCTGCTGGTAGAGTAGTCCGGGGTCCAGTTGGCGCTTTCTGCTGTTTTCTGTCAGATAGCCGCCCCTGTGCCAGGCACTGTAACCGCTGATGGCGAATTTTCCGGTACCGTAATTAACTAGGCCCGATAGGTCAAGCCAGTTACTACTGGCCTGTGAGGTGCTCAGGTCCAGGTTTCCGGTAATGCCCTTTGCTACCCCATCGGTCTTGATGTTGATGATCCCCGTGTTACCGTTCACTTCATATCTGGCCGGAGGGCTGCTGAGGAACTCTACTTGTCGGATGCTGCCGGCAGGCATGGCTTTGAGCATTTTGGCAAGGTCTTTAGGATTCATCTTGACCACCTTTCCATTGAGCATGATTTGGACTTCGGACTTGCCACTCATCTGGATGGCGTCCTCGTTGTCGCTGATGGTGATCCCGGGGGCAAGGGCAAGGATTTCCAGGCCGTTTGCGGCGATTTTTCTGACCCCTTCGTTCACGCTGATCACGCTACGATCGGTCTGTTGGCTGATCAGGGGCTGTCTCCCCTGGATGCGGACTTCGCTGAGCTGGTTTTCCATGGGTTTTAGATGGATGGTGCCAAGGGAACGCTGGGAGGTGAGTATGGTGTCGGGACGAAAGCCCATCGAACTGACGACCAGCTGGTTCATTGCAGGAGCGTTCGCAGTGAAATGCCCTGCGGTATCGGTCAATATGGTCCTGATCAGTTTTGGGCCGGTGTACATCCTGATAACCGATCCTGGAAGGGGAAGGCCTTTTTCATCTACAACCTTTCCCCTGAGCTGGGCGCTGGCACTGGTTGCAAAAAAACAAAAAAGTGCGGTCAATAATTTTTTCATGTCCCAAAGGTGAGGTTGATGGGCACCAACATCGCCCCAGAACATGATATGACCCTACTTAGCCTGTAAATATTCCTTTGGGCTTTTTCCGGTCACCTTTTTAAAGGCGCGGTTGAAGGTGGATTTGGAATTGAAGCCCGCATCATAGGCAATCCCAAGGAGATTAAAGTTCTGGTATGCAGGTGATTGTAGCAGTCGGATCACCTCGCGAACCCGGAGTTCATTCACATAGTCGTTGAAGCTCTTTCCATAGCTGCCATTGATCACCTTGCTGAGCAGCGAGGCATTGGTACCGATCTTTTTGGACAGTTCGGTCAGGGTGAGTTCGGGCTCAAGGTAGATCTTTTGGCCTTCCATCGTCTGATCAACCTTGAGCTTCCAGTCTTGCATCCAGCTCAGGTCCTGATGGGCAACATCGATCGTCCCGGGCTGCAGCTGTAGCGGCTTGGTATAGGAAGTGAGCAGCTGCGGCTGGAAGTTGAGCTTAATGATTGGCCTTGCGCTATAAGCGCTGATGGCCATATAGTAGGTGATCAGGGCAAAGGCAAAAAAATAGTACCAGGAGCGCACGTACATCATTTCGATGAACAGCGAGAGGATGTGCTCGGAGAAGAGCAAGGTCGTTAGTATTGCAAAGCTGTACAGGAAATTACGCAGCCACTTGAAGCTGGCCGCATCGGCGAAGGAAAGCTCAAATCCAGAAAATACGATATAGTTGCGGTAGTAGCGGATGGATAGGACCAGGTAGGCAAGGATGCTGAGCGACCAGGTCCAGCCGTACCAGGTGTCGAAGTCTGGATCGGTCTTTCCGTCCATCAGGAAATAATCCCCCAACACCAGCTTATCTGTGAATACGATCACCAGGCTCCAGAGCAGGTATAATGCTCCGGGCAGAAAATGCAGGTAGTCGCGACGGGTCAGCCGGTACAGTGCATCGGTCAGGCTCTTTAGGTAGAGATACAGTAGCGGACCGAAAAACAGCGCATGGATAAAAGGGGTATAGAAGAGCACCTCGCGGTATGGCTGGGTGTCGTACCAGCCGGCAAAGCCAGACATCCAGGGAAAGATGAACAAGGCCGAGAGCACACAGAACGTTCCCAGTATCCTATCGGGGAGCCGCTGCTGGTAGATCCCCCTTTTGAAAAAGAGAAAGCCGTACACGCAAAGGTGGGTAAAAAAGATCAATAGCAGCGAACTTCGCAGCCCGAATTCAAAAAGCATGTACGAATATAGGGTTTATCGGTTTTGGATAAGTGCCATAACATGATTTGATACGCAGTAGGTATAAAATTTATGCGGCTTTGTGGCGTTAACAGTACAGGCGAATGAAAGCTATGGGCTGAGCTTGATGAATTTGAGATGCATTCGGCATATATCAAAACGGGCGTCATCAATGCTGCCAACCGGGCGGATAAGGCCTATTGCTATGATTATATCCACATGTACTCACCAGATCATGTGCACACCGGTGAAACTTTCTTCGTGTATCGCTGGGGAAGATCCAGTACTATAATTTCTTTGGTTTCAATGCTGCAGGCCCGTTGTATGGTACATTGCAGGATTTGGTCAATTTTGACCAGGCACCGTATGAGGGCAGTATGCTGAGACAGGCGACGCCCGAGTTGGCCTGCAGGCCAACGAAACTGAATGATGGAACATTTACCAGGGGCTGTCATCGGTATCGGGCTGGCGAGTTATGGCCTAGGCTGGTTTATTTTTGATGGAGATTCCCATGAAAAGATCGTATGGCACTCTGTCGGAAGGTATGGTTGCCAGGCCCTGCTGCTGCGAAATGTCACCAAGGAACAATTGGTGATACTGGACAACAACAAGAGCAATGGTGTTTCATGTTGGGTTCTCTGCGATGAATTTGCTTAATGGTGGTCCTGAACGCAGGTCCAGGAAATTGCTTCATCAGATCTAAGCAACCATATGCGCTGATCACATGTGGCACCGATCAGGCAATGAGAAAGGTACTGGAGCTGCATTCTGATACAGCTGGTTTATGTTCCTCGAATCGGGCATGAATAATTTGGGATATGACTTTCGGGAAACGGCTTTCAGCAGCAGGCTTTGGAAACTTTCAGGACAACTGCGGTGCTGATCGCTGAAGCGATAATTGTATGGAAGGTTACGCCGAACCGCGGCTCTTGAACGGCAAGCGCAGGAAGGCGAAACTGATATACTAAAGGGTGCGGCCATCAATCCAAGGAATGAAACCGATAAAGCTGGCCTGGAGCAGATGCGGAAATAAAAATCGATCCTGAATTTGTCTCTGTAAGATCGCCTGAGCCTTCAACCTGACTGCTTTGGATCGATTGACGCAGACTAACTGATAGCTGCCGGAAGGAAAAGTTGGCCAGGCTTTTCCAATAAGTGTACCTACTTCACAGATCGGTTGGTTTTGACGTCCAAGATAAGATCGGGTATCGATATTCAAATTAATTGCTCCAATTTCTGTCCATTAAAAGTACCAAGCTTATCGGCTTCCAAGGAATTACGTCGAAATAAGGGAATAGACCACAGAGAGTTAACTTATAGCCCTCTGTGGCAGTTCAGCTGTTTGGTGACTGCTTTGTCAATTACAGTTCCTTCTCACAAAGCCCTCTATCTTCAGTCTGTTGGTTGCTGGATCAAAGGCCGCAGATCCGCTCAGGTCAAATCCTGAGGGAAGTACGAAATTATTTTTATCTGCCTTAAATTGGCTTTTGTAGGTGGTGCCATCGACCGATGCCACAATTTCATAGGTCACCCCATTTCGCATACTGCCACTGGCTTTGCCGTTGACCAGGTTATAGAACTGTGCCTGATCTTCTGTTGCCCCAACTGGGGTTACCTTGATAATGGCATTGATACCGGTCTGCAGGCTTTTATTGGTGCAGTCAAACCTCACATACACATCTGCGTTGATTACTTCAGCCACAGGTGGAGCTACGAAATTAAATGTTGGAACAGCGTTACAGCCAAAAGACATGCCTGAGCTCAGCACATTTTCGACATATGTTGGTACTGGATCGGAACCAGTGGCCACAGGCTGCACAGTAATCGAATTTGCACTAGAATTTTCCTTAGTTACCGTAACTGTTTTAGTTGTCTCCCCTGGACCAAAATCAACAAACTCGGTGCCTATGCCCCCAGAAATACCAAAGGTCTGGGCATTTGCACTGGCAGGCCTGGTAACGGTCACGGGCAACTGACAGAAAAAAGGCTGGGGATCAAATACTGGAAATGAGAAGTCATGGATAGTAAATTTAAAGTCGCGAACTTTGATAGGTTCAAAAATGGCCCAGGCAGAGAGGTGGGTAATTGACATTCTGGCAAATAAGCTGCCTGCGGCATTGGTGATCACATTGGCGTTCCCCTCTGCTTTCCACTGACCGGTTTCATCGTTGAGGCTAAACATGGGCATGGTCTCGCCTGCTTTTATAGCTTGTTGCGTTGAAGGATTGATCATGCCCTGCTTGATTTCCATATCCACGATTAGCGGCTTGCTAAAGCTCTTAACTTCCCTTCCACCGGCAAACATGTCAATCGTTACCGCACCTATGGTAGCCAGATATGCTCCTGGCAGGATAGGTTTGCCATTTGCATCAATTACATTTCTACTGACATTTCCTCCGGTTAGAACCGGACCTAGACCATTGGTTCCCGATCCGGAATATATGATCCTGGATTCCAGTTGGCCTCCGTTGATGGGCGCACCTGCAGCGTCGAAAAAGCTTGTGCCTGTGGGGATTGTAATTTCTGTATTCAAGGTCAGACCAGTATTTGTGGGTGTGCTAAGGGTGATCTCGCTGTTGGTTGTTCCACTGGTCAGTGCCCTGGTAGTCACCAGGGATGAAGAACCAGCAACTGGATTGGCATATTCTGCTACCGCGACTTTATAAAACGTTGGTTGGGTCGCACTGTAAATGATGACATCCTGGAATACGGGAGCAAAACCGGGAACAGTTGCAGAAACCGTAAATTGGACAGGATTTGTTTGTGTAGGATTTGCATTGCGGTCCAGTACAAGGTTCAAAAGACCAGAACTTGCTTTGTAGGTTCTTCCTCCTGTGCTGGTACGTACCAGATCGGCATTTGGTCCGCTAATCTGTACGGTAAAGTCTTGTGGGCCTGCTATCCCTTTTTTGGCATTGACAAATTGAATTAGTGTTGGTGATTTAAAGATGTCTGTATTTACAATGATCTCAACATCATCTGCAGGGTTTTTACAGCTGGCAAATAGTATGATGATGGCTGCTAGCACTGCGGTTAGTTTTTTTAATATGGTTTTCATCTGGCGCTTAGAATTTAAAATTAAAGTTTAGTTGTCCCACCGGTAAAAAGCGGTAGTCTTTCATGTTGTTCTGGATGATTGCGGCATTTGGATCGTTGTTGGTAAGCAGCTTGGTCCCTGTTGCTTTAACCGTTGGAGAGGATAGGTAATAGGCCCCAAGGTCGATGTTAACATTGAATTTCTTTTTTGGGATGCCCCGTCCCAGGCCCAGCCCGAGGTAAGGTGCGAAAGTTCCCCAGTCAACATTAAAGTCCAGGGTACCGATCTCCTCAGGGCTTAGTGTAATGCCTTCGAAACTTTGGGAATCCTTGGGTGTAAAATGGACGTTCCCTTGTGCATCAGGCAGATAGGCTGCGCCTGCGACCACACGGAAGAACTTTTCGGGCATCAGCTCAACCAGGCCATGTATGGTACTGAGCTTTCCTGATAATCTATTTTTGGAGTTGAAGCCGGACATGTTGATCTTGTCATTGATGCCTGCATAGGCATAGCTGCCGCCAATTCTTAGTCCGACAGAAGGGTTCAGTACATACCTGAAGTTTGCACCAACTCCCTGGGAGCCTGCCAATACCTGTAGCGACATGGGTTTCTTTGGGCTTTCTGGTACGGTCGCCTCCTGGGCAAATAGCGTAGCATTGAGCAGTAAAAAACTGAAGAGAAGGTTAAAAGTTTTTTTCATCCTTTATGAAGATTAATTAATAATCCCCAAAAGAATAACAAACCAAATTCAGCAGCAATAGCTAATATTGGCTAGCTGGTTTTGACCAATCTTTGTTGGATGGCCATACTTACCGCTTCGGTGGCACTGTTTACATGGAGCTTATCATAGATGTTCTTGATATGATTACAAACCGTAAAGTAGGAGATGTTGCTCTTATCAGCGATCATTTTGTAGCTGTGGCCATCAACAAGTAGTTTTAGGATCTTTTTTTCGCGTTCAGTCAGGTTGTAATGGGTTGTTTTGGGCTCTTCCTTAAAAAACTGTAGTACCTTAATGGCTACACTACCTGTCATGGGAGCTCCACCTTGCAATGCCTCACGTAATTGTTCGAGCAGCTTTTCTGGTGAAGTTGACTTTAAAAGATAGCCATTGGCCCCGGCTTTAAGGGCTTCGAAGATGTTGAGATCACTTTCAAGCACGGTCTGTATGATGATGGGCAGGCTTGGGTAGACCGCTTTGATATCTCGGGTACCAGTGATTCCGTTTACCTGCGGCATATCCATGTCCATCAATACCAGATCAGGTAAGCTAAGTTCCACCTGTTGGCATGCATTGGATGCATTTTCAAACGTTCCGGCGCATTCTATATCGGCGCACATATTCAATAGCATGGACAGGCTATCCCTTCGATTGGCATCGTCATCAAATATGATAATTCGTTTTTTCTTCATGCGCTGTTGCGTTATAGTTTTCCGGTTCTGATGATATGCTATCCAATTCCAAAAATATTGCTATTTGACAATTCCCATATGGCTAATATTGGCTATGCCCGGCCAGCGGAAAAATGAGATGGATCACAGTTCCTTTTTTCTCGCTGGTTATTATATTTAATTTAGAGTTAATCTCATCCGCTCTGCGCTGCATATTTACCAGTCCATTGCCCATATGTTTCTTGCTGCCATCAAAACCTGCCCCATCGTCGGCAATCTCCATTTCAAAATGCTGTTCGGTGGTTCTTAAGGTTACTTGGATATGCTTGCATCGGCTGTACTTTACCGCATTGTTAATGGCCTCTTTATAGATCAGGTAAAGGTTCCTGCGTGCAGACATTTCTATCTTTAGGCTAGCTATGTCTCCTGTTTCAATAAAACTAAAGCCGATATGGGCATGTTCTGTCAGATCGGCCCCAAGCGCTCTCATCTTCGATGCGATCTGTTCCATAAGGTCCATGTCGGGATTTACGCTCCAGATAATATCCCCCACACATTCCTGTGCATTCTGCGCATTCCGTTTTATCTTTTCCAGAACGCTTCTTTGCCTTTCGTTCTGGGGCTGCATCAATAGAGAATGGGTATATAGCGATATGCTGCTCAAGGTACTTCCCACATCATCATGCATATCTGCACTTAGCCGCTGCCTCAGGGCCAATATCCTATTGAGCTCGCCTATACGTTTTTTTTCCTTTTCCAAGCGGCCCCTGTACCTTCTTAATATATAAAGACCCAGAGCAACCAGTACAAAAATAATGGCTATCGCCCACAGGCGGGTGCGGGAAATATCTCGGTAGTTTTCCAGTTTTATCTTTTCCTCGGAGAGTTTGGCCATATCGGTTTGCTGTTGGGCCCTCATCATCAGAAGGCTATTAAAAACCGAATCGTTGCGCTTGATTGCCCATATGGTTGAATCTCGGTAGAGCAAAGCCAGTTTGTCATTGCCAAGGAGCTGATGGTATCTACTACGGATGGGATAGAACTTTTCAAGCCTTTCCAGTTGTTGGCTATGGCCGATGTACCTGCGTGCCATTCTGAGCAGTGAATCGGCCTTTCGGCTCTTTCCCTGGAGCAGGTAGATATCTGCCAGGGGGATGGCAGAACCAGCTGCCAGTCCCTTATCGTCGATACGTATGGCCCCATCAAGGTCTGCGTTCAAAAGGGGGCGGGCGGCTGTAAAGTTTTTCTGTAGGTAGTATATATAGCCGATATTGCCCAGTGATATGGTACGGTGGACATCGTGCTTTTTCCTTTCGATCGCCTCGGATACTGCCTTTTTTAGGTATTGGATGGCCGAATCTGGCTTTGATAGCTGCCCATAGCACAGACCGATGGTGTTATAGAAGTCCCATTTGTCCAGGGCATATGGCAAGCCCTTTTTGTTCATTTCTATCGCTTTTTCGTAATTTTTGAACTTGTAGTATGCTGAGGCGATTTCGCTGCAATAGTTTGCATAATCGCTTATCACATCAGGGCCCTGGGCCTCAAGCAGCTTTTCCAGTTCAAGGTAGAAGCCAAAGGCCTTTTCGTAGTTCGCCTCGCCGATAAAATAATGATAGGCCAATATCTGGTAGGCCCTTGCCTGGATATTTGGGAATGCCCTGTACTTTGATCTTACCTGTCCCTCGAATTTCTCCACGAGGTTTGCATCATCATTCTTGAGCCTGGCAAGTTGGAGCAGTTCGGTGAAGGCGAGCCATTCCCTGTCTTTGGAATGTTGGTACTGTTGTTGCAGTTTGGTCTCGATTGCTGTTCTCTGGTTTTTGTGGGCTATGAATTCCTTCAACAGCGAGTCCATGCGCCTGCCCTTGGAAGACTGGCCCTGGCGGGCATGGACAGATCCTGCCATCAAAATAAATTGGCAGAGCAACACAAGTTTTATGATTTGCTTCAATTGGCGCAATAAACCACTAAGATAATAAATCAACCTATAATTAAAAATTGTTCGTTGTAGTTTATATTTATTCCTAGCTGCCAGATTTGTCCTATTGTGCATCATTATAAATTTTTGCTTGATGTTCTGTAGGCAATCGCTGATAGTAGGCATTTCCTCTTCCATCAGGGCGGACAAAGCATTTGGCATTTTTTGGATGCTGGCTTTAGCTATGGCTGCAAAGGGCAACCTTTGGGAAGTTCATGAACCTTATCTTGGTGAGGAGGGCATTTGCCTTATACTGTTGGATGCCTTTTTGATAGAGCGTTGAGAGCTTTTGGTGATCGATCTGCAGATCGGTTAAAGCATTCACCTGTTCGGTTTCCCTGCTGTTCTCTGGGATGAGCTCGATCCTAACACTGGTAGGGGATACGTATTGATAATGGTATTTCATCTGTTGGGCGGCTAAAATAGCAATATTTTTCCCATTTACACATTATTGGATCAGGTTGGGCTTTTTTTTGGCTGCCTGCATTTTCGTTATGGTTGGAGCGTAGGTGGCATTTTTATCAGATGTTTATTTTAGGGGATTTTTAAAAGTTGCAGTTTTTAGAATTGGCCTGGGTTCTATATCGAGGGTGAGAGCTGGGTTGTTCAAGAAATACATCCCAGCATTCTGCAGAGCTGCCTTCTGACAGAAAGTCTGGAGCTGATCTAGGCTAGTCATCTACGTTTAAGGGCTCAGAATTTAAGTGCCTGATCCGAGAGCGCTTTACCTGTAGCGCAATATTGTCCATGAGCTATCCATTGGAAGGATCCATTTTTCTTATCAGTTGACCGTGTCAACGGTGCCCGTAGCCAGGCTTGTTGAACTCTGCTGCTTTCAGCATGTCATTTTGGGAGACTCCCGTGCTGTCGGTATTCCTGCTCCCATTATTATTGGATTCACCAATGCAATTCCTCCCTTTGACTCGGTTGGGGACGGGGTGCAGATAATTCTTTACTGGGTAAGGGGAGTTTTCTTAGGTGTTTTTTTGGGAACAATTATAATCACCCTGGTTTTTTTTTACTGGATTTTTTGGTCAGTTGTTCTTCCTGTCGAAACATTGCCTACCGCTTTTTGTTGTTATCCATAAAACGATAACAGCAGATGAAAGTTAGACCCTACCTGATTTGGATGATTTTCCAACTATTTGCTCTGGAAGCAGCTGCCCAGAAAGGTCCAGATTCCCTGAAAAGATATACCAAGGTGGCCACGGGCTATCTTGTGGTCCTGCGACAGGGGGATGATGTGTTCGAAGAACTGGAGAGATTGGCCATAGCGGAGAAAATTCCTGCCGCACATTTCAATGGCCTTGGCTTTTTAAACGCCAAGTTTGGTTTTTTCAATGCAAAGACAAAGCAGTTCCGACCTAGGCAGTTCAGCAACCTGGAAATGGGGAGTTTTACTGGCTCGATAGCCTGGCAGGATGGTAGGCCTTCCCTACATGTGCATGGTATCGGTGCAGACAAAAATTTTAGGTCCTATGGCGGGCATCTTCTGGAAGCGCAGGTGAGTACCGGGTCGCTGGAGATTTTGGTGACGGTCCTTGATCGAAAGCTACAAAGGAAAAAAGAGGAGCCCTTGGGTGCCAACGTATTGCAGTTGGAGCATTGATGGCAGACCCAGTAGCGAGATCAACCATTTTGGGCGTTGAGGTCGGATTGGTTCAAGATCATAAAAACATGGGATTGATGTTTTCCTGTTGAATAAAGAGAAATAGATTTTCTGTATTTCAGAGCTTAACCACCTTACTGCCGTTGAAGCGGAACATAGCGGTAAAAGGGCCCAGATCTATACTGGAACCTAATGTAGTTGTGCTATGTACTTAAGGGTTGAGGAAGATAGCCTACAGCCATACTTGCTATTTTGCTGATAATCAATATTTAATTGAGTTTGTTAAAACATTCTGCCATCTGGTTGGTTCAGTTGATGGTGGCGCTTGGCAACCGCTCCAAAATAACAATCATCCCCATGGAAAATCAGAAAGAAACCAGTCCGGAACACAAGAAGGATTTGAAGACCTGGGAACAGGACAGTAACAGAACTAGGGCAAGGGACGAAGGAGTAGAAGATCAGGGCAGTACTGCCTATCAGGAACTTTATGGGCGTCCAGGTCAAAAAAACAGAAATGGAAAGGACAGTTCGGACAGCGCAGGTGAATTTGGGAGTGCTGCCATCCCTCCAGGTCCAGAAGGCAGATCAGGGGAACAGATACCAGTCCAAGCTAAAAAAGAAAAATAATCCGTCGGGGTACCGGCTGGGATCAATCTACCGAAATTTGAAGATGATGTCTTTTGATCTTCTTTAGGCTATAGAGATGGTTTATTGCGATAAATGATATCTTCCAGGCTCTTATCTTACTGCGGGAGCCTTGGATTTAACTATCAGTTGGATCTTAAGAGGATAACAACCTCATTTTACCCTGTTAACTGTTTCCAATATGTTGAATGTTGCACAAGTAGGATCGCATGGAATGCTTTTGGCCTATGCCAAGCAAGAACTATCGTTCCCGGAACTGGAACAGGATGGCCTTCTACTGCCACATGACCTGGAACTTGGTGAGGAACTGGAGCTGATCTTTATTGCGCTGTAGGAAGCTGGACAGATCTGATGTTGTTTTCCCTTTTCGTTACTGTGAAGCCTTGACATGTTGTCTTGATGATGGGCCTGCTGGTGATCAATGATATCGACCCCATGTATCGACGAGCAGCTCAGCTATTTATCCTGAATGCTGATAGCTGCTTACCTTCAATAACTTTCGCTTGACAACTTACCAGAAAATATCTATTTGTATGAATCATACCTCCCAGAACCCACCAGTGCCCCTAATGAAAACAAAGTTGACGTGCTTTTTAATACCTGCTGGCTTATGATGCTGATAGCAATATGCTGTGGTTCGATCCTAATTATTGCAGGGCTGATAGGATATATGGCAAGATGGTCCAAGCGACTGCGGGATAGGTATCAGATCTTATGGGAGAATGCAGGAGATGCTGTGGTCATATTAGACATTAGGGGGGAAATTATCTATGCCTCGTCTTCTGTTGGCAAGGTGATTGGCTACACTGTTGCAGAGGTAATGAAATTAGACATCGGAAAGATAGCCCATCCTGAGGATCTTAACTCGCTGGTAAAGGTGATGCAACAGGTTATGGCACAGCCCGGGGTTCCCATTACCGGCCACAGGGGCAGGATGTTGCATGGCGATGGTACATGGCACTGGTATGAAGCGGTGATCACCAATCTGCTTGCCGATAAAAATGTAAGGGGAATTGTCGATAACTTCAGGGATGTAACAGATGCTCATCTTGCAGAAGAAAGGTCGCTAACGGCCAATCGTCTTTACAATTTTATCAGTCAGATCAACCAGGCCATTTTACAGACCCGGACAGAGGATGAACTTTTTGAAAAAACCTGCCAGATAGCAAGTGATGTAGGGAAATTTCCCATAGCCTGGATTGGGCTTTTAGACAGTGGCCATTCCACTATAAGTGTTGCAAAGAGCTGTGGTATCCCAAAAGAGTTCTTGACCCGGTTTACCAATGCGGCAATTTGGGACAGGGGACCAATGTCCACGGTTTTGGCTACCCAAAAATCATTCATCTGCAATGATGTCACGTGTTTGGCACATAACGAGTGGCGTGATTTTGCCGACATGAATTCGATCAGGTCATTTATGGTCCTGCCGATCATAAAGGACAATCAGATATTTGGGATGTTGAACATCTATGCTGCCCAGCAAGGTTTTTTCAGCGAGCAGGAGCGCAGTCTGTTGGAGGAGGTGGCAACCGATATCTCTTTCGCCATTGAAAGCCTTCAAAGGGAACGCGCTAGGATAAGGGTGGAAAAACAGCATAGGGATTCGGAAATTAGGCTTAAACAAGCTCAGACAATTGCCCATGTGGGTAGTTTTGATATCGATTTTTCTACAGGGCTTGCGACCTGGTCTGAAGAGCTCTGCAGGCTGTACGGCTTTGATGTAAATGAAAATGTCCACCCTTCCGATGCTTGGTTGGATATGGTACATCCATTGGATATCCAACAGGTGAAACAGGTTTCAGAGGCGGCGAGGTCTTCGCTGTCCAGTTCAGCTGTCTATCATAGGATCATTAGGAGGGACGGCTCGATCAGGCACTTTTTTTCGCAGGCAGAATTTGAGATCGACGCTGATGGTAGACCTGTCGGTATGCATGGGGTCGTGCATGATATTACACAGATCAAGGAATCTGAGGGCGCAAGATCCCAGTCCGAAAACAATCTGCAGCTGATCATGGACTTGATACCCCAAGGGATTTTTATAAAGGATGCACAGGGACGTTATGTTTTTGTAAACAAAAGCTTTGCCTCCATTTATGGGGTCAGCCCAGAGCTGTTTTTATCAGATCCATCTTATCTGTTGAGAGATAGCCCCCAGGAAAGGGAACTTTATAGGGCACAGGACCAGCAGGTAATCCGTAGCGGCGAAAAACTGATCATACCGGAGCTGCCCTATACTTTTGCCGATGGTACCATCAGCTATTATTATACGGTAAAAGTCCCTTTTGTGCTATCCGATGGTTCGGGCCGTGGCATGTTGGGCATTGCACTGGATGTTACCGATCGTAAAAATGCAGAGCTAGAGCGTAGCCAGCTCATCACAGATCTTACCCAGCGCAACAAAGACCTGGAACAGTTCTCCTATGTGATATCCCATAACGTCCGGGCACCTTTGGCAAATATCATTTCGCTGATTTCTTTATTGGGGGCTGATGATCTTGTGGGAGACCGGAGTGAGCTGATCGATGCACTCCGGATCTCTACAGATAGGCTAGAAGATGTCATAAAGGATCTGAACTTTATTCTCAATACCAACAATACCTCTGCAGAAGCCATGGAAATGGTGAACTTTTCAGATACCATCGCAGATATCAAGATCTCCATTGCCAATCTGCTCAACTCAAGCAGAGTTGTCATTCTCACTGATTTTGAACAGGTACAGGAAATCTATTGCATCAAGAGCTACCTCCATAGCATTTTTTACAATCTAGTTCTAAACAGCATCAATTACCGCCGTTCGGGTACGGATCCCTACCTGAAAATAGTAAGTAGGATAGGGGATAACATGATTACACTTGATTTTACCGATAATGGCATGGGGATAGATATGGAAAGGTTTGGAGCTCAGTTGTTTGGGCTATATAAGCGGTTCCACCCCGGTACAAAGGGAAAGGGGATGGGCCTTTACATGGTAAAGACACAGGTTGAGCAGTTAAGGGGAACTATTTCAGTCCATAGCGCTGTTGGCCAGGGCACCACCTTTACACTTACCTTCCACTGTTAGAGCGGTAAAATGTGTCTGATGTATCTATCCATGGATGCGGCAGGAATTTGATTAGCCTAGCAATGGGCCGGTTGTTGGGAGCTCCGCAACAGTACCGACATTAGACTGACCATGGGATACCGAGTTTGCAGGTTTCGGTAGTTTAAAAATTTTAGGTACATTCATCCTAGCTATGGTACCATTGTTTTTTGCACCAAATCCTGCACTAGCCCAATACATCAGCCATATCATGGTGCTGGAAATGCGCCAGGTTGGTGGGGTACCGCAATTCAGCCCCTTTCCCCCTACGCCCCAGCATGCCATACATTTTTATCCCAGAGATCCGGTCATAACAAAGGATAAAAATGGTCTTGCCCGTAGCATCCCCGCCAGTGTGGTCATAGGCCCCCAGGTAAGCAAGGTAGATATTGCCATGGGGCTGCACCATCTAATTGTCTCGGTTGCTTTCCTGCCCGGTGGGATGTATAGGCTCCTGGGAATACCAATGCACGAGCTGTTCGATGAACCTTTTGATGCGGCCCTTATTTTGGGCAGTGGGATTAGGAAGGTAAATGAGCAGCTTCAGGAGGCCGAAATCCCAATGGATATGAAAAATATTGTGGAGCGTTTCTTGCTCAGAAAACTGGATTGTATTACGTTGTCTCCTTGGGAACGGGCAATGGGCGTTCAACTACAGAACAACATTACCATTGAGCAGGCGACTGCGCTCTCCTGTCTTAGCCTGAGGCAGTTCGAGCGTCGGTCAAAAGAGATCATGGGCTATTCTCCAAAGTTGTTCGCTAGGCTCATCCGTTTTTCAAATGCCTATCGGTTAAAGGAGCGCCATCCACATATGAACTGGGGTGAGATTGCACATGCCAGTGGATATTATGATCAGATGCATTTGATCAAAGATTTTAAGGACTTCGCTGGCTCCTTACCTGGTAAGTTGGCCAGGGAAATAGCAAGTGCTCCATTTTTGCTGCAAGAACACATGCGAATTTGAATATGTCGTTTTCTTACTATTTTGATAATTATCTAACATCGAATTTTGAGAAAAAAACAAGTTATGAAAAAGTTACTTATCCTATTTGGCCTAACGTTAATTTTCCTGCCCGCCATGGCCCAGACAAGGGAGGCAGAAGTTAAGGCCATCGAAAAGCAGGTGGATGCCATGGTCAATAGTTGGAATAGGCATGATTATAGGGACATGAAGACCTATTGCACCGAAGACTGCAGCTGGGTCAACATTGTTGGGATGTGGTGGAAGGATCTAAAGGAGGTTGAGTATTCTACCCAATTTTACCATACCAATATGTTCAAACAGACGACCATGACCAACAAAGGCGTATTCGTCCGGATCATCAATCCAACAACGGCCGTGGTGCACTTTAAAAGTTATGTCAGCGCATTTACCACGCCCGACGGGCACAAAATCCCGGGAAGCGACGATATAGCACTCCTGGTCTATGTAAAGCAAAAGGGCAGGTGGCTATTGACCGCTGGGGAGAATGTGGTTATCGATCCAGGGGCGCAGAAAAACGATCCTGTCCTGCATATGAAAAGATAGCGCCAGCTTAGCATTATATGTTCAGCTTTCTGTTATCGATATAAATGGATACTGTTATCGTAAAATAGTGGCGATTGCAGGTAGGTTTAAGGATCGAAAACACGTCTTCAGGAAGCGAGCTGGGCCATGTTTGTGGGATAGGTGGACATAGCAAACCTGTCGAAAGGAAATTTCAGATCGGTTCCAGTTCCTATCGGTCAGCGTGATGTTCATATCTGGGGAGGGGTGCGTTCCTTGATTTGAGGTTGTGGAAAATGGAGATGGCATTGGGAGTATTAATGGGATGAAGTTGGCCATGCCCATTGCGAAAGCGAAGGTTGCGAACTTGATCTACCATGGTTACACTCGATATGCAAGCAGATCGGATCTCGGGTCGCACCAATGGAAATTGTTTTTGCTTGACCTTACTAAAGTTCCTCGTCAACTGGCTAGGCATGAAATCCCTATTTAAATACCATAGGTTTTTGCTAAGGCGTTTTTTTATAGTTTATAAAAGTTATTCCTTGATCATAGCAAGTGCTGCCGATGTTCTGCAGACCATTTCCTTTAGGTATGCGTTAAAAAAGCTATCAAGGTCAAACGGAGCTAATTTGCAATGTAAAAGTGTTAAGAAAAAAACTGCAGGGCCTTATAACAGGCTGTTGGGAAAAGGGCAGTTCTGCCTGGATGCAATTTCAGGGATCGTTGGCAGCAATGGTTTTTAAAAAGAGCAAGAACTTATTTTGTAGGTCGGTGTTCCAATATACAAACTGGGATTTTCCAGTTCGCTCTTACCTGCTATGACCAAAACTATCCTGATCTTCCCTTTTGACCTTTTATCGCACTACCTTCGATGTCTGGTGCTGGCTGATCGCTATGATCCGAAGGAGTACAGGATTTTGTTCCAAAGCTCAGCCAGGTATAATGTCCACGTAGATCGGCACGGTTATCAAACCTTTAGCGGAAAAAACTTTGATAGCGAAATGGTGATGCGCTGCGCTGTGGAGTTCAATTTTGAATGGCTGAATGAGACTGATCTGGCGGAAGTCCTACTCGAGCAGATAGCTGCAATAGAACTGTACAAACCCGATATTGTCATCGGAGATGTTGCCCCTACGCTGAAGATAGCCGCTGAATTTACCAATGTGGTTTATATCTCACTGCTCAATGGCTACCTTAGCAAATACTACAGCGAGGTGAGGTCGTTGCCAAAGGCACATCGCCTATATCCATACCTGCGCCTGATACCTGCCGGTATCCGAAAAAATTTGGTACGGATGGGAGAAAAATTTACCTTCAAGCAGATCCATAGGCCATTCCACCAGCTTAGGATCGGTTTGGGACTAAACCATCTGGACAACTACCTTTCTGAAACAGAAGGTGATCTCAACTATATCTGTGATCTGCCGGCGCTCTTTCCCCAGCGGCAGCTACCTGGAAATTACACCTGTATCGGTCCGCTGGTATATCAGGGTTTGGCAACTGAGCTTTGGATAGATCAGCTTGGGGCTGATAAACCTATTATCTGCGTCAGTATGGGCAGCAGTGGTGATTGGAAAGTGCTCAGCTTTTTGAACGATCCCTATTATTCCAGATATACAGTTGTGATAGCAGGATATACGGGCAATCTGTTTACCGGATCGCATATCTTGGTCAAAGACTTTGTAAATCTGCAGCAGCTACTGGCCAAGGCAAGTTTGATGATCTGTCATGGGGGCAATGGTACACTGTATCTGGGCATCTTGGCAAATGTCTACATGTTATGTATCACAAACCATTTTGAGCAGGAATGGAACGTGCAGGCACTGGAGAGGAATAACCATGGGGAATTTGCTTTAGCTCTCACTGAGCTCCAATGGCGTGAACGGATAAGCTCTGGGATAAAAAAAACCGCTGGCGTGAATTCCGTCCCTACCTTGGCTTTTTAAAATATTGTTATAGATGATGTACTTACCGTTCTATTGGTTCTATAAAAAGAGTCTATAGTGCCGATAATACCGCTCCTGAACGTATCATCCAGCTTTTTCATTAACCCTATTGTATTCTGGCTGATGTGCTTTTATGGACTTTTCTACACCACAATCTTTGTAGAATTTATTGGACCGGGTTAAAAAGGTATCTAAAGAATAGCTCCTGATGTAATTCACTTCGGGTTTCCCTACCAGCTTGAAAGGATGTTCCTTTGAAGAGAAAAGACCCAGCGGGGCCATATCGGGACCATCCCAATTCTCCAATTGTCTTACCAGTTTAGGGATGAATGGCCACTATAGGGTTTGAAATTGGCCAGTACATCCAGATAATAGGTCGAACAAGCTGGTTTTGTATCCAGGGTATCGGCGGTGGCCAAGGTGAAGAAAATGCTCTGCGCCTGAACCCTTGGAGCAGTTTGTATGGAAAATATCATTAGATCTACGAAATTATCTAACGATGACGATGGGCCTGCCCTGTGAAAGCCCTAAAGGCGGGCAGCCGTGGCGTTTTTTGCGCACTGCCTGGCCATTGATCTTTGTTATTGCTTGCAGGGCTTGCCCGATAGGTTGGGGCAAGGGCCGTCGATGGTATTGGGGACATTTTCTGCCGATCTTATGGCTGCTGTTCGAATATGGTACGGGTTTATTTTAACCGGTAGCGCAGGGCCACGTTCCTTGCGATCGCCTTGAAAAGGCCATGTTGATCGCTTACTGTGGTTTCCAAAACCTCCCAGCTTCCAGCTGCCCAACGGGCAATGGTAAGCTCATCGCCATTAAGTTCGATCTTGAACTGGGCGGTATCGCGGTCTATTTTTTTTGTCAGCATGGTGTAGGTGTAATCCTGCCCTTCAAAGGTGATCCTCAGTGGTAAGCTCATTGCCGCAAAGATAGCATTAGGTTTGGAATTGGAAAGGTTTGGGCAGTTTTTAATTGCCATTGTGCTATCCTACATACCTGTTTCAGGGTGGTTATGGTGATGTTTGGTCAGATCACTGTCGGACTGATAGGCTTGACTGTAGGAGTTTTTTAAGATGGTGGTACGCTATAGCTTCGTTCAGACGCTGCCTATCGGCAAAAATGCGGTTGATATGCATATGGATCAGATCGGAAAGCAGCTGCTGCCTAACTTCCGCACTTTCAGCGCTGTTGATGACCTTTAGAAAAGCACCGGTCCATCTTTTCGGAAATTTGCGAGATTTGGTGTACTGGACTTTTGGCAGCTTCCCCATGAACTGTCGGAAATCGGCATTGAGCTTTTTATAGGCTGCCGGGCCGAAGTCCATTTCTCTGGCGAAATTTTCCATCATTACCTTGGCGAAGGTGAGCTGTTGCATCCCATCAGCAAGGGCAAGTTGACAGAGCTCCAGCATAGCCATAACAGTGCTGCCCATCAGCTGTTGATGGCCTTTTGATCTGCTTAACCTTCCCAGCACCTGACTGCTGTCCTGGGCAAAGAAATCTTCTACCATCGCCATTTTTCCAATACCATAGCGCTGGGTTTCCCTGGCATAGGTTTTCAGCAGGTATTGGCTGATGGATCCCTTTTGCATCTTGGGGCCGATCGTCGCCTGCAGTGCATCCAGTAGGGCTGGCAGGCTTGCCAGATCCTTGAGCTGTATGCGCAGCCTGATATGGTCAGATGGATCGGTGTATCGGATAAAGAACCATTTTTTTATTTGCTGTTTTTTTGCCGACAGCAGTGGACGGATGGTTTGTAGCAGGAGTTGGTCTGCTGACCTACAATGGCAGTAGAGCTCTAGGTAGAGCCAAGCTGATCCCGGCAGGTGCAGGGACAGTGGATGTTGATCGCTGACTGGGAATGCGGGGTAGAGCTGCTGGGTGTGGAAATAGCTGGCAATGTACTGCTGGGCGTAGCTGTTGCCTTTTTCATCGCAGATCTGATCTTCCTCAGCCATCAATGCCTCGGTGAGATATACAGGTCCGCTCTGTTTGCTGCAATAGCATGCCAGTGCCCACAGGTCATCCTCGTTTTTGGGGTCGATGCAAAGCTGTTGATCGGAGTGTCCGACTCGGAGCCTGCGGTCGATCTGCTTATCGCCTAACCAGTCCCTTAACATGGTTACCCCTTTGCTTGCTGATAAAGGGAGGAGCCACTGGGCGGGGGAGACAATGATGTCCCTGAAATAAACCCTAGGGTAATGGTCCAGTGCTGGAAAGTGATTCTGGAGTCTAAAGCCAAGGTCTATCGCCAGTCCCTGGTTCTGGACATCGCATAAAAATCGGTAGACCGATAGGTCAGATCTGCTGTGGTTATAGGCCGAGGGTATACGGGGAACGATCCGCTTACCTAGTTCTTTAGAGCTGAGTATCACCTGTCCGTGTTCGACAGCCACCAGGATGTCTTCAATATGGAGTGGGTGCTGGTGGGTCGACCAGCCCACCAGGGGCAGTTCCTGCGGGTAAAGGTGGATCCTCCGGTTGATGTTGTCCACCTGGGGCTCTCCATGGTAGGCGATGTCAAAAAAAAGTGCTCCAGGGTTGGATGTGGCTTCGGTTTCGCTGATCTTTATGGCATGTTCCGCAAACTGCTTGGATACTGGAGTAAACCTGCCCAGCAGGGCATTGGCGGTACTCCCGCCCATGCCCTCGATCACTGGACGACCATGATAGAGATGGAAGACTACCGAAAAGGTATTGGGCAGGGTTGACTTTTCAGCTGCACTGAATTGGTGTTCGGCAAGGTCTATCCGCTGTCTTCCGCAGATTTTTTTTAAAAGGTATTCCTGAAGTTCGCCATAAATCAATTGCCGCTGGCCTCTGGAAGACACGGCTCCATTGAGCTCATCGACCAGTCCGGGAACCTGTTGCTCCAGGCCGCCATAACCAATACCAGTCTCCGGGTCCATCAGCCTGCTGAGGCTGACCTGCTGGTTCTCAAATCGCTGGTTAAATCGCTCGACAAAGCTGTTCAGCTCATCGCTTTGTCTTATCGGCAGCTGGGCTGCACAGAACCTTATCCAATCGGGCAGTTGCCGTAGGCTCCTGCCATCGAAACAGCCACCGCTCAGCTCCCTTTGGCAGATAATGTAGTCGCTTGGCTGGGACCTGCGCTGGATGTCCAGTCTTTGGAAATAGTCCTGGCCGGTGATGTTGGCCTGGCGCTCGTTCCAGAGGAGCTGAAGCTGACCGAGCTGGGCGATCAACCTCTGGGCGGTCTTCTTATCGTAGCCAAACTCCCTTCCCAAAAGTTGGTAAAGTTCTGCTGTTGTGCTACTGGTCCTGCAATGGCGAAGTAGGGAACTGATCTCAGGAGCCGCACTGATCGCTGCAAGTTCGAACCTGCCATTGGCAGACCTGATGTACCGGATCTCATCAGAGGTGAAATAGCTCGTGGCGTTGGCGATAAGGCGAGCTGGTGCCGTACCATAGTTGGAATGATTGGCCTCTACTTCGCTCCAGTCCATCCAGTGGTGCTGGTGCAGGCTTTCAGTGATCCGTGGTAGAGTGGGATTGTCATAGCTCAGATCCATCAGGCTAATGGCGGCAAAGGATCCGAAAGGGGTGGCCCGGTATCTTGCACGGTTGAAGTATTTCCAGATCGTATAACGGATCTTTTCATTTTGGCCCCCAAGCTGCGCATAATCAAGCTGCTTGATGAGGTCAAAGAAACTGGGGGAGGATTGTTCGATCTTTGATTTGAGCTGTTGCCAGCATTCCTTCAGGGATTGTCCGGTGCCAAAGGCAGGGGTCCGGCAGATGAGCTGATCAAAACTGGTAATCTTCATTGGTTGGATCGGGTTGAAGTATCTTACCCTCCTGTAGGGACCTTAGCTGGTTGTCACAGATCGACAGGACGCCCTCGGACTGGTATATAAAGCTAGGTGGGGGGAAGCTTAAAAATTGTGAGCGAGATCACATTTATTGGTGATATCAATAGATACATTACCTTGCTTAAAGATAGATGGGAGGTTTGGCCGGCAACGTTAGGTCCGTTGGATCGCGTTCTGACAGTTATTTCAGTGCTGTCTTGGTGATGATTTTTCTGATCATCTGGTCAAGTTCGGCTGCACTCTGACCGAGCAGTTCTAAAATCTGCGGATCGACTACCTTTGGGCTGAGCCCTATGAGTGCGGTCAGGCCAAGGATGTTCGCGACCGGTTTTCTGACCATATGTGACTGGTCGGAGGCGATTTCCAAAAGTAGGTCGGCTTTCTGGTCCAGGTTTCGATAGGCCGAGGTAAGGTGGGTCTTCAGTTCGTTCTGGTTGGCCAGTTGAAGAAGTTTCTGGTGGTGGATGTTGGTGGTACTGCAGAACCACATCTCCAACTGCCCGTTCTCGCCGTAGAATGGTTCTGCTGTGACAAGGTGCCATTGGCTTTCGCCAGATAGTTTGGTGATCCTCAGTTCTTTTTCGAATTTGCGACCATCATGTTGGCACTTTCGCCACTGGATGATCGACCTGTTGCGATCTTCCTTCGCTACTGCTGCAAATACACCAAGCCTGGAGTGTGTAACCGAGGCTAAAAGCTGGGCAGCCTTGCTGTTCATATTCGTCACCAGCCCTGTGTGGCCGATGGTCCATACGTTGTTGGGGAAAGAACTGAAAAGGAACTCAAAGCGCCGCTTTTCTGCTTCGGCAAGTCTCGCCTGTTGCTCTGCATTCCTGGTTTCCAAGAGCAGTTCTGCCTCATATTTCTTACGGGAGTCAATCTTTTGGATGCTTGCGATTATGACAAGGGGCCTTCCGTTCCCATCATGATGGGTTCTGGCATTGAACAGGGCATCATAGGTCTGATCTTTGCTGCGGAACTGGAGGCTGAATTCATTCGCAAGTCCCTGCATATTCAGTTGTGGAGAGATGAATAGATCGTAATAGAGCAGGCTGGGGTGGGCAAGCAGCATTTTGAAATCTGTGCCAAGGAGCTCAAAAACTGGCTTTCCGCTCCACTCGGCCATGGTCTGGTTGATCGCGATGATCTTTCCATCGGGCTGGAAAGTGAGCAGTCCGCTGGGACAATGGTCGTAGAGAAACTCCCCGCTGCCGTAGTGTTTGATCTGTTCTGGGCTGAGCATTATCGGTCTAGGAAAAGTTTTATGGCATTTGCCACGCCCTGCGGATCGCTCAGATGTGGGCAATGTCCGGTCGAACTGAGCATGGTGAGCTGGTTTTTAGGGGTCTGCTGTCGGATATAGATGGCTACCTGTTCGGAGGTAAGGAAATCCTGCTGGCATTGGATGGTCAGGCTGGGGATATCAAGTGAGGGCAGGTCTTTTCTATTGTCAGATAGAAAGGTTACCCTTGCGAACTCTTTGGCTATTGCGGGATCGGTTGCGCAGAAACTCGCCGTAAGCTGTTCCCCTAGTGCTGGCCTGTCAAGATTGCCCATGATCTTGGGTGCCAAAAGCTGCGACCACCCCTGATAATTGTCTTCCATCACCGCTAACAGGCCTTCAAGGTCTTCCCGGTCAATTCCTCCATGATAGCCATCGTCATTGAGGTATCTGGGAGAAGGGCCGATAAATACCATTTGATCGAATAGGCCTGGCCTGAGCTTTTGGGCCAATATGCCGATCATGCTGCTGACCGAGTGCCCCACAAATACGATGTCGATGAGCCCAAGTTCGTCACAGATCTCCACAATGTCCAATGCGTATCCTTCCAAGGTGGAATAGCGATCTGGTTGATAGGCCTTCAGGTCAGAGCTACCGGCACCAACATAGTCGAAAACGACGATCTTGAAATCGTCCCGGAAATATGGGGTAACCCATCTCCAGGTGTTCTGGTCACAGCCAAAGCCATGCCCGAAAAGCATTGTCCTTTTGCCGTTTCCAAAAATATTCACATTGTTTCTTCTGGTAATCTCTCCTGGTCCACTGTGCTCCATCTTGTCTTTAAATCTCTTCTTGCAATAATCCAGCCACAATATATCAAATTTCGGCTTAAAGCGCCCATTATGTGCACATTGTTACTTTCTTTTGGGGAAGGCATTATTTCCATTGCTATCAACTGGGGAAGGATAAAAGGAATCTGGTACCATGGCCAAGGCTGCTCTCCACCTCGATGCGGCCACCTAGTTCTTCGATCTGTTGTTTGACCAGGTAAAGGCCGACCCCTCTAGAATCTGCATGTTCATGGAAGGTATGGTAGAGCTGGAAGATTTTTTCACTGTTTACCGCAAGGTCGATTCCAAGCCCATTATCCGAAACGATGAGCTGTTTGGGGCCTTTGGCGGAATCCATGCTTATTCTTAGCTGTGGCTTCCTATCGGGATGCCTATATTTGATCGCGTTGGTGATCAGGTTGATGATGATGCTCTCAAAATATGCGCTATTGGTGATCAGCTGTTCATCTGCTGCAATATCAAGATCGATAACAGCCCCTGACCCGGTGATCGATGCCGATAGGATATCCAATACCCGGTTGACCTCACCCTGAACATTGATAGAAGAGGTTGAGACAGGATATTGCTGCTGGGATTTCACGATTTCGTCCAACTGTTCCAAAGTCTCCAACAAGCGACCAGAGGTGTTCCCTAACATCTGCATCAGCTTTGTCTGCTCTTGGGGGTCCGTTTCGGTCAGGGCCATTTCCGAAAGGGCGTTGATGTTCCCGGCATGCGACCTGAGGTTATGGGAGATGATATGTGCAAAATTCTGTAGCCTGCTGTTCTGTGCATTGATGGTCTTCAGATTTTTGATGCGTTCACTGATATCCTTTAACTGGAAGATCATGTAGCTGGGCCTATGCCGGTCGTCGTGCACGATGGACACGTTCAGCACCGTCCAAAGAAAGTGTCCCTTTCCATGAAGGAACCTGACCTCGGCCTGATCGGTCCGCTTCTCTACGGCAACCAGCGAGGAGATCATTGACGAGATCTTATCCAGATCCTCCCTGTGGGCCAGCTGTTGGAACTGCTGTTTGAGCAGTAGTTTTTTTTCATAGCCCAGGATCTTGCAAAAGCTTAGGTTTACCTTCGTGAAACTGCCATCAAGGGAAACCAGGGCCATGCCATTTGGTGCATGGTTGAATGCTTTGGCGAACCGGTGGTCGCGGCCCTGGAGTTTGAGTACAATGTTCACCTGTTTGGTGATATCTTCCAGTGTTCCGTAGATTTTTGTGCAAATCTTGTTCTTATACTGTGCCTGGACCCTGATCCTTACCCACTTGTCATTTCCCCTAAAGGTGGTGAGCTGGGAGACCATTGTCTGCGCCAGGCCAGAATGTTTTGCTCTTGAAATAAGTCCAGCCACCGTATCAGGATACCTGTGCAGAGCTATGGTCTGTTCCATGGTATAGGATTGTACCGGATCTGCTTCGATGATCTCAAGAATAATGTCGTTCCATTCGGTTCTGTTGGTGATGAGGTCGCGTTCCCAAATACCAATGCCCACAAGAGGGATCAGGCTTTCGTAGACCGCCAGCTTAGCTTCCATGCATTATCAATTTTATAAGGGGATAGGTTTGAATACATCCGTTGGGGATGTTGGGCTGATCTTTATCCATTTAGGGGATGGGGTGGTTTGTGATGTAGGCTAATTGTGGTCATCGTACTTTATTTGGTATTGGGTGTTGTAACAAATATAAATCCTAATTGTTACGGAGAAATATTTTTTTATTGACCTCAGGCGAGTGTGGTGGAATTAGTATCTTTAACATATCCTGGATCCCGGTTAAAGACATCTATTTCCCAATTATTGTGGGAGTCGGGGATATACTATCCACACCACAAGATTTATCAGTTTTCATTAACTCGCTCGCAAAAGGAAAATTGGTCAGCGCCAAGAGTTACGCTCAAATGAAGACTTTCGATGGTAGTAACCTATTTGGCATGGGCCTGCTAAAATCTCCTTTTTATGAAAAGACCCTCTTGGGCCACAATGGTGCAACCTATGGAAGCTATAGCGCAATGTATTTAGTCCCTGAAGATGGAGTTACCTTTACCATTACAGCAAATGGTATGAATTATCCTTTGAATGATGTTTTAATCGTGCTGCTTAACGCATATGATAACCGTCCATATCAAATTCCGATACAGCTGACCGACGGGGGTCTGGACGAATTGCTCGGCAATTATCAAATCTAAGAAATGGACCTGAAAATCTCAATTACAAGGTCGGGACCAGTCCTAGTAGCTCAGGCGATCGGCCAGCCAGCTTTTGCACTGGACGTGGTGGATAGGAATAATTTTACGCGCGATCAGTTTGGCCTGCTGTTGAAGTTTGACCGAGCCAGGCATGAAATGGTTTTGTTCCAGGGTGGCAAAAACTATAGGTATTTCAGGACCGAGTAGCATTTAAAATGATCAGCTCTTAAACGATGTACAGTTCCATTAAATCCGTATTTTGTATGATGATTGCTAAGACCAATACCTATCATCTATAGATCACAAATTCTCCAAGGACAATCGTGTGTATTTTGCTTAATGCGTTGATATCCAGTAGGGGATTGTCTTCCAGTATGAGCAGCTCACCGGCTTTCCCCTTTTCAATGCTCCCGCTGTCCTTGGCCGAACCCATTAAGGTGGCAGGTACAATTGTTGCCGACCTGATCGCTTCCAGCGGAGTTAGGCCCAGTTGCACATAACTTTGGATTTCTTCTGGAATAGTTCCTTCATTGTCCGTTCCGGCAACGATCGGGATACCATAATCTGCAAACATTTTGACGAGCCTAAAATAAAGTCCCACTTTCTTATCACCCGTAAGGCGGTAGACATTCAGGGTTGGATCCAGATAGGTTCGTCTTGCCAGCATGTTGTCCAATAGGGTCTTGTTCGCCTCAACAAGATCACCGGATGACCACTTGATGTTGTTCATCAAAAAATGGATATGGCTCAGGCTGTTCAATCCATTGTTGATGAAGTAGCCAAGGGTGTACCCTGTGGGAAGATGGCCAACAACCTGCATTTGATAGCGTTTGGCATCTGCGACAATCAGGTCGAAATTCTTTTTGCCAACGCTGCTGTAAACTTTGATCTGGGTGAGACCAGCCTCATGGTACCGCCTCACATTGGCTATGATCTCTTCTGGATTTGTGGCCAGCGTAGTACCTAAAGTTGCCGGGGATTTGCCATCCAACAGCCCTGCGGCATATAAGTTGGGAGAAGGGACAGATTTCTTCCCAACCATGTCTTTTAACTGCACCAGAAAGTCAAACTCATTTCCCATATCCCTAACCGATGTAACACCCGATAGCAGGGCTTTTTGAAGGTAGGAAGGGTGGAAAATATGTGCATGCATATCCCACAGACCAGGGATCAGAAATTTGTTACTCGCATCGATCACATGTGCCGCTGGTGGAATGAGTGATCTGTCAATTGCTCCTACATAATCGATTTTGCCATTGATGATCAGTACCATTGTGTTTTTGTGCAGTTCACCGCCGCGGGCAACATCGATAATCGCTCCTCCCAGGATCGCAATAGCAGCATAGGGCTTTGCGATGCTATTGGTGGATTCTTTGTAGGCTTGCAGCAGATATTGTGTGGACTGCTGGTTGAGTGTACTGAACTGGGGAAGATATTGATCGGCAACCACTTCTCTTTTATCACCCTCGGTATCATTGGTTGTCACGAATACGCCCTTTCCCTCCATATCCGTCCAGAAGATCTCGTCAAGGCCATGGTTGATCAGAAAGGTACTAAGTCCCTTGTGGTCTGGGGAAGTTGTTGGTCCGGTAATTTCATGGACACCGATAGCTGTTCCATCTAATGAAGATCTGACAACCTTGGGCCTTCCGGCCTTGAGCCAATGGGCGATGAGCATTTCCCGCATTTTGATAGAGCCGTTATCACCCAGGGGAAAACCACCGTTCACTGCAACCGTTGTATCCAATCTCTCTTGCTTGAAGCGGGAAGTGTGTCCGATGGAAACTAGTTTCAGTTCCGAATTGTTTGCCCTTAAGCTACTTGTCAGCAATAATTCCTGACCCCGGTCCCTTGTACGGATAACGATGTGGGTTTCCCTTCCGTCTGCTTTGTTTGATGAGAAGACTTCTTCGGTACCTATCTTGTTCTCAAGTTTGAAAACGTGGAATTTTTGTACTTCCTGACCGAGGGAAGAAGACATATGGAAGATAAGGCTTGTGGAGAATGCTAAAGCTATCCGATATTTTCTAGTCATGTTCATTGGGTAATATTAGTCAATTGGCTTTTAATTATAGGGATTTGGTTTTGCATGAACCCTATATGTTAGTCACAGCAGCTCGGCATCATCAAAAACAAAGTAGGTAAAGATATCTTACTTAATCCAGTATGACTGTGATGCTGTGGTTTCTCTACAAAATACGATCCCATCGAAGACCGTGTCCAGATTACCATAAAATTTGTAATCGTCGTCTTCCCCGGATCTGATGTAACTAATATCCAGGTGTTTCATTGGCGTTCCCAACCAGGAAGCTTCGGGGGCGTGCTTTGCTTTCTGGTTCAATGGTAAAAAGTAGCTGCTTTGGTTCGCTCTGGTCAGAATATATTCATAGGTTCCCATGTATGCCTTTTCAAAGGGGAAGATATCCCAGTTTTTCTGCGAATAGTCATGGGCTGCCGTGTAGTGCCCTTGGGATGATGTAAAACCAATGGAGACGATATCCTTTTGATAATAGTTCTTAAGATAGCTGCCCATTGTGCTCCGCAGTTGATCTGCATACCTTGCAACATGGAGGTTATGTGCCCATACGATCAGCTTTTCCTTCGGGAAGTTCTCCGAATAGAACTCGATGTTTTCGGCCATAAATCTATCGCGGTCTCCCTCATAGAACCTGGATTGTAGCCATTGTTCACAGACCCTCAGATATGTCCTTAAATTGAACATGAGCTGCACATTGCCGGTTCCTTTATCGATATTGGTCAGCAAAACATGGAGGTTCTTGAAATCGCTTTTTAACAGCTCAGCTGCTTTGACCACATTTTCTTGTTTGGCTCCGCTTTTGTTTATCGCCAGCAGGCTATCCAGATGATCATCTATTTTTCCGATCATCTGGTAGATCGCAAGCTCATGTTTTTTGCCATAATCCCTCAACAGGTTTCTTGAGCTCTTCATCTGGATATCTTCCATGTCCATCCCGATGAATTTAACTTTCTTATCAGGGTTTTTTTGATTGTAGCCCTGTACCCACTGCAGTAGCTCTACCATCTCCGCTGTCTGATATAACTTATAGAATGGAAGCTTCATCAGGCTATCCTTGATTGAAGGGTTAGGGGAGTTGATCACCCTGTTCATGATATCACAGGTTGGTATAACTTCCTCCAGGGCTATGGTTGTAAACCCTTTGTTCTCTACCAGGTATTGGATGGCGGCCATCTTGAATTTAAACGCCTCGTGTGTTCCATGTGTGGGTTCCCCTAGGGTCACAATCCTTGAGCTGGCCACGAATTTCCCTACCTGGACCAGATCCTTCTGTAGCTCCTGTTTACCGGTCATCCTTATCGGACTGAGATTTGCGTTAAGCCATTTGATATTTTTAGTGGTAGGCTCGGACCGGAAACTCTGCGGATCGATAACTTTGGCGCCATTAACTTTGATTTCAATATCATCCATCCAGACCATTCCTTTTGCAGTGATCTCAAAACCGTAGTAGAAACCAAATAACGGTTTATCTTTTTCAGCCTCGAAAGTCAGGGTGATCTGCTGCCATTGCTGAGCGTTGTGCTGGAAATCTTTTACATAGGAACGGATAATTTTGTTTCCCCTGGCAGGTTGAAAAAATAATGCGATAGCTGAATCGCCTGCATTGGCGTATTTTACCCATGCACGTATTTCCACAGTGGCAACCTTTTGTGAGGAACCCATCCCGAAGGTATTAGCGATGATGGCTTCTTTTTTTATAGCATGGGCTGCAGCCGATGTATCTGAAAGCTGCAATGCATATTTTCCGGAATGTTTTTCGATACTGTCTAACTGAATGGTGTAGGCCGATTTGCCCAGCTCAACTATCCAGTTTCTGGATATTGATTTCTGGCTGGGCATTTCAAAGCCCCCATTTACAATTTCTTGGGCATAACCAGCTGAGCTCAGTATAACGAACAGGGTAAAAAACAGGAGATTTCTTTTTTTCATATCAATTATGGTTGTAACTGATGCAAAGGAAATGAATTGGTGTGCTACAGCTGTTTTTATTCGACCAGTGCGATCAAATACCGCTACCAAATAGTTCTGTCAGATTTTAGTCGTGCAAAAATGTGATTTGGTCGAAAACAATATGATGAGAGCAGAATTAGTGCGATTTTCGAACTGTGGTTAGAAAACCGCCGCTGAACTTTCCATTTTTCTTTCAGATACTGATCTGGCTTTGCTATGTTAGCCTATATAAATATTCCTATTTCACGGATCAACCTGGATTGACGTCTGATCATTTTTAATACTTTCCATTTCATGAGTGCTATCTATATGGCATCTTTTCAAGTATCTACCTTATCCCTTATTACAGATGGGTTGTACCTAAACTGCTACTGTTGAAGAAGTACGGATGCTTGGTTGTGCTTACTCTTGCCTACTTTTTGCTGTCGAGCACCGGGAACAATATTGATGTGGCCTGGATATTTGGAAAATTTACTTTAGGACTGTCCGTTCATAGGTTCTCTGTAATCAAATCTGCAGGTTTCTATATGGACTGGAATTTGATCCTCACCGATTTTATAGTATGAACCGTTAGGTAAGAAAATTAAATTATCGCTTAAAAGAAGTCTATGTTCAAGTTAACACTATCTATAATTTTTCCATTCTGGTAAGCAATTTATATGCCCAGTTTAAGGTAACGGGCAAAATAACAGATCATAATGGTAAACCACTTTCATTGGCAGTAATAACTTAACGGCAACTGGGGGCAAAAACTATTACAACCGTTGTGATAATTTTAACTTGATATTTTGGGAGACCTCGGAGAGGATCTGTTCATAGGCAACAGGTCTTTCGTCTGGGTTGATATCATTTGCTTCGATTTTACTGATGATAAAAATGAAGGGATGGTCCCAAAGAATTATTAGATGATAAAGTATATTTTTGCATTTAATGAATTACATCCTGTGCTGCCAATGAATAAAATAGAATTTTATGAAAAGAAAATCCCAAATACTTAATTTGCTAGCCTTAATTGTTATTTCGTTTTTAATGATAGGAACGGCAAATGCACAACAAAATGACAGGAAATTTCGGATCGCAAAAATACAAGTGTATCCCCAATATCTCGACGAGTACAAGATAGCGCTAGCCGAGCATGCAAAAGCCGCAGTTCTATTGGAACCAGGAGTATTGGCACTTCAAGCGGTTTATGATAGATCTAATCCCTTAAATGTTACTGTATTTGAAGTCTATGCAAGTGAAAAAGCTTATCAATCCCACTTAAAAACAAAGCATTTCTTGAAATATAAAAATGGCACGTTAAAGATGGTAAAGTCTTTGGAGCTTGTTGAAGTTGCCCCAATCGGTATCGAAATTAAGAATGTGCTTTCAAAACAATGATTTTTAGCAGAAAATAACTCTTAAAATTTCGTTTCTGAATTTATTTATATTCTTATAAGCACAAAATAAAGATGTGCTTAGCCAGCTGAGGGGATATTTTATACGGAATATTTTTTATTGTATAGTTTTATGCAACTATTCAGATCAATCACTGTCTGATATAGCATACCAAACCCAGTTATTCATGAGAAAACCCCATAGCTTTATACTTCTAATTTTATCTTTTTATACCAATATCTTTGGACAGGAAAATCCAATAAAAGATGCCACCTATCATTTCAGTATACAGGGCGATATATTCAGAGGTAAGGGTGCGGATACACTCAAAAAATACATTCAGCAGTCACAGTTTTTCATGCTTGGGGAAGAGCACAACATGAAGGAGCTTCAGGATTTTACAGCTTCGGTGATCCCGTTGCTAAAGAGTTCTGGATATCGTCATCTGGCGCTTGAGATAGGTCCGGTTGCAGCAACGAAGTTGACTGCTGTATACCGTAGCAGCGAAGGGCTGGCAGCTTTGAATACCAAATACTTTCAATACCTCAATGGAGCGCCATTTGGTTTTTTTGAGGGGAAGGAAGAAGAATGGTTTTCAAATAGGGCATTTGAAAATGGTTTCGATGTTTGGGGCATTGATTTTGAAAATTATAATGCTTCCCTTTTTATCATTGATGAACTTTTCGAACAATCAAGAAAAAGTAGCGAGTTGTCTGAAATGTACAATAATTCCCGCAGACTTATCATAGATGCATACAAAAGGGATAGGTCAGAAAAAAAGCACCAGTTGGCAACAACCCTTCTTAATTCAGAACCAATCAAATCTTTTTTTAACAAAGTGTCTACGACTTCCAAATTGCGGGAAATCATAAGGCAACAAATTCTATCCTGGCAGATATATGAACAGCAGGGCAAAGGCAATTGGTATCCAAGGGTGGAAAATATGAAAGCTAATTTTGTAAAGAGTTACCAGAGGGCAGCAGCAAAGGAGAAAAAACCAAAAGTATTCATTAAGATGGGTGCGGTACATATAGCTAGGGGAACAAGTTCCAGTGGGTTTCAGGAACTTGGAAACATGGTGTTTGAATTATCCAATCTCAATGCTACAAAATCCTTTTCGGTTATTTCATTCGCCAGGTACCGGATCGATGCAAAAGGAGAAACAGTAGATCTGCTAGAAGAGGAAGATGCAGAACTGTTAAAATATACCTTAACAGATTCATGGAGCCTTATTGACCTGAACCGTTTGAGAAAGGATGCGGTAGAGGGGAGGATGAAGCTTTCCAAGGAGATGATGGCCTATATGCAGAAGTTTGATATGATGCTCATTCCGCCAGCGACCAAATACATGGAGCCCAATTACCTGCCTAAATAAAACAGGACTCTTTTATGGGTTTCTTTAGCAGATCAGCAGGATTGCTGTGAAAAATAATCTCATCATTTCATAAAACAGGCATACCTGCGTATGCCATTGTGCCATACGCAGGTGCTTTCAATTTGGACTGGGCCATCACGCCCAATAAAACAAACGGTATTCATTGGTGCATCTAACCCCTATGATCTGTGCGCGGTACTGCCCGTTGGCCTATGGAATGTTTTACTGGGCTGTCCCAAATGGAACAAATACCAGTATTTTACTGAATTTATAAAAAAAGAGGACGTTATTATTAAAACGTACGTTTAAATACGTACATTTGTTTTATGCAACCTTTTAAACCTTCAGCAGCCTATAGTCCGACCAAAACAGAATTTGATGTTCTGCAGGTTCTTTGGCAATACGGTCCGTCGACTGTGCGCTTTGTACACGATAAACTGATCCAGCAAAAAGGCGAAGTGGCCTATACTTCAACCCTCAAACTGATGCAGCTGATGCATGAGAAAGGGATTTTGGAGCGCGATCAAAGCCAGATGCGTCACTTGTACACCGCTGTTCCGCCCGAACGTGAACTGACCCAGACGGTGCTGAACCGCTTTGTTGATAATATATTCAAGGGCTCCCCAAGCAACCTGGTGGTCGCCCTGCTGGGCAATGAGGATACCTCTGCCGAAGAGCTGAACAAGATCAGGGAATTATTGAAGAACATCGAAAAAAAATGATAGGGGACCCGTACCTTTTGCTGGCTGACCTGGCCGGATCTGGGATCTTCCGGGCCTGGACCTTTATGCTCTTACATTCGCTATGGCTGGGGCTGTTGCTGCATATGGCAGCGGTTTTCTTGTTACGGTATAGCAAACGGATGAGCGCTGCTGTGATATATAACTTATTGCTTTTCCTTTTTTTTATTTTCCTTGTGGTATGCGGTTGTATACTGGTGCTTCAGTTACGCACGGCGCCGATCGGCCTAATGGTTGGTTCGCCACTTACCAGCGTTGCGGTATCGGCTTTTTCCTGGTGGCCCTTGCTCACCTGGGCATGGCTGATTGTCTTTTTGATCCGTTCGTGCCGTTTTGGTTGGGACTTGACCAGTAACTACCAGCTAGCTCGGTCAGCTAGGAGCGAAACAAACCCCTTTTGGCAGCACCGGCTGGATCAGCTGGCTGCGCTATTGGGCATCAGTGGCAGGGTCAGGCTTTTGGAATCCTCCTCAATCTATGTTCCTGCTATCATAGGTGTACTCAAGCCTGTTATTTTGGTGCCGTTGGGTGTATTGGCCTCAATGCCGGCCGATCAGTTGGAGGCGGTTTTGCTACATGAACTGGCGCACATCCGCCGGAAAGATTATCTGGTCAATTTGATCCAGGTTATGGCGGAAGCGATCTTTTTCTTCAACCCTGGCCTGAGATGGCTTTCGGCGCAGATCCGCATACATCGGGAGCATTGTTGCGATGATATCGCACTTGGCCATGTCGATAAGCTGACATTCATACAGGCCCTTGTCAGCTTCCAGGAACATTTTCTTTATCGACGGGCTTTTCCTCTTGCCTTTACGGGCCAAAAGGACCGTCTTCTTGCCCGGGTAGGTAGGATTACAGGTCGTCCCACAGCGTCATCCCCAAGGGGCGGGCTTTACTTGTTGGTTTATCTGTTCCCTGTGCTGTTAATGGGATGGTTTTCTCAGAAGCACGCTACGTTTCACTTTCAGCAGAGTCTGGCAATCTCCAGGCTTTCTGATTTACAGCCGCTGCTGAAAACCGGCCTTGTAATTGGCCTCGATCAGCCACCAGTACAGCAGACCCAGCGGATAACTGAAAAAGAAATCCCCCGTCGTGCGCTATTTTCGGTTCAACATGCGGATGTGGTATCTTCTGTGATCCATTACAGGGACAGCACATCTTCGATTTCATCGGTTCCCCTAGCAGTAAGTGCTTCACCTGAAGTAGTACAAAGCGAGTACGAAAAAGAAATGAAGGCCTATAGTGAACGGATGGTGCAGTACAAAAAAGAAATACAGGCCTACAATGAAGAAATGGTGCAGCACGAAAAAACACTACACGCCTACAATAAGGAGATGGTGCAGCACAAAAAAACACTACAGGATTACAATGAACGGATGAGGCCACATTTAGACAGCCTTCAGCTCAAACCTCCCGACTAACGGTTAGGTAATCGCATTCCTCTTTTATTTTGAATCCCATTTTTCCTGCCCGAGGTCGGAACAGGGATTGTTATGTCCGAACTTTTAATATAAACCACAAAAATGAAAAATATCTTCAAAATTTCGATTGTAATTTTATTCATCCTGTACAGTAAGCTATCGTTAGCCCAAACCGATGACCAGGCCGAAAAGATCCGCATGCTGGACTCTGTCTATCAGGCACTACATGCTTCGGGTTCCTTTAACGGCAATGTGCTGATCGCGGAAAAGGGAAAGGTGATCTTTAAAAAAAGTTATGGTTTTGCCGATGCGGTAACCCAGCAGAAATTAAATCCACAAAGTATTTTTGAGCTGGCCTCGGTTTCCAAGCAGTTTACCGCAATGGGGATTGTCCTATTAAAAAAACTGGGTAAATTAGATTACGATGATCCCATCTCCAAATACCTCCCCGAACTGGCTTTTTATGAGGGTGTGACCATTAGGAACCTATTGGTCCACACCAGTGGGGTACCTGATTATCTATACGTGGATGTTTTCCGGGAAAAATGGGACAAGACCAAAATGGCTGCCAATGCGGACGTGATCACCGAGTTTGCTAAATATAGACCTCCATTGGATTTTCAGCCCAATGAGAAATCGCAGTACAGTAATACCGGTTATGCGCTACTAGCTTCCATTATCGAAAGGGTTTCAGGAAAGACCTACGGACAGTTTCTGAAGGCAAATATTTTCAGGCCGCTCCACATGGCAAACACCTTTATCTACAGACCGGTCTACGCTCCTGGAAAAATAAAAAACTATGCACAGGCCTATGGAACGGATAGTTTATTGAACTATGTTTCCGCATATGGCATCGAAAATAAATTTACAACGTATAATTACCTGGATGGAGTTGTCGGGGCCCGCACGGTCCATTCCAATCTGGAAGATCTTTTAAAATGGGATAGGGTCCTATACACCGACCAGCTCATTGGTCTGGAGGATAAAAGGGAAATCTTTGCCTCTACAAAAACAAAAAACGGAAAGGCAAACGATTACGGTTTTGGATGGGTCCTGTCCCAGAATGAAAAGTATGGCAAAATTGTTAACCATTCGGGTAGTTGGGCCGGGTACATCACCTACATCGAAAGACATCCGGACAACGACAAAACCATTATCCTGTTGCAGAACGTTAATACCCCTAATTCCAAAGTCGCCCTTGGCGAGGTCAGAAAAATACTTTATGGCATAAAGCTGCCGGCAAATAGAATGATCGTCGCTAATTCCCAAGAGCTGGATAAAATTGCGGGTACCTATTCCAGCCCGGACTATCCCAGTAGAATAGTGGTGTTCAACAAAGGGAACCGCTTGGCCGCACATTATGCGGGCTCGCCGGTCAGCGCATTTGCCATGGATGCATATCCTGACCATACATTTAAATGTGAGCCTTGGGATGTTACAATGGTCTTCAGCGCCGGTGAAAATTCCATGTTGCTTACTGAGTATGGAAAACAATATACCTTAAAAAAACAAAATTAATATACAAAACCGGGCCATCAGGGTCTTTTCATGATAGCTGAGGGAAATAGTGGACACGTTGAACTTCAGTGTTCTGATTACCTAGGTCCAGCAGGATAAGGAGAATATGATCGGCCGGGTGTTACGCTTCGAAAATAATGCCCAGGAGCAGTGATATAGGGCAGATGGGATAGTTGAAAACGAAGCGTTTTCAGCTATCCATTACTATGTTGACGACATATTTATAAGTGCAATAAGTCCAGGTGCAAGGGATTCAGCGTCCGCATACCATTATCAACTACTACCTGTGCCCAGATTGGAAATGGCTGTTTTTTCATTTCATAATCTTTGCATCTTGTGGCTTTTTTTAAATAATGTTGTTTGTTTGATGCCATGCTACAGGCTTTATCAATTGATCCTCTTTAGGAAAGTATCTCGATAGGTAAGTCCAATAATCAGTTCAACTCCATTTAAGACCACAAAGTTGCCCTCGATGTATTCGATCAGATCGATATTGATGATCGTTGAACGATGTATCCTTGCGAATTTTGAAACAGGTAATAGCGACTCTATCCTTCCTAGGGTCATATAGGTGATATAGGTTTTTTGGATGGTATGGACCTTCAGGTAATCGCCCATGCCCTCGATATACAAAATCTCCGAAAAATTCACTTTGATCAATCGGCGGTCTACCTTTAGAAAAATAGAGGATGTCTCTGACTGGATGTCCTTGGAGGGGCTAATGCCATTGGGCTTTCTAATTTTATCCACAGCTTTCAGGAAACGGTCAAATGTAACCGGTTTGACCAGGTAATCGGTTGCCTGGATCTCGAAGGCATCCACCGCAAATGTTGTATGTGCCGAAACAAATATAATTTTGGGAGACCACTTGAGTGATCTTATAAAATCTATTCCATTGATCCCAGGCATTTCGATATCTAGGAATATAAGGTCAATGGATTGGCTGTGCAAAACTGCAAAAGCCTCAACTGCGGATTGATAATTTCCTATTAATTTCAGTTCAGGTACCTGCTCAATATAGGAGGCCATCAGTTGCCTTGCCAAGGGTTCATCATCAACTATTATACAGTTTATCATGTCAGATCTATAACCAAAGTTACTAAAAAGCTATCATCTTCCTGGAAGACCCTAAGTTCATGGCGATGTGGATATAGCAGTTCCAGTCGTTTTCTTACATTTTTCAGGCCTATTCCGCCGAATGTACTGGCAGTAGTGGGTGGGGAAACCAAAGTGTTTGAGGTTTGAAAGATGAGCTCCTGTTCATCGACCGAAAGTACAAGCCTGATCCATTTATCCGCTATATGCTGGTGCAGCACATGTTTGAATGTGTTTTCTATAAGCGGCATAAACAGCAGTGGCTCTATCATCAGCTTGGAGATATCCCCCTGAATGGAAAACTCGATCAGATTGGAGGGGCTATGCCTGTAGCTTTCCAATTGGATGTAACTTTTTATGAAATCCACCTCTTTTTCCAAGGTGACTTTCTCCTGGTTGCATTCATACAGGACATATCTCATAATGGAGGAGAGGCCCTTGATCATCTTGGGGGTTTCCGGCGATTTTTGGATACTGAGCGCATACATATTGTTCAGCGTGTTAAAGAAAAAATGTGGCTGGATCTGCAATTTAAGCTGGTTTAGCTCCAGTTTAAGTTTTTCGGTCTCCACACTGGTCAGACTGTGCTGGTTCTTGAAGAGCAGTTTTAGCACATACAGGGATGTAGCTGCCAATAGTACCAGGCAGGTATAACCCAGGGATTGGTTGAAATATCCCTGCGTAAAGTCTTCGGGATGTGCCGAGAACAGATTGCTCCTATATTTTTCGGGCACAAAGGGAAGATGGATAAGGGTGATGCTGCTTAGCCGTGAGCCCAGTTCATATAGCAGTACATATACAGGGAATAATAGCACTGCCAGAATATATTTTCCCCTGCCAATGGTGTAGGGCAGGTAGAGCCTATAAAATGCAATGATCACAGGAAGTTGTAATATATTGAGCAGCACTAGGCTCAAGGTAAATGATAGCTGGCTAAAAATCTGTAGGCCGACCACAAATGGACTTACGATACCGATGAAAAAAAGATAGATCAATTCTGCCAGGATGCCCTTTTTTCGGTAGGTCAGTTCTGAAAATGAAAATCGCATGGCTGAATGTAAGCAGTTTATTCCGATGAACTAAAGATTTTAGATGAAATGGGCCTTTTGCTCGGTAAAAATATTCCCATGACTTCCGTCGGCAAAAAGGCCCATTTCGCCTAACTTTTTTTAATGGTCAGATCCAGACCTCCATATTTGTGTATGAAAAATTACTATATCCTATTATTGATGTCGCTGGCGTTTCTGTCAATCAAGGTCCACGCTCAGAACAGATACAAAACGAGGGAACTTTCCATACTGGCAAAAACATGGGGCCACTTAAAGTACCATCATCCCGGGATTGCCACTGGCAAGCACAACTGGGACAGCATTTTGATCAGTTCCATTGGCAACATTTTGATTTCGAAGAAGAGTGGTCAGGTAAAAACCGAATTGTGTAGGCTCTTTAAGATCGCGGGAGAAAATAATGCAACTGAACGTATTGCCAAAAACATGCATTCCATATCGCTTAAAAACTATGACAATTCCTGGATCGGCAAAAGTAGGATTTTGTCTGATGAGCAGAAGCGCTTGCTGATCTTCAATACGGATCATCCCTACAATGGTATAAATTTCTATGCCCAGTCAGATCCGGATAATGACAGTACGGTTTTTACACCAAACGAGAAGCCCTATATTGACATGCGATATCCCGATGTTAACTTTCGTTTACTGGGACTGTTCAGGTTTTGGAATGTCATCAACTATTATTATCCCTACAAATACGCTATCGGAAAACCATGGGCTTCGGTTCTAAGCGAGATGATCCCCAAAATGATAAAGGCTACCGATACCCTTTCCTATCATAGGGCACTGGCAAAAATGTCAGCTACCATCAATGATTCCCACGGCTCTGTTTGGCCCTCAGTTTTTACTTCATTCACCGGAAAGTATTCCCCACCATTCAACTTTGCACTGATAGATGGAAAGGCGGTGGTGAACAAAATTGTTGATAGCTCATTGTGCAGCGGTTCGAATATACAGGTGGGCAGTGTGATCTATGCCATTGATGGCATTTCCATTAGGCGCAGGATCAGCGAAAATCTAGCTTATGTGCCGGCATCCAATTATGGAGGAAAAATCAAAACCATGCATGCGTTTATGCTGAACACGTTTACTCCCCAAGCTTCATATACTGTTCGCAACCGTCAGGGTAAGCGGTTTGTAGCCCACATCAAACAGGTAGAAAGAAATTTCCTTAAAGATTATGTGGATTTTATGAAAATGACAAGTCCCGTGATCGCTAAAGTTATGGATGGGAATATAGGTTATGTCTATTTCAGTAACCTGAACGGAAAGAACCTGGATAGTGCAATGAACGTTGTGGCTAAGACAAAAGCCATTATTTTTGATATGCGCAACTATCCGACAAATGGCTATGGCATCTATTATGTCCCCAATTACCTCTTGGGCCAACCAAAGCTCTACGCCCGTAATACCTATCCCGATCATGCCTTACCGGGTATGTTCAACTATAGGATTGCCAATGAGGACAGCAATGTATCGAAAGTGGGAAGGGATAATCCATCACCCTATGAGGGCAAGGTTATCCTATTGGTAGACCAAAGGACCCAGAGCGCAGCAGAGTGGGCCTGCATGACATTGATGACTGCTCCCAGGGTGACCGTGATCGGAAACCAGACTGCAGGGGCAGATGGAAATGTTACCCGCACTGTATTGCCTGGCAACTATAAAATCAGTTTCTCGGGCTTGGGAATTTATTTTCCAGACGGTTCGGAAACCCAAAGAAGGGGAATCCCTATTGATATCAAGGTAAAATATACCCTAAAAGATTTGCTGGACAATAGTGATCCGATATTGAACAGCGCCATCAAGTTTGCAAACCGGAAATAAAGTGTTTTTTCGTCTTCTGGCCTTATTGCCTTGCTCAGAAAATCGAACTGTTTCGCCTCTCAGATCACTTCGATCTGTTGCAATTGCTGCAAAAGCCTGATGAGTTCTTTGCGGGCCAGTCTGGAGTATGCTGCCACAATTGACCTGATCACTTGATGATGGAGATAAGTGTGGTGGCAAATGACGGCTCTGCGGTAAAACGGAGTTACGCCTTTTGATCATACGAAAGCGTTAGTCTCGCCTATTGGCCAATACAGTTCTGCACGGATTGGGTTTTCGGTATCAGTGTATTTAGAAAATTTGAAATCCAGCAGGGGCCAGGTGGCGCCAAAGTGAAAATGCATATTAAGTCTTTACTGCTCGCTTCTTCCATCATTGCAGCTTTAACAGATGATCCTATATCAGTGCAATTAACGTAAAAGGCTTACTTTCGATGGCTTTGGAAGAAAAATTTCCCTTACCAATAAAAATTCGGGAATTAGGGACGAAAAGATTATCTTAGATCATCTGATTACCGAAAAATGGAACAATATCAAACATTGATTGTTGTGCTGATATGCAGCTGCAAAAGAAAGTCATAATCATCGGTGGGGGACTAGCTGGTCTTACCGCGGCACTGCATTTACAAAAGCTTGATTTCCAGGTTACCCTGATCGAGAAAAATGGCTATCCACACCATAAGGTATGCGGTGAGTATGTGTCCAACGAGGTGCTGCCGTATTTGGACTGGCTTGGCATATCATTTAAAGATCTTGGGCCATCACTGATTACCGAACTACAATTGACCACGCAAAATGGAAGCGCTATCACCAGCGCACTGCCCCTTGGTGGCTTTGGGCTGAGCAGGTATGCCATGGACAATTTTTTGTACCAGGAGCTGCTCAAAAGAAATGTCAATGTGCTGCAGGATAGCGTTTCGGATGTGGCCTACCAAAAAGGGGCCTTTACCGTTGCCACCGCCAATGGCCAATCTCTGAACGCAGGACATGTGCTGGGCGCATATGGCAAAAGGGCCAACCTAGATGTGAAACTGGAACGAAAATTTATGGAAAAAAAATCACCATACATAGCCGTAAAAGCACATTATAGAGGTACTTTCAAGGATAATCTGGTTGGTCTGCACCATTTCAGCGGTGGCTATTGCGGGATCTCCAAAGTAGAGGACGAACTGATCAATGTCTGTTACCTGGCCGATTATAAAAGCTTTAAACAACATAAAAATATCGAAGCTTTCCAGACAGGTGTACTCTACAAGAACAGCTTTATCAGGGAGGTACTTGAACACTCCAGTCCAGTTTTTCGCACGCCCATCACTATCGGGCAGATCTGCTTCGGGCGCAAAGAACCCGTTGTCGGCCACATGCTGATGATCGGGGATACCGCTGGACTTATACATCCCTTGTGCGGAAACGGCATGGCCATGGCCATACACAGTGCGAAGATAGCAGCGGAACTTATTGCCCTGCACCCCCTCGACAGCGCGGATGGGAGGTCACAGCTGGAAAACAGTTACCAGCGTGCATGGAAATATAATTTTGCTTCGAGGATAAGGACGGGCAAAATGTTATCGGCTGTATTGAAAAACAGTCTATTGCAGAACCTTGCACTCGATAGTATCACAAAAATGCCTAACTTGTTAAACCGAGTGATCAAAATGACCCATGGAAAACCAATAGCTACCCAGCGCCAATGACCATAGATACCAAGCAAAGAAGCACCGCACCGGAAAAGATGGACGACTTTTCAATGCAGGGAGAGATCCTTACCGATGCATTGGATAAGATCGCTGCCATCAATAAACTTTTGGGGGGTAACAGGGTTACCTTGGAGGGGATCAATTTTTTGATTGATGGGGACAGCTCAGCTGGCAAGATTAAGATAGTAGATGTAGGTTGCGGTAATGGAGCGATGCTCCGGATGCTTGCAGGTCATGCCCTAAAAAAAGGGCTATCATTTGAACTGTTGGGCATAGATGCGAACAGGGCCACCATTGCCCATGCAGAAAGCCTTTCCGGTGCATATCCGAACATCAGCTACCAATGCAGTGATATTTTTGATAGTGATGTGGAAATTGCAGCATGTGATATCATGCTTTTTACCCTTACCCTCCATCACTTTACCGACCAACAGATCATATCCCTGTTTAAAAAGCTCAAAGCTCAGGTCCGATCAGGGATTGTGGTAAACGACCTGCAAAGAAGCGCATTGGCCTACCGTTTGTTCACCGCATTGAGCTATATATTCAAGCTCAATGACATGTCCAGAGAGGATGGACTGGTATCCATACTCCGCGGATTTAAACGAAATGAGCTGCTGGCCTACGAAAAGCAGTTGACGATAAGTTCTGCCCATATCAAATGGAGATGGGCATTTAGGTACCTTTGGATTATTCAGACATGAGCGTAAAAATAAAGACCGTAAGTAAGGCCCTGCCAAAATTCTCCCGATCTACCGATGAGATCATTCCCTTGTTGGATTTCTGGTTAAGGGACCAAGATGAACGCTTTGTGCGAAAGGTGAAGAAGATTTTTGAAGGGGCCGCCGTAGAGAAAAGGTATTCCATTATGGGCCCAGAGGAGATTTTTGGTACGCTCAGCTTTCAGCAGCGGAACGAAATCTATATGCGTGAGGGTATTGAGCTTGGCCAGCGCTGTCTATCCGATGCGCTGGAAAAGGCGGCCTGGAAACCGTCGGACATCGATTTTATCATTACCGTTAGCTGTACCGGGATCATGATCCCCTCCCTGGATGCCTATCTGATCAATCGTCTTGGCCTCAGGCAGGATGTGGTACGCCTGCCTGTTACCGAAATGGGCTGTGCAGCTGGGGTATCTGGTCTTATCTATGCCAAAAACTTCCTTCAGGCCAATCCCGGAAAAAGGGCGGCATTGGTTGCGGTTGAATCTCCAACGGCTACTTTTCAGGTGGATGATTTCTCGATGGCGAATATCGTGAGTGCAGCTATCTTTGGCGATGGTGCAGCCTGCGTGCTGCTGAGTTCTGCTGCCGAAGACCATGGACCGGAGATCATCGACCAGCAGATGTACCATTTTTATGATGCCGAGCAGATGATGGGCTTTAAACTTACCAATACGGGCTTGCAGATGGTACTGGATGTAGCAGTGCCGGAAACCATAGCCGAGAATTTTGCGGACATTATCCATCCCTTTCTGGCCAAAAATGGATTATCGATAGCTGATATTGACCACCTTATCTTTCATCCGGGTGGAAAAAAGATCATTCAGGTGGTGGAAGAGCTTTTTGGTGAACTGGGAAAGAACCTTGCCCTTACCAAAGAGGTTCTCCGCTTGTATGGAAACATGAGCAGCGCTACGGTACTGTATGTGCTGCAGAATTTTATGGAGCAGAGGCCCATGCCGGGAGAAAAGGGACTGGTGCTGAGTTTTGGCCCCGGCTTTTCGGCCCAACGCATACTTTTAGCCTGGTAGGATGGATAGAGCGGAAATTTTAAAAAGGCTTCCCTACGGCAAATCTTTCAGGTTTGTGGATGAGCTGCTGCATGTGGACCAGAACGGGGCCGTCGGCACTTATACCTATGCAGCCGACCTTCCATTCTATAGTGGCCATTTTATAGGTTCTGCTGTTACTCCAGCGGTAATCTTGACCGAGACTATGGCGCAGATAGGTCTGGTCTGCCTGGGGATCTATCTTTTGGGAGCGGTAGATGAGTTTAAGGTGACCGCACAGCTGGGCGTAGCGATGACATCAAACCAGATGGAGTTTTTGAAACCTGTTTTTCCGGGAGAAAAGGTAAAGGTCAGCAGTGAGAAGCTTTATTTCAGGTTCAATAAATTAAGCTGCAGGGTAATAATGGAGAATGAACAGGGCGAACTGGTCTGTAAGGGTACGATTTCGGGAATGCTAATTGCTAAACAACATGGACAACAATAGGGTGGTGATAACGGGTATGGGCATCTGTGCCCCTAATGCAACAAATGTTGCCGCATTTTCAAATGCCCTCCAACAGGGCATTTCTGGGGTCAAACATGACCCCGAACTGCAACAGCTTGGGTTTTCCTGCCAGATCTCTGCCAAGCCCGAACTGGAAGAGGGCAGGGTCGAATCCTATTTCAGTGCCCTGGAGCTGAAAGGACTGGCCAGTTCGGGAATAGTATATGGTGTGATCTCAGGGCTTGATGCCTGGAAGGATGCCGGACTTGTTGCCGCCGGGGAAGCGGAGCCGGATTGGGATAGCGGGACGTTTTTCGGAACGGGAACATCCGGTGTAGATAAATTTAGATGGGCAGTAAAACTGGTGGATGAGCTGCAGATCAGAAAGCTGGGCAGCAGCGTAGTGGCCCAGACCATGGCAAGTGGTGTAAGTGCCTTCATCGCGGCCAAATTGGGCCTGGGCAATCAGGTGAGTACCAATTCCTCTGCCTGTGCAACCGGGACCGAAAGTGTTCTGATGGCCTACGAGCATATCAGAGCTGGCAGGGCAAAGCGCATGTTGGCGGGCAGCACCAGCGATAGTGGTCCATATATCTGGGCCGGCTTTGACGCCATGAAGGTATGTACATTCAAAAGCAACCAGGATCCTACTTCGGGCAGTAGGCCCATGAGTGCCAGTGCTGGGGGTTTTGTACCCGGCAGCGGTGCGGGGGCGATGGTGCTTGAATCCTTGGAAAGTGCCTTGGCCAGAAATGCGAGGATCTATGCAGAGGTGGTTGGGGGCAACCTCAATTCCGGCGGCCAGCGTGGGCAGGGCACCATGACAGCGCCAAACCCTTTGGCGGTCCAGCGCTGCATCCGTTCGGCAATAGCAAGTGCAGGCCTTGGCCCCAGGGATATAGAGGTGATCAATGGGCACTTGACTGCAACCTCAAAAGATGCGTTGGAGATCCAGAACTGGAGCATCGCCCTAGGACGCTCGGGAAAAGATTTTCCCTATATCAATTCAGTTAAGGGGATGATAGGGCATTGCCTGGGTGCTGCTGGTAGTATAGAGTGTGTGGCATCCGTGCTTCAGCTCTATGAAGGTTTTATCTTTCCGAACCTGAATTGCGGTGACCTTCATCCAGAGATTACCGATCTGGTGGACCAGGATCGGATACCACGGCAATTGGTCAGACAGCAATTCGATATAATAGCTAAGGCAAGTTTTGGCTTTGGGGATGTAAATGCCTGTGTCATATTCAAAAAATATAAAAATGGATAAAAATCAAATAATGGAGCAATTGAAACTTCTCATCGCTCCCTACACCGAAGAACAGTTGGCGCTTGCCGAACTCGAGGAGAACACCGATTTTATAACCGACCTGAAAATCAATTCTGCCAATCTGGTGGATATCGTACTGGATGTGGAAGAAAAGTTCGGTATTGTGATCGATAACGATTCTATGGCAAGAATGCTGACCGTTAAGGCCACTATCGAGATCATAGGGATCAAGCTTGCGGAGAATGCTGGGAAATGATGTCATTGACCGTAGTCTAGCTGCCCGGCAGAGCAATTGGAGACGTAAGGGTTACCTGGATAAGATTTTCAGCCCTGCAGAACAGCTTGAGGTCAATAGGACTGATGACCAAGATCTTGTAGTGTGGCTGATCTGGAGCATGAAAGAGGCTGCCTACAAGATTGTAAACCGTACCATGGGCAAACGATTTTTTGATCCAGTGGCCTTGGTATGCGATTTTGATATGGGCCAGGGCATTGCTAGCGGAACGGTAAGCTTTCAACAGAAGGTCTTTGCCACCTCTACCGAGATCGGGCCAGATTTTATCCACACCATTGCGCTGGGGCATGGTCTGGCCTTTTCGGATGTTGAAGTTGTCCATGGCGCCAACCAGGCTGGCTATCTACAGCGGTTCAACTTGGAGAACCCCGCCATCAGGTTGCAGAAAAACAGGGAACTGCTGCCCGAGATTTATCACCATGGAAGAAAAGAGGCCACGATGGCCAGCATCAGCCATCATGGAAGCAGGTTGTGCGTGGCTTTTTTAAGGAACTGAAGGTTATCTGCTGCAGATCTGAACTGTCCATACGGACATTTTAGCTATATTTGGCCATGAGAAATCCAGTTGCACTGCTGCTTTGCCTATCCTGCGCCGCCGTAGCCTTTTTGGTGTTGGGGCCGAACTATTTCGCCCTGTACCAATTGCTGCCCATAGCTGTTTTTTATGTTTTCCAGCTCACGGTATTCAGCAAGGTCAGGGGAACAGCTTCGCTGGTGTGCCATGTTCTGGCAGTACTGATCCTGCTTATATTCCCGTTGCTGGCGCAGCTCAGCTGGCATTTTGACCTGAACGGGCTGGCTACAAAGTCTTCTACCAGTGGCCTGCTGTTTGTCTGGCTGCCCATTTATGCCCTGCTTCCGGGAATGGTTGCCTGTCTGGCGGCCTTGGTGATCAAATTTAAAGCTGGGAAATAGGGCAGGGTAATGGTTGATGCCAACGATGTGGTAGATATGAAAAAACATTCGCCAGTAGCTATTCTTCGAACTCATCATTTGTGGCCATCTTGCTTTTACCGACCATTGCTGAGATACCCGAAGCTAAGTTGCGATGGGCAACTAAAGGGGTAACAAAGCACAAACTGGTACACCACTGGAGATCCACTCGCCGATCGATCTGCATCTGCCATCCAGTAAGGGTGATGAGTTTTGGTAACTAGGAGATCGGGTTTCCAATCTGCCGATAACAGCGGCCTGGAAAGATTTTTGGGGAACTGGACACACCATTTATTTATTGCTGAGCATATCAAACAATTATAAAATGGGACTGTTATTAAGCTAAAGATGGTAATCCATTTGTATCATCAGACTATATTCAAATTTCTTCAGTTTACATACGATCTATCAATCATCATCCATTAAAAAGAAAACAAATGAGACTATTTTTATTTTGCGCTATTTTTTGCCTATCAACGTCTTTTTATACAAAGGCGCAGAGCACTGCCGATATTGTACAAACCCTTGAGGAAAAATATAATTGGTCAAGGGCCAAGGTTATACAGGAAAGCGTCACTATTAATGGTCCATCGGAAATGTTTACAAGGATCATGGCTGATAAGCGCTCTTTCGACATTTCAACGTTTTCCTATCTAAGTTCGTATTTAGGTAAGTATTTTGATAAAGTTTATGGTACCGATATATTAAATTCAGCAGAAAAAACATCAGTTAACACAACAGCTGAGCAAAAAGCCGCATGTGCCAGAGAAATTTCCAAAATCGCTGGCAAACTGCATATCACATTGAATGCAAATGGTGTCAAACTAACAGATAATAGCTACGAACTGGGCATGACAACCTTAACTACCATAGGAGAATTCCTAAATCCTGAAAGAGGCGTTGGGGTTGCCTCAGGATGGAGGCCGATCGCAGGTAAAATTTCGATAACTATCAATTCGCTGAACAGAACTGGGCAACCGATAGTCAAGTGGAGCAAGGACCTCAGTAACTGCACAATAGATCTGCCTATCGTAGGGGATACTAATTATTCCAATATCATCTTGGCCGGTTTGAAAAAGGGCGGAAAAATCTAGCACACCTCATTCTTTGTAAGCTCTTGATACCCTACTGGCGATGTTTCAATGGGAACTTCCTGAGGGTTCGACCCCTGGGCAGTAGTGGTACCTTCCAACGAGGACATCGGATTTTTAGGCTGATCTGGGCAATTGGTCTCAAAGGGCCCGCTGGAGACTTCTAAGAAATGAAGTGCCTTTTCGTGCGGGTACCCAGCAAATCTGAATGCCCCTTTGCCCTGGGGCAAGATAGTCAGCCTTTGTCCTGTTAGGGGATGTATGGTGCCGATTGCCGTGCGGCAGGGCTGGCAATGGTCAAAACTGCCGGTAATTGACCCCGTTGATCTGATGGGGACGATCTTTTTGCTGCCTGTTCCTTTTGAGGGAATAATGAGCCAGATCAGCAGTAATGATGTGAAAACAACGTAATAATGGTCCATAAGCTTTTTCTCCAAAAGTATAGACTGTGGCATTTTTGGGCAATACCGCAGAATGGGTGATTTTTTAGGCTAAAGCATTTGGGTTTTGATTCATCCGCTGCAAAACCTTTACTTTGGTAATTGCATCGAGCTCCAAAGTGGGATAGATCGATAAAGCTTTCCGTTTGTCATAAACCAGTTCTGCATATCCATAAAAAGTAGTTTGAGCATTTGGTCCGGGATGTGCAGAATTATTGTTCTGGTATATACTCGTCTTCTTCGATGCGGTCTTAGACCTATCTATAGGTATTCTTTAAAAATCCCCCATAATGTGGGATTGCCTACCTTGAACCTAAGCTCTACCTTAGTGCCACGAAGATCTGGAAAATGTGAAAATGCTGTCAATATCAAAGTATGGCTAGGCTATCGCAGGAATTTCAATACATTTCATAAACGATGGCTCAGTATTCCAAACATGATAGACTTCTGTATCAACATTCAATATACCTATGAAAAAACTACTCTTCTATGCGCTGCTACTTCTGGTAGTGACCGGTGGCTGCAGTAAGAAAAATACGCTCCAGCCCAATGTGGGACCTCAACAGGAAGGTATGGGTCCTGTAACAACAGATGGCAGTATTTCGGGCAGGCTCAGCACGGCTCCGGGCCCGGGCATCGTTCTGGTGGTAAGTACTTTCCCCGGTGGTAAAAAAGTGATCGTGGATGGCCATGTGGCTGCTGATGGGGCGTTTTATTTTCCTGGTCTACCTGCAGGAAATTATTCGCTTGCCCTGTCCACCAACAGCCGATACCTGCTACTGGACAACAAGGCCATAAAAGTAGTTACCGGTAAGCAAACCGATGCGGGCACGATTTCACTGATCCCAAATCCTGAAAATGGTAACATCGTTGGAATGATCAGTCCTTCCCGGGCGGCATCTGTGTGTCTGGTTCAGTGCATGGAACCCTTCGGCATAAACAGCTATCCCGGGGTTATCGATCCTGCCAATGGTAAATTTGAGATCAAAAACCTGCCGCCGGGTAAGTGGGCAGTTTATTTTCAGCCCAACAACGGATTCAAGGCCCCTGAGAGAGCGTATGTGGTCATTGGCACCAGACAGACCGCCGGTCTTGGATTCATTACATTCCAGCCTGCTCCATTGGTTTCGCTCCTATCCCTCACGGCAAATGGCAAAAGTCTACGTATGGATGGTGCTGCTACCTACGATGGGACCAAATTTGTCTTAGCCGGACGCTATAGCAGGGGCACGATGAACAGTATTGGCGACGGAAGCTACAGTCTGTCGATCAGCATAGACAAGCTCAGCGCAGCAGGAAGCTATGTATGCAACGCCACTGGCACGTCCAAGATCAATTATTCACAAAGGCTTTATGGAATGGGCATTTCAACCGACACCTGGACCAGCTTGGGTAAGGGTGCAAATGGGGCAGTTGTAGTAACAAATATAGATCCGGTGAACAAAACCATCACCGGAACATTCCAGGCAAGCCTTGTCGCAAGCAGTTCGGCAGGAACGGGTATCCAACAGCTGACCAATGGTTCTTTCACGGCAATGTACAAATAGGGACTGTTATGGGCTTAGACCGTTTATTGAACTTGGCTCACCTAGAGCCATTTGTTGGCATCTGCAACCTTGATGGCATCTGATTTACTGTTGACGGCCAGTTTTTGATAGATATTCTTGATATGGCTCCTCACGGTTTCCTTGCTGATAAATAGATCGAGCGCAATTTTCGAGTAGCTTTTTCCGCTTGCTATGCCCTGCAGCACCTCCTGTTCCCGGGCAGATAAGGGGGAATTGGGAGAACGGTTGAATGATTGGACCACCATTTTGGCAATATTCAGGCTCATGGGTGCCCCGCCCGCAAAGGCCTCGGCTATGTTTTTTAGGATGTCGGTGCTGTCCGAGTTTTTGATGATGTACCCTCCGGCGCCCGCACAGAGAGATTGGAACACCTTACTGCTGTCTTCCAGTACGGTTATGATAAGTACGATGCAGTGTGGTCTTCTTTTTTTAAGCAGGGAAGTTCCTTTGATCCCGTCCATGCCAGGTAGTGCAATGTCCATCAACACCAGGTCGGGCTGGTCGGTCTCCAGGTTTTTTAGGGCATGTTCGCAGTTGCTGTATTGTGCCGCCAGTTGGTAGGCTGGACTGGCACAGATGAGCTCTGCAAAGCCCTCCCTGATTACCGGGTTATCTTCTATGATCGTAATTCGCTTTGGCTTATGCATGTTATGGGGCGGCATTAGGGGTTTTTACATTGACTTTAAGCTGAGTGCCCAGTGGTGTACTGGCCATTGAGAATACAAAGCGATTTTTCTCGCATCTTTTTTTAATGTTTTCCAGGCCATAATGATGCTGATGGTCTTCAGGTATTCTCCAAGAGCCATTGTCTTTGAGCAGATAGATGACCTGATCGCTCAGGCATTCCATTTCAAAGGTTACTTCGCTTGCCTGGGCGTGCTTGACAACATTGGTCATTGCCTCCTTGAAGATGTAGATCAGGTTAATGGCAGCTTGGGGATCCATCAACCGAGGGCTACAATATTGCTCAAGGGCAGAAAAGGCGATGTCGAACTGGTTGTAATAGTATTGTCCATAGGCGGTAAGGTAATGGAAAAGTTCGGTGGGATCGTCGCTATCATGGTTCAGGTGCCACAGGAAATCTTTACTGGCCGAATAAAGGGCATTGCTGTTGTGGACAATACTTTCAACAATGGGCTGCAACTGTGGATTGGTGCCAAGCCTGAGCTTGAGCACGGCGGCCTGCCTGTTGATTGCGGAAAGCATGTTGCCCGTTTCGTCGTGGAAATCTGTTGCCAATGCTTCCCTCATGGTGTTGAGCTGCTCGGTGCGTTTTTTTACCGCCCTATCTAAAATGGTGATCTTTTGCTCTTGTAGGGCCTTTAGTGCCCGACGATCACGTTCCTGGTCCATTTGCAGGTAGGCTAAAAATCCACCAAAAAATATAGTGATCAGTGCGTTCATCACCAGCGCATAAAGGGGGCTGCCAAGGGCGGCATCGATAGGGAGGCTTGGCGCTTCGGCAATGGTCTGGTAGTAGATCAATATAAATAGCAAAATGTTGGTGAAGACAGCATACCAGCCATATTTTTTATCCGCCAGGATCGCTGCTAGCAGGTACATGTGCAACATGCAAAGGTTGGAAGAATAGATCAGCCCGGTATCCTTTATCCAGCTGTAGATGATGTAATAGGTAACCAGGGCCGTTATGCTCATGGGGATCCGGTAATGTGCGAAATTTTTGATGCTGAACAGGGTGGTCACCAGAAGTACCGCATTGATCAGAAAGCCTGTTACCGGTCGCCCTATGAAATAAAGCACTGCCGGAAAAAGTAGCACCAGGGGAAGTCCAATGAGTATGGCGCTCAGAACTGCCCTGATTTCGTGGTAATCGGGATGTGAAGCATTGCCCTTGAGCATTGTAGGTAGAAAATACCTGATCAAATCATCAAATCTCATAACAACTAATATAGCTATTTTTTTTGTTGCTTGCCTGGTGGGCCAACAGCTGGGTAGATCATCAGGTTTAGTTTTAAGGTGGCCACTGATCAATAGTTGAAACTAAAGGAGCCTTCGCTGATAATTTTATGGGCTTGTGCTGGCCAACTTTTATGGACTAGTGTTGCAGAAAAAGTTCCCTTGATGGTTTTTGTCAGGGGGTCAAGGCTGGTGATCTCCAATTGGCCAACAGCAGTTGGAGGCTGAAGGTCCCAAAGCTGCACTGTACCATTACTCCTTTTTTCTATAAAGCTGGCAGTGGAGCCGCTGCCAACTGACAGGGTGTATTTTCCAGGACCGGTGATGTTTGGATGGGCTATGGAAAAGGTTGTGGTCAACCAGGTCTTGTTATCGGCCATACTGGTGTAGCGTTCACCAAGGCTGAAGCTGAGCACCCCAGCTGTTAGATTGCAGCGCTGGTTATAGCCTAAATAGGGCTTGTCATTCATTTTATAGCTTAAAAAACTGATCGTAGGATCTTTTGCCAAGGTAATGTTGCCCAGTTCTAAAACTTGGCTGTTCACAAGTTTGGCTTTTAAAGGTGCGATGGGCTGATAGGGAACGCGGGTGCTGATGCTGAGCTCATAGCTGCCTGGGTCTAGTGCCGGGAAGATAAATTCACCGGTTCTTGCATCCAGTACCCCTGTTATTGCAGGTCCGCCAAGGGTGCTGATGGCAGTAATTCCTGCCGCTGCCCCTGCAGGCAGCACCTTTCCTTTAATGCTGGCTGCTTGAATGGGCCTGCATAGCTGTTCTCCCAGATCTATCTGGTTGCCCATGATCTCTATGCTTAGACTTGGTGGTGGCTGTACCGAGCCAATGGTCTGGAAAGAGATAGCATAGGCGCCACTGGCTAGGTTGCTGAAAAAGCTTCCGGTCTGTCCGTTAGGAATAATTATGGTCTGTTTGCCGCTAGCGATATGTATAGCGGTAATGCTTTTTCCAGAGCCTACGGGCAGCAGCTTGCCTGTTACCAATCCCATATTGGGTGGTAGCTCTGGGAGATGTATAGTGCCCAGGTTAACGTTCTGGCCCTTGGCAAGATCTACTTCAACCTGGTTCATCGAAGAAAAGATCTGGTGTGGTGGAGTGGACAATAAGTATTTGCCCTGGGAAAGTTCGCTGAAGCTAAAATTTCCGTCTAGTGAGGATACCTTCGCTGCCAAAACCTGTCCATGCTGATCGATTAGGTCTACCCTTACAGCTGCCTGGATAGGGTAGATACGTCCGGTAATGGTGCCCAAGGGGCTTGTGTCAGACTTTTGCTGATCCTTTGCGCAGCTTAGGATGCTGATCATGGCAGCTAGGAGCAGGATCACTTTTTTCATGGGTTGGTTTTTCCTCAAAGTTAGTGGAGTGCCTTTTCAAAACAATCACCCATATTGGGTGATTTATGGTTGTTTTTTAGGGTTATGGTACGAAGGGGAGGCTTCGATAATTTTTGGGAGCATAAATATCCCCCAATCTGCGGTATTGTGACCGGTAGTCTATGGCCTAACTTTGTATCAGCTAAGTGTTATGAAAAAATATATAATTTGCCTGCTTTGGGCCTCGCTTTTAGTTAGTGCCTGTAGCAAAAAAAATGAAACTGTTGATAGGGTGATCCCACCCGTGGTTACTGCTGTCCCGGCAGAAAGTTTGCTCGGAACACTAACTGGGAGTGCAGCTCCACTGGGCGCAATCAAAAATGTATTGCTGGTTGGCGCTGGCAACGGAAAACAGTACGAAGTTATTCCCAGTGCGCTTAACGGCAGTTTTGTTTTTAGGGATATACCTGCGGGAGATTACATGATGTACCTCAGCTCTGCCGAGAACTTTGTAGCCCCGCCTTTTCCGGTGAAGATCTTGGCCAAGACAACTACCGGGCTTGGAGTGATTACGGCAAGGGAAAAAGCGTATGCATTATCATGTATGGTAAATGGGGAATTCCAAGGGTGGATGTTGAAAGCTTACTGGGGCATTAATTCCAATCTGCTGCAGCTTACCAATTATACCGCAGGTGGTAGCATACCCGAAGCCCATTATACTACGGTGAAATATCAGCTCTCCATTAGCATAAGCGATTTTAGAGGACCGGGAACTTACATTTGTGATAAGACTTCGGGAAATAGTATCCGCTATAATGGTTACAAGTCCATTTTGGTAAGTAGCCAGGATACCCAACAGGAAGCAAGCGCTGGGGTGGTAGTGATTACTTCTGTTGATCCGGTAGCGAGGTTGATCAAGGGGACTTTTAGCGCAGATCTTGCTTCGCGTTCTAGTGGAAGCAATGATACAAAGGTGCTCACTGACGGGCTGATCAATGTCTATTATTAATCGATTTCCGCTACTGTTGTAGCCAGCATAACTGCAGCCAAAAGAAAAAAGAGTGATCCAGCTGCTGTGGCTAAATATTTAGGTGTCCTTGCCAAGCGAATATTTAATTTGCCAGTAGTAAATTGATGCGTTTTGGTATTTACTAAGGCGCATTTGTTTTAAGTCCCCTCAGTAGAATTAGCTTATTGGTAATTACACTTTAGCTGAATTTCAAGTATCGGAGAAATAACCTTGGTCTTCTCTTCAATTAGAAGCTCGACAGGAAGAAGGTGTTTGTAAGGTTTATGGATTTGTTGCCGGATGCAACAGAGATTGCGGGCCTGCTAACGGTAAAGATGGGGTGGTTGATTTGGATGAAGGGGTACCTGGCAAAGCATTTGGGAATGGGCAGACTGGATAGCGGCTCAGATGAGCAAAGGTGAGATACATGGCCGCGTTTACTTTATATTTCCAAATCCTTGGGTATCAATCTATTTTTACATGAATAAATTTGGGAAGAAGTAATTGACCTTCCCAAATTTAAGAGATTTTGTAAGTTGATGTTCCTTTGGTTAGTTTCTTGAAATTAAATATTCCTTGGGTTTACCAGACCAGGCTTTGCCAGATGGCTATTTCCGAATGTATTAGTTATTCCTATCATATCTTACCTATTTTTCCAATTTAACTTCTATGGCATAGCTGAAAGGTTTGTTTGGGCTATAGCTGGTCATCCTAAAAATACCTCTTTTGCCCTGATTTGTTTTAAAGGCAATATTGAAAACACGGTTTGATGTTGGGCCAACCTCATTGCAATTGTAGAACTGCCTAGCATTTTCTGGTTTGAGCTTGGCAAAAATTGCTGCCAGTTGTTGTTGGTTCTGCAAATCAGAAAAATTGGGCAGATCTTCTGTATTCAAGGAATAAAAAGTGCACTCTGTGCGCACACCGAATTCTGCTAAACTCCTGTCGCCTGTGTTGGTATACCAAGCTCTTCCGCTATTTAGCGAAGATACACTCAGTTCACGGGCCGATTCCTGGATGATATTGCCCGCATAATAACTTGAGGAGAAAACAAAGTTCAGGTCTGATTGGTGGTTCAAGGCTTCATCAAAAGTATATACCTTTCTGTTTTTTAGATCCACAAAGGCTTTGGCAATCCTATTGCCTTCTGTAATACCTGTTCCATACCAGGGCGATGAAGCTGTTCCATTAATGGTGAATATATCCAATTTGTTTCTGTCGGTTTTGTCTTCCTTTTTACAACTGATAAAGCTTATTAAAATTGCTAAAACCATTATGCTTAATTTTTTCATGGTGATTGATGTTGGGTAAATGCCTGTACAACCAAGGTCTAAAAGGCCTGTGTTGTTGTGAATGATTAGACAATGTTACCCAACTGGGCATTTACTTTTTAAGGCAATGCGTAAAGTGGCCTTTTTAATGAGTGGTTTGGGGTTTACGATGAGCGGAAGCTGCTCGTGTTTATCCTAGCAATCAGATTAATTGTTGATCAAAATACGTTGAGCTTGATAATTGGATCGCATGCTGATGAATTCCTTAGGGGGCATTTATCTCAAAAGTATGTCACGTTTAATCCTAATAAACTGGTGCCTTGGTTTACACTTCTTCTTGGTGTATTGTTTATCATGCGACGCGCTGAGTTGGGCATTCCATTTATCTCTCCTGCACACAGCTTACACCATGCTGGTCATGTAGCTGATTGTAGGTAACGGGAAGGTAGGGCGGCGGACCTGGTGGCTATGAAATGGGATGCGACTTGTGGTTTTGAAGTGGTGGGCTGGCCAAGGAACTGATCGTCCTTCAGAAATTAGAGCTAAGGGTGTCTTTGGGGCTATGCCAAGGGCTGCAAGGATCTCCCTACTGTTTGCCGGGCAATCAATTGCCCATTTTCTCGAACAGCAGAAAATGTTGTAGCGGTAGAAACGAGCGGTTTTTTACCAGCTTAAAGCCATTGGCACTAAGTTCTTTTTTGGCCTGCCTTACGCTCATCTTGTGTTCTGGTTTGATGGCTACCATGGGATCTTCCTCTTTGTATTCCAGCAGCAGCAGCTGGCCTTTGGGCCTTAGTGCCTTCTTTAAGGCTGCCAAGTATTCCTGGGGGTGCTGCAGTTCATGGTAGACGTCTACCATAAAAGCCAGATCGATGGAGCTGTCAGGTAGGTTGGGCGCTTTTTCCAAACCCTTGACCACCTCCACGTTGGAGAGGCGCTCTTTGAATGCCTTCTCTTTCAGGTAGGCAATGGCGTCATCCTGGATCTCTACCGCATAGACCTTTCCCTTTGGAATGCGCTGGGCAACCCGGAAGGTGTAAAAACCTGATCCCGCACCTACATCGGCAACTACGCTGTTGCTCTTGAGTGGTAGCGAGGCAAGGGCAAGTGTTGTATTCTCCTCGGTTGTCCGGCTGTTGCGTTCCAGCCATTCCATACCCTCAAAGCTCATGACCTGGGCAATCTCCCTTCCCATGTAGACCTTGCCGGTACCACCGGCAGACGGCTTTTTGTAGCTATAGGGTGATTTTTCCTGGGCAGATGCGGATTGCAGTGAGGTCAAAAGGCAAAGGGAGAGCAGCAGATGTGATATTTTCATAACGGTGGTTTATTAGAGAACGAATTATAGGAGCTTAAAGTTTCGCCTGCCGATTATATTATACCGTACTGTGCGATCAGATCGATGGCATATGGCTGAAACCTTTGCAAGGTTCCGACTGGAAACGGTCCAAAAACCTGGGGAACTGCATTGGGCAGTATGACCTTTAATTTTTCTGGTTTATCATCAACTATGCTACAAAGTTAGCCTATATGTTCCACATGGCTTCGCGCTGTCAAGGTCGTATCTGAAAAATGGGTTTCCCAGAAAGTGGGACCCTCCACATTTTTAAGATCTCCACCTTGCCCTTAGTGGATCATATGGGCTGAAGGGGCACCATAATTAATTTTTAACCCTAAAATTTCTAGCATTATGGAAAAGCCATTCAACCGATCATCACTGTTCCAGGTTTCAGAGATCAGCGTAAGCTACAGACCAAATTTCAGAGCCTCACAAAGGCCAAAGATCACCTCCTCTAGGGAAGCTTTCGATATCCTCATGGATAGTTGGGACCTGGACAGGATCGAACTTCAGGAGCAGTTCAAGATTATCCTGTTGAACAGGGCCAATCGGGTCATGGGGATCTATGAGGTTTCATCGGGCGGGATCTCGGGAACACTTGCCGATCCGAAGCTGATCTTTGGCACTGCGCTGAAATGTTGTGCCTCAGGACTAATTCTTGTCCATAACCATCCGTCTGGTAACCTGGTGCCCAGCCAAGAGGATAGCTCAATTACCCGGAAACTGCAAAGTGCGGCAGCATTACTGGATATCCAGTTGCACGATCACCTGATCATCTGTTCGGAAGGTTATTATTCGTTCGCAGATGAGGGAATGATCTAAGGGCCCAAGCTCTTTTTTTCTTTCCGAGCTGTGGTTGCACTCGAGCATCAAATTCCTGCAACGATATCGAGCACGAACGCTATTTAGGTAAACGGATATAGCGGTGCCCACCTTCCAGTTGTCGATCTGCGGAGTACCTGCTTAAGGTTGCGTTTTGACAAATCAACCTATCATGCGAAAGAACATTCCGATGATACGCCAGCGATGGGTGATATAAACGATCTTCCTTTTGGATTTTATAGCACTGATGATCTGGGAGGCGGCTTTTTGAACCGGGGATATCCAGAATAGACCTTCTCCCTTTGCCATTTCGGTATCTACAAACCCTGGTCTGATGTCGGTGATAGCTATCGGTAACTTTAGTTTTTTCATCTTCTTTCGAAGCCCCGATAGATAGTTGATCTGATAGGCCTTGCTTGCATTATAGGCTGGTGCAGCGTGGCCTCCGGTCATACCGGCAAGGGAAGTAATGGCTGCCAAATGGCCAAAGTTCTGGTTTTGGAAATATAGGATGGCCCAATCAGCGATCTTGGTAAAACCGGTGACGTTGAGCGCTATGGTCCGCTGTTCGATTTCGAAATCCAGTCCACCATTCAATTCCCCGATGCCTGAACTTATGACCAGCAGGTCAAGTCCTCCAAGTTTTGCTGTTAATCCGACCAGGTTCTGCTCCAGCGAAGCGATCGCCGTATTATCTATGGTTTGGTAGATGATCTGCGAAGGAAACAGGCTCTGTAGTTCCTGGAGCTCTTTGGTCCGTCTTCCGGTAACAGCTACATGGTATTCTTGTTCGGCCAGCTGAAGAGCGATTTCCTTTCCCATGCCAGAGGAAGCGCCTATGACCATAGCTTTTTGAACCTTTCCAGAATCTTTCATGCTCAGGGAGGAAAGTTACAGTGAATTTAGGATTATTCGATGAACATCGCACTAAGGTATGAAAGTAGCATTTACCGTTACATTGTGCTGCGGTTATCTTAAGTTAGATATATATACATAAGAAAAAAGCTTGGGTAAAGTCGGTCATTCTGATCAGTTACCAGAAGGATTTGCAGGGAGTGGGAGATAGGTTCACTTTAACGATAAGCTATTGAATGATGTGGAATAGGCTAGATGTAAGGAAAAAATGGAATAATAATAGCGCTGATGATATTGGATAGCTATCTGGCCTATCAGCTTTCTTTTAAGGCTACTATCGAGGCTATTTTGCTCAATGGAGAGCTGAGTAAGCGGGAGCATCTGGTGAAATGGATGGGGCTTTGGTTCATTTAGTCAGAAAGGAGAGATTTTACAAGACGATGCTGATAGATTATCATCTAGGTTCGGAAGATATCCAGGGAAAGATGTGGCAGGCCATCTTTGGAATTGCAGCTGAAAAAGGAGTGGAAGTTGGTTTTGGACAGATTGCGAATAGCCAAATACCCGTAGATAGGGTAGCCTTAAAAAATGGTATTTTCAGGCAGGGGTTTACGATTAGGGGAGATTATGTGGGGTTAGTGCGCTTAGCCGATTGGGTTGGTAAGACCGGAGGGATCGGTAAAATTTCTTCTTTAGTGATTATGGTTCCAAAAGATGCTGCTAAGGAGAAGGAACTGTTAGTGAGGTTAGGTATGTCTGGAATCAGGAAGTCAAAGTAGGTTAATAATGCTATTGCTCTGTTTTATGAATTTGCCAGTAATAAAATTAATGCAAGGAATTTAAGGGTCAATTTAATGTTTAGCGTAACTCTAGGTGTCAAAAGTTGTCCCTTTTATAGGATAGATATGCTTATCTGCATTGGAAAGGCTATCTAACGAATTATACTATTAAAAATAGGCTAGGTTTGCCCTTAAAATAAAATCACTAGCCGCTTTAAACTTTGGATTCTGCAACTAAAGGGAAAGCACTGAAGGTAATTAGCGCAACCCGTATTTTCGCTTACCCCACATTATTGTAGGTGATATCCATTCCTTAAGTGGTCGGAATAAAAATCCATGCTTTAGCCCTGTATTTAGTTCAATTTCTTTAAAGCGCGTTATTGTTAATTTCGAAGACCGTTTTCTTTCGATGGCCGAAACACCGAACTCATCAGAGCGTTCATAGATGGTCATGATATTTCCGCAATAATTGATGTTAGGCAAATTAACCAGATCCTGAGTTCTGAAACATCCTATAAACACAAAATTGATATTTGGATTGGCCAATAGGGTTGATACAATCTGGGCAATGTATCCACCTTTGGAAATCCCAACTACCGTGATGTGGTTTGGTGGGATGCCAAGTTTAAGAAGGCTGTCTATCTGGAAGGTTATTTTTTTGCCATACTGGTTAATATCTGTTCCGGCTGGTCTTTTTTCGGTCATTAAGATAAAACCAGCATTGGTAAATTCCTCGACTATTTCCATATATTGTGATCTGCCGTATTCAATATGTTCGGCCCCAGGAGGCATTTCTTCGGTAAAACGGTTGTGAAGGAAAAAAAGATAATCAGCATGCCTTAGCTCTGAACTATTTTGGGCGGATAAATTCTGGGATAGCAATACGAAGAATGATAGTGCAGTAATTAGTTTTTTCATGGTGAAGTGGTTCGGGTTGAAGATTGGCTGGTTTTTCTTTGATTCTTAAATTTTGGGCAGTTATTTCATATGCATAAATTTAACCACATCAGCAATGAAGAGGCGCTGCTGGTCTACGAATGGATAGTGTGAGCAGTTTTCTATTAGGTCAAAATGTGTTATGCCTACAATCTTGCTGATATCAGTTATCTGTTTGGCTGAGAATATTCGGTCATCTTTTCCATATATGCCAAATAGCTTTATTTTCTTTTCTTGCAAGTCCTTTAAGACTGGCTTGATGTTTAAGCTCACCTTTTTTTCATTTGTATAGAAAAGTAGGGGTGCCTGATCATTTCGGACATTATTTTTGCCAAAATCACTTGCTAAATAAGCCGACCTTAATTGCACAGATTCTTTTGTCGGCTCGGTCATGTCAAAATAGCCGTAATCGGAGGCAAGGCCATAAATTTGTTTGCGATAGTCAGCGCTGCCAGAATCCATCCTCCTGATCAGTGAAATTTGACGGATGGACACAGTGTCTATTTTTGCAATGGCGAGTTTGCCAATGGTCTGTAAGATATGATCATAGCTCTCTTGTTGGGAGAAGAGTGCGCCTATGAGGATCAACCTTTCTACTTTTCCTGGGCAAGCCTGGGCGTATAGGGTGGAGACTATCCCGCCGAAACTATGTCCTAAGAGGGAAACCTTTTGCAGCTGGTATTTTCCGATAAGCTGATCCAGGTCGGAAATGGTCTCTTCAAAAGTCAATCTAGCCGTTGAATCCTTAGACCTGCCTTCTCCCCGGCGATCATAGGCAATGACATAAAAACCCTTTTCTGCCAGCAGGGATGCTGTTGTTCCTTCAAATAGAGTTGAATTTCCCCTCGGGCCGCCATGGATATAAATTATAGCAGGGTCTTTAGCGTTTCCGTACGCCTTTGAGTAGATCTGCTGGGCGATCGCTAAATTTCCGATCGAGAAAATAAACTATTAAGGACAGGAACAGAATTTTCATGTATTGATTATTTAGCCTGCAAAATAACGAAATATCATGCAGGTTTGGCAAATATTCCATGATCTGTTTGGTTGGCCTCTTACAAGCATTGCTTATTGGAAGGGTAGTGTTATTGAAGTGGTGGTTCTTATTGAATTCATCATCCGAAATTTTATAGGTCTACAACATGGTCCAGTTTCAATAACGGAATTTCTTCATCCCCAATATTTTATATGGAGTAGAAACATTAGTGTGTGAGCATAGCATATGTTTGTAAAGAATTTTTGCCCAAAGCTCATATTTTGTACCAAAGTTTAGGCTAAAGTTGTACTCCTGGGTTTGGCTAGCGAACTTTGTTGAAAGATAGCAACCAAGAGCAGACGTTGTGTTTGCCCGAGGGCTATCAAGAATTGCCCTTTAGCTACGTATACTAAATGAAGACCAAGAATGAACCAGAGAAGCGCCGAGGCTTAGGGCCAAACAATGGAATCAGGGTAGCTTGGTTGGATTTAAAAATATAAAGCGGCGGTTGGCTGCACTAATAAAATATTTGGGCTAATGACCTATATAATGAATGAGGGTCAACCGCAGGGCTATCTGAAAAGTTTATGGACAGAAAATTTGTTTTTTTTATTGGTGTTGATATCAGCAAAGCCTGGTTGGATATGACTCTGCTGAAGGGGGGCGTTTGGCTGCAGCACAGCAGGATTGATAATGTCCGGTATGCGATCAGCGATTTTTTACAGGGGCTGGTCTCTATTAAAGGTTTTAACAAGGCCAGGACGGTTGTTGGTATGGAACCTACTGGAATATATGACAGGCATCTTATACAGGAACTGGACAGGATTGGCATGGCCTACATAATTGCAGGTTCTGCCCAGATCAAAAGTTTGCTTGGCAACATACGCGGTAAGACAGATAAGCTTGATTCGGCAAGGATAGCAAACTTTCTCTTTCTTACAAAGGACAGTTTAATTCCTGTTCAAACTAGGCGAAACATCATTGAGGAATTGGCGAGTTTGTCTACGCTGCGGGCACGTTTGCTGGCCATACAAAAAACCTTAAGGATCCCCATTAAAGAGGACAGCCAATTTATTTTAGATTATATAGCTGAACAGAATAGATCATTTTGCGCAAGGACAGTTAATGTTGTTGCAGATGATTTAGCCATCGTAGAGGCCACAATTAAAAAACTATGGAGATCAGATGAAAGACTGAATAGGCTGATGACATTGATCCTGTCGGTTACCAGTGTTGGAGAGATCACAGCTTTACAGATCCTGATTACATCCAATGAATTTCAAACTATAAGAACAGCTAAACAATTTGCCTGCTATTCGGGAATAGCTCCATTTCCATTTCAATCGGGAAGTTCAATACGTAAGAGGACAAGGGTGTCGCCAATAGCCAACAGGAAAATGAAGGCGCTATTGCACAGCTGTGCAGTATCCGCCAAGAAACATGTGCCTGAACTAAGGGCATATTACCTAAGAAAAACGGAGGTGGAGGGCAAACACAAGATGTCGGTGTTAAACGCCATTCGCTGCAAATTGGTGTCAAGAGTTTTTACTTGCGTGAGCCAGGATAGATTATATATTCGGGAATCGTCTACCCCAGGCGAGGCTAAAAACTAATTTCCGCAGATAGCTATTCCCGCTTATTGATGAATTGGTATAGGAAAATACTTGGAGCGATACCGATTTCAAAGCAACAAGCTTCTTTGGTATTTTATTTTTGGGTACATTGAATTTTTGATTCCTGAGACAATAAAATATTTTAAAAATGTCAAATAGAATAATCCTCGGTAGCGTTTATCTCATTCTATCGGGCTTAATTATACTAAATGTGTGCCTTTATATTTTTGGTAAAATAAGTTATGCAGGTTATTGGAGCGATAGGGTTATTTTTTGGTTATGGCTTTTGGTAACGCTTTTAGTTGTGATCAGGTTCTGGAAAAATATATGGACTAAAATATATTTCAGCTTGCTCGTTGCCACACTTATTTTAACCATTTTGCCAATGGCTATTCCCTTTTTCGGTCTCCTTTTAGCTGGCTCAGGCAGTGGCCGATTAAACCATTTTAGCCTCGAAAACAATATGCGTGTGCAAACTGTTGGTTATGGCATTATGGGCCGGCCACGTTTGCAAATTGTAAAAGATGGCTTGTTATTTGATAAAATTGTGCTTGAAGATGGAGACGAAATCGAAAAAAACGACAGTACTTGGCTTGAAATCAGGCGTGCCAAAAATGCTAAATTGATAGGAGAAACTGATACCAGCATTACCGTAAAATACTTTTTTGAGAAGGATACCATTAACGCCCTACATATTTTCAAATATAAAAAAGGATTTAATTATTAATGATTATGAAAGTATCGATAAAGAATATAGGAATTTTGGGCATAACTTTGGTTGCGCTTAATGCTTGTCAAAACGATAAAAAACAGCAAACAAACGATACCCTTTCGGTAGTTGAAACTAAAGTTGACACCCTCAATGCAAATGCTGAACCTGAAACCAAGCCTGAACCTGATTTCCCTAAAAGTGGTAATAAAATTGAAGATTTAATTCCGCAATATTTTGATACTGATATGGAAGCAAGCGGCGATTTAAATCACGATGGTTTGGAGGATAAGGTACTTGTTTTAGTCAATACCCGAGATACTACTGCGCTCAGACCCACCTTAGTTGTTTTAAAAGTTGGCAATGCTTACCGTGTTGATGCTAAATCGTACGCTATAATTGAGCCAAAATATAGGAAGGATGGCTACCTCAACTATGATTACGAAGAGGTAAAGATTGATAAAAATGGTCAACTCATTTTTAGTCAACAATCAACAGGGCCAAATGGGAGTTTAGAAAGTGTTTTTAAATACCTCAACAATGAATTGGTTTTAACCAACATTAGCAGCTTTGCTATGGGCGCTGGTGGCCAAACCGAGCTAAAATTAGATTTGTTAAAGGGTGTTTTTGAACAGACTGATATCAATACTATGAAAGAAGATATGCCCAGTAAAACGACCACACAGAAATACAGACTGCCTAAAACATTGTTCAGCAATAGCGACCCGAGGGCTATCATGATAAAGGCCTTTAACGATAATGGGAAATAAACTGCTTATAGTAATAAATGATAAGCTAACGGGTAGCAACCGAATTAATAATCCATAAATATTGACGAATAATAATTCATCTCCAGCGAATTGTAAATGGGGATTACTTTTTTGCTGTACACTTGTTAATTTAACAAAACAATAGTGTTAGGTTTTATAAATTAAACAAACAGTAGTATGGAAAGCATCCCGAAACAAGAAAAAAAGAAATTTACCAAAGCACACCTTATATTAATTTTAGCAATGCTTGCAGTTTTTATTGGCTATGGTTATTACGAGGTAGTATGGAAAGCTAAATTGAACGGCTCCACTTTGATAGATAACCCAACTGCGCAAGATTTATCGCTAAGTATTGATGGGCAGGTTTATGAAGTTCCAGCAAATAGCTACATAAAGGTAGATTTGGCGCTTGGCCAGCATAAAATAGATTGCAAAGCATACCACATCAAAAATGAAGATTTAAATATTGATCCGGTTGTATATGGTGTAGTTAACCCTACCAAATCTAAATATGTAATTTATAATATCATCTATACTGAGAAAGACCTCAAAGATCAATTTAAGCCTTATCAGGTAGAAGGGCGTGAAATCTATTCACTTCTGGGCAAACCAGAGGTAAGCACAGCTTTGTTTATCCCTGATAGAACCATGGGCAAAGGAAATATTGATGACAAAGAGCCGGCATTCGAAAATTATAGCAGAATTAACCAAGACTATGCCTATCTAACCAAAATCTTTAGGTTAAAAGATTTTTTCGAGTTCTACGATAAAAATAATAAGTAGGTAAATTTGTTCGAAGTGCGCTAAACCACATTTGGCTTGGTTACTTACCAGTATTAATGTTTTTGTTGCTTTCTAACTGTAACTGTGCCTTTTGTAATTTTTCTTTAAGATCTTCCAATTGGAAAGGCTTTTGTAGGTAATCATTTATGCCTGATGCATTCACCTTATTTCTAATTTCTCCAGACACAGATGCGGTGAGTGCAATGATATAGATGTTGGCTTTTTTTAAATCTTTTAGTTTCCTGATTTTACTTGTGGCCTCCAAACCATCCATTACCGGCATATACATGTCCATCAGAATTACATCGTATGTTCCATTTTCTAGTAAAAAGAGTGCCTCTTGGCCATTTTCTGCAATACTAGCCGTAATGTCCCAACGTTTAAACAAATGTTCCATAAAAAAAACATTAAGTGAATTGTCTTCCGCCAGCAGTATCCTCAGTTTACTGAGTGGGTTTACTGAGGTATTTAGCTCTCTAGCATTTGTTATCATTTGTGTAGAACTGTGATCCATGTCTAATACAAACGACATGGTAGTGCCAAGGCCAGGCTTACTATCAACCGAAATGCTACTTCCAAATAGGTGCAGCAGCTCTGTTACAATAGTTAGCCCCAGTCCAGTACCGCCATATTTGCGAGTTGTGCTGGCCATTGCCTGTTGAAAGGGTTGGAATATAAGTTTTTGCTGGGCTTTTTCTATTCCAATTCCTGTGTCTATCACTTCGAATAAAATTGAACTTCGTTGTTCGGTTATTTTAGTTTCAGTAACTTTTAATGTTACTGTTCCCTGCTCCGTAAATTTTATAGCATTCCCAATTAGATTATATAAGATCTGACTTATTCGTGTAGGGTCACCTATATAATGCTGGTTGCCGGGCACGTAAGATAGTGTAAAATCTAGGTTTTTTTGTTGTGCCCTAGTTTGCATTACGCTCGCTATTCCAGCCAGTAAAACACGCAGATCAAAATCTGTGTTTTCTAAGTCCATTTTGCCTGCATCAATTTTATTGATGTCTAAAATATCATTTACCAAAGAGAGTAACCCATGTGCCGAAAAGAGCAGCATCTCCAGTTTTTTGCGCTGCTGCTCATCGTTCTGATCTGCTTTCATCAACTCTGCAAGCCCAATTACAGAGTTTAGCGGTGTGCGCAGTTCGTGAGACATGGTAGACAAAAAGGTGCTTTTGGTTTGGGCAAGGTCGGCCAGGTTTTCGTTAAGCTGCTGGCTGGACCTCAAACTACCATAAAGTACATTGTAGAAGTAGAAGTGAGATACAATAATGACGAACCAATTGATCGCGATATAAAGATCGTTAAGATTTTGTGGCAGCGCTTGCAGTGTCTGCAACCTATAGTCTACCACATGCACCATTAATGTAGCAGCGCAGGCTATGGTACCATAAATAAGTCCCCATTTTTTACCAATACCGTAAAATGCAGAAATCAGCACCATCAAAATGGCCTGTATCGCAACCACATCCGTACCCACGCCACTTGTAAATATGCGGTAATATACATGTAAAATGGTGGCGATTACCCCGTAATGCATAAAGCCTTTAAGGTATTTACGGAAGCGCTGCGCTAATAATAGAATTACAATGGAAGTGATGATCAGGCGCCAAGCCCTGCCGCTGCCAACGCCAGCCTGTTCGGCATAGGCCTGGTAAAGGTAAATGCCACCTTTGGCCACATTGGCACCTAGCATTAAAGTAAACAACTTCAGCTGCGCCCTTGCCAAAGTATCTTCGCCGTACTGTGTAATTTCTTCTCTATATTTCCTTAAAATCCCCATAAATACCCGATTTAACGAGCCCAGTAATTTGCCAAAGATGCAAAATTTTATACAACAACGATAAAGGTTTAAAAAAAGGACAATGAGTGTTAGTTTAGGTTGCAATATCACAAGGGCATACGTCTATCACTAATAATACCAGTCATCGTTCCTGATACTATCATCTTAACATCACATTATGCCCTGATTTTCGTGGGGAGGAAAGAGCTATTGCAACACACTAATATCCAATAGATTTCTCTTGGTACATGTTGCCAAATGGCGATGTTTTCAGTGCTGCAAAAATACTTGGTATAATAACTTGTTGTTTTGTTAAATTTGTAGATCCTTATTTGGAAATGATAAGATAAAACGCGTGCCATCATCAATTCTGCTTTCTACGCTAATACTGCCGCCAAGTTCCTCTATTTGTTGTTTAACGAGATAAAGGCCCACACCCCTTGAATCGGGATGATGATGAAAGGTTTTGTATAAGCGGAAAATCTTGTCTTTGTGCAAGGTAAGGTCTATACCAATCCCATTGTCAGTAATAATCAATTGTTTAAAGCCTTCAGTACAACGCATAGTAAGCTTTATAAGTGGATCTCGCTGAGGATGTTTATATTTGATGGCGTTGGTAACCAGGTTAATGATTATGCTTTCGAAATAAGCGGGATTGAAAATTACCTCTTCCTGGTATGGAATGTCGAGTTCTATAACTGCATTGCACTGGGTAATGGATGCCGCCAAAATATCTAATACCCGCTTCACTTCTTTTTCAACCATAATTACCGAGGTAGCAACGGGATATTGCTGCTGCATCTTTACAATTTCATTTAAATTCTCCAGTGTTTCCAATAAACGCGATGAGGTATTCTTGACCATGGCCATTAAATGGTTTTTTTCTTCTAGTTCGGGTTCATTAATGGCCATTTCTGCCAGTGCATGGATGTTCCCGCTGTGCGATCTAAGATTGTGGGAGATGATATGTGCAAAATTCTGCAGCCTACTGTTCTGTGCTTTGATAAGCTGTCGATTTTTGATGCGTTCGTCAATATCTTTGAGCTGAAAGATCAGGTAGTTTGGCTTGCCCAAATCATCGTGTACCATAGAGAGGTTGAGCATCGTCCAGATATAATATCCTTTTTGATGTAGAAAACGTATCTCGGCCTGATCAGTTCTTTTTGTTAAAGCTATCAGCGATGAGATCATGTCCGAAATCTTAGAAAGATCTTCTGCGTGCACGATTTGCTGGTAGGTTTTTTGTAATAGTTGCGTCTTTTGATACCCTAGGATATTACGTTACCTTGCATGGAAACAAGGGCCATGCCATTTGGAGCATACTGGAAAGCATGGGTAAACCTTTGATCGCGGCTTTGAAGTTTTGAAACAATGTTCACTTCCCTGGTAATGTCTTCTATGGTACCGTATATTTTTGTGCAGCTTGTTCTGCTCCATCTGCGCTTGGATCCTAAGCCTAACCCATTTCACATTTTTCCTAAAGGTTGTAAGCTGCGAGACCATTGTTTCTGGTTGGGTCGAATTTTGAGCCCTGAATATCAACTGACGTATGGATTCGGGGTATTTATGCAGCATTAAAATCTGCTCTATGGTATAGGACTGATCTTGATCTGCTTCCAGGATCTCAATCATCATTTTGTTCCAGTAGGTTTTGTTATTGCTGAGGTCACGTTCCCAAATGCCAATTCCTGCCAAAGGAATAAGGCTTTCGTACATCGCCAGCTTATCTTCCATGCGTTATCTTTTGTTTTGAAGTTTTAGGGTGAAAAATCCAATGATATTGGATAAAGAACTAATATACATCATGTCTCGAATAGATATATGTATCATATAGTAGGGATAATACATTTAGATTATGGTGTTTTATTTGGTCTTTCAGCATTACAACAAATTTAAAACGAAATTGTTACAAAAATAATAGCGATTTTGAAAAATTATCTTTCGTATATAAATAAATTTTTTGTAAAAGTGTGTTCAGTTGGCAATCGCTGTTTATTGAGGTTCAGTGTAGTTGTTGAATCAAGCTATAAATTGGAAAGAGCTAGCCGAAAATTACAAAGAACCCTTCATCTATTAAGCTCCTGTGCAATTCTCTATGTTTAATCCGATCTTGTTTTTGAGCTACCTAATGCGAGATGTCATTTCCCATTTAAATTGGCTGTACAAAGTAATACCCTATTATTAGGGTTTTACAGTATTTATAAACTCGATATGATTAATAGTTTAGTTTTTTCATTAGAATACTCAATGTTTTAAGTACATTACCTATCATTTAACCAACAGTGCTGTAAATATTTAAAATGAAACATGCCATTTATAGCCTCTTTGAGCTATCTCCAGTGCCTATGTGGGTTTTTGAGGTTGCAACTTTAAGATTTCTTGACGTTAATGTTGCTGCCACAACTACCTACGGTTATTCCAAAGATGAATTTCTGTCGATGGGGATCAACGATATCCGCCCTGTAGAATATGCACCACTTGTGGAGGATATTGTGAGATCGAATTCCAAGACCGGGATCTTTTTTAAGGATGTTTTTCGCCACCTTACCAAGCAGGGCGAACTTATGTTTGTACAAATAACCAGTAATGCCATCCAATACCACGATACTGAGGCGAGGTTGGTTCTGGCAATAAACGTGACAGAGAATTTTAGGGCGCAGCAGATGCTGATAGAAAATGAAAGAAGGTTTAAGGCCCTGGTACAGGATGGTTCTGATTTGATTACCATTATTGACAAGGACTTTCGCTACCAATACGTAAGCCCTGCCTCGATTAGACTGTTTGGCGTGGAACCAGATTTTTTTATCGGTAAAAAAGCATTTGATTTTATACATGCAGAAGATTTGGATAGGGTAGAACGAGAAGCACTAGAAATTTGGGCAAAAAGAACCATACAGTTATCTCCCTATCGATATAAAAGCGCAAATGGAAATTGGTTATGGATGGAAACTACAGCCACCAATCTTTTTGAGGATCCTGCAGTTGAGGGTATCGTTTGCACCTCGAAAGAAATTACAGAGCGGATTAGAGCCGAGCAAATGGTGGCCCAAAACATTGAACGTTTCAATATTGTATCCAAAGCAACCAGTGATGTGATCTGGGATTGTGATCTGATAAATGAAGAAATACTTTGGAATAAGGCGATAAAGGGCATACTACGTCATCATGATGCAGAACAAACCAGTTTAGACTGGTGGAAACAGCGGATACACCCCGATGATAGGGAAAGGGTGCTAGAAAAACTTAATGATTGCCTTGAAAACGGGACTATCCGCTGGACAGACGAATATCGGTTTTTAGGTGGCGATGGCAGTTATAAGGATATTTTTGATAGGGGATTTGTAATGCTTGATGACAAGGGAAAAGCCTATAGGATGATTGGATCGATGCAGGATATCACAGATAGAAAGCGTGAAGAGCAGTGGTCTAAGCTCTTGGAATCGGTAGTGGTGGATACATCTGACGGAGTATTAATTACCGATGCCTCTGGACCTAAACCGGTAGTTATATACGTGAACCAGGCCATGGTAGACATGTCTGGCTATTCGCGAGAGGAACTTATCGGTAGCCTTCCAGAAATGCTCCATGCACACAATAACGATCAGGAAGAACTTCATAAACTGGAGCTTGCCATAGCAACAGGTACCGAGACTAGGGTCGAATTGATTAATTACACTAAGGATGGCAATGAATTTTATGTAAGTGTAAGCCTTACGCCCATATTCGACAGAAATGGAGCATTGGTAAGATGGATCAGCATCCAACGCGACGTAAGTGAAGAACGAAGATACGTGGAGCAGATCAAAGAAAAAAATCGAAAGCTTCAGGACATCAGTTGGCTACAATCGCATGTGGTACGTACGCCGCTGGCCCGAGTGCTCTCCTTGCTTGAACTTTTAGAAAACACAGAGATGAACGCCGAACAGCTCGAATTGTTGGCGCATATGCGAAACTCTGCAGATGAACTTGATACCATCGTTAAACAAATTGCAAATAATACCTGAGGCAGATCGAAATGGCTACATATCATTTTTTGATAGATTTAGCTGTGCTAAGCCTTTAAGCAACATCATATCTTCGAAACTACGATTTGTGTTGGGAAATAGCTCAGTGCCTTCATCCCTCCATCAAAACCGTCATCTCTTCAACGTCCCGTCATCTCGAACGCTGTTTAGCGGAGAGATCTATTTGCTGAAACAAACGAGCACCTAAGCATCAAAAATAACTTAGAGCGAGCAGTAGTAAACGGGTGTTACATCTCTGGGTTTTAACCGCCAAGAACGCTAAGCACACAAAGAATAGTTTTTGCCATAACAAGCTATCATTTGCATCCCACCCAATAAAAACTTTCATTTCTTCAACTAACCTATCCTCATCTCTTCAACGTCCCGTCATCTCGAACGCTGTTTAGCGGAGAGATCTATTTGCTGAAACAAACGACAACACCTAAGCATCAAAAATAACTTAGAGCGAGTAGTATTAAACGAGTGTTACATCTTGGGTTTTTAACCGCAAAGAGCACAAAGCGCACAAAGAAGAGTTTACGATAACTAGCTATCATTTACCTACCTCTCAATTATAACCGTCATCTCCTCAACGTCCCGTCATCTCGAGGGAAGTGCCTGCCTAAGCAGGCAGGCAGCGACGAGAGATCTGCAAGGGTAGTTCTTCGTTATAGTTTCATTTCCTCAACATCCCGTCATCTCGACGCTAGGAGAGATCTGTTAAAGAATTCTTCGTAACAGATTCCTTTCCGATAAATCGGAACAGGCTCTCGTAAAGAACTCGTTCGGATCCGATAGCTATCGGATGACGTTTTACGTGGCGTCATCTCTACCACGTCCCGTCATCTCGAACGCTGTTTAGCGGAGAGATCTATTTAATAATACAAACGACAACACCTAGGCATCAAAAATAACTGAGGCTAAGCATTAGCAAAACCAGTGATAAGTCGTGATTTTAACCACCAAGAACACAAAGCACACAAAGAAGATTTGGGCACACAGCACGCTATTATTTGCTATAACTTAGCCTTATTACCTTCAACCGAAAATGACACACACACTTATGGTTGAACTTATTGGCAGACAAAAACATATGATATTTCTTTTTGTTGTAGTAATTAAATAACGCTGTGGACAATTACATTATCATCTTACTGCTTGGTGGCATTTCCAGTTTAGGAATGACCTTTATGCCCACAATTGCAAAGCGCACACGTATTTCTTATTCAATTTGGTATGTAGCTATCGGTATGGCCATCTACTCGCTTTGGCCTAATTTGCTGCCTTCGCCCATGCCGCAAGCTAATGGCCAGGTTACAATCCGTATTACAGAACTTATCGTGATCATCTCTTTAATGGGAACGGGCATCAAGATAGACCGCAGATTTTCGTTCAAGAATTGGGCAACACCACTTCGATTGATTTTGTTCGCGATGCTGCTTTGCATCTCCATCAGCATGCTGCTGGGGATAATGATGTTGCAGCTGGCATTGCCAACAGCACTTTTACTGGGAGCTGTGCTGGCGCCAACAGATCCGGTTCTGGCGGCCGACGTACAGGTAGGTCCACCCAACGAAAAAATGAAGTCAGAAACCAGGTTTTCGCTCACCTCAGAGGCGGGCCTAAATGATGGGATGGCCTTTCCTTTTGTATGGTTGGCAATTGTTGTGGCCAGTTCTGGCCTTAACTCTGGTGTAATCCTAAACTGGTTGGGTTACCACCTCATCTATCAGATAGCTGTTGGTTTGTTCTTAGGATGGCTGGCTGGGAAAGCTGCGGGCTACCTTGTGTTTACTTTATTCGACAAATACAAGCTCATCAAACCAACAGATGGTTTTTTGGCCATTTCATTAATGCTTTGCACTTATGGTATTACCGAGCTTCTGCACGGATATGGCTTTATTGCAGTGTTTGTTGCTGGTTTAATGCTACGCCATTCAGAAAAGACACATCGTTACCATAAAGAGCTCCACTCCTTTACAGATCAGGTAGAGCGCTTGCTACTAGGCATCTTATTGATATTTTTTGGCGGTACGCTTGTATCCGGAATTTTAAAGCCCCTCAATTGGGAGATGGTGCTGTTTTCTTGTGCTTTCGTGTTACTGATAAGACCGCTTTCTGCCTATCTGGCAATTATCGGTAGCAGCATACATTGGAAAGAAAAATTGGCCATCAGCTTTTTTGGAATTCGAGGTATGGGTTCAGTTTATTATCTCGCCTTTGCCTTCGGCCATGCCTCATTTGCAAGCGAAGACAATTTGTGGGCAATTGTTGCATTTACCATTCTCTTGTCTATTGTAATGCATGGCTTAACGGCAACTACCGTAATGAACCATTTGAGGCTAACTATTTCCAAAGAAGAAGTGCCCAAGTAATAAGCATTTACAATTATTCATCATCAATCAAACATCGTCGTTCCCACAAATCCATTCATCTTTACAGCAGCTGGCTATCCCATCCAATTGATTAGCAAAAGGCAATGCTAAGATGGTTTGTTTACAGATACAAACTTTTTTCTTTTAGGCTTGTTTGCCTTAAAGAAAATAACAATTACAGCTATGGGATTTATTAAAGGAGCATTATTTGGAATGGCAGTGTATGCCGTAGTACAGCACATTACCAAAAAAGATTTAATTACAGGCAGGTCATTATTAGATGATTTTTTGGAGAGGGCACCGACGTATATTGAACAGGTAAAAGATATTTCAAATGCAGTGAAAGAGGAGTTCACACAACCGAGCTCGCAGTATTAAAACACCTACCAATTTTAAAAGGAGCGTATTACGCTCTTTTTTTATGCCCTTAGCTATTCTTCTTGCTCATGCTTTCGCTTCACTTAGGTCTGCTACAACTTTGATCAAGCCAAGTTGCGAGGCAATCTTGAGGGCTAAAATCAATAACCACAGCCAAAAAACACCTAGGGCTTTCGCCGCCAATAGCTTGTCCCGATTTATTTTCGGGAAGGCGCCTGTCTACCGTAGGTAGGAGGCAAGGCCAAGGTACTAGGCTAGGGTAGAGGGTTTAACCCAGTGGTTAATAGACTCACCCCAAGGAAGGAAGTGGTGTTTGTAAAGACAATGCCACCCCTTCCGATGAAGGTCGGAACAGGTCCTCCTTAATGTGAGGTGAAAAAAGAGCTTGCGTTTAACGCGTTCCCCATACCAATAGCGCAGTTTTTGCCTTGCTACTGCCATTGCCAACGCATCATCTCCTAAGTTTATCTCTTTATATACTTGGTAATTTATTTAGCTATAATTAAACCTAACAAGGCTATACTATAATGAGTTACGCCATCTTTATTGGTGGCTAGTAACTGCCATCCCTTATCTGGTGTAGATCTATAACTATTTACAGCTGTATTTCCTTTGTTAATGGTGCCTAAAGATTGACGTAACTGGCGGTTCCTTTTGTTTTCGTTTATCGCACTTTTTATCCATCTCATCCCAAATAAGTAATTACCAGGCGCTAATGAGATATCAAAAGGTGTTAAAGAATAGCTATTCCATAAAAAATCATATTGTTCAATCCTCAATGGTTTAACTATTGGTACTTCGGCATATTTTTCACCAACCTGTTTATAAATTACAAATTCAAATGGGATATTGGTTTGGCTTGTTGGATAGTTGGGGATATAGAACAGAAATGATTTTAGGCTTGAATACTTGGTTAGGGTAACACTATTTACTACAGCAGAATTAAAATCTGGAATACCATGTATTACGCCATTTCCCCATGCTCCGAAATAACCTAGGATTTGTTCTTTGGGCGGACTAAAAATTACCTCGTTCAATAAAATAGAAGCTGGAAGTAAAAGGATGGTAGTGTCTGTTTTAGGCTGCGGAAAAGTTTGGCTAATATAGCCCAAAAAGGAAATTTTAATTAGGCCAGCCTGGGCTGTATTGGTAAAAGTTCCACTGTCATCTGTAATTCCCAAATATCTACCATCCAAAGAGATGCTTGCATTGGCCAAAGGTTTTAAATCTGGATGGCTAATTACCCTTATTGTTTGCGCAAAAACTGTTGTATGCATTGCAATGGATAAAAGAATAAAATAGATTATTGATTTACTGGTAGCCATCAAATTAATTTAATGCTAAATATAATTATTAAAAAATTAAGCACAAAAGCTAATCATTTGCGCCAGATGAGTTAATTCTCAATAATTAAAGTCAAATACACGCTTCGTCCAGATTGAAACATTGGTCTGTTACCACGCTAATTTAAATCAAAATGATTATATTGCCTTAATTAAAAGATTGAATTACCAATTTTAAATTACTTACAAACCTTTCATGAAAAAGCTTTTTGCAAGTTTTTATGTAGTCAATGTAAATAAATTAACTTAAAAGTTGATTTTATGGAAATTGGTACTATATTTGAAATTGTTAAGAATAGCTTACTTGCCGTAAAGTGGTTAAATGAGCCACAAGATAGTTTCAAATACAATTTTACCCTATGGGCTGATGTTGAGTATTTGGAAGATTTTTTTGAAACGCATAAAGCAGATATAACGGGCCATTTTTGGCAAATGAATGTTGAAGATGCAGTTTTTAAAGTTTTAAGTGAGGCTAAAGAATTTGAGGCAGACATTATAGAATATGCTGAAAAGGGTGATTTACACGATATCGTATTTGAATCACTCCGAGGTAACAAAGAGCAAGAGTTTAGGCGAGTACATGTTAAAGCATATGGGGTTAGTGCTGATGAAAAACCTGCGATGTTGCGGATGTATGCTGTTAAGTTGGGAAGTAGTTATATAGTAACCGGGGGTGCTATAAAACTTACCAAAAGTATGCAAGAAAGAGCGCATACTACTTTAGAGTTAGTAAAATTGAAAATTGTTTCTCAATATCTTAAGGAAAATGGTATTGATGACGATTCAGATTACGGATATATAGAAATTGAAAATAAATAATATGGCTACTACAGATCAATTAGATAAACTAAGTAAAATTGTAGGGGGCTTTGAAAGAAGCAATTGGCTTCTGGAGGCCAAGGCACGCCAAGTAAATAATGACGAAATTTTGGCAAGGCAGAAAATAGCCTTTCGCATCTTACGTACTTTAAGGCAAACAAACACAAGTCAGAAACAATTGGCTGAAATGTTAGCCGTTTCACCACAGCAGGTTAACAAATGGGTAAAAGGTTCTGAGAATTTCTCTATTGGCACCATTATGAAAATCCAACAAGCTTTAAATATCATCCTTATCGAAATTGTAGAACCAAAGCCACAGATGCGTACTACCATGCTTTTTAAACGTACTGGTGTTTATGCCCAGGTTAAAACTGTTTCAATTGCCCACTCTGTAGCACAAAAGAAAGAGGTAAGTGTAGCTAGGACAGAAAAATATGGTAAACCAAGAAGATTAGCCTACGCTTAGCATGCAAAAAGAGAAAAGTATAGCATTTAGTTTAAGGCAGATAGAAACTAACCAATTTGCAACATTTGGCGATGGCAAGTGTGATCCGGATCAATTAACAGAACAAATAACATTCTCTTTTGGTACCATTTTAGAAGAGCAGATTTTGGTTTGCATCTTTACTTATACCCTAAAATTCAACGAACAGCCCTTTCTAACTATCGAAGTAGCCTGTAGCTTTAACATTGAAGCAATACATTGGACCGAATTGTTAGATCTTAAAAAACAGCAAGTGGTGCTGCCAAAATATTTTGCCCAGCACATTGCAAATATAACCATAGGTACTGCTAGGGGAGTATTACATACTAAAACAGAGAGAACTTTATTTAATCAATATCCTGTTGCATTGGTTAATTTAGAAGAACTATTTAACAGGGATGCGGTAATTAACTTTGTAATTGAGGATAAATAAAGGCTAATTTAAATCTTTTGCGGCAATAGTTTCTTTAACTCGCTAAGCATTTTGGCAACTGAATGAATGGTAATATTCAAATTAGCTTTAATAACAGCGCTTTTAACAAAGCTATCTGGCGCAGAGCCATAAATTAGCTTGCTCTCTTCCAATTTTATTGAGCTTCTAGTATCTGGATAGTTTATGGGTGTACGGTGGGTATAACTGTTACGGTATTTGGTTGTTAATTCGGTTTCTCTTGCAAAATTGGTTAATATACTCTTTACTTTTTGATTTGGTATTTTTATTAAAATATCTTTAAAATAGATTTTGCTGATATCAAAACCAAGTTGATAATATACATTTAAGAGCTGGGCTATGGTATCTTTTACTGTAGCGAAATGATAATAAAAAATTTCTGCATAATAATCAAATTGCATTCGGTTAATATAATTTTGATGTTCATATGCTTTAATTTTATCTGGAATGCCTCGAGTAAAATGTACAATCGCATTTTCGTAAGTGTGAGCCAGAGCACCATTTCTGTTAAGCAATACACCATCCCAATATTGAAGATGGTCATCCCTGTGTACTTCGTGGATGGTACGTTCGTTTGAAGCCAAAGAAATAAATGGGTATTCAGACACATAGCCGAAACTAGATAGCTCTGGGGTAACTTTATAAACTGCTTTAAGCTCATCCCTACTTGGATAGCGATAATCACTAGCTTTTATAATAATGGTATTTTCAGACATTTCTCATTTTATTATTTAGAGGATATCTCTCAAAATTAATTAATAAATAAATTCTTTTTTACGGTTTCCCGTTTTTAACCCAACCCTTGTTTACTTCCTTAGTAAAAACCAAATATGCTCTTATCCTCAATTTGATAAAAAACTAACCGTGTATAAACGATTACAACCATTTATACACGGTTATATGCGCTATTCATAAATGGCGCTACAGAGGCGTAAAGCTTGTTTTTCTTAAAATGTATTGCGTATATTTATGAGTTAGCGGTCAGCTTAAAAGACAAAACCGACTTAAACATCAGCGCAAGACAATCGAATATGAATAAAATTGAAATTCCTTTAAGCAAGAAGAAACTACTACTCGGTATTGGAGGTTCAATTCTGTTTGTAGCGTTAGGACTTTACCTCATTACGACAATGGCAGACCAACAAACAAGGTTTAACCCGACAATGGTAAAAGGTGTTGGTATTGCCAGTGTTTTGTTCTTTGGGGCGACTGGTATTTACGGAGTAAAGAAAATTTTTGACAGAACAATTGGGTTGATAATTGACGAAAATGGAATTTTTGACAATACAAATGCTTCAAGCGTTGGACTTATTAAGTGGACAGACATTACAGCAATAAAAACAGAACAAGTTGCCTCGACAAAATTTTTGTTGATTTATACTTCAAATCCTGACTTTTATCTTGACAAAGTAAAAGGCTTTAAAAGGAAACTAATGGAGGGAAACAACATAATGTACGGAACGCCATTATCAATTACTTCCAACACTCTAAAATATAACTTTAATGACTTGGAGAAACTAATAAATGACAGACTTGACGGACAACGAGAAAGAAAGCCGAATACTATACCATTTAAACCTTTAAATAAAATTTAAGTTCTCTATGGGGTAATACACGATTTGGTGACAGATTGATATGGATTTATATTATTCTACCGAGAATAAATTGTTTGGGAAATCAATTGTTTGTTAAAAAGAAAAATCATCAATCTATAGATCTATTTACCTGTTGGTCTAAATTCTAAAATAATTAATTACTTTTATAAAAAAGACAAAACTTAGATGTTATAATAACGCACAATGAAAATAAGCGCCACGGTTGAAAATGAAGAAATAGAATTAAATCTTACTAAATTAGATGTTAATTCAAATAGTTGGGTGGGAAATATTAATGGTAGAAATTTAGTTGAAGAGTATCTGTCTTTCTATTATGAAGATGGAGTAATTAGAGCTTTATCTGTTAACCCAAAGATACAGACACAAGATGGTATTATACTTGAAAGATTGATGAATGCTTTCAAAGAACTTACGGAAGCCCAACAAATGGGTTTTGAAGCAGAAGATCTTCCTATTCTAAATATGGAAGGAGAAAAACCTTACGATCCAGAGCAAATTAGAGTAAGGCCAGTTTTTTTATCCGCATTTCAAGTTCATAGAGATATAACAAAAGGAAAGATTGATTTAAATCCCGATTTTCAGAGAAATTTCGTTTGGAATGATGTTCAGAAATCACTTTTAATCGAATCTATGCTTTTGAAAATTCCCTTGCCTGCATTTTATTTCGCAGAAGACAAAACCGGTAAATTCCAGGTGGTAGATGGCCTACAACGGTTGACAGTAATAAACCAGTATTTAAATAATGAGTTCAAACTAAAAAGTCTTCAATATTTAAAACATTTGGAAGGCAGATATTTCTCCATTGATACTGAGAAAGGTATAAAGGAAAAAAATGCGCTATATGATCCTTATGATGGCCGCGTTGAAAGTACCCAATTGAACATAAATGTGATAGAAGCCTCATCTCCACTGGAAGTTAAATATGATATTTTTTATCGAATTAATACTGGAGGGAGACCATTGAATAGACAAGAAATAAGAAATTGTTTTGCGACCAATAAGACAAGAATATTACTAACAAATATGGCGAAGAATAGAAATTTCAGTATTGCTACCAACTTCAGTGTGAAGGATTCAAGAATGGACGCACAGGAGTTAGCACTTAGATATTGTGGATTTTCTCTATATCTGGATACTTATGCTGGGGATATGAATGGGTTCCTTGATGACGTCTTAGATAAATTGAATGATTATGGTGAAGAGCAACTAGACGAAATTCAGGCAAATTTTGATAAATCTTTGAGATATTCTTATCACTTATTTGGAAGTTACGCTTTTAGAAAATGTTTGCCCGATGACCTTCTTCCTGGTTCAAGAAAGCAATTGATAAATAAGGCAATGTTTATCGTTTGGACAAGTCTACTTTCGAAAACTACTGATATCGTACTTTCAAAACCAGAATCTGAATTTGTAAGAATACTAGCTAAAGAATTAGAGGTTAACCCGTTGCTATTTAACTCACTTACTACTGGAACAACTGATCGTTATAAGTTGGGATTTGTGTTTGAAGAATTTGAGCGTCTTTTAAAAGGATATCTTGCAGCATGAAACAACGATTACTTATAAATGATTTTAAAGTTTTTGAAAATCAATTTGTTACATTAAAAAGTTTGACCGTTTTAGCTGGCAGTAACTCTGTAGGTAAATCCACTATAATCCAATCTCTTTTATTAATTCGAACTACCTGGGAAGAATACAACAAACTTACAGATAAGAATGAACACTTTAATGTCTCATTAAATGGACCGTTTCTATTAGAGCTAGGTAATACATTCGAAGTTGTTAGGCGTGGCCTTCGAATAGCAGAATCTAATATCTCTTTTGTTTTGAGTGATGATGCAGATGAAGTAATTGCTTCTGTATTGCTTTATGGAGATAGGACAGCTAATAATGTATATCAGCTAAATGCCAAAAAGATTTTGTTTTCGGCAATTGATACGGGAATACTCAATAAAAAGTTTTATTATCTATGTGCAGAGAGAATTGGGCCAAGATTAAAATATGAATACGAGGTTATTCCTTTTCTTCATGCTGGCTATAGAGGAGAACGATCATTTCAAATTCTTAGTGGAGAGAACATGCCTGTTGATAATGGCAAGCTATTTGGAACTGATAAGGAGGGATTGCTTTTTGAGCAGGTAAGAAAATGGCTTGATTACATTATACCAGGAGCGAGTTTTGATAATGCTATACCAATCGGTAGAAGCAGATCTATAGAAGGGTCATTTAGTGAAAGCTTACCTACAAATGTTGGTTTCGGTATTTCATACGTTTTACCAATTATATTGAATGGACTTCTCGCCGAGACAACAAGTATCTTAATAGTTGAGAATCCTGAAGCTCATTTACATCCATCTGGTCAATCTAGAATAGGACGTTTCCTTGCTAAAGTTGCAGGTGCAGGTACACAGGTTATCTTAGAAACACATAGTGAACATGTCGTGAATGGAATAAGGATTGCTACAGGAGAGGGTACAATATCACACCAAGAGGTAATAATTAATTTTGTGCAAAAGCAACGCAAAGGTAATTCTAAGATTACTGAAATTGATTTAAACGATCTCGGTGATCTCACAAATTATCCTACTGGATTTTTTGACCAAGAACAATCAGACATTGCCGAACTAATTATAAATAAAAGAAAAACTCTTAAAATTGATTAGGGCTAACTTACTTATTAATCTCGAGAGCTTTGGTCTTACAAATCTCGCTGTTGACAAGTCGAAAGAAATTGATGACTTAATACTTGCTATCCAGGCAACAAAAGAAACACAAGATGTGATTTTTGGACATCCGGATACCTATAGTTTAAAATTGGAATGGGGTTTTATGTATGAGTTATTGTATTTTCAAGAAGAATTTAAACAACAAAATTGTTCTTGGCTTACACATGACCATCAAATAGCCTTGATGAAATTATTAAATCATAGCCCCACTATTTTAAAGGCTAAAGATATTAATAGCCTGGAAGAAGAATTTAAAGATGAGAATAATGGGCTCATAGGCATTGCATTACACGACATTGATTTTTACGTTTTCTGTCCCAACACATGGCTTAAATTACATCAAAACTATGCCACAAGTAAATACGCTCTTTTAGAGGGAAAAGAGGGGTATTTCAAAAGATTTTACACTCCGAAATTGAAAATAGATGTTAACGAAATAAATTCCCTAATCCAGAAAAAACAAGTAAATCCACTATTTAAAAGGATGGATAAGCCTACAATCGTTGAAAATGATAAAACACTGCATGGCGAAGAGTACCAAATGCATTTTAATGATGCTAAAAAAAGCGCTTTAAACTTATCTGGTAATTGGAAACATGCAGGTTTTCCTTTACCTAATGATGTAAAGGAACAATTAATGACTTGGGGTTTTGCCTTGCCATAAAAATATGTAATGAAGCAACAAGACCAAAAAAAATCATATAATTTAGAAAACTTGTAGGGCATTAGTTTTATCCTTGGCGTTTTTTCGGACAGTAAGTTTTTTAAATCCAAGCTTAATGTGTGCTCGTATGCAATTGTTATTTTCTTGGCAACGAACTCAACTACACTAATTTAAGATTAAAATTTGAATCTGTTTTTAACGAGCTAGCTATTTAACCTACGAAATTCCTAACTTAGTGCCGATAGAATTATGAATAAAAGAGCGATAGATTTATATAGCGGTATCGGAGGCTGGACACTTGGTATGAAATTATCAGGAATTGAGAATGTGGCATCTTACGAATGGTGGTCTGAGGCGAATAACACCCATAATGTGAATTTTAATACGGAACATATAGAAATCGATATTAGAAAAATTGATATTGAGAAAGATTTGAAATTTGATAAAGAAATTGACTTCGTAGTGGGTAGTCCTCCTTGTACACAGTTTTCTTTTGCTAATAAAGGTGGAAATGGAAATCTCGCTGATGGTCTCGTTGATGTTCGAAAATTTTTGGAAATAATAAGATATCTAAAGCCCAAATATTGGGCTATGGAAAATGTTCCGAGGGTAGCAAAGATTTTATCGGAGGAAATTAGAACTGGTGGTGGCTTAGCTGAATTTAATGACCTAGTAACGAACATTGTTGTTGTCAATGCATCTGATTATGGTGTGCCGCAAAGTAGAAAAAGAATGATTGCAGGTAATTTTCCACTTGAAATTTTTGAGTCTTACAAAACTAAAATTGAGACAAAAACCCTAGGAGATGTATTAGATAGTTTAAAAGGGGAAAGCATTATTGATCCTAATTTTGGATACCAAATGTCTACGGAAGAGGTAACAGATAATAATAATGAACCCGATTTGACTTGCGAAGAAGCACGTATAAATAGAGATGTGAAATCTTATCATCCTGTATATAATAACATGAGCTTTCCGGATAGACTCGATAAGCCTGCAAGAACTGTAACTGCAACATGTACTAGAGTTTCAAGAGAAAGTATAGTGGTTCAATCAAATAAAGGCTTTAGAAGACTGAACGTGCGTGAAAGAGGTGTTGTTCAGTCATTTCCAATTACATATCAGTTTTACGGTAAAACTATGAATGCTAAGTTTAAAATGATAGGAAATGCAGTGCCACCTCTTCTTACATATTATATATTTCAAAGTTTTCTAGAAATTGATGCAAAGTCAGTTAAATTGCCATCTGAATCAAATTATCATCATAATGTGCCTAATATACCACCCCCGTTATCTAAGTTTGATAATGTAAAACTATCGTATTCAGATAAACGAAAATTTCAATACGCAGTTCCCAATCTTCGTTTTGGTAGCGGTGTACGATTTGAACTTTCAAATTCATTTAAAGATGAAGAAACTTTTTGGAGCTTTAAATTTTTTCATGGTAGTTCAAAAAACATAAAGTTTGTTAATTTAGACAGAAAAATATTCTCTACAATCTATGAGAATTTGGATGAAAAATATAGAATATTATTTAACGATTTAATTGAACAATTATTAATTACGATAAAACATATTAACTTTAAAAAGTTACAGGAACTTTGGGTTAGAAAGGATACTTCTATGACTCTGTTCTCATTAATAGATGAAATTGGGGAGGTAACAGCAAAGCTTTTCGATATGCTACATATCTCCAATAGCAAGAAGTTATTAAAAGATATTTTGGTTTTTGAAAATGCAAAAACTATCGATAATAATAAGGAGATGCTAATTGGGTTTCTAGTCCTTTCAAAATTAAACAATTTATTATTTGAAATATGAAAATAGGTGCAATGTATTCGCATTTAAATGGATTCGAATGGATTCAATATCATCAAAAAGATATGTGGGTAGAAATTGAAGCTATAATAACAAATCTTGATGCATCTCTTTTCAAAACAAAGGTCAGTGCAGAAAAAACGATGTTAGGAAGAAGTTTGTTTAGCCCTAAAGATTTGAATATAGAATTGAAAAAGGAATTCGCGAACTCTGGCTGGTATGAGAGTAGAACGAGTTATTGGGTGACTGATGATTACGGGTTGATTAGCAAAACTATGCAACTTTCAAAAGATGAGCAATATGAGGAGTATGTAGCGGCTGGTAAGAAACCAATTAAATCTTATAATCAAACGGATTTCGTCAAGAATAAAATTGCTGTTGAGGTTCAGTTTGGTAAATATAGTTTTATCGCTTATGATTTATTTGTCAAACATTTAGCTTTCTATATTGGTAATAAAATTGAAGTAGGCATAGAAATTCTTCCTATGAAATGCATGCAGGCAGAGATGTCATCTGGCCCAGGATATTATGAAGGTGCATTATATGATCTAGCTAGACAGGGCAGAGGTGTACCAGCCGTACCATTAGTATTGATCGGTGTGGAGCCTTAAAATTGCAATTATAGAGGTGTTTAATTTATAGAATAAAAGATACTGATGTATTTCATATTGTTCCATAATAAATTATAAAAGATATGGATGAGGATTGGAGATATTTCTTATTTATAAAATCTTTTCGAGCAAAAATTTATAGTAGATACATTTCTTACTCTATTGTGTTAATCGCAATATATGAAGATAATAATTTTAGATCAATTGTATAAACCACATTAAAAAATGTTTCCTCTTCTCCATATGTTCGCTTTGTGTCACCAATGTACATATGCCTTGTATAAGAGTTAAAATCCATAGAAATGCGCAATGAGTAATTTCAATTAATAAGGTTTAGATTAATATGCTAAAAAATCCGTGCGTCTGATCTGTTTTTTAGCTTTAGAATACGAATGCGGTTTTTTATTTTATTATCTTTATTCATGAAACAACTAATCCTAATTACCTTGCTATGCATTGCTTCCGCATTTACTAAAGCCCAAACCACTATCAATATAAAAGATATAAGTAAACACATTGGTGAAACAGTGACCATTTGTGATTCTGTTTACACCACTAATAATGCGGTGGCATTAAAGCTAAAATCTTTAAGCATACTTAAGTTTTCTGGCAACACCTTGCGTTCGCCGCGAATATTAACGGTATCTGCTTTAATGATACGGGCAATCCTGCTCGTTAGCCTGTTTGCCATTTTAGCATCAGACGTAAGCAAAATAATACTACGCAAAACATCTCGCAACTTTTTAGAGCCTATACATGCTCTGCCAAATTCTGCATTGTTTTCTCTGGTACGCAGATACGCTGGGTCGTTAGCAATACGATCGGCGCTTACCCCACCTTTTTCGCGTGCTTGGTAACCGTCTTTGGTTTTGAAAAAGGTCAAATCCCCGATTTTTCCTTTTAATTTGATGAAACTTTCCTGTTGGGCCATGATATTGGTTTTTTACAACAGTACAAAGTTGGGTAAAGCATTTTTCTGCTTGGTCGCGTTTGGTCGGTTTTGGCGCATTTGTACCTTAATGGCTGCCTTTGTACGCATTTCTGACCTAAAAATTGTGAAGTAAATAGTAGCTGCCTTGAAGCTCGCTGTATGAGATCTGTTTATTATTTAGTTAGGCTTCCCTTAGTCGCTACCTACTTCCTATCCGCTCTATAGTCTCTAATGCTATACTAGAGTCTTACTAAAATTTTAATTTTAGGGGATAGGATAGGGAGCATAGCGGTAAAGCGTAGGTGATAGGGGATAATTAAGGGGTCTTGTATCAAGTATTGACTAAGAGATGTAACAATAGCAGATAACGATAGGAGTACAGAAACTACCTAGTTTTTAAGTACAATTCTAAAAATGGTACCACCGCTAGCTTTGGGATGGCAATTGATCTGGCCACCATGCGCCGCTACAATCTGTTTGCAAATGGCCAAACCCATGCCAAAGGTTTCCTCGCCATTGGTGCCCATTTTTTTGGCAACCGTAAACATGTCAAAAATAAGTTCCTTCTCCTTTTCTGGTACACCTAGCCCAAAATCTTCGCAGGTAATGATCAAGTTATTGGCCGTTTCGGTAGCTTTTAAAATAATTTGCCCCCCAATTGGGCTAAATTTAATGGCATTGGAGAGCAAGTTCCCGATTACCCTTCTCATTTTCTCCTCGTCCAATAAAAATAAAATCGGGTCCGATTGCACAATTATTTCCTGTTGTTTTTCTTCGGCTTTAAATTGGGCGATGTTGGCGCTGAATTCTAGCATTGAGGGTAGGTAAACGGGTTGTTTGTTAATTTCGACAGCACTGGTAATCTGTAACATGTCGTTGATCAAACTAATGGCATCTTGCCCAGAGGTCTGGATCATGGCAAGCATTTCTTCATCATCAGCGGTATGATGGGGATCTTCTAGCATCAAACCGGCAGCCATGGTAATGCCACCAATTGGTCCACGTAGGTCGTGGTATACCGTTTTCATTATTCTTGTATTTTCATCCCTGCTTACTTCTAATTCGGTTAAAGTAAGCTGCAATTGGTGGTTTCTAGCTTTGATGGTTTCATTAAATTCCTTTAAGGAAGCGATGTTTTTCTTAGATCGGTCTAGGTGCCTAATGATCAGAACAAGGATGATGATGAGCATAATGGAAAACAAAGTGGCACCCCATAGGTAAAGGGAATTTAGCGTATTGTTCTTCTGTAGCATGGAAAGCTCATAGCTATTTTGGATGGCCTTGAAGTTGGTTTCCAAATTGTTGGCAGTAAGGTCTCTATTGTCTAAAGTATCCTTAAGCAGATGGTATTTAGTCTGGAAGGCATTGGCATTTTTAAAATCTTCCTTAAGTTCAGATAATTGCCAACTGAGCAGGTACCACTTCAGTTCCGTGCTTTTGGTAACCTCATTGCCTTCCTTATCGCCATTGGCTATATCATTGCCAATTTGGTCTAATGTAGCCTTAGCTTCAGTAAGATTTTTTTGTTTGAGGTAAAGCCTAGCTAGTTTAAGTAAAGAGGAGTGGGCATCGGGAAGGAGGAAGCCGGGCCGATAATTGATGGCAATGCTTTTCTTCAAAAGCGATTCTGCCAAACTATCTTGTCCCACATTAGCGTAAACACCACCTAAGTTACCTTCTACTATAGCTTCTGCTATTATGATGTCTACTTGTTTATCAGGGTAAGCATTTTTTTTAGATTTGATGAACGCAAGTGTTTTTTGATAATACCAAATGGCACTATCTGGCTTATTCCCCCTCTCGAAGCAAAGGGCAACAGTATTGAGGTTAGCTTGGTAATAGACAAACTGTCTTATAAAGTTGTTTTCCTCTTTACACTTCAGTATTTCGGCGGCTGCGTGTTTGAAATAGGGGATGGCCTCCAGAAACTTTCCTTGTCTGTATTTGAAATCTGCAAGTCGTTTACTGAAATCGCTCAATTGGCAAACATCCAAGTGTTTTTTAGCAAAGGTAATTCCCTGATAATATTTTTCTGAAGCTGCTGTATGCAGGCCACTTAAAAAATAGAAGTCACCTTCATTAAAAAGTGTAGTTACATACTGGTATGGATACTTTATGGGTTTGTCAATTAGCGCCAAGTGCATCGAATCGATCTGGAGTTTAGCATGTGGTATGCTTTGGCGATAATGTAGGTAAAGGTCTGCCTTGAAATTGTGTTTTTGCCATTGCTCCAAGTTGCTAGGGTTTTGAAGCTTACGGTAAGCGGAATCAATGTAGGAGATTGCATAATTGATTTTCCCACTGTTCAATAAACGCCCGGCCTTATCTAAAATCTGATCGGCACTGAGTTGTTTGCCTTTTGGTTGGCTTATTTTAATCGCCCCCGATGATACATTAAATGTAAATAATAAAAGTATTAAAATAAAGCTTAGGGGCACTTTATAGTTAGACATACGTAAAAACAATCAGGGTGAGCAAAGTTAGCCAATTTTATTGTTAAAAAGCAGGTTAGTTTAGGATAGTAGCTTCATGTTAAGTGGGTTGCATTTTTTTAGGTTTTTTTTTCTCATTGTGGTGTACCAAATATTTTGTGATATAAGCTAAACAGCTTTAAAATGATGCCAAATGGCCTGAAAGGTGCTATTTTTACCCAATTATGTCGGTTAACAAGGTTTTTGCCATTTTTTTGTAGCAATTAAGCACAGTTGAGGCAAAGCTTGCAGCTGAGTAGGAAATTAAATGCGCATATTTTACACAATTTGGGAAAAAATCTCGCTTCTAAAAGGGGTGCAGCGAAAAAGAATGCCTATAAAGCATGTGCATTACCTATTGGCATTTGCGGAACAGGATTTGGTTAGCAAAATAGATACTAACACCGCAGCACCCACCTTCAGTTATGATACATGTTCTTATTGCCGGTAATTCGGCTATCCATAGGCTAAATTTAAAGTTTTACATTCATCGCCTTTGGGCTGAGGTATTCATTATTGAGGTAGGAAGCTTAGATGAAGCATATTTGCAGGTTTTTGAGCTTAAATTCGATTTGTTGATTTTGGATGAAAATATGCCTGGAAGTGAAAAGTTGTCTGACTTCGTTATGCAGGCGATAAAACATACCAAAATTATTATTTTTTCTAAGTTGAGCTTACATAACCCTCGCCTGGTGAGCCATTTAGATTTTGGGAAAGGCGTATGCTTATCTAAAAGCTCATCTCAGGTTCAGATTGTTAATGCCTTGGAGTATATGTTGCATGAAAAATTGTAGTACCATGCTTCCTATTCAAATTTGAATACCTACTAAAAATTTACCTATCAAAAAGTAGTTCCTTTACGTTTTTTAAATTATTTACATGCCGAAACAGCTATTAGTTATTGATACCAAACCTACCGAAACAAGGCAGCTTTGCAACTATTTTCAAACGGAGGGTTATGTGGCTTTGCAGGCCGATGACATTAAAGGAGCAAAAAACATTCTCAAAACCAATGTGGTGTCGATTGTGATTTTAGACATCGCTTTGTCCGATGGTAGTGGAATTGAATTTATAAAAGAAATTAAGCGTTACAGCGAAGACATACAGATACTCGTATATACAAAAAATAATGTGGTAGCGAATGCGGTACTAGCTATGAAATACGGTGCATTCGACTACATTTTAAAGGGGGATGAGCTCGCCAACCATAGCCACAAAATTAAGCAGTTGATAAAAACTGCTATAGAAAAATTTCAAAACCGGGCAAGATTTGCAGACCTTACCAAACTTGCAGGCTTTGATTCCATTATTGGAGCCACCGAGGTAATTGATAGGTTAAGATTTTTGGGGGCTAAGGTTGCCCGTACCAATACCACTGTGCTATTGTTGGGAGAAACAGGCGTAGGCAAAGATGTAATGGCAGAAGCCATCCACTCTTGCAGCAGTAGAGCCAAACATCCATTTGTAGCGATTAATTGCAGTGCTATTGGTAAAAATATGCTGGAGAGTGAGTTGTTTGGCTACAAGGCTGGCGCTTTTACTGGGGCGTTAAAGGATAAAAAGGGGCTTTTCGAAGAGGCCGAGAATGGAACCATTTTCCTGGATGAAATTGGCGACATGGATCTGGTATTGCAATCAAAAATATTGCGGGTACTTGAAAACAGAACCTTTATAAAGATGGGCGATACCAAAACTGTAAAAGTAAACTGTAGAATCATTGCCGCTACCCACGTTAACCTGCTAGAGGCTGTTGAAAAGGGGGTGTTTAGAAAGGATCTCTATTATAGGATTTCTTCTTTTGTGATACAGATTCCCCCACTTAGAGAGCGTTTAGCTGATCTACCTCTGCTGGTTTCGCATTTTACAACCAAGATTTCACATCTATTACAAATCCCCATTCCGGAGATGGAAGATCTATTTATGGAAAGGCTGTTGCAGCACAATTGGCCAGGCAATGTTCGAGAGTTGATTAATGTATTAGAAAGGGCAATTATATTATGTACTGGTAAACTGACCACAGATTTGGTTGATTTACCTATCCATAGGGAATTTGGTATTTCTCCAAACCTTGAAACTACTGAAGTTATGCACATTAAAGAGGTGCTGATTGCTTGTATGGGCAACAAGCGCAAGGCAGCCAGAACGCTTGGTATTTCTATTGCAACGCTTTATAGAAAAATCGAGTCTACATCTTAGCTTTTTCGATACACAATCGATAATAGTGTATATATGTGGTAATTTATTCTCAAAAGTAAGCGCAAGGATTTTTTTAAGCTAAAAACATCAGCTTACAAAACGCTGTAAATTAATCTTTTAGACACGGCGTGTGTTGTGGCATAGTTTTGATAGTATGAGATTCGGCGCTTATTATCATGTCCCACTTTTTTATGACCAATTCAATTCTTATTCTAGAAGATGAAAAAATACAGCGTAACCTTTATGCAAGGATACTCAGGGCAGAGGGTTATGAAGCTTACGAAGCGGGTACAATTGCAGAGGCCAAGTCTTATTTGAAAAAGAATATTAAGGTATTGATCGCTGATGTAGGGCTACCAGATGGTAACGGGCTAGATTTTATCATCGAAATTAAAAAGCAATATCCCAACATAGAAGTAATTGTAATTACTGGTCAGGCAAGTATTAATGATGGCGTGAAGGCTATTAAAAATGGTGCTTTCGACTATTTGGTTAAGGGCGAAGCGTCGAGAAAGATGATTGTTTTGGCAGCGCTGGCGATGAAAAAGGCCATCAAGCAAACTATAGAGTCTGAAAAACAACCTATTAACGTTGGTTTCGACTCGATTATCGGTGATTCTGATCCTATTAAAAAAATTAAGCTTATCGGTGCTAAAGTAGCCGCCACCAATGCCAACGTATTGTTGTTGGGCGAAACGGGTGTTGGAAAAGATATTTTTGCAGAAGTGATCCACAAGGCGAGTAAGCGAGCCAATGAGCATTTTGTAGCGATCAATTGTAGTGCTCTTGGTGCCGAAATGTTAGAAAGTGAGCTTTTTGGATACAAAATGGGCGCCTTTACTGGGGCTGTTAGGGATAAAAAAGGACTTTTCGAAGAGGCAGGCAGGGGAACTATATTTTTAGATGAGATTGGCGAAATGAGTTTACTCTTACAAGCTAAAATCTTGAGGGTTTTAGAGAACAGGAGTTATATAAAGGTAGGGGATACCAAAACATCTTATACGGATTGCAGAATAATTGCAGCAACCCATGTTAATTTATTAGACGCCATCAAACAAGGCAGGTTTAGGGAAGACCTTTACTACAGAATTGCTTCCTTTGTGATTAATGTGCCAGCACTGAGAGATAGGCCAACAGATATCCCGCTATTAGCGAAATACTATATCAACAAGCTGGCCATAAAAATGGAAATGTCTGTCCCTAATGTTACAGCGGGCTACCTTAATGCCTTAAATGCTTATGCTTGGCCCGGCAATGTTAGAGAACTGATCAATGTGATCGAAAGGTCGCTTATACTAAGTTCTGGCCTATTAACAGTAGATCTTTTGGAGTTAAACGAAGTGAGAAAGGTTGAAAATTCGCAATACTTGGATGATTTTGAGTTGAACCATATTAAATATATTGTACAGGAGTGCAATGGTAACAAGCGGAAGGCCGCCAAAATGCTTGGCATATCTATAGCCACCTTATACCGAAAATTAGCCTTGATGGATAATCCATCATTTTTTCTTTAATTTCTTTTCTTGCTCCCTATTTATTCTTTAGGATATCATATGATAATATATAGCCTTAGGGATAGCTGCATGCTTTTACTATTAGATCTTACGTGTATCGTTATGATACCAGCGTTTCAAAATGAAACGCTTCTAAGAAAACTATTGAATAGTCAGTGTCTGCAATTGAAAGGTTAATTGCCTGTTCTTAAATGTGTTACGGATTTAAAGCGCAGCTTGGCATGGTTTTGAGTTAATGCCTAGTCGTAAATTAATTTAATTACTTGATATGATGAGACATTTCTACCAAAACGAAAAATTTATTTTCTTATTGTTCGTGATGCTGTCTTTTTTTGCTTTATGCCCTAACAAGGCATTGGCTCAGGCACTGAAAACAGACGGTGCCGTACCAACACTTGATGCTTGTGGCACGGCGGGTACATTTACAGTAACCATTGCCAAGGGAGCAAATGCTTGCAGTGCCGGAACTTTGCAGATTGCCTTACCCACAACTGGGTTTGAGTATATAGCAGGCTCAGCAAAAATAGGTGGTACAGCACTGGTTGAGACAAATGTCACTACAGCTGGAGCCACTTTAACCTTGCCGCTAATTACGGCTGGGCCAGCGGCTGAGTTGGTAACCATTACCTATCAGGTTAAAGCAACTTGCGAAGCCATTCCGATGGCTACCTTGCCTGATGAACAAAAACCAACCGTAACTTATACTTTAAATGGTTGTTCGGCTACGCCCCAAACCGGGCAGAGTGATATTATAAATATCAATTTTGCCGTATTGAAAGTAGAAGTGACGCCGAACGCCTCACAAGGTGTGATTGGATCATCTATAACCAGAACAATTAAAGTAACCAATAACGGAAATGGTTCGGTTAATAGCTTTACTATAGAACGTACTTTAGGCGCTAGTTTAGCGGTTACGGGTGTTGTGCATCCTACTGGTTGGACGGTTGCTGGTGGTAATCCAAATACCTATAATTATACAGGGGCAACATTGGCACCTGGTGCTGTTGCAACTTTAACAGAAACCGTGCAAATCAATTCTTGTACGGCCTTGCAAACAACATTTGAAACCTATTATGGTTGTGTTGATAAATGTATATTGGGAAATGCCAATGGCACTGTTACTGCAGGTGTTAGTATCGATCAATCCATTAAACCTCTACTTCAGATTACAGCCAATGTAGTGCCTAAAATTGTTTGTTTTAACCAGGAATACGAACATGTCTGGACCATCAAAAATAACGGTACCAGTGCTTCATCTCTCACAAAATTGTTTATCGTCTATGATGGTGCAACAAGTCATTTCGGTAGTTATTTTAATGAAAATAGTATTACCGTAGGTGGTTTGCCTGTAAGTATCAATCCTGCTGACACCCAAGTTATCCCAAGCAGTTCGGTAGCCTTCGGTACTGCAGGCAAGATCAGGAGACTGTCTATCAATATTCCAGACCTGGCACCGGGAGAATCGAGAGAAATTCGCTTCAAACAGTATTATGCGGCTCCAATTACAGATTGCACTAAAGATCCTAGTGAGTTTTACCGCACCTACACTGCTTATTCAGGTACTTATAAAAATCGAGATGGCTGTAATGCAGATGGAACAAATCCTGACATTGTTTTACCATTTAGCCAGGTAAATAATGCCGTACGTTATGGTTTTAATGGGACGAATATTGGAGAGGTAGACATTACCACTTCTTATAATGCCGATTTTAAACTTAATCAATTCGAAATTCCCGCTGCAGACCTTAATCCTGGAGCTTATTTTGACATTACCTTACAATTGTCGCCATCTTTGGTTACAGGTTTTGACCCCTTAGCTATCAAACTGATAGAGCCAATATCTAACAACTCAATCGTGCCCATCATTACTGATCTGGGTGCTGGAAAATACAGACTTAGAATTAATTCTGGCACCGCCACTTGGCCAACTAATACCTCGTTTAATGCTGGCGGTTATCGTTTACAATTTCCCGTAAATATGGATTGTTCATTGGGTACACAAGCATATTATACTGTTAGCGGACAACTCAATAACGGTGGGGGATGTACGGCTCTCATTCAGTTTGCTTGTCAAACCGTAAACTTGAATGCCCATTGTGGTACCACCTGTGTTGAAGGTGGATTGGATAATGGGAATGCTTTACTTAAAAGGATGACTTACGGCCAGCGTGCCAGCAGTCCAGATAATGGTACACCCGATCTTTCTGCAGCAGCTGTCGACCCAAATAATCCGCCAGCAGATTTTGCCACCCGTTTTTTTATTGGTACCGATAAGTTGCAGATTTCCCAAAGTGGTAAAGTAGTACATGGTACAGCAACGCCAGTTGCCGGTTGGACAGCAGGAACTTTTTCTGTGGCTTCGCCCGCAGACCTGAAAGCTGTAGCAGTGCCAAATACCGGAAAGGTTACCATTACCCGTGGTGCAGCTGTCTACACCGTAACTGGATTAGCCATTAATACAAGTGTTGCGAATAATTTCAGTATAGATTTAAGTATAGCCAATTTATTGCTAAGTCCGAATAACCTCCCTAATGGATTTGTTTATTTAGATGATGATGTAATTGTATCCTCTCTAGAAATTCAACCTATGGAGTTGATCAACTCTGCTACGGGTATAAAGGAATTCCCAACAACATATCATCTGAGTAAGGGAGGCGTTCCTTACGCTTGTGCAAGCAATTTTAGAGCCACAGGCTATTATGGACCGACTTGGTTACAATTTTTTACTGGTGGCGATGGCAGAGTAAAATGCGATCCAACGATAACCAATTTGCAGAATGCCAATAGTTTTCTGTTCTTGTTCAGAGAGATTGAATATAGTAAAAACCAAATGTTCTCTAACGAGTTTAGGCAAGTTGCCAGACCAACCAAAGCTATATTTACCATGCCAGCTGGTTTGCAATTACATAGCGTACGTATAGATATCAATAACAATTCAATTTCTGGTAACCTATCTAAAACAATTGTATTACCAACGCCAATATCTAGTGGTACCTATACTTTGGATGTTAAACAGGCAATAATTGATATGAAAGGCGGCGCATATCTCGATGAGGGTTGGGAGGTTCGTGTGTATCCAATTGTTCAGCCAACCTGCAAGTCGACAGGGGTTTTAGAGCAAATTACTGTTGAGGGCTTTATGGAGGGCACATTTTGGCATAGATTTCCAAATTATCAAGAGGTTCAATTCAGAAATACACCAGAAGTATCCATTGGCACAATTGGATTGAATTATCAAACAGATAATCAAATGCTAACTGCCACTGTAACACAAGCTAATACAAATGCCACCAACAATCAGGCTAAATGGATAGTGCAGGTAACGAATGCGTCCACTTATCGCACTTTTGGCAATGTGTGGATGGGTCAATCAGCATCATCTGGAGCAAACGCTGTTACTATACAACAAGTAACGGATTTAAACGGAAATGTAACAGTAGGACCTGCAGTAACTGCTACTAACGGAATTTTCCAGCTTGGTAATTTTAATGCTGGCGCAACTGGAAATCGATATTATCTAATTACAGCTGATTATAATAGTTGTGGGCAGGGAAACCTTACTCTGGCATACGGATCAGATTGCAATGGTTATCCTACTTCGGTAGCTTCTGCAACATGCAGTAAAACTTTATCTACCTTAAATTATACATCGGTATTTGCCAATTTGCAAACCAGCATAGTCAGCCAGAATGCTGGTACTGCAAGACCAAAGTTGTGTGAGCAAATTCCTTACGAAATACAAGTAAATAATGCTGGGTTAGGGGATGCAAAAACTTTATTAGTTACTGTTCCTTTACCCCCTAATGGTGGTTTAAATTATGTCCCAGGAACTTTTGAGCTGACCAATGCATTTACGGCAACTGCTGGTGGATATAGTCTGATTGCAGATGCTAATGTTAGCGTAAATGCCTCTTCTATTGTTTTTACAATTCCTTTAGCCAACGTACCTACGCTTAAAAACGGAGAAAAGTTTCGCTTAAAGTTTGCCTTGAACACCCAGGGATGTACCTTCCAGAGCGGGCAGCGTATCAGTTTCAGAGCAAGTGGTAAGAATGGTTGCGGTTCTGATATTGCCATCACTAATGCGGCTTCATCCAATCGCGTAACTATAGATGGCTCACCAACTAACTTACCCGAACTAGCCATTACCCTTTCATCTGCTGTTATCAACCTAACTACATCGGGTACGGCGTTGAGCGCAAAATATAACTTTACCTTGAAAAACCAAGGCGACGGCATTAATAACTACCCCGCAACTACCGCCTATAGTTTTAATGTTAAACTACCCTCAGGTTGGGTATTTGTTGGTAACCCGCAGAACCTAGTTCCAGTAACGCAAGCCACTTATGTAGGATTGGATCCGGTTAAGGGCTATGTTTTTAATCTTGCTCAAGATTTATTGGTGGGTGCTGAAATTAAGATTGTAAACGCAACAATGGTATACGAGAATGCACAGGCTTTGGCATGTGATGCTAATTTTGGTCCAATTTACGAATCTGCTTTTACCCTATTTAGTCCGGTAAGCCTATGTCCAGGCAACGCTTGTCAGATAGACCATTTGAGTGTAGATAATAATAACACTATTCTTACGGTACCTGTGCCAAGTGCACCTGCGGGTGCTGCCAATCAGACCTTTTGTTTAGCCAATGCGCCAACCCTTGCGGATGTGGTACTCACCAATGCTGGTATTTTAACCTGGTACAATAGTGCTACAAGTACTACCGCTTTACCTCCTACTACCCCTTTGGTGAATGGCCAAGTATACTACGTGGCTAATAAACTCGTAGAAGGTTCAGCATGTGAAAGTACACGTTTTGCAGTAACAGTAACGGTTAATCCTTCTGTTACTTTAGTGAGCCTTGTGGAGAACTGTGCGCCTAGTGGTCTTAATTATAAACTAGTAATCACTGTAAATGGTACTGCTCCATTTGTGGCAACAGGTGCCACTGGTACCTGGGTAGGCAATGTTTGGACATCTTCGGATATTACAGCAGGTACTGCGTATAATATCAATTTTACGGATGCCAACAACTGCGCAGCGCTAAATGTTAAGGATGATGCGCCATTGTGCTGCGTTTTCTCGGTAAGCTGCCCAACTTTTCCAGCCACCACGGTAACCTGCTATGCAGATCTACCTTCCAAAACCAGCTATACCGAGGCCGAGTTTGAGGCACTTGGAAATGGTGATGGACTGATCGGAAATATTCCTTGTGGACTTATTGTAATTACCGCAAGCAACAGTGCCAGCACAGGAAATTGTAATCAGACGGTCACTAGAACGTATACCATCACTGAATATAAGGATGATAATAACAACGGCATTAAAGATGCCTCAGAAAATACAATTATAAACAGTACCACTTGTACCCAGGCCATAACTGTTGATGATAAAGTAGCACCAACCGGTACTGCGCCAGTTGGCACAACAGACATCAACTCCTGCTTTATCAATGCTACCACAGCACCTAGCGCTGCGCCAGTATTTAATGCTGCAAATGCAGCTTTAGGTTACACCGATAATTGCAATGGTACGGTTACCGCAACCTTAACGAATACTACGGTTACCGGTGATAATTGTGCTTGGACATTGGTTTATACTTTCAGTGTAGCCGATGCCTGTGGCAACACATTGGCAAATCAGAAAATAACCTATACAGGTGGCGATAAAACAGCCCCAACAGGTACAGCCCCAACTGGTACTACAGGCATCAACGCCTGTTTTGTAAATGCAACAACGGTTCCAGTAGGCACACCTGCATTTAATGCCACAGCTGCAGCAGCTGCATACACAGACAATTGTGCCGCTACAGTTACAGCCACCTTAACAGGAACTGCCGTAACAGGTAACAATTGTGCATGGACGGTAACCTATACCTTTAGTGTGGCTGATGCCTGTGGAAATGTATTGACTGGTCAAAAAATATTACATACAGGGGGTGACAAGACTGCACCGACCGGAACAGCACCACAAGGCGTAACAGACATCAATACCTGTTATGTAAATGCGAGTACGGTTCCTGCAGGCGTACCAGCATTCAATGCGATCGCTACTGCTGCTGGTTATTCAGATAACTGCAGTGGAACGGTAACGGCTACTTTGAACAGTACCACGGTAGCGGGCGATAATTGTGCCTGGAGTGTAACCTATACCTTTACAGTGGCGGATGCATGTGGCAACAAATTAGAAAATCAAAAGATTGTACACACTGGTGGCGACAAAACGGCGCCAGCAGGTACCGCTCCGAAGGGTATTACCGGTATTAATGCTTGCTATATTAGCGAAAATACCATACCTACAGGTACCCCGGCCTTTGATGCGGTTAAAGCTGCTGCTGGCTATACCGATAATTGTGGTAGTATCCTAACTGCATTCTTAACCAATACCAAGGTGAGTAGAAACAATTGTGATTGGACGGTAACCTACACCTTTAGCGTAGCTGACCAATGTGGTAATACATTGCAAGACCAAACCATTACTCATACAGGTAGCGACCAAACAGCGCCAACTTTTGTAGGTGCTTTACCTGCAAATATAAAAGCAGAATGTGGTGCCATACCAGTTGCTCCAATTTTAACTGCAATAGATAATTGTAGTACTGCTACAGTTACGTTTACCGAAACAAAGGGTAGTAGCACAGGCTGCGGTAGTGCAATTGTGCGTACTTGGACAGCTACAGACGCTTGTGGTAACAAAGCCACACATACCCAGACAATTACGGTAGAGGATAATATTGCTCCAGTATTTACAGGCGCATTGCCAGGTAATATCAACGTAAACTGTGATCAAGTTCCTGCTGCAGCAACAGTTACTGCTTCAGACAATTGTGGTTCACCAGAAGTACTTTTCAACGAAGTAAAAACAGCTGGAAGCTGTGCAAACGAGTACATTTTAACACGTACGTGGACAGCTAAAGATATCTGCGGAAATGCGATTACGCATACTCAGATCATCCGAGTGGAAGATAAAACACCTCCCGCATTCGTTGGTACTTTGCCAAGAGACATTAAGGTGGGATGTGATGCTATACCTGCTGCTCCGGTTTTAACAGCAACAGATAATTGTGGTGGCGCAACAGTTGTATTCTCTGAAGTAAGAACTGTAGGTACTTGTGAAGAAAATGGTTTTATCATAACCCGTACATGGATTGCAACTGATGCATGTGGTAATACAACTATACATACGCAAGTAATCACGGTAGAGAACACCTCGCCGGCTATTACTGTAGAAAAAACAGCAGATGTGAGGGTTGTAAGGGAGATTGGAGATGTGATCAGGTATACGATTGTGGTTACCAATACCGGCAATCTAACCTTGCGCAATGTCAAAGTTACAGATCCGTTAACCGGGCTTTCAGAAACAATTGCTGTGCTGGCACCAGGAGAAAAGAAAACATTTACTACAACTTATGTAGTTAAATTGTCTGATTTCAATTCGGCGAAGATTATCAATATCGTTACTGCCATTGGCACAGATCCAAAAGGAAATCCGGTTAAAGACGATGATACCGAAGAGGTACTATTGGAGCCACTTAAACTAAATATTCCGAACGTGATCACACCTAATGGTGATGGTAAAAATGACACCTTCCGTATTGATGGACTTGAGGCCTATCCGGATAATACACTGCTGATCTTTAACCGTTGGAACAATGAGGTTTACAATAGCAATGGCTATTACAAAAACAACTGGAGTGGAGAGGGGCTGAATGATGGTACGTACTATTACCTGTTGAAGATCAAGAACAAGGCGGGTGTTTGGCAAGCCCTAACAGGATTTATCACTTTATTAAGAAAAAATTAATCCCTAGTATAAGATGAAAAGAGGAATAATGATATTAGTCATTCTGGTACTGGCACAGGTTGTCAAGGGCCAGCAGGATGCACAGTATAGCCAATATATGTTCAATGGAATCTATATCAACCCAGCCTATGCAGGCTACAGGGAACAGACAAACCTGCACAGTTTTTACCGCAACCAGTGGACCGGAATTACTGGTTCGCCAAAAAGTTTGAGCTTGGCGGTAGATGGCATTGCAAATGAAGGTAACGTAGGTTTGGCATTCCAAGTTGCATCAGATAAGCTGGGCGCACAGAGCAACCTATCTGCCTATGGCAATTATGCGTATAGGATACGTATGAATGCAGATGGGAGTGCAAGATTGGCCTTTGGCGTAGGCCTGGGTGTAATCCAGAATGCTTTACATGGGGATATGCTTGATCCCAGGGACCTTGGAGATCAATATATACCTTTAGGTACCGAGCGGGAAATGGCACCAGATGCTAGAGCGGGGGTGTACTACTCAGACGAAAAATTCTACGCAGGCTTTTCGGTAGATAACCTGATTGCCCAATATGCCATTAAGAACCAGAACATTGGTATTAACTTTCCGATCCCAAAGGCGCATTATTACGTTACTGCGGGAGCCATGCTGCCATTAGGCTATGGCCTACAGTTAAAGCCCTCTTTCCTACTGAAGGATGACAGGGGCGGTCCGACCAGTCTGGATGTAAACGCACTTTTCCTATTGGGCGAACGCATTTGGCTAGGGGCTAGTTATAGAACTGCGGTTAAACTGTACGACAAGGCTTACCTGCAAAGGGATCTTGATAAGAAGAATGCGATTGTGGCCATGACCGAAATATTTGCCGCCCCACAATTGAGGATAGGTTATGCTTTCGATTATAGCCTGAACAAGCTGCAGCCCTATAGCGGAGGAACACATGAGATTTCTGTGGGTTATTACTTTAAGCAGAAAAAAGTTAGAATGAGAACACCTAGATATTTTTAAGACATGAAAAACACAATTAAGAGAAGTGCTATTGTATTACTTTTGGTATTAGGGTCGCAATTAAGTAAAGCACAATATGTGTTGAAACAGGCCGATGCCCAGTTTGAATTGTTTAACTATACAAATGCAATCAAACTTTATAATGAGGCCTATAAAAAGGAGCAGGGTCTGCATGTTACCGAGCGTTTGGCAGAAAGCTACAGTTTGGTACAGGATTATGCGCAGGCAGAAAGTTGGTATGCGACACTAGTTAAAATGGAGGGTGCAAAACCTGATGCCACTTTGGGGTACGCCGAGGCATTACGAAATAACGCAAAGTATGAACAAGCTAGGCAACAGTTTATGGCTTATGTAGCCCTTAAGGGTGATATTAGTTCTGCCCAAAAAGAGCTGTGGTCAGTTTCATGCGATTCTGCAATTTATTGGATGAAAAACCCAAAGTCGGTAACGATAACCAATCAACAAATGCTGAACAGTGCACAATCCGATTGGGGCCCAGCCATCTATAATAATGCCATCGTATTTGCATCAGATAGATCAGGTTTGACCGGAAATGATCAAAAAATGAATCGCCCATTTCTACGTTTTGCAGGTTGGGAAGCACCTAGCCGTAAAAACTACAATTGGACGGGGAATGGTTACCTTAATCTATATGTCGCTAACGGCCAAACAGATGCCGTACAGAAGTTTCCGATAAATGTGGGCACGGATTATCACGTTGGTCCGGCAAGTTTTACGGCAGATGGGACTGAAGTATATTTTACGCTGACGCGTATTCCCAAAAAATTGGAGTACCAAACTGTGGGTAAAGAAAAAATGGCCACCATTAATACGGAGTTGTACTACAGTAAAAAGGCTGATGATGGGACATGGTCGGCATCAGTTCCATTTAAATATAATGATGTGAACAGACATTCTGTAGGCGATCCCTACCTCACCAAAGACGGGAAAAGATTGTATTTCGTATCCAATATGCTGGGTGGTTTAGGAGGTACAGACATTTACTATGTGGATAGGATAGCTGATGGTGACTGGGGTTCGCCTATTAACCTGAAAAACATCAATACAGCTGGCAGCGAACGCACACCATCAATTGGCGAAAACGATTTGTTTTATTTTGCTTCTGATGGTAGGATTGGAATGGGAGGGCTGGACCTATTTGCTGCGAAGCTGAAAGGAGATAGTATAACAAATATTCAGAACATGGGCTATCCCGCCAATTCTCCCCAGGATGATTTTGCATTTACTGCTACCGGAAAATTAACGGGATTACTGTCTTCAAACAGAAGTGGTGGTTTAGGCAGTGATGATATTTACGGTTTTGTTGCTAAAGAAATTGTAGTAGCGAAACCTGTTTTTGCATTAGAAGGAAAAGTGCTTAATAAGGATACGGATCAACCTATTGCAGGTGCAACAGTACAGCTCGCTTACACTAATGGTAAGATTGAAAAAGTTAGCACAGCTAGTAATGGTAGCTTTAGTTTTAGTCTTGAAGAAAAGTCGGAATATAAATTGGCTGCAGAAAAGGCTGGTTACATCAAAGGAGCGGTTGCGAATATAAGCACAGTTGGTTTGACCAAATCTACCGTGATAAATAAAGATCTTTACCTGAGTGAAATTGTAATCGGCAAGGCGATCAGGATCGATAACATCTTCTACGACTTTGACAAGTTCAATATCAGGCCAGATGCCGCACTAGAGCTTGACAAGTTGGTAGCAACGCTGAAAGAAAACCCAACAATCTGGATAGAACTGGGCTCGCATACCGATAGCAGGGGCAATGATGCCTACAACCAGAAGCTATCGCAAAACCGGGCAACGGCTGCCGTAAACTACATCATTAGCAAGGGCATTGCAAAAGAGCGGATTACAGCTAAGGGTTATGGCGAAACAATGTTGGTTAACGGATGTAGAAATGGTGTGAAATGTACAGAGGAGGAACATCAGCAGAACAGAAGAACGGAATTCAAGATCGTTAAGCAATAGTTGCATATGAATATTTTGATCGCTAAAGAATTAAAGATATCCAATTCGAACCTACAGCTACATTTCAATTCGATGTGGGAAGATTCGAAGTTGTTTGTAGCCGAAAGCCTGAACAAGGTAATCAAGGACGTTTTCGACACGAAATTTGAACTGATCATTTTGCATATGGACATGGAAGACAACGACAAATGGAGCAGTTTGTCGAAAAGGCCGTCAGATACACCAAGATCATTATATTTAACAATAATTCAGAGTTGAGTACTAGGTAAATACAGCTGTTGAACCTAGGGGAAGATGCAATAGTTTCAAAACATGCATCAACTGAAAATATTATCAGTACCTTGCATCTGGTGTTTGGTTAGGCTCTGCAATCCAATATGACCATAGTTCAGCGGTTGGAGAAGACCAGTATCGTTCATCCCGAGATGAATTTCATTATCCCTATAGTCTAATATTTAGGCTTAAGCCCCTTGATAAATGTATCATGGGGCTTAATTTTTACAGATGTTGATGATGAAAAGTTGAATTTCAGTTGATCGATCATATGTGTCCTTCTTGGTTCATCAAACCGCAAGCCCTAGGAGGGACCATGGGGCTTGGATTATTACCTATTGTATTTTTAAGTTTGTGTATTTACAGAAGGTATGCGGTTTGGGTCTTCATCTCTGTCAGAACGGGAAAGCTCTCAACCTTTTGAATACATTCCAGGGTAGCGATATGAAGTCTCAAGAATTCATTATAGGTGCCAAGATCCTCCACTACGATTTTCAGGAGAAAATCATACTGCCCAGTCAGGTGCGAACAGTCCATGATCTGCGGGCTGCGTTCAACCATCTGCTGGAACTGGCTAAATCCTTTGCTGGAATGGTCGTTTAGACGGACCATGGTATAGGTGGTAAACAAACTCCTGATCTTTTTCAGGTCTATGATGGCTACGGTATTTTTGATGTAGCCCAACTTTTTTAGTCTGGAAATACGTTCGCTGATGGGGTTGTGGGTTCTATGGACTAGTTTTGCGATGTCCCTATAGGACAGCAGTCCATTGTTCTGCAGCAGGTTGAGTATGTTGATGTCGGTCTGGTCGAGTTGTTTGGATTCCATTTTATAGCCTAAAGCTTATCGTGTATTTTCGATTTTTAGGTTATCATAGTTGGGGGCAAAGCTAGCAAAGTCTTCAAATATTTCAAATCAGACTGCAATTACAGCGAGTACAGGGCCAGTATAATGGGCTCGGATGGCTAGCTATCCAGAGCTGGTAATGGAATATAATTCTGAAGCGAAGCCAACAATGAGCGTTCTGCCAAATTATTGAACAGGGTTCCAGGGATTTGCTAAAGGTTTGTCCCAAATATGCAAAAAAGATTAAATTCGGTATAAATCAGCTGAAATTTGTTGCCAATCAAACTTTGTTCGTGGGATGTTGGCCTATTGTAGATCATGCCCGGGACATTGAAATAGAATGCAATAGTTAGTTAATCTAAAGGGACGTGGTGGATGCCCGTCCCTTTATGTTAATTGCTTTTCTTCCCTACGATGTAAACGTACATATCATTAGGTAACTCATAAGGGCGAACATGCCTTCCAGATGGGGTATGTGTGATGCTTTTTTACTATAGGCAGTGGGTCTAATTTCAGATCTGAGATATTCCACGCCCGCTGCAACTGAAACCCTGGATGTACCCATTGATCTGGCTATCTGTTGATTTTAGCTTATGTCTTATGCGGACGGCTGGTCCTTAATAGGGGTGATGCCGGCGAATTCGAATATTATTTGATGGACAGCGTCTCTGGGACATCATTCGTTGACCACTTCTAGCGGGAAGTCATTTCCAAATCCATAACTGGGGGGATATTGACCATTGCTGCCATATTTTCTGACCAGATCGGGAGCGATTTCCTGGAGATAGTTCTTTAGGCCGTTTACGGTGATCATTTTGACCCCATGGCCCAGCTGACCAAACTCTTTTGCGGTTTCGGTACTTCAGCTGGCCGCCATCGAGTGCGTACCAGTTCTTCTGGCGATTAAAGAAAGATTTTTCTGCTGTTTCCGTCATGTCTGAGCATCTTCTGGAATGCTCCAGCACTGACAGGCATCCATGATGAACAGTTGCTCTTGTGCTGGGATCTTCCTTCCTCAACTACTATTTCTGCAGGGTTTGCCTTTAAATCTTTCCTATTAAGGTTGATCTTGGTTATACCAACAAACTCGGGTAGGCCACCCATGTTCTGCCATCTAAAGTATCCTATTACTCTTGTCTCAATTGTGTTTTAAAATCAACATCTGAGGTACTTTCTTCCAATAGTTCCCGTTCCATGTTTTTTTATTGTTTTTATAAAATAATTTTCAGTAATGTTTTAGTAGTCACAGGATACACTTCCGGTCGGCGCTATAAGCCCTTCTGAGAACTGAGATCTGCCCCCTTGGATCCAAAACACCATCTTATTATCCTTAGTAAATGCAATAGTGTTTCCACCTATCTGGTTATTTAGTAGATTTCTGTTTAGGGGAACTACGATGACAGATTGCACTTTGATCTTTCGCTTTGCTATTGTTGCAGCTTATTGCCAAAGTGACTCTGAATGTTGGAGGGATTTTGTCTATTACTGAGATAACAAAAACGTGTGATGATTTAAGAGCTTGTAAATTTAGATTGTTGCATATGGCTGATTGTTTGGTATTTGCAATATATAAATTTAATACTACTCACTCAAAGTTATCTTGAAAAATATATGTAAAAAGTAATAGACACTTGGTTAGGATGTTCCATACTTGTACTTTGTTTTTGGAGATCGCTTTAAAAAAAACAGATTTACGTTAGGCTTCTATTTTTTGAAAGTTTTAACATATATCGGTAAATCAGACAAGCATAAAATTCGTCATATAATTTTTAATGTTTATACCTGATAAAAGAAGACATATAGAACAGCTCCAATACTTTTCAACAAGCTTTTTTAGTACTAATGATATATTTATCTTAGCTAAATAATTTAGTAATATGTCGCAGAAAGTCAATATCACCTCAAAAGGTATTCAACGTGTGTTGAAAGCTTATAATGAAAAGCAGGCCATTGCCGAATATATCTGGAACGGGTTTGATGCAAATGCCAGCCAGGTGAGCATCGATTTCAGGGAAAATGCTTTGGGAAACTTGGAGTCCTTAAGCATTACCGACAATGGTTATGGTATTGATTTTGGAAAGTTGAAACAGAAGTTCGACCCATTTTTTGAGAGTGAGAAATCAAGCCAGGTAATGGTGCCCAAGCATACCTCTAAAATGCATGGCAGAAATGGGGTAGGGCGATTGACCTTTTTTACCTTTGCAACCCATGCATCATGGGATACCACCTATATGGGACAGGATGGATTTCAGAATGGAACGATAGAAGTTGGGGTAGGTGCGCTGAACGCATACAGCCATAATTTCTCGGCAGAACCAGAACCTGAAGGACAGACCGGCACTAAGGTTTCTTTTGCCAATCTGAGCATTTCCAAGGCAGATATGGAACAATCGATAATCCCTTATCTGGTGAACGAATTCTGTTGGTTTATCGAACTGAATAAAGACAAGGGTTACCAGGTACTGGTCAATGGCACTGCCATTGATTTTTCGGTAAACGTACATGCCTTGGATAGTTTTCAGCTTTCGGTTCCAGAATCGGATACGGTTTTTAAGATCAGGTATGTGCATTGGAAGGAGGGACTGCACAGGGAATTGAGCAAGTACTACTTTTGTGCAATGGACAGGAGATTTACAAGGACTATACCACGCTGAACAAAAAAAGTGATGAATACTATCACAGCGTTTATATAGAAAGTGATTTCTTTTATGATTTTGATTTCAGATCGGACGAGACGATTAACCAAACCGCTTTCTTTGGTAAGGCAAAATCATCGGTAGAGTATAGGTATTTGGTTAAGGAATTGACAGAATATTTGAAAACTAAGCGTAAGCCTTTTTTAAAAGAGTATGCGGATCGGCTGGTGGATTCGTTTGAAAAGGAGAGTGTTTTTCCTATATATACTGATGGGGAAGAAAAATTAAAGAAAGCCAAACTGGTTGAAGTGGTAAAGGCTTTGTATGAGGTAGGACCTAAAATATTCAGTAGTCAAAACCTCGACCAGAAGAAAATATTTGTGGGGTTGTTGGATATGTTGCTGGATATCAATGGGGGTGAGGGATTGTTAAAGATAATCGAGGGGGTGGTTGATTTGGATGAAGGGGAAAGGGAAGATCTGGTAAAGCTCCTGGAAGTTGGTGGATTGGATGGAGATAAAGATGGGATATAATCAAAAACAAATCCACTTTTTAAGGCAAACGGCACGGATCTATCTACTTATAAAAGTCAGAAGCAATAAGGATGAATATATCTTATACACGTTGTGGCGTTTTGTCTTGTCCTGAAATAGCTTGTCATTAGGTCTTTGCTGCTAACTATGATAAATTGTGAGCTTGAATTGAGCTTGCTTTAGGTGATTTATTTTAGTTTTTTTGCATGATTATTTGCGTACGTTTTGTGATACGTTCTCAATATTTTTCGTTATTTATACTCCTAAAAGCTCATTTGGATTGCTTATTCTACAAAAAAATATACTTATTATTGGAGCTGAGTTGCACTGTAAATTGTTCTCAAGCTAAATTTTATGGTCATAAAGCCTCTTCATAATGAACCAGAACTGTTGGTTAAACTGGCAGCAGGGGATGAGTTTGCTTTCGAACAGCTGTATTTAATCTACAGCCCAAAAATTTACAGGAAAGTCTTAAAACTGGTCAAACAAAGTGCAATTGCTGAAGAAATCTTGCAGGATGTGTTTGTGAAAATATGGGAGAAAAGAGCGGTGCTTGATAACCAGAAGTCCTTCAGGTCATTTTTATATGTTATTGCAAAGAACCTTGTTGTAGATCTTTTCAGGCGGGCAGCTCTGGACAGAAAAATGCTGGAGAAATTTATCGTAGAGCATACTGAACTCTATTATCCCTTTGATAATATGGATGATTCTGATGCAGAAACGAAAGTCATTATTCAAAAAGCTTTGGATATTTTACCACCCCAAAGGAAAAAAATCTACACGCTGGTTAAGCTAGAAGGAAACAGTTATGAGCAGGTGGCTGATTTGTTGGGGATCTCTACTTCAACGGTAAATGATCATGTGGTAAAGGCCACCAAATCTTTAAAAGCTTATTTTGATCAAAATGATGTGTTACTAGTTGCTTTGCTAGCATCTTTGTTAATTTCTTAAAGATTTATTAGAATTATTTTCATCTGCAGCAGATGAAATCGATTTCTGATCCGTATTAGGATAAAACAACCAGAAATTGAAAGATCAAGTACAACTTATTCATTTGTTTAATAAATACCTCGCTAATGAATGTTCATTGGAAGAGGTAAAGGAGCTGATGGCTTATTTTAATGCTGAGCAAAGCGAGATTTTAGAAGAAAGCATCCTCGATGAATTTGAAAACTTAGCGTTCGAAACGGAAATTGGTGGCGCCTTGCCGCCAAGGGTGTTTGAAAACATAAAAGCTAGGATTGCTACGGTTAAATCCCAGCCAGTTCCTAAAGTTTTATGGACTAAGTGGATTGCAGCAGCTTCGGTTTTGCTTGTGCTAGGCTTAGGGTTATTTTTTTATAAAACTAATGGGCCAGTATCTACGCAATCAATTTATGTAAATGATATTAATCCTGGAAACAATGGGGCAACCTTAACCCTTGCCAATGGAGAAAAGATTAGCATCAATGAGGTAAATGCTGGAAAGATCGCTCAGCAATCGGGCGTTCAGATTTCAAAAACAGCAGATGGTCAAATCATTTATTTGATGTCGGGTGAAATTGGTGAGCAGTCAAGAGATGGCGAAATAGCTTATAACGAATTAGCTACTACCCGTGGTGAGCAAACTCAGCTGCGTTTGCCTGACGGTTCTGTTGTGTTTTTAAATGCAGCTTCTTCCTTAAAGTTTCCAGCTTCATTTGCGAGGTTAAAAGAGCGTAAAGTTGAGCTTACCGGAGAAGCTTACTTTGAGGTTGCAAAAGACAAATTACGTCCTTTTATCGTGAAAAATGAAAAGCAGGAAGTCAAGGTACTTGGAACGCATTTCAATGTCAATGCTTATCAAGAAGAGCCGGCTGTTAAAACTACTTTACTAGAGGGGAGTATTCGGCTTTCTGTGATGCAGGACACTAGATTGTTGAAACCAGGGCAACAGGCTGCTTACACCAACAATAAACTGAGCATCGCTGAAGTTGATGTAGATAAGGCAGTAGCTTGGAAGAATGCCAAATTTGTGTTCGAGGATGAAAATATAGAGAGTGTGATGCGCAAGCTTGCTCGATGGTACAATGTAGAAGTGTTTTATCAGGATAATGTGTCGGATCGAACTTTTACCGGTTCAATCAGCCGCTATGATAAGATATCAAAAATATTAGATAAGATAAGTTATATCGAAGCCGTGAAATTTAAAGTTGAGGGAAGGAGGATTACGGTGATGAAGTAATTTTTACGCCCCAAGACTTGCAAAAAAAAAAACTACGTGAAGCGGTTTCTAGAATAAGTTGAAATCGTAGCAAAAAAAAGCGAAGGTATTGGAACTACCTCCGCTTATTGGTTTGGCAAGTTTATAATTTTTTTGAGAAAACAATCAACGTTAACCAAACAACCAAAATTAATGAAAATTTATGGAATTAATGGCTATGTCCAACTATGGCGTAGTCCCACAAAATTAGAGTGTATTACATGCACTAGCTTTTCAGCTAGCAGCGGTAGTACCAAAAAGAAAATATTTCTTGTGATGAAACTTACTGCAATCCTGATAACTATTTTTTTTCTTCAAGTAAGCGCTTCTACCAAAGCCCAGATTACCATAAAGGAAAACAAAATCTCTTTAGAAAAGGTACTAGAGAAAATCGGTAAACAAAGTGGTTATGATTTTATCTATTCAAAGCAGGACTTTAAAAATGCTGAGAAACTTAATGTGAACCTGGACAATGTTTCTATTGAAAAGGCACTGGAAATCTGTTTTGCTGGTCAACCGCTTGCTTATGAGATTGCCGAAAAAACGGTAATGGTTAAAAGGAAAAAGTCCATTATCAATAGTGTAATTGATTATTTTTTGAATATCGATGTTTCGGGAAGGGTAGTAGATGAAAAGGGAAATGCGATTGCTGGGGCAACGGTAAAAGAAAAGGGGACTGGTTTAGCTACTTCTACTAATGAGACTGGATTTTTTACGTTAAAGAATGTGGATGAGAAGGGGATGGTAGAGGTTTCTTATTTGGGTTATCAAAGTAAAGAGCTAGCGGCTACTAAAGATCTGGGAGAAATTAAGTTATCCATTGAGGTTGGGGAATTAGAAGAGGTAACGGTTAATGCGGGGTATTATAGGGTAAAGGAAAGGGAGGTTACAGGTAGTATTGCTAGGGTTACCAGTAAAGATATCGAGAATCAACCGATCAATAACGTTTTGTCTGCTGTTCAGGGAAGGATGGTAGGGGTAAATATTACTCAAAATTCAGGTATACCTGGTGGAGGTTATGACATTCAGATTCGAGGTCGAAATAGTTTGCGTAACCTTCAAAATGGAGCGATCGATGGCAATCAACCTTTATATATAATTGATGGTGTGCCGCTGGGAAGTGCGATAACCTCTACCTATTCAGCTACTGTTATTCCTTTCAAAAGTATTAATCCACTGAACAATATCAATTCCAACGATATTGAAAGTATAGAAATTCTAAAGGATGCAGACGCAACTTCAATTTATGGTTCTAGAGGAGCTAATGGTGTTATTTTAGTGACAACTAAGAAAGGTAAAAAGGGAAGTCCTTCAGTTATGATAAACAGTACATATGGTTATAGTGAAGTGGCTAGCCATATGGAAATGATGAATACGGAGCAATATGTCGATATGAGAAAACAGGCATTTAGCAATGCTGGTGTCACTGTTTATCCTGCCAATGCATATGACGTCAATGGAAGATGGGATCAAAATCGCTACACCGATTGGCAGAAAGAATTAATAGGCGATTGGGCTAGTCATAGAACGGTACAGGTGAGTGTGAGTGGTGCTGGTGAACAAATTAGTTTTCTAATCAGTGCACAAAACAGCAAACAAACTACTGTATTTCCTTCAGACTTCAATTACAAGACCAACCAGATCAGCTCTAATTTCTCTTATCAGTCAGAAAATAAAAAATTTAGTGTATCAAACGCTAATTCATTTGCTGCCCTGTCTAATAACGTGGTTCAGGCTGATCTGACCAATTCTGCGCTTAACCTTAGTCCTGTTGCTCCGGCATTATATACCGCAGAAGGGGAGCTGAATTGGGAAGGGAATACATTTACCAATCCCCTAGCAAGTCTAAAAGGAAATTACGAGAACCAAACCTATCAGTTCAACCAGAACATCAATTTAGCTTACGAATTTATTCCCGAACTCTTTTTTAAAATAAATTCAGGTATCAACTACCAGTCTTTAGAAGAATACCTATTAAGGCCGCATACGATGTCCAATCCTTCATTTGGCAGGACATCTAATGAATCCTTATCTTCAAAAAGTAAAAATGACGTTTTTACTTATGTGATAGAGCCCCAAGTGAGTTGGTCTAAAACATGGGGAGATCATAAGGTAAGTTCACTACTAGGCGGATCTTTCCAGCAGACGGTCAATAAAACTTCCTCGATTGTGGGCGTGGGCTTTTCCAGTAATGCATTGATGAGGAATTTATCAGCTGCAATTACTAAAAACATTCCTCAGGATATCCGCAATGAGTATCGATATGCCTCGGTTTTCGCTCGTGTGAATTATCAGTTCAAAAATAGATATATTCTAAACTTGACCACACGTAGAGACGGATCGAGTAGATTTGGAGAGAACAATAAATTTGCCAATTTTGGGGCTATTGGCGCTGCGTGGTTGTTTAGTGAAGAGCCGTTTTTAAGGGATAATAAATGGCTGAGCTCGGGTAAGTTTAGAACCAGTATCGGCACTACTGGAAGTGATTTGTTGGGCGATTATCAGTATCTAGATTCCTATACGGTCGGAAACAATTCCTATAACGGCGGGGCAGGTTTATTTCCCTCAAGGTTATATAATCCAAATTTCAGCTGGGAACAGACTACAAAATTTGAAGCTGCAGTAGAGCTTGGTTTTTTAGCTGATCGCCTTCAAGCAGTAGTCGCCTATTACAATAACCGGTCTTCTAACCAATTGTTAGGCATTCCTCTGCCAGGAACTACAGGCTTTAGTTCTATACAGGCAAACCTTGATGCTACAGTTCAAAATAGGGGCTGGGAATTTCAGGTTAATGCATCACCCATTCTTTCTTCTAACTGGAAATGGCAAACATCTTTTAACATCAGTTTACCTAAAAGTAAATTGATCTCTTTTCCTGGACTTTCAGGTTCAACTTATGCCAATACCTATGTGGTTGGGATGCCTACAAATATTGTAAAACTTTATAATTATACGGGTATCAACGGGCAAACTGGGCGTTATGAGTTTACAGACTTTAATAACGATGGTAGAATTACCTCACCAGATGATGCTCAAGCAATAAGAGAAATTGGGGTACAGTATTTTGGTGGATGGCAGAATGATGTCAAGTTTAAAAATTTAAGTTTATCTTTTCTATTTCAGTTTGTAAAGCAGACCAACTGGAACTATTATAGAAACATGGCCAATCCTGGTGTATTGATCAATATGCCTGTTGAATTGGTTAATGTATGGTCTTTAAACAATCCAAACGGTGTGATCATGCCCTATGACCCTGGTACCACAGCACTCAATAACACACTATCTTCAAACTTTAAAAACAGTACTGCTACTGTAGGTGATGCCTCATTTGTAAGATTGAAGAATGTGCAGTTAAATTATAGTTTACCACTGCGTGGTAGGCTCATTAAAGACGCATCTATTTTTATTCAAGGACAGAATTTGTTGACATTGACTAATTATTTTGGATTGGATCCTGAATTTATCTTAACGGGCTACTTGCCTCCTTTGAAAACCTATTCACTTGGAGTTCAAATTAAATTTTAAAGACATGAACATACTTAAAGCAATATACATATTTATAGTGGCCATTACGATGTCCACTGCGCTGACATCTTGCGAAAAGATGATAGAGGTAGATGATCCAATTAATCAAATCACAAGGGAGCAAGTATTTGCTGATGTCAATACCGCAAATGCTGCCTTAGATAATCTTTACATGGAATTACAGGCGAATTCAATGTTTGGTAGACGTTTAGGTGCTCTTTTGGGTACTTACACTGATGATCTTGACGCTCACTTTCCACCTTCTTCATCATCAATGGACAATTTAAATGTCTATTTCAATCAGGTGATCCCTAGTAACTCAGAGGTACTTAGTTTGTGGAATAATGCCTACAAAGAGATTTATGTCGCCAATGCTATCATTAGTGGGGTGGATGAGACCACAAGTATCTCAATTGCAGATAAAAGAAGAATAAAAGGTGAGGCGCTATTGATAAGAACAATGATTTATTTTCAATTACAACGTTTATTTGGAGACATACCCTATACCATCTCTACAGATTATCAAGAGAATAAGATGCTTTCTAGGATGGGGTCTACTGAGTTTTATTTAAAACTTCAGGAGGATATTGGTAGCGCTGTTGATTTACTTGAAGATAATTATAGAAATGCGGAACGAATCTACCTTAATAAAAAAGCAGCTCAGTTGGTTCAAGCAAATATTTACCTCACCCTTGGGAAATTTCAGGCTGCAGAAGAAGCGTGCAGGACTATTCTTGCGAATGCGATTTATAACATCCAACAAGACGTAAGTAAGGTGTTTAAGAAAAATGGAAATCATATCATCTGGCAATTGAAGCCTTTGATTGCTAATCAAGCTGTTCCAGAAACTGGTATCTATTATTTTTCATCAGCTCCACCACCTGCTCATTCCTTATCGATCAATCTGGTCAATACTTTCGAAGAGGTTGACCTTCGCAAGCAACAGTGGATCACAAAGGTAAAAGGGAATGGTGTTAGCTTCTATAGGAATGATAAGTACAAGAATTACGCGACAAATGCCGATGAGTATTCAGTAGTGATGAGATTAGAGGAAGTATATTTTGTGCTATCCGAAGCATTGGCTAATCAGGATAAGATAATTGAAGCGGGAAGTTTTATAAATATGATCAGAGTTAGATCTGGTCTTTCACCTATTTCTAATAACCTTGATAAGAATGCTTTTATAGCGGAATTACTTAAAGAAAAACGTAGAGAGTTTTTTGCAGAACAGGGTTTGCGTTTTTTTGATCTCAAAAGGAATTCGCGGCTACAGGAGTTGACTGCAATCAAACCAAATTGGCAGCAGTTTCACCAATTCTGGCCTTTACCTCAAAATGAAATGCAACTTAATCCGAATTTGAAACCCCAAAACCAAGGTTATTAATTATGAAATGGCTATTTATTTTGTTGTTTGCCTTTTGGGCAAGCTATTCTAATGCGCAAACTTTAACGGAAGTTCCTGGGGACTTCAAAAATAAGCTGTATCAAGTTTTTTTTCCAATACCTTCTAATGATGGTAATTGGACCGCTTTCAAAAAAGCTTACCAGACTAATTCTGACACCTTAGTTGTCGTGGATACTAGGTTCGCTAATAAGGTGGTTTTAGAGGAAGGTAATGTTCAGAGTTTCTCCTTTACCCATAAAAATAAACTTTTTTACAAAAAAGGTCAGGATCTTGTGCTCTTTGATCCTAAGACCAAGGCTAAAACCAAATGGGCTGGGGTGTCAAAAAATCAATATTTAGAAGATGATGAGATCATGATCATTTTTCAGCAAAATGATCAAAACACACGCTTGTTGATTTTAGATGAACAAGGTCAAGAGATTGAAAAAATAGACCATGCTTCGAGCTATAAAGTCATTGATGGGGATGTTTATGCAGTTACCCAGAAGGGAGGGAATTATCAGGTTTGGAGCTACAGTAAAAAATGTAAACATTTACTTTTTGAAAATCCGCAGAAAATTACCTTTATTTTGGAAAGTAGCGCTGGATTGCTTTTCACTGAAGCTGGACGTAAAGCTGGCTATTCCAAACTCGCCTATTTTAGTTACCAAGATCAGCGGGTGATCCGATTGTCAGATCGAGCAGATATAGAATTTAAAACTATAACAACAAAATTTATAGGGGATTCTAGAAAAGTATTTGTGCAAGGTGCGACCGATAAGGTTGATGCAGGTAAGAAGATTGTTGATATTTGGTATGGAGGTGCGAAGGATCTAAAGGCTAAGTTTTACGACCAGAATTTTCAGCTTACCAATTTTATTTGGGATGTAGCGGATAATTCTTTAGAGAGGCTAGCTGATAAGCGTGTAACGAACTATTTTTACACGGGCAGTAGGCAATATGTGTATGCACTTAATGCCTTTGAAAACGAAGATTACGTTTCTCACAAGACCTATCCGCTATATAAATATGATATCAGCCAAAAAAAATACGATTTTTTAGGTGAGTTAGGACAAAATACCTTAGCGGATATTTCGGGTGATTACTTGTTATCTGGAGTGCCAGGACAATGGAAATTATTTGATATGAGAAACAATACTGTAACTCAGTTACCTAAATCTTTGGGCAGATCTTTTAGGGGATTTTTTTCGAAGAAATCTGATGCAATTGTTTTTGAAGAATTAGATGGCCTAGTGGTGTATGACATTAAAACTGGGCAAACCGAGCAGATAGCGATTGCTAGGGGAAGTATAACTGAGTTAATGAATTTTAAAACATTTTTCATTGATGGGGAATTTCGTCTCACTAGCTTAATAGTGGATTTAGACAAGCCTTTGATTGTTAGGTCTGTCAGTCCTGTGGATTACACTTACTCGCTGTCAGTTGTTGCTCATAAGAAAGTTAAGCTCATTGCAGATGCTATTCCCCATAGAATTAACAATATTAGATGGAACGAAAGTTTTTCGCATTTGGTATATGCGACCGAGGGCCTGAATTTTCCCCCGAGATTAAATATTTATGGGCGTTCGAATAGGGAAATCTATTCGAGTAATCTACAGGATTCCATCGCAAGAAAGATCAAGTACGAATTGCATACCTACACTAATAGTAAAGGTAAGGCGCTGAATGGGGTATTGATTTATCCTTTATCTTATCAAAAGAGTAAGAAATATCCAATGATTGTAAATATTTATGAGAACCAAAGTAAATTGAGGAATCAGTTTTTGTTGGATGGCTTTGCTGGTTCCACTGATGCTTTCAACATCCGTTATTACCTAAAAAGAGGTTATATGGTCTTTTTACCGGATATCGTTTATGATGATAGGGGTACAGGGTTTTCTGCGCTGGATTGTGTAGAGAGTGGGATGTTGGCCTTGAAGGAAAATCAATTTATTGATTTTAGTCGTGTGGGCTTGATTGGATTTTCTCATGGTGGTTACGAAACCAATTTTATTGCCACCCAGTCTAATTTATTTAGGACTTACCTTGGGGGTGCTGGGAATAGTGATTTAGTCAGATCCTATTTTTCTTTCAATTATAATTTTTTAAAACCGTTCTATTTTCAATTTGAGAATGGACAATATAGAATGCCGAAGCCGTTTTCACAAGATAAAGAGTTATATATCAAAAATAGTCCGGTTTATTTTGCTGAAAAGGTGAATGCGCCGATTTTACTGTGGGCAGGTATGAAAGATCAGAATATTTATTGGGAACAGACGATGGAGTTCTATTTGGGGCTACAGCGTAATAAAAAAAATGTCGTAGCATTATTTTATCCAGATCAGGCTCATGGTTTTCAGGCTTTGGGAGCCAAGATCGATATTTATACAAAGGTTAGTGATTGGTTTGAACATTACCTTAAAGATGAAACACCTGCGGATTGGATTGCTAAGGGTAGGAACTGATATAGGAGAATAATGGGTTTTGGATCACATTCAGATTCGTTAATGAAGCTGCACTGATCTTGGATTGCTATACTAGTTGAATAAGTTATCTATATCAGTAATCGTTTTAGGTAAGTAATAGTTAATGTTAAGGGGTCAAGGCTGGATGGCAAGCCCCTTTTTTAAATTTTGTGTTTAGTTGCGCTTGAGATATTTTCAAACTTATTTATTAAGATTACTATCTCCAAAAATTAAGTTATTATGGTCAGTAGTTGATTAAATTAAAGATGTTTCGTTGTTGTATTTGAATTGATCGATTAGAACCTTAGGTTAAAACACTCGTTAAGGAGGAATTCTCGTTCTTTTTCCGCTTGTGGTTTGCTTGGATTTAAAATTCGCTAAATATTAGCTATCATTGCGATTATTTCTTTAAATCAAAGATATAAGTGCTCAATGACGGATTATAGTAAATACAGTGATTCACAACTTGCCGAACTTTTTCGTTCGGGAGATGATACTGCATTTAAAGAAATCTACATCAGGTATGATAAACTGCTGTATATATTTGCAGCAAAAAAACTTCAGGATCAAAATGAGGCGATGGATGTGGTTCAAGATGTCTTTGTTTGGATTTTGAACAATAGGGAGAAGTTTGCGCTAAAAACTTCGCTTTCTAGTTATTTGTATAAGTCGGTGCTCAATAAAATCTTTGATATCTTTCGTCACCAGAAGACCATCAGTAAGTACATTGCTCAAGGGGACTATTTTATAGAGGTAGATAGTGTTGAAACAGATTTCTTGATTCGAGAAAAGGATGTGAGGGAGATGATCGATAGGGAAATTGCGACAATGCCTCCAAGGATGAAGGAGATCTATCAGTTGAAACATCAATCAAATTTGACTGCTGAAGAGATTGCAGCGAGATTGGGTATTTCTGTTCATACGGTGAACGTACACTTGCAACGTAGCCTAAAACATCTCAAAAATAAATTGGGTGTGCTGATCTATATTCTTTTTGTTCTAAATTAAGAGTTTGTTGTTTTTTTATTGGTGATAATCAGTGTGTTGACTGGTTTGTCTGCTTTTTTTTATTTTTTTTTATTCTGGAGTAATTTTTTGCGGGCACTAATACGCCTTAGTAGTTGTTGAGTGTAATCAACTTTAGGCTATGGCAAAAAAAGATATAAAAGCTGTTTTAGAAAAAGTCGAAAACGGTGGGGCGTCCACCCAAGATGAGCAGCTTGCGAAAGTTTGGCTTTTTCAGCTCAATCAAAATAAGGAACTTCCTCTTTCTGATGAGCAGCTCATCGATGTGAGTGACCGAATGTGGGCTGCGATAGAAAAAGGTAAAAAGCCTGTTGCTGCAAAAGTTAAAAAATTGAGTTTATGGCCTAGAATTGGGATTGCAGCGGCTGTTGCCATTGCTGTAATGACTGGTAGCTATTTATACTATGATCATCTAAGCGTAAATCCAAAATTGTCAATCGTAAATCAAAATGATATTGCTCCAGGTAAAAATGGAGCTACCCTTACTTTAGCTAGTGGGGAGCAGGTTTTGATTACCGATGTGTTAGCTGGAAAGATCGCCACTCAAGGTGGCGTGAAAATTTCTAAAACAGCTGATGGAGAAATTATTTATGAAATTACAAATGACCCCACTGGTGAAATAGGTTATAATACGTTATCAACTACGCGTGGGGAACAGACGAGGGTACGTTTGCCTGATGGTACCCTGGTGTTTTTAAATGCACAATCTTCTTTGAGGTATCCCACCAGTTTTGTTAAAACTCCTACTAGGGAGGTCTCTTTAGTTGGTGAGGGATATTTTGAGGTGGCCAAGGATAAACAGCATCCATTTATTGTTCAAAGTGCTGGTCAAAAGCTAGAGGTTCTAGGAACTCATTTTAATGTCAATGCTTATGCGGATGAGACAGCGCTGAGAACAACGCTACTTGAGGGCGTGGTAAAAGTAAATGATAAAGTCTTAAAACCTAATCAGCAATTTGTGCTTGCTGGGGGTAAGTCGCAAATCAAAGAGGTTGATGCCCAGCAGATGGTTGCTTGGAAGAATGGGATATTTTTGTTTGAGGATGAGCCTTTAAGTAGTATCATGCGAAAAATAGAACGCTGGTATGATGTCCAGGTAGTCTATGATGATTCTGTTGATCAAAATAAATTGTACTGGGGCGGGGTCTCTAGGTATGATAAGGTTTCTAAAGTACTTGAAAAGCTAAGCCTAACAGGGAATATTCACTTTAAAATAGAGGGAAGGAGAATTAGGGTGATGAACTAAAAACTGACTAAACTATCAGATCAGGCGCTTTGCCTTACCAACCTTTACCAATGAGTAAAGATCCCGATTCCAACATGACGTTGGTACCGGGATAAGTGTTCTGGTCTAAATCCAAAATGAATTATGTATTAACGCAATTACCTGACAATTTTCGACGAGAGGCAGGTGTTGCATAACCGAACTAAACAAATTTATGAAATTTATTCATCTATTTAGGTGTGCTGTGAATTGGCCTATACCTAAACAATGTCAAACAATGAGAATACCCGAACTATTCGGGTTCAACCAGGCTGCTAAAAGAAAATGGCTTATGCGAATTAACCTCATCATGATCTTAATAACTGTCTTTCTGATGCAGACCAGTGCATCTAGTTTTGCGCAGCGGATTACTTTAAAATCAAACCAAATTACCCTTAGAAAGGCTTTTTCTGAAGTGAGGAAACAGACGGGATATATGGTGCTTTGCGAGTCAGAACTGCTCAATAAAACAAAGCCTGTGAAATTAGATTTGACTGATGTTGCTCTTGAAGTTGCATTGGAGAAAATGCTGGTTGGACAAAATCTGGAGTTTTCGATAAAGGATAAGTCAATTGTAGTCAAGGAAAAGGAAAGACCTTCTTTTATTCAAAAAATAGTCGATTATTTTTCGGCGATTGAGGTATCTGGTAGAGTGGTAGATGAGAAGGGCAATCCTATTGCTGGTGCTACGGTTAAAGTGAAAGGAACTGTTGTTGCTACTTCTACCAATGAGACTGGTTCTTTTACCTTAAAAAATGTGGATGAGAAGGCGGTGCTGGAGATTTCTTATTTGGGCTATCAAATAAGGGATTTGAAGGCTGCGCAGGATCTGGGAACAGTCAGACTTGATATAGAGGTTGGAAAATTGGAAGAGGTAACCATTAATGCGGGTTATTATTCTGTCTCAAAGAGAGAACTGACTGGAAGTATCTCAAAGGTGAGTAGTAAGGATATTGAAAATCAGCCGGTGACCAATGTGCTTTCTGCAGCTCAAGGGAGAATGGCTGGTGTGAGTATTATACAGAATTCTGGGGTTCCAGGTGGGGGATTTGATATTCAAATTAGAGGAAAGAACAGCATCCGCCGTGAAGGCAACGAACCATTATACATAATTGATGGGGTGCCAATAGGTTTTGAAACTCCTTCAATGTATGCTATTTCAATTTTACCTAATTCATCAATTAATCCTTTAAATACAATTAATCCAAATGACATCGAGAGTTTTGAAATACTTAAAGATGCAGATGCAACAGCCATCTACGGATCTAGGGGAGCTAACGGGGTTATCATTGTGACCACTAAGAAAGGCAGAAAAGGAGGTGTTGATTTGAAGTTAAATTCTTCATATGCTTTAAACAGTGTTGCCAATCGTTTAGAGATGATGAATACCGCACAGTATCTTCAGATGAGAAAACAGGCTTATCAAAATGATGGGATTGCTACAATTCCCGCAACGGCATATGATCTAAATACCTGGGATCAGAATAGGTATACGGATTGGCAAAAGGAGTTAATCGGTAATACTTCTGATGCAGCAGTTATCCAGCTCTCATTAAGTGGGGGATCGGATAATGCTTCCTATTTGTTAAGTTATGGACATCAACAGCAGTCAACTGTATTCCCTGCAGATTTCAGATATCGGACCAATAACATAACTGGTAATTTTACTTTCAGAACTCCTGATAAACGTCTAGAAGTGAATATGAGTAATACATTCTCATTTCAGAATAATAACGTACAGAATGATGACCTAACCAAAAGAAGTTTAACGTTAAATCCTAATGCTCCAGCATTATATGATGTGTCCGGAAATATCAACTGGGAAAAAAACACATTTGTAAATCCTGTAGCATTGTTTAATAGTGAATATCTCAACGCTACATCATTTATCAATAGTGGGACTAATATTTCTTATCGTCTTTTCCCATATCTATCGTTAAAATTCAATGGCGGAATTACCTCTCAAAATTTTGAAGAAATAAGCCTTAAGCCACATACCATGTATAATACTTCAGGTGGACTAACAAGTGCAAATTCCATTTCTTCAAAAAATAACCAAACCAACTTTTCTTATCTGTTAGAACCGCAAATCACAGCAGCAAAATCTTGGAATGATCACAAGTTTGATGTCTTAGTTGGAGCGACTCTTCAACGATCGGAAGCTCAGCAAGGTTCTATACAAGGGGTGGGTTTTGAAAGTAACTTGCTCATTCGGAATTTAGGGGCTGCAAAAACAAAACTGGTGAACGACCAGGTACAAACACAATATTATTATACAGCCGCTTTTGCAAGGTTCAATTATCAGTTTAAAAACAAGTATATCCTTAATCTAACTGGAAGAAGGGATGGTTCAAGCCGTTTTGGACCAGATAATCGTTTTGGTAATTTTGGAGCGGTGGGTGCTGCATGGCTTTTCTCTGAAGAACAGTTTATGAAGGAGTTAAGCTGGTTAAGTTCTGCAAAGTTGAGAGGAAGTTTGGGTACTACAGGAAATGATAAGATAGGAGATTATCAATACCTTGATACCTATACCATCACTTCCAACATCTATAATGGGATTACAGGCTTATCACCATCCAGGCTCTACAATCCTAGCTTTAGTTGGGAAAAGACGATAAAAAAAGAAGTCGCAATTGAACTGTCATTCTTTAATAATAGGGTTAATTTGACTACTGCTTATTACAACAATAGGTCATCCAATCAACTGGTAGGAGTTCCATTACCTGCTACAGCTGGTTTTTCTTCAATTCAGGCTAATTTTCCTGCTACCGTTCAGAATACAGGATGGGAATTTGAGACTTCTGCGCAGTTGATTAGAAATTCCAATTTTAAATATGAGTCTTCATTTAACCTATCTATTCCAAGAAATAAGCTCTTGGAGTTTCCTAATCTTGAAGGTTCCACTTATAGCAATCAGTACGTAGTTGGCTACCCGATGTCATTGGTGAAACTGTATCAGTTTGAAGGAGTAGATCAGCTAACGGGTTTATATAAATTTAAAGATTTTAATGGAGACGGAAGATTGAGTACTCCTAATGACAATCAGGTTATCAAAAGGATGGGTGTTGAATACTATGGGGGTTGGTCAAACAATTTGCAATACAAACAGTTCTCTGCCTCGTTTTTGCTCCAATTTGTGAAACAGCAAAATTGGAACTACAACCGTCAGATGTTGATTCCTGGAAATATGAACAACCAGCCTTTGGAAGTATTGGATGCGTGGTCACCTACTAATCCAACGGGTACTTATATGCAATATAGTTCGGGAAGCATTTCGCAGAAAAATAGTCTTCATTCTTTATTTCAGAATTCTACAGCAGCGGTGGGAGACGCATCATTTATTAGATTAAAAAATGTGCAGCTCAATTACCGCATTGCGATGCCAAAACTTGGCATTCGAGAGGCTATGTTTTATATTCAGGGGCAAAACCTGCTGACCTTTACCAATTATTTTGGCCTAGACCCTGAATTTGTGTTAACAGGATTTCTTCCTCCTTTAAAAACTTATTCATTCGGATTTCAGCTTACTTTTTAACCAATATTCAACTATAATGAAAATATTCATCAAAAAAATCATATTTACCGCAATGTTGGGTATCTTGTTGATACCAATGTCTTGTAAAAAATGGATAGAGACTGACTTTCCAAACAATCAATTACCCACACAACTGGTCTTTGAAAATGAACAGACCGCTGAGTCAGCTTTGTCGGACTTATATGCTACCCTTTGGAATAATTCTTTAATTTCTGGAGGAATTGAAGGCTTGGGACTTCTTACAAGTGTATATGCTGACGATATCAATACTATATATGCTCCCGGAGTTAATGGTGTTGCAGACCTTTTTTATAATTCTCAAATTTCTAATAATTCGGTAGTTAATAATACATGGACAAATAGCTATAAGCAGATTTACGTATCCAATAGTATTATAGAAGGTGTACGTAATTCTAAATCATTGTCTCCAGAGGTGAAAAACAGAATAACTGGCGAGACAATTTTCTTACGTTCCTTACTGTATTTTTATCTCCATCAGATTTTTGGCGAAATTCCCTATACCAATACCACTGACTATAACCTAAATAGTCAGCTTTCTCGGATGCCTAAAAATGAGTTTTTGCTCAAGCTGGAAAATGATCTTTCTGAAGCTGTCAAACTTCTACCAGAGGGCTTTAGGAACTCAGAAAGGATTTACCCTAATAAATACGCTGGTCTTCTCGTTCTGGCAAAGCTTAAAATGCTAATGAACAGAAATAATGAGGCGGAAGTGCTTCTACAGTCTATCCTTCAGTCGCCCAGTTTTGTTTTTCAGGCGGATATAAGCAAAGTGTTTCAGAAAACAGGGAGCCATATTTTGTGGCAGTTGAAACCAAGCATTAACAATGAGGCAACGAAAGAGGCGTTGCTTTATAATTTTACTGCTACACCTTTATCTTTTATGGTGAATATGAATTTAGTCAATCAGTTTTCCAACAATGATTTAAGAAAGCAGCAGTATATCACTGCAGTTATTAATCAAACACAGACCAATTATAAAGTATCGAAATACAGAAATTTGGCAGGCAATAATCCCAATGAGTACTCTGTGATCATGCGTTTAGAAGAAGTAAATTTTCTTCTGGCAGAGACGCTGATAAAACAAGGTAAGGCGGCTGATGCATTACCTTGGATTAATAAAACAAGGTTACGATCGGGTTTGACCGTACTTCCAGCCACTTTAACAGCTGATTTAGCATTGGATGAATTGAGAGCAGAGAAAAGGAAAGAAATGTTTGCTGAACAAGGAATTCGTTTTTTTGATCTTAAAAGATGGGGCTTGTTGGATCAGCTGGCTTCGGTAAAGCCCAATTGGAAGTCATTTCATGCTCAATGGCCACTTCCTCTTAAAGAACTGCTTGTCAACCCTAAATTGAATCCTCAGAATGAGGGTTACTAGAAGTTGTTTACTTATAAGTGATTAATAAAGTTAGTTCTACATAAATAGAAATGAAAATTTTTAATAAAATTTGGTTGATGTTTGTCATCTTGCTTCTAATGCAATTTACAACTAAGGCGCAAGATCGATCAGCTCGGCTGCATAAGTTGGTAGAAAGTGCAGAGGAGCTACGGTTTCCAAGCATGTCAGGTAACGGAGAGTGGATTGCATGGCAATCTGTCTACGAAAGTAAACCTTCGGAACTGAAAATTACTGCTGTTAAAGATCTAAAAAAAACGATAATAGAAGCTGGTGCTCAACAATGGCAGTTTATTAGGGAAAATGAAATATTGTACAGGATTGGAAACATTGCAAAATATCGAAACTTAGCCGAGAATAAAGAGCACAGCTTTACCAACGTTAAACTTGTTGGTTATTTAGAGCATTTGGGTTTGATTTACATTCATCACCAAGACAAGGAATCTAATAGACTGGATTTTTATGATAAACACCTCAAGATGGTTCAATCATTTTCGGAAGTGAAAAGGATTTTTAATGTGGAAAGCGAGATGATGATGGTTAAAGAAAATGCCAGTTCCTATGAGCTAATTAAATATAATGGGAAAAAGTGGTTGCCTATTTATACTTCACCTTCGGATATTTATTCCGTTAAACCGTCAGGAATGAAAACGGGAGGATGGCTATTGATATTACCGTCAGGAAAAGGTTCTAAAATGACCTTTATAGATGATAAATTTTCATCGGTTGAACTTTCTGTTGATGGGGTAACAAAGTTCGACGGAATTCTACAAAATCCTTCATCCGATGGTGATGCAATACTTGTTAATCTTGAAACGAATAAAACAAGTAAGAAGGAATTTGTAGATATCTGGTACGGAAAAGATTTTGATCTTGAGAATCATTTTAAGGCTGAAAAGAATTCCAGAAAAGTACTTTGGTATCCCAAGGAAAATCGAGTAGTGGAAACTTCACATAAGGATTACAGCCCTATTGCGGCTATTGGAAAATCTGGAATTTTTCTTCGTTCTGAAATAGACCACCAGCAGGTAGATAAGAATGACAAGACTGCAATTGAATCTGTTGAAAGCTATTTTCTTTATGATCCTAAAACTAAAGAAAACACTGCGTTTGCCAGTACATCTCAATTCTTTATAATGGATTCGCTTGCAAAGTTTCTTTTGTATAAAGATCTTGATAAATGGGTTTCTTATAATGTATCTGAACGTAGTCAAGGAAAGAAACTGGCTATTCCGTTAGATGCTATTCCTCATTACACCTCCTCTGAAGAAGTTTTATGGGTAATAGGGCATCAATTGTGGAAGCAAAACTTGAAGACTTCGCAAAAGAAAATGATTGCGACGTTCCCAGGTAATGAAATTGAAATCTTAAATGTGAAAAAGAATAAATATTTAATGGAGTATAAAATCATTAGCCAGTTCGTAAATCTTAATGAAAATATCATACTGAAGTTGAAAAGGACTGGAGGAAATACAACTTCTATAGTGGTCTGGAATAGTAAAACGACTTATGAGGTTGTTGAGAAAACTAAAGACAGGATTTTTGATTTTATTGCTAATAAGAACTCAACTAGCTTTGTGTGGCTTGCTGAAAACTACAACAAATCCCCTGAAATCCATACAGCTAGTTTTTCCAAAAAATCGAAATTGATTTATTCTTCCGCAAAAGAAGAAACTTCTACTAATCAAATTTCAATGAGGAAATTAAACTATAAGGGTATTAACGGAGAAGAACTCAGCGCTATACTTTATTTTCCACCTGGTTATTCTGAAGTTAAAATATATCCTGTTGCGGTATCAATTTATGAATTACAGCAGCAATATGCCAATAAGTTTTTAAAGCCAACATTCAAAAATTCAAGGGGGTTCAACGAAAGGATATTTTTGGAATTAGGTTATATGGTGATGCTTCCCGATATTAACCAGATAGGTTGGCAGGGTCCAGGTGTTATTGCCCTACACAATATCAATGCGGCATTGGACGAACTGGAGAAAGTAACGCAGGCTGATATGAAGAAGGTAGGACTGGTGGGTCAGTCTTTCGGCGGATATGAGACTAATTTTATTGCTACTCATTCTGACCGTTTCGCAGCTTACATTTCTGGAGCATCAATCTCTGATATTATCAATACCTCATTTGCTTTTAACTACAATTTTTTTTCAGCGGATTATTACAGATATGAGGACGGTCAATTTAAGTTAGGGAAGTTTATCGATGATAAAGGTAAATATTACAGAAACAATCCTTTGTATTATGCAGACAGGGTACACAGTCCTGTTCTTTTATGGACAGGAACGGCAGATAAGAATGTTAACCCAGAACAAACACGTTCATTTTATAACGCACTGCGTAAATACAAAAAGCCTGTCGTTGCACTTTTTTATCAAGATGAGCAGCATTCGTTAATGGGTTCAAAACAAAGAAAAGACCTTACAACTAGAATGGTGGAGTGGCTGGATTATTTTTTAAAAGATAAAAAAGGCATCCCGTGGATTGATAAACAGATGCAGGCATCTAATAAGCAACCCTAATATTTCTTAGTTGAAAATATGAAAATGTCGATGAAAAGTAACTGCCGTAGGGCAGTCCCGCTACTGCTTTGCCTTTCTCTTATTTTAAGCTGTACTAGCTTAAAAAGATTAGAAGGCAATGGCTTAGAACATACACTTAGCCTACTACAGCTTGCTGTTAACGAAAGTGATTTTGCGGTTATTATCCAAAGAATTCAGGCAATGGAATTATTTGTGGTTGATTTTAGGCCAGCAATTACAAATTTATCTGGTGGTGATCAAAATGAGTTTTGGTACACTTTCAGCTTTGATAATGAAGCTGAATTGATGAGGAACTATGTGAATTTGATTTCTAATGGTTTTGTTAGAAGAATAAGTTATCCATATCAGTAAATTTTTAGGTAAGTAATAGTTAGTTAATTTTAAAGGGGCAAAGCTGGATGGCAAGTCCCTTTATTATTTTTTGTGCAATGGACAGGAGATTTACAAGGATTATACCACACTGAACAAAAAAAGTGATGAATATTATCATAGCGTTTATATAGAAAGTGATTTTTTTTATGATTTTGATTTCAGATCGGACGAGACGATTAACCAAACCGCTTCCTTTGGTAAGGCAAAATCATCTTTAGAGTATAGGTGTCTGGTTAAGGAATTAACCGAGTACCTTAGAGCTAAGCGTAAGCCTTTTTTAAAAGAGTATGCTGACCGGTTGGTAGAGTCATTGGAAAGGGAGGCTGTATTTCCCGAGTACGCCTCTGTTGGGGAAGAAAAGTTTAAGAAAGCCAAGCTGGTCGAAGTGGTAAAGGCTTTGTATGAGGTAGCGCCCAAACTATTTACTGGTCAAAACCTGGACCAAAAGAAAATATTTGTGGGGTTGTTGGATATGTTGTTGGATGCCAATGGGGGTGAGGGAATTTTTAAAATAATAGATGGGGTGGTTGATTTGGATGGAGGGGAAAGGGAAGATCTGGCAGAGCTTTTGGAAGTTGGTGGATTGGACGGGGATGCAGATGGGATATAGCTGCACATTGCAAACAAATCCAGCATATAAAGTGTTAATAAAATACAGATGAGAAAGATAATTTTAGCCTTATTGATCTTAACTATTGCAGTAGGATGTTCCCGAAAAACTAGTTTTCCTTCGCTGTCCAAACGCCTATATGCAAAAAATGGTGGAGCAAACGATAGGTCTATTTTTAAGCTAAGTAAAGGGAAGTATGAGGCGAGAAGAAAATTTTATCGAGCACATGCAGGATCATTTTTGAAAGGGGAGATAGACACTTTATTCATAATGGAAGCCTACTACATGGAAGAGGGGCTTTTTCACGGCACTATCTGGACGAAAAGTGATACGGGTAGCTACAGATACTCTAGGAATAAGCTTGAAGCTAAAAAAGAAACCTTTTTTACCGATTATCAACTAAAGCTAGTGGGTAAATGGGATACGGTACAAATAAGGAAGGAGGATAATGCTACAACTCGTGTTTTTGATGGTGCTATTTCCGCTAATGCTTTTAGATGTTATATTAGGGATGGTATATGGGTTTTTGATCAGCTCTATTTTGTTTATCTTGATGGTCCAAGGTGAAATAAACTCGGATCAGCAGTAGCAAAATTTTGTCGGGAGATTGCCTAGCTTGTACCTTAAATTGCTGTGGTCAGTTGCGCATTATTTGTGTTTAGCTAATGCCTTCCTTAAATGCGGGCCGTAAACATGAGCAGTTTGAAATAGCTGTTGTCAATATCGTAGTATTAAGAAAAAATGGATACAAAAATTTGGTTGGCGATAGTAAAAGTTAGCCCACTTAAAGGCAACGAATTCTTAGCTTCTGTAAAGGCATATGTTAACGTTGCATGCATTGCAGCCGATGAAGAGCAATTCGTAGGCAAACTTCATTCATACTTTAAACTGCACAAGTTTGAAATACACGAGATTGATGATGTACTAACTGAAAGTTCATTTGGTTTTGCCTATGAAAGAACAGAGGAAAGGATAAACTTGATCAATGAAATCAATGAAGGGTATGAATTTGCTTGGGGTACTCTCCACGTATTTGAAGGTGAAGATGACGATAGACGTTTATTAGGTTTAAAGATTTAACAAGTAGAATAAATATGGCCAGGCCTCATGCGTGGGTGAGCAGGACCGAAAAAATCGGGCAACCTGTTGATGTTCGTATTAAAGCCTAAAAAGCCTTGTGATTTTGAAGTTAGCATCGATAAGGAAGTGGAAATTTATATCGCTTAGATTGACAAGGGGAAGGCATTGATGCCACATGTTTACAAATCAAAAACAAATCCACTATTTTTAAGGCAAACAGCACGGATCTATCTACTTATAAAAGTCAGAAGCAACAGGGATGAATTTATCTTATACACATTGTGGCGTTTTGACATCAAAGCTAGCTATTAATTGATGGATACAACCCGCTCGCTAAAATATAATTTGAGATCTTTTTGGTTAGCAATTGTCGCACGTTATATGCACTTCATCGGTCTTCATACACTCGTCCTGCCACTCCGACGACATAGAGTGCAAACTCTATTAAAAACCCTCTAATTATCATGATTAGAGGGTTTTTTCGTTTCATCCATATCAAGAGAGGGTAACTTTATTCAAGGAAAAAGAACCCTATTTAACACCCTGTTATTTCTTCCTATACTTGTCGGTCGAATTGAATTAAGACATTGTTTTTCAACTGTTTACATTCATTTTAACACCTTTTAGTCCCTTTTGAACCGCACGGAAAAAAAAGGGTAAAAAAGGGTAAGCAAAAAAAAGGGAGAAAATCATGAAAACGCAGCACACCTTTAGTCTAACATTCTTTCTGAAAAAAGACAAACAAACCAACGGCAACGCACCCCTGTTCGCCAAAATCACCATCAACAGCACACCCGCCAGGCTATCAGTCAAAAGACGCCTAGCCATCAGCGACTGGAAACAGAAAGAACAAAAAATCACCAGCCACACCGAATACAACAACGGTGTAAGAGAAAAGATCAGAACCCTCACCGCAGAGATCAACCAAGCCTACGACGAATTGCGCTACAGCAAACAAGAGCTCACCGCCGAGGCCATGAAAGCCAAAGTCGAAGGAATCGACGAGCAATAGCACAGCCTAAAAGACCTGCTGAACTACCACAACAAAGAACTCGGCAAGCTGCTCAAAGGCACCATCAAGAACTATTACACCACCGAACGCTTCCTGATTGAATTCCTAACAGGCAAGCGCAAAAAGAAAGACATCTTGCTCTCCCAATTAGATTACAAGTTCATCACCGATTTTAGCGTGTTCCTTCGCCTACGTACCCCCGACAAGGGGCAGGGGCCTTGCTCCAACAATACGGTCATGAAGCACATGGAGCGCCTGAAAAAGCTGATCGGTATCGCCCTTCTGAACAAGTGGATGCCGGAAGCCCACTTTACCGGTTTTAAAAGGCACATGGTCAAAAAGAATAGGGAAAGCCTTGATGAGAATGAATTGGAGCGGTTCAGGGATGCGGTACTCTTTACGCCCGGCCATGTGATCGTGCAGGATATGTTTCTTTTCAGTTGTTATACGGGCCAAGGGTACGCGTAGGTCTGCCGTTTTAATCTCAGCCACATGTCTAGGGATAAAGAAGGAAATAGGTGGCTGGAGATGACCCGTAAGAAAACGTTCAGCACCACCGAGAAGAAATTTCAAGTACTGCTGTTGCCAGAGGCTTTGGAACTGATTGAAAAGTATCACAACCATCCCGTTTCCTTGCAAAGGGGTGTTGTGTTTCCTTTTTATTCTAACCAGGTCACTAATCGGTATATCAAGTTGATTGCTAAAGTAGCTAAGATCGGGAAGAAGTTGAGCTTTCATACGGCAAGGCATATATTTGCGACGACCATGACGTTGGAAAATGGAATTTCCAATGAGAGCGTGGCACACATGCTGGGGCATGCGAGTATTCGGACGACGCAGATTTATGCGAAGGTTAGGATGAAAAGGTGGCGAATGAGATGTTGGCTTTGCAAACTAAAATGCGTCCAGCAATTAAGCTGGTGGGGTAGTGTTTAAAGTACAATTGAAACAGTTTCCATTGTATTTAGGAACTCTCTACATCTCGAAACAAGTTCTTTTTGATGGTTGTAGGTACTTCTTTTCATGCGAACAGCTTGGTAGCTTATCTCAGCGTTTAAACTGATTATTTTACTAAGGATGTCATCCAGATTATAAAACTCATGTTTCAAAGCCTCGAGATGAGGTCGCTCATCTAGCGCACGTTCCCAAGAATTTGTAAATTCTCTTGCTATTGTGTGAAACTCACTATCTTCAATGAACACGTCGTCATCTTGATTAGTAGTATTAGCGTAGGATAAGAATCTCTTAACTATATTAGTAATCCTATTAAGGTTGTTAAAAACATTATTATTCAATACTTTAATATCTTGCTCGACCACCTTGCTCTCGACTTCTGTAACTACTTCTTCAAGAGCACCATGTATTTCTAAGAAATCGGCAAAATTCAGGCATGCAAAATGTTTTCCAGTTTCTCTAAAAAATTCATCTACCAATTCAAATCGTGTCGAAATTGATTTTTTATTACCTTTTAACATCCAATCATTTTTCTCATCGTTTGTGACAAAAACAATATCCTTTCCATTAGATTTTGATAATGAAAGTATACTCTTCCAAATTAGATAGTCACCAATTGCGTTTTCAGGTTTTGCTTGATCTTTATTTCCTGGGGGAATGCCTTTTTCCATTCGAAGAATGAAATCTGCTATTAATTCAGCTTCAGATTCATTATTGTCGACAATGTTAGTATTAGTAAAAATATTGGAATAGAGGCTTGTAACAGGGTCAAACCAGTTCCATCCATTAATTCCTTTCTGTAAATCTTGCAGAGTTTTTTTATATTTTGAAACCGAACCTGCAATTTCTTTTTTACACTCCAATAAAGTTTGATAATCCGCCATATCACTTAATATTGGATAGTTAAAGTCTTTGATGGACGGAAGCTGAGATAATGCTTTGTCAATCTCGGTGTATAACTCGCTAATCTTTAAAGAGCGATTTTTTGCAAATTCTCGTAATGTATGTGAGGCAACATATATACTATTTGATGCAAGCAATGTTTCAAATATTCTCTTTATTTCTGCTAATCCCTTTGCCCCCACTAAATATGGTACTAAAAGGGAATTTGTATCCAGAACAAATAAAGCTGATTTGCAAAAGACAGGCATTTCAATTTGTTCGCCTTTTAAGATAGTTGAGAAATCTGGATAGAGCTCTTTATATAAAAAGTAACCCGTAGTATCTATTGCTGTTTTCTTTTCTGACATTTGAGGAGCATTAAAAAGCTTAACAATAATATTAATAATATTTGATTTTAGTTAATCTTATAACATTAGAATTAAGATTGAATTATATTTACAATTTTTAATCTGTTTGATATTTATTTTTTAACATTTGCATTGCTAAAAAGTCAAGTGGGTTTTCACCATCCGCTTGTGCCATATCTAAAGCCTCTGGCGTAACGCTTTGATTAGGCCAAATCATATGAAAATTAGTTAAGTTAACAAATCGAGAGTTTTGAATTTCTTTTACGAATTTATCTTGTTTCTGACTTTGGCTATTATACATGAATGCTAGGGAACTAGCCAAGATATCTGAAATTTGAATACCTGGATGAGTTGCAGAAGAAACCAATGACAATTTTTCAATTTGAGTGGGATAAATCATTTTTCTCGAATCATATCCAATATCTTGTTTCTCAATATTTAAATTCGCTGTAAATTCGATATGTTCCCTATAAAAATCAATTTGCTTAGAGTTATCTTGAAATATTCTTAATTTATTACCGGTGCGTTTGTGCCAAAGATCGCAGAGATTGTAAAAACCCGCTAGTGTTACATCTAAAGTAAATTTGTCAATATGGCTTAAAATTTCTTGAATCTGTTCTCTACTTTCAATCACAGGCTTTAATAAAGCTCTTTCATTAGTTTTTGGAGAATCATAGAGCTCTTTAGCGCTTTGGTAAAATTGTTCTATTTCGTCCTCTCCTTTTTTTCGAACCATCGAAATAAACAGATTTAGAAATCTTCTGAATATGGATAAATCCCAAATCCCACCTTCTCCAAAATGGTAAATATAGTTTAGGATGATGATGTTTTTTCCGCCCTTATATAGGTCAATTCCTCTATCGTAATATACGGGTTCTATTAGTCGGTCAACAATATGACCAGTAGCTACATAAGCTTTGTCTGCTGTAAAGCCTTGTACATGATCCTCCGTTATAAGTGGGTGATTTAATAATTGAATAATTTGGGACCGACCTGGAGAACTATTTTTTAGTTTGACAAAGTGTAATTCTTCTTTTCTCTCAAATAATGATAGTAATTCCTCAATTTCGTTCTCCAAAAAATTATTGGATGCCAAAATAAATACTTTTTGATCATTGTTTAAAAGATCTTGGCCAGTATTTCCAGCCTCATCAATGTAAATAGTTTCAATTTGATTGCTCATGATGGGAGTAAATCTCAAATCTAACATTTATTACTGCCAATATTGTTAATAAAAAATTGGGGTACTACCCAATACTACCTCAAATACCAGTTCCGACCACGCCAGATTTGCTTCCACAAAAAGCAATTATCATGGCAACTTTAGAATTCATCACCAAAGCAGATCTAGAACAATTCAAGCAAGAACTCTTTGCCGAACTCCTTTTTTAGTTTTTTATAATTATATCACTCTAGACACTCCACTCCATATCTACGAATGACCATTCGTTTTTTTCAGAACATCGTTCCAAAGCGCAATGAAATTGACGGTATATCGGTATTGCATAAATTCATCAAATTGGCTTTTATAGTAAACTTCCACTTTGATTGAGGCTTCATTCTGGCGCATAATCAGTCCAGGGTTCTGTCGTAGTTTTTCTTCTGCTTTCTCAATAAGAAGCTGTTCTGGATGATTCATGTAATGGTTTTTTGTTTATTAAAGGTTGTAATTTTTGAGGCCATTTTCGTAGTTGATTTAGATGGTGGCCTAGATTATGGATTTTAAAGAAATTCCCTTAGTTTTAGATGAATTAACCTTACTCAATATGCCAACTATACGTAAAATAAAAACAGTTGCAAAATCTTCCGTAAAACTGGCAAGGACAAAACAGGCTGAAATGAAGCCTGATAACTCAAAAACTTCTAATGAAAAAGGAATATTCCAATTTCTAAAAGAGTCGCCTTTGACCAGTGGAGATGGGCTCAGTTTTGGACACAAGGAGATTGTTGCCACCCTTTCGCAGATCATCACTACGCAGCAGCATAACCTGACCATCGGCCTTTTTGGAGGTTGGGGTTCAGGTAAAAGTTCGATTGTTGAGAGTTTGAAAACTTCGCTGAAGGAACAGAAAGTGCCGCTGGTTGTTTTTGATGTATGGAAGCATGAGGGCGATGCACTCAGGAGGACGTTTTTGAACGAGCTGGTTGAGAAGTTGGATTCCGAATTTGGAAAGGAATACTTCAAACCGAAATACCGGAGCAGTCAACGGTTACGCTACAGCATGAACAGTGCACAAGAGGTATTTGCGATTAAATGGCCGAGGTTTTTCCTTCACCTTTTTGTGATGTTATGTCTGGGAGTAGTGCTGTTGAGTATTTTAGCGATCATTAACTGGTTACTGTCTTTCCTTGGAGCAGACTTTTTTTCAGATTTGACCGCAGAGCAGATTGGTGTTGCCTCTGGTGCAGCACTATCGGCTACAGTACTTTACAAGTATGCGGATTATTTTATCAAGGCGGAAAAAACCGAATTCAAAGAGGAGCGTTTTCAGGATCCCCAAGAATTCGAATTGGAATTTGCAAAGATCATAGAAAACCTGTCGGATAAGACCAATAAGATTGTAGTGACCTTTGATAATCTGGACCGTGTGTCAGGTGATAATGCGTTAAAGGTGATTTCAACCATCAAGACTTTTTTGGATTATAATTGTAAAGCAGGAGATCTTCATAAAACGGTGTATTTCCTTATCCCCTGTGACGTAAACAGCATGAAAAAACACATCGCCTTTACCGATAATTCAAGCGATGAGCAGGATAAACTTGAAGCCAAGGAAATGTACTGGGAGGAATTCCTTCGCAAATTCTTCAATACCAGCATTTGGATCCCCGAGTTCTATCCGACGGACTTGGAGCGTTTTGCGGTAGACCGATTGAAAGAGGTGAATGTTGGCTCATTCAACAATGATCAGCTGTCTTGGATGATCATCAAGGTATTTAATAAAAATCCAAGGCAGATCATACAGTTTATCAATATCTTGTTGTCAAATTATCTGATGTTAAAGCAATTTTGTGAGAGCAATGAATTTCACGATACTGCGTTCTACCGCAATAACGTACCACAACTGGCCAAGTTTCTTTTGATCAAGCAAAAACATGCCTCGGTCCTTGATAGCTATTTGAAAAATTGTATCTATGACCTTAATGATCCGGGAATGCTCGAGAGTATCAACGATTTACATTTCAAAGTATTACTGAAACAGACCGATGATATTGCCATACCCTCATTGGAGCCGTTTTTTACATACAGACTTTCTAAAGACGAGCAGGAAAATCAGCCAATCGTACAATATATTAAAGCGGTGATGAACAAGGAAAAGACGGATGAATTGGCTGAGAAAATAGATTTTGGTACAGCTTCAATCGCTTTTAGTGGTATTGTTCGACAGCAGTTGCGCGTGGTTAGGAATGTCTTGATTAAAACTGAACTTGTCGAAAAGGTCTTGGAATTGATAATTTCCGCTAAGCTCAACCCTGATAATAATCTGTCCCGTGAATTGACCCATTTTTTTAACAGTCCGGTCGATGATAAGATATTCCGTATCATCCCGCCTACCAAAGTAAGAGCTGGTGTATTTGACGCAGGAGCAGGCGTAACCCCTTCACAGAGAAAAACAATAGTAGACAAATATTTGACTACCCTAGGTCTTCCGGAGGATACCCCTGAGCGGCTCAAGGATGTGGTATTTAATCGGCATTTTCAACATATGTTTGAGTTTATTGGTTGTTACGACCATACATTTGACCCAGCTCAGATGAGTTTGGTTCATGGTGCTTTAGAAAAGTATTATGAGCATGAATCTGTACTGGACTATTTTTTTACAACCAAAGCCCAACAAGATAAGTTCATTACCGAGAGTTTCATAAAGAATGTTATTTCAGGTTTCAATCCACTGAATTCATTATCTGGAGCATACAGGATATTTCTGTTATTAAATTCCTTATGGCCACGTGAGGAGTATTTGGTTGTGATAACAGATTTATTGGCTACAAATTTTTCATTGATTTTTTTACCTGACAATATTGAGAAGAACGCTGAGAAGTTAAGAGGCTACGGAGATTTAATCAATGTTCATCTATCTCGCAGGTCGGATGTCGGCGGTGGTGAACTAGATCCCCAGCTCGAAAGTTTGTTAACGAGTTGTATCGACTTTTTAAAAGGATTGACATTTTCAGAGCAATTGGAATATTTTCCACTGGTGATGACCCTTACTAGGTTCGAACACTCAAAAGATGGGGCGATCTCAATCATCAACACTATTTTAGTTGAGGGAGATGTAGCCGCAATATTATTTATCCTAGATGAAAAATATCAGTTGGCACATCAACCTTATGCTAGCGAGTTCCAAGAGCAATTGCTTGCGGTCATGATTAAATATGATGACCTGTTTAATTCGGCGGATAAACTTCCTATAAACGCGATTGCAATGCTGGTTGTAAAATATATGGAAAACGGTCAGTTTGAGCTGGCAAAATCGCTTATCATCACTTACCGAGATCAATGGGATAGTGGGATAAAACAACCTATGCTCGAAGAAATGGTTGCCTTGTTTTCTTTCACCCCTAGGCCTGGTATAGTGCCTGATAATTTTTCTCAGTACATACAGCTCATTTTGTTTGCATCGGATAATGATCCGGGGGTTTTGGCTGTAGCTGGACTATGGTATCAGCTTGGCGAAATGCTCACTGAATCAACTCCCGAAGATCGGCAGCGGCTTGTTCTGGATACGATCAAGGGTAATCTTGCTCTGATTCTTCCTGGCGAAATTGAAATGCTTATCCATAAATTAATGCAAGCGTTACTTACCCACCGGTATAATAATGATTATGTGTTTAACGAAGGCCTTGTTAGCTTATTCGAGGCACAACCCACCAGCGGTTATTTGATGGAATATATGAGTTTCATCTTTCAGCAGTTAATCAGCCAATCGGTGACAACAAACGTGTTTGTGATTTGTGCGAAGGCAATTTCTGAAATGGAATACGATATCCAACTCTTTTTACCAGATATAAACAGTTACCTCGACCGTGCTACGGGGATGAGTGAGGAACAGTTAGCTAACGCCTACATCGTCTTAAAGGCAGTTTACGAACGCAGTAGGGGGAATAACCATCAGCCTTTCAAAGAGGTACGCACTAGGATTAAACAATTGGGCCAAGTGTAAGATTTAGCTAAACTTATATATGTATCCCGAAACTAATTATAATTTCATCTATTTATACTGACTAATATGACTAAGGCAAGTACATTTATCGCTGAGGAATTGGAGTATGTATCAGAACTTCCAAGCCTTCACAAATATATTGGGATTGAAAAGGGTATGTTGTTTTTGGAAAACTGTAGTTTACACTTACATTGAGGAAAATAGCTGTCGAATTTGTATATACAATCGTTAATATTATTCCAAAAACAGTTAGAATCAATGCCTCTTTTGTTTCAGAAAATCTTAACCATTCGATGTTATGTTGAAGTATTTCCCAATATCTAGCGCTTTGCTCATCTACCTGTACGGTAGTTGGCGGATTTTGTGAATTTGTTTGGGTGGTCGTACTCATGAGGCGTTTTTTAATTTGATTAATAATACGGTCTACCGCATCAAGCCTAAAATACTGAAAATTATTAGGCAATTGGAAATTTTGATAAACTTGATACCAGTATCAGGAGTTTTTAGTAGTTAAGTCAAGGTTAAGTAATATATTATAGTTAATCTTAAAAATTAGCTGCTATAAATTTTGGCTTGAATAAGTTATCTTGGGACAAATAAATAATTATATATGATGGATACACTATCCCAATTCCTCATCAATCTCAAACAGGATAAAATAATTGCTATTGGTTTCAATATAGCTTGTACATTCTGTCCATGTTTTTTAACATTGTTTTTCTTTGATAATCAGCTATTCCAAATATTAGATACCATTAAACTAGTGTTGCTTTGCTTTTCAATTGGTTTGCCATTTTTATTGTTAAGCCTTTATATGACAATTGGTGTTAGTTCAGACCTGAAACATCTTGTAACTAGTTTCCTTGAAATGAACGCCTTCGATAGATTTAAGGTTACGCATGATAAAATTGACATGATTACGAAAGACCTATCTACGAGATTTGTGGCTGGTTTGGTAGGTTCGATCTCCTGGCTAATTACTGGATTGATTACAGCAATTTCAAGCTTATTTGTTCACTTTGAACAAATAACAACTTACGGCTATTTGATTTCATTAATTTACATTGTAGTACTAATTACAATATCTTGGATAGGGAGTTTTATTTTTAAAACACTTGCAGAAGCCTTAGATAAAAAAAATGATAAAGATTACGCTAAAGACGAGAGTGCTGAGACCGATTCTTCAGGAGCGATAACCTAGTCTTCTTTATAGTCATATTCTTGAATTACTTGTTTTTAAACAGAATCTTAAGAGCTGGCTCAAGTTCCAACGTTAAGAACAGATAAGAGATCAGCTTAATGGCATTAGTTTTCGTGCCAAAATCATTACTTGAACCGTGTAAGATAGCATGCCTGTTTAAAATATCTGAATTTCCTTTGTCATGCCTATAATAAGCATAATATTTATTACTAAAGTGTAAAAAAGAGCTCAAAGCCATACCAACAAACCCTAATCCATGCTCGTGTTGATTGGACATGGATTTGTATTCATCCATAGTGATTTCACCTCGTCGTTCCAGTTCACTCAACTTTCGAATCGCTGCCCCTGGCTTAAGATTGTCAATTTCTTGACTATCAAAGCCAGCGGCTTTAAACATTGCGTTCACTGATACTAAGTCTTTTCCAAAATCTTTCGTGTCAAAATATCTTCGGATTAAATAATCCAATATTGGGTATAGGGTTGTAATACAAGAATAATAATTCCCTTTATTAAAATTATAAAAAACCTCTCTTAAGATTGGCTTTTTCTCTATCAGGATAGGGTTTTCGAGTATTCGCTTGTAGAGATATTTGTAGTTTGTGACAAATAGTTCTGTGTTAAAGGTGCCGATATTTTTAATTCCAAAAAACTGACAAATTAACGGGACAATCTGATAATCGTAATATTCCAGCTTTTTGCGTTTATTATATCTTAATAACCACATAATTCTAGTCAATAGATTTCTCGGCATGTCGAAGTCTTCACCTTTTTCTAAACGTAGTGCTCCAACCAAATCAAAATATTTCAAGTCATTCATGCCCAATTTTGTGAACATGAATTCGTTAAGATAACCGATCTGTATATTGTTTGGATTGACATATAAAGGTAGCGGCCAATTGTGCCGGTCATACATCCAACAGGCATATCGCATTACATCAATCGTTCTATGACGTAGGTAAAGCGTTAGACTTTCCTCGATGCTTTTTGGAAAGTGATTAGTATGTTGCGCCGGTTTTTTGGGTATCGTCTTTCTGAGCTTTTCAAGATTGGCTTTGAGCTTTTTTGAATCCATTTAGAACATGTTTTTTATAAATATAACTGTTAATGGATTCTTGATCTCAATTATTTTTGAGTTGTTGAACGCTGAGTGTGATAAGCAGTAGGTAAAGGTGGTGAAGGAGGGGGTGAAGAAGCAGAGGTCGAGACCGAAGAAAGGAGAGGGATAGAGCAGAGTGTTAGTTGTTAGTTCTCAGTTGTGCTGGTTTTTTGATAGCTAACGAAGTTTTAGTTTTATTTACAAAAATTGGGTTCAAAAAAATACCAACAACCGAACACCTTAATTATTTCATCTAGAGGTTTAGTGTCATTTTGAGGGTTTTAAGTGCATGTTATGGTCGTAAGGGTTAACAATCCAGATGTGAACGTTGGTAGGTTTTTAGATCATGAGATGGTCAAAATCATTTTCACTATGCTGTGTTTTATAGTTTTATTTGGCTTCATCTTGGTGATAGGTTGGTTCCATCAGGCTTTCTTTCTTTCAGGAAACATGCGAAATCAATCGATTTTTTTAACGAACGTAAAAGCTTGAGAATACGGGGATGAAGTTATATTATATTCGTTACTTTAGTTAAAGAATTTTCTGATTTTTTTGCAAGTACTGATAAGGTTTTAAAAAAATTCAAATAGTTTAAAATATCATTTAATGGACTTCCGATATAATGCGTAACGTTTTTCTGGTTTTTCGAAAACTTTTACTATTCTATTGATATCCTCTTTTGTGTAGAACTTCGTAATATGCTTATCTAAGACCTAGAAAGGAGAACGCGATTATCGAAACAAGTAATATGAAAACAAAAGCAACAATTGGAAGCCAGCTGGACGATTTGTACATTCATTGCAGGAACCCTAGGCCTTTAATTTGCCAGTTAATAATGAGAATGGCTCTAGATAGATAGGCAAGCATCAAATGCGTATTTCAGACCTTAAAATTTAGTAGATTATGCATGCAATATTATATAGCCAGGCATGTTTTATGAAAAAAAGGCTTCGTTGAACTTCGCAACTCCTTTTCATTCTCTCTTCTCTTTATGCCTTAGAAACCTTTATTGGCTGATGGAACAGCCGTCATGACAACCACTTATCGTTGAAAATCTACATAATGCATTTGTAATTACTTTTTATTAATTTGATCGCATTGTCTTACACATTTAAAGATAAAAATGTTACACATGTCATGCTGTAACCATACTGACTCCCAATATTCAAAATTGGTTCATAAAACGAACAAATAGGAAATGATAGAACTGTAAGAACTATTTCGAGGAAATCGCAGTAAATTATCTTTTTACTTCATCAGATAAAGAATTAAACACTATATTACTCACAATAACTATTTGATTAACTGTCAATTTATGTAATATCTGTGTACGATCTTTTCAACAATAGGTATATAGTGGTAGAGATACCTAAAGATATAAGAAGTGAGTTTAAGGGCTATGACTTTATTGTCTCTTGGATATATCGCCATAGGGATCTAGCTGATCAAATTATAATATTTGATTTTGTAAATGTTACATTTATGGAAGCAAATTTATGTGCCCTAATGGGTGCATTATTTGAAATGCTAGAAGAGAAAAATAACAAAATACATATTATCAACATTAATAGACATGTAGAAACGATCTTGAGAAAAAATGAGTTTTTATTAAGCTTTGGGTATGACAAACTCGAAGATAACTATGACACTTCGTTAACCTATAGGAAATTTACACCAATTGATGACATTGGATTTAATAACTACATACAAAAAGAGCTATTAACCAAAAGTGGATTTCCATCACACAGTTACCTGTTGGGAAAAGAAATAGTGAGGAATATTTTTGAAATCTACGAAAATGCAAGGACGCACGGGGAATGTGAATTTATTCATACATGCGGTCAGTTCTTCCCCAAACATCCTGATAAACCGCTCCATTTTACTATAGTAGACAAAGGCATCAATATAAAACAGAATGTATCTAATTTTCATAACGAAGATTTAGATGCAGGGGATGCAATTAAATGGGCTATGATAAAAGGTAATACCACTAAAACTGGAAATACGTCAGGCGGTTTGGGCTTGAGTGTAATATTTGAGTTTATAAAATTGAACAAAGGAAAAATTCAAGTAATTTCATCGGATGGCTTTTACGAGTTTAAAAATGGAGTCGTTGAAACCCATAAACTGGGTGGTGTTTTTGACGGAACAATTGTTAACTTTAATTTTAATCTAAACGATTCTAATCATTACTTGTTAAGTAGTGAAGCCGATGAAGATGATATCATATTCTAAATAATGCGTAACTTTGAATTTAATGACCTATAATAACTATCAAACCATGGAGCATCTTGTCATAAAAGATATAATCAAATCAGAATTAGCCGTTTCTACTGAAAAAGGAAATGAGGTTTTTGAGATAATAGATTCTTATCTTCAGAAAAATGAAAAGGTAGAGTTAGACTTTGCAGGTATTAATATTATGATTACAGCGTTTCTTAATGCTGCTATAGGCAGACTTTATGGAAACAAAGCTTACACAACCGAATTTTTAAATGAACACCTTAAAGTTGAAAATGTTGAAAAGGAAGATAGAGCGTTGTTCAAGGATGTAATCCAGAGAGCTAAGGAATATTTTGCGAATAAGGAAGGATCTGAGAAAAGTTCTAACGACGCAATCTATGGAGTCGATTAGTCCTTCCGATTACAAGGTTACATTTACTGATCGTTTCTTTTTCGACACGAACATATGGTTACTGCTTTACGGCACCATTGCTCACTTTCAAGAAAAAGATCAAAAACAATACTCGAGGTTTTTTGCGAATATTCTTGAACGTGAGAATCCAATATATATCACATCACTTGTTCTTTCAGAATTTGCAAATGTTCTTCTACGAAAAGATTTTAATCAGTGGGTTTCTATAAATGGTCTTGTTAATCAGGATTTTAAGAGAGATTTCGTGGGGACTTCAGAATATACTTATTCAGTTGAAATTGTATCTGTCTTAATTAACAAAATTCTGGCATTGCCAAATATCCTGAGAATTTCAGATGATTTCACGGCAATAGACATAAGTAGCATTTTAAAACAGTTTAAAATTATTGACTACAACGATTCATACTTTTTAGAAATGGCAGAATCAAAAGAATTGGTTGTTGTTACAAATGATTCTGATTTACTAAAAATTGATTCTAATATAACTGTTATTTCACTTCAGAATTAAAGTTTAATACTTAATCAACCTTTCTTTTATAGGCTATTTATGTTTAAGTTGCGAGTATTACTCTCCGTTATTTTGATGGAAGATCCTTTTGATTAGACCACTTCTATGTATTTTTTGAAGGTAAGGACATCGTGATAATTTTCCGCATGCAATGTGATTTTTACTACTATAGTTTGACCTCTCAATCTATCGGAAAAAAACATTCTTAATGGACGATGCAATAACGCATGAGGCCACTTATGTTTAATTTCCGAAACGTCTGCAGTAATAGAATAACCATTATCGTTTTTTCTTTTTACCTGCGGATACCAGTTGTCGTAACCTGTACCATCACGGCTGTGAATTTGATCAGCAATCTCTAGGCCATCATAATTTTGGATTTCAATTAGTGCAGTCGATTTCTGCAAAGTAAAATCCCCTGTATTGTGAATAGTAAATTGAATTTTATGCCCCAGCTCTTCAAATAATTTATATTTATCCTTATCAGCAAAACTATTTTTGACCATTTGCTGCTCCAGCTTTAAGGACGCAAGTCTTTGTTCAGGGGACAGTATTTGCTGGGTTATAGAGTGTGAAGTCTTGATCGTGCTATTTTTCCGGTTCTCTAAATCTTTAATTGCGTCAGCTATTTTTTCCTGTAAACTTGCCAACTCTATTTCTGAGGGTAGCGTATAATCTACTATCGCCGCCAATTGAAGATAATCGGTATTGGTTTGCCGAAAAGTAATTGTTACTTTATCTTTGAGATCGGGCTTTTGGTTGCCTTTAGTGAAATAGATCTTATCCAGGTCATCCCGGGAAATATCTTTGATCCTACTTCCTTTTCTTATTTTAAAACAGTTTTCAGCCAAAGCGACGCCACCTGTAGGATTGGCTACAACTTTTTTTGTTGAATAGGGTTTATCGTTGGGATTTATGATAGTAAGTATGACCAACTTGCTACCTTGATAGGTATACGGGTTGTAATCAATATTTAGATCTGGTTTAATGTTGTCATGAATCATCGATTGGATATGGGATGAATCCTCGGGGTGTTGTATATCAAAGAATTCTAATTCTTCCCCAGCTTTCTTTAAACCTATGATGATAAATTTATCTCCAACGTGTTCAGAGTTCGCAAAAGCCAACACGTCCTTAATTAATTCATGTTTCTTTGATCTACCGTATTCTTCCTTTTTAAAGTCCAGGAAATCTCCTTCTTGATAGTCCTCTATTAATTCTATTATCGTTGGCATGTTCCAAATATACGTTAATCCAATTTTCTTGATCAAGTCTGTTGCAACGGAAACATGAGTGATCTAGAGACTTCAGGTTAAAACATGGTCGTTTAATTATTGGAGCAATATCTACCATAAATCTCAAAGACTGGTGCCTTACTACGGATAGAAGATAAAAGTATGGTTAAATTTTCCTCTTTTCATTTTTAAGGATAAATGTTGTGATTATTTGAAATCTTCCAAAAGATTGTAACCAATTCTTGAAATTCCAGTTAAAATCATCCAGAAAATTTCTTGAAAGGAGCACAGCTTCGGAAACTTTATTTAAAATAAATAATGTAAGAATATATCGTGCTAATTAAAAAAAATACTAACGAGATATGCAACATTAATTTAACTTATTTTAAATGGACGTATAAATGAATCAATTTACCAATTAAATATTTACTTTCTTAACTAACTTATAATAGAAAGGTTTTGGACCACGAGCTTTTCTTGCCATCTCCTTTCTTTTAGTTTTTTCTATATATACTTTGAAAGATTTTTTAAAACGATTTATGATTTCGCTCACGGAGTGGGTTTCACCAAATTTCATTTGTATTTTATTCGTAATGTGCTCAGCTAAAAACTCATCTCCAATCTTATAATTAGATAGGACATCACTTATTTGATTGTTTATCTGACTTGCATTATAGGTGGTTTCAACAGCAGGGCCTTCCTTTTTCCTATATTTTATTCTTTCCTTTGTAGTCTCTGGTAGGGAAACATAGGTGGGTAACGGGTGTTTTGGATTGCCAAATTCAAAGTATCGCATGCCGAACACTTGCGCGATCTGTTCTAAAGTATAGAGAACAACTCCCTTTTGATTTTTTAACAGACCATCGGTTACAGCCCTTTTTGTCTTTATTAAATAGGCGATATCAATAGACTCTAACTTAAACTTGCTTAAGTATCTCTCTAGAATTTTCGAGTATTCTTTTGAAAGGTCTATTTTATTCATAAATAATGTAAATTATTTTTTACTTTACAGTTTTATTTGTTATATTTGTTATCAGTTAATTATAGCGACAAATAGAGTAGGGTTATCCTTGCTTTTTACGATGTCACTCATGAAACGAAACCGTCAATTTCACATGAGCAGATCGTGAGTTCGCCAATTCTATTGGATATTTATATCTTTGATATATTATTCAATAGGGCGGATTTCGCGTAAGTCTTTTGTGAAACTCAAACTTTCAGTTTGAGAGGTTCTTGACGGTACCAGTTTCGAAAGCAGTGGAATTCGCCCTATTGGTTTTCCAAATTCGGTTTTCATTGCTTATGAGCACGCATTGTGATATAACCAAATATCTACCGATGATGAAAAAGAAAACATGTTATGATGCGATCTATACTCAACTTCAGTTGTGGTATGGCTATTCCCTTAAACTATTGATAAAGAACGTGATTTGTTCACCTTCGTAGTACTGCTAGCTACTCCAAATAAATAGGGGCTTTGGGTTGATGCTTTTGGCATTGTTTCCCTCGGTTCATATTGTTTGGATACCAGCCCTTTTGCTTTTGGCGTGGGTGTATTACTATGGTTTTTCGCAATCCCAAGGTAGTTATTCTTTTCTGTTTTAGCAATACGTTTTGGCGTAACCGTTCATTTTTGGGTGGTAGGGGCTGGTTTTTGTCTGATTTTTTGTGATTTTGCTGTTGGTTTTTTTTGTTCTTGTTTCTTTTTTTATCTGATTTGATCAGTTTTTTAATTTTTGATGATGTGTGGGTTTTTGGTTTTTGTGTTTGATCGGCTGTATGCCTTGAAGCCTAAGGGGCCGGTTTAGTGGTATTGGGCCCTGCTACCTTCGTATAGATAATTTTAGGTTAAATAGTTGATAGTTTTGAAGGGGCAGGGTTTTTTATGTTTTTTTGGCCCTTGGTTTTTGACCGGAACCGGTTTCTTTTTTGGGCTTTTTATTTTTCAATCTAGACTAACAAACAAAACAATGATGTTAAAAAAATTAACGATTTATATCGTATTGGCTGTGCTTTGCCTTGTTTTTGAGGCAATGGGGCAGGATAAGAAGGTGATGGATGTGGGTGCAAAGGGATTGCAGGTGGGGGATAAGTTGCCCGATGTTTTGCTTTCGGGTTTGCATAATTATAAGGATAAGGGTGGGAAGGTGGTTTCCTCGGCCCGGTTGTCTGATTTTAAGGGGAAGCTGTTGATCCTGGATTTCTGGGCAACCTGGTGTGCGCCCTGTGTGGCGATGATCCCAAGGATGGATAGCCTTCAACGTGTGTTTGGGGACAAGGTGCAGTTTCTGTCGGTGACCTATCAAAGTGCGGGGGAGGTATTGCCGTTTTTGCAGAAACTGGAAAAACAGCAGGGGGGCAAGTTGGGTGTAGTGCCGGTTTTGCCGGGAGATGAAACCTTGCGCATGTTGTTTCCCCATGTCTACCTCCCACATTATGTATGGATAGACTCTCAAGGAGTAGTCAAGGCCATTACCGGAGCGGAAACCGTCAGTGCATCGGGAATTAAAAGTGTGCTGAATGGGGGCGAGATTGCTGCGCAGAAAAAGGATCTCAGACTTGCCTATGACGAGGGGCAAGCTTTATTGGTCAATGGTAACGGGGGTGATGGCTCAGGCCTAAGATACCACTCTGTATTCACTGGGTATATTGAGGGTTTGGGCTCAAAGAATAAGGTATTACCGGCGGTGAGTGGAGTGGAGACTGGTTTTTCCAGGATAACGGTGAAGAACCTGAGCATGGAAATGCTCTACGGGATTGCCTATGGAAAGGGCCAAGATTTTTACCTTAAAAATAGGATCATCTTAGAAAATGGAACCAGTTTGAAGGATCCGAACTGGAAAGCAACCAATAGGTGGTGTTATGAGCTCATTCTGCCAGAAGAATTACAATCTAGGGGATATGAACTGATGCGGGAAGACCTGGATCGTTTTTTCAGTGGCTACAGGGTAGCGCTTGCCAAGAGGGAAGTGGAGTGTTATGGGTTGGAGGTGGTGGAGGCTGGCAAGCTTCCAGGGACAAGGGGAGGTAAGTCTGCAATTGATCATGGGCCATCTGGAATAACGATGGAAAATGCGGAGCTGGGTTCGCTGGTGAAATGCCTTCAGTTGTTCTATTATGTTGCTGGCAAACCCATAGTTGACCTGACTGGTCTTGCTGGCCGAACTGATCTTGTGATCGATGCAGATCCCACTGATGTGGGGGCCATGAACGAGCAGCTGGCAAGGTATGGCTTGAAGATCAGTCTGGCCAAGCGCTGGATAGATATGATCGTAATCGCCAAAGTAAAAGGTAGCAACAAGGAGGCAAGGGAATGAGGACGATAAGAAAGATATTGGTTATGATTGTCGTATTGTTGCTGCTCAGCAGGGTCTGTCCGGCCCAGCAGAAAATGCAGCTCAGGGGAAAAATAGTTGATCCCCAAGGCCAAGCGCTCGCTGGGGCCACTATTATGCTCGCTAACGGGGTGAAGATATTTTCGGCCCCTGACGGCACTTTTGTGGTTGAGCTTGGAGTAGAGAAAACCGAACTCACTGTTTCCCACCTGGGTATGCAGACAAAAGTAATAACAACCAGCTGGAAAGCGCAGCTCGAGCCGCTACTGATTGTGATGGAAAGTAAACCGGACCTGCTCCAAGAGGTGGAACTGGCAACGGGCTACCAGAAATTGTCCAAAGGAAAATCAACGGGCTCTTATGAGCTGATCGATAATGCGCTTCTTAACAGAAGCGTGGGGGTAAATGTGATCGAACGTTTGAGAGATGTAGTTCCGGGATTGATCTTTAATACCGATCCTGCTGCGCAAAGTTCGGGGAACTCCATTAGTATACGTGGACAGCATACGATTTTTGCGAGTGCCAAGCCCCTAGTTGTACTGGACAATTTCCCGTTCGAGGGAGATATCTCGAATATCAACCCTAACGATGTGGAAAGCATTACGGTGTTAAAAGATGCTGCCGCTGCCTCTATCTGGGGTGCTAGGGCTGGTAATGGGGTGATCGTGATCACGACCAAAAAAGGCAGGTTCAATTCACCGCTAAACGTGTTTGTCAATGTAAATACTAGTCTTAGCGCCAATCCAGACCTTTATTACCAGCCCAAGATCAATACGGCAGAAGTGATAGGGATTGAAAGACAGCTATTTGCTAATGGCTTTTATACCAACAAAGAGAACTCGCTATTCAACGCTCCGCTCTCTCCAGTAGTTGAACTGTTGATTGCTGCACGTAAAGGACAGCTTAATGCTACTGAACTTGAGGGCAGACTCTCGGAATTTGCCCGCGTAGATAACCGCAAGGATATCCAAAAATACCTGTACCAGAACGGGCTAAACCAGCAGTATGCTCTTGGGGTGAATGGTGGGGGTGATCAACATCATTTTCAGCTTTCGGCGGGCTATGATCATAATAGGGCCAGTACGGCGGGGAACAGTTATACCCGGGCTACTGTCAAGTTCGATCAGCAACTGAGGTTTTTCAAGGATCGTCTGGAACTGCATGCTGGATTACTATATACTGCTACCGATGCGGCCAATAACAATCCAGGTACTGCAGGACTGGCGATCGAGGATGTTGCTTATCCCTATCTAGCTATAACCGATCAAAACGGGCAAGCGGTACCGATATCCAATTACAGGTCCTCCTTTTTGACCGAACGTGAAGGTATGGGTTTTCTGGATTGGCGCTACCGGATACTCGATGAGCTTGCCCTGGCCAACAATCGTACAAAAGGTACAGGCCTTTTATTGAATACAGGCTTGAAATTTAAGTTGGGTGCTGCGTGGAACCTGGAAATGAATTACCAGTACGGTTCATCGAGTTCAGAAAGAAATGATAATAAGGCTTTGGCAAGCTATTATGTCAGGGACCAGATCAATAGGTTCACCCAGTTAGCCTTAGATGGTTCGATGGTATTGCCCATCCCAAAAGGGGATATACTTGATTACGGTTTAAATACCATGAATAACAATAACCTGAGGGCACAGCTGAACCTGGATAAGCGTTGGGCAGCCCATCAGCTGATAGGCATTGCAGGATGGGAGGCCAGAAGCCAATCAAACCTGAACCGTTTTGGCAGATTTTATGGCTACGACCAGGAGCATATTACCCATAAGCTGGTTGATTATCTGCGTATAGATTTTCCATTGTCCTATTATCCGGGGGTTGCCAGTGGCATTGCCAACTTTGATGGTCAGCGCAAGCTAGTAGATCATAACCTGTCCTATTATAGCAATCTATCCTACAACTATGCAGGCAGGTATACCTTTAGCGCAAGTGCAAGGCTGGACCAAAGCAACCTTTTTGGGGTACAAGCCAATCAGAAGGGCGTTCCCTTGTATGCCCTTGGAGCGGCCTGGAACTTGGATAGTGAATCTTTCTATAAGGTTCCTTGGTTATCAGAGTTAAGGTTGAGGGCAAGTTTTGGCTATAATGGGAATGTAGACAAAAGCTTGTCGGCTTATACCACGGCCAACTACATCACGGGCGCCCAGGGAACCAACCTCAATTATGCACTGGTGGTCAATCCGCCAAATCCCGACCTGAGATGGGAAAGGGTGCAGATCATCAACCTCGGGCTAGATTTTGCGGTAATTGGCAACAATCTCACCGGAAGTGTTGAGGTTTATCGTAAAAGGGGCTTTGATATTATTGGCCAGGCGCCTTATGCTCCCGCCTCAGGTATAAGTACCTTTAAGGGCAATACGGCAAATACCACGGGAAATGGGGTAGATGTTACGCTCAATGGCCTCCTAGCAAAAGGCAAGGTGAAGTGGAATACCACTGGGATATTCAGTTACGGTTATGATAGGGTGAGCAGGTATCAGCTGAAGCCAACTGTGGCAATTTCCCAAGTTCCTGTAGAAGGTAACTCCCTTTATGCAGTCTATGCTTACCAATGGGCTGGTCTAGATCCGCAGACTGGCGATCCGCAGGGCTACCTCAATGGGGAATTGAGCAAGGATTATACGAGGATTATTGCGGCAGCCACCCCATCGCAGGTGAAAAACATGGGCTCCTTCAGACCGACTTATTTTGGCGCCATCAGAAATACTTTGAACTATGGTAATTTCAACCTCTCAGCCAATATCAGCTACAGGTTGGGCTATGTTTTCAGGCGAAATTCGATAAGCTATGTGAATACCCTTACTGGATTGAATGACCTCGGACTTTCAAGTGGACATGGAGATTACATTTTGCGCTGGCAAAAGCCAGGGGATGAAAATCATACGATTGTGCCCTCGGCAAGTGCAGCTGCCAGCGCCAACCGCGATCAGTTCTACAGGTTTTCAGAAGTGCTGGTGGAACCTGGAGATCATGTTAGGCTCCAAGATATCAATATCTCCTTCGGCCTAGATCCAAAAGGAAAACTGCAATCCCATATCAAGCGGATCAATTTTTATGTATACCTGTCCAATCTGGGTATACTCTGGCGAAAAACCAAAAGTGGTCTTGATCCAGATTATTACACCTCGGCCTATGTGCCCTTGCGAACCATAGCGGCGGGAATAAAGATGGACCTAAAATAACTAGCGATGAAAAAAAACGATAACCTCAATTTAAAGGGCATGCTCTTTTTACTAATAGCGAGCCTATTTGTTTCCTGCAAAAAGGATTTTCTGTCCGAGCAGCCCGATAAATCGCTTTTTGTGCCCACCAGCCTAAGTGATTTTCAAAGTTTGCTGGATAACAATTCGATCATGAACAAAACAACCTATCTGGCTTTTGCCGGTACCGATGAGGTTTCGGTAAGTGATGCTGGGCTCCAAGGGGCCGCAGTGTCTGTCAGGAATGCATATTTGTGGGCAGATGATGTCTATCAGGGCGCAGTCCAATTGGATTGGCGTGGGCTGTATCAACAGGTATTCTATACCAATATCGTTATGGATGGGCTCAAGGCTTTACCACAGCAGCAGGATGCAGTCTTTAAGAATGTGAAGGGGAGTGCATTATTTTACCGAAGTTTTGCCTACTTTCAATTGCTGCAAACCTATAGCCTGGCATATGAGCAATCCACAGCCGAAAGCAGATTGGGTATCCCCATTCTTTTGGTTTCCGATGTCAATCAAAAATACCAGCGCAGTTCCCTGAAAAAAAGTTACCAGCAGGTCATTGAAGATCTTGAAACAGCAAGTGGGTTATTACCTGAAAATGCTAGTAATGTCTATCGTCCAAATCAGGCTGCTGTATATGCGTTGCTCAGTAGGGTCTATCTATCTATGGGAGATTTTGCCAAGGCTAGGTCAATGGCAGATGAATGCCTCAAAAGACGGTCAACATTGCTGGATTATAACATTTTGAGCTTAAATGCGAGTGCTGCAACCATCCCATTCCCTGCGACTATTCCAGTAAACCTCAATCCGGAGGTGCTTTTTTCAAGTTCTATGATCTCAACAACTTTTATCAATGCAGCTACAACCGTAATAGCTCCAGAGCTACTACAATCTTTTGCTACAAATGATTTAAGACGAGCTGCATTCGCCTATTTTAGGAGCAATGGTGCGGTTACCTTTAAGGGGAAATACAGTGGGAATACGCTACCTTTTGCAGGTCTAGCCCTGGACGAAGTGATCTTGACTAGGGCTGAATGTAGGGCTAGGTTGGGTGACGCCGAAGGTGCACTGGCTGATCTTAACCAGCTAATGAAAAAGCGCTACGCCGTGGGAACTTTCCAGGAGTATAAATTAGTGGATGTACAGGATCTGGTGGGACTCATCCTGCTAGAAAGGAAGAAAGAACTTTTGTTTAGGGGTACCAGGTGGATGGACCTTAAGCGCTTGAATGTCGATCCAAAATATGCGGTTACACTAACGCGTAATGTTGGTGGGAAAACATATACCTTATCCCCTAACAGCAACAAGTATGCGCTGCCAATTCCAGATGAAGAAATTATCAATAGTGGCATCCAACAAAATGAAAGATAAAAAAACGGGAGCCATTAAGGCTCCCGTACCTGCTAATTCTGCTCTAGTTTTCCGTACTCCTCAATGGTATAGTTGGTACCATTGTAATCTGCTGTACAAGGACGCAGTTCTTCATCTTCCACGCAGCTGTACTGACCAGGATCTGGTCCGATCACCTTACTTCCAAGAGGTTGCCAGTCCACTGGCATACTTGGTGCTGCATTGTTAAAGTGTGTCGCTACGAATTTTGGCGTAAAAGCACTTTGTGTTACCACAAGACCGAACCCTAATACAAGGGCTACAAGGCCTAATTTGATTTTTTGTAAATTCATTTTCTTTTAATTTTTGCTGCTGGTTGGGCAGCGGTTATTGGTTAGATTTATTTCAGCCACTTTGGTAGGCTGCTGCCCCTGCAGCTGTTTTCGATCTGGATAACAGCGGCAATGTAGGTTTGCATTAAATTCCCAACGGAGGTTGGTGTTTTTGGTTTGTGGGTGTCGCTGCGTTTTTATAGTGCTTTTTGTGGAGCATTGACCCGGTGATACTCAAGGCAAGGAAAAAGAGGTTGAACCAGAGGTGGGCCTGCCAGCCCAGCTGTTTGAGTACACCACCACAGCTGCAGGGCACTTTCTGATAGTAGCCGGCAAGAACAAGGGCGATATATCCGGTGAAAGCTGTCATGAGCAGGGCAGAAGTGATCAGACCTGCTGTTTTGGTTCTTTCAAAAAGGAGCAGGGCTGCTGCCAGAAGTTCTGATGTTGGGATGGACCATAGGAGTATTTGGGCTGTGCTGTCGCTGAAAACCTGGTTGTTCAGCTGGCTCTGGAATTCTTTCAGATCTGCGAGTTTGCTGAAGGCGGTGTAGGTCCAGAGCAGTATCAGTAGACTTGTAATGATGTTGAGGAGCAGCTGTGTTGTTGCTGTCCGTTTTTCGTTTTTTGTTGGTGATGCTATTGTACTGTCCATTGCTTTTGCTGGCTGCTTTTCTAAGCTGGATTGCTCAGTACTAAGTTAGGCAGGGATGGTAAGGGTTTGAGTGGACCGCTGTCTGCTTCTTTGAGCGCAGATGTCTCCTTCTGTTTTTTTGCGCAGCGTTTTGCCGTCATTGCTTTGGTCTGCTTCTCAGGATCTGGTTGTTGAGCCTGCCCAGGTGTTTTCTGCTCATGGCCAAATAGGAGGCCAGGTATTTTTGTGGGATCTGGTAGATGTCCTTGCCCAATATTACGCTGATAGCGTGGTAGCGTTTGATCGCTGGCTGCAGGTGCAGGCAGGAAATGAGCTCTGTGGATTCTCTCAGCAGCTGTTCTTGGAGCAGCACGATGATGCGGATGGCCTGTGGGTTCTGGCTGCAGAGCTGCAGGATCTGGCGATGGGTAGCGGCGTAGAGCCTGCAGGGTACAAGGGCGGATACGTAGTCGGGAATGAGTTTGTTCTGGTAGGCGCCGGTCTGGCCAAGAAAGCTTTTTGGCGAGTAGAACCTGATGGTCTGTATGTCCCCATCTACTTTTCGGTATTGGTGTACCATGCCACTGCTGAGCAGGTAGACTGTGGTATTGAGCTGGTTGGGCGTGATCATTAACTGGCCCTTTTCTATTTCTATGGGAGAGAAGAGCTGGGCAAACTGCTGTTTGGTCTCGTTACTGCAGTGGGGCAGTTGCTGGATGGCAGTTAGTGGGGTAATGGCCTGTAGGGCCGGGCTGGTAGGTATAGACATGGTCTTAGGAATTGGTTTTTCGCAGACCAAAGTTTCTGTAAATGGATTTGCTCTGGTAAAAATTTTATATCAACCTTCCGGTTTGTTATATCAAATGCTGTATTTTTTGTAGCAGGTCCTTGTTTTTTATGGGCGCAAATGTCCCGTTAATCGACTTGCTGTTCGTAAAATGGTTCTTAATTTGGTATATTGTGTTTTACCAAATTTCTGGTCTATGGAAATGTCTTGTATAATTATTGACGACGAGCCGCATGCGCTCGCCGAACTAGCTGAACTGATCGGTCGTACGCCAGGTATTTTCCTGGTAGCTGAATTTTCCAATGTACGCCATGCCCTGCAGTTTTTTGGGGAGGGGGAGCTGGTGGACGTTATTTTTTCCGATATTGATATGCCCTCGATTGATGGTATCACAGCAGCTAGTTTACTAAAAGGCTATTGCAAGGAATTGGTGTTTGTGACTGCCCACAAGGATTATGCGCTGGAGGCATTTGGCGTAGGTGCTTCTGGTTACCTGCTCAAGCCTGTTGGGTTAAGGGAGCTGGTTGAGCGGGTATCAGAGCTGTCCAGGCGTAGGGATTTGGGACACGCTGGTAATGGTGAATCCATCGTTTTTATCAAGGGCGACCGCAAGCATAGTTTTATCAAACTGGTTTTTAAGGAGGTGATCTTTATCCAGGCCTTGTTGAATTACGTGAAGATCATTACCAGAGAAGGGATGAGGATTACCTATGCCGCGATGAAGGATGTGGAAGAGATGCTCAGGCCAAAGGCCTATTTTTTTAGGATCTCCAAATCGGTGATCGTGAACATGGATTATGTGGAGAAGGTGGATGGTAATGCGGTGTATTTGAACAACGGAGCTTCGATGGTTGTTGGGGAAACCTACAGGGCGGCGTTCCGCGATTTTCTGCGGAAGCGCACATTTAATCCCTAGCTAGACTTTTACTTTTCCAAAGATCCCACCGGTAATGGTGGAGGTGGTAATGGTGGAAGTAGTGGGATCTGTATTGCTTTTGCTGCTGGCACTGGTAGCTCTGCCGTAAGTGAAAAGTGTTCTGGAAACGATTTTAAGTGGTTTTTTTCTGGTCTTCATGTCTATAGGATTTAGTGAAGGCCAAGGATAGGTAGATGGGTTTTTTTAGCGGTTTAATTTATATCAAGTCTTGTGTTTATTATATGAAGCGGCCATTGGATTGGATTTACGGCATTAGGGTGCATTTGGTATGTTGGGCGGTATGGATTACCTACGAGGTTTTGACTACCGGGGTGATTGCAGGCCGCTTTAGCCATTACCTTTTCTACATGCTCTTCTACCCGCTGCACATCTGCCTGTTTTATGTGCATGCCCTACTGGTCATGCCGGTGTTGAGGCGACTACGTGTGGCCAGGATCTGGCAGCTGCCGGTGCTGATGGTGCTTGAACTTGCGGTTTATATTCTGATTTCCATGCTGCTCAACCAGTTCATCCAGTACATGGGGGCAACAAAGAGCCTAGTGGTTTACAACCTTGCCTTTTTTGTGTCGGTGTTCTGGAGGGGGATGCTGTTTATGCTGACTGCGACGGGTTATTATTACGGCATGGCCTATCTGCGCAATACCAGGCTGGCAATGATCAGGGATCTTGAAAATGAGCGTTTGAAATTGAAGGTGGTCCAAACGGAAATGGATCTGCTGCGCTCCCAGATCAATCCGCATCTGCTTTACAATATGCTGAGTTTTGTAAACTATGCTGCCAAGCGGAATCCGTTACTTGCCGAAGAGGCTACCCAGAGGTTGACATCGGTGCTGAGGTTTGCCATGGATAAAAGCCATGGGGGCTATGTGGATCTGTGCGACGAGCTGGCTCAGGTAGAAAATATGATCCGCTTACAGCAGTTGCGTTTTGCTGATGGGGTTTTTGTAACTCTTTCTGTAGCGCTCAACGGGAAATCGGCAAGGATTATCCCGATCATACTGCTCACTTTGGTCGAGAACATATTTAAGCATGGTGAACTGAGGATGGCTGGGTCTCCAGCTGTGATCAAGGTGCAGTTTTGCGGTGATAACCTGGAATTCCATTCGGTCAACCTGGTCCGGGAAGCGCCGCTGCACGGGCGGCTTAAAGATTCCGGTACTGGACTTGGAAACATCCGATCTAGACTGGAAATCTTTTATCCGAACAGGTATGAGTTGGTGTATGGTAAAGAGGGGGATATCTTCCGCAGCTATCTCCGTTTAGCGCTTAGCCCGGCAGAGCTCAGTGCCAGAGATTGACGGCTGCTGGTCTTTCATGGGTTTTCATTTTGGGATTTTATGATCCGGCCCAAGGGTTTGTAGTTGTCGGATGGCCCAGTGAATTGGCAGCCTGACGGTTCCGAAGGAGTCTTGTTTTCATTCTTGAAAGGGTTTCCCTGCTTAGTCCGAGATAGGTTGCAATATTGGTCTGGGTGGTCTGCTGTTCGATCTTGGGATGTTGTTCCAGTAGGGCATGGTAGCGTTCCAAGGGGTTGTAGGTACGCATAAGGGTGCTGCGCTGTTCGCTTAGGGTATAATATTTCTGGATCAGGATCCTGCCAATGAGGTTGCTTTCGGGAAAATCTGCATAGAATGAATTCAGCTGGTTCCAGCTCAAAGATTGGAGGGTAGCTTCACTCAGCACCTCAATGTATTCCTCAGCAGGTTTTTGGTTGAAGAAGCTACAGACCGAGATCATCAGTTCTCCCTGGGATATGAACCAGTTGGTGCTCTGTTTTCCGTTCCGGTCGATCCCGTAGGAGCGAAGTAGCCCCTTTCTGATGAAATAGATCCGCCTGGAGGTCTCTCCTGGGCGAAGTAACAGGTGGCGGCCTGGAAGCTTTTCGGTCAGCAGCTGATCTTGGATGCGCTGCTGGAAATCCGCTGATAGCGGGGTAACGGTACCCAGTAGCTGTAAAAGATCTGGATATTGTTCTTCTTGGATTTCCATAATCGTTTCGTTTTAGGTTTTAGACACTGCTTTTGTAGGGCAGGGCTTTTGATCAGCAAACGGACGTTTGAATTTATTTGTTTCATGTTGCCTTATTTTGGGACATTTGGGGCGTTATTTAAAGGCAATTAAGTATGCTGTTTTGAGTATGCTTATTGAAAAGACTGATATTTGTAAAGTTCTGAACGCAGCTTTTCAAAAGCTCCCTAGGGTTTCGCCCGTTTAGGTAATTATTTTCGCTATATTTAATGCCGAACCATTCTTACTTTATGTTTAGCAAAAAAATAGCTTTTCCTACGCTTTTCCTTTTTAGTATTTTACTAATGCTGGCCTGCCGAAAGAAAAATGACCCCTTACCGGCACCTCTTCCAAAAAAACTGGAGCTGTCCCTTTCCTATTCAAGTTCACAGTTAGTCCCCGAATCTAGAATTTCGATGTCGAGTGCTGCCGATGGAGATTTGTTCTTCACCTCTGGTGGTGAAGATCTTTATTCTGACAACAAAAAAATCGATATCTATAACGGGAAGACCCGGCAATGGTCGAGCGTACCGCTGAGCATACCTAGATCCAAGAGTGTAGTCGCCGTCTTAAAGGGTAAGGTTTTTGTAGGTGGTGGTGAGTATAATATGATCAGTCGCTGCAGAGTGGATATCTATGATATGGCGAGCGGAAAGTCAACTTTTGAACTGTTTGGGGATTTTGAATATGACCATAGGAGCTTTGTTGCAACAGTAGCCGACCGTTATGTGGTATTCAATGATTATAGGTATTTTTATGTGTATGATATCCAGAAAAGCAGTTGGGAAACGATTGATATCCCGATCACTAACCGAGTGGTGGCCCAGGATATGGTTGCCGTTGGTAGTAAGTTGTATATGAACGATTTTCACGAAGCGCACGTGATGAAGGTATATGACTTGGAAAACCGTAAGTGGAGCAGGATCAGTACCCAGGAGGATATCTCTAATATCAAAATGCTGGCATTGGATGATAAGTTATATTTTTATGGCAACGTATCTGGTGTTGTTACAAAAGTGATCGATGTAATGGATATCAAGACTGGAAGCTTTACCAAGATATTGCTACCACATGAAAAGTCAACATATACGATGACTGCCGAGCCCAAGTCGGGGAGCTTGGTGGTTTCTGGGGGAACATATTTCGGGCGTGATGTCAATGATATGATATGGATAAGGCCCTCGGATGATTTGTTGGTGTATAACTTAGGGAAAAAAACGTGGGCATCAAGTAAATTGAGAGGTTTAAGGTTACGGCATGTAGCGGAATTTATCAATGGACAGTTCATCGTGCACGGTGGACAGAACGAGTTCCAGGCCAACCTACCAACAGAACTCTATAACGTAGCGTTGAAAGCAATCAATTAAGATCTAAAACTCGTTTATGGAAAATATAAAATTTTGGGGACGATATCATTGGTGCCTTTTCGCTAGCTTAGTGCTACTGCAGTTCAATGGGTGTAAAAAGGATGATAAAAAACCTCAAGTTGAGCAACCGCCTCAGAAAATTTGCCAGGTCGCGTATTTGGGCAACGATCACGGCCACTATAAAGATAGCTTGGTGTATGAATACCAACAGGAGAAAGTAAGTAAAATCCGGTATTATTATGATAAGGTTCATGCGCTGGATATCCTGATCACCTATTCTGGTAGCGATGAATTGGAATATCAAGTATACCGAAAATCATCGACTGATCAACTGGCCATAACTGGTAAGGTTACCTTAAAGGATGGGCTAATCAGACAGGTTCGTGACCGATCACTCTTCAACTGGGATAATATTACCTACAATATGGAATATACCAAAGAAGGTTATCTGCTCAGGGTCAGGACTGGTGAACCTGAGGGAGGGCTTAGTGACTTTCAGGATTTTGCTTATACCGATGGGAACTTAACCCATATTTATGACGGATCTTGGCAGAATATCTTCACCGAAATTACCTATTCTGATCAGCCCATGCAGGCCGAGCTTGTAGATTATTTCATCCCCCTGAAGGTAAATACCTATGATATGAGGCAGTTATTTCTGGCGCTCTATAGGATGGGTCTGTTTGGTAAGAGATCAAAGAATATGCCCAAAGAGACAATCAGTTTTGTAACGGGCAAACGCACATTGGTAAACACCTATAGCTATGCAAGGGATGCAAGGGGAAAGGTTACAAGGATAACCAAGAGCGTAGTTAATGTCTTTCAGCCTGGCTTTAATTATACGGGATATACAAGCATAAATTATTTATGTAATTAACGGGGGGGCTACTCATGCCAGTTGCTGAAGCGCCAAACGCTGTGGGTGATCATTGCTTATCGGCGATCGAGAAGGGAAAGCAATTATATATCTTGCGTAATCCAATGTATTTCAGCCAGGCAATAGGGTAACATTAAGGGATATGGATGCTCCAACCTCAAGGGCCTATTTCCAGTACAGCTTGTGTGAAATACCACTTTGCCTTTGCGAAAAGAAGTCTAGTTTGTCAATAGATGTGATGTGAGGCTAAAGATTTGATTCGATCAAAAGCTTGAAATCTAGCAGTCGGTCCAAGAGTGGCTGGGTGATCTTGTTGAGTGGATTTTGCTTTAGCCCGTAGAAATGGCTTTCCAAGAACTGCTCTATATTGTTGATCTTCGTTGATGGGTTAAGGTAAACTGGTTCAGCCGGCATCTCTACGGTAGTAAACCAGTGTTCAAGATCTTGGAGTTGTTGTGCGGTCATGGGACGAATTTAGGAATTGTGGAGGTCTTTGAAAAGAAGTACTTGTCTGGGGGCAGGTTAGCCATTGATTGTTAGCCGGTTTTTTTTCAAATTTTTTTTGCCTAACTTGATTTCATCTTGTAAACCAAACCTTAAACGCTTGCCCATGTTCAAGCTCTATCTTTTGCCCATTTTTTTGTTTGTTGTGCTATTGGACTGTTCTGCGGGGCAATTAAGCGACACCGCTGGGATCCGTAGGTATTTAACTGCCATTACCAAGACCCCGGAGTTTCGCAACCATAAAAACGTGGCGCAGCTTGACCGTACGGCCGAATACATTAGGGGCGTTTTTGCAAGCTATGCGGATACGACCTATTTCCAGGAATTTACCGTAGAGGGCAAGGTATACAAGAATGTGATCTGCTCTTTCGGTAGCAAAAATACCAAACGGATCGTGATGGGGGCGCACTATGATGTCTGCGGGGATCAGCAGGGCGCAGATGATAATGCAAGTGGACTGGTAGGGCTATTGGAATTGGCAAGGATGCTGCAGGGAAAGGAGCTTTCTAACCGGATCGATCTTGTTGCCTATACGCTGGAAGAGCCTCCGTATTTCAGGACCGAACATATGGGGAGTTTTGTGCATGCGAAGTCACTTTCGGAGAGTGGGGTAGAAGTTTTGGGTATGATCTCTTTGGAGATGATCGGCTATTTCAGTGACCGGCCCAAATCCCAGTCCTATCCTTTGGGGATCCTGTCCTTGATTTATGGGAACAGGGGCGATTACATCACCTTGGTCAAAAAGTTTGGATCAGGGGCATTTGCCAGAAAGTTTGGACGGAAGTTCAAATCTACCAAGCAGATCAGGACCAAGAAGTTTGTCGCGCCAGCTAAGCTCCCGGGTATTGATTTTTCGGATCATCTGAACTACTGGAACTTTGGCTTTAGTGCGCTGATGCTTACCGATACTTCTTTTTTTAGGAACCGCAATTACCATAAACCTACCGACACGATGGAAACTCTTGACATTGTTAGGATGTCCAAGGTGATCGATGGGGTTTTCATGGCGGTAAGTTTGTTATAGGTTATCCCTTCTTATGTGCTTAGCAAAAACCTTTAGATCTTAGTTTTTTTACCGTGCAGCCAACAATTGGAATATTGCTTTCTGATACAATCCTTCCTGTCTTAAGGGTTGATCGCAAAATAGTATCGTTTGCTGTAGCCTGGCCATAGGACCGTTTGGTTTTCCAGTTTTACGAGCTAAGTTCTCTGGACTTTGATTTTTTTTGACTGGCATCACATCATTTTAATTGCCCTTTCAGTATTTTTTTTTGCGCAGAGCTTTCTCTTTCCTGGATAAAGAATGTGCTTTCGGCCACAGGCAACCTAAGGGATACTTTGGAGTTTTGTATAGTCTATTCCGCTCTTGTTAACTTAAAATCTTAGATGATGGAAAAGAAATATGAACTGCTCTTGAAGGGGCTTGAAAAAGAGATGGAGAAATTTGTTGAATTGGCGCCTATCGATAGGATGCGCTCAGAACTTTCAGCTGTTAGGCTGGTATTGGCAAAGCTACAGGAGCTGGTTGGGGCTGATGGATTTGGTTCACAGGACGATGAGATGCTGTTTTTTAAGACGGTAAAGCCTAGGTTCTATTCGCTTTTGGTATTGGCGGCGGAGCGCTATGGGCTGGAACTGGCAAGGCCGGTCCGTAGGGGCAAGGCGCTGGAAAGGTTCTATCACGTCCAGCTGGATTATATAGAGCGCTTTTTTAGCCAGCATGGGTTTTTATATGAGTACTATCGCACGGGTGCCGTGGAGCTGGACGGACTGTATTTTGTTCGTGGGGGGCAGTGGACTGGAACTGTCGGGGCGGATATCCCGGTGCTGGATCCTTCGTTCTGGACCTTGGGTGACTATCTTTTTTCCAAGTTCATGGCCCTGGAGAAATTAAGGGAGATCGTGCTTTCGGAGATGGAGGTGCCCAGTTTGACTGGGGCTGGTGCGGTCAGGAGCAAAAAGGGGAAGGAGCTGCGATGGACTGGGGACAGCTGTAACCTGATCGAGCTGGCCTATGGGATATTCGATTGCAGGCAGATCAATAATGGGGAAGTGGACCTTTCGGATATCATGGATGTGCTGGAGCAGTGTTTCCAGATCAACCTGAGCAGGTACTTTAGGAGGTTTACGGAGATCAAAAGGAGAAAATCGATGAGTAAGACCCGGTTTCTGGATGAGATGGCAAGGGTGGTCAATAAAAGGATAGAGGACGGGGATGCCTATGTGCCCATGTCGATGAGATGAGCTGGTGGGATCAGGTCAATTTTGACCTGATCATTTATCATCTTTGCCACTGGTCAACGGCTAAACTGACTACTGTTCCAAAAACTGGCGCACCAGCTGGTTCAGTCTGGCTGGTTGCTCGAACGGGACATAATGTCCAGCCTCGGGGATGATGACCACTCTACTTTCTTTGATAGCTTTTGCGATCATTATGGTGTGTTCCTCTTTGATCAGGTCCGCACTTCCGGCAATGACCAGCACCGGGTTTTTGATCTTTTCAAGTTCGCTGGGAGCCAGCTGTGGTTCATCGAGCATCAGCTGGATCAGCCTGAGGTCGGCTCCCTGGGTATTTTCCCGTAGCTGTTGGGTAAGGGAAGCCAGCAATTCTTCCTTTATGCCCTCTGGGTTCAAGTTTGCGCCAATGGTGATGAGCTTTTCCACCATCAAGGGGTGGGCAGCATTGAACAACAGGCCTGTGTTTCCGCCGTCGCTCCAGCCCAGGATATTCACCTTCTGCAGTTGCAGCGCTTTGGTCAACTGCAATAGGTCATCGGAGAACTGGCTGTAGCTGTAGGGGCCGGTGGCGAGGTTTGTGCTTCGTCCCTGGCCGCGGGTGTCGACGGCGATCACCCTAAAATGTTTGGACAGATAGGGGATCTGTTGATAGAAGTCCGCGATGCTCCCGCCATTTCCGTGCAGCAGCAGCAGTGGCCTTCCGGTTCCGTACTCCTCATAGTAGATCTTCCCATCCCGTACATCCAAGTATTTCCCATTTTTGTTCTTTCCATAGCTGGTTTTCCTGGCCTTTGCCCTATGGCCGATCACCTCTACCAGTGCGTCCAGTTGTCTGTTGTCCTGTTTGTCGATCGGATCCTGTTTTTCATTTTCCTGCTGTTTTTTATTTACCGGGCCACTATAGGCCACTTCCAGGTTGGAGATGAAGGTGCCTTCACTGGCCTCCCAGTGCCCCTGGCTCTGATAGCGGAAGAGCAGGTTTTTGGAAAGTGATTTTTTTGCGGATAGCCCAAATACAAATGCGGTATCGGCAAGTGGGGTATGGTCCACTAGCTGCAGGGTAACCGCGATTTTACCTATGTTCTTGAACTGAAGGTCATATGGGGCCAGGTCGATGCGCTGCCAACCCGTACTGGTGCACTGGAAAAGTATGGTCTTGTGCAGCAGGGGTCTTTCGGGCGTATCTCCGTTTATGGTATACAGGTTGAGCCGTAATTTGATCCTGCTGAATTTTGAGCTGGGGATGATGTAAAAGCCATAGGACCTTAACCTGGTATGGGCGAAGAGCTCAAATATGCTGCCCTGTTCGATCGTGGGGACGTTCTGGTCGAACATCCTGGAAAAGGTGAGCATGGGACGTGACCTCTGGCCAATGATCTTTTCTTTGAAGATAGTGCCTTTGACAACTACTTCATTCAGCGTTTCTATCTTTTCCTCGAGCACGACATTGTCATTTTCCTTTAGTACTGCCAAACTCATGGATCTCTCAACATGGCCCATGGCGCTAAAGATGATCGGCCTAAGGGCCAAGCTGTCAGGGATGGTCAGGCTGTAGTTTCCCTTTTCATCTGCCAGGGCAGCAGCCCTGGAGTTTTTGATACCGATAGCGGCATAGGGAACCGGGGTGCCGTGCTGGCTGCTGACGGTTCCCCGTATGATGGTCTGTGCATGGAGGCCAATGCTAATAAAAAGTAATAAAAAAGGGAGTAGTGTTCTGATCATTGGGTGAAGTGCTTTAAAGCAGGACGATCATGGCGGAAATTTGGTTGCTTACCTGTGCAAATTTATTTTGATTTTGTGCTTGACTATGTTCTTGCTTAAAATTAGATTTGGGATATGACAGAAGATAAGAGTATTGCGCTTTTTAAGTCCTATATCATAGAATGTAACCAGAGATTTAGCCTTGAAGGTCAGCCAGGGCTGCACCAGATAATGGCAAGGATAGATTATGCCGAAGCATTGTATGCCAAGGTGGATGAAATGTCCAGCAGGGGCCCAGTTGAGAAGGCGGCAGGAAGGTGTGGATTGTTTAGGCAGCTGTCCATACTTGCCGAACAGGCGATCAGGACATTTGGTACCCTCTGTGGCTTTGGATTGTGGATTGGCTGAGAAAAGCCGTCCGGCTGGTTACCCCTTTTGGTTGTTGCTTTGGCCCGCTTAAGTTAAAACCCTGATCTGGTTGCGCTTGTTAGGGGGATAGTTATTTAATAAGGCCGCTGGATGGCGGGGATAGCTGCGTGAAAAGAACAGGCACAGCAAAGCCGGTTAAAGCAGCTGTAAAGGCCTCAACAGTAGACGTGCTGATGAGGTTTTTTTATGCGCTGAGGATTGGACCTGCGATTGCATTTATGATTGGTTGCCGGTGCAGATTACATGGATGGCTCAGATCCTCCGCCTGATAAAGGCTACTCCGATCCCGATGGTGGAAACCAGCAGGAAACCTGTCTGGGTATCGATGGGGCAGGGAAGGTATCGGTATTCCTTTCCGCTCTGGTAGTACCAGATATCCTGTTTGTACCATGAGCCTTCGTTGAATGGACCGGTGCACATTCTGCAATCGTTCCTGGACCTGATCCTGCAGGTCCCGACGTAGCTTGGCTGGCAGTAGTCGCCAGACCCCATATATTTTACCGGACTACTTTCAAAGGTGCCATTATAGGCTTTGTTGGGGTAGATGTACTTGGTATCATCGCTCACGCATCCATAGGAATAGGTGGCCTTTGATGTGTAGCTTATCAGCACAAGTAGAAGTGGGAATAAGATTTTGGTGATTGGATTTAGGGTATGTTCTATTTTCATGGGGATGGGTATTTGCCGGTTGTTAGCCAAATTGCGTTCCAAACCCTGATCGGCAAATATTAGCTGCCGGTTAAACTGCTTTTACCCAGGGGAAACTGCTTTAACCTAAACGAAATTTATTTTGATGGAATATCGTAACGTGTCGCAACCGCTAGCGCTTTGGGCAATTCTTTCCCCGGATTGGGGAGTTTGCGCTGCTTAATTGCGCTATTGGTTGCCTAACCCAATAGGCCCTTGAGCAGTGGCCATACCCTTTGTGCAATCAGCTGATAGCCCTTTTCGTTGGGGTGGACCCGGTCTGGCAGATTTAGGTGCATCTTCCCGATCACTCCGTCCAGCAGAAATGGGAGAAAGGTGAGCTGATGGTGTCCGGCCAGCTTAGCATAGGTATTGCGATAGGCGTCCGCCTGGCCTACATTGATCCAGATGGGCAGTTCCATGCCGAGCAAAAGTATCTTTGCCATTGGCTGCGCTTTTCTGATCTGACCAATGATGCTTTCAAGGTTGGCTGCCAGGGTATCGGCTGGATAGCCCCTTAACATGTCATTTGCGCCCAGGGCAACAACAAAGATGTCCGAGGGGATTTGTAGCAGTTTGGGCAGGCGCACAAGGGCTGTTGTGGTGGTATCGCCACTAATGCCCGCATTGATAAAGTGGAAGGCACTGCCAGCTTCGATCGCTCTTGCTGATAGCAGGGCGGGAAGTGACTGTGTCTGTGGTGAGGCCAGCCCGTAGCCGGCGGTCAGGCTATCGCCGAAAAATAGTACCTGTTTCATAGGTTTTGCCAGTGTTGGATTTATTTGATATTATGGGAACAATTCCGTATCCTAGGGGTTTGTTCTATAAACACAATTCATATGAAAATGTTCAAGGTGGCGTTAAGGGGCAGAAGGTATGATATCCTTCCCCAACAGAAGGGCAGCTTCAAGGTGTTCTCCGCAGGAGAGCTGGTCAGTGAAATCTATCCACATCCTGGTACCCTGGTAATGGAATGGAGGGCGGTAGGCAATGGTGAGAGGGAATTTGCGGAAAGTATCGGCAGCGTGATCATTGAATACCATCTGGCAAATGCCATTGTTTAATTGTTTAGTTGATGGGAAATAGTCTTTATTATATCCTGCCTGTTCCGCAATGCTGATCAGGTCAGGGCCAATTGTTTACTTGGATCTGATTTCAGAAGATGGGTCCTGATGGAGGATCTGGTCCGATTGTGACTTCAGCTGGTCTAGTTTTTCCATTGCAGCTTTTGCCTTCTCCCTGATCTCCCTTGATTTTTCGATCAGCTCATTGGTCTCATTCAGGTTGGTCTGGTCATTTGGATCGATGCTTTCCATAGGCTTTGGCATTTATGCCAAGATAATCATTTGTTTCCTATCTGGGCCTGATTGTATTTGATGTTTTACATTGAGCTGGCAGAACTGTCCTCCCAGGGCTTTTCTGCTCGTGCCTGCTTTGAGTTTTGCTGCATTACCCATGGGAGCTGTGAAAGGGATGTTCAGGGTTGCCTGACATGTCATGTCAAGCTTGTGCGAAGAATAGCCTCAGAGATTGGATTCGATCAGAAGTTTGAAGTCTAGCAACCTGTCCAGCAGGGGCTGGGTGATCTTGGTAAGTGGTTGTTGTTTCAGTCCATAGAAATGGCTTTCGATGAAATCCTTGACGTTGTTGATCCTGGTGGAAGGGTTGAGGTAGATTGGGGCTGGGGGCATTTCTACGGTGGTGAACCAGTGTTCAAGGTCGTGGAGCTGTTGTGAGGTCATGGGACAAATTTAATCATTGTTTGGCTGTTTGGATTTGGGATTTGGGTTTTTAGCTTTAGTATCTGGATGAGAGCTGCTTAATTTTTAGCTTAATTTGGATTGGCCCAAACATTTTGGCCATACCCACTTTGTTGGTTCCTGGAGAAAGGTAGCTGAAAAATGGGAACTCATTGGTATGGGCTAGCGCCCTACTTCATAAGCTGTCAAAAGGAAATATCACGCTTTTGAGGGTGCAGTCACAAAGATTAGAGAGCACATACCTGCCGAAGTAGGGTTTAGAAATATAAATTCTACACACCTGTGTTCGATGATCGATCAATCTTTCTGATAATTAGCAGATAAGGATATTTTTTTTGAAAAGCCAAAACTGCCAGGAATGATTGCCAATATTGGAAAACATTTTGCTGAATGTCCCGCTAATTAATCAATTGTCGGTAGAGAAAAATAGCAGAAGATGGCAAGAAAATATCAGTGCTCAAAAAGCGTAGTGATGATAGCGCAAATAGATGGATTGGTTTTCTTATCTAGGTTGAGTGATACTACAACAGGTAGAACAATGTTGATCGATAACCGAATGATAGCATATCTGGTGCAAGCGGGTGATTGGATCGAATATCAGGAGATATAACCGGAACAGAGCCCCAGCAGATCCAGCGACCATTTGCCCTGGGAAAGGATATTTTAGAATAAAGTTCCATTTTTTTGGAAATAGATAATCCCATATGGTTTTTTTTTCGTTTATACACCCCTTGGCTTAAACTTATCCTTAAATTTGATATATTTTCAATGAAAAAACTTTTGAATAACATAAAGAGGCTTAGACAGAACCAGGGATGGGGCCAATCTGAGATGGCTACCAAACTCGGGATCTCAATTCCGGCATTTTCGAAAATAGAAAGTGGAATCACTGATATGACCATGTCTCGGCTGGAGCAGATCGCAGAAATCTTTCAAGTTGCTCCGATCGAACTGCTAAGTGAGGATAGGCAATCGATGAATAGGATTTCTTATGAGCAACAAACTGGAACTTGTAAAATATGCGAGGCAAAGACCGATATGGTTTTTAATATCAATTCCATCTTGACCAGCATATGCATGGACTGTGCATCTTCTATTTTCATTCAGCAGGCCAATTGGTTTACCAGGCACATACAGCTTAAATAGTTTGCAAATCAATTATGGATTCAACCTTGGGATATATTCCATAAAAGGTTCTACTTGTGTAAAAAATGCTATCAAAACCGTTGTACGTTCTGTTCTATCCGCTCCTGTTTAGGACATATCTTTAATTAAAAGAATTATCTTGACCAGATTTTTCGGATTTGTTCCCTGTTTCAGCCCATCTGGACCAGATTTTTCTTAATGCGCTGCTATGCCCCAATTCGCCCGGTTCTTGCGGGCAACAAAATTTTCTTTGCCCTTTAAAGTTAATTTGTGCCCCTTAGTGTTATTGCATATATGAACCTTCTCAATACACTGATGGTATACGAGCAATTAGGAAATGTATAAGATAATATAACTACTTAACATTGTTTTGATGGTCGATGTTTCCTATTCTCCACAATCCTCGGGTGAAGCTTCAAAATTTTTACCATTTAACTTGAAAATATAGCTAATAGTGGAGATTATTGCATTTGTGATGATGTTGGATCAACTCATTAATTGGCCTGAAATAAATGAATTTAGTGGACGATGACGGCCATTCTAATTACCATTCGATTTACCAAATAATTCTTTGTCCATACTCGACTACGCTGCCTTGAGTTTTTTTATGAACGTAGCTATGGCTGGGGCCAGCTCCTCAAAAAGAGGGTGGTAGCGGTTTTTCAACGTCACTTCGGTAAAAAGCTTAAGACCAATGGCTAATTCTGCGGATTGCTGTTTTTCATCAAAAAGATTTTTTTCAGAAATGCGCTCGATGATCGAAAACAATTCATCATGGTTGGTATCACTAATTTCCATCTTTTTTGCTGGTGTAGTGCTTCCATCGGCATAGGCGGACAGTTCCAGGGCGAGGATATAACTATTGCTTCTTTTTTCCATGATGGCACTAATCTAGCAGTTTGTGCTTAAAGGACCATTGTCATACAACTGATTTTACTTTGGGTTGATATAATTGCAAAGAGACCTTCGGTTTTATCGATTCTGAATAGCCCATAAAAGATAAGGACCTGGCAACCGAAGGCCATAGGTAATTTTATTAGATAATTAATGGAGTTAATTTTTTTAAAAATGCTAGGAAAAACCCCAATTTCAATCAATTCATTGTTAAAAAGGTTCAATTACGCACCTTCGCTGATCCATTTGCTACGAATTTTTTTGTTCGTTGATTAACATAATTTGCCTGATGCTTGAACTTGAAACATTTAAAAACATTGCAAATCGATACAGAATCTTCATAGTGAAACATAACTTGATTGCAAATCTAAAATTGTTACTTTTGGCAAACCTTAATCTCTATGAAGAAATCTTCAATAGTTGTAGCATTTATGATGCTATCTTACTGTCATCAGTCTTTCGCACAAGCAGATAGTATCAAAAACTATTTATTAGACGCTTTGAAAATCATGCAAGCCAAATCGGTAAACAAAGCAAGAATAAATTGGAATTCAGTTCAGTTGAAGGCATTAAATAGTGCCGTAAATGCGAAAAACGTTAGAGATACTTACCCTATGATAAAGGAAGCCTTAAGTTCATTGAACGATATGCATTCCAATTTTTATCCACCAGAAGCCGTTAAAGCATATGTGCTCGGTTACAGAGCTACTGGACAGACCTTTCCGGTAATCAAAAGTGAAATGAAAGCCAATAGATATGCCTACATTAACTTACCTGATATTGGTTCTTTCAATAATGATGATTGGAATGAGTATGTCAATGAATTTTATAGGCAGGTTAATATCCTACGGCAACAAAAGCCAAAAGGGTGGATTATAGATTTACGAGAAAATTTTGGCGGCATGCTTTATCCAATGTACGCTGCTATTGCCCCGTTTCTGGATCAAGCAAATGTCGTCGGTATTAAGGATGCCGAAGGCAAGATAGAGCATTTCAATTATAGGAATGGTAAGTTCTACGAAGGCAAACAAGTGAGTCAATATTTTGTGATCAAACAAAAGCAGCCAAAAAGGGTTAAAAGTCGGGTGGCTATTCTAGTAGCAAAAAAGACAGGTAGCTCTGCCGAATTTATAACTGCAGCATTTGTAGGACAAAAAAATGCAACTATAATTGGAGAAAATACACAGGGCTTAACTTCGGGGAACCAGGAGTATAAGTTGGCAGATGGGGCATTTATTGCATTAACGGTAGGTATTGTCGTTGACAGGATGGGAAGGGAATACGCTAAAGTAGGTGAAGGGATAGCGCCAAATGTCAAGGTGAAAAAATCTGCGAGCAAAAATGAGACCGACCAGGCCTATCTTTCGGCAGCATACCAGTATATTGACCGGAAGTAGCGATTGCTGGTTCAATAGTTTTGTATATAACAAAAAAGTTCTTAATGGGCCTTAAAGGTTTTGATTACCTAATCTCAAATGGAATGGTACCAATGGATAATATTGCATTCGAAATAATTTTTTCTAACGCTTTTAAATTACCTACTAAATATAGGAATTTAGAAGCCTAATTTATCCCTAATGTAATAAACTCATTGGATCCAAAAGGGTAAACATATACGTCTAGGTGCTCCTCGAAAACCACCGTATCCAGTATGCTATCGGAAATATAGGCGACCGTTTCATCAAAGTCTAGGTCAGGTCGCACATAGACGATCAGTATCCATGTAATAAATGATCTTAGTTCGAGTGGTCTTTAGCAGCCACAATTGTTAATTTTAAACAAACAAAAGAACTAAGATCATGACAAATTTAGCAGAAAAATTAGATTTTAGCGGTCAT
>Ga0247807_10000043_pt1 | contig 216532 bp, 198 predicted proteins | sample UWRJL074202C1_FD_179931 | JGI IMG/M metagenome (GOLD analysis project Ga0247807, IMG submission 179931) | Plant litter microbial communities from Arlington Agricultural Research Station in Wisconsin, United States - UWRJ-L074-202C-1 | ecosystem: Environmental > Terrestrial > Plant litter >...
GAATTGCACTGGCATATCAGGATTTCATAGCCAAAAACACATAATTACACGTTACTATAGCTAAAGTTTATATCTTTGAAAAAGAGAATAAACTTTAGCTATATGACTTTAGTACAACTGGAATATATTGTAGCGGTAGATACTTACAGAAGTTTTGTAGGTGCCGCAGAAAAGTGTTTTGTTACCCAGCCTACCCTGAGTATGCAGGTACAAAAACTGGAAGAGATGTTAAATGTGAAAATATTTGACAGAAGTAAACAGCCTGTAGTTCCAACAGAAATAGGCTCCCAGATTGTGGAGCAGGCACGCCTGGTCCTACAGGAAAGCCAGAAAATAAAAGAGATCATCAGTAGTCAGCAGCAGGATGTGGTTGGTGAACTTAAAGTAGGTATTATACCTACGGTAGCACCTTACCTGTTACCGCGGGTTATTTCTTCCATGATGGAAAAATATCCCGACCTTAAATTGCTGATCTGGGAATATACCACAGAAGATATCATTCATCACTTAAAAACAGGTGTGTTGGATTGCGGAATTCTGGCCACCCCCCTGGCAGATCCTGCTATTACAGAAATTCCGATGTATTACGAGAATTTCGTCACCTACATCAGCAAGAACAGCAAACTTTTCAAAAAGAAAACCATTGATGCCAATGACCTTGAGGATGAGAATATCTGGCTGCTCAATGAAGGGCATTGCATGCGTTCCCAGGTGTTAAATATTTGCAGGTCTACTAAAGACAACCGTCTTCAGGGGCTTACTTATAATACTGGCAGCGTGGAAACCCTGATCAGGATGGTAGACGTGAACAACGGCGCAACATTATTACCAGAACTTGCGCTTGCAGAATTAACCGCAAAACAGCTGAGTAAAGTCCGCTCATTTAAATCCCCGGAACCTGTCAGGGAAATCAGTCTGGCTACCCACAAAAATTACATCAAAAAAAGAATGCTGAATGCACTCAGAGAAGAGATACTTGCTGTTATCCCAAAAGCAATGAAGCAGAAAAAGAAAAAAGACGTAGTAGGGTTATAAAATAACAAGGCCTGTAAACATGATGTTTACAGGCCTTCTTCATATATAATCTCTGCGATTATCCTTTTGCTTTTTTGAAACGTTCAGCTACAGCATCCCAGTTTACCACATTCCAGAATGCAGCAATATAATCAGGACGTTTGTTTTGATATTTCAGGTAGTAAGCGTGCTCCCATACGTCCATTCCTAAGATTGGAGTACCTTTAACTTCAGCAACATCCATTAATGGATTATCCTGGTTAGGTGTAGAAGAAACTACTAATTTATGATCAGCGCCAACGCTTAACCAAGCCCATCCAGAACCAAAACGTGTTGTTCCGGCTTCAGCAAATTTAGTTTTGAAATCAGCGAAAGAACCGAAAGCAGATTTAATTGCTTCAGCTAATTCTCCTGTAGGCTCTCCACCTTTGTTGTGTCCTAAAACTTCCCAGAATAGAGAGTGGTTATAGTGACCACCGCCATTATTTCTTACAGCTGCAGGGAACTTAGATATATTTTTGATGATTTCATCAATGCTTTGTGAAGCTTCAGGCTTACCTTCTAAAGCCTTGTTCAGGTTAGTAACGTAAGCTTGATGATGTTTATCATGGTGAATTTCCATGGTTTGTTTATCGATATGCGGTTCTAGTGCATCTGTTGCGTAAGGTAACGCAGGTAATTCAAAAGCCATTTGATTATGATTTAAGTTTAAAATATATTTCTCAGACAAATATAACATTCAAAGGTTAAGTTTTGTTCAATAGTTTGTCAACTTAACCGCGTTTATTTGCAAAGAACTGCTTCATCAGGGCCGCACATTCAACGGCCAGAACACCACTTTTTAATATTGTTTTAGGATGGAGCACCTGACTGCTTTTTTTAGTAAAGCCTCTTTTTTCTTCATCAGCTCCGTACACAATCTTTCCTATCTGTGTCCAGTAACTCGCGCCCGCACACATGATACAAGGCTCTATAGTGACATACAGCGTACAATCTTTAAGGTATTTCCCCCCTAAAGTCTGACTTGCCGCCGTGAAAGCCTGCATTTCTGCATGTGCAGTTACATCATTCAGCTGCTCTGTAAGGTTGTGCCCGCGACCAACAATACGACCATGACTTACAACTATAGCTCCGATAGGAATTTCATCGAGTTTAAATGCTTTTTGCGCTTCCTGCAAGGCAATGCCCATAAAATATTCATCCTCCTGCACAGGATCCTTTTCTTCTGAAAAATTATAATAACTCATTTAGATCATTTTACTGCCGTTCGGCACATTACCATTCAAGGTGGTCAATACAATATCACCATTTTCATCCGCGAAACCTGTCACCAGAAACTCAGACATAAATTTACCGATCTGCTTCTTAGGAAAATTGACAACCCCAATAATCTGCTGCCCTACTAAACCCTCCGGTGTATAATGTTTAGTGATCTGCGCACTGCTCATTTTGATGCCCAGCTCGCCAAAATCTACCTTCAGTTTATATGCGGGTCTTCTTGCCTCCGGAAAAAGTAAAACTTCCACAATCGTTCCTGCTCTTAACTCTACTTTCTCAAAATCATTCCAGCTAATTTCTTCCATTATTTTCTGTTTTAACAAACATGGCTAAAATTACAAATCTCATCGTAATAAAATCTCCTTTTTACCGAATCCCTTTTTATTACCTTTGCAGCATGATTGATGTTGTACTTAAGAAAGGCAAAGAAAAAGCCGCATTACAAAGACACCCATGGATATTCTCGGGAGCGATAGATAAAGTTAAAGGGACACCAGTAAATGGGGAAGTTGTTAAAGCTTATGCGGCTGATCAGACTTTTCTTGCTTACGGTTATTATAACAATCAATCAAGGGTAGCCATCAGACTTCTGGAATGGGAAGAAGACCGGGTAATCAATAAAGAATGGTATCACCAGAAAATAAAAAATGCGATTGCTGCAAGGGCTCACGTGTTAAATCATCAGAATACGGATACCTGCAGACTGGTATTTAGTGAAGCTGATTATCTTCCGGGATTGATTGTGGACAAATATGCGGACTTCCTTTCGCTGCAGATTCTCAGTGCAGGAATGGAAAATGCCAAGACAGAAATTATTGAGATTTTAAGAGAAGAATTAAATCCGCTGGGAATTTTTGATAAAAGTGATGCCAATGCACGTACGCATGAGAACCTTGAGGTTTCACAAGGCTTACTTTGGGGCGAAAACCCACCTGAGTTTGTTGAAGTAAAAGAAAATGGCGTTCGTTACCAGATCAATATTGCTGACGGACAAAAATCAGGTTTTTATTGTGACCAGCGGGACAACAGGGAAATCCTGGCCGCTTATACAAAGGGTAAAAATGTACTGGACTGCTTTTCTTACAGTGGTGGATTTACACTGAACAGTCTCAAAGTAGGCGCAGCACACGTCACCAGCGTTGACAGTTCTGCTTTAGCGCTGGAAACATTAAATCATAATTTAGGCTTAAATGGTTTTGATACAGCGCAGCAAACCAGCATACAGTCAGACGTTAACAAACAATTACGTATCTTTAAGGAAGAAGGCAAGAAATTTGATATCATTGTGCTTGATCCGCCTAAGTATGCGCCTTCAAGGTCGGCATTAGACCGTGCAGCGCGTGCTTATAAAGACTTGAACAGGTTGGGTATGTTATTGTTAGAAAGTGGCGGATTACTGGCTACCTACTCTTGTTCTGGTGCCGTGGATCTGGAAACATTCAAACAAATCATTGCCTGGGCAGCGTTAGACGCAGGAAAAGAAGTACAAATCATCAAACAGTTTCACCAGCCTGAAGATCACCCCGTAAGGATTTCCTTCCCTGAAGGTGAGTACCTGAAAGGTTTATTAGTAAGAGTTTTATAGTTCTCTTTGTAAGAAAGTATGCTAAAAAACGGTGCTGATGGCTAAAAAATTGCTTTGGTAAACTATTTACATTATTAATTTTATCCAGATGCTCGTTGCACAAAACATCAAGATTAGCAGAATACTCAGAGATACCTGGCAGGTAGACATCATTATGATTGTTTCCTGCACAGGAGCTTACTTGGTGAGGGAATTTTTAATTAAACACCATTTCGAAATACCGGCAATCATCCCCACAGTGCTGGGTACAGCCATTGCGTTTTTCGTGGGATTCAATAATAACCAGGCTTATGATCGCTGGTGGGAAGCCCGCAAGGTATGGGGAGCACTGGTCAATGATTCCAGATCATGGGCCAGATGTGTAATTGCATATATTTCACAACATGAATTGGAAGACAGACAGTTTACCATCCTGAAAAACAGATTGGTTTGTCGTCATATTGCCTTTCTGTATGCACTGAAAGCTAATTTACGCGGTGCTGTAGATGAAACCTATTCACAATACCTGGATGAAAAGGATATCAAAGAAATAAACGGCCATACCAACGTTCCCAATGCCATCCTTACCATCCAAACCAGAGAATTGCAGACCCTTAGTGCGTCTGGAATGATTGATGGCTTCCGTTTTATGGAGATGAACCAGTTGCTGGTTAAATTTACGGATGAGATGGGTATGTCTGAGCGCATCCAGAAAACGGTATTTCCGACCACCTATAATTACCTGACCAAGGTTTTTATCTGGTTATTTGTGGTCTCCCTGACGCTTGTGATTAGTCAGTACGCAGGTTTATGGTCCATCTTCCTGGGCTGGCTGGTTGGTTTTGTTTATGTTTCTACACAAAAGAACGGAATGAGTTTAGTCAATCCCTTCGAAAATAATTCTGCCTCAATCCCTTTAAATCAGATTACAAGAAACATAGAGATCAATCTGCTCGAAATGATCGGTGCCGATAAAATCCCTAAACCCATACAACCCATCAATGAAGAATATGTGCTTTAAGCACTATTCTTCTTCCTTGAAGAATACCTTGTAATAGTTCATCGCCTTATCGTCATCGAATCCCTTTTCGATCAGGTCCTTATCGCCATGAATATAGATATGGAAGTTTTTGTCCAGTTTTAAAACACTCTTGAATGCGCGCGACTGTTTTTTAACGGCAGCACCGGAAATCTCAAATGCATCCTGAATAGGGGTATCAAATTCTTCTTCATAACTCTTCTTATAGTTTTTGAAAGACTCAATACCATCACTATTTCCAATCACTTCATTAGAGAACTCATCCAGATCAAAGGTTTCCTTCTCTTTAAAGTACTTCATAGAGCGGTTTAACAGATCGATCTTATCTGCCTTGGAGATTTCATACTCCTCATCCATTTTTTCTGTCACAAAGCTCTTATATACGCCCAGCACGTTATTGGTTTGGTTGTAGTTGTCATTCCTGACTTTAAGCTTCAGGAATTCATCTTTCCAGTATACCGCTTCTGCGCTACGGTTGGTCTGATCAATTACAGCTACTTTGAATCCTTCTTCCTTTTCCGTGTTAAAGATCAGACAGCCCTTATCGAGTTTACTGATGTTGATAGCCCCCTCTTCATAGCTTAAGCCAAATCCCGCCTGCTCCGGATAAACTTTAAGATAGGTCTCTTTAGTTTCCGATTTAAAAATACCTATGGCATCATGCAAATCTCCCTCTATCTGGACATTCTCAAAGTAGGCTACATAAAGTTCTCCCGCTTTAATTTTAGGGTGACTGGAGATTTCGAACAGGTACTTCGCTAATTCCTGACTGTTTTTGTGAAAATGCTGCCCATTTTCAAATATCTGCTCCACAAAATGGTATACCTCATTCAGGTTCAGATCATCATTGACATGGGTGAAGCGATAGATTTCATTTACCTTTCCGTAAGGACTCAGGAAGTATTGGATCAGCAGATTTTTTAAGAACTCATCCTGAATCTGCAAAGAAGCTTCAGACAGTACATAAAATTCATCCTGCGACTTATTACCTATCCTGTGTATAGACAGCTCTGCCAGAGACGCTTCGAAAAAAGTGATCATATTTACCTTTGTTTAAATTATAGCGGCCGTAAAAATACTCCTTACGAATTGAATAATTAAACAATTGTGAATTTCCGGGATTATATTTTTTCTTCTTCTTTCAGGCTGTTCCTCAGCTTTAATGGTGTCCTGGTATTTTTCTTCATTTTTAAATTGAGCATTTCCACCAGAATAGAGAAGGCCATGGCAAAATAGATATAACCTTTAGGAATATGCTGATCCAGACCTTCTGCCAATAAAGAAACACCAATCAGCAGCAGAAAAGATAGTGCAAGCATTTTTACCGTAGGGTGGTTATTCACGAAGGCGCTAATCGCATTTGCAGAAACCATCATAATCAGCACGGCTATAATAACCGCAGCAATCATAATTTCTACATGTTCGGCCATACCTATGGCAGTAATCACCGAATCCAGAGAAAAAACGATATCCAATATCAGAATCTGAACAATTACTCCGGCAAACGAATGTACTTTAGTCTTGCCTTCTTCATCTTCTTCCCCCTCTAGTTTTAGATGAATTTCATGCGTGCTTTTGTAAATCAGAAATAAGCCGCCCAAAATAAGAATCAGATCCCTGCCCGAGATCGCCAGCTTCTCCAGCCATTCTTTATTATCAAGACTAATCCACGATCCTATATTGAACAGCGGAGAAGTTAAGCTCATTACCCAGCTTAAAGAAAGCAGCAACAGGATTCTGGTAATCATCGCCAGACCAAGACCTAACTGCCTTGCCTTTTTTTGCTGATCTGCGGGAAGTTTACCAGAAAGAATAGAAATGAAAACTATGTTATCTATACCCAGAACAATTTCTAAAAGGGTAAGCGTTAACAGGGATATCCATGCTTCGGGGGTAGTAAAAAATTCCATATAAATTCTTGTATAAAGGCTAAGATATAAAAGCTTGCTGATTAATCAACAAGCTTCAGCTGTATTAGGTTTTACATTTTTTACCTGAAGGTGATGGATCCGTATTCGGTTTTAACACGGATATTTCCAGTCCCGCCATTCCCTATTTTACCGGTATAGTTTTTTGTGGATGAATCATCGCTATCGCCACTGATCCGTGCCTTTACATTTGATCCGTATTTGAATCCACCGTAACTTCTCTGCACGGTAAAGTCACCATTATAACTATCATTAAAAGCCATTGTAATATCCACATACTCGGCATCGATAGTCAGGTTTCTGCAGGATTGACTGATTTCGGTTATCGCCAGGTTGTTATAGCTCATATTGAAATTGCCATCGCCCCTTAAGGCACCGATAGTTACACCTGCATATTCAGAACGGAGGTTCAATTTGCCCGCAGATCCGATTTTTAGTCCGTTATATTGCTGATCAATAGTCGCATTTCCTTTGATCGTTCCAATCGTTGCGGTTGCATATTGGATATTCAGGTCAAGATTATTGACCGAGCCCACTTTAAGGCTTTCCCCATACTGTTGTTTGATAACTGCATCTCCCTTGATCGTAGAAATAGCCACTTTAACATACTGTGCATCCAAATCCAGCGTTCCAACAGTGCCCACTGTTAATCCGGCACCATATTGCTGTTTGATTACAGCACGGTTAACTGAGATAATATTGGTTTTACCATATTCCACCGCCACATAGTTATTTGCAGAGGATAAATTTCCGGCATTAAAATCACCGTACTGTACCTTCGCAGAGAGCGGTCCGTCATAATCTCCCATGATGACATTACCAAACTGCTGTGAAACGGTTAGCGGATTGTCTGAAGGGAGGTACACTACATAGACAATTTTAATCTCCCGTCTTTTGTTTCTGCCACCCCGTCTGCTCCCCTGACCAATTGATGTCCTGCAGGAAACGACATCGCCATTTTTGTCGGCAGCAATATTTACCTGTTCAATTAATTTCCGGGCTTCACCGTCATTAGTGCTGTTAGCGCTGATGGTAATATCTATCTTCACCTCTTTCCGATCCCATGTTTTGAGCAGTATATAGCCGAATTGGTTATTCAGGTTGATCTTATCCGCACGGTCTACCGCAAATGTTTTGCTAAACTTCCTGACCTGAACGGGCTCATCTTCATCCTGCACATCCACTACTGCATCAATCACGTCATTTTGCTTTATATTAACAGCATAATCAACATTAACCGGCACCCTGGCATCCACATTCACTTGTGCTGCTGCACTGCCAGACCAACACAATGCAAGACCGAATAATATTAAGTTTTTCATATACTGTTCTCCTTTTTATATTGACTTACTTCATTGATGATGGACAACTGCTGACTCACCACCTGCAATTGAATCTCCAGATTTTTAACCATTGCTTTGACAACCAGTTGCTGGTTAGGACTTCCAGGAAGTTCTTTCTTCAATTGATCATAAGCCAGTTCCAGTTTTTCCAGATCAGCACTAAATTTATGATACAATTCCGGATTGGCTTTCGCAAAACTCTGCAGGCTATCGCGTTTCTCTTCTATCAACCCTGCAAATCTAAGTTGCTTTTGTGCATAGGATGGATTTACATCCGCTACAGTCATATGATGCTGCTTTGCGGGTGCAAAATAAACAAAAGTAATACCCAGCATAACGATAATGGCAGCAGCTATCCCGGCCCACAGCCGCAGATCAATTACCGGTTTTTGTTTTTTTTTATTGAGTTCAGCGTCTATCCTGTCCCATAACTTGCCCGAAGGCATGTCGGTATCAAATGCCCTCTTATTTTCCTTAATGAAATCTTCTAGTTTAATACTCATCTCTTGCTCCTTTCTTTTCCATGTTGTTTTTTAATTTCATTTTCGCCCTCATCAGCTGCGAACGTGAAGTAGCTTCAGTTATTTTGAGGATATGCGCAATTTCTTCATGGTCATATCCTTCAAAAAGGTAAAGCGTCAGCACCACTCTGTATCCGTCAGGTAATAATCTTACCGCAGCTTTTATCTCCTCTACCCTGAGTGTCAGATCATCGTCAGCCCCTGAAACTTCATCCGGCAGGTCCACCCCGTCAATGCTTAAAAATTCCGCTCTTCTTTTTCTTAAGCAGTTAATCGATTTATTGATCACAATCTGCTTGAGCCATAAGCCAAAAGTAGTGTCTCCTCTAAAATCAACTATTCTTGTAAATGCCTCCAGAAAAGCTTCCTGTAAAACATCCTCCGCTTCTGCCTCATGGTTAACAATCCGTAGTGCCGCACTATACATAGCACGCTCATACAACTTATATAATTCAAATTGTGCTTTCCGGCTTCCTTTCCGGCAGTCGTTGACCAGTTCAATATTCTTGTCGATGTATAAGGCTTCCAATGTTTTTCTTATTCGCTATAAATGACACTCAGCTTTTTAAAACGTTGCACCATAATGAAAAAACTTTTGAATATACTTAGCTAAATCAACAAGGCTTTGAAATATATGGGTCAAAATCAATATTTTTGCGACTTAATCCGATTGATAATGTTAAGAACAACAACTTGCGGAGCACTAAACATTGAAAATTTAGGCGAAAGCGTTATACTGTGCGGTTGGGTACAGAAATCCAGAGATTTGGGAGGAATGACTTTTATAGACATCCGTGATCGCTATGGCATCACTCAGCTGGTTTTTAATATGGACGATAACCGTGAGTTATGTGAGATTGCGCGCAGCTTAGGCCGCGAATTCGTGATCAAAGCCAGCGGATTAGTAGTTGAGCGTTCAAATAAAAACCTTAAGATCCCTACAGGAGAAGTAGAAATTAAGATTACTGACCTGGAGATATTAAACTCTTCAAAGATTCCTCCATTCATGATTGAGGATGAAACCGATGGAGGTGATGATTTACGTATGAAATACCGCTACCTGGATTTACGCAGGAACCCGGTAAGAAATAATATGGTGCTGCGCCATAAAATGGCACAAGCGGTAAGGAGATACCTCGATGGACTGGATTTTATCGAAGTGGAGACACCTGTCCTGATCAAATCAACTCCAGAGGGCGCGCGCGACTTTGTCGTTCCCAGCAGAATGAATGCAGGCGAATTTTATGCATTGCCACAGTCACCGCAAACATTTAAGCAATTGCTGATGGTTTCTGGCTTCGACCGCTATTTCCAGATCGTAAAATGTTTCAGAGATGAAGATTTACGTGCAGACAGACAGCCGGAATTCACACAGATCGACTGTGAGATGTCTTTCATTGAACAGGAAGATATCCTCAATACATTCGAGGGCCTGATCCGTACTTTGTTTAAAGAAGTGAAAGACTTCGATTTGCCTGAGGTGCCTAGAATGCAATATGCTGATGCGATGCGCTGGTATGGTTCAGATAAACCAGATACACGTTTCGAGATGAAATTTGTAGAATTAAATGATATTGTAAAAGGACAGAACTTCCCTGTATTTGAAAACGCAGAATTAGTTATAGGCATCAATGCGAAGGGCTGCGCGCATTATACACGCAAACAGTTAGATGAGCTGACCGACTTTATTAAGCGTCCGCAAATAGGCGCTACTGGCCTGATTTACTGCAGACATAATGAGGATGGAACGATAAAGTCTTCGGTAGATAAATTCTACAGCGAGACCGAACTGCAAAAATGGTCTGAAGCCCTGCAATCTGAGCCAGGCGATTTACTCTTATTGATGGCTGGTACAAAAGATAAGGTACGCAAACAATTGAGTGAACTGCGTCTCGAGATGGGTACCAGACTTGGCCTGCGTGATAAAAATGTATTCAGTGCACTATGGGTATTGGACTTTCCATTACTGGAATGGGATGAAGAATCAGAACGCTATCATGCGATGCACCATCCTTTTACCTCTCCAAAACCAGAAGACATCGCACTATTGGATACCCATCCTGGTGAGGTAAGGGCAAATGCCTATGATATGGTGGTAAATGGTACCGAAATAGGAGGAGGTTCTATTCGTATTCATGACAGGACTTTACAGGCACTGATGTTTAAACACCTTGGTTTTTCTAATGAAGAAGCACAAAAACAATTTGGCTTCCTGATGGATGCCTTTGAGTTCGGCGCGCCACCACATGGCGGTATCGCTTTTGGTTTTGACAGGTTATGTTCAATATTTGCAGGTCTGGACAGTATCAGAGATGTAATTGCTTTCCCTAAGAACAATTCAGGCAGGGACGTAATGATTGACAGCCCTTCTACAATTGACGAGAAGCAATTGAAAGAACTCAAAATAAAGACAAATTTATAAGTCATAAAAACAGGAAGCCTCACAGCTTCCTTTTTTATTTAAGATTTAATAGGTCTCGCTATCAGGAGGTATACCGTAATCAACATACGCGCCAGCTTTTTCTTTTTTCTTCTTTGAACCAAATAGCCCTTTTACAGAGTTAAATATCGCAGATAAATGTTCTGCATCAAGCGTTTTTCCAACTTTACTGGTCGCCAGCCCAACCAATGTCTTGGTAATAAAACCAGATCCTCTGAACAGCGTACTGTTCATCAGCACAGGAAGTACAAATGACATGACTTTACTGCTAATATTCAGCTTATCGTCTACCTTTAACAGAGAAGAAGGCGTAGCATATTTTTTGATCAGGGCACCAAAGGTGAACTGTTTAGCGTAAGCTTTCACATCATCTTTAATGGCAATTTCCTGCATCTTATAATCCACTTTAAGACTAAGCATCCTTACCTGCAGGTCGTTCAGGTTTTTGATATTATACTTTTTGCTCATCTTCTTCCTCCTCCTCTTCTAGTTTATTGAAATATTTTCTGATAGTGAAGTTAACGATAGCTTTTTCAATGAATTTATCTTTTGCCAGAAAAACAACCACTGCAATCAGGAGGTAGATTAATGCAACTACGCCAAAACCAGCTGTAGCGCTATTTAATACGGAAGCCAGGTAAAGGGCCAGTGTGATTGTCCCCAGCAAGAAAGCAAGTACAAAGCATACCACTACAACTGCGGTGGTTACAATGTCCGCAAATAATTTAGATGCCCGCTTTATAAAGAACAACCGGGTGTATTCCACCCGTGTATCCAGATAGGTCTTGGCTTCTGAGATTATTTCCTCAAAATTCTTTTCTTTCTTCTCCTCCATTGGTATTGTTTTTAGCTTTATTTATCTTAAAATCTAGGCGTGCTCAACATCGTCAGCAAACTCATCTTCAGTCTCATGAAGCTTACTTTTTACCGAACCTACTACTTTATCTTTCATAGCAGTAAGATTTTCAATTTCTTCAGCAGCCCTGTCTTTAATAGAATCCCCAAGGTCTTTTAAAGACTGGCTTAATCTATCGCGCGTTTCACTTCCCTTTTCCGGAGCAAACAATAAACCTAATGCAGCACCTGCAGCTAAACCAGTTAAGAGACCAATTAATACTTTTGAATTATCGTTCATGACTTTAGTTTTTATGTGTAAAATAATATGTAAAAAAGTAATCTGCGCTTTGTTACTGATGATTATAACTCTTCTGTCTCAGAAATTGTTTTAATTCTTTCCAATCTTTCCGAAGCCATCGCGCTGGTTTCATAAATTTTGATGAGCAGAATAAAATAAGACAATAACAGTGGACCAAATACCAGTCCCAATATACCAAATAAGGGAATACCAATAACTACACCAATCACCGTAATGATTGGGTGGATATTGCCCACCCTTTTCGCGATCATAAACCTGATTACATTGTCTATGTTAATGATGACCACGAAGCCAAAAATCAGCATTGCCCAGCCTGCAAAATTATTACCGTCCGCAATCTGTAACAGTGCTGCAGGCACAAATATAACTGGCGGCCCAAGAATGGGTACAAAAGAAATAAATGTTGTGATTACTCCCCAGAACACAGGATCCTTATAGCCCAGAACAAAAAAAGAGAGGCTGACCAATGATCCCTGTACCAGCGCAATAAAACCCTGTCCAATTACATTGGCGTAGGTTGTATTTCTCATCTCTTCTGCGAAACGCTGTGCATTCTGTGTTCTGAATGGTGCATATTTAATTAATGCAGCTTCAAAACGTTCATTTTCCACCAGCATGAAATACAGTAGAAAATACATCAGCAGGAGTCCGAGTACAATATTAAAGGCTCCGGAGATCAGCGATGGAAATAATTCCGTAGCCCATTCACCAGCCTTCTTTAATCCCTCTTCGATCAGGTGTTGTGAATTTGTTCCTACCGGAATAAGGTGTTTAACCTTAAAGACGAGGTTACTGAAATAGATATGGTCATTTTGTAATTCTGCAATCTTTTGCAAAACCATCGTGCTCAAAGCATAAAATGGCAGAATAATCAGAACAATGGAAACAAATAATAACAATACCGCAGCAAAGCTCCTGTTTAACTTTTTCTCTTCTGCAAGAAAAAGAAAAACAGGTCTTAGAATAGTATACATCACCAGCGTACTCAGTATGGATCCGAAAATTCCCTGAAGCGAATAAGCAATGACACAACCTAAGGCAATAATGATCACCAGGTTAATTGTATTCCGCTGCTTATACGTAAATATAGACATACTAGGTGTCCAGATTTATCGCTTTCATTTTATTATAAAGGGTCTTTCTGTCAATATTCAGAATTTTTGCGGCCTTTGTTTTGTTGAAGTTTACTTCTCTGAGAACTTTCAGAATAGCATCATACTCCGCCTCTGAAGCTGCATTTTTAAGATCCCTCGATTTCTCCGGATTACGGTGAATCGTATTTTCTATAGCAGTTACTTTAGCATCTGTCGATATTTCCAGGGGTAAAGCTTTCAGTTGAATTTCATCAGATTCAGTGAGCAATGTAGCTCGTCTAACTACATTCTTCAACTCACGAACATTTCCCGGCCAATTATAAGTAAGAAAACATTCTTCCACATCTTTCGAGAAGCCCTGTACATTTCTGCCCAGTTCTTCATTAGCAAAGTCCAGAAAGTTCCTGGCAAAAATCATAATATCCTTTCCTCTCTGGCTCAAAGGTGGCAGAATGATAGAAAATTCATTAAAACGGTGGTATAAATCTTCCCTGAATCTTCCTTTTTGTATTGCCGTACCCAGATTTTCATTTGTAGCAACGATGATCCTGACGTCAAGATCAATCTCCTTAGTACTTCCGATCCGTTTAATCTTGCGCTCCTGAACAGTTCTTAAAAGCGCTGCCTGAATTTCATAAGACAAGTTACCTACTTCATCAAGAAATAAAGTACCTCCGTTCGCCATTTCAAAGTGGCCGATTTTTGTATTCAGCGCACCAGTAAAGGACCCCTTCTCATGTCCGAAAAATTCACTTCCTGCTAATTCCTTTGTTAAAGAACCACAGTCCATCGCCACGAAAGGATTATCTCTTCTGGGGCTGTTTAAATGTATGGCTTTGGCAACAGATTCTTTACCTGTTCCGCTTTCCCCGGTAAGAATAACACTGTAAGTGGTAGGCGCAACCAACTGAATCTGTTTCAATAACTCTTTTGAAGCCTGACTTTGTCCTGCAACAAAATTCTCTACCTGCGTATATGCTGGTTTTCCAATCTTAACTTTCGGCGCTTCCTGCCTGGTATGACTTTCTGCGAATGCATCATTCAAAGCCACCTGGGTATCAATTGCCTTATTAATTGTATTTAAAATTTCATCAGGATATAACGGTTTGGTGATATAATCATAAGCACCAAGTTTGATCAGTTCTACTGCAAGCTTGATATCTGAATAACCTGTAATTATAATCACACCAGTAAGCGGGTAGCTCTCTTTAATTTTAATGAGCATCTCCTTACCATCAGTGTCCTCAAGCCTGTAATCACATAACACCAGATCGTAAGTGTCCTTTGCGAGATAATCGAGCGCAGACAGACCACTTGTAGCAGTGTTAACCGTAAAACCATTTCTTGTTAAGAATTTTGACAGCAATAGCCCTATATTAACTTCATCATCTACTATTAATATCCTTTTCATATTCGGCACCTAATTCTGAAAACCTAATTAGATGATAAATATAAAGAATTATTTCATATGGGAAATAATTTCTACAGTTTTATGTCAAATTTCCCCTTTTTTATTTAAAATAGATTAAAAAATGACCTAAAGGCAATAACAGACGATCAGAAACAGTACGCTATACATTCTTATCATGTTAGCAAAGGTTAAGCTCCTTTAAAATCGGCCTTTCGCTTTTCCAAAAAGGCTGTCACCCCTTCTTTGAAATCAACTGTTCCAAAACACTGACCAAATTCTTCAATTTCTACTTCGAATCCATCTACGGCAATCGCCCCTGCGGCATTGACTGCCCTGATTGCGGCTGCAACTGCAAGTGGTGCTCTCATTTTTATTTTATTTAGAATTTCTTCTGCTTTTCCCATTACTTCTGTGGGCGGTACGACATAATTCACAAGCCCTATCCGCTCTGCTTTTTCAGCAGAGATCATATCAGCAGTGGTTATCATTTCAATCGCCCTTCCCTTCCCAACCAATGCAGTTAAACGTTGGGTACCGCCATAACCCGGAATCAATCCTAAGGATACTTCGGGCAATCCCATTTTCGCAGTATCTGCAGCTACCCGGATATGACAGGCCATAGCCAGTTCCAGACCACCACCTAATGCAAAACCGTTGATCGCGGCAATAACTGGTTTTGGACAATTTTCAATGGCATCAAAAACAGTCACATGACCGTTTCTGGCTAATGCTTCTCCCTGATCTGTGGTATAGCTGGAAAATTCAGAAATATCTGCCCCGGCCACAAAAGCCTTCTCTCCTGTTCCGGTTAAAATTACACCTCTTACTTCTTTTGCTGTGGTTGCAAATGCAAAAACATCTGCCAGCTCAATCAGTGTATCTTTATTTAGTGCATTTAATTTCTGTTCACGGTTAATGGTGACATAAAGCAGGTTATTTTTAAGTTCTGATAAAATGTTCTGATAAGTCATGATTTAGAATTGTCGATGTTCAAAAACCCATTCCTGGATATAATTTACGATAGTTTGCATAGTGGTACCGGGAGCAAAAAGCGCTCCTACACCAATTTTATGAAGCTGTTCCATATCTGCTTCCGGGATGATCCCGCCACCGGTCAGCAATACGTTGCTGAGCTGTTTTTCTTTCATGATGTCAACAATTTTCGGAAACACGGTCATATGTGCACCAGAGAGGATGGAAATACCTATTGCATCAACATCTTCCTGCAATGCAGTATTCACGACCATTTCAGGAGTCTGCCGTAATCCGGTGTAAATCACCTCCATACCTGCACCTCGCAGAGAAGTGGCAATTACTTTTGCCCCCCGGTCATGCCCGTCTAATCCTACTTTGGCTACTAAAACACGAATGGGTCTATTTAATGTTTTGCTCATAAATTATACCGGTAGTAGATCGTAAATGTAAGTGAAATTAGCTCTTTTATGTTAACTTTGGATATAAATTTACAGTTTTTATGAGTGAGGAAAGATCATTGAACTTTATTGAAGAGATCATTGAAAACGATTTAAAAGTAGGGAAATACGAGACATTAGTTACCCGTTTCCCTCCTGAACCTAACGGATATTTACATATTGGCCACGCAAAGGCCATTTGCTTAAATTTCGGGCTGACCAAAAAATACGGCGGTTATACGAACCTGAGATTCGACGATACCAACCCGGTAACGGAGAAAACTGAATATGTAGATAGTCAGCAGCAAGACATTAAATGGCTTGGCTTTGAATGGAAAAACGAATTATATACCTCAGATTATTTTGATACGCTGTATGATTTTGCGGTTACGCTGATCGAAAAAGGCCTGGCCTATGTAGACCACGGTACTCCAGACGAAATTGCTGCCCTTAAAGGTACACCTACAGAACCGGGAACAGATAGCCCCTACCGTAGCCGCAGCATAGCAGAAAATCTGGAGTTGTTCAGTAAAATGAAAGCTGGTGATTTTGAAGACGGAGTCTGCATCCTGCGTGCAAAAATTGACATGACCAGCCCGAATATGCTGATGCGGGATCCCATCATTTACCGTATTAAGCATGCTGAGCATCACCGTACGGGCAATAAATGGTGTATTTATCCGATGTATGACTTTGCGCATGGACAAAGTGATAGTATTGAAGAGATTACACACTCTATTTGTACGCTTGAATATGTTTCTCACCGTGAGCTGTACGACTGGTTTATTGAGAAACTGGAAATCTTCCCTTCTAAACAGTATGAATTTGCACGTCTGAACCTGACTTATACGGTAATGAGCAAGCGCAAGCTATTACAGTTGGTGAATGATGGAATTGTTAGCGGATGGAATGATCCGCGCATGCCTACCATCAGCGGTTTAAGAAGAAGAGGTTATACGCCAGAAAGTATCCGCGAATTCTGCGAAAGAATTGGTATTGCAAAAAGAGAGAACCTCATAGAATTGAGTTTACTCGAATTTTGCGTACGTGAACATTTGAATAAAACCTCAAACCGCGTAATGGCAGTTTTAGATCCTATTAAACTGATCATCACGAACTACCCTGAAGGCAAAGAGGAGACTTTGATCGGAGAAAATAATCCTGAAGCGGAAGATAAAGGCGGAACGAGAGAAATTCCATTTAGCAGCGAGCTCTGGATCGAACGTGAAGATTTCATGGAAGAACCTGCAAAAAAATGGTTCAGATTAGCTCCTGGTGCAATGGTTCGACTTAAAAATGCATACATCGTGAAGTGTGATGATTTCAAAAAGGATGCAGACGGGAATGTAACCGAGATTTATTGTACCTATATCCCTGAATCTAAAAGTGGTGAAGATACCAGCGAAATCCATGTAAAAGGAACTATTCACTGGGTAAGCACAGCACATGCTAAAACTGCGGAAGTAAGAATTTACGATAGATTGTTCTCTGTAGAATCACCAGATAGTGAAGAAGGTGATTTTAAAGACTACCTGAATAAAGATAGTGTTAAGGTGATCAAACAAGCTTATATAGAGCCTTACCTTGCCAATGCGGATCTTGATTCCCGTTACCAGTTTATCCGTAAAGGCTATTATTGCCTGGATACAGATTCTACTCCTGATCAACTGGTTTTCAACCAGACTGTTGGATTAAAAGACGCCTGGGCCAAAGCGAAGAAGTAATGGTCTCAGCCCTACCTATGAATGCGGTTGTATCTTTTTCATGATACAACCGCATTTTTTTTAATCCTTTTCTCCAGTTGAGACCTGACCTTTCCTTAATACTTTTTGTATAGATTAAACAGGATCATCATTTCCGATGCGGATAGCACAGGGTTAATATTAGTTTGTATAAAATGCCGCTTAAAAGCGATGATAGCCGCATTGAGATTACTCACATCATAACCGATCACCCTCAGGGCAACTGCCGGACTAAACTCAGGCGGCGGAATCTGCAGTACTGCATCATACCACAAGCCATAACCTTGTTCAGCTAATTTCTTCCAGGGGAAGTTATTGGGATCTTGTTTTCTTTTTGGTGCGATGTCAGAATGCCCTATAAAATTTGCAGCGGGGATATTATATTTAGTCTTCAGCGTGGAGAGCAATGCAATCAGACTGTTAATCTGTACATCAGAGTAAGGTTCATTACCATTGTTATCCAGTTCGATACCCAAAGAGGAAGAATTAAGATCTGTATCATTTCCCCATTTAGCGGCACCTGCATGATTGGCTCTCAGGTAATCGTTCACCATTTGTACCACTTTTCCATCACGGCCAACAATGTAATGCGCACTGGTCTCTGTTTTTTTGATCAGAAATGTCTTTATGGTCTGAGCGGTAGAATCCTGCGCAGTGTGGTGGAGAATGACGAAATTGGGTTTGCGGATACCAAAATTAACAGAACCAATAAATGTCTGTTCATTTACGGGCATTGAATCTATCATTTGCTTCGGCGGTGGCACTGTCGCCAGGGTTTCGCCAAACTCTTTCGCCTGCTCTTTGTATATTTTATTGGTTGCCGCATATTTGTTCGTAGAACAGGAAGTAAAAGTCAGTGCTGCCGAAAATGCTAAAACGGATAATTTTTTGTAACTGTATTTTTTGATCATTTTGTAATTGTGAGCCGTTAAATTACTTTTTTTTATATAAATGCACCTGATTTAACTAAAGTTTATGCCTGATTTATATTTTTTCCTAATTTAGTTGCGTTGAAAAAAGCAGCTTATTTTAAGCAGGACAAAAGACACAACAAATACCAGGAAAAACGCAATACATTCTAAATGAAGAACATCAACAAAGCAACCCTGTGTTTTATGGGAAGCGCACTCCTTGCAGGTTTTACCTCCTGCAACAATACAACTGGCACTAAAATAGTTAAAACTGAAAAAAATACGGCTGTAGCTGCTAAAGATAGTCTTCAGGACTACGTGAATCAAAGATTAGCGATCTATGAAACAGTGAAACTGACAACAAACCTGAATGCGCTCACCCCAAATCAGCGTAAGGTATTGCCTTTGCTTATTCAGGCCGCTCAGATCATGGATGAACTCTTCTGGAAACAGACTTATCCGCAAAGGGATAGCCTGCTGGCAAAAGTGAAAGATGAAAAAACTAAAGCCTTTATCAAGATAAACTATGGCCCCTGGGACAGGCTTAATGGCGATAAACCATTTATTGCAGGTATCGGACCAAAACCAGAAGGGGCTACGTTCTATCCGGCGGGCATTACCAAAGAAGAGATAGAAAAGGCAACACTGAAAGACAAATTCAATGCGTATTCGGTGATTCAAAAAGACTCCCTGGGAAAACTGATCACTGTTCCTTATCGTGTACTGTATGCGGCAGATCTGCAAAGAGCATCAAATTTATTAAAACAAGCTGCTTTACTTTCTGAAGACGCCGGTTTTAAAAAATATCTTAATCTGCGGGCTGATGCATTGGTAACTGATAATTATTCACCAAGCGATTATGCATGGCTGGATATGAAAACCAATGTCCTTGATATCATTATCGGCCCTATAGAGAATTACGAAGATAAGTTATTCAATGCCCGCAGCTCTTTTGAGGCTTACGTACTGGTGAAAGATAAAGTATGGAGCAAGAAACTCGCAAAATATGTAAGTATGCTGCCTGAATTGCAAAAAGGGTTGCCTGTTCCTGAAAAATACAAGAAAGAAAAACCTGGTACTGACTCAGAACTGAATGCTTATGATGTGGTTTATTATGCGGGTGATTGCAATGCGGGCTCTAAAACGATTGCTGTAAATCTCCCTAATGATGAAGTCATTCAGCAAAAGAAGGGTACACGCCGTTCTCAGCTTAAAAATGCAATGAAAGCCAAATTTGATAAGATATTATTGCCAATTGCGAATGAACTGATTGATAAAGACCAGCTGAAATATGTAAATTTTGATGCTTTCTTCTCGAATGTGATGTTCCATGAAGTTGCACATGGACTGGGTATTAAGAAAACTGTTAACGGTAAAGGCTTTGTAAAAGCAGCACTTAAAGAACAATACAGCTGGCTGGAAGAAGGAAAAGCAGACATCCTGGGTTTATATATGGTAACAGGATTGCTTAAAAAAGGAGAGCTGAAAGGTGATATCAAAACTTTTTATACCACATTTATGGCTGGAATCCTGCGTTCAGTAAGGTTCGGCGCAGCAAGCGCACACGGCCAGGCCAATATGCAGTGCTTTAATTATTTTCAGGAAAAAGGAGCATTCGTCAGAACTGAAAGTGGCACCTACAAAGTAGATTTTGCCAGATTCGCTACCGCGATGAACGGACTAAGTAATGTAATCCTGACCCTACAGGGTAATGGCGACAAATCCGGGGTAGAAAAACTGCAGAAAGATAAGGCTGTTATCAGTACGGCACTGCAATCAGATCTGGACAGATTAAGTAAAAAAGGTATTCCTGTCGACATTGTTTTTGAACAGGGTGTCGACGTATTAGGAGTTAACTAATTATAAAAGGATTAAGCTGGAAGATGTTTTAAAATAATGTCTTCCAGTTCATGAATATCAAAAGGCTTAGACAAATAACCGTCTGCACCCGCCTGATCTGCAAGAGACATTACATCATTATTAGCAGAGAAATAGATTACAGGTATATTCTTTAGGTTTTCGTCACTTTTCAGCTCCCTGGTGGCATCAATTCCTCCAACGTCAGGCAACCAGTTATCCATAAAGATAATGTCTGGTATATAGGCTGAAACCTGATCAATAATATTATTAGAGGTCGATGATGTTTTAATCTCATATCCTGCATCTTCCAGAATAATCGTACACAGTTCCAGAATGTCAGTATTATCATCAAAAATGAATACTTTTTTTTGCTCAGCCATTTATATCAAATCTTTAGGACAACAAATTTATAAAATCTGCCATATCTTCTATGGGTAAAATGTAATCAATTTTTACCTGCGCCGCAGCCTGGGCAGGCATGTAAGAGACCTGGGCCGATTGCGGATCCTGAATCACCGCTGTTCCACCCCATGCTTTTACACTTTTTAAGCCGTTCACACCATCAGAATTAGATCCTGACAACAATAAACATACTAGTTTTTCTTTATATACTTCTGCTGCAGTTTGAAATGTAGCATCAATTGCAGGTCTCGAATAATTAATTTTCTCCGAATAGTCAAGAGAGAAAGTATGGTCCTGCTCAATCAATGTATGATAATCTGAAGGCGCAATGTATACGGTTCCCGGCCTCAGCACCTCTTTCTCATCTATTTCTTTCACCACCAGCTTTGTGCGGCCGGATAATAATTCCGGCAGTAAGGAGTCGGCCCCATTTTTTCTATGAATAACAATAATAATTGGAAAATTAAGATCAGGTTTGATCAGTGGGAGCACCTTTAGGAGCACATCCAGGCTTCCGGCAGAACCGCCAATTATAAGCGCATCACATTTGTTCATTAGTTAGTCTTCCTCCAAATTTTTTCTCCTGGCAATCTTTTAAAACTTTTTGAGATCTGCGAAAAATCCAGTGTTTCCTTTGTTCCAAGAGCAAGATAGCCTAATCCTTCAAGACTGTCATCAAAAAGTTCTAAAACTTTATGCTGCAAATCACGGTCAAAATAAATCAGCACATTTCTACACAATATCAATTGGAACTCATTAAATGAATGATCAGATACCAGATTGTGTGTAGAAAAAATAATCTTGCTTTTCAATTCCTCATTGAATTTTGCCAAAGAATAATTGGCCGTATAATAACTGGAAAAATCGTTAGTCCCTCCTGATAAAATATAGTTTTCGGAATATTGCTTCATCTGACTCATGGCAAACATACTTTGTGCAGCTTTCTCCAGCACGATAGGATTGAGATCTGTGGCATAAATCAGTGATTTGTGTAGCAGATTCAGCTCTTTCAGCAGAATAGAGATAGAATATGCTTCTTCCCCTGTTGAACAACCCGCTATCCAGATCCGGATAAATGGGTAAGTTCCCAGTTTAGGAAGCACCTCGTTCCTGAGTGTTTTAAAAAAAAGCGGATCCCTGAACATCTCCGTCACATTTACTGTAATCTGCTCTACAAAACGCTTAAAATAACCCTGTTCACTTTTAATTTTATACCTGAATTCGGCAAAACCTGGTATCTTGTCAAGCGAATACAATCTCAGGATCCTTCTTTTTAAAGAAGCCCGGGAATAACCTGTAAAATCATACCCATAATACTCCAGCAGATCTGTTAGTAAAACTTCTACCTGCTCATCCGTAATTACGGGTAATTCTATGCTCATTAAATATATTTTACTAATAATTCGGTTAAACTATCTACGTTAATAGGTTTAGATACATAACCAACGGCACCCGCCTCAAGACAGCGCTCTTTATCGCCAACCATTGCCTGTGCAGTAACAGCAATTACGGGAATATCTTTCAGGGCCGGGTTCGCATGCATCACCGCCATGGCCTGATAACCATCCATTCCCGGCATCATCATATCCATCAGCACGACAGCAATGTCCTGCTGTTCTTCCAGAAGTTGCAGCCCTTCTACTCCACCTATTGCCGACAAACAGGTATATCCCTTTGCTTTTAAAACAGCTGTCAGGGCAAATATATTCCTGTTGTCATCATCAATAATCAATACTTTCTTTGTATCTGGCATATCGCTAAACCTTGTTTTTTTTAATTTTTATCATAAAGCCAAACTCTGAGCAGTGAGATCAGCTGATCCACATCTACCGGTTTGGAAATATAATCTGACGCACCTGCTGCTATACATTTCTCCCTATCTCCCATCATTGCCTTCGCAGTAACAGCCAACACTGGTAAATGTTTGAACTTACTAATTTTTCTGATTTCCATTGTACTTTCGTACCCGTCCATCTCCGGCATCATCATATCCATCAGCACAATATCAACTGATGGATTGTCTTTCAGGATTTGTAAAGCCTCCTTACCGTCAGTCGCGGCAAGGACCTTCATCTTATGCTGCTCAAGCGCCTTCGTAAGGGAAAAGATATTTCTTACATCATCATCAGCAATCAGTACTGTTTTATGATGCAGTACTTCATATAAGCCGCCCAATCCTTCTGTTAGTTTTTTAGTCTTTTTCCCGCCGTTGTTCTCTTCCACCAGGTGAAGGAAAAGTCCGGCCTCATCTAAAATACGCTGATAAGAATGGGCTGTTTTTACAACAATGGAATCAGCATATTGCTTAATTCTGATCTCTTCACCTTTAGAGAGATTCTTGCCGGTAAAAATAATGATGGGAAGATTTTCCAGTCCTTCGCTCTTTTTAATCGTTTCCAGTGTTTCGTAAGCATTTTTATCTGGTATGCCCATATCAAGAATTACACAATCAACCTCATTTTTCTGCAGGGCATCAATGCTCTGAGAAACATTATTAGCTACCTGTGTCTGAATATTGTAAGTACTCAGGAAATAACTCAGCGCTTTTGCATGCTGTTCATTCTCTTCTACAATCAGTACTTTTTTAGGGTGTCTGCTCAGCGCGTCCTCCAGCTTCTGGAAGATCTGCTGCATGTGCTCAATTGCGAATGGCTTGTTGATAAAATCAACCGCACCCATGAGTAAACTTTCTTTTTTAACCTCCAGAGAAGACATGATATGCACAGGAATAGGTCTGGTTGCCGGATTTGCTTTCAGCTCTTCCATTACCTGCCAGCCATCCTTTATTGGCAGTTGTATATCCAGCAGGATAGCCACTGGCTTATAATGATTGGCCATCTCAATTCCAATATCACCTCTTACCGCTACAATGCCCTTGTAATTACGTTTGCGGGTAAAGTTTAAAAGCGTTTTGGCAAAAGCAGTATCATCTTCAATAATCAATATAATTTTATCATCAGGAAGAATATTGTTCCTGTCATCTTCCACGTCCTGCGGAATATAGTCTACGGTAAAACGCTCTGGTAATGCTGCAACCACTGCCGGTTCAGTAAAAGATGGAATTGACACATATCCCCGTTCTACAGGAATATCACTAGCAGCAGCCTTAACTATTGGCAGATACAGCGTAAATATACTTCCCGTATTTTCCTCACTGCTCAGCAGGATTTCACCGCCCAGTAATTTGGCCAATTCGCGACTAATAGAAAGCCCCAGTCCTGTGCCTCCAAACTTCCTTCTGGTAGATCCGTCTGCCTGCTGAAAGGCTTCAAATATAATGGCCTGTTTAGCTGCAGGGATACCTATACCCGTATCTTTAACCTCAAATACGATCGATTCCTTTTGCTCATCTTTATGCACATCCATGGTCACACTACCCTGCGCCGTAAATTTAATCGCATTGGAAAGCAGATTTTTAAGGATCTGCTCCAGCCGCATTTTATCCGTTTCAATGGTCGGCAAATTATCTGCGACAACGATCTTCAGCTCCAGCTTTTTATTTTTTGCCAGGGGATTAAATAGCGATCGCATATCTGTAGAAACCTCTGTCAGGCTAATATCGCCAAACTCCAGCTTCATCTTACCTGCTTCAATTTTCGACAGGTCCAGGATCTCATCTATCAATCCCAGTAAGCCCTGTCCAGAACTCTGTATCACCTCTGCATATTCTATATACTCCGGATCCAGTTCTTCATTTTCGGACATGAGTTTAGATAGCAGTAATATCGAGTTTAACGGTGTCCGCAGCTCATGCGACATATTTGCCAGGAATTCTGATTTATATTTTGTGCTCAGTTCCAGTTGTTCTGATTTCTGCTGAATTTCAAGGTTATGTTCCTGGATCAGTTGATTTTTCTCTTCCAGCAGACTGGTTCTCTCTTCCAGCTCCTGATTTGCCTGCAACAGCTCTTCCTGCTGCACTCTTAACTCCTCTTCGGATGTCTGGATTTTCTGTGTCTGTGCTTCAAGTTCCGCATTCAATCCTTCCAGCTCACTATGCTGTGCCTGTAGTTCTTCGGCCTGTGCCTGTGTTTCTTCCAGGAAATCCTGTAAGCGTTTGCGGTTCTGAGCAGATTGTACGGCGATACCTATATTGCCCGATATACTGGTAAAGAATTCCAATTGCAGCGGCGTAAAGATATTCAATGAGCCAAATTCCATCACACCTACCACCATCCTGTCACGAATGACCGGCACCGCAACGATATTTCTTGGGCGGGTGTTTCCCACAGCGTAGCTGATGGTCAGCTCCCCTTCGGGAATATCATTCAGCAAGATCATTTTTTCTGATTTTAAAGCTTGCCCGGCAAGCCCTTCGCCAGCTTTCAGCATTTCTTTACGCTGCTCATCAACCAGGGCATAACTTCCGGTGATATGTAATAACCGGTCTTCTTCCAGCAAATAAAATGCGGCAACCTGTGCGCCTGTATGTTCGATAATATTCTCCAGGATATCATTTGTCAGTGTGCTTACGCTTTTATCACCGACCATTTTATCGTTTAACCTGGCAATCCCCGATTGCAGCCATTCCTTATCTTCCAGTAAAGAAAATGAATACTGGAGCGATTCTGCCATTGAATTTAATGACCCGGCCAGGCTGCCTAAACCATCCTTTTCATCCTGATCAAGTCTTACATTATAATCACCATTTGAAATCTGACTGGCTATTCCCTGGATCACCTGGATCCTGTGGTCAATCTCATCATTTTTATCCTGTAATTCCTGCTGAAGTACTACCCGCGTATTAAAATCGGATGATACCCTTCTATAGAAAAATATGGTAATTAAGATCGCAAAAGCAGCGGCAAGGATAATTAACATCGGCGTATAACCCGCCAGCTTGTTTTGATCAGAAGTTCTTGATATCAGCAGATTGTTTTCATCAGTCTGCATCGTCTTGATTACAGTTCGCGCATTATCCATGTACTCCTTGCCCGTAAGCAAATCGCCAACACTTACTGAACCACCCGCTTTTTTAATCTGGATAGTCCTGTCAAGTACACCTAGCCTGTCCTGAATAATAGTCCTCAATTTTTTAACACTGCTCTGCTGCACAGGATTATCTTTTGTTTCCTGCTCCACAATGTTGAGTAACCTTACCGCTTCGTCCTTTGCACCGGCATACGGTTGCAGAAAGAGCTCTTCACCAGTTAAGAGATAGCCACGCTGTCCTGTTTCTGCATCTTTTAAGGTAGAAATAATTCCATCCAGATTAGACATGACAAGATTACTGTGGGAAACCATACCTGAGCTTTTAATCAGGTTTTGTATACTCATGTAAGAAGCGAGAGAGCTAATAAAAAGTATAATTAAAGATAGCCCCAGTCCGATACGAAGGTTATTTTTTAAAGTTTTTTGCATGATTATAATGAAATATGTTAATCCTCTTCAGCTAACGAAACTAACGGGATAGTAAAGTAAAACTCAGAGCCCTCACCAAAAACACTACTTACACCAACATTCCCCTGATGCCTTCTGATGATTTCAGCCGAAATATACAAGCCAATTCCTAAGCCCTGAAAATGTATGGCTGTTTCTTCTACTCTATAAAATTTATCGAACACACATTTCTGTTGTTCAGGCTCAATTCCAATCCCAAAATCCCTGACCGCAACATGAACGTTGTCCTCGTCTGCGCTAACATTTATATGAACCTCAGTCGTACCAGGCGCATATTTAATAGCATTTGTCAGAAAGTTAACGATAACCTGTTCAATCCGCATTTCATCTGCGAAAATCTCCTGCCCCACTACTCCGTTTCTGATAATTTTATACTCAGGATTAGACTGGTGAATGATTTCTATAATGCTGTCTAAGAGTACATCTAAATTAAAATATTTTTTGTTGAATTTCAACTTTCCACTTTCAATCTTAGAAATGTCCAGCAGGTCTGCAATGAGATCATTTAGTTTATCCAGCTGAACCTGCGCCTTCTGCAGGTGTCTCTTCACTGTTAACATATCGCCCTTATCAATACTGCGTTCCAGCAGCTGTACATATCCCTTAACGCTGGTTAAAGGAGTTTTTAGTTCATGGCTGGCAATACTGATAAATTCGTCTTTTTTTCGCTCTGCTTTTTTTCGGATTTCTATTTCTTCCAGCAACGCATTCTGTATCTCAATCAGTTTTCTGCTTTGCTCATAAATTCTGTAAAAGGTTTTCACTTTTAACAGCAAAATATTCATGTCAACCGGCTTTGTAATATAATCCAGTCCCCCGGAAGAATAACCTTTAGTGATGAAGTTCAATTCTGTGTTAACCGCTGATAAAAATATAATGGCAGTTTCTTTAGCCTTGCTATAGCCAGCTATAGCTTCGGCGACCTCAAATCCATCCATTCCTGGCATCTGAACATCGAGAATGATCAGTACATAGGCATTTCGTAAAACTTTTTTTAGCGCCTCTTCGCCTGAAGACGCCGTATCTACTTCAAAATCGTGCTTTTCGAGAACTCTTTTTAGAGAAATTAAATTCTCCGGGGTATCGTCTACAATTAGAATCATTAGTAAGAATAAATAGTAGGACTAATAAATGGTGTGGCTGATTTCTCTTGTTTTAATTTGCGGCTAAAGTTATACAACTTTAAAGAATAAACAAGAGGTAAAATGGGCTGTCCGATGAATGGAGAGTTGTTGAGTAGAGACATTAAAGAGCATTGCTTTTAAAAGTGTCTCCCTGATTGATATCTCCTGTGTCAAATCCCTTTTTAAACCAATATTTACGCTGTGCTGAAGTACCATGCGTAAATGCATCCGGAACCACCTGTCCCTGAGATTGCTGCTGAATTTTATCATCACCAATGGCATTTGCAGCATTTAAGGCTTCTTCAAGATCCCCCTCTTCCAATGCGATATTTTTCATTGATTGTGCATTATGTGCCCACAAACCTGCAAAGAAATCAGCCTGAAGCTCCAGCTTCACAGACAGTTTGTTGTATTCTTTTTCACTCATAGAAGACCGCGCGCGGTCCATCTTTTCGGAAATACCGAGTAAATTCTGCACGTGATGCCCAACTTCATGCGCAATGATATAAGCCTGAGCAAAATCGCCGGCTGCACCAAAACGATCTTTTAATTCTTTATAAAATGCCAAATCAATATAAACTTTATGATCTGCAGGACAGTAGAATGGTCCCACTGCTGAACTCGCGAAACCACAGCCTGACTCTTCTCCATCAGTAAACAGTCTGAGTACAGGTTGTTCATATGCTTTACCCATCTGCTTAAACTGCGCTTCCCAAACCTGATCTGTGGAAGCCAGTACATCCGCAACAAATTTTCCCTGCGCATCAGCCGGGGTTCCTTTTTGCACCGATGTCTGTTCTGTATTGCCTACAGGCATTTGCGACACCAGTCCGCTGAGGTCTTTTCCGAAAAACAACCCTATAATAACGACAATGACACCTAGTCCCCCTCCAATAGCTCTCCCACCGCCAGAGCTTCCCCGAGCGTCTTCGATATTACCACTGCTTTTCCCGAAAAATTTCATAATAAATCTGATTAATTTGGTATAACACTGACAAACCTCAATTGTTATACCAAATTAATAATTGTTTAGGCATCAAATGCAGCCAATGCGGCGGTAATTCTGTTTTTAGTTTCTGCAATGCCTACAGTGAGTGCGATATCAAAAATGCCAGGTCCGAATTTACCTCCAACCAGCATCACACGGAAAGGTAACATCAACTCTCCTGGTTTCAAAGCATTCGCCGTTGCCAGGGCCTTAAAATTCTCTTCCATCTCCGCGGCAGATAAACCTTCAGCTAAATCTGATTGATAGCTATTGAAAAATGCAGTTTTTTCTGGCGTCCATTTGCTTTTTACAGCCGCAAGATCATACTCAACGGGAGCAGTAAAGAAATATCCGCTCTGCAAGATGAAATCAGTCAGCAGGTTACATCGGTCTTTAACAAGGTCGATCACCTTTAAGGTGTAGGCATCATCATTCAATATTGTCCCCTGAGCTGCAAATTCCTGTTTTACCACTTCCAGTAACTGACTTGCATCGGCATTTTTGATCCATTCATGGTTATACCACTTTGCTTTCTCAAAATCAAATTTAGCACCTGCTTTACTGATCCTTTCCACACTGAATTTCTCTATCAGTTCCGGCAAAGTAAAGATCTCCTGATCTGTACCATCGTTCCAACCCAGCATACCTAATAAGTTGACAAATGCTTCGGGCATAAAACCAAGCTCTTTAAATCCTTTTGTCAGATCGCCACTTTTAGGATCCAGCCAGTTCTGTGCATAAACAGGGAAACCTAAACGATCACCGTCACGCTTGCTTAACTTTCCATTTCCATCGGGTTTCAAGATTAATGGTAAATGCGCCCATTGCGGCATTTCATCTTCCCAGCCCAGGTATTTCCACAGGAGGATATGGATTGGTGCTGAAGGCAGCCATTCTTCACCTCTAAAGATATGACTGATCTCCATCGACTTGTCGTCTGCAACAACTGCAAGGTGATAGGTAGGCATGCCATCTGCTTTTAAAAGCACTTTATCGTCAACTAAATTTGTATCAAAGCTAACCAGTCCACGAATCATATCTACAAAAGAGACATGCTCATCTTCCGGCATTTTTATCCGCACCACATGCGGTGTGTTATTTTTTAACAATTCATCTACTTCCGCTGAAGCCAGGGTGAGTGAATTCCTCATATCCATCCTGGAAGCCTGACCGTAAAGAAAATTAGGAATTTCCTTCCTCTTTGCATCGAGTTCTTCAGGGGTATCAAAAGCGTAATAGGCAAAACCATCAGCGATCAGCTGTTCTGCATATTGTCGGTAGCTGGATTTACGTTCGCTCTGGCGGTATGGCGCAAATGGTCCGCCTGCCTGCGGACTTTCATCCGGATGAATACCACACCAGGCTAAACAGGAAACGATATATTCTTCTGCACCTTCAACAAACCTGGTCTGGTCTGTATCTTCCACACGCAGTATAAATGTACCGTTGTGCTTTTTGGCGAATAAATAATTAAATAAAGCCGTACGTACACCACCTAAATGAAGGCCGCCAGTCGGACTAGGGGCAAATCTTACTCTAACTTTCTTTTCCATATAATCACTGCAAAGATATATTTTTTAAGCGCTTACCGTTCTATTGATGTCTTTTTGAATGCTAATTCGTAATTTGCCTCCCTATTCTATGAATCCCTACGAAAAAAAACGCCGCTGGAAATTATTTTTACTGGCCTTCGCTATACTTATTGGTGCCGCTTCTGTTTTCTACAGTGACTTTTTTGTCAAAAAAATGGAACGTGAAGAAAAGGTACAGTTCCAGATCTACGTCAAAGTAACCGAGCAGGTTCTGGCGATGTATGACGATGACAGGTTCACCGACCTGATCGAAACGATTACAAAAAACACAAAATTGCCGGTAATCATGACCGATGCGGAAGGTGTGATCAATTCCTACCAGGGACTTGATTCTACAAAGACCAATTACGATGTAGAAAAACAGGACAAAAGGACTTATGATCCGGCTTACTTTAATCGTGAGCTCAGGAAAATGAAAGAGCAGCATCCAGGAACGCCTATTATTGGACTGGACGGTAAAATATGGCATATTTATCATAAGGATTCTTTCATGCTGACCCAGCTCAGGTATTTTCCTTACATCCAGCTGGGGGTAATCGGATTATTCCTGCTGACGGCATATGTAGCGTTCAGTTCCGCAAGACGATCTGAACAGGATCAGGTGTGGGTAGGTATGGCCAAAGAGACTGCGCATCAGCTGGGCACGCCTATCTCTTCTTTAATGGCCTGGGTAGAATTGATGAAATCCCGCTTTGATGCAGAAGATGATCCGCTGATTGCTGAAATGGAAAATGATATTAAAAGACTGGAGGTGATCACAGACCGTTTTTCAAAAATCGGATCCAAACCGATTCTGGAAGACCATGTGGTATATACGGTGATCTATAATTTCATTCAGTATTTCAAGTTAAGAACCTCAGACAAGGTTATTTTCACGATTACAGGTGACGATCAGGTACGGGCATTACTGAATGTTCCGCTGTTTGACTGGGTAACAGAAAATCTGTTAAAAAATGCAGCAAATGCGATTGAAAATGAAGGCAGTATCACTGTAAATATTATAGAACACCTGGCCAAAGAAGAAGTATATATAGATATTACAGATACAGGTAAAGGCATTCCCAGATCAAAGTTTGATGCCGTTTTTCAACCGGGATACACTACCAGGAAGAGAGGCTGGGGACTCGGATTATCGCTAACCAAACGTATCGTTGAAAACTACCACAGTGGTCAGATTTTTGTGAAAGATTCTGAAGTGGGTAAAGGCACTACTTTTCGTATCATTTTAAAAAGCAGCATTACTTATGAACCAACCTCAACCTAACGAGTACTCTGACTGGAGTAAAGGCTATATTGACCAGGTTAATGGCGACCTAATGGAGATCCTGCAACGTCAGGCAACCGAATTTCCTGAATTCATCAACAGCATCGCTGAAAAAGCGGACTATGCTTATGCACCTGGAAAGTGGACCATCAAGGAGATGACCGGCCATATTATTGATACAGAAAGGATTCTTGTTTACCGTTTAACCGCTTTTGCGAGAAATGAACAAACTGCACTTCCTGGTTTTGAAGAAGACGATTATGTAGCTAATGCCCGTTTCGCTGAACGCAGTTTGCTGAGTTTTACCGAAGAGTTTAGCCTCCTCAGAAAAGCAAATCTTTACCTGTTCCGTTCTTTAAATGAGGCAGAACTGAACCTCGCAGGTACGGCATCAGGAAAACCAATATCAGTAAGGGCCCTGCTCTTTGTCATTGCAGGACATATGATTCACCATACCCGCATTATTAAAGAAAGATACCTATGATCTGGTTCAAAACTTTTAGTCCGGAAGACCTGAATAACAGGCCTAAAAACCATCTGGGCGCCTTAATAGATATACAGTTCACCGAAATCGGTGAAGATTTTCTCACGGCAACCATGCCGGTTGACGAGCGCACGCATCAGCCTGCGGGGATTTTACATGGTGGGGCTTCAGTAGTATTGGCAGAAACCCTTGGCAGCATTGCCTCCTATATGTGCATAGATCCGGAACGTTATCAGGCAGTCGGTCTCGAAATTAATGCAAACCACCTGCGTCCTGTTAAAAGCGGACGCGTAACCGGCATTTGCAAGCCCTTGCACCGGGGAGCAAAAACACATGTATGGGAAATAAAGATATACGACGAGAGAGGCAAAATGAACTGTATTAGCAGGTTAACTGTAGCTGTTCTCCCAAAATAAAAGCTTTTGGAGCATACCCTAAATACCATCAGGAGCATTTATCCTTTACAGGATAAACATCTTCAGCTGCTGTACGGGCAACTGAAAAAAATAGAGCTGCCAAAAAACCATCTCATCTTTCATGCACAAAAAGTAGAACGGTCTTTATATTTTATTGAAAGAGGTATTGCCAGAGCTTATTTAGATGGTCTGGATAACCGGATTACTTTTTGGTTCGGTATGGAAGGAGATGTCATGTTTTCTTACCATAGTTATATCAATGAGAAACCTGGTTATGAAAATATCGAATTACTGGAAAACAGTATTCTTTACGAATTAAAAACAGATCAGCTGATCCAGTTATATAACAGCCATACAGAACTGGCCAACTGGGGGCGTAAGCTGGCAGAGCTGGAGCTGATTAAAACGGAAGAGCGTTATATAGCGCGGTTATTTAAATCAGCCTCAGAAAGATATCAGGAATTACAAGCCTCTTATCCTGCGCTGATCAATCGAATACCACTAGGCCATATTGCTTCCTACCTTGGTGTTACTCAAGTTACACTCAGCAGAATCCGTTCAGAAAACAAATAACCTTCCTTTTTTTAACATTTGTAAAATTTCAGCCGGATTTCATCCACTAGCTTTGCAGGAAATATTTACATGATGAATTGGATCTTATTAATTATCGCAGGACTGTTTGAGGTTGGTTTTACCACCTGTTTAAAGCTTTCCAATAACTTTACGCATATGAAGTGGACGGCAGGTTTCCTGATTGCCATACTGCTCAGCTTTTTCTTTTTAAATAAAGCGATACAAACCCTACCTATGGGGACTGCCTACGCAGTGTGGACGGGGATCGGTGCTGTAGGAACTGTGATTGTAGGCATTGCTTATTTCAATGAGCCGGCAAACTTCTGGAGGCTATTTTTCATCGCCACCCTGATCGCATCCATACTTGGCTTAAAGTTTTTTGCGGGGCATGCACATTAAAATAAAAATGCCATCCCCGAAATCACGAAGATGGCATTTTTGTATATCTTGAAGGCTTATTTAATGGTAACAGGAACTTCAACAGAAGTTTTATCCCATCCAATAATCAGATTTGCACCTGATGCCAGTGTCGTAAATGTAATCGATAGTGACTCCAATGCGGTAGTTAATGGTTTAACCGGTACTTCTACTCTAACCACATCCTTTTTCTCATCATAAGTATAGGCTCCCCATTTATCGGTTTGCTTGTTGATGATGATCACCCATTTATCCTGATTAGGAATAGCGAAAAGGCTGTAAGTGCCCGCAGCTATGTTTTTGCCACCGATGACAACCGGTTTGAAAAATTTAATCTCTGTACTTTCATTTGCTCCTACTCTCCATACTTTTCCGAAAGCGACCAATGTACCGAAAACTACACGCCCTTTTGCAGAAGGTCTTGAATAAAGAACCTTAATTAAAGGAGCCGAATCTTCTCCTTTTTTAACCTTCACGGCATTTAAAGGATAATAAACGATATCAGCGGGACTGGAATCCAGAGATGGGAATTTTACTTCCTGTGCGCTGGCAGCAAGGCCAAACAGCACGAAAAGAACAACCAGGTTGAATTTTCTGTACATCTTCTAGTATTTACGTCCTTTAACGATCGCATTTACAAATACCACAGATCCGATCCAGCCTAAAATTCCACCAAAAATAGACCACAGGAAACCGCCTGAAATTACAGCAGCTGTTAAAATTCCAAAAACCAAACCTATTACATAATAAACCCAGTCAAAGCTTGTGTTGTTTTCTTCTTTAATCATTTTGAATATTCTTATGCGGCAAAGGTATTGATTTATTTTAAATATGGAACATAGAATCTATTGTCAAGCTACTGTCAATTATGTTTCTAATCTCATTCTAATCTAAAAACTAATCAATCGATTGATTAGTTTTGTGCTATCAAATCAATTATGGAAAAGCCAGACAAGAAAGCAAACATATTATCAGCCGCAGAAACGTTATTTTCCGAGCTGGGATATGAAGGTACATCTACCAGGCAAATCGCAAAAGAATCGGGTGCCAATATGTCTATGATCAACTATTACTTTGGATCTAAAGAGGGCGTATTCCTGGAAATCATGAATAAGAGACTGCTGGAGTTTAATGTGCAGCTGACCAGCATCAACGAAGAACGTATTTCCTCACTGGAAAAGCTCATGCAGATCATAGAATCATATACCAGACGCATACTGGACAATATCTCGTTTCATAAAATGATGCACAGAGAGCTGTCATTAGCGCAGCGCCCTGAGATGTTTTGTAAATTAAAAGATGCCATGTCCCTCAATCTGAATGTAATAGAACAAATCATCAATGAAGGAATTGCAGAGGGCAGTTTTAAAGCTATTGATATCCGGATGCTGATTGCCTCAATTATGGGAACAATCACTAATGTAGCCACGATGCCTTCTAAAATAACCAGAGGTTCAGTTTTAGACATTACCATCCCTGAGGACAGGGAAATATTAACTCAACGCCTTATCCTTCACCTTAAAGATTTGGTCACCACGTATATAACACCCCAAAAATGATACACAAAACAATTAAAATGAGCTGCTTCGCGCTCTTACTGCCAGGTATGCTCTTTGCGCAGAATGTGAGGAAGTTAACACTTCAGGAAGCAATCCAGCTTGGCGTAGAAAACAGCAAAAATCTAAAGCTCTCTCAAAACAAAATTGATGAAGCAATGGCGAGGCTGGAAGTGATTAAGGATAATGCGCTGCCGACTGCAAAAGCGAGCTTAATTTACAACCACGCGGAGATACCGACCAATCAGTTGATTATAGGAGATGCAAGCCCTTTATTTCTACCTAAACGCGCTGATGCCTATCTGGCGACCGCAGCGGTAGAGCAACTGGTGTATGGTGGCGGAAAACTAAGGTATGCTAAAGAATCAACACGACTGCTTTCTGAAGTAGCAAGACTGGATGCAGACCAGAGCAAAGAAGAAGTAAGTTATGCCGTCATCAATACTTATTACGCTTTATACAAAGTAGCACAAAGTAAAAAAGTAGTGGCTCAGAATCTCGCTTCTATCGCCAGTCAGTTAAAACAATCACAACGCTTCTTTGAGCAAGGTATCGTGACTAAAAATGATGTGTTAAGATTTCAGTTACAGCAGGCAAATATTACGCTGACTGACCTGGAAATTGAAAGCAATCGTAAAGTAGTAAATTATAACCTTGATATATTATTAGGCTTACCTGAAGATACCGAAGTTGAAATTACTGATCCTGCGGGTGAAGGAATGGGCGTAGCACCATTAAACACCTATATGGAGATGGCAATGGCAAACCGTCAGGAACTCAAAGGTCTTGATCTGAGAAATAAAGTAGCCGAGCTGGATATTAAATCTGTTAAAGCGAACACTTTACCAACCGTTGGGGTGGGTGCAAATGTGTACTATATCAATCCAAGTGGCAGTTTTATTCCTCCTACTCACCAGTATATCGTACCCATGACGCTGGGAGCAACTTTATCCTGGAATATTGGTACCCTGTGGACCAATAAAAATAAGGTAACTGAAGCCAGGGTACAACAAAGGAATGTAGTGATCCAGAAAGAAATTCTTACAGATAACGTGAAAACTGATATCAATAAGAACTATCAGAATTACGAAGTCGCCATGAGCAAAATCAAAATCCTGGAAACCTCTATTGCACAGGCTACAGAAAATGACAGGTTACTGGAATCGAAATATAAAAACAATGTGGCTTCTGCTATAGACAGAATAGATGCAGAAACACTCTTATATCAATCAAAAATTAATCTGGAAATAGCAAAAGCCGATGCCGGTATCGCTTATTACACCTTACTAAAATCAACAGGAAAAATTTCTCAATAAGCCCCCTCATAAAAAAATATAATGACAACAGAACCGACAACAGAAACAACAATTGAAACTAAGAAGAAAAGTAAAATTGTTCCTATAATAGTACTGGTATTAGTAGTTATAGGCGTCATATTTGGCGTAAAGGAATACATATATTACAGTAAACACGTTGATACGGATGATGCGCAGATAGATGGCGATATCAGCCCTGTAGTTGCCCGTGTAGGTGGATATGTAAACGAGATTAAATTTGAAGAGAATACCAAAGTTACTGAAGGTCAGACACTGGTAACTTTAGACGACAGAGATTACAAAGTGAAGTTGGAGCAGGCAATGGCTGGTCAGAAAGGTGCCAGCGCCGGTGTTGGTGTTTCACAGTCACAGATCATCGCCACTTCAGCAAACACAAGTACTGCAAAAGCGAATATAGAATCTGCCAGAGTAAAATTATGGCAGGCGCAAAAAGATTATGACCGTTATGCAAATCTGATTAAAGACGGTTCGATCACGCAGCAGCAGTTTGATCAGGCTAAAGCTACCAGAGACGTTGCACAGGCGACCTACAATGCTTCAAAGGATCAGTATACTGCTGCGCTGAAACAAGTAGGAACTACACAATCACAATTAGCGGTAAGCAGCAATGGTGTTTCACAACACCAGTCGGACGTTGACTTCGCTAAATTACAGTTATCTTATACTAATATCACTTCTCCTGCAACTGGTATCGTTTCTAAGAAAAGTATCCAGAAAGGTCAATTGGTGCAGGCTGGTCAGTCTTTATTCTCTATCGTAAATGAGAACAGCTTATACATTACTGCAAACTTCAAAGAAACACAACTGGAAGAAATCAAAGCCGGCTTAAAAGTTAATGTTGAAGTAGATGCTTTCCCGGATCAGGAATTAGAAGGCGAAGTATATAACTTCTCTCCGATTACAGGTGCTAAAGGTTCATTACTTCCACCGGACAATGCAACGGGTAACTTCGTTAAAGTTGTACAGCGTGTACCTGTAAAAATTAAACTTAAGGCCTCAAAAGAAATGCTGGAAAAATTACGTCCGGGTATGAGTGTTAAAGTTTCTGTGATCACAAAAGACTAACAAAATGGCCGAACAAGGTTTAAAAAAATGGGTAATCACGTTTACAGTGATCACAGCTTCATTACTGGAGCTGATTGATACCACTATTGTAAACGTGGCCTTACCACAAATTCAGGGTAACCTGGGCGCAACCCTTGAGGATGTGGCCTGGTTATCTACCGGATACGCTGTTGCCAATGTTATTGTCCTTCCCATGTCGGGTTGGTTAGGCAGCCGTTTCGGACGAAAAAATTATTTCCTTACTTCTATTATCGTCTTCACTATCGCCTCTTTTCTCTGTGGAAACGCAACTACGCTGGAAGAATTAATCGCCTTTCGTATCCTGCAGGGTATAGCTGGTGGTGGACTGATTTCTACGGCACAGGCCATCTTAATTGAAACCTGGCCGCGTGAAGACATTGGTATTGCTACCGCCCTTTTCGGATTAGGTGCTGTGGTGGGTCCGACTGTCGGACCAACTATAGGGGGATACATTCTTGATATCAGCTCATGGCCATGGATATTTTATGTAAATATTCCCGTCGGGATTCTGGCCGCCTACTGTACGTACGCCTTTATAAAGGTTACGCCCAAGGATGGACAAGGTAAACCAGTGGACTGGTGGGGTATTGCCTTATTGGCAATCGCTGTGGGTAGTTTACAAACAGTACTGGAAAAAGGTGAAAGCGAGGACTGGTTTGCAACGCCTTATATCACTGCTTTAATGGTGACTGCTGTATTCGGACTGCTGTTGTTTATATGGAGGGAAATGACGACTGACCATCCTATCGTGAACTTTAAAATTATGCGTCACCGCAGTTTTTCTGTGGGGCTGGTCACCTCATTCATCTTAGGATTTGGTTTATATGGTTCTGTATTCGTCTTTCCGGTGTTCTGTCAGAACTTATTAGGATTCTCTGCACTACAGACAGGTGAACTTCTATTTCCGGGAGGTTTGTGCACTATCGTCATGATGCCATTTATTGGAATCTTCCTTAAAAAGGGCATTCCCGCACAGTTCATGGCTACCATAGGAATGTTCTTATTCTTTGTGTTCTGTAATATGCTGAGTAAATCTACCCTCGCATCGGGCACATCAGACTTCTTCCTGCCATTGGTAATCAGGGGTATCGGAATGGCGCTCTTATTTGTTCCCTTAACTACGCTGGCTATTCAGGACCTTAAAGGTGCCGAAGTTGGACAAGGATCAGGGTTAAACAATATGATGAGACAATTAGGTGGTTCATTTGGTATTGCTGCGTTAACTACACTGATTCACACACGTCAGGGTTTCCACCGCAGTAATCTGCTCACAAACATCAACGAATATAATCCTGCTTTTACACAGCGCTTCAATGCTTTTATCAATAATTTTATGACAAAGGGTTATTCTTACCTGGACTCAAAAATAATGGCTACAAAAGCAATTGAAGGTACTGTAATTAAACAATCACTGCTTTTAACCTATAGTGATGCCTACTGGGTAGCAGGAATGGTGATGTTATGTTCAATTCCGCTGCTTTATTTGCAGAAATTCAAGAAAAATGTAGAGATACCTGCTGATGTACATTAATCAGGTATGAAAATAAAAAAAGCCGTTAAGTTCAGAACTTAACGGCTTTTTCGTACAAAAAAAATCATTTGCCTCATTTGTCGCTACACAACAAACTGCTTATACTCTTTTAAATGTTGTAAACCTTTGTGTCAGCAATTTAAATTTAATTACAATCAAACCAAAATAATTTTATTAACATTATTCATTAATGTTAGCATCATTTTTCTTAGCTTATACCCGAAAAAATTATGAATTAATATGATGCAGAAACCACGTGTGGCAAGTCAGCGGGAAGCAATTTTCAACAATGAAGTTGTTTCCAGATTTGAATTGTACAACAGCCTTTTCCTCACCCTTCCATTTTATAAAATCAAGGATACAGGCACCTTGTTGCCCCTTTTTATCAAACATTGCGAAGATGGAGTAAAGAACCATCAAACTCCTGCCCAAATTATAAGCACCTTTTTTGACAAGTATACGCAAGTCCAGGAGCCTAAAGAAGTAGTCGATTTACTGTTTAGATTTATCCAATATATTGAGCGTCAGGTGGTGTTATTTGACGCTGTAGAGGATGCCTCATTTAACAAACTAAACGTGTCAGACGACCAGCAATCGCTTAGATTAATGTTGAAAAAGAGCGAATCCAACACAGAACTTCACCATAAAATTGAAGAACTGATCAAAGATTTCTCTCTTCGCCTGGTGCTTACGGCACACCCTACACAGTTTTATCCCGGAAGTGTATTGTCTATTATTACCGATCTGACCTCGGCAATAAAAATTAATGATATTGTGACTATCCACGAGTTGCTGCAGCAATTGGGAAAAACGCCTTTCTTCAATAAAAAGTCGCCCACTCCTGTAGATGAAGCACTCAGTCTTTCCTGGTACCTCGAAAATGTCTTTTACTTTGCAGCAGCCAACATTCAGTCAGAAATAGACAATGGACTGGAAGAGTTCAACATTCCAACCAAAAAAATAATTGAATTGGGCTTCTGGCCGGGTGGCGACAGGGATGGTAATCCAAATGTACATGCCGAAGATACCCTGCAGGTATCTAAAATGCTTCGCCAGATCTTATTCCGCTGTTACTACAGGGATTTCAGAAAACTGAAACGCAGAATTACTTTCAGGGGTGTGGAAGATACTTTATATAAAATCCAGGATGTATTGTACCAGAATGCATTTGATACCAATATCGTTCCCGAAAATATCTCTGCATTTTTAATAACACATCTGGAAGAGATAAAAACTACCCTTATACAACACCACGATGGGCTTTTTGCTAATCTGGTGGATGACCTGCTGCGTAAAGTTGAATTATTCGGCAGCCACTTTGCCTCATTAGACATCAGGCAGGACAGCCGTGTTTTAAGAGACGTACATGCCTATTGCAGACAAAGCAAACCAATCATCTCACTTTTCCCTGAAAACTATGATGAGCTGTCAGAAAAAGAGAAAATCAGCCACCTGTCCTTCAAGAGTGCGAAAGTAAATTACACAGGCGAAGCTGATGCACTGGTAACCGACACCCTGGAAACCATTGTAAAAATCAAGCAGATCCATGAAGCCAACGGCGAACTGGCTTGTCACCGTTTCATTATCAGTAACTGTCAGCAGGCAAGTGACATACTTCAGCTGATAGAACTTTTTCTATGGAATGGCTGGCAGGAAGATCAGTTAAACATTGATTTTGTGCCTTTATTTGAAACGGTGAATGACCTCCAGGGGGCTGCTGAAATTATGGAGGAGCTTTACGCACATCCATTCTACAGAAAACACCTGCAAAGCAGGGGCAACAAACAGGATATCATGCTTGGCTTCTCTGACAGTACTAAAGATGGTGGCTATCTGATGGCCAACTGGTCTATTTTTAACGCCAAGGTAGCTTTAACGACTACCTCTGTGACACATAACATCCAGCTGGCATTTTTCGACGGTCGTGGAGGCCCTCCTTCAAGAGGAGGCGGGAAAACACACCGTTTTTATGCATCTATGGGTAAGGAAATCGCCAATAAAAATATCCAGCTCACTATACAGGGACAAACGATCAGTTCGCAATACGGCTCTATAGACAGCGCGGGCTTCAATATCACACAGTTGATCAATGCCGGTATTTCTGCTGGTATTAAAGAGAAACACAATATTCTTCTTGATCCCTTGCATAAGGATGTACTGGATATCATGGCTAAGGATAGTTTCAATTCATTTGTCGCATTGAGGAAACATCCTTTATTTTTAACCTACCTGGAGCGTTTTTCTCCACTCAGCTTACTGTCTAAAATTACGATCAGCAGCAGGCCGGTAAAAAGAAGTTCAGGAGAAAAACTACGGCTGGAAGATCTGAGGGCAATCAGTTTCGTCACCTCATGGGGTCAGCTGAAACAAAATATCCCCGGTTTTTACGGTATAGGAACTGCTTTAAAAAATCAGGAAGAAAGTGGTAACTGGGATAATATTGTACAAACCTACCAGGAATCAGGCTATTTCAAAACGATTATAGACAATTGTATGATGTCTATGAGCAAAGCCGATTTCTCTATCACAGCACACTTTGCCAACGATCCTGAATATGGTGATTTCTGGAAAATGCTGAATAATGAATTTGAGTGTTCGAAAGAAATGCTGTTAAAGCTTGCAGGCCATACCACCTTAATGGAAAACTATCCGGTAGAAAAGCGGTCTATTGCCGTTCGTGAAAAGATTGTATTGCCATTGGTGCTGATCCAGCATTATGCACTCGAGAAAATGCAGCATGAACTCACAGATCTGGAATTGCAGTCCTACGAGAAACTGGCGATCAGAACAGTTTATGGTATCGTAAATGCAGGCAGAAACTCGGCTTAGTCCATATCTATCATAAAAAAAGCGCGACCCCTTACAGGATCGCGCTTTTTTATGATAGATAAACTAGTAAATGATCTTACCGGCAGAAGTCACGATAGAGGCAATACGAACAGCATCAAAAACACGCTCTTCTGTAGCACCCAATCCTAAGATTGATTTTTCATGTGCATTCACACACATTTCACATCCATTAACGGCAGAAACAGCCAGGCTCATCAATTCAAAGAACTCTTTACCTGTTACCGGGCTGCTCATTAATTGCATGCGTACACGGGCAGGAATCTGCGTATATTTTTCTTTTCCTGTAAAATGGCGGAAACGATAAAATACATTGTTTAATGCCAGCAGAGAAGCACAACCAGCAGCTTCAGCGATATCTTCCGGAGTAGCTTCCTTCGCAATTGCCTGTTTCTCAAAGAATTCAGTAAGTACTTTATTGTTATTGTTTACAGCAATACTCAAAGCAAGTAATGCGCACTCTTTTTCAGTCATATGCGCTGAAGTAAATGTGCTGGTAAAGTTCAGCTTTAAATCTCTTACATACCTCGAATTACCTTTCTCCAATAAATGAAGTCCTTCATTCCTGTAATCGGCATTTAATCCTACTACAGCTAATAATTCTTGTATAGTTTCAGTTATTTCACTCATTTTATGATTAGTTTGGGTATAAAAAATCCCTGCAAAATGCATTTACAGGGATTTTTTATAGGGAATTAAAATTATACAGTTAAAGTAGCTTCACCTTTTTCCCAGTTACAAGGACAAAGTTCATCAGTTTGTAAAGCATCTAATACTCTTAAAACTTCTTTAACATTACGGCCAACGCTTAAATCATTAGCACTTGCCCAACGGATAATACCTTGTGGGTCTATAATGAAAGTTGCACGGTAAGCGATTTTTTCAGTTGGCTCAAGAATATCCAAAGCTTCAGCTAATGACTTTGAAGTATCAGCCAGCATTGGGAATTTTAAACCGCGTAAATCATCATGATTGTGTCTCCAGGCCAAATGCACATTCTCAGAATCAGTAGAAGCACCGATTAAGGTAGTGTCACGGTCACGGAATTCACCAAAATTAGCATTGAATTCAGCTATTTCAGTAGGGCAAACGAAAGTAAAATCTTTTGGCCACCAGAACATGCAAGTCCATTGGTTGTTCTCATTTACTAAAGTATCTGACGTTAATGTTTCGAATTCTTTACCTTTTTCTATGCTAACTACAGCAGGTTTTGAATACGCTGGAAATTGTTCACCTATATTTATCATAATATTATTGTTTTCGTTGCGCAAAGGTACATCAATCTAAGTCCTTAAGCAACCCAATTGAACACATTACAGATCATTAATATTGATGCCCATATAGACATCATCTATAATTAAACCGAACCAATTAGCGTACGTCTATTTTGTTTTTAGTGTGGTTTCAAATAGTTTAAAGATCCGTTTATACTCATCCGTCCAGCTGGAGGGCTGGGTGAACCCATGATCTTCAATAGGATAAACTGCTAATTCCCAGTTGTTTTTACCTAATTCTATGAAACGCTGACTTAACCTGACGATGTCCTGGAAATGAACGTTTACATCCACCATACCATGGCACATTAAAAGATTTCCTTTCAGTCCCGCAGCAAAATAGATGGGAGAACTGCGTTTATAGGCCAGTTCATCATTATAGGGCTCATTCAAAATATTAGAGGTATAGCCATGGTTATAATGCGCCCAGTCTGTCACCGACCTCAGTGCAGCCCCGCTGGCAAAAACATCTGCTTCTTTGAACAGTGCCATCAGGGTTATAAATCCACCATAAGAGCCTCCATACAAGCCCACATGTTTAGGATCCACATTGTATTTCTCCACCAGCAGTTTCACACCATCTGCCTGATCGGTAAGATCCTTGCCCCCCATGTGGCGATAGATACCTGTACGGTGATCTCTTCCATATCCTGAACTTCCGGTATAATCAATATCAATCACAGTATAACCGTTATCAGCCAGCATATTGTTAAACATATACTCCCTGGAATACTGACTCCACCAGTAATGCACATTCTGCAGGTAACCGGCACCGTGTACAAAAACAACAGCAGGACGGTTAACATCAGGTTTTGCAGCAGGATAAATCCGCGCATATACGTCTGCCCCATACCTGTTCTTAAATGAAACAAGCTCCGGCTCCCTCCAGGCATAAGCTTTAAATTCCGGGGAGGTCGACTCCGTAACTTTTACCGCTTTTGCACCTGCTTTGTTGGCCTGAATATATAATTCCCATGGTTTATTCATGTAGGAATAATTGATGGCCAGCCATTTTTCATCAGGAGACAGGGTGACTTCATTGCCTCCTTTCATTCCTGTAATTTTAACAGGTGTACCACCTCCAACGGCCATGCGATAGAAATGTGTAATGCCCGGATGTTCGATATTGGCCGTAAAATAAAAAGTCTTTTTGTCACCGGACAACTGCAGTTGCTGCACTTCCCACTTACCGGAAGTCAGTTGTTTTTTCTCTCCGGTCTTTACATTCGCGGTATAAAGATGAGCATATCCGCTTTTTTCGCTCTGAAAATAAATTTGCTGATTATCGATCCAGCCAAAATTTCTCGGGCCTATACCAGGACCGCCAATCCAGGCTTCATCCCTTTGCCTGTCTATCACCGTTACGTTGCCGGTTGCAATCTCGATTTTCAGGATCCAAAGATCCTTGTTATCATGTGATTCAGCCATCGCTACAGCTATGGTTCCCTCAGCATTCCAGAGTGTAGCAGAAATGGAAACTTTTCTATCCTCATTCTTTTTCTTCGCCTCTTCCAGTTTTTTAGGATAATCTTTCAGATAATCAGGCAGGTCTTTGATTCCGGTAATCTGCTCATGATGTATTTTGTAAACCGTATCGCGCTGCTGATCATAAATGAAACTCTCCGAAGTAGGTAACGGCTCCCCTACTTTAGTTCTTCCGTGAATATCCTCTGTATAACCGGATGCAGTAACGTAATTGGGCACTATGGTAGATTTACCTTCTTCACCCTCAGTAAAGAGCTTATAGGTCACGTAACGGCCATCGGGACTGATTGTAACAGCTGTGATGAATTTATCTTCGAGATAAATGGGCTTCAATGGTTTTTCCGGTGCCATCAGACCTGAGCGACCAAAACTAAATGGTGCCTTTGGTTTGGCATTTCTAATGACATCAAACAGCTCCGTCTGTTCGTTCTTAAGCCAGGTGTCCTGCTCATTCTTTTTACCCGCAGCAGCAGGGCGTTTGCCCTTTACAAAGCTGGTTAGCTGCCGGATGGTGTTTGACTTTAAATCAAGTGTAAAAAGATTATCTCCTCTTTGAAAAGCGATCACACCATTTAGTAAAAACACAGGATTACTTTCACGCTCTACGGTATTGGTTAAGCGTTGTTTGGTGTGCGACTTCGGCTGGTATAAATAGAGATCACCAGATTGCTCCGTAATCCCAAGTGTGCGGGAGGTATTAAAAATATAATCGGTTGTTATTTTGCGGTCCGCTTCAGCTGTATCTGCAAGTACCGGCTTAAGCGCGTTCAGGTTAACCTGATACAAGCTGCTTTTATCTTTTTGTCCGGGGTTCCAATCGAAATAAACCGTTTTACTATCCGCAGACCAGCGGTAATTTGATGGTGGGATGCCCAGCCATTTCTGGTCGCGCATAATCTTTTCTACAGATAAAACAGGTTTTTCCTGTGCCTGAGCGGCGATACTGCCCAGCAGAAATAAAAAGCAGAGTTTCTTCATGAATTGTTTAGGTTATGCCTGCAATTTATAAAAAAACCTTTTGCTTTACTACCCTACTCTCACGGATGTCATCGTTAATGAGCCACCTATCGCTTTATCATTAAAAAGTGACACTTCTTCCTTTCCATTTTGCAGACCCAAAGTGTACAATAGCGGCAGATAATGCTCTGGTGTAGGGATGGCCAGCAGCGCAGCTGAACCTAAATTCTGGTAGTTCATTAATGGCTGATGGTCGCCGTTCATGATCATACTTTTAAACCGGTCATTGATGTCCATTGCCCAGTCATAACCTCCACCCTGCATCATATCCCAGTTTACCATTCGCAGGTTATGGACCATATTACCACTTCCCATGATCAGTACACCTTTTCTACGTAACTGGTATAACTCCCCGGCAAGCGCATAATGTGCTTTCGGACTTTTATTGTAATCTATACTTAACTGTAATACCGGGATGTCTGCCGCCGGAAACATATGTTTTAAGATCGTCCACGCGCCATGGTCAAGTCCCCAGTCGTGATCCAGCGTCACTTCCGTACTTTTGATCAGCTCAGCCATTTCCACCGCGAGTTCCGGACTGCCGGGAGCAGGATACTGAGCATTGAACAAAGCCTTTGGAAAGCCACCAAAATCGTGGATCGTTTCCGGGAAACTCATCGCCGTTACCGCTGTACCTGGCGTAAACCAATGTGCCGACACTACGATCACTGCTTTTGGAATGGGAAGTGCAGCACCAATATTTGCCCATTTATCACTGAATTCATTATCCTCAATACCATTCATCGGAGATCCATGCCCGATAAAAAATGCAGGCATCAGCTTCCCCTGTACCGGAAGGCTTGCTGTTAAATTCTTGATTTCTGATAAGTTTGCCATAAATTCTCTGCTATAAAAAAAGGGTTGTATCAAAGCGTTCGCTTTATATACAACCCCTTAATGCTATTATAAAGACTTATTTAGCCTGAACAAATTCCAGGTTTAAATTGATCTTAACTTCTTTTGAGACACCCATTCCTGTTGGATCATACTTGATGTTATAATCTAAACGGTTAATCGTAGTTGTCGCGTTGAAACCTGCTTTAGTATTTGACTGCTGATCTTTTGCTGTACCACCATAAACAACCGCGAATTTAACATCCTTAGTTACGTCGCGAATAGTCAGTTTACCGCTTAATTCGTAATTGTTACCTTTCAGTTTTTTGAAAGATGAACCTACGAAAGTCATCGTTGGATATTTAGCTGCATTAAAGAAATCATCTGTCTTCAAGTGATTATCACGCATCTCCACACTAGTGCTGATACTGTTAACGTCTACTGTAAAATTAATCTTTGCATCTGTTAAATCTGGTTTGGCCGCATCAACAGTACCCTCAAATTTTTTGAATGAACCGTCAACAAAGGAAATCCCCATATGCTTCACTTCGAAGTTCACGAAAGAGTGCATAGGATCAATCGTCCATTTGGTTTGTGCAAAAGATGCCGCACTTATAGAAAGTGCTACAAAAAATAAAAATACTTTTTTCATAATCATATGTGTTAGCTGAATTGTATCACAAAGGTAAATACCTGATCACCATTCAGCCTTGATGTATGGTAAGAAATACTTATTTCTTCGCAATCGTAATTTTTACCGTCCCGCAATCATACATCTCACTGCCATAATATGGATTCTGAATGGCTTTGGCATCACTCAGCCAGCTAAACCTTCCCATTGGGCAATACTGTACAAAGGCATCTTTTTTATTCAATTTAAGCTCTTCTGTAAGCTTAATGAATGAAGTGCTGATACCTTCAAAACTTTTACGCTGACTTTTTATATCGGCCGCTGCGGCTAATTCACCAGCACCACTACGAATCAGCGCAGATTGCTCCATCCATAACTCATGCTGAGCGTCATTTGCAAATCCCTGATGAGGAACCGCTTTAAGAGCAGCCTGCAAAGCCAGTGCAGCCTTTCCTGCATTTTCAAACTGATCTGCTGCCAAAGCATTTTTCAGCGAGTAATAGCTTTCTAAGCTAGTATTAAATTTATCAGACACTTGTTTCGTCTGTGCATGAGTTGAAGACACAGAAAGACCTAAGAACAGCGCTATACTTAAAATGATAGTTTTCATAAAAAAAAATTTAAAAGGATGAATTGATTTCATCCGGTTTATAAAACATTAAAAAAATTGAATTCGGCTCTTGCCAGGTACATATTCTTATTATACCTGCCTGGCATATCACCAGCCACCTGGAATCTGTATCCTAAATCTATGCGCGTTCTGCTGTTAATAATCACCTGAACAGCAGGTGCAAGGTCCAGATACGTCTTTCCATTTGCTGGATTTGTTTTTCCGAGCATCTCAAAATAGAGATTGAAATTGGGCTGATTGTAATTTTTATACACAAAAGGAAGCACCAGATAACCGGAAGATAAACTATAGCCCATTAACTGATCCGGGCGTGGCATTCCTGCTATTTGTTTATCATCCACATCAAATGCTTTGGTATAACTCAGTGAAGCAGACAGGGCTAATTTATGCAATAACTGTGTGACCACTACACCTCCCTGTACGCCACTATTATCTCCCTCTAAATTGATATCTTCTGTATAAGTCGGCCGCTTACTCGTGCTTAGTCTCCCGAATGCTGCTGCACGTAAATGCTGCTGCGTTCCGTCGACAGATAAGAAGCGGTATTTCGCATACAAACTTCCACCTTCCAGTCTATATTTACCATCCATATCAGAGAAAAATCCCTGTGCATGTGCCATCAGGTTTTTATTAAAACTGACCATTACTTCAGGAATCGTCCTGTTCATGGCACCAGCATTAAAAATTCCCTCATTCGTCATCCTGATGCCAATAGATTTAGCCGCCATGTTACTCGCAGGTTCAGTAAAAACATATAATTCCTGCGCCTGAATACGCAGGCTCGCGCAAAGCAGTAAAAATACTGCCGTCAATTGATAAAATCTCATGCGGACTGCCTAGATGCTTAAATGAAAAATGCGTGTCTCCTTACCTTCCACTACACCTTTTCCAGTCAGGTAAGCCTGAGACTTAAACTCAGCAGCGTTTTTTTTGAATGCTGATGAAGTAATAAAATCCTTATCAAGAATTTTCGCAGTTACAGGACCATCGAGCGTTTTGCTCTTTGCATTTACAAACTGAAATACTGCACCGTCAAGCTTTGCCAGCCCACTCTCATCTACAGTTGTATTTTTAAAGTTAATCGTGGCAGAAAGATCACCTACAGAGAAACCTGCATCCTGCACTTTATCTCTGATCTCATCCACATTTACCTGCTCATTATTTTTGAAGGTAAGCACAAAAACATTCCTGTTCAGGTCCGGCGTAACCGATTCAATAAAACCAAGACTTTTAAGTGATGTTTCCGTAGCGCGTGAGCACATAGAGCAGGTCAACCCGTTAACTTGTACTTCTGCTTTTGAAATTTGTTGTGCAAATGTGTTTGCACTGATAAAAAGGATAGAGAATATGATAAATGATTTGATCGTTTTCATAATTGAAATTTTTGTAAAAGATGTTGAAATAAATTTAAACGCATCGCTTCATACCGGATATACCGATAGCAAGCAGGCAATTCATTCCTGGTCTAATTTCTGAAAACGCAGTTATAGGCATATAAAGACAGCTTCGCAGAGAGCGGAGGTGCTTTATTTTCTGCCTTGCTGAAGAGTTTTGGAATAACTCCTTTAATCAAGCCCGAAAGAAAAGGAGCAATAAACAGCTGAATACTATAGTTCTTAGGTAAATCTACTTTTAAGCCGGACTGATGGCTATCCTTGATTTTCGCATCTACAGCAGTATTTTTACAGCAGTTATTTTCAGCAGACGCCTTTTTGGCCATTTTACATGTGCCACAACGCGCTACCTCGGTGAAATGAACAGCAGCCAGTTTACCCCCGCAAAAATGCAGACTCAATGCAACACCGATTACGCTGATCAGGTAAAAGGCACACAAGCCAAGAGTTATTTGCTGTTTTAAATTCATTCGTTATACAAACTTAACGATAATTAATTAAAAAACAGTTTCTCCGGCAGAGATTTTCAGAAAGCAAAATTCTCTATATCTTAGCAGCTCAATCTAACCGCTTATGAAATTTATTTCCACGCTCCTGCTGTCTCTATGGCTGATTACGGCCTTTGCTGCCAAGCCAAAACACAGCTATATCAGGATAAAGACAAACCAGGGGGAGTGTATTATTATGCTTTACAATGCCACACCTCAACACCGGGACAACTTCATCAAACTGACTAAAGAGGGTTTTTATAATGGGACAATCTTTCACCGGGTGATTAAAGCATTTATGATCCAGGGAGGCGATCCAGACTCCAGGAATGCACAACCGGGTAAAGAGCTCGGCAATGGTGATGTGGGTTATACGATCCCTGCAGAATTCCGCGACAGCCTTTTTCATAAAAAGGGAGTACTCGCCGCAGCAAGGGACGATAATCCGGCAATGGCTTCCAGCGGCTGCCAGTTTTACATTGTCCAGGGTAAAAAATTCAGTCCGGCGCAATTAGACAGCATGGAGATTAAAAGGCTGCATTTTAAAATACCGCCGGCACAGCGTGCAGTTTATGAAACTTTGGGCGGTTCACCTCACCTTGACAGAAAATATACAGTTTTTGGAGAGGTAATCCAGGGAATTGGCCTGGTAGACAGCATTGCGACCATGCCTACGGGTGCAAATGACCGGCCTAAGGTGGACGTGAAAATGACCGTCACGCTGCTCAAGCGACGTGAAGCAAGAAAAATAGAAAAGAAACTCAGGCTAAAAACGGCCGCATAATACATAGAAACTAATGAAGATTATCTCCTATAATGTAAACGGAATACGTGCGGCTTCAACAAAGAACTTCTTTGGCTGGCTAAAGGCGACTGACGCAGATATGATCTGTCTTCAGGAAGTTAAAGCACTACCTGTGCAAATTCCGGAAATCATTGCCTTAATCGAACAGCTGGGCTATCACCATTACTGGTTCAGTGCTGAAAAAAAAGGATATAGTGGTGTGGCCATCCTCAGCAAAATTAAACCCAACCACGTAGAATATGGTTGCGGAGAGGAATGGATAGATAAAGAAGGACGCATTTTAAGAGCCGATTTTGACACTTTCTCTTTGATGAGCGTATATCTTCCATCCGGATCGTCCGGAGACGAGAGACAGGTTAAAAAGTATGAATTTATGTCATTCTTCCACACCTATATCACCAATTTGCGCGTTTCAATCCCGAACCTTATCGTTTCGGGCGATTACAACATCTGTCACGCAGCAATTGATATCCACAATCCTAAATCAAATGCTAAATCTTCCGGATTTCTGCCTGAGGAAAGGGAATGGATGGGCGTATTTCTTGACAGTGGATTAATTGATACTTTCCGTCAGTTTAACAAAGACCCGCACCATTATACCTGGTGGAGTTACAGAGCCGGATCAAGAGCAAAGAACCTCGGATGGCGCATCGATTACCATCTGGCCACAGCCCCAATGCTGGAAAGACTGAAAGACGTAAAAATTCTGCCAGATGCGATCCATTCAGATCACTGTCCGATCTTGCTGGAGCTCAATGCCTAGTCGTTAAAAATAAATAATCCGCTCCGGCGTAATGCATAAATCAAGACGAATATCATTCATGTGGGTATCAGCAATGGTCCCCACACTACTAAAAAAAGACAAACCTGCTTTAATACAATTTTGTCCTTCAAGAAAGCGGTCATAAAACCCTTTCCCATAACCCACACGATAACCACGGTCATCAAAAGCCAGTAAGGGCACAATCACCATATCTATTTTTCCCGTATACTGTTCTTCCTGTATAGGCTCCAGGATATTGAATATACTTTTCCGTAAGTCTTCCTCTCCTCTATACGTATGGTGTGTCATTAAAGCCGTACTGAAATCTGCCCGGGGCACCAGGATATGTAGCTGCGGCTGATGAATCTGCAGCCAGTTAATCAGCAGGAAAGTATCTGGTTCATTTTTCTCCACGATCGGAAGAAAAATATGCAGTGTGTTTATATTTCTAAAATCAAGCGTTGAGAATTGAGCCAGTAAGGCTTCATTTAACCTGGTGATATCTTCCCTGGTCAGCCTTTTCCTATCGGCCATAGCGCCTTTTCTGATCTCCGCTTTATTCATTCCGCAAGGTAGGAATTCCTGTAAAAAAATATGGCTTCGGGAACCACTCCGAAGCCAAAATCAACCTAAACCTAAAACTAAACTATGAAAATTCTTATTTTACTCTTTCTATGTAATCGCCTGTGCGTGTATCAACTTTGACTTTATCGCCCTGATTCACAAACATCGGCACTTTTATTTCTACTCCTGTCTCTACCGTTGCGTATTTCAATGCACTGGTTGAGGTATCGCCTTTTACAGCAGGCTCTGTGTAAGTGATTTCTAATTCTACATGAGCAGGTGTCTGCGCCATAATTGGCTCTTCACTTTCAAATGCAATCACTACATTCATTCCCTCTTTTAAGAATTTAATTGAATCCCCGAATAATAAACGGGGAATATTAAACTGCTCAAAAGAACTATTATCCATTACCACAAGGAAATCTCCATCCTCATATAAGTACTGATAATCATTGGTTTCCACACGGCAAATTGTTACCTCTTCATCTGTGCGAAACCTGTACTCGACCAACTTACCGGTTTTAACATTGCGCATTCTGGCTTGATAGAATGCTCTTAAATTTCCAGGAGTACGATGAAGAAACTCTTCAACAGCGACTAATTCTCCGTTAAACCGAAGAACGTTACCACTTTTTACTTCTGACGCTTTTGCCATTTTTTATTTAATTATGATCGCATTTAGCACTAAGTAAACGCTCATTATAATCCGGTTATTATACCCTACTAAAAATAAACGCTTTCTTTGAAATTTTGCCTAAACCAACAGCCGTATTTCGTGCCGCAAAGGTAAAAACTATTTACCAATCTCACAATAGCTATTTACAAAAATATTTATTAAGTGAAAATACGTCCTGATTCGTGACATTTCAGTTGCAAATGAACGCTCTTTATAGCTGCTTGTAGTCCATAATCTGAATCTGATGCTCACAAAAAGAATATTCTTCTTCCTGATTTGATCCTACAAAAACCAACCTGCCTGTAGTGAATCTGCTGATCAGCTCATGATACCAGGCCATTCCCTGCCGGTCCAGATTAGAAGTTGGTTCGTCGAGCAGCAATATTGGGGTGTCCGTACAGCAGGCTAAAGCAAGCTTGGTACGCTGCTTCATACCGGAAGAAAAATATTTAAGCGCTTTATCCTGCGCTTTGCCCAGTCCCAGCAGATCCATTAACTGAACTGCATCGATATCCGGATGGAATTTTTTGAATTTAAAATGAAAATCTATCGTTTCCTGCAGCGTGAATTCCTCTACCAGATCCAGATAAGGCGCAGCAAAACTGATCTGTTTGTATATTTTTTCAACAGGAATTTCACGGTCGCCGGCATAGCTGATTGTGCCTTCAGAAGGAGCAAGGCTACCTAATATTACACTCAATAAAGTCGATTTGCCCGAGCCATTAGGACCTAGTACAGCATATTTAGCGGCAGAATGAAAAGAATAAGTGAAATTTCTGAAAATCCATTCCTTATTAAATCTTCTGCCGGCGCCTTTTAAATCGATCTTCAAAATCAAGGTGTTTTTAGCTTCCTGACCCAAAACCTTTCATCACACCTCTGTTTGAATTACGGATAAAATCAACTATTTCATCCCTGATTTCTGTAGGTGCAAATTCTGCTTCTATCTTATCCAATGCTTTGGTTACATTGTTATGCTTTACAAATAAGACCCTGTATATCTCCTGGATTTCATTGATCTTCTCCGAAGAAAATCCACGTCTCCTCAAGCCTACAGAATTGATCCCCGCATACGAAAGTGGCTCTCTCGCCGCTTTAACATAAGGCGGAACGTCTTTCCTCACCAGTGAACCGCCAGTTACAAAAGCATGTGAACCAACTTTAACAAACTGGTGTATCGCTACCAAACCCGCTAAAACTACATAGTTACCAATAGTAATATGCCCTGCCAGCGTGGTGCTGTTAGAAAAGATGCAATGATCACCCACTTCACAGTCATGCGCAATATGGGAATAAGCCTGTATAAGGCAATTACTTCCAATTACAGTCTTCCACTTGTCTTTGGTTCCTCTGTTGATCGTAACGCACTCTCTGATGGTTGTATTGTCACCAATTTCTGCTGTAGTTACCTCACCAGCAAACTTAAGATCCTGCGGCACGCCCGAAATGACTGATCCCGGGAAAATCCGGCAGTTTTTACCAATACGTGCGCCGTCCATAATTACAACATTCGATGCAATCCATGTACCTTCTCCAATGACAACATCCTTATGGATAACTGCAAATGGCTCAATAATAACGTTATCCGCAATTTTTGCATCGGGATGTATATATGCTAAGGGTTGAATCATGATACGCGTTCGCTTTCTTTTACTTTTGAAATTTGTGCCATCATTTCTGCTTCAACAACGACTTTGTCTCCTACCATACCTACACCTTTCATCTGTGCAATTCCCCTGCGGATAGGTTCCATCAGGTCACATCTGAAAACGATAGTATCACCTGGTAAAACCTGTGCCCTGAATCTTACTTTATCGATTTTCAGGAAGTAAGTCAGGTAGTTCCTTGGATCCGGAACTGTACTCAGCACCAGGATCCCTCCTGTCTGTGCCATCGCTTCGATTTGTATTACACCCGGTAGTACCGGTGCGCCAGGAAAATGTCCCTTGAAGAACTCTTCGTTCATCGTTACATTTTTCACCCCAACCACATGTGTTTTAGACAGTTCAAGAATTTTATCAATGAATAAAAAAGGCTGTCTGTGCGGTAAGATATCCATGATCTGTACCACATCATATAATGGTTTTACAGATGGATCATATACTTTCTGTACTTTTTTGTTTTTCTCTTTTTTTATTGCTGCCTTAATTTTTTTAGCAAAGGCAATATTAGCTGCGTGACCCGGTCTCGCAGCCATAATATGCCCTTTCAGGTATGTCCCTACCAATGCAAGGTCACCAATCATATCCAGCAATTTATGGCGCGCAGGCTCATTCTGATACCGCAGCTCCATATTATTCAGTATACCCTGAGGGGCAACTTCTATTTTTTCCCTGTTAAAGATCTTCGCAAGATGATCTAACTCATCCCTGGTCACTTCTTTATCTACAATAACAATCGCATTATTTAAATCACCTCCCTTAATCAGGTTGTTCTGCAACTGGTATTCCAGCTCGTGCAGAAAACAGAAAGTGCGGCAGGAAGAGATTTCTTCCTTAAATTCAGCAATGCTTGATATAACGGCATGCTGGCTACCCAGAACAGGAGAATTATAATCGATCATACAAGTAAACCTGTAATCATCCAGCGGCATTGCCACAATCTCCACTTTCCTGTCAGATTCGGTATAAATGATATTATGAGGAATCTGGAAATACTCCCGGTCAATATTTTGATGCACAATACCAGCACTTTCCAATGCTTCAACAAATAAGATTGCGCTGCCGTCCATGATAGGCATTTCCGGCCCATCCAGTTTCATCAGGATATTATCCAGATCCATCCCCACCAAAGAAGCCATTACATGCTCTACAGTACTGATGCTGGCACCATCCTGTGTCACTGTTGTTCCTCTTGCAGTATCCGTAACATTATCGCAATCTGCGTCAATTATCGGCTCTCCGGGTAAATCCGTTCGCTGAAACTTAAACCCATGATTTTCCGGCGCCGGACAAAAAGTTAAGGTAACATTCGCTCCTGTATGCAAGCCTACCCCCTGTACAGAAACTTCGTTTTTTATAGTTTTTTGTTTAACGTTCATTGTTGTTTTGTGTGGTACTAAAGTCTTTATGTTTGGCTGTCTCTGCGACTGCAGCTTCTAAATTTGCTATTCTCTTATTCATACCCGGCAGATCCCTGAACAGTACGGAAGCACGCATCCAGTTCCTCAATGGCTGTGCAGGCGAACCATGCCATTGTTTATCCTCTTCAGTAATACTGAAATTAATTCCTGCCTGTGCCCCCAGCTGCGTCCCCTTTGCGAGAGATAAATGCCCGGCGATGCCCACCTGTCCGCCAATAAGAGATTGTTCTCCAATTTTTGTACTGCCGGAAATTCCAGCCTGAGCAGCAACGACAGAGTTAGCCCCAATCTCCACATTATGCGCAATCTGAATCAGGTTGTCCAGTTTCACTCCTTTTCTGATAAAGGTAGAACCCATTGTAGCACGATCAATTGCCGTATTTGAACCGATTTCTACATCATCTTCAATCACTACATTTCCAATCTGCGCAATTTTGGAGTAGGTCCCATCCGGCTGAGGAGCAAATCCAAAACCATCACTGCCTATTACCGTATTGGAATGAATAGTAATTCTATTACCTAAAACAGAACGAACATACACTTTAACACCAGGGTAAAGGATACAATCAGTACCAATTGCAGCATCCTGACCGATAAAAACCTGCTGGTAAATTTTACAGTTGTCCCCTATTACTGCGTTCTCTCCAATATAAGAGAAAGCGCCAATAAATACATTCTTCCCTATTTTAGCAGAAGGATGTACAAAAGAGGGCTGCTCAATCCCGGTTTGTACGGAAGACATGTTTAACGCTTCATTATACTTGTCCAGTAAAACGGAAAAAGCACTATAAGGATCCTTCACTTTAACCAAAGTACATTGCACTGGTTGTGAAGGGAAAAAGTCGGTTCCAACAATTACAACCGAAGCTTCAGTTGTATATATATAATTCTCGTACTTTCGGTTTGATAGAAAACATAACGCACCTTTCTTTCCGTCCTCTATTTTTGAAAGCTCTGAAACTGTAACATTTTCATCACCTTCAACTATCCCACTTAAAAAGTCGCTTATCTGCTTGGCAGTAAATTGCATTCTACAAAGTTAAATGTTAAATTGATATGAACAAATAAACTCAAGCCGTTAATTTAAGGCCAGTTTAAAATTTAAGGCTAAAAACGGTATTAAACATTAAATATTTTGTTAAATAATGCTAAATTATTCGAGGATAGCATAATATGTGCTTTCTGACGGTTCTGTCCAGCGATTCCAGGTTAGACAAATCAGATGCTTTTGCGATATCTATGGTGGTATTGTTTTTTAACAGTATGTTTATCGAACTGTTCCCGGCTTTGGCATCGTAAGCCCTGTTCATAATCGTATCCGTAAATACAAAATAGGCAGCATCCTCTTCACTAATTTCAAGGGTCAGTGCTGTACTTTCCAGAATGGCCTTTATTCTGCTCTCTTCTGCAGGCTCATTCCCCATTTCCACCTTATACAAATTTCTATTCACCAACATTTTACAAAGTATAGACAAAATTCTGTCTTCATGGTCTGTCCAGGCTTTCACAGACGCAAAAATATCCTGATCATCCAGCCTCGCAAATTGCGCTAAATGTGCATCTGTTTCAAAAAACTCCTTCTCAGAAATATGATGCTGAAGAAAATGCTGTAACGCCGGGGTTGCAAATAAAACCGCCCCGTTAATGGACAGAAATTTCGCTCTTTTAAGTATTTTAACCAGCAATTGTTCCCCCGCAATCACTGTTTTATGGAGATAAACCTGCCAGTACATCAGTCGGCGGGCAATCAAAAACTTCTCGATAGAATAAATCCCCTTTTCTTCAATAACCAAATGATCATCAGCGATATTGAACATTTTGATGATCCTGTCAAAACTGATCACCCCCTCACTCACACCAGTAAAAAAGCTGTCGCGGTTAAGGTAATCCATCCTGTCCAGGTCCAGCTGACTGGAGATCAGCTGGTGAAGAAACTTTTTAGGACATTTCCCTGTAAAGATCTCTATTGCCGCTGTTAATTTCCCATCAAATTCCTCATTCAGCCGCTCCATCATGAACATGGAAATCGACTCATGGTGAATTCCGTTGACCAAAGCGTGCTCCAGCGCATGCGAAAAAGGACCATGGCCAATGTCATGTAAAAGTATAGCGATGGTAGCCCCTTCTTCTTCTTCCTTTGAAATCTCATGTCCCTTGCTGCGCAGTACTTCAATAGCAAGACTCATCAGATGCATTGCACCCAGCGCATGGTGAAAGCGCGTATGCAGCGCACCGGGATAAACCAAATGTGTCATTCCCAGCTGTTTAATATACCGCAGCCGCTGAAAATAGGGATGTGAGATCAAATCAAACACCAGCTCTGAGGGGATATTTATGAATCCGTATACCGGATCATTTATTATTTTCTTTTTGTTCAATCCTGATAAAATAAATTATACGGTACAAAAATTGCTATTTTTATCGATACTAAAGGAAGGTCTACTTCTTTTTTTGATTATTTACAACATATATATACAATCATGCAGGAAACCAAAATTCTATGGGCCGACGATGAGATTAACTTATTAAAACCACATATTTTACTTTTAAACGAAAAAGGATACCACGTAACTACATTCACCAACGGAAACGACGCGCTGGAGGCTTTTGGAAAAGAGCATTTCGACCTCGTTTTTCTGGATGAAAATATGCCGGGGATGAGCGGACTGGAAACATTATCTGCCATAAAAAATATTAAGAGTGATGTGCCTGTAGTGCTGATCACCAAAAGTGAAGAAGAAAACCTGATGGAAGATGCCATCGGTTCAAAAATAGACGACTACCTGATTAAGCCTGTTAATCCAAAGCAGGTGCTGTTAACAATTAAAAAGATTATCGACAATAAACGCCTGATCAGTGAAAAGACTTCCATGGCTTACCAGCAGGACTTCAGGCGACTGGGTATGACTTTAAATGACCGTTTAAGCTATGAAGAATGGATTGAAGTTTACAAAAAACTGGTATTCTGGGAACTGGAGCTGGAAAAACTGGATGATCCGCAGATGCATGAGATCCTGACCATGCAAAAATCTGAAGCCAATGCACAGTTTTCGAAATTCATTGAAGACAATTACTTAGGTTGGGTAAACGGGAAAGAAAAAGCCCCGCTGTTGTCTAATGAACTGCTTAAGAAGAAAGTTTTCCCTCATATCAATACCACTACCCCCGTTTTTTTCATCCTGATCGATAACCTGCGTTATGATCAGTGGAAAATTATCAACCCGCTGATTACTGAATATTTCAGACTGGATGAAGAAGATACCTATTCCAGTATTCTGCCTACTGCAACTCAGTATGCGCGTAACTCTATTTTCTCGGGACTCATGCCGTTGGAAATGGAAAAACGTTTCCCTACGTTGTGGCAGAATGATGATGATGAAGGTGGAAAAAATATGCATGAGGAAGCATTTCTTGCCGATCAGCTGAAACGCAGTTTAAAAAAAGACTGTAAATTCAGCTATCATAAAATACTGACTTATGACGATGGTAAAGCACTGAATGAGCAGATGAATAATCTGCTGCAGAATGACTTCAATGCGATTGTCTATAACTTCGTAGACATGCTGTCACATGCACGTACTGATATGCAAATGATTCGTGAACTCGCAAATGATGATGCGGCATACCGCTCTTTAACCCTGTCATGGTTTGAGCACTCTCCTTTACTGGAACTGCTAAAAAAACTTTCACAGAAACAGGTAAAAGTGGTGATCACTACAGATCACGGTACCATCAGAGTAAAACACCCAAGTAAGGTGATCGGTGACAGGAATACAAACACCAACCTCCGTTATAAACAAGGCCGAAACCTGAATTATAATGCAAAAGAGGTATTCCTGATTAAAAATCCGCATGAAGCACAGCTGCCAAAAATCAATATCAGCTCTAATTATATTTTCGCCAAAGAGGACCGTTATTTTGTTTACCAGAATAACTATAATCAATTTGTGAACTACTATAATGAGACTTTCCAGCACGGCGGAATCTCATTAGAAGAGATGATCATTCCAATTGCAACTTATAGCACAAGATAATTTCTAACATGAATATTGAGGTAAATAGCCTTGGTGAATTGAGCAATGCAGCAAAAGCATTGCTCAATTTTGCTGAAAAAGAAAGAATAATCATTTTTGAAGGTGATATGGGTGCGGGAAAAACCACCTTTATCAAGGTATTATGCGCAGAATTAGGTGTAAATGATAACGTCACCAGTCCCACTTTTTCTATCGTCAATGAATATGCTGCAACAGCAGGTACGGTCTATCATTTTGATTTTTACAGGATCAAAAATCTGCAGGAAGCTTATGATTTAGGCTATGAAGAATACTTCTATTCCGGCGATTACTGCCTGATTGAATGGCCTGAACGTATCGCAGAATTACTGCCGGAGAAGTATGTAAAGGTAATGATCACCACACTGGCGCCCGACAAAAGAATGTTCTCGTTTAGTAATTTTTTTTAGTAATTTCAATCCCATAAATATTTAGATATACCATGGCTACAGGATTACGCGAAGAAATGGCCTCAATTGCACAGAAAGGATTGCTGCAGCCAAAAGAGACCCTTTCAGAATTAAAGCAGAAAAGCAATAGTCTTTATATCGGCATCCCAAAAGAGATTTCTTTTCAGGAAGCAAGAATTGCACTCACCCCTTTGTCGGTTGCCCTCTTAGTCAATAATGGCCATAGGGTAGTACTGGAAAGTGGTGCAGGAACAGGTGCAAATTTTTCGGACAATGACTACAGCGAGCAGGGTGCACAAATATCATACAGTAAAGAAGACGTTTTCAATGCTGATATTATCGTAAAAATAGCCCCGCCTACCTTAGAAGAAGTGGAGCTCATGCACAAAGGGCAAACGCTGATTTCTGCATTGCAGATGGGCGCACTTAAGGAGGTTTACCTGAAAGCACTGCTCAACAAAAAGATCAACGCCCTTTGCTTTGAAAACCTCAGAGATGAAGGTAATATCTTAAGCGTTGTCCGTGCGATGAGCGAAATTGTAGGTGCAACCTCTATATTTATTGCGGCAGAATACCTTAGCAGTGTAACTGGCGGAAAAGGTTTAATGCTTGGTGGTTTTACCGGCGTTCCTCCTACAGAGATCGTTATTCTTGGTGCCGGAACTGTAGGTGAATACGCTGCACGCACGGCACTCTCACTCGGTGCAGAAGTCAAAGTATTCGACAGTTCCATTTACCGCTTAAGAAGACTACAGAATAACCTGGGAAGCCGTGTTTTCACCTCAGTGATGCAGCCTATTGTTTTAGGTAAGGCTGTCACTACCTGTGATGTGGTCATCGGTGCTATACGCGCTACACATGGCAGAAGTCCCTGTCTGATTTCAGAAGAAACGGTAAGCAGGATGAAACCGGACTCTGTGTTAATAGATGTCAGTATTGATCAGGGTGGCTGTTTTGAAACTTCAGAAGTGACCAACCATAAGGATCCTGTATTCCGTAAATATGATGTGATCCATTACTGTGTGCCAAATATCGCCTCACGGGTGCCGCGTACGGCATCATATGCGTTGACCAATATTTTTACTCCAATACTGGTAGATATAGGTGATATGGGAGGTTTGATGAACGTAGTCTGGAACAAACCCGGGATCAGGGAAGCGTTATATATTTACCAGGGACATCTCACGAGTAAAAACCTGGCAACCATGTTTAATCTGCCTTACAAGGACATTGAACTGCTCGTTGCCGCTAATCAATAGGGAACACATGAGAGCATTTCTGATATTTTTGCTATTCACCAACCTGTTAAACGGGGCATCCGGACAATCCGTAAAAAAATCCAGGTTATATGTACAGGGATTTAAAGCTTATCAGGCAGCGGTAAAAAAGGATAAAAAGAAAGAACTGGTGGAAATCAAATCTGCAATACCATCGGTAAAGCTGGATATCAGGTATGCAACGACTCATAATTTCATGCACCAGGTAATGTACCAGCAAGCCCGTGCGTTTGCTAGGAAAGAAGTGGTGGAGCAGTTAAAAAAGATCCAGCATGAATTGTATAAAAAAGGTTACGGTCTGCTGATATTTGACGGATATCGCCCTTATGCCATCACTGTAGCTTTTTATCAGAAAGCCAGTGATAAAAATTTTGTCGCCAATCCTGCAAAAGGTTCTATCCATAACCGTGGCTGCGCAGTAGACCTTACACTAGTTTCTTTAAAAACAGGGAAAGAAGTCGTCATGCCTACTCCTTATGATAGCTTTTCAGCAGCAGCGGCAGCGAATTATTCCAAAGTGAGTCCTGCAGCCCTAAAAAACAGAACCTTGCTGATCAGCACGATGCAGAAATATGGCTTCACTGTCATGTCAAATGAATGGTGGCATTTTGACTATAAGGGCTGGGAAAACTATGAACTGATGGATATCCCTTTCGGCCTCTTATAAATGAATTGCAGGTAAATCAGGGCAAGTATAGTAATGCCTGTGCAGATGAAAAATGTGACTGGTATAGTTGATATATCATCGATGAATAACCACCCTGCCAGTAAAGCCCCCAATCCTATTCCTGCTTCCAAAGCAATATACATGGTCGCCATAGCCTTTCCTCTATGGTCAGGATCACTCAAATCTATCGTCCAGGCATTAGCCGTGGGAGAAAGCATTCCTGTGGCCACTCCATAAAGCGCAGAAGCCGACATCAGCAGAAAAGAAGAATTTGCCAGTCCTATGCACAATAATGAAAAGGCCAGGAGCACTAATGAAACTTTAAGGATCAAAAGTCGCCCGTAACGGTCAGAAGCCTTCCCTGCCACAAAGCGGATCAACAGCGAAGTCAGTGTAAATACCATAAAAAACAATCCTTTATTTGCTGTCCCCAGGTATTTGCTCCAATCGCCTATTACCGTAAGAATAACCCCATAACTTACATAACTCAGTAAAGTAATCAGTGCTGCCGGAATAACTTTCCATTCAATAATATCTTTACGCTGGATCTTTAAATGAGAAAAGCTGAAGCGTTTTGGTGCGAGCAAAGTCTCTTTCATATTCCAGAGGATGACAATAGACATTAAGGCAAACACAGATGAGCAGTAGAATAAGATATCGATAGACCAGTGTGCTGTGACTGTACTCCCGATTGCGGGGCCGATAGCAAGACCTGTACTGAAACACACACCATGCACGCCCATTGCTTCTCCCCAGCGGTTCTGCGGCACCAGATCGGCCACATAAGCGGCAGTCGCGGTAGGTTTAAATCCCGTAGAAAAACCATGAATCAGACGTAAAAACAGAAAACCGGCTACCGTAGTGAGTACCGGGTAAAGGAAGCCGCAGACAAAACATACAATTGATCCTACAGCCATTACCGGCACACGCCCTACTGTATCTGTCAGTTTCCCGCTGAAAGGCCTGGAGATGCCCGCTGTAAGCGTAAATAAGGCAATGATCAATCCTTTATAATTAGCCCCGCCCATATTACTCAGGTAAGCAGGCAGCTCCGGAATCAACATATTAAAACTCGCCGAAAAAAGAAAGGAGCTTAAGCAAACAAGGCCAAATTGTAAGGTATAAATCGATTCATCAGATTTTTGCATATCGCTGCAAAAGTAATATTAATGACTCAGAAATGCCTAGAATTTTTCGTGGATGAAGGTTACAATCCTGGCCATTTCCTTTCTTACCTCGGCCGTAGATTGTACGAAATGATTATTCATGAAGGAAAAGAGCAGCACCTTACCTTTTTTTGTCACAATGTATCCGCTCTGGTTATAGTTGTTAGAGAAACTTCCTGTTTTACCAAATACAAAAGGAGTATCCGTTTTAGGATACGCATTTTTAAGGGTACCCGATTTTCCGCCGGCAGGTAACAGGCTAAACAGTTCTTCCCTGGAACTTGTTTCTTTATAAATATTTGATAATACTTTAATTATGTCCCTCGGTGTGATCAGGTTCATTCTTGATAAACCGGAACCATCTACCCAATGCGGTTTATCCGGCAGATCTGAAAAATACTTTTTGCTGATGTACTGAATTGCATCCGAGGTGTTCAGTTGCTGCTGAAACTGGTTCGTGCAGACCAGGAGCAGTTGTTCTGCAATAAAATTATCACTTGGCAGCATCAGCTCCCGCAATACGTCTGCTTTTTTCATATTATACACTGTTTTTGCATTGCTGTCCAATGCCATATGAATCAGCTGCACGGGCTTATGCAGGGTGTCTGACAACAGGCTTAAGCTGATGGCTGTACCTGTTTTATAAGGTATTTCCTGTGTAAATCCTGATGGTACGGGACGATTTGGATAGCTAAACACATTGCTGTTAAATGCACGGGTAATTTTGAAGGAAGTATCTGTAATTGTGCTGTCTTTATAGAAACAGGAAGCGAAAAGCTGAGGTGAAACGGATAGTGCTCCATTTACCATCTTTACTTTAACCAGGTTGTCCATTAAAGGCAATTCATTGATTTCCGCCTGATAGTAGTCGTTATAATCATCCCAGGCCCAGCCCTGTCCATAAAAACTACCCGTATACCTGCCCTCTGCAAAAAACAGTTTTTGAGTCGCCGATTGCAGAAAGTGGTAAGTATTGCCTGCCTTCAGTCTGCTCTGTAAAAAAGAAGGGTCTCCATTTCCCCAAAAAATCAGCGAGTCACCCCTGATCACATAACGTATCGATGGGATAGAATCCGGAAGCATCTTCAATGCAGCATAAAATGTCAGCAATTTCATATTTGATGCCGGTGTAAAATATTTATCTGCGTCTTCCTGATAGATCAGCTTTTCAGCATTTGTATCTGCCAGTGCAAAACCTACCTGGTAATTGCCCATTATTTTTGATTCGCGGAATGTTTTTTTTACCTGACTGGCCATTCGCTGATTCGTAGCGCAGCCATAAATAAAAACTAAGGGAAGAAAAACCAGAATAAAAAAATATTTACTGCCACAAAGTTCTTTTTTTAACATTTTCCGTAAGATTTTAGGAGATACAGTCTAAAATATTACTTTTTATTAGGAATATGTAATAAACATGAAGAATACGTCTCTAACGTGCCTGTAACTTTGTAATTACAGTCGTTCATATTGCCTTTTACAATGATAATTTTAATGCCTTAAAACAATTGACGCTAAACATATAACTCTAAATGAATAAAAACACAAAATCACTGGCGATTGCTGGTCTGTTTGTTTTATGCGCATTCAACAGTAATGACTCATTTGCACAGAAAAAAAACAAAAAGAATGCAAAAGGCACTCCTCCGCCTGCAATGACCGCTCCCGCCCCTAAAAAAGAAGGGATTAAACCTTTCGGAGAGATCATCACCGCAAAAGCTAAAGCTAAAAAAGGGTTATTCAATACCTATAAACTGGATGATAAGTGGTTTTTTGAGATCCCTGATACCCTGCTGAACCGTGAAATGCTGGTAGTGACCAGGTTGAACAAAGTGCCATCAGGCGTAAAAGTGGGTAATCAGCAATATGGTGGTGAACAGCTAAATGAGCAGGTATGGCAATGGGAACGTCGTGGGAAACAAGTTTTTGTCCGCGTACCCAGCTATTCAGTAAAGGCAGACAGTACTTCCGATATGTATCAGTCGGTAAAAAATTCCAACCTGTCTACCATTCTTGCCAGTTTTGATATTAAGGCTTACAATAAGGATACGACTGGTGTGGTGATCGATGTGACTGACTTCTATAATGGTGACATCATGGCAATCGGCGCTACAGATGAGTTAAGAAAGGCCTATAAAATGACGATGATGGACCCTTCAAGATCTTATATCGATACCGTAAAGTCCTTCCCGATAAATGTGGAGGTGGTCACCAGCAAAACTTACCGCACCATGGAGTCGCCGATAGATAACAGTATCGGGGCTATTACTTATGAGTTCAACACTTCCATGCTGTTATTACCAAAAATTCCTGCAAAGGCACGCTTAAGAGATGCAAGAGTTGGATATTTTGGTCAGACGCAAACGGATTACGGTACAGACGCTTTAAAAGCAGAACGTACTTCTTATATCCACAGATGGAGTCTGGTACCAAAAGATACGGCAGCATACATGCGTGGTGAACTGGTAGAGCCGGTAAAACCAATTGTGATCTATATAGACCCTGCCACCCCTAAAAAATGGGTGCCTTATTTAATCCAGGGCATCAATGACTGGCAGGTGGCATTTCACGAAGCAGGTTTTAAAAATGCCATCGTTGGTAAAGCGGCACCTACTGCTCAGGAGGATCCTGAATTTAGTGTAGATGATTCGCGTTACTCTGTGGTACGTTATTTTGCATCAGATATTGCCAATGCTTATGGCCCTCACGTATCAGACCCGCGTTCAGGTCAGATACTGGAAACACATATCGGCTGGTATCATAATGTGATGAGCCTTTTGAGAAACTGGTATTTCGTGCAAACAGCGGCAGTTAATCCTGCAGCCAGAAAAGCGAAATTTGACGATAAACAAATGGGTGAGCTGATCCGTTTTGTATCTTCTCATGAGATAGGCCACACGCTTGGCCTGCCACATAACTTTGGATCAAGTTATGCTTATCCGGTTGACTCTTTACGTTCAAAAACGTTTACTGATGCACATGGAACGGCTCCTTCTATCATGGATTATGCGCGCTTCAATTATATCGCACAGCCTGGAGATGGCGTAACCAAATTACACCCGAACATAGGTGAATATGATAAATGGTCTGTTAAATGGGGATATACCTGGTTTCCGGGCAACCTGACAGCTAAACAAGAACGTGAAAAGCTGGATATTTGGACCAAAGCTAAAGCTGGCAATCCTTTATACTATTATGGCAGACAAGGCACCAGCATTGATCCGCGCCTGCAAAGTGAGGACCTGGGTGATAACGCGATGAAAGCAAGTACTTATGGTATTGCAAACCTGAAACGGGTATTACCTAATGTAGAAAAGTGGACCTATGAAAAAGGAAACGATTACAGCGATCTTAAAGAAATTTATACCGAGGTGATCGGTCAGTTTAACCGTTATATGGGTCATGTTGCTGCTAATGTTGGCGGGATGAGCGAAAATTTTAAAACTTACGACCAGGCTGGTGCAGTATACACTTACCTGCCAAAGACAAAACAGAAAGAGGCGATCAGGTTTTTCAATACACAATTATTCACTACTCCATTGTGGCTGATTAATAAAGAAGAACTCAATAAGTTTGATAATGGTGCGTTGCTGAACAGGATCAAAGCTGTACAGACAGGAACATTAGGAAATATACTGTCAGCCCCCCGTCTTGCCAGATTACTGGACAATGAAACTAAAAACGGAACTGCGTCAGCTTATACCTTACCTGAGCTGTTTACAGATTTAAAGGGTACGATCTTCTCATCTGCCCGTCCGGATGCCTTTAAACGTAACCTGCAACGTTCTTATGTAGATAAACTGGAAATATTAATGACCAAAGAGATGGATCTTCCACCGGGTGTTTCGGGAGATATGATTGCAAACTTCGGAATGACACCTATCAGTGTAGCCTTATCAGATATCAGACCACTGGTAAGAGTAGAACTGAAATCATTAATGGCTACAGCGAAAGCAAGAGCAGTAGCCGGCGATGCGCTGACAAAAGCACATTATGATGATCTGGTGATCAGGATTAATGATATCTTAAATCCAAAGAAATAAGGCGGATATTTTATCTGATACGCCTATTTTTACAAAGGGGTTCTGATCAATACAAACGATCAGGACCCTTTTTTATTTATTCAAGTCGTTAAGCTATCATCAGCTAGAGATCTGCTTGAGGGGCTACCAACAAGCGAGTAAGTTAACTATTGGTATAGGATTGTGATAGTATTGGCATAGTGTTGACATAGCGTTGGTATAGAAAAGGCTATGTCAACACTATGCCAATACTAACTCAACCCTAAGCCAACCCTATCTCAATACACATGTTAGTACCTCCAGACCCACTGGAGCAGTATTCGCGAAATTAACTGAATTGGCTTGACACCCTTCTTGGACAATTAAAGGAAAATCCTTTCAGCAAAAAGGAAGAAAGCTGATATATTTGTGCTGAAAAAGCGTTGTTACGATATGAGAGAAAGGAACTTCCTGTTGGTGATATTAAGTTTAGGTATACTGTTAACTGCTTGTCATTCCAAACCAGTAAAAGAAACACCTGCACAGCCGAAAGACTTTGATTTCGATGCAGTAAAAGGAATAAAATACACAGAAGTAAAACGACGGTTCAGTAACGGTCTCTCTTTCGATACCACAGGTTTTCAGCAGGAGCCCAGCTGGATCGTTCAGTTTCAGTCAAAAGATACCATACTCGCTTATGATCCAGGGAAAAAAATCATGCAGGGTTTTCATTTGCATCACGACCATAAAGACGTCTATAATTTTGCCAAGGAATGGTTCCGCTTTAAACTGATCAGCAAAGACAGCCTTGTATTTCAGCGTTTACAGGTCAGCAAAAAAGAAATCGCTGCAGATATCCGCTCGGATGTAAACATGACCTTCTATTCAAATGCGTACATAGAAAAGAAACTGCGCACAAAGCCTGCATTATTACAGCGCCCCAGTAAAGCAGATACCCTTTTCATTCGTGAAATGATTGACAGGGCGAACAGGAATCCGGGTAACAGGGACAGTGTTTTTGCAGGCCGTCAGATCGCTCGGCTCAGCAGCAAAAGCGAAATGGCTAGCGTAGCTTTCCAAAGTTCCGTAGACCCCATGAATGGACGCACAAAAGCATATGATTATCTGTATCCCAGGTATAAAGTTGTTATCCAAAGAGCTTATAAAGATTTTGCTTATGAATTTAATGTCATTGCAGATGAAAACGGCAAATTAAGGATGAGCTGGTTTTACACCAATCTGCCTGAATTTAAAGAAACACGCAAAAAAGTATTGGAAGGAATTACCAGCATCTACCTGCAGAACCTGTTAAAAGTAACTCCGGGCAGCACCTTAGGCATCCCCCATGCCAGCGAAATTACGGTAATAGTGACGGGTAAAAAAGCCAATAAATAAAGATTCCAAATTATATTTATCAAAAAATGAAGCATTTGCAGATTATAAAAAAATAATTACTACCTTGCAAGCTTATAATTAATACTTAATACAATGCAAGAAGGAACAGTAAAATTTTTTAATGTAACTAAAGGTTTCGGATTTATCGTACCAGCTAACGGCGATAGCGAAATTTTTGTACATTCAACAGGCCTTATCGATGAGATCCGTGAAAACGACAAAGTAGAATACGATGTTGAAAGCGGTAAAAAAGGTTTGAATGCGATCAATGTTAAAGTAATCTAGATTATTATAACCATAATTCGTACAAGCTTCCTGATGACATCAGGAAGCTTTTTTTATGCCCTCTATTTTGGGTGACAAATAATTTTTATCTTTAAATTCATTCTTCGTTTAATGAATAGCAGTTACGAACTTTTAATTTCAAAGATTAATGAATTCACAAGGAAGTTTTACTTAAATAAGCTCCTCAGAGGGACGATCTATACGCTGGCGACATTACTATCCACCTTCCTCCTGTTATTCGTTCTGACGTACTGTTTTAATCCTGGAATTATTGTCAAAACAATTTTATTTTACGCCTACTTATTACTTTTTATTTTATCTTTTACGGGCGGCATCATCAAACCAGCCCTCGCCTACTTCCGCATCATTAAAAACATGAGTCCGAAAGAATCGGCTCTGCTCATCGGCGCGCACTTTTCAGAAATCAGAGATAAACTCTTAAATACACTGCAGCTGAAAGAACTTGCAGATTTATCGTCCCATCAAAATGAACTGATACTTGCCGGCATAGATCAGAAAATAAATGAACTCAGACCTATTCCATTCAGCAGTGCAATTCATTTGCAGGACAACAGGAAATATATAAAATACTTGCTGATCCCCCTTCTTATAATTATAGTTATTGGCCTGGTTGCACCAGTGGTACTCAAACAAGGGACCAGCAGCTTTGTACAATACGATAAAGAAATTTTGCCTGCAGCACCTTTTACTTTTGAATTGTTGAATAAAAACCTGGTTGTTGCACAGGGAGACAGTCTCCGACTAGACCTGCAGTTAAAAGGCGATGAATTTCCTCAGGATATCTATGTGATAGAAGGAAGGAATACCTTCAAATTCGAGAAAAACAATATCAGTACATTTCATTACACATTTAAAAATCTGCAAAAGGATAAACGTTTCATTTTTAGTGGCGGAGGTTTTTCATCTGTCGCTTACCAGCTTAGGGTAAAACCGAGACCCGGGATTTTAACGATCTCCGCAACTTTAGTTTATCCGTCGTACCTCAACAAAAACAATGAGCGGATACAAAATTCAGGAGATTTATTGATTCCTGAAGGTACTACAGTCACCTGGGAGATTAAAACAGAAAATAGTGATCAGTTAAATTTTAAGCTGGGCAAAACCATCCGCAAGCTAAAAATAGAGGATAACGGTGCGAACTTTAAGTCCCGTTTGCTGGCCAGTACCACATATCAAATTATGCCTGTAAATAAATTTGCCGGGGCAAGAGATTCCATTGCGCATAAAATTGAGGTGATTTCGGATCTCTATCCTGAGATCAGCGTGAGGGAAAAGGCAGATTCATTAAGTAATAAAGCGCTATATTTTACGGGAAATATCAATGATGATCATGGTTTTAAGGACCTGAAATTTGTTTACCAGGTAACTGAAACCGGCGCACAAACGAAAAAAACAAGCATTACCCTTCCTGTAAAAAAAATACAGACTGAAGAATCATTCTTTTATTTCTGGGATTTGAAAAAGCTCGGATTGAAACCTGGTCAGCAACTGACCTACTTTTTTGAAGTGGCCGACAATGATGCGGTGAATGGTTATAAAATAACACGTTCACCCCTTAGCACCTATGCAGTACCTAACCCGCAACAAATAGCAAAACAGCTGGACAATAGCAGCAGCAGCCTAAAAAAGAAGATGGAAAATGCCATTAAACTTGCCGCTGCGGTAGAAAAAGAAAGCAAAAAATTAGGCGAAAGTTTGCTCAATAAACAGTCGCTCTCCTTTGAGGATAAAAAAGAAATTGCTAGTCTGCTGGAAAAACAGAAAAAGCTGGAAGCTGCGGTACAGGACATTAAAAACACGAAAGAAAAGAATACGTTTCAGCAAAATGAAGAGAATCAGGTTAAAGAAGAACTGGCAGAAAAGCAGAAACAGATAGATGATTTATTCAATAATGTATTAGATCCTAAAACGAAAGCATTGCTGGAAAAACTACAGGCGCTGATGGATCAGAACAGGAAAGATGATACCCGGGATGAGTTGTCAAAGATGAATATGGACAATAAATCTTTGAAAAAGGAGCTGGACCGAATCCTGGAATTGTATAAACAGCTTGAATTTGAGCAGGGTCTGCAAAATAAAATTGACCGTTTAACCGCACTGTCTGCGGAGCAGAAGAAGCTTGCTGAAAAATCCGGAAGTAAAAAAGACATACCACAACTCAAAAAAGAGCAGCAGCAACTGGTATCAGATTTCAGTGAGCTTAAAAAAGAACTGGATCAGCTGGATCAAAAGAATCAGTTACTGGAGAAACCTAATGCTTTCCAGAATCCGGATAAAGAAAGTAAAGATATTCAGAAGCAGCAGCAGGAAAGTATCCAGCAACTGGATAAAAATGAGGCCCAAAAAGCTGCTGCAACGCAGAAAAAAGTGGCAAAACAGATGCAGCAGCTCGCTGAAAAATTAACGGAGTCACAGCAGCAGTCTGCTGAAATGGAAAACAATATCAATGCCGAAAGCCTGCGGATACTCCTGCAAAATCTGCTGCACAGCTCCTTTGAGCAGGAGAAAATCATGTTAAATCTTAAAAAAATAAGCAATAGTGATCCTTCTTATTTATCGGGTGTTCAGACGCAACGCACCATTAAAGATAACATGAAAACTATCGCTGACAGTTTAACGTCACTTAGCAAAAGGGTACCGCAGATTGAAAGTACGGTGAATGAAGAAATGCAGAAAATCAATTTTAATATTGATAAAAGTCTGGATAACCTGGGACAACGCCGCACTTCAGAAGCACTTAAAAATCAGCAATACACCATGACCTCCATCAATAATCTGTCGCTGATGCTCAATGAGGCGCTTGAACAGCTGGAAAAGAATCAGAAAAATGCGAAACAGGGAGGAAAGGGCAACAAAAAGCAATCGATGCAGCAGTTACAGCAAATGCAGCAGCAGCTGAATAAAAATATGCAGCAGGCGAAAGATCAACTCCGGAAAGAAGGCAATAAAGGCAGCGTACCTAAGGGTAAACAGAGTGAAGAATTTGCTAAAATGGCACAGCAGCAACAGCTGATCAGAGAGGCATTGCAAAAAATAAATTCTTCGGATAACAAAGACGGAAAAGGAAGTCTGGGCAACCTGAACCAATTGATCAAGGAAATGAAGGAAACAGAATCAGATCTGGTCAACAAAAGAATTGAGCAGGAAACGCTGAACCGCCAGAAAGGGATTCTGAATAAATTACTGGAAGCCGATCATGCCGACCGCGAGCAAAATGAAGATCAGAAAAGAGAGAGCAAAACGGGGAGAGATCTTCCTCCTTCTTATCAAAAAATGTTAGATGAGTTTAAGAAAAAACGAGTAAACGAGCTGGAACTCATACAGAAATTACCGCCGGATCTGAATTACTATTACAAAAATAAGATCTCTGATTATTTTAAATTGCTAAATTTGCATTAAAATAGAACATGCCCTGATGAGTAAGCCTCCTATAAATTTTTTTACGGAAGAGATGAAGTACAACCTCAAGCATAAAACTAAAATCAGAACCTGGATTAAGCATACGATTGAGGCTGAGGGATACGTTTTAGAAGAGTTGAATTTTATATTCTGTTCTGACGAATATTTATTGGCTATAAACCAGCAATATCTTCAGCATGACACTTATACTGACGTGATCACTTTTGATAACTCAGAGGTCCTTAAAACAATTGTTGGCGATATTTTTATCAGCATAGAGCGGATACAGGAGAATGCCAGGAACTATAAGGGGAAAACTGCAGATGAATTATGCCGCGTAATGATACATGGTACGCTTCATTTGCTGGGCTATAAGGATAAGGGAAAGGCGGCTAAAAATTTAATGACGCAAAAAGAAGATCAATATCTATCTCAATTGCCTAATTATTAGTTAGTTAACCTCTATATTCTAATCAGAATTCTGTGAATCTTATCACAAAGCTGTACATAAACTGAATGTTTAAACACATTATATAATACCATTATTTACTTAATTTGCAGGTCTTTAGCATTACCTGTTAATCCGTTAAACAAATACTTTGAGCACATTAATAGCAGCAGAAAATTTAGGCCACGCCTATAACGATGAATGGTTATTCAAAAATTTGACTTTAGGGATCCAAACTGGTCAGCGTGTAGCGCTGGTAGGTATTAATGGAGCCGGAAAAAGTACATTATTAAAATTATTAGCCGAACGTTTTAATCCTCTGGAAGGAAAAATCGTAAAAAATAAAGCAGTAAGAATTGGTTTTTTGGATCAGGAACCCGCCTTCCCTGATGGCTATTCTATTAGTGATTTTATTTTTTCTCTTGAAAATAAACAGCAGCAGCTGATCAAGGAGTATGAAGAAATTATAGAAGATCCTAATCCTGATGAGAAAACGCTGAACAGATTATATGAAGAATTAAGCGAGCATAATGCCTGGGAATACGAACACGAAATCAAAACGATTTTGAGTCGCATGGGTATTAATCATTTACAACAACAAATTTCTACGCTATCAGGCGGACAAAAAAAGCGTATCGCTTTAGCGAAATTACTGATCGAAGATCCGGAAATTTATGTGCTGGATGAGCCTACCAATCACCTCGATATTGATACGATTGAATGGTTAGAGAAGCTCCTTACCTCAGGAAATAAAACGATTTTATTAGTGACACATGATCGTTATTTTCTGGATAATGTCTGTAATACAATCGTGGAACTTGATCGTGGTAAAATTTATAATTACAGTGGTAATTATGCTTATTTCCTGGAAAAGAAATCTGAACGTGAAGCTTCCGATGAAAGTACATTCCACAAAAATAAAAACCTGCTTAAAAAAGAATTGGAGTGGATGCGCAGAATGCCTCAGGCAAGGGGAACTAAATCTCAGGCAAGGATCGATGCTTTTTATGATCTGGATAGCAAAACAAAACAGCGTACAGATAACCAGAATATCTCGCTGAATGTAAAGATGTCCCGTCAGGGAAACAAGATTCTTGAACTGGAGAATGTAGGACAATCTTTCAACGAAAAGAATATCATAAACGACTTTACGTATACTTTTAAAAAGGCAGACCGTATTGGTCTGGCTGGAAAAAACGGTACAGGTAAGTCTACCCTACTGAATATTATTACCGGTTATTTAACACCTGAAAAAGGAAAAGTGAGTACTGGTGATACTACTGTTTATGGGTATTATAAACAAGGCGGTTTAGCGTTCAATGAAAAAGAGAGAGTAATTGATATTGTGAAATCAGAAGCGGAATATATTAAAATGGCCGATGGCCAGACAATCTCTGCTTCACAGTTACTCACCCTGTTTTTATTCCCCCCAAAGAAGCAACATGGGATGGTAGAAAAATTAAGCGGTGGGGAGAAAAAGCGTCTGCACCTGATGAAGGTATTGATGCTGAATCCAAACTTTTTAATCCTGGATGAGCCTACAAATGATCTGGATATTGATACCCTAAACGTATTGGAGGAATTTTTAGAGAACTTCCCTGGCGTATTGATTCTGGTTTCTCACGATAGATATCTGCTGGATAAAATGAGCGATCAGTTATTTATTATGGAAGGAAACGGCGAGGTTAATATCTATAATGGAAACTATTCTGAATACAGAATCAGCCTGGAAACCCCTAAAGAGAGAGTTGAAAGTAAAGGAACTAAACCAAAAGTTTCTGGTGATATCGTTGCTCCAAAGAAGCTCACGTTTAATGAGCAGAAGGAATTAGAAGATTTGGAAAATAAGATCAGTACGACTGAAATGGAAATAGATCAGTTGACAAATTCATTGATTGATATAGATAGTGCAAACTATCAGGAGATACAAGCTGTTACAAAATCTATTGAAATATTGAATAAGGATTTAGAAAAAACAATGGAGCGTTGGGTAGAACTCTCAGAAAAATTAAATTAATTCCCTCTCCTATTTTAATGCGTTTTAAGCGCTTCTTTTATTCAGATACCGTGGATGGATAATGAGAAAAACAAATGTTCCACGTGAAACCTCTTCGCTTGAGAGAGCGAATTAACAGCAAAGTTCCACGTGGAACAATTTAAAAATTAGACAAGATGTTTAAAGAATATGATGTAATTGTAGTAGGCGCAGGTCATGCAGGATGTGAAGCTGCTGCCGCTGCTGCAAATATGGGATCCTCCGTTTTATTGATTACAATGAACATGGAAACCATTGCCCAAATGAGTTGTAACCCTGCAATGGGTGGTGTAGCAAAAGGACAAATTGTTAGAGAGATTGATGCGATGGGTGGATACTCTGGAATCATCAGCGATAAAACGACACTCCAATTTAGAATGCTGAACCTTTCCAAAGGACCAGCAATGTGGAGTCCCCGTGCTCAGAATGACAGGAAAAGATTTGCAGAAGAATGGAGACTGGCATTGGAGCTTACGCCTAATGTTGACTTTTGGCAGGACATGGTGAGCAGCCTGATCATTAAAGATAATCAGGTAAAAGGAGTTAAAACATCTATTGGTGTTGAGATCAGGGCAAAGAGTGTAGTGCTGACTAATGGAACCTTTTTAAATGGCCTGATCCATATTGGCGAAAAGAAATTTGGCGGTGGTCGTACAGGTGAAAAAGCAGCTACAGGTTTAACAGAACAGTTAACATCAATAGGTTTCGAAGCGGGCAGAATGAAGACAGGTACACCTCCCCGCGTGGATGGAAGATCACTGAATTATTCGCTGATGGAGGAACAATGGGGTGATAAAAATCCGGGACGTTTTTCTTATACCAATGTAGAAAGACCTACAGAACAACGCTGCTGCTGGATTACGTACACCAACTCAAATGTTCATGAAACATTGAAAGAAGGATTCGAAAAGTCGCCTATGTTTACAGGCAGAATCAAAGGTCTTGGTCCGAGATACTGTCCTTCAATTGAAGATAAAATAAATCGTTTTGCAGAGCGTGAAAGACATCAGATTTTTGTAGAACCAGAGGGCTGGAATACCTGCGAAATTTATGTAAATGGATTTTCTACTTCCCTTCCTGAAGACGTACAATACAGAGCATTGATCCAGATTCCGGGATTTGAAAATGCCAAGATGTTCAGACCGGGTTATGCGATAGAGTATGACTTTTTCCCACCTACGCAGTTATCGCTTACGCTGGAGACCAAATTAATTCAGAATTTGTATTTTGCAGGCCAGATCAATGGCACAACAGGATACGAAGAGGCTGCTAGTCAGGGTTTTATAGCAGGAATTAACGCACATTTGAAGATAAATGACCAGCATGAGCTGATCATGAAGCGTTCTGAATCCTATATTGGTGTATTGATAGACGATCTGGTAACCAAGGGAACGGAAGAACCATACCGAATGTTTACCTCACGTGCAGAACATAGGTTATTGTTGCGTCAGGATAATGCTGATATCAGGCTCTCCCCTATTGGCCATGCCCTGGGACTAATTAGTGACGAGCGATTGGAAATCGTTAAAAAGAAAGTGGCCGACTCTGACGATATTGTAGCTTATACCCGTAAACAAAGTATAGAAATGTCTGAAGCCAACGAGATGCTTGAAAGTTTAAATTCCAGCGCACTGACACAAAATGTAAAATTGTTTAGTGTACTGAGCAGACCACAGGTAGGAATTGAGGACTTAAGAAAAGTAAGTACAACTTTTAATGATCATCTTAATCAATATGATCAGGTTACGGTAGAGCAAGCGGAAATCAAAATTAAATATGAAAGCTACTTTTTAAAGGAGCAGGAGATTGTAAATAAAATGCAGAAGATGGAAGACAAAGACATCAATCCTGATTTTGATTATTCGCAGCTGGTTTCACTTTCAAAAGAAGCAAGAGAGAAATTATTGAAAATAAAACCCCGGACTTTAGGCCAGGCATCAAGAATTTCGGGAGTTTCACCGTCAGACATTTCAGTTTTAATGGTTCATATAAGTAAGTAATTGGTTATTAATATGTTATATAAAAAATAAGGAGATTTAAAAATGACTTATTTTAATCAGTTTTAAGACATTTTTATTCTTTGTCCAACATATCTATCCAAAACAATTAAAAGTTCATCAGATCTAATATAAATGACTAAAAACAGCTATATAAAAATCATAAAGGCCGCCTTAGGTTGCTTTTTTGGATTTTTACTGATTACAGGTTGTGCAAGTATAGGAGCGGGCCCTCAGGGTGGTCCGAAGGACTCAATTCCGCCAAAAATTTTGTCCATGCTTCCGTTAAATCAAAGCACAAATTTTAAAGCCAAAAAAATTGTGATCCAGTTTGATGAATACTTTAAATTGAATGATCAGTTCAAACAGTTTTCTATCTCACCGGAATTGGAAGTACTCCCCACCCTGACGGTGAAAAAGAAAAACTTGGAAATTGAATTTACTGACACCCTTGAAAAAAACACAACCTATACCTTAAACTTTGGAAAATCTGTGGTGGACATTAATGAGGGTAATGCGCTTAAAAATTTCACTTATGTATTTGCTACCGGTCCCACTATTGATTCACTCAATATTTCAGGAACTATAAAAAATGCATTGACGGGTAAGCCGGAAATAGAAGCGCTTGCTTTTATCTTTCCACTATCGAGAGATAGTCTGTTCGGAAAAAAGAGAGCTTCAGTTTATGCCTTAACTGATAGCAGCGGAAACTTTAAAATCAGCAATCTGAAAGCTGATACGTATAAGATCTATGCATTGAAAGAACAAAATGGAGATAAAACTTATCAGCAAAGTTCCGATGAAATCGGCTTTTTGAAAGATCCGATAGTCTTAAAAAAGGATACCCAAAATATCAATATGGTCATTTTTAAAGAAGATGCCACTGAATTCAAGGTTAATGAAAGAAGGTTAAATAATGATGGAAGCATCAGCATTTCTTTAAATCAAAAACTGAAAGATCCGGGTATTACGATCATAGAACCTAAAGAATTGGATGTATCAAAAAAAGTTAAATTTAATAAGGTAGGTGATTCCGTAAAATTATGGTTGACCGACATGAGTTTTGACTCCACAAAAGTGAGTATAACTGATGCGGGTAAACTGCTCCAGACGGTCACTTTCAGAAGGGGAAAAAAAGAGACTTATAGCAGAAATGTAACCGCTACCGATAACATTGAAGGGAATCTGCTTAATCCCAATAAGACATTAAAATTAACCTTTGGTATTCCGGTAGAATCAATAGACCAGTCAAAAATTACCTTGCTGGAAGATTCTGTAGCCAATACCAATTTTACCATGGTTAGGGACAGCGCAGATTTTCTGTCTTACAATTTTAACTATGCCTGGCGGGCCAATACGATCTATGAAATCAAATTTGCTGCAGGCGCTTTTACCGCCATTTTTAATACTAAAAATAAAGAGTTTACAAAAAAGTTTGAACTGGCAAAAAGGGATGACTATGGTACCTTAAAATTAAAAATAGTTACCCCCGAACCTAATAAACAATACGTTTTAGAAGTCATCAATGAAGCCAAAGCTATTGTCAATACGCTGGTCGTTGCCAAAGATACTACAGTAACATTTGCCAACTACAGGGCCGGAAAATATTTTATCAGGGTGATATATGATAACAACAAAAATGGTCAGTGGGACACTGGAAATGTCAAACAAGGCAAACAACCCGAAAAGATATACAATGAATCAAAAGAGCTGTCTATACGCGCCAACTGGGATAGAAATGAAACCATAACACTCCCTAAGGAGCAATAATCATTTTAGCGAAACCAGTCGGAATACATCATATAATTATCCGGCAATTTATTTAATAAAGCCCGTTGCTCTTCAGTAATGGGCTTTATTTTTTTCGCAGGCGTTCCTGCATAAATATATCCACTTTCGCACAATGTATTTTCCAGCACAACAGATCCGGCAGCAATGATGCAGTAACTTTCTACGACCACGTTATCCATTACTATAGCTCCCATACCGACCAGTACATGATCTTTAAGGGTACAGCCATGTACAATCGCATTGTGCCCCACAGAGACGCGATTACCTATACTGGTAGCCGCTTTCTGATAGGTAGCATGGATCACAGCGCCATCTTGTATATTGCTTTCATTACCAATCGTAATCTTATTCACATCTCCCCTAACCACTGCATTAAACCATACCGAACAGTTAGTCCCCATAGTCACATCGCCTACGATGGTTGCGTTTGGTGCAATAAAACAATTCTCACCCCATGAAGGGTATTTATCTAAGACTGGTAATATAATCGCTGCCATAATAATAATTAAAAAATGGTATCCGTGAGTGTTGTAGTATGGTTTGGATAATCTGTTGTATAATGCAATCCCCTGCTCTCTTTACGTGCCATGGCTGATTTAATAACGATGAATGCAACCTGTATCACATTTCTGAGCTCACATAATTTTACAGAGACTTTATTTCGTTTATAAAACTCTTCCGTTTCTTCGTGTAGCAGGAACAAGCGTCGCATGGCTCTGTCCAATCTAAAATCAGAACGTACAATACCTACATAATCGCTCATTAATTTTTGCGTTTCACGTAAGTTATGCGTCACTAATATATCTTCATCAGATTGTACAACGCCTTCATCATTCCAATCGGGAATGTGATCCGGGATAATTACCTGGTTAAATCTTTCTATGGCATCGAGATAAATGCGGTGAGCAAATACAGGCGCCTCCAATAATGAATTTGAGGCCAGCCGATTTGCCCCATGTAATCCTGTTGAAGAACATTCGCCGCAGGCATATAAATTATTGATAGAAGATCTACCAAATTCATCAACCATAATTCCGCCACACATATAATGTGCTGCCGGCGTAACGGGAATTAAATCTTTAGTCATATCAATTCCAATGGATAAACACTTCGCATAGATATTTGGAAAGTGTGCCAGAATGGCAGATTTTTTTTGGTTTCTGATATCCAGATAAACAAAATCTTCACCCGATTTTTTCATCTCTGCATCTATCGCCCTGGCGACAATATCACGTGGTGCAAGGGATCCCCGTTTATCATATTCATACATAAATTCCTCTCCATTCTTACGTCTCAGAACGCCTCCAAAGCCCCTTACAGCTTCCGAAATTAAGAAGGATGGATACTCTCCAGGGTTATATAAAGCGGTTGGATGGAACTGAATGAACTCCATATTCCTCACTTTTCCTTTTGCACGGTATACCATTGCCATTCCATCTCCTGTAGCAATTACAGGATTTGTAGTGCTCGAATAGATGTGACCAGCACCGCCGGAAGCCAGAACAGTCACCTTTGCTAATATCTTTTCCACATCGTTAAGCTCTGTGTTAAAGGCATATATACCAAAACAGTTAATATCTTTAGAGCTTTTGTCAACAAACTCACCAAGGTGATGCTGGGTAATTAACTCCAGACAGAAGTAATGTGTTAATATCTCTATGTTATCATTCTCATGAATTTGCTTCAGCAAAACACTCTCAATTTCATAACCGGTAACATCCTTATAGTGCAAAACACGATGCTCTGAATGCCCGCCTTCTTTCGCGAGATCATATACCCCTGCCGTGTTCTTGTCAAAATTTATTCCGTAATCAATAATCTCCTGTATACGCTGAGGACCTTCTGTGACCACTATTTCAACAATTTTTGGATCACATAGTCCATCTCCGGCGATTAAAGTATCATCGATATGTTTTTCAAAAGAATCATCTTTGTTAACAACTACAGCAACTCCGCCCTGGGCATATTTTGTATTTGATTCGTCCTCATTTGACTTAGTAACGATGATTACCTTTCCGAATTTTGCGGCCTTCAAAGCGAAGCTTAAACCCGCTATACCCGACCCTATCACTAAAAAATCTGCTTTTCTCATTAAAATCTGTTAATTCGACGTGTTTGTTAACAACGTTAGAAAAATGTTAATTACTTGTCTAAATAAATAGAGCAACTATTTAAGAATGTTTAAAGCTAAGGTAAAATGAGAATTAGACACAATATTTTAAGTTATTTTTGAGCAACTTTGCAAGAGTTATTAACTTTTTACCCCCAACTAACTAATAAACATATTGATATTGATAAGTATTTCAGCAAAAAAATATCTCGTTGTATATCAGCTGATATTTTCAGAAAAAAATCAATATTACTGTTAATAACTATATAACAACTCATAAAAACGAATTTAAAATCGAGAGTTACAAACATTACTAACACACTAATAAACAATAGAAGTCTATTTATATTAAATAATTATTAATTATTGAAACGTTGAAAATGGATACCTTAGAAGAATTAAATAGAAGAGGATTTATCGAAGAAAGTATCGACCCAACACTTGATCTTTTTGAAGAAATTGAAAAGTTAAAAAAAGAGAAAAATGCGATCGTATTAGCACATTACTACCAAGAACCTGATATTCAGGATATTGCGGACTATATTGGGGACAGTTTAGGACTTTCCCAGGAAGCTGCAAAAACAGAAGCTGATGTAATTGTGTTCGCTGGTGTGCATTTTATGGCCGAAACAGCTAAAATACTCTCTCCGGAGAAAACGGTTTTATTACCAGATTTGAAGGCAGGTTGTTCATTAGCAGATAGTTGTCCTCCTCATTTGTTTAAAAAATTTAAAGAGAAATACCCGGATCACCTGGTGATTACTTACGTAAATTGTACGGCAGAGCTGAAAGCAATGAGTGACATTGTTTGTACGTCAACCAATGCGGTACAGATTGTAGAAAGTCTGCCAAAAGAGCAGAAGATTATCTTCGGTCCGGATAAAAATCTAGGTGCCTGGGTAGCAAAAAAAACTGGCAGGGACTTGGTTCTTTGGAACGGAGCATGTATGGTACATGAGATATTTTCGAGAGAGAAAATAACAAAATTAAAATCACGTCATCCGGGTGCTGTGTTTTTGGCCCATCCGGAATGTGAAGAAGCAGTATTGGAGCTGGCAGATTATATCGGTTCTACTACAGGGATATTGAATTATGCGACAAAAAGTAATGCAAAGGAATTTATTGTAGCTACGGAAAGTGGAATTATCCACCAAATGGAAAAAGCGAATCCTTCAAAAACTTTTATACCGGCACCGCCAAATAATAACTGCGCCTGTAACGATTGTCCGTATATGAAGAGAAATACACTGGAAAAACTGTATTTGTGTATTAAAAATGGTTTACCAGAGGTGACAGTGCCAGCTGATATTATCAGGGAAGCAAGAAAACCGATAGAAAGAATGCTTGAAATATCTGCCAGTCTGGGTTTATAAAACAGGTCAGGTGAGGATTAAAGAATAAATTATGTTTGAGAATAAAGAGCGTACAGATCTGGCAGAATTAGGTGAATTTGGCTTAATTCAGCATTTAACAGATAATTTTAAAATAAGACACGATAGCAGTGTCAAAGGGATTGGTGATGATGCTGCAGTCTTAAATTTCGGGGATAAGGAAATGTTGATTTCTACAGATTTATTGCTGGAAGGAATCCATTTTGATTTAGCTTATGTGCCCTTAATGCATTTGGGTTATAAGGCTGTTCAGGTCAATCTAAGCGATATTTATGCCATGAATGGAGTAGCTACCCAGATTACATTTTCCATTGGCTTGTCGAGCAAATTTCCGCTGGAAGCTGTTGAAGAAATTTACAAAGGGGTAGAACTGGCTTGTAATAAATTTAATATAGACCTGATTGGGGGCGATACATCTTCAAGTAAACAGGGATTGGTTATCAGTGTAACCAGTATTGGTTATGCAGATAAAAAAGATATTTGTTATAGAAATGGTGCTCAGGAAGGTGATTTATTGTGTGTTTCAGGAGATTTAGGTGGTGCTTATGTAGGACTGCAAATTCTGGAGCGTGAAAAACAGATTTTCCTGGAAAATCCTAATATTCAGCCTGATCTGGAAGGAAAAGATTATATTATTGAGCGGCAGCTTAAACCTGAAGGCAGAAGGGATATCGTTGATTTGCTGGCACAAATGAAAATTGTTCCGACTTCAATGATTGATGTTTCTGACGGACTGGCATCAGAAATTATGCATATCTGCAAGCAATCTGAAAAAGGCTGCACGCTGTATGAAGATAAATTACCCATTGATCCGATGACTTATGAAACAGCCAGGGAATTGGGACTGGATCCAACTGTTTGCGCATTAAATGGCGGTGAAGACTATGAATTAATGTTCACCATCAAACAGGAAGATTATACCAAATTAAAACATGATGTAGACATCAGCGTAATCGGTCATATCACTGATAAGGCTTCTGGCTGTAAAATGGTTTCAAAATCTAATGTTGTACATGAATTAAAAGCACAGGGATGGAACGCTTTTAAATTATAAGCTTTCATCATCTAATAAAGCCGGGTCCAAAAATTTATGATCAATCTGTTTCGTAGTTTTTGCACCCAGCTTTTTAATTTTTTCTGAAGTATTAGCCAGGTTCCCGGTACCGGTGGAAAGCTTGCCCAAAGCTTTATCGTATGCATCCTGACTCTGCCTGATATTCCGGCCGATATTTTCCATATCAGTCACAAAACCTACAAATTTATCGTACATGCTGCCACTCAGACGGGCAATTTCGAGCACATTCCTGTTTTGTCTCTCTTGTTTCCATATACTTGAAATGGTCCGCAGCGTTGCTAATAGTGTCGATGGACTGACCATGACCACCTTCCTGTCCCAGGCATAATTAAAGAGCTCTGCATCTTTTTGTACGGCAATCCCAAAAGAAGATTCTATAGGAATAAAAAGCAAGACAAAATCAGGAGAATTGATCTGGTAGAGTGACTGATAATTTTTAGCAGCCAGTTCCTGTATATGGTTTTTCAGTGAAAGTAAATGCTGTTTGATATATACCTGTGTTTCTTCGTCCGTTTCGGCTGTGACTGATCTTTCGTAAGCAATCAAAGAAACTTTTGAATCGATTACGATGTGTTTATCATCAGGAAGATCAATGATTACGTCTGGCTGTAACCTGTTTCCGCTGAAACTGTTAAAACTGGATTGAATCCGGTATTCCTGGTCTTTTACCAGTCCTGAACGTTCCAGTATCCGCTCTAAAATTACTTCACCCCAGTTTCCCTGTTTTTTACTGTCGCCCTTTAAGGCCTTTGTAAGGTTATTGGCATCTTCCTGGATCTGCTTACTCTGTACCATTAGCTGAGAAATTACTCCCTTGAGTATATTGCGTTCGTCAGACTCACTTTTATAGACACGGTCTACCTTTGCCTCGAAAGCTTTAATATTTTCCTTCAGCGGGCTTAAAATGATGTCAAGATTTACCTTATTCTGTTCTGTAAATTTTGAAGTTTTTTCATCCAGCACTTTATTGGCGATATTTTCGAATTCAAGCTGGAATTTTTGCTGCAGCTCAGCAATATATTTTTCCTGTTCCAGCTGCCTTTTCAGTTGTGCATTGAGTACTTCCTCCGCCTTGATTGCCCGCGTTCTTTCATTCATAAATCCCATCCTGAGATCTACCAGTTCATCTTCCAGTCTTTGTTTTTCTTCCTTGTAAATGGATAAGGTCTTCTGATGTTCAGTTTCTTTCAATTCCAGCAAGGGATAAAGGTCTGTTTGTTTTGCAGATTTTTTAAAGACAATTAAAAGGAGAAGAAGAATAACTACAGCGAGTAAAGCAATAAAAAGGATATCCATTTGCTAATATTTTTATCAAAAATCTATATTATAAATCATTTTAACAAATTTGTTAGTATGTATTTGATTGAACAGGGGTTCTCTTTTAAGTACATTAGGGGATAAATCGCAATTTGGGGAAATTGAATTGCGTACAATTTGGGGCGACTCCTATTTTAAAAAGCGGACTGAAGGCCGATAAACAGGTGTTTTCAATTTTTAGCTGAGGATATGGTTGATTGGGAACAATTTTTGATTTATGGCGATCAGGAAAGTTATACTTAAAGATGGGAGCCTATTTGTTTTTTATAATTCCAATGCTGATCATCAGCATGTTTGTTCAATGGAAATTTCGAAGTAAGTTTTCCAAATATGCTGAAATGCAGCTGAATTCCGGGTTTTCCGGTAAAGAAGTTGCAGAAAAGATGTTGCATGATAACGGAATATACGATGTACGTGTGATGAATGCTGACGGTCAACTGACTGATCACTATAATCCTGAAGATAAAACAGTTAATTTAAGCACTGATGTTTATTATGGCCGAAGTGTGGCCGCTGCTGCAGTAGCCGCGCATGAATGCGGACATGCTGTGCAGCATACTAAATCATATCACTGGCTGCAATTCAGGAGCAGCATGGTACCTGTGGTGAGTATATCTTCTAATTTATTGCAATGGGTACTGATCATTGGTATTCTACTGATAGGATTTACTGGTAATCCCATTGTGCTGGGGATTGGCGTAATTGGCTTGGCTATTATCACTATCTTCAGTTTTATTACGCTGCCGGTTGAATTTGATGCCAGTAAAAGGGCTTTAATCTGGTTAAAGAATAACCATAAAGTAATGTATACCGAAGAGGAAAACGCACAGGCAAAAGATGCCTTATGGTGGGCGGCAATGACTTACGTAGTAGCTGCCCTGGGCGCCCTGTCTAACCTGCTGTATTACGCATCCATGTTATTCGGCAGAAACAGGGATTAATTTAATCTGTAGGGAACAATCAGCTGAAATTCAGGAATATTTACTGTAAAATCTATACCATCGGCCATTCTGTGCATCAGGTAACTGCCGCTCATGGAGCCCATATCTGTAGTGAGGTTACATCCGGAAACATAAGAATAACTTTCACCAGATTCTATGACAGGTTGTAAACCTACAACACCTTCACCTTCCACCTCTCTCTGCGTGCCATTGGAATCAAAGATAAACCACTGACGGCGCATGAGCTGAATGGTATATTCTGTTAAATTTTCTACAGTAATCTGGTATGCGAACATGAAATGTTCTTTCTCAGGGTTGGAATATTCATCCTGATAAACAGTATCTACTGATATTTTTATGCCTTCTGTAATCGCTGTAACCATTGTAAAATAATTATGGATTGTATTTTTCAAAAATCAAGCCACTTCGCTTTCAATTTGAATGTACTGATATTTATCTGACACTTCGTCTAAAATGCTATGAATAATTTCAATATTGTCTTCTTTGACGAGTAACATACGGTAAGGTTTAAAGTCTGGCAGTCCCTTAAAATAATTTGCATAATGACGTCTCATCTCAAAAATGCCTACTTTCGGACCTTTCCAGGCAATAGATTTATCCAAATGCGTTCTGCAGGCAACTACCCTTTCCTGTAAGGTAGGACCAGCCAGTTTTTCACCAGTTTTGAAGAAATGATTAATTTCTCTGAATATCCATGGATAACCAATAGCTGCCCGGCCAATCATGATGCCATCTACTTCAAATTCTCTGCGCCAGTCCAGCGCCTTTTGCGGACTATCTATATCACCATTGCCAAATATTGGAATCTTGATCCTGGGATTTCTTTTGATCTCGCGGATCATGCGCCAGTCGGCCTCACCTTTGTACATCTGCGACCTGGTTCTGCCATGAATAGTTAATGCCTGAATACCGATATCTTGTAGTCTTTCAGCTACTATATCAACATTTTTGGTATTATCATCCCAGCCCAAGCGTGTTTTAACGGTAACTGGTAAATGAGTTGCTTTTACGACCGCTTCGGTCATTTTAACCATCTTATCTATATCCTGGAGCAGTGCAGAGCCTGCACCTTTACAGGCCACCTGTTTTACAGGGCAGCCATAATTGATATCGATCAGATCGGGACCGGCCAGGGTAGCAATTTCTGTGGCTTCCCGCATGGATTGGATATCACTACCAAAAATCTGGATTCCGATTGGACGTTCATATTCAAAAATATCCAGTTTCTGGCGACTTTTAGCGGCATCCCTGATGAGTCCTTCTGAAGAAATAAATTCAGTGTACATCATGTCTACCCCGCTTTGTTTACATACAAAACGGAATGGTGGATCGCTTACATCTTCCATCGGTGCGAGCAATAATGGGAAGTCTCCCAAATCTATATTTCCTATCTTTACAGACATTTTTCTATCTTCAAACAAATTTTAAAGTACAAAGGTACAAAAATCCTCAATAATGAATTTTATTCCGGCACAGCGCACAGAAAATAGTGCTTATATACAGTTACTTATCCTGGCTTCCTACGTGCTCGCCGGATTGATTGCAGGTACGATCTTAAGTTTTGCAGTATTATTCGGGATGTATGGAATGGAAATTTTCAAGAATCCGCTTGCCCTTACAGGTGATGATCCTCATTATATTTCCGGATTAAAAGCTGCGCAGGTGATTACCACAATTTTTATGTTTTTATTGCCTCCTGTCTTGCTGGCCATCACAGAAAGGACAAAAACCAGGGTATTTTATGGTTTTAAAAAACCGCAGCTCTTCACCTTACTGATTGTATTCATGATCATGGCCTGTTCCCTTCCGCTGATGGAATGGTTAAGTGTAGCCAATCAAAAAATGGTATTACCTGAATTTCTGAAGCCAGTAGAAAACTGGATGAGAGAGAAAGAAGATGCGGCCATGAAAATGACGGTTTTATTACTCACCATAAAAGATGTTTGGGACTTTTTAATCAATATTGGGATGATTGCGCTATTACCAGCTATCAGTGAGGAACTCTTATTCCGCGGAGGTGTGCAGCGTTCATTTCAAAAAATGTTTGACAATCCTCATGTAGCCATATGGTTGTCGGCCTTTATATTCAGCGCCATACATATGCAGTTTTTTGGCTTTTTCCCAAGACTGATATTGGGTGCGGCTTTTGGTTATATTTACCTGTGGACAGGCAGTTTATGGTATGCAATGCTCGCCCACTTTTTAAACAATGCCTATGCTGTTTGTGTAGCCTGGTATCTGCAATTGCATCATATACCGCTGTCAGAAGCAGATAATTCTACAAATTTTAAATGGTATGGTTATTTAATTAGCTTAATTTTGACCATATTTTTATTCCAATACCTAAAGAAAAAAACGAATGGAAACGAACTGGACTAAAGTTTACACGACAGAAAACCCTGTAACAGCAGAAATTATTAAACAGGGGCTAATTGAAAATGATATTGCTGCGGTGATTATGAATAAAAAGGATTCTTCGTACCAGACATTTGGCGTAATCGAAGTACTGGTCAACAAAAAAGACGTAGAAAAGGCAGAAGCATTTATTCAATCTTCTGATTCGGAATGAAAACCAGAGCAATAACGGCGTTCTTTTTTACGATAGTAATGTTGGGCTCCATGTTTCTTGGAGCCTACACTTTCACCGCTTTTTACCTGTTGCTGAGCATTTTCAGTCTGGCAGAATTTTATAAACTGATTAAAACATCCGGAATCAGGCCGCACCGTAATATTGCTTTAGCAGTAGGCGCATTGATATTCCTGGTTACTGCAGGTTATCATTTTCTGCAGTTTGAAACAAAATATTTGCTGATACTGATTCCATTGATTTTCTCTGTTTTTGTGGGAGAACTGTATAAAAAAGATAAAATTCCCTTTGCTAATATCTCCTATACTTTTGTAGGCTTTATTTATGTGACTATCCCCTTCTGTTTTTTCTATTCACTGGGGTTTTTAAACAGCTGGACTACTTATAATTTTCATTTGCCACTGGCGTTCCTGCTCTTGCTTTGGGCTAATGATACCGGTGCTTATCTGTTTGGCAGGAAATTAGGAAGTCATAAGCTTTTCGAACGTCATTCGCCTAAAAAAACCTGGGAAGGCTTTTTTGGAGGAATGCTGACCAGTTTATTGGTTTCATTCATTATCTCCACTTTCTTCAAAGAAATCTCTCCGCTGGTATGGGCTGGAATGTCTATCCTGGTGGTTAGTTTTGGAACACTGGGAGATCTGGTAGAATCGATGCTGAAAAGAAGTCTGAATGCAAAAGACTCGGGCAGTTTACTACCTGGACATGGGGGCTTATTAGACCGCTTTGACGGCTTATTAATCGCTGCACCGGTAGTTTATGCTTATTTGTACCTGATCTTGTCTTAGCGGCTTGTTTACCTGTTATTTCTTAAAGGTTTTAACAGGTATTCCAATCCGTTCAGTCTGATTTCATACATGGTGCCCAGTAACTCTCCCAATTTACCCGGAGGGAAACCTTTACTGTGAAACCACACCAGGTAAGTCTCCGGAAGGTCACATATCAATTTGCCTTTATATTTACCAAAAGGCATCTGGAAGGTTACCAGGTCATTTAACAGCTGTGGATTCATGTAATAGCTTATTGAGCAATCATTTCTAACATTTCTATTGCTTCATCTACCGTATTCAGATTTTCAAAAGCTATTCTTAAAGTATCTTTGACTTCTTTGAGGTTACACATCCGCGGATGTTGCTGTGCAAATGCCAGTATTTTACCAAACATTGGGGAGTCGAAGAAATTGGATTGTTTATTGGAGATAAAATAACCTCTCAGTACGCCTTTTTTAAAGCTTAGTTTTTCAAAGCCCAGTCTTTTGGCTGACCATTGCAGTCGTAACACCTTTAACATGGTTTTAACTGGTTTAGGTACATTCCCAAACCGGTCTTTCAATGACGTTTCAAAGGCTTCCAGTTGCTTTTCATCATCCAGTTTAGATAATTCTGTATACAGGTTATATCGTTCTGTGATGTTCGTTACGTAGTCGTCCGGAATATAAAGCTCCAGATCAGTATCTATCTGTGTGAAAGTAACAAAGGGACGTTCTTTTTCATCTTTGAAGAGATCCTTGAACTCATCTGATTTCAATTCCTGTATCGCTTCATCCAAAATCTTATGATACATTTCAAAGCCTATTTCTGCGATGAAACCACTTTGTTCTGCACCCAGCAAATTACCACTTCCACGGATATCCAAATCGCGCATAGCGATATTGAAACCACTGCCCAGGTCAGAAAATTCTTCGATTGCGCTGAGTCTTTTCCTTGCCTCGGAGGTTAATGTAGAAAGCGGCGGACTCAGTAAATAACAGAAGGCTTTTTTATTTGACCTTCCTACCCTGCCACGCATCTGGTGCAGATCACTCAGGCCAAACATATGGGCATGGTTGATAATAATGGTATTTGCATTTGGAATGTCCAGACCGGCTTCAATAATAGTTGTAGCCACCAGCACATCCTTCTCTCCATTGATAAAATCGAGCATTACATCTTCCAGTGCATCTCCATCCAGTTGTCCGTGTGCAATACCGATCCTTGCTTTAGGTACCAGTGTTTGTATCAGTCCGCCCAGCTGAGGAAGATCATTCACTCTGTTATGGATAAAAAATACCTGTCCTCCCCTGTCCAGTTCAAACTGCACAGCTTCCTGTATCAGCTTATCATTGAAAACATGCAATTCCGTATTGACAGCCTGCCTGTTTGGCGGGGGTGTGCTCATAATAGACAGATCCCTTGCGCCCATTAGGGAGAAATGCAGGGTTCTCGGAATCGGCGTTGCCGTCAATGTGAGCGTATCTACGTTGACTCTTAAGGCACGTAATTTTTCCTTGGAAGTTACCCCAAATTTTTGCTCTTCATCAATGATCATGATGCCCAGATCTTTGAACTTGACATCTTTACTCAGTAAACGGTGTGTGCCGATTACAATGTCAACCTTTCCTTCCGCAAGTTGCGCTAAGGTCTCTTTGATCTGCTTATTTGTTTTGAAACGGTTAATATAGTCGACCTTACAGGGAAAGTCTTTTAAACGGCCTGAAAACGTCTTGAAATGTTGCAATGCCAGGATGGTGGTAGGTACAAGAACTGCGGCTTGTTTACCATTGGCTACGGCTTTAAAAGCAGCCCTTATGGCAATTTCTGTTTTTCCGAAACCTACATCTCCACAAACCAGCCTGTCCATTGGATGTGGTGCTTCCATATCCTTTTTCACGTCGTTGGTCGCCTTCATCTGATCTGGCGTATCTTCATAAATAAATGAAGCTTCCAGTTCTGTTTCCAGGTAACCGTCAGGATCGAACGCAGTGCCCACCTGTGCCTTTCTCAATGCATACAGCTTGATCAGGTCGCGGTCAATATCTTTAACTTTTTTTTTAGTCGTTTTTTTAAGTTTGTCCCAGGCCTCGGTACCCAGTTTATTCATTTTCGGGGCAGTCCCATCTTTTCCGCTATACTTAGCGATACGGTTAAGAGAGTTGATATTGACATACAACAGGTCATTATCTGCATATACCAGGCGGATCATCTCCTGTGTTTTACCACTTACCTCTACCTTTTCCAGTCCTGCATATTTACCGATACCATGGTCTATATGTGTAACGAAATCGCCGGGTTTAAGGTCGCGCAGCTCCTTGAGGGTGATCGACTGACTACGCTGGTATCCCCTTTTAAGTTTGTATTTATAAAAGCGGTCAAATATCTGGTGATCTGTATAAAAAGCCACCTGTTGTGCCGGATCTATAAATCCCTCCCTCAGCTGAATATTGAGGGGAATAAATTTGGCCGACTTGTCTATATCATCTAAAATAGCATACAGTCGCTCTGTCTGTTTGGCGGAAGAGCTGCAAATGAAATTATGTACCCCCTGTTTTTCATTCTCTTTCAGATTATGGATCAGCAGGTTGAAATCCTTGTTAAAAGAAGGCTGTGGTTTGGTCTCAAAATGAATCACATGATCTGTCTGATAAAAAAACTGCTTGCCAAATTCTACCATAGGGAAGTCGTGCAAAATATCCCCGATCATTTTCTCATCCGAAAATGCAAATTTCGGATCTATCCAGTCCATATTTTCCTGCTTTTCTTTTGCAGGCAGTGCTTTCCATAATTCCGTTGCTTTTTTATAGCCTGTTTTGATCACATCTAAAGCAAATGCGACATCCTTAAACCATAACTGGGTGTCGTTTTCTATATAATCGAGCAGGTTGATATTACTTTCCGTCAGGTATTTGGACTGTACATTAGGGATAATCGTCAGGCTCTTTACATCTTCTACAGAAAGCTGACTTTCAATTTCAAATGTACGGATGCTTTCAATTTCATCTCCAAAAAATTCAATCCTGTAAGGCAGATCATGAGAGAAAGAGAAGATATCTACAATTCCTCCGCGGATAGAAAACTGGCCGGGTTCATACACAAAATCGCGGCGTTCGAAATTATAATCAAACAGGAACTCATTGATAAAATCTATTCCAAGTTTGATACCAAGGCTGATTTCCAGTGTATTATTTTCCAGTACAGACCTGTTGATGACCTTCTCTGCCAATGCTTCGGGATAGGTAACTACGATCTTCCCATATTCAGAATGATGGTTTAATTCATTCAGCACTTCTGCCCTGGCCAGTACGTTTGCAGTATCTACCTGGGTAAAATCAAAAGCCTTGCGGAAAGAGGAAGGAAATAACAGGACTTCCTTCTCCAGAATACTCTCCAGGTCTGACATAAAGTAGGCTGCCTCTTCCCTATCGGGTAAAATAAACAACTGTGGTTTATGCAGCAGAAAATAGGTAGCTACAGCAATAGTGGCATCGGCAGAACCGACAAGACCTTTTAACTGCAATTTAGTACCTTTAGCCGAATTGAGTGCTTTTGCCAGTTCGACAATGCGCTCATCTGTTTTGTATCTGTTGATCAGGTCGCGGATATTCACGCTGTAAAGATAATATTTATGATTTGCTATCCTGTAACATTGCGGCCATTTATGACTCTAAAATTCAAAACCTTAAGATGAACAGATTTCCTGCGGAGCTCATTTTCTGGACAACAGCCTTAGTTTTATTGGCTACGGCTGAACCTCATCATCACCTGCAGGAGCATCATTTTACCTTTTGTCCCCTGGCCAATATGGGTATAGACTGGTGTCCGGGATGTGGACTGGGCAGGTCAGTTACCCAACTTTTCCATGGGAATCTGAAGGAAAGTTTTAAAATGCACTGGTTTGGTCTGCCGGCCACACTGATTATCATGTATAGAATCGTGGTATTAGGCAGGAATCAGTTTAAAAAGAATGTACTATTAAAGAATAAGGAGAATAATTATGTATAACTCACCATTTATGATGCTTCCGGGCATCTCACCACAGGAATTTTCTTACCTGCAAACGGCTACTACAGGTTTCAGTGAGCAACAGCTGAATGGGTTTTTAATGGTTTATAATAGCAAAAGGAGAAATCCGGATGATATGATCCTTTATTGCGTACTCGGATTTTTTGTACCCGGTTTACCCAGGTTTTTAACTAACCAGATCGGTTTGGGAATACTCTATATGCTGACTTACGGATTGTGTGCCATCGGTACCATTATTGACCTGGTGAATTACAAGAGCCTGGCTTTTGAATACAACCAAAGGATGGTTTTTGAGAGCCTTCAGCTGGTAAAAATGGGAACAATAGCGCAATCTTAAAAACCTAGTCTTATCTTTACTGCATGAGATTATCCGTGCTAATTAAACATCTGGAAGAATATGCGCCGCTGAATTATCAGGAAGATTATGATAATTCGGGACTGCTCACGGGAAATCCTGATCAGGAAATTACGGGGGCAATGGTAGCGCTGGACTGTCTGGAAGAAGTTGTTGATGAGGCCATTGCGCATAACTTTAACCTGGTGATTACCCACCACCCTATTGTTTTTAAAGGTTTAAAAAAGCTGACCGGAAAGAATTATGTGGAGCGTGTGCTGTTAAAAGCCATCAGGAATAATATCGCCTTATATGCCATCCATACTAATTTGGACAGTGTGGCGAATGGTGTCAATGGTGTGATCTGTAACAGGCTCGGTCTACAGCAGGCAAAAATTTTGAGTCCTAAAAGTGGACTGCTGAAAAAACTGGTTACTTTTTGTCCGGTTGCACAGGCGGGAATGCTTCGGGAAGCTTTATTTGCTGCTGGCGCGGGACATATTGCGAATTACAGTGAATGCAGTTTTAACGCAGAAGGTTTCGGAACTTTTAAAGCAGGTGAAAATACTGACCCCTTTGTCGGTGTTAAAGGTTTACAGCACCATGAGGCGGAAGTACGGATTGAAACGGTATTCCCGGCGCAGCTGGAGCGGAAAGTGTTGCTGGCCCTGCTGGAAAATCATCCTTATGAAGAAGTGGCCTATGATATTTATCCCTTAGAAAATAAACTGGATACTGTAGGTGCCGGAATGATGGGGTGGCTGTCAGACGAAATGGAGCTGACCGATTTTCTCCATTTTGTGAAGGACAGGATGAATGTAGCCTTGATCAGGCATACCCGCGATACCGGTAAAAAAATAAAGAAAGTAGCCGTTTGTGGTGGTTCTGGCAGTTTTTTGCTGAATCATGCCCTGGCTGCTGGAGCAGATGCCTTTATCACGGCCGATTTCAAATACCATGAATTTTTTGATGCTGATGGAAAACTGGTGATCGCAGATATCGGACACTTTGAAAGTGAACAATTTACATCTGATTTGTTGATTGATATTATTCGGGAAAAATTTCCTAACTTTGCGATCCGTTTAACGGAGCATAATACAAACCCCATAAATTATTTCATTTAATGGAACAAACTGTAGAGCAAAAGCTAAAGGCTTTATACGAATTACAAACCCTTCATACAAAAATTGATAAAATACGTCAGATCCGTGGTGAATTACCAATGGAAGTGGCTGATTTAGAAGATGAGGTTGCAGGCTTGGAAACGCGTATACAAAAATTCAAGGCTGAATTGGATGAAACTGAAGATGCCATTGTAACGCGTAAAAACATGATCAAAGAATCTCAAAATTTGATCAAAAAGTATGACACGCAGTTAAAAGAAGTTAAAAATAATCGTGAATACGATGCTTTGACTAAAGAAGTTGAAATACAATCTCTTGAAATTCAGGTTTGTGAAAAGAAAATCAGAGAGCATGGATTTGAAATTGCTTCAAAAACTGAAATCTATGAGAAAGCGCTTGCTGACCTTGAATCAAGAAAAAATGATTTAGACATCAAAAAAAGCGAATTACAAACGATCACTTCTGAAACAGAAAAAGACGAACTGGCATTATCTAAAAAAGCAGAGAAAGCTGAAGGGGTAATTGATGAGCGTTTATTGATCGCCTACAGAAGATTGAGAGGAAATGCAAGTAATGGTCTGGCAGTAGTTACGATTGATCGTGATTCTTGTTCAGGTTGTTTCAACCAGATTCCACCTCAGCGTCAGTTAGATATCCGTCAACGCAAAAAAATCATTGTATGTGAGCATTGCGGAAGGGTTTTAGTAGATGAGGCTTTAACACAAGAGTCTGTTGCTGTATAATTAAGCATCAAAATATATCAGAAAGGTCAGATTTTTATCTGGCCTTTTTTTGTTTTAAATTTCCGCTTTAAAATAAAATTCATCATTGGGAGTTATATTAATCACATTATGATATCTTCTTTTATTACCAGAAACCTTGTCGGGCGGCTTTTCACACTATCACTTTTATCTGTTTTCCTTTTCTTTCCATCTGCCGTTAAGGCAAACTTTGATTTTAATGCAAATTGCCTAAAAGCGTATCAGTACATTTTTGAGCTGAAATTGAATGCTGCAAGACAGCTGATTGCTAATGAAAAAAGAATTCACCCTAAAAATGCTATTGTTCCTCTGTTAGAGAATTATGTGGACTATTTTCACCTGATCACAACGGAGAGCAAAGCTGATTTTGACCGGCTTAAAGAAAAAAAATCTGAACGCATCGATCAGATTGAGGATGAAGAGAGCAATTCGCCATATTATTTATATGCACAGGCAGAAATTAACCTGCAATGGGCACTGATCAGAGGCCGTTATGGAGAATTTTTTGCGGCGGCAAGAGAAATTAAGAAGGCCAATTCACAACTGCTGGAAAACACTAAAAAATACCCCGGTTTCCATTTAAACGGCAAAGGACTGGGGATGATCAACGTATTTTTAGGCAATTTACCAGATGGGGTGCTGAAGAGTGCCCTGTCCACATTTGGCATCAGAGGTAACGTGCAGACCGGTATTGCGATGCTGGATAAGCTGGCTCAAAACCTGCCTAAATCTTCTTATGAGCCTTTTTATGAGGAGGTCGTTTTCTATTATGCATTTGTTTTATCTGATCTGGTCCATGCGCCTGATGCCTATGCGAAAACGATGCGTTATACGGCACGCATATCGGATCAGAGTTTATTAAAAGCTTATCTGCAGTCATATGTATGTGCAAGAAATGGCCATACGGATGAGGCGATCGCTATTTTGGGCGACAGGCCTGCGGGCGATGCCTATCAACCATTTGCCTATCTGGAACTGCTTATGGGGATAGCGAAGCTCAATAAACTGGATTATTCCGCTGCGGCAAATTTCAAAAGATTTTTACAGCTAAATAAAGGTAATAACCATATTAAAGACGCTAACCTTCATCTTGGGTGGGTGGCCTTATTAAATGGCGATACGGGGCTTTATAATGCGTCTGTGAGTAAAGTTAAACAGTTGGGTTATACTTACAGTGAAAAAGATAAGCAGGCATTGAATGAAGCTACTGCACTGCGGCCTGATACTGAATTGCTCAAGGCCAGATTATTATTTGATGGTGGTTATTATCAGAAGGCATTAAAAGAGATGGCAGAGATCAACGCAGAACGCTTTAAGAATGACAGAGACAAGGTTGAATATCAATACCGTTTGGGACGTATCAATGATGAATTGGGGAGAGATGATGAGGCTTTACAGTATTATCAGCGAACGATCAATTCAGGAAAGACGCTTAAATACTATTATGCAGCTACAGCTGCTGTCAATATGGGGAAGATATACCTGAAGAAGAAGAATAGCGCTAAAGCAAAAGCATATTTCAACCTCGCTATCAATATGAAAAACCATGAATATGAAAACAGCATAGAAGCTCAGGCCAAAGATGGCCTGAGGCATCTGTCTGATTAATTATTTGTGATTCTTTTCGGTCAGGGCAGCATCTGCGGCAACTAATGCTCCTGTAGCTCCTACAAGGGCCACTCCCACCATCGCTTTTCCAAATCCTGTAGTTCTTGAATTATATATGATGTTGCCTGGTTTTGCCGCATAATCTGCCAGGGCTGATGGATTGGTTCCTGTTCTGATCATACTGGAAATAAAAAATTCATGCTGATAAGCAAACATTTGCGGCTGATTGCCTTTTAAGGTATATAAAGTCAGGTAACTTCTGAATTTTAACGGGGAATTCTCTGCTGAAAAACCAGCTTCCTTTACATGCACTATACCGCTTCCATCATTATGGTTTAGGGCAGATTTTTTAAACAAGGAATCCGGAACTGTATACATTTCAACCTGATTTAAGGTGTAGGTGGTTCTGCTCACTTTAGATCTGGGTGGAATAAAGCTTTCATCTTTGGAAAGTTTCGCTATCGCATTGATATTTCCATCCGTATAAGTAATGCCGGGATAATATCTCGTACTGCTGGAAGAGGTTTCGCCCGTAATTTTTACTTCATCGTCAACAAAACTATAGGATTTATCACCCACAATCACTGCAGAACGTTGCCAGTTCACATATAAAGGTTCACTCAATTTATTGTAAACATCCACATGCATCGGTGCATTATCACCTGTAAAGCTGTAGCTGATTTTTAATGAATCGTTTTCCAGGTTAAAAGTTCCGGTGGAATCAGGTTTTACACTCCCCGAATTGGAAACAGTACTGAGCAGGTAGGATGTGCAGGAGGATAGCGTGGCTACCATACCTAACAAGAGGAATAATTTTTTCATGGTTTTCTATTTGTGTAACCGAATATAAATAAAAACCCATGAAAAAATTAATTGTAACTTAAAATTTATAAATGAATGCATTGATGTGCATTCCCGCACCTACAGAGGTAAATACGGCATATTCTCCTTTATTAACCTGGTATCCTTTGACCTGCCCCCTGCGTACCAGATCCAGCAATGTCGGTATCGTTGCTACCGAACTATTACCTAACCAGGAAATCGTCATTGGCACAAGATTTTCCGGCACAGCATCCAGGTCGTATAATTTAAACAGTCGTTTCATAATGGCATTGTCCATTTTGCCGTTGGCCTGATGTATAAAAACAGTTTTGATGTCTTCTATAGAAAGACCTGCTTTGTCTATAGCCATTTTTACTACTTGCGGTACGTTGATTACAGCAAACTCGTATAATTTACGGCCATTCATTTTAAGATAGGTATTGCCATCTTTCAACTCCGGGTTGAAGCTGTTGCCCATCACCAGTAAGGAAGCAAAATTACCTGCAAATGTTTGTGTTTTATGGGCAATGATACCAGTAGGTTCGTCACTTTCTGCGGCTTCAAAAACCACTGCGCCTGCACCGTCAGAGAAGATCATACTATCACGGTCATGCGGATCAATGATCCTCGACAATGTTTCTGCACCAATCACGAGCACACGTTTGGCATCGCCACTTTTAATCAGGTAATCTGCCTGTATAGAGCCCTGTACCCATCCCGGACATCCGAAGATAATATCATAACATACACAATCAGGATTATTGATTTCCAGCTGTTGTTTAACCTTCGCAGCCAGGGATGGTAAAATATCCATGCGGTTACTTCCATGATGAATATCCCCAAAATTATGGCAAAAGATAATGTGGTCTAAAGTTTCCTTATCGATACCAGCATCTGCTAACGCCCGCTGTGCAGCGATTGCGCCAATATTGCTGTTGAGCAGATGATCATCTACATACCGTCTTTCTATAATTTCAGTGATGTCTGAAAATTTACTGATAATCTCAGTGATATCTTTTTCAATCAGGACGCCATTTTCGTAAAATGTGGAAGTTAAAAAAGACTCCCCCGAAATAACTTTCTCCGGGATATAACTCCCTGTACCTGCTATTACTGAATGTAGATGCTTATTATTACTCATTTTGAACCGTATACTGTTTTAGTCTTTAGTATAAAATTACTACAAATATCTTAATAATAAAAATTTAAGAAAAATCATCAATTAAAAAAACGAACAATTCCTTAGGCCCGTGAGCACCTAAGACCAGTGTTTTTTCAATGTCTGCTGTCCGGCTTGGACCAGTGATGGTGCTGATCATAGAGGGGATCTGTGTACCGTACTTGTTTTTAATCAATTGAAATCCATCCTTCAAATCCATTACCATCTGGCCTGTTCTGGCAATGACAATATGGTGATGAGGAAAGATGCTCAGCCTTCTGCCGGCTTCGTTTTGATTGGAGACCAAAATAGAGCCGTTCCTGGCGATTAGGGCCTCACACATGGTAATACCGACTTCAGCCATTTCGAAATCCTTATCCGTCTTGTAAAATGGAAATTCGTAGGTAGCGAGCAGGTTCTGGAGCTCAGGTTCCCAGCAATAGATCTTTCTCCATTTAAAGCGGTCTGCCAGTTCCAGTATATTCTCAATAAATTCAACACCATTTTCGCAAAAAATAAAATTGCCGGATACAGCAGTAAGCTGTTCGGCAAATAAGATCTCCGGAATTTCTTCAGTGGGTTTATAGAGCGGGGTTTCTTCTAAATTGGGATAGGGGCTGTCTCTTTTTTCAAGTAAAGCCTTCCTGATCTTTTTTAGCATTAATTCTTTCGAAGAAATATTCTCTTTCATATCAAATGGATTTGCTGTCATCCTGTTTAGCGGATGACAGCTCCATAAAAATTAATTACTATGATTCTGTTTGAGCAGGAGTAATAGAAGCGTTAGGATCAGTAGTTTCTCCTACACCTTCGTGAAGCAAACCTTCTGCTGCGGGCTTCTGATCGCCTGTTCCGTTCACAAACTCGTCATAAGTAGTACGGTTATCAAATGGACGTTTACCTAAAATTTCCTCTAAATCTGCCTGGAACAAGATTTCTTTCTCCAGTAATTTTTCAGCTAATTTCTCCAGTCCTTCTCTTTTTTCAACCAATAACTGCATTGTTCTTTCATAAACTTCACCAATCAGCTTACGTACTTCAATGTCAATCAGTTCAGAAGTTTTTTCTGAGTAAGGTTTGTTAAAGTTGTATTCGTTTTGAGGGTCATGGAAAGACACATTACCTACTGCGGCGTTCATACCATAAATGGTCACCATTGCATAAGATAATTTAGTAATTCTTTCCAGATCATTCTGTGCACCAGTCGAGATCTTTCCAAAAACAAGGTCTTCAGCAACACGTCCGCCCATTGTCATACACATCCCGTCAGTAAGCTGTTCTGTAGTATAAAGGAACTGCTCTTTAGGCAGGTATTGCGCATAACCCAGGGCTGCAACACCACGAGGTACGATAGATACCTTCACCAATGGATCTGCGTGCTCAAGGAACCAGCCGGCAATCGCGTGACCCGCCTCATGATAGGCAACAATTCTCTTTTCTTCAGGTGAGATAATTTTATTTTTCTTTTCCAGACCACCGATAACACGGTCAATCGCATCCTGGAAATCCTGCATGTCTACAAATTCTTTGTTTTTTCTGGCTGCAATCAGAGCAGCTTCATTACAAACATTCGCAATTTCAGCACCGGCAAATCCCGGGGTCTGTGCAGATAGTTTTTTTGCATCTACAACGATATCTGTTTTAATAGGCTTCAGGTGTACCTTAAAGATCTGCTCTCTGCCTACTAAATCCGGTTTATCAATAGAAATCTGTCTGTCAAACCTTCCCGGACGCAGTAATGCGGTATCAAGTACATCTGGACGGTTGGTTGCTGCTAAAATGATAATTCCTGAATCTGTACCAAAACCATCCATTTCCACCAATAACTGGTTTAAGGTATTTTCACGCTCATCATTACCACCCATCATACTGTTTTTACCACGGGCGCGACCAATTGCGTCTACCTCATCAATAAAAATAATACATGGTGCTTTATCCTTAGCCTGTTTAAACAAGTCACGTACACGTGATGCACCAACACCTACAAACATCTCTACAAAGTCAGAACCTGACAAGGAGAAGAAAGGTACCTGCGCTTCACCCGCCACAGCTTTAGCCAATAGCGTTTTACCAGTTCCCGGTGAGCCTACCAGTAATGCACCCTTAGGAATTTTACCTCCCAGGTTAGTATATTTTTTAGGATTTTTAAGGAAATCTACAATTTCCATTACCTCCTGTTTTGCTTCTTCAAGACCAGCAACGTCATTAAACGTTACATTTACCTGGCTTTCTTTATCAAATAAAGTTGCTTTGGACTTTCCGATATTAAATATCTGTCCGCCACCGCCACCTGCGCCGCCGCCCATTTTCCGCATAATAAATATCCAGAATCCGATAAATAACAATACAGGAATAATTACCGTGAAGAACCATGAATTGAAAGTACTCTGTCTGGTTTCTTTTTCTGCCTGAACCTGGCTGTCTACAGGCACACTGGCTTGTGAGTCCTTTAACTGCTTATCCAGTGCATCCATTGATCCTGCAGTAAACGATACTGTAGGCCCGCCGGTAGAACCAAAATTACTTTTAGTCTGGTATTTTTTATATTTCTCCTGATTCAGACGGTCTGGTTTGATAAAAACATCAGCCCTGACCAGGTCCTCATATTTATAGGCAACAATTTTCTGTACATCACCAGGGCGTAACATGGTGGTCTCAAATTCCCTGTAAGTAATCGTTTTGCTCGTGTCGTTATTAAATAAAACAGATACCAGGATCAGTCCTAAAATGATAGCGGCATAAACCCAGAATATATTAAAATTAGATCCTTTTTGAGGTTTTTTAGGAATATTTGGAATCCTCTTAATTAATTTGGGTTTCGTATTTTCTTTCTCTTTCATCATTGATTAAAAAAAATGTATGTGGTTGTAAGTTTTAGGCGCTTTGATAGGAAGTAGTCTGAGCATCGCCCCATAAATCTTCAATACCGTAAAAATCTCTTTTTTCTGTTTTAAATATATGGATAACTACATCAAAGTAGTCTAATATTATCCATTCAGCATTTTCCAGTCCTTCTTTCCGCCATGGATTTAACTGTGTATTCTTATAAACTTCGTCTTCAACGCTGTCAGCAATAGCTTTAACTTGTGTAGAGGAATCTGCATTACAAACGATGAAGTAATCTGAGACAGAACTGTTTAATTCTCTTAAGTCAAGACGGACAATATCATGTCCCTTTTTTTCCTGCATGCCGTGTACGGCTATTTCTGATAGGTAGGTAGAAAGGTTTACCAATTTCTTTTTTACCATTAAAATGTTTTATTTTTGATAAATAACAATTATAAAATCAACTATTGCAAAATAACACTTTTTCAACACTATTTGTTGGTCAAAATCTTATCAAATTATCAGCGGTCGATTCTACTAATAATTTTCTTAAAAGGATGTTGTCAAATTCCGAGCCATTACCCGAAGGGACTGTTATTATGGCAGAGAATCAATTTGAAGGTCGCGGGCAGCAGGAGAGCCGCTGGCATGCAGAACCGGGAAAGAATCTGACGTTCAGCATTCTCCTTCGTCCTTCTTTTCTGGCGATCGCTGATCAGTTTCTGCTGAACATGGCAGTAAGTAATGCCCTGTATATTGCTGTAAAAGATTTGGTTGGAGAAGGTTTAACAATTAAATGGCCTAATGACCTTTATTTTAACGATAATAAAATAGGGGGAATGCTGATTGAAAATATAATTTCCGGCAGTCATATTAAAGCATGTATAGTTGGAATAGGACTTAATGTGAATCAGGCACACTTTAAAGATGGGTTAGAAGGCACAGCTGCGTCTCTTTGGCAAATTTTACACCGCGATGTCAATTTAATTGAGCTGTTAGCACAAATTTGCAGTCAAATAGAAGCTGCTTATTTAAAACTGAAGGCTGGAGCATCTGCGGGTTTGCGTGAAACTTATCTGAATCACCTTTACCAGTACAATGTGATGGCCGCTTACCGTCAGAATGGCGAGATTATTGAAGGGAAGATAACTGACGTGAGTGAAAAAGGGCTATTAAGTATGGAAACCAGGATTGGTTTACGGACGTACAATTTTAAAGAGATAGAATTTATTAAAACACACAAAAAATGAAACAGATCACATTAGTACTTACGCTATTATTTTTCACGGCTGCCGGCGCATTCGCACAGATCGAAACTCCGGTAACCTGGTCTTACGCACAAAAGAAAATCAGTAAGACAGAGGCTATTGTTTACCTGAAAGCGACTATTCAGGACGGATGGCATATCTATTCACAAAATGTGAAACCGGGTGGACCAGTAAAAACAACGATCAAATTCGCACCTTCTAAAGATTTCGTTAAGGTGGGGACCACTACAGAACCAAAGCCTTTAAGTAAGTTCGAAAAGGTTTTTGATATGAATGTAGGTTATTTTGAAAAACAAGTTATTTTTCAGCAAAAAATCAAGCTGAATAAACCTGAAACACTGGTTAAAGGCACAATCGAATTTATGGTTTGTGATGAATCAAGATGTCTTCCTCCTGATGAAGTTCAATTTTCTGTGCAGGTCAAATAAGAAGTCAATAATTATTTTAAAAAGAGCGGCAGGAGGATTTTCTGCGGCTCTTTTTTGTTTTGCGGGATAGCTAATATCGGTTTATAGTAAAATATTAGCGATGGCAGGTTTACCGGAGTTCTTAAACAAGAAATAATCTGTAATTTCACGGCCGGATAGTAAATATATTAAAGCGTATACATGAATCCTGCATCAGCTGATCTGTTTAAAAAGACAAAAATAAGCTGGCGCATGGTTCATGACTGATAAAAAACAATAGCATAATAATAATGAAAAAATTAATTTTGATGCTTGGCCTTGTGCTGGTTATGGTCTCTTTTCATAACACACAGGTTTTTGCTTTTGTGCAAAGCCAGGATACTACTGCTGCAGTAGATGAAGATATTCAGTTTACGGAGATCGGTTCTCCTGCTGACAGTGCTGCAAATGTGACTGTTGCGGATAGTGCTAAAAAAGATACTGTAGCAGCTGCGACAACCGTGCCTGCAGCAAATGTGGCTGCCACCACGCAGAATGAGCAGGAGAAAACTTTATGGCAGACCTTTATTCAGGGGCTTGTTGGTGGTTTTATTGCTTTCCTGATGCCTTGTATCTTTCCCATGGTACCATTAACGGTCAGCTACTTCACGAAAAGAGCGGGCAGTAGAAAAAAAGGAATAGGGCAGGCACTGATCTATGGAATTTCCATTATCATTATTTATGTAGCCTTTGGTCTGTTTATTACGCTTGTATTCGGATCAGCAAAACTGAACGAACTGAGCAGCAGCGGATGGTTTAATTTTATATTCTTTATTTTACTGGTTGTCTTTGCGGTCTCTTTCTTTGGTGCATTTGAAATTACCCTTCCAAGCTCGATTGTAAATAAAATAGACCAGAAGGCTGACGACAGTAAAGGTCTGGGTGGAATTTTCTTCATGGCTGCCTCACTAGCTCTGGTATCTTTCTCCTGCACGGGCCCTATTATAGGAACACTATTGGTGCAGGCGAGTTCTAAAGGTGAAGTCCTCGCACCCGCCATCGGGATGTTTGGTTTTGCTTTGGCACTGGCATTACCTTTTACTTTATCTGCAATTTTCCCGGGTTTTCTGAACAGCATGCCTAAATCAGGCGGTTGGCTGAACAGTTTGAAAGTATGTCTTGGTTTCCTTGAGCTTGCGCTCGCATTGAAGTTTTTATCGGCGGCCGACCTGGTATGGCACTGGGAGTGGTTTGACCGCGAAATCTTCTTGTGCCTGTGGATCGTCATATTTATCCTGATGGGCATCTATATATTAGGTAAAATCAAATTCTCACATGATAGTGATGTACCTTTTGTATCGGTACCGCGACTGTTTTTTGCAATCATCTCTCTATCTTTTGCTATGTACCTGGTGCCCGGATTATGGGGAGCTCCGGTGAATATATTAAGTGGTATTGCACCGCCGTTAAATACGCAGGACTTTATCCTTGGTGGTAACACCTCGTCAGGAGGACAAGGGAATACAGATTTCCCGGCGACAGTGAAATACAATGATGTTTTACATCCCCCACATGGATTTAATGCGTTTTTTGACCTGGATGAGGGAATGGCGTATGCGAAAAAAGTAAATAAACCTATTCTGATCGATTTTACAGGACATGCCTGTGTAAATTGCAGAAAAATGGAAGATAAAGTATGGATTGATCCTGAAGTCGGACACCTGATTAAAGATGAATTTGTACTGATTCAACTCTATGTTGATGAGCGTTCGGTTAAAATGCCTGCGGAAAAAGTTCATTATTCTAAGATCCTGCGTACAACGACAGATGATCTTGGACGATGGAATGGTGATTTCCAGGCAACGAATTACAATTCCAATTCGCAACCTTTTTATGTGATGACTGGCCAGGATCTTAAGCCGCTCGTTGCACCTCAGGGAGCGATATTTGAAGCCAAAGACTATGCTGCCTACCTGAAAAGCGGACTCGATAAATTTAAAGCATCTAATAAATAATAAAAGGAACTAATGAGTGAAATTAAAAACATAGCTGTATTAACATCAGGAGGAGATGCACCAGGTATGAATGCTGCCATAAGGGCAGTAGTCAGAGCGGGTATATACTATGATTTAACCGTTACAGGTGTACTAAGAGGTTACGAAGGTTTAATATGTGGTGATTTTATACCGATGGACCGTAAGTCTGTCGCCAATATTATTCAGCGCGGAGGTACAATCCTAAAGACAGCAAGAAGTGATAACTTCCGCACCGTTGAAGGAAGACAGAAAGCCTACGATCAGCTCATCAGTAATGGAATTGATGCTTTAGTGGTAATTGGAGGTGACGGTACTTTTACCGGGGCTAATTTATTTACCAAAGAGCATAATTTCCCCGTGATAGGTTTACCAGGTACGATTGATAATGACCTTGCCGGTACTGATTTTACAATTGGTTATGATACTGCTATTAATACGGTGGTGAATGCGATTGATAAAATCAGGGACACCGCAGAGTCGCACGACCGTCTTTTTATTGTTGAAGTAATGGGCAGGGATTCCGGCTTAATTGCTTTGAGAAGTGGTATTGGTGTCGGCGCTGAGGCGATCATGATCCCGGAAGCGAATATGGGTGTTGAAGGATTAGCCAAACGTTTGGAGTACGGTCGTAAAGACAAATCCTCTAAAATTATTATTGTAGCTGAAGGTGATGAAATGGGTGGCGCTTTTAATGTCGGAGAAGTCCTGAAGGACAGATTTCCGAACTATGACATCCGCGTATCCGTTCTGGGACATATTCAGCGCGGCGGAAAACCGAGTTGTATGGACCGTGTGCTGGCCAGCCGTTTTGGTGTATCCGCTGTTGAGGGTTTGTTAAACGGTCACTCTGGTGAAATGGTTGGACAGGTGAACAGGGAGATCCTATTCACACCATTTGATCATGCCATCAAACACATTGATGCAGAAGAAGTAACACCGGCCTGGTTAAAATTAGTAGAGATCCTGTCGCTGTAATACAGCTCTTAAATATAGGCGCAGCCCTGCAAAAAATGCGGGGCTGTTATTTAAATATATTGCATCTTGTTAATCATTAGTATTTTACTTACTTTTGCATCCCCGCAAGCATACAGCTCCGGGAACTATGTTGAATACATAAACTTATACAAAAATGGCAACTAAAATCAGATTGCAAAGATTCGGTAAAAAAGGAAAACCTTTTTTCCACGTAGTGGTAGCAGATTCCCGCTCACCAAGAGATGGTAAATTTATTGAGCGTTTAGGTTCTTATAACCCAAACACCAATCCTGCAACTATCGAAATCAATTTCGAAAAAACGTTAGACTGGGTAAACAAAGGTGCTGAGCCTACGGATACTTGTCGTGCTATCCTTTCTTACAAAGGTGTTTTATACAAAAAACACTTAGAAGGTGGTGTTAAAAAAGGTGCTTTAACTGCAGAACAAGCGGATGCTAAATTTGCTGAATGGCTAAGTGCTAAAGACGGTAAAATCGAGGGTAAAAAAGAAAACCTTGTAAAATCTAAAGGTGAAGTGAAACAAGCTGCCTTAGCTGCTGAAGCTAAGAAAAATGCTGATCGTGAAGCTGCACTTGCATTGAAAAATGCACCAGTTGAAGAAGAAGTTGTTGCTGAAGAAGAAGTAACAGAAGAAACTCCGGCTGCAGAAGAAACTACAGAAGAAAAAACAGAAGAAGCATAGTATTTGTTATTCTTGATTATAGCGAAGAGTCTTTCTTTAGGAATGATTTCTTCGCTATTTTTATTTAAAAAAAGATCATGACGCACGAAGAGGCATTTTATATAGGATATATTACCAAAACAAAGGGATTAAAAGGGGAAGTTCAGCTGTACTTTGAGTATGACGAACCGGAGCTACTGGATCTGGATGTTGTATTTGCTGATTTCAATGGTAAAATGGTTCCTTTCTTCGTGTCAGTCTGTAAAATGCAGCCCAACAATACGGGTAATATTTATTTCGACGATATCGACCATATCGATAAGGCACAGCCGCTGCTGAAAAAGAAAATCTATCTGCCATTGAACAAAATGCCTGATCGTTCTGACGATGATTTCCATTACAATGATTTGAAAGGTTTCATTGTTTCTGATGAAACAAAAGGAGAATTAGGTGAGATCATTGAGATTAATGAATATCCACAGCAATTTGTAGCTACCGTTTCTTATCAGAACAAGGAGATCATGTTCCCTTTAAACGAGGACCTGATCGTGGAAATTGATGAGGATGAAGGTACGTTACTGGTTGATCTGCCTGATGGCTTATTAGATATTTACCTTTTAAATTAATCCCGCTTTCCTATGCGTTTCGACATCATTACTGTTTTGCCAGATTTACTGGAAAGCCCTTTTGCACATTCTATTTTACAACGGGCGCAGACCAAAGGGATTGCGGAGATTGTAGTACACAGCCTGCGGGATTACTCCACGAATAAACAGCGTAGTGTAGATGACTATCCTTATGGCGGCGGAAGTGGCATGGTGATGTCTATTGAGCCTTTTGCGAGGTGTATCGAAGCATTGAAAGCAGAAAGGGAATATGATGAAGTGATCTTCATGAGTCCTGATGGCGTTACCTTAAACCAGAGCATGGCAAATGAGCTGTCTGGTAAAGGTAATGTGATTATTCTTTGCGGGCATTATAAAGGGATTGACCAGCGGATCAGGGACATCTATGTAACGCGTGAAATCTCAATTGGAGATTACGTCCTCTCGGGCGGTGAACTTCCCGCTGCGGTGCTTGTAGATGCCGTAGTGCGATTAATACCGGGTGTACTGAATGATGAGACCTCTGCGCTTTCTGATAGTTTTCAGGGAGGATTGCTGGATGCGCCTATTTATACACGTCCGGCCGACTGGAAAGGCTATAAGGTACCGGAAATTCTGCTCAGCGGTCATGAATCAAAAATCAATAACTGGAGGCATGAACAGGCTGTTGCACGAACACTCAAACGTCGTCCTGATTTATTAGAAGATTAGATCCTTCTTTTTTATTGTCCAAAACTATATTTTAAAATATTGATATATAGCGTCTTGTGTTTTAAATACTATTGTATATTAAGATTTCCGGCAATAACATAATTTATTTAGCGAAATAAATTTATTTATAGAAATTATTTGTATTTTTACGAAAGTAAAGGTCGCTGTCCTGCGATGTGCATTTTTTATAAATTTAAATCTTTGTTGAGAGAATAGTTATGGCTGAAAAAATTGAAAAATACAAAATTAATGAATTCTTAGATAAGCTGACAGTAAAGGAATATAAGTTTGCCATGAGGAAGATCCCGGCTATACTTAAGATTTCCACGAATACCTTTCATAATTACCGTCATATCAAGCTGAAGGAGAAACAGGATATCCCTTATGAAAAGGTAAAAAAAATGGAAATTATATTTAGCACAAAAGTCGGGGGTCTGGAAAATAAAAAAATTTCAGGTAAAAGCCTCTCAGACATGATTAAAGAGCTGAAATAGACATATTTTTTGTTGGTTTGCAATTGTATCTTCCAGCCGAAGGGATGTGGAAATCGCAAAGAATGTGGAAAAAAACAAAAATCACTTTTTTTTATAAAATAAAATTCCTAATATTGCAGTCCGATTTTAAACAACAAAAAGTCGGCTTAATAGCTTAAAATCATGGATTTAGTAAAATTTGTTGAAGAGCAGGTAATCGCAAAGAACGAGTTTCCTGCATTCAAATCAGGAGATACAGTGAGTGTTCACTATAAAATTCGCGAAGGTAATAAAGAACGTGTTCAAATTTACCAGGGCGTAGTCTTACAACGTAATAGCGTAGGTGCTAATGAGACGTTTACAGTTCGTAAAATGTCTAATGGTGTTGGTGTAGAGCGTATATTCCCTATAAACTCTCCAAACATCGCTAAAATTGAAGTTAACAGCCACGGTAAAGTGCGCAGAGCGAAATTATTCTATCTACGTGAACTTACTGGTAAAGCTGCTCGTATCAAGTCAAAAAGAGTTTAATCACTCAACAGCATATAAGCCTTTCCGATTACATCGGGAGGGCTTTTTTGTGCGTCTGAATTTTTAGCATACAAGGCTATGCGCAAGATATTATCAGATTGGCGTGTCTTTCTTTACAGGCTTTTCTCTCGGGTTTGGTATTATCGACCTGTTTAACCACAATTCAACCGGCAGTCGCGGAAATAAAATGCATTGAAATCTGAAATAGATAGGGTACAGGATAGGCTGGGAAGATATAGCGCTTGTGCCAATAGGTATAAACGAAGAAAGCCTGCACCATTTGAATGATACAGGCTTTGAATGATATAATAGGCTTTATCTATTTTTAATAGCTTATGGAAGCTTATGCAAGTTCTGCAAGAACAGTAATACCTCCCTTAACCACCTGGTTAAGCTCAAGATTGATTTTAGTGCCTAAAGGAAGAAAGATATCTACTCTGGATCCGAATTTGATGAAGCCGAATTCTTTACTCTGTTCAACTACATCACCTTCTTTAACGTACCATACAATCCGTCTGGCTAAGGCACCAGCAATCTGGCGGAATAATACCGGAGTTCCATTTTGATGTTCTACAACGACTGTTGTGCGCTCATTTTCGGTAGATGACTTCGGGTTCCAGGCAGCAAGATATTTTCCAGGATGATATTTAAAGAATTTTACCACTCCTGAGATTGGATTTCTATTGATATGTACATTTACAGGTGACATGAAAATGGAAACCTGTAATCTTTTGTCTTTGAAATATTCGCCTTCTTCTGTTTCTTCAATCACTACGACTTTACCATCCGCAGGGCAGATCACCAGATTGTTGCCGGTATGGAATGACCTTGACGGATTCCTGAAAAATTGTAGTACAGTAATAAATAAGGCAAAGGAAGCAATATATCCAAACCATTTTAACCAGACTATATCTTCAAATCTGTAATCAATTACAGCATTTAAGATAAATATAAAAAGCAGGGACAGCGCTATGGTCGTATAGCCTTCTTTATGTATTGTCATTTTATTGAATAAATAATTTTGAGTTGCAAAATTGTGAAAATTTATTGGGAAAAGATCAAGTATTCTTAAGGGATTGCTTTGTAGATGTCTTTTAGGTTTCTGCCAAGCCCATTATAGTCTAAACCATAGCCTACTACAAATTCATTGGGAATCTCAAATCCTACGTATTCGAGTTCATCAATCTGCGTTTGAATCGCTTCAGGTTTATAAAGCAGGGTGCAAACGCGTACCGAAGCAGGCTGTTGCAGGTGTACTTTTTCCAGGATATATTTCAGGGTAAAGCCGGTATCTACAATATCCTCCACAAGGATCACATCGCGGCCTTCCAGCGTATCCGGCAAACCAAAGGTCTCCCTTACGGTACCCGTGCTTGCTGTACCTTTATAAGACGATACACGGATAAAACCTACCTCACATGGAATTTCTATTTCTTTTAGCAGGTCTGCCATAAACAGGAAACTTCCATTTAAGACCCCTATAAAAATAGGACAGCGGTTTTCATAATCTACATTCATCTGAATGCCGATCAGCCGTGTACGCTTATTAATATTGTCATTTTCAATCAGCAGCTCAAATTTTTTGTCTGCAACCTCAACTGTATTCATCTTTCTGTATCTTTCAAAAATTATCAGCTAGTTCTGCTGCGCTTTTTCCTGTTCTTTCTCTCGTTTTCGCCTCTCCCTGCGTTCCTGTCTGAGCTCTTTATTTGTTTTAGGAATACTGTCTGGTTTTATCTGCTGACGGGCCACAGAATCTTTTTTAGGTTTGCCAAATAATCTGTCGAAAAGATTTTTAGACTCATCCTGCATTTTAACGGGGGCATCTGTATCTACATCAAATGCTGTTGTATCCACCTGAGCAGAATCAGGAAGAAGATACTGACGTAAACCTTCACGAAGTCTCACATTGTAAAAGCCGTAACCGCTGGTATCTGCCGGTGTTAGACCGCGTCTTGCCATAATTCTGCCCATATACCTGAAGTAAGGCAGCATATAGTCTTTCAAACCACCATCCCCGCGAAACTTAAACATGGCAATCTTGGGGCGGGGTACAATATTGGCCAGAAAGATACCCTCACCTATGCTCAGGTCTGCCGGACTCTTACCAAAATATTGTCTGGAAGCTTCACCGATACCATAAATGTTTTTACCCATTTCTATGATATTGAAGTAGACTTCAAGCATCCGCTGTTTACTGATCAGCTTGTTATTCTCTATTAACCAAACGATCAGGATTTCTTCTGCTTTACGTGCAAGTGTTTTATTACGACTTAAAAACACGTTTTTTACCAGCTGCATAGATATAGTACTTCCGCCTCTGACAAATCTCTTCTCTTTAAAATTGATGACGAAAGATTTGCGGATTGACTCTTCTACAAAACCTTTATGGGTAAAAAATGAAGGGTCTTCTGAGGTAAGAAGGGCATTCCTGAAGTTACTGGATATTTGCGATAAGGGGGTATAATTTGGATTAGATGGCCCAATTGTAATATCCCGCATCGGTTTGCCATACTCATAAGGCGTATATACGAATACTTCATTGATTTTCTGAAGGTTGGTTTTCCCCCATTTCATAATCTTGAAGTTATATGGCGTAAGTGTGGAATTGAATTTCAGGCTATCTGGTGTACTGCTGTCCAGGTAGAAATTAAGATCATACTTAATCTTTCCTTTTACCTGCAGACCTTCGAGCGACTCAAACAGTCCCTGCGGAAAGGCATTCAATACATTTTGGGCATCCTGCTCATCTGCGTGCAGTTTTACCTCATATATTTTATTCGGTGAAAGCGTATATTTTAAAAAGGGATGTATGGCTGCATCTTTCAGGTAAACTGTAGAGGTACTGTCCAGCGCAATAAAGTTGGGACCGATCAGCAGATCTGCATCCAGTCGCGCATCCTTAACAACAATATCATTAGCCGCTATTTTTGCGTGGTTAATCAATAGGTTTTTGACCGACCAGGATCCTGTAATTTTGAAATTATCGCCACTATAATCTGCACTTTTTAATTCAGTCCGGATCGTATCGAAACTGAATTTAGCATGCAACTTCTGATCAAGGTATGGGAGCTCCACCTTTTTATTGTCGGCGAAAAACACAACATCCATTTGTTTCTTGCCCGGGTAAACCTTACCATTCAGGTGCCAGCGGGCTTCGTTATCATTTACAACGATTGTAGAGTGAAGATCACCATCATCTATCGTTGCGGTGGTTGTCATGAAATTTAATCTTGCTGTATCATTGTCATTCAGGGTGAATAATAAATTCTTCACCTCCATATCATCAGGAATTTTATTGAGTACCTGGTTCAGCAAGTCATGTGCCAGCTCACTCAGATCTACCTTGTTCTTTTTTTCCGGGTTATCTTTTTTCTTTCTTTTCAGAAAGAAATCCAGGTTAGTGAGGCTGTCTTTTACGACAATACTTACCTTACCCGTATTTAATACCACTTCCGCCAGCTTTACATCGCCAAAAAGTAAGGGGAAAATTTTAACACCAATCGTAAGATCTTCTACCGTGGAAAGGGTGTCTCTGTCCTTAGGAACAACAGAAATATGCTTCATATGCACTGTGCTTAATCCATTAAAGCCAGCTTCCCCAATCTTCACACTTAATCCGTAATCCCGGTCTGCTTTAGTAATAGCGCGGGCTATCATTTTTTTTAAAAGAGCTTCACGCTTGCTATAGGCAATGGCGCCAAGGACAATAACGAGGACGACAAATATCCCTAAAATCCATGCACCAGCTTTGATGTACTTTTTAGGGATGTTAATTTTTGGAAGACGCATGCTGTAAAATAGATGTTTAATTGCTAAACGTTAAATGCAAATGTTTATTTCGTGTTAAAATTACACTTAAAAAGCCTAAAATCAATTAATTGTACCGTCCTTTTGCTAATTTTGGGGAATCATGATAAGTAACGAACAAGTTTTATCAGCTTTAAAAAATGTCGAAGACCCTGATCTTAAAAAAGATCTGGTGACTTTAAACATGATTAAAGACCTGAATATAGAAGGTAAAAAAGTCAGCTTTACATTGGAACTGACTACGCCGGCCTGTCCAATGAAAGATATGCTGAAGAATGCCTGCACCAATGCGGTTAAGTATTTTGTAGATAATGAGGCAGAAATAAATATCAATATCACTTCAAGAGTGACCAAAGCCGCAGATACTACACAGTTAAAAGCGATTAAAAATATTATCCTTGTTTCGTCGGGAAAAGGCGGGGTAGGTAAATCTACGGTAGCCAGCAACCTGGCCATTACACTGGCTGCGGACGGTGCGAAGGTGGGCTTGATTGATGCAGATATCTACGGACCATCGGTACCTACCATGTTTGGTCTTGTGGGTGGTAAACCAAGTGCAAGGGAAACAGAAGAAGGGAAAACTCTGATCCTGCCGATAGAAAAATACGGGATCAAATTACTTTCTTTAGGTTTCTTTGCTGATCCGGATCAGCCTGTGCCCTGGCGGGGACCAATGGCCTCAAATGCCATCAAGCAATTATTTAATGATGCCGACTGGGGAGAACTGGATTACCTGATTGTAGACCTTCCTCCGGGAACAGGTGATATTCATATCACGATTACGCAAAGTTTCCCTATTGCTGGTGCTGTTATTGTGACCACACCGCAGCAGGTAGCGCTTGCAGATACAAGAAAAGGTCTTGCGATGTTCAAGATGCCGAGCATTAATATCCCGGTATTGGGCGTTATTGAAAATATGTCTTATTTTACCCCGGCAGAATTACCCGAAAACAAATATTATATTTTTGGTAAAGATGGCGGAAAAGCCCTTGCAGCATCATTTGAAGTGCCTTTCCTGGGTGAGATACCCATTGTACAAAGTATTTCTGAGGCAGGCGATAATGGTACGCCAATTGCACTGAATAAAGAAAGTAAAGTGTCGCAAGCCTTTTCAGCAATAGCTGGCAGGATCGCGCAACAGATAGCAATACATAATGCACAGCAATAAATTGCTGAAAAATTACTAAATTTATATTTTAAAATTTAATCATGAATCTAACAGAACAAGTTGAGCAAGCCTTAGAAACTATCCGCCCTTATCTTATTGCAGATGGCGGAGATGTAGCTATAGAAGAGATAACGTCGGATAATGTAGTTAAATTGAAATTATTGGGCAATTGCGGATCATGCAAGATGAGCTTCATGACGATGAAAGCTGGTATTGAACAAGCGATCATGAAAGCGGTACCTGAAATTACTGCCGTAGAAGCAATCAACCTTACTGAACCAGTTTAGGTTATTTAACACAATTTAACTAGCCGGGATTTTTATAACGGCTATTTTTGGCTGATGAAATACATTTTCACGTTGATTTCCATATTTTTTACCTTAGGTGTTTTCGCACAGCAAACACCTGCAGGGGAAAAACTGGTCCAATTTTCGGGTATCATCACTGATGCAGACAGCAATTTTGTGGTGCCTTATGTGACGATCACTAACCTTTCCAATCAGGAGCAGCGTTACGGTGCCAATTATAAAGGCTTTTTCTCATTTGTTGCGCATCCCGGCGATGTGCTGCAGTTTAACGCAATCGGTTATGGTGATAAAACCATTACCCTGCCTGAAGTCATTAAAGAGGAAAAGTATACAGAAATGGTAAAGATGAAGTCTGAGATCGTTTATCTGCCAGCTGTACGTGTTTATCCATGGGCAACAGTGGAGGAATTCACCAAAGACTTCCTGTCGATGAAAATTGCAGATGATGATATGGAAATAGCGAGAAGGAATCTATCCCGTGAATCGTTAAACGGAATGATAAGAAACCTGCCCAGAGATGGGGGAGAAATCTCTAAAAGTAATTTCAGAATGGATCAGGAGCGAGAATTAAACAGAAACCTGGTTCAGTCTAATCCACTATTAAATCCATTTGCCTGGGGTAAACTGATGCAGCAAATCTTTAATGGCGACAAAAGTCGCCAGTTGAACTAGCGTTTTTTACGCTGCTGCGGGAATTTCATTTTATAATCTGCGCGTACATCTCCTCTGGAAATAGAGTCCAGTTTAGACTTCAGCATTCTTTTACGCAAGACACCTAAGGTATCTGTAAATAACTTGCCCTGAATGTGATCATATTCATGCTGAATCACACGTGCAGGCATACCAGTTACTTCCTCTTCATGTAACATCCAGTTTTCATCGTAATATTTAACCAGGATATTAGGCTTCCGCATCACGTCCTCTCTGATATCAGGAATACTTAAACAGCCCTCAGTAAAAGCCCAGGGCTCACCTGTTTCTTCAAGAATCTCTGCATTGATAAATACTTTTTTGTAACCGGCGTTGCCGTCTTCATCTTCACCTGTATCAACGATAAATAACCTGATAGGAAGTCCTACTTGTGGTGCTGCCAGTCCTACGCCACTTGCTGAGTACATCGTATCAAACATATTACTGATCAGTTTAGCCAGATCAGGGTAATTTTCATCTATGCTTACACATACTTTCCTCAGTACTGGATCGCCGTAGGCAACAATAGGTAGTTTCATCTGCTTATTTTATTGTTTTCGTTGAGATACAAAAGTACGAATATTACCCTAAAGGGTAAAACGTAAGTATACTTAGATTTTTTTCGTCCAGAATTTCCTCTGCAATTGCAGCCATTTCCGTAGTGGTAACAGCCTCAATCTTTTTAAAGACGGTCTCCAGGCTATCAATTTTGTCATAGTCGATCAGACTTTTTGCCATAGAGACAATCAAACCAATCCGGTTTTCCTCACCCAGGGCAATCTGTCCGATAAATTTATTCTTTGATTTCTGCAGTTGACTTTCAGTAAGCGGCTTTTCTTTGATTTTCTTAAACTCTTTATAGATCAGCGATAATGCTTTTTCTACCTTTTCCTTATCCGTACCAAAATATAAAGTAAAAATTCCAGTGTCGCTTAAAGGACTGTAACCCGATTCGATACTATAGGCAATACCATGTTTCTCTCTGATCTGTAAATTAAGTATAGAGCTCATTCCCGTGCCGCATAACAGGTTATTCAGCAATAATAGCCCTGTTTTATAGGGATGGTGCAGTGAATAAGCCTGGGAGCCAATAATGGTATGGGCCTGGGAAATTGGCTTTGGAAATTGCTTGTTAAAAAAAGGAGCAGATACCGGAGCTTCCCTGTCAGGCTGATGCAGGTTTTCTTTGATATTGCCATAATGTTTTTCGCCAATCTTCACTACTTTAGAAAGCGGATAGTTGCCCAGTACTGCGACCACCATCTTATCCGTATGGTAATTTGTTGCGATAAAATCCCTGATATCTTTCCTGGAAAGCTTTTCCACGCTTTCCGTGGTTCCAAGGATGTTTCTGCCGAGTGGATGGCCTGCAAAAACAAGATCTTCAAAGTCGTCGTATATCGCTTCTTCAGGCTGGTCAAGATAAGAGGCGATTTCATCCAGGATAACTCCTTTTTCTTTCTCCAGTTCATCTTCCGGAAAAGTAGAATGAAATACAATATCATTAAATAGTTCCAGCGTTCTTTCCAGGTAAGGATTTAGAAATGAAGCATGGATGCAGGTATATTCTTTAGTGGTGTAGGCATTCAAATCTGCCCCAACATCTTCAAGTCTGCTTAATATCTGGTTGGTGCTGCGTTTTTCTGTGCGTTTGAAGATCAAATGCTCAATAAAATGTGCTAAACCAGCCTGATCAGCCGTTTCATCTCTGGAGCCGCTATTCACGATAATACAAGCGTGAGAAATAGCTGATGCGGATGGTACATGAAGCAGGCGGATGCCGTTAGGCAGTGTGTGTACGTTGTATTCCATTGACTTGCAAAGATACAGAATCACATTGCTAAGCGATTGTAATTTTTACTTAAAATCCACTGCTTGAGCCACCCCCGCCAAAATCGCCCCCACCAAATCTGTTTTCTGCAGGTGCAGGACTATCCGAAAAGGTTTCGGTGATCAGCAGGGACTCCACATTGATTTTATCCAGCATATGATTTTCGTTCAGATCTTCATAGGTAAAACCATGTTTAGGGGTCTTTAAATACCTCCTGATGGAATAGGATATGACCAAAAAAGCAGCTCCGCCGAGGGCTAAAGTCACTTCAATAGGTGCCACATGGTAGTATATTTTAAAAGTGAATACCGCAGCAGCAATCAACAGCATGCCTGCCCTAAGCATAATTACATCTTTCTTTTTTAGTCCCCAGCCGATGTAAACGAATGGAAGTAAGACCGACCAGATCCAGAAGAAAGGTGCAAAGGGAAGTGAGCCCGGGCTATTTTCATCGGTATCAAACAACATATTGCCCAGGTTTTGAACTACAAAGTAATTGCCGGCAAGATAAAGCGTAAGCAGACTAATGATTTGCACTACATCCAGACAGGAAAGATAATAGATGGCTTTGGCACTTTTTCCTGCCATGCGGGCAAATAACCAGCTGGCAAAAGAGACTGCAATCAGCATAAAAGGAAGTGTTGCGGAGCCAAAGGCGGCAATACGATTCCATTCCATCGCAATGAAGGCAAAAAATGCCAGAAAGCAAATCGCGGCGGCTAATGCGTCCGAAAAACGCAGCGTATAGTATAAGGCCAGCAGACCAACTACTCCTGTAACGGATAAAAAGTATGAGGTATCATCAATTGTAGAACCAGAAAATGTAGGCCAGAGATATGCGGTCAAAAAGAATCCTGCAGAAATCCAGATCAAAGCATCATCAATCCCGGAACGGTAATGTTTATTGGTCTTAACAACAAATTCCAGTGCCGCATAGGTGATAATTCCGAGGAAAAGAATATAACCCCAGTTATCTACTAAATGTAGATCTGAGAGCATGAGGGTAAGCAATCCGACAGAAAAAGAAACAATAATACAAGTCAGGATAAAGAGTCCGCTCCGGATAAAGATATTAGGTGTATAAAAGCTGACAGGATAAGCGGCAGACACTTTTGTAAAATCGTCATTATCCAGCATATTCATATGCAGTGCATTACTGACTTGCTCTTGTATGATCAGATTGTCCAGATTTGTTTTATCGTAAATAATCATGTCCCTTTTACCTTTTTATTTAACCGGATTAAAAATACGACAAGTCCTATTGCCGAAATTGTGAAATACAGGAAGCCTAAAATTATACTATCATTGTCCCGCATACTTTCCAGGCCTCTGATGACTAAACTGCTAATCGTAAAATAGCTGTAAAGTACGGTCAGCAGCAGGAAATAAAAGGATTTATTTTTAACAGCATCCATATATAATAGATAGGCCAGCACAAAAACACCTAAAAGCCATAAAACACATGATGGCTGCTCATAATGGAAGAAATAACCGCTTAACAATGAAATAAACCCAATATGAACGCCAAAGTTGAGGTAGTTGAATTTGAAATGTTTCTTGAAATTGTAGCGTTCAGAGAGGAAGGCAACGGACAACAATATAATGGCCAGCAGCAGGTGAACATTGATCAGGGAGGGATCATCATAGGTTCCTGCGCTCAGCAATGCTTTGGGCGTTGCAGCTACCCCCATGTAAATCGCCATATTGGTAATGGCCAGTCCCAGTATGCCCTGATGATCAAACTGATAAGCAACATAAAACAGCACCAGCATAGGGATCAGCGTGGCAAGCCCATAGTGGTCGCCAAAGACAGTATACTGAAACTGCAGATAACCCAGAAAGCTGACAAAACTCAGGCAGCCCAATAACAAGATATAATCGAAAAAGGAGTCGGGCGATTTTACTTTTTCCTTGTCAAATGGTTTTTTCCTTTTAAAGCAGTAAAAAAAACAGCTGGCACTTAATAGCGCAATCATCAGTAAGATCACCTGGTGACCGATAGTATCGATGTTTTTGTAAATTAATATCCCTAAACCAGAGCTCAGTAACATCACACCTAAATACAAAAGTGTTTTCAACTCCCAGTGCACAGAAAATAAAGGGTGATCATGCCTTTCTTTCACTTTTTCAAATGATGTATCACTGATAAGTCCTTCTTCATGTAATTTTTTATATAAGTCAAAATTCATATCAGACAGGCAATATATTATTCAATTATGTAATCATACGAAAAAGATTTTGTTAAATTCAGTGCGACTGAAAAAATTGAATATTAGGATTCAAAAGCTTATATTTAATACTTAGTCTATTTAGCGTAACTATTCTGTTTTACCCGTTAATAGTTTGTTCCGGATAGTGCCAGGGTTTACAGTTGTTGTGCTGAGGATTTGCAGGTACTGTGTTAAATATAGCTGGCATTCAGGCTCTGGTTTTCCTCTCAATTTGAACGGATATACGACGAGAATTAGTCGGGATGGAAGCACCTTGGAAGCAAGGTGGAAGCACGGTAAAAGCACGTTTTTCCAAAGAAACCTGCTTTTACGATGCTTCCATCATCAATCCTGTCTGCTTGCAATGCGTACTATACCCAAACTACATCCCACACGCTGTCGACTTATTCTTAACGCAGAGCCAAACCTGCCTTAACCTCTTCCCTTTGGTTAACATACAATCCTTTTTGTGTATCTCTTTTCCGAAATCCATATCCCTTATCAAATTACTGTCAATTTGACAAAAAAAATGTTTGGAACATCCCTTGATATGTCTGGTATGTACTTAAAAATGAGTTAATATATGAGCATAGAAGAAAAGGGAAGTATTTCCATACACACCGAAAACATTTTTCCCATTATTAAGAAGTTCCTTTACTCTGATAATGAGATATTCCTGCGTGAATTAGTTTCCAATGCAGTTGATGCGGTACAAAAGATCAAACGTTTAGCTGCACTGGGTCAGTATGATGGCGAGCTGGGCAATCCAATTGTTGAAGTAGCTTTGGATGAAGAGAAAAAAACAATTACCATTAGTGATAGTGGTTTGGGAATGACAGCTGAAGAGATCAAGAAATATATCAACCAGGTAGCATTTTCAGGCGCAAGCGAATTTGTAGAGAAATTCAAGGATGCTAAAGATGCCAATGAAATCATCGGTAAATTTGGATTGGGTTTCTATTCTGCATTCATGGTAGCTGATCTGGTTGAAATACAGACTTTATCCTACCAGGAAGGCGCTGAGCCGGCACGTTGGGTTTGTGATGGCAGTACAACTTATGAGATAACTGAAGGTAGCCGCACCACTCGTGGAACGGATATTATTCTGCATATCAATACTGAATCTGAAGAATTCCTGAGCAAAAGCAAACTGGAAGAGATTCTTGATAAATATGGTAAGTTCTTACCTGTGCCGATTAAATTTGGGACTAAAACAGAACAAATCCCGGATGGCGAAGATGAAGAAGGCAAGCCTAAACATGTTGCAGTAGAAACTGATAATATTATCAATACTACTAACCCGATATGGACAAAAGCACCTGCAGATTTGTCAGATCAGGACTATCTTGATTTTTATAAACAATTATATCCTTTCTCTGAAGATCCTTTGTTCTGGATTCACCTGAATGTTGATTATCCTTTTAACTTAACTGGAGTACTTTACTTCCCTAAAGTGAAAAACGATTTTGACATGCAGCGCAATAAGATCAAATTGTTTAGTCGCCAGGTATTCATTACTGATGAGGTTAAAGACATCGTTCCTGAATTCCTGATGTTATTACATGGTGTGATCGATTCTCCTGATATTCCACTTAACGTATCAAGAAGCTTCCTGCAGGCTGATAGTAATGTGAAGAAGATCAATAGCTACATCACTAAAAAAGTGGCTGATAAATTACATGAACTCTTCAACAAAGACCGTAAAGGTTATGAAGAAAAATGGGGTGATATCGGACTTTTCGTGAAATACGGAATGGTGAGCGAAGAGAAATTCAATGATAAAGCGAAGGACTTTGCACTGTTGACCAATACTAAAAACGAACATTTTACACTAGATGAATACCGTGAAAAAGTACAGGCGATACAGACGGATAAAAATGGTCAGGTAGTGTATATCTACAGTAATGATCCTGCGAAACAGGATAGCTTTATTCAGGCTGCAAACAAAAAAGATTACGATGTATTGCTGATGAACTCTGCAATTGACAATCACTTTGTCAGCTTCCTGGAAAATAAGCTGGAGAAAACATTATTGAAGCGTGTTGACTCAAGCGTGGCCAGTAAACTGATTGAAAAAGATGAGCTGGTGGAATCTGTATTAACAGAAGAGCAGTCGGCCAAAGTGAAAGAAGTTTTCGAGAAAGCAATTGTTAAACCAGGTTTCCAGGTAGAGATTGTAGGTCTTAACCCTGAAGAATTCCCTGTTACAGTGACTATGGACGAATTTATGCGCCGCATGAAAGACATGGCACAAATGGGTGGAGGAATGAGTTTCTATGGTAATATGCCAGATAGCTATAAAGTAGCGATCAACGGTAACCATAAACTCGTGAACCGCATTCTGAAAACTGAAGATGCAGATGAGCAAAGTGCCTTAGCTAAACAAGCTGTAGATCTTGCTTTACTTTCACAAGGAATGTTAACCGGAGCAGAATTAACTGCATTTGTTAACCGCTCTGTAGAGTTAATCTAATCGTTTGCCTGTGCATAGGTTGCACATATAAACATAAAACCCCGCAGTCTGATAAAGGCTGCGGGGTTTTTACTGGGCATTTAATTTATTTGCTGATCCCTTCCAAAGCAAATAGGAAAGAATAATTAAGCGCAATATCCTTTAAATAGTCAAACCTGCCAGAGGCACCACCATGACCAAATTCCATATTGGTTTTCAGGAGCAGGATATTCTTATCCGTTTTTTCGGCACGTAATTTTGCTACCCATTTAGCCGGTTCAAAATATTGTACCTGACTGTCATGCAGCCCCGTAGTCACCAGCATATTCGGATATGCCTTTTTCTGGATATTCTCATATGGAGAATAACTTTTCATGTAATGGTATGCATCTGCATTTTTTGGATTTCCCCATTCATCAAACTCATTCGTGGTCAGTGGAATACTTTCGTCCAGCATGGTATTCACCACATCAACAAAAGGTACCTGTGCAATTACTCCATGCCACAGCTCAGGCTGAAGGTTGATGATCGCGCCCATTAGAAGTCCCCCGGCACTGCCGCCCTGTGCATACAAGTGCGCCGGACTGGTGAATTTTTCTGCTACGAGATACTTTCCGCAGTCGATAAAATCAGTGAAGGTGTTCATTTTTTTCATCAGTTTACCATCCTCATACCATGCCCTGCCCATTTCCTGTCCGCCACGGATATGTGCAATCGCATAAACGAACCCCCTGTTCAGCAGACTCAGGTTATTGATGGAAAATGCCGCATCGATACTATGACCATAAGAACCATATGCATATAAAAGCAATGGCGCATTTCCGTCCTTTACAAGGCCTTTTTTATAAACGATTGATATCGGAACCTTAGTTCCGTCTTTTGCTGTCGCATATAAGCGCTCAGTAGTATAATCTTCCGCATTGTAACCGCCCACTACTACCTGTTGCTTCATTAGTTTCTTCACCTTTGTCTCCATATCATAATCAAATGTGGATACCGGAGTCGTCATCGAAGTATAAATATAACGTAAGGTCTTACTGTTATATTCCGGGTTGTTTCCTACAGAAGCGGTATAAGCAGGTTCTTCAAATTCAATATAATGTTCGCTTCCATTCACGTTCCGGATTCTCAATTGTGCCAATCCGTTTTTACGTTCTGAGATGACGATGAAATCTTTGAATTCGTCAACCCCCTCTACCAGAACATCCTTACGGTGAGCAATTACTTCTTTCCAGTGCTCTTTACCGGTCTGATTCAGCGGGCATTCCATTAACCGGAAGTTTTTTGCATTCCAGTTGGTCAGGATCAGAAATTTATCTGCCAGTGGGGTAACGCTGTATAAGACGTCTTTTGTTCTTGGCGTAAAAACAGTGAAGGCGGCATCAGGCTGATCAGCAGGAATCATCCTGGCTTCTGAAGATAAAGTAGCAGAAGAATAGATAAAGATATATTTGCCTGATTTTGATTTATCTACACCAATATAGTTTGATTTGTCCTTTTCTTCATAGACAACAGGATCTTTTATGGCATCAGTTCCCAAACGGTGTTTCTGAATTTTCTCGCTCAATAAAGTTACAGGATGTTTGGCGGTATAAAATAAAGTCTTGTTATCTGCCGCCCAAACAGGGTCGCCCTCTGTATTTTGGATATGGTCTGTTAACATTGCTCCCGTTTCCAGATTTTTGACCTGGATGGTATATTGTCTACGGGATACATTATCTACGCCATAAGCCAGTAATTTATTATCAGGACTTACACTGAACCCTGTGGCGGAATAATAGGAGTGGTCCTTTGCCAAATCATCGATATCTAGCAAAACTTCTTCTGTGGCAGTCAGGCTGCCTTTTTTACGGCAGTATTTGAAATACTGTTTACCTTCTTCCGTTTTGGAATAATAATAATAGCCGTTCTTAAACACGGGCACAGACTCATCTTTTTCTTTGATCCTGCCCTTCATTTCTTTGAAAAGATCGGCCTGCAGGGCATCAGTACCTTTCATCATCTGATCCAGATAAGTATTCTCGGCTTTCAGATAATCTACCACCTTTGTGCTGTCCGGACCCTTTTTAAAATAGTCGATCATCCAGTAGTAATTATCAGTTACGGTATCTCCATGTAAAATTCTGGTGGTAGGCTTAATTTCTGCAACGGGCGCTTTAACGTCCGGCCATTTATAAATTTCCATTTTCTTATCTTTGTTTGTACAAGCTATAGTCATGCTCAGTAAAAGCATTCCTGGTATGATTCTCTTCATTGCTGGTTCGGTGTGAAGGTTTAGGATAATGCAAATTAAGATTTTATAATCATATCTGAAATGAAGAAACTAATTACGAGAAAGAATATTATCAATGTGATTTTTGCAGGATTGCTGCTGATCCTGTTGTTCGTGCCTTCAGCAAAAGCAATGGTTTTACGGGGATTAATGGGCATTGGCTTTTTCAAGCCCGATACGAATATGGCGAAAGAGGAGGCTGGAATAGGGCTCTCGGGAGTTTTATTTAAAGATGCGTCTGGCAGGGTGGTTGACCTGGGAGCGTTGAAAGGTAAGGTGGTTTTCCTGAATTTCTGGGCCACCTGGTGCCCGCCGTGTTTAGCTGAAATGCCGTCAATAAATAAGCTTTACGAACAGTTTAAGAATGATAAAAGTATAGTTTTTATTTTTGTAGACGCGGATAGTGATTTGCCGAAGGCCAGGAAGTTTATGGAGAAAAGGAAATACCAGCTACCTGTTTATGCCGTGGGCAGTGAAATTCCTGATCAGCTTTTTAAGGGCTCCTTACCTACCACTGTTGTATTAGATAAACAAGGTCGGATAAGTTATAATGAGTCGGGTGCCGCGAATTACAGCGACAACAAGTTTATCGCATTTATGACAAAGCTAAGGGATACGAATTAGTATCTTTGTGCACTGATTCATCATTAAACGAATAAAACAACAATGCAAGAACCATTTGATATTACTATTGGAGCTATTGACTATGCAATTTTTCCTGAAGGGAATGATACTTACGTAGTTTTTAAAGACGGTAAAGAATATTTACAGATCCAGAAAGATACGGAATCTACATGGCTGAAGCTGGATCCGGAAACTGCGCTGCCTTTGTTTGAAGAAAATGCTGAAATCAATGCCATTGGTCAGGCTATCGTTGCCTATGTCCCGGAACCGGAAGAGGATGAAGATCTGGAGGAAGAATTGTAATCAGCCCGACCAATGGTCGCGGTCCAGGCTGCGGTAATGAATTGCCTCTGCCAGATGCTCAATTTCAATATTTTCACTCCCGGCAAGGTCTGCTATTGTACGGGATACTTTTAAAATCCGGTCATAAGCCCTGGCCGAAAGTCCCAGTCTTTCCATTGCTTTTTTAATTAAGGTACGTCCCTGATCATCTATCAGACAGATTTTTCTTACGCTATTCGGGCTCATTTGAGCATTATAATGGATATCCGGGTGGGCAATAAAGCGTTGGTCCTGTTTTTCCCTCGCGTTGATTACCCTTTGCCGTATGACTTCACTTTTTTCTGCCGGTTGCAAAGAGGTAAGTGCATTAAAATTTACCGGTGTAACTTCTACATGGAGGTCAATCCTGTCCATCAGGGGACCGGAAATTTTATTCAGATATTTCTGCACCAGACCTGGCGGGCAGGTGCACTCTTTCTCCGGATGATTAAAGAAGCCGCAGGGACAAGGGTTCATAGAAGCGATCAGCATAAAACTGGCGGGGTATTCTACACTGAGGCGCGCCCTGGAAATCGTCACTTTCCTGTCTTCCAATGGCTGGCGCATCACTTCCAGCACACTTCTTTTAAATTCAGGCAGTTCATCCAGAAACAGTACACCATTATGCGCAAGGGAAATCTCACCGGGCTGTGGATTGGCACCACCGCCTACCAAGGCAACGTCAGATATACCATGATGCGGACTACGGTAGGGGCGTTCTGTCATCAATGCATTTGCGGCATTTAATTTTCCTGCTACTGAATGGATTTTGGTGGTTTCCAATGCCTCTGATAAATTCAGTGGTGGAAGGATTGTTGGCAGCCGCTTTGCCAGCATGGTTTTTCCAGAACCGGGTGGGCCAATTAATATCAGGTTGTGACCGCCTGCTGCTGCAATCTCCAATGCTCTTTTGATGCTCTCCTGACCCTTAACGTCCGAAAAATCCTGATCATAATTACTACTGTTTTTTAGAAACTGATCCGCTGTATTGACGATTACTGGTTCAAAAGATTGCTTCCCATTAAAGAAACTGATGACCTCTCCAAGATTTTTCATACCGTAAATCGTCAGTCCACCCACTATTGCTGCTTCAACGGCATTCTCTGACGGGAGGATGAAACCCTTGAAACCTGCTCTTAATGCTTCAACAGCTATTGGTAAGACGCCTTTCATAGGCTGCAGGCCGCCGTCTAACGACAGTTCTCCCATAATGAAGTACTGACCTGCATCTTTACTTATAATTTGTCCGGAAGCAGCTAAAATGCCAATAGCGATAGGTAAATCATAAGCAGTACCTTCTTTCCTGATATCTGCCGGAGAAAGGTTGACTACGATTTTCTGGCGCGGCATTCTTAACCCTGAAGATTGAATAGCACTTTCTACTCTTCTTAAACTTTCCTTTATTGCATTGTCCGGCAAACCGACGATATGGTATTTATTCCCACTCCCAATACTCACCTCAATTGTAATTGTTATTGCGTTAACCCCAAAAACGGCACTTCCATAAGTTTTTATCAGCATGTGCTAACTTATTCCCAATAAAGTTATGGATGGTAATTTATTTTAAAATAGCGGGCATAAAAAAATGGCTGCCACCAAACCGGTAACAGCCACTCTTCCTATTTTATATTAAACTAAAGATGCATCTAATGAAATCTGTAAGGCAGCATAGGCTTTACTTACCGGGCAGCCTTCTTTGGCACCAGCGGCAATTTCCTGAAACTGCTCTTCAGTAATTCCCTCTATTTTAGCTTTAAGAACCAGTTCAGATTTAGTGATTACACCCTCTTCCAGTGAGATATTACAGGTAGTTTCCAAAGACTCAGGGTTAAATCCTGCGGTAGTTAAATCAAGGCTCAGTTTCATCGTGAAACATCCTGCATGTGCAGCAGCCATTAATTCTTCAGGATTTGTTCCTACTCCGTCAGCAAAACGACTGTTGAAAGAATATTGAGTGTTGTTTAATGTAGTGCTTTGTGTAGTGATATGACCTTGTCCTTCTTTAATTGTTCCGTTCCAAACGGCAGTTGCATTACGTTTCATCCTGTTTTATATTTAAATGATTTAATACTCAAATGTACATGCTCAAAATAGACCGGTCAATGGATTATATTCCCTATTTATTGGATAATTTTCCCGACGACCAATATTACTACAATTGGCTACATCCTTCCTTGTGGCATTTTAGGCATTCCACGCATCAATTTAGCTGCTGCTGCCGGATTAGAAAACTGTTTCATCACCTTACGCATATCTTCAAACTGTTTGATCAGTTTCGTTACCTCTTCAATTTTATTGCCTGATCCTTTTGCGATACGCAAACGTCTGCTTTGCTGAATGCTGTCCGGATTTTCGCGTTCGTATTTCGTCATCGATTGAATGATGGCTTCTACATTTTTGAAAGCATCGTCTTCAATCTCCACGTTTTTCATCATTTTACTTACCCCGGGAATCATGCCCATCAAATCTTTCATGTTACCCATTTTTTTGATTTGCTGGATCTGATTGTAAAAGTCGTTGAAGTCAAACTTATTTTTACGGATCTTTTTCTGTAGTTCTGCTGCTTCTTTCTCATCAAACTGCTCCTGAGCACGTTCAACCAGGGAAACAACGTCACCCATACCCAGGATACGTGATGCCATCCTGTCCGGATAAAATACGTCAAGTGCTTCCATTTTCTCCCCTGTACCTACAAACTTAATTGGCTTGTTCACTACAGATTTGATCGAAAGGGCAGCACCACCACGGGTATCACCATCCAGTTTTGTTAGCACCACACCTGTAAAATCAAGTCGGTCGTTAAATGCTTTGGCTGTATTAACCGCATCCTGTCCGGTCATGGCATCAACAACGAACAGGATTTCGTGCGGTTTAGTATTTAATTTTACATCCGCAATCTCATTCATCATCTGCTCGTCAATCGCTAAACGACCCGCAGTATCAATGATAATTACGTTATTATTTTGTTTTTTACCTTCAGCAATACCTTCTAATGCAATTGCAACAGGGTCTTTAGATTCTTTGTTCGCATAAACCGGAACACCGATTTGTCCCCCTAAAACCTGTAACTGGTCAATTGCCGCAGGCCGATATACGTCACCCGCCACCAATAGCGGCTTTTTGCCCTTACTTTTCAGGTAGTTAGCCAGTTTTCCGGAGAAGGTCGTTTTTCCCGCACCATTTAAACCAGCAATCAATATAATTGTAGGATTGTTCTTTAAGTCTAATTCAGTAACCTCACCGCCCATTAAGGCCGTAAGCTCATCGTTCATTACTTTGGTTAACAACTGTCCCGGAGAAACCGCAGTCAGTACATTCAAACCAAGTGCTTTTTCTTTTACCTCATCAGTAAAAGTTTTTGCTGTTTTATAATTTACGTCGGCGTCCAGCAAAGCTTTACGAATTTCCTTCATGGTTTCGGCCACGTTGATCTCTGAAATGCTTCCTTGTCCTTTTAGAACTTTAAATGCGCGGTCTAGTTTATCCTGTAAATTTTCAAACATTATCTTTACTCCTTTTTGCTCAATTATTGTAAGTAACAAAGTTATTAAATTTTGCCCGAAAGAATTGAATATCATCAACCTTTATTCATTTGAAATTTATTCCGGGCGTATTTTAATCGTTGCAGCATTTTTTCTGCTACCCAGATACTGCAATAATATGTGGAATGAATAGTGGTTGACGGTGGCTCTGCTTTGGGACTGTTTTTATTTAGCGGTATCTTGAAAAGTAGTTGAAAGTCTATTCAATAGTCATTAACGGGGCTACAGACCAGTCAATGCCCTATCAATACCTTGTCGACGACTTGTCAAGGCCCTGTCAACCTATACCTGTCCCATTCGAGTTCCCAATTGACCCGGTACACAGCCATTTGCCTTATATGGTAAAAAATAGCTCTTGTTATTGCAACATCTAAGAAAAAGGAGTGTCTCATAGACATAACTATTTTCTATGAAGCGACTCTTTTTGTTTGTTATTTGCCTGTTGACTACCTTTTGTAGTATAGCGCAAACTGTACCTGTTAAAAAAGAACTCGCCGCGGTGAGAGCTACAATTGTGCCTAAGATTGATGGAATATTAACTGACAACGTATGGTCTGGGGTGGCGGTAGCAACGGATTTTTTGGAGAACAGGCCTGTCCCGGGGCGACATGAAGTGCAAGCTCAGCGGACAGAGATCAAGGTTTTATACGACGATAATGCGATATATGTAGCAGCAAGGATGTATGATGCGCCTGATAGCGTGGTGCAGGAACTGGTGTCGAGAGATAATATTGGTAATGCAGATTTTATCGGACTCATCTTCGATACCTTTTCTGACGGGATGAATGGAAATGGGTTTTATGTGACTGCTGCTGGCGTGCAGTTTGATGCTAAATATTCCCAGGTAGGCGATGAAGATGTCAATTGGAATGCTGTTTGGGAAAGTGCCGTAAAACGCGATGAGCAGGGCTGGACGGCAGAGTTCCGGATACCTTATGCCGCTTTGCGGTTTTCGGGCAAAGAAGTGCAAAACTGGGGACTGAATATCGTGAGGAGAAGACAAAAAGCAAACCGTCAGCTATTTTGGAATTTTGTTGATCCGAAGGTAAGCGGGCTAATTAACCAGAGTGGAATCTGGAAAGGATTGACAGGTATTCAACCGGGGGTACGTTTATCCTTTTCACCCTATTTGTCTACTTATCTCAATCATTATCCTAACAACATTCCAGGGGTAAAAAATACGACCAGCTCTTTTAATGGGGGAATGGATGTAAAATATGGGATCAACAAAAGTTTTACCTTAGATATGACGCTGGTACCTGATTTCGGGCAGGTGCAGGCGGACAATAGAATTTTGAATTTAACTCCTTTCGAGGTGAAATTTGATGAACGCAGGCAGTTTTTTACTGAGGGAACAGAGTTATTTAATAAAGGAGATTTGTTTTACTCCAAAAGAATCGGCTCTATCCCGGCTTACTTCAAAGATGTATCCACAGGCCTTAATACAGGTGAAACAGTGATAAAATCTCCTCAGGAAGGTAAGGTATTAAATGCGACAAAAATCTCTGGCAGAACCGCTGGCGGATTAGGGATAGGACTTTTTAATGCGATTACCAATAAAATGAATGCAGTAATTGAAGACGCAGAAGGTAATCAACGTGAAATAGAGAGTCAGCCGCTTACGAATTATAATGTTATAGTACTGGATCAATCGCTTAAAAATAACAGCTCCGTTACGCTGATTAATACCAATGTATTGCGACAGGGATCGGATTACGATGCGAATGTTACGGCTTTTCTATTCAATCTTAATGATAAAAACAACAAGTATTTTATCAAAGGAGCGGGTAAAATGAGTTATCTGACGGCGACTGAAGATAAAAAAAATGCATATGGATTTAATACTGAACTAGAGCTGGGTAAACAAAGCGGAAACTGGACCTGGAGTTATGAACTGAAACTGGCAGATGATCAATTCGATCCTTCTGATATGGGCTTTTTTACCAATAACAACTTCCTTGATCAGGAGATTGAGTTAGGCTATCAACAATATAAACCCGGAAAATGGTATAATCAATGGCAAAGCTGGGCGAATATAAATTATTCACGCAGGTACAATCCTGGTGCTTATCAGAATTTCAATATTGAAGGAGGTTATTATGTGCAGTTTAAAAATTTCTGGACGTTTGAGACAAATATAGAATGGCAGAGAGATGGGCAGGATTTTTATGAGGCAAGAACTGCCGGGCGACTTTTTAAAACGGGCTCGACTTTTAATGCGCAGATTTATGTAAATCCCGACCGCACAAAAGCGTATAATTTTGGCGGAAATCTGGGCTACCGGAAAAATGACCTGTTCGACGGGAAAGGGTATGATGCTTATTTATATCAAAATTTTCGGCTGAATGACAGGATTTCCTTCGGATTAGACCTGACGTATCAGCCCAGATATAATTATGCCGGCTGGGTGGCTGACCAGGAGAATGAAATCCTGTTTTCGCGGTATGACCGACAAACGGTAGAGAATTCTATGGATGCTAAATATAGTTTCAGTAATAAAATGGGACTTTCTTTGAGAATCAGGCATTATTGGTCGGATCGCAGAAATAAATCGTTTTATTTTTTAAATCAGAATGGTACCCTCAATCCTTATACAGCTGCGGCACCAAAAGATACCGACAGAGATTATAATGTTTTTAATGCAGAGTTCATCTACTTATGGCAATTCGCACCAGGCAGCGAATTGAGCATTGCCTATAAAAATGCAGCAGAACTAAGTGAAAATAGCTACAGAAAGAAATATGCACGTAACTTCGACTATATATTATCCGGCCCGCAAAATAACAGTCTATCGATTAAAGTGCTGTATTATATTGATTACCTGGATTTGAAAAAGAAGAAATAAGAGTAAACTTATCTCGGGAATATAAACATGAGGCCCATTGCGAGCGTTTGGCTACCCTGAATCTTTAAGTCAGTATTCCTGTCATATAAACCTACACCTGTAAGAGAAACATTCATAAATCTGTTGATTTTTGCGGTAACAGCAACATCCAAACGGTGATTGATATATCCGAAGTTATTGTATGGAACAAAAACAGCGTATCTGGTTTTTAAGTTTACATTTTGAAACACATCTTTTTCGAACGCTGTTACGACTTGAAAAGCGAGATCGTTTCGGAAAGTTGATCCAATGGGTACTCCGTAAAAATCCTTTTTGGTACTGTTAGGGTCTCTCAATAATTCTGCGGCTAAAAGGTCATCAAGATCCAGCACGAAAGTCTGTCTTGCTGTACCTGTACCAATCCTGGTCGAGAAATATTTGCTTGGCTTGTATTCGAAACCGACAGATTCTGTCAGGTACCCGGGCGACATAAATCTTGAAATCAAGGTTGGAACTTCACCATCTGTTCCTCCGGCATAAGAGAATCCATTGTCAAACTGCGATTCAAATGTTACTGAACCAAAGAAATACCAGTTTTTTGACAATTGTAAGGCCGCTTTGTTATCCCAGAAAATCCGGTCATTGTTTTTTTTCTGCAGTTGATTTTTATTCTTGATCTTTCCGTACTGCAGTACTACTTCACTTACGTAGCTATAGCTGTCCTTATTGTATTCTGCTTTATAGTTTACTAATCCACCAACGGCTAATGAATTCACACCACCACCTTTCCAGTTATCGCTAAAAGAGGCCTGGTTAATATTAATCCCTATAGATGTTTTTGTTTTCCAGTAATTGATTTTGGTACTAACGATTACCGGACTGATTTCAACAGGTTTGAATTCGATACTTCCTTTTATCACAGGCAAAGGACTTCTTTTCAACTTAAGATCCATGTCCTTAATTTCAATAGGGATGGTATCAACCTCCTGTGCAATACTCTGTGTTGAAACTGCAAATACAATTAGTAAACAAGCATATATACCTTTCATTGTTACAAAGAAAAAGAAAAATGTTCTTATTGAAGAATTAAAACAGAAAAGTTAACCATGAATAAAGCTTCCTGGTTTTCAAATAATTCAGATTATAGTCGTTCGCATACGCTTCACGCTCAAAACTGATCATAAAATAAGCTTTAGAATGATTTTTATAACGAACCAGATTTAACAGATAATTTAATAAATACAGCACATAAAATGGAAGTATCAATAATTCCAGCTGTTGATGGAAGTGAATCTTTTCATGATTGATAATCACGGGATTCTTTTTCATACATGCATTTTTAAAGATCATGAATGGAAAAAGTGCCATTGCATTAGCAGGAAGTCCGGACCAGATCACAGGCAGGTACCTCATAACTTTTCAATCTTAATTTTTGGAAGCGATTTAAGACGGAATGCATTCGGATTACGCTTATAAGTTGCATAATTATTTTTCAGGAATACGATAAAAGCATAATCGGAAGCCATGAGTACAAAATCGTAACTCGGACGGTATTGCTGCATATAATCTTCCAGTTCGTAACCTTTAATCCGTAAAACGCGACCAACAAATGCGGGATTATATTTATAGTCAATAATCTGCTCTTTATAATCCCTTTCCAGGATGGCTTGCAAATGCCTTGCGTTCCGGCCTTTTCTGCTGAGCAGATTGTAAATAGCATCAATCCCCAGGCCCACACCCGATCTGCCCAGATTAAGCAGGTCTTTAGCGCTTCCTCTATCCGTGGCATATTTATATTCTCTCAGGGTTTGGTCGTATCGCTCTTTAGGCGTTAACGCACTGCCGATGATAGCAACTTCTCTGAGTTGAACGGCGAGCGACTTTAGCTGGAAAATAACTGTATTATTGCCTTTATACACTATCGTATCTAAACCATAACCTTCCAGAGCGGCAAAAAGCGTATCACCTACTGCAGCCTGTGTAGCAAATTCTCCTTTATTGTTATTGTATAGCCCCTCGTCATCATGAGAATTGTATACATATACTTTGGCTAAACGCTGCTTGGAATCCTTATCCACCACAAAACCCTTAACTGGCTTTTTTTGTGCCAGCATAGTGCCGTAGATGAAGGAAAACAGGAATAGCAGAACAGATAGTTTCATTGACAAGCAAAATTACGCATAAGCCGCGCTAAGGGTCGTCTTATTAACATTATTTAACTACTATCAGCTTCTGGCCTATTTTAACACTGTTGTCTGGAAGACCATTCAGGGCTTTTAATTCATCTACCGTCATATTATAGCGCTTTGCAATATTATATAAAGTGTCTCCTTTCTGAACGGTATAATCCGGCGATGTCGTATTGATTACTTGTCTGGAAGGAGGTGTTTCAACAGGAGTGAATTTTTTAGTTTCCTTAGGGATGTTTGCATTGATCTCGGTAAAAACACGGTCTTCACGTTTGATCTTGTCTGGCTCCGATTCTGGCTGGTCATACTGGTGCAACTGATACTTCTCAATCGTATTGATCAGCATATCAGGATACCTTGGGTTAGTGGCATAGCCAGCTTGCTTTAGTCCCTTAGCCCAGTTTTTATAATCATTTTTATCCAGTTCAAACAGTGCACTGTAACGCTTCCGCTTCAGGAATTCTGAGTGATCCTTATAAGATTCTCTTGCATCTTTATATACCCGGAAGCAGTCGTTACTCTTATCATCGTCTTTGTAATATGCTTTACCGCGCCAGTCCGACGTACACTTGATGCCAAAATGATTATTTGCATACTTTGCCAGACTGCTGTTTCCGCTGCCTGATTCAATAATTCCCTGTGCCAGGGTGATACTTGCCGGAATACCGTAAGTATTCATCTCTTCGATAGCAACACCTTTAAAAGATTCAATATAACTTAAGGTAGTGAAGTCCTTAAAATTTGGATTGTTCTTATTTGCCGCTTTTTCAATCTGCTTGTTATTGCGGTGGTATTGCCTGGTTTTACAGCTCGAAAAGAAGCCGATCACAAGCAGAAGAGGAATTACTATTTTGTTCATTAGAATCTGATTTTCTGTCCTGGTTGCAGCGCTGATTTTTTCAATCCGTTTTTACGCATCAATGATGTGGCCGTTGTGCCATGAGATTCTGCAAGCCTGTTTAAATTATCTCCCCTTTTCACCGTATAGATTCTTCCGGAAGATGCATGTTTAACAGCGGAACGGTTTTTCTTTCTGGAAGAGTAATGATGTCTTTTTTTAATGGCAGCGACTTTTACTACTGGTGCCACATAATCTTCCGGACGGTTATCATACTGATATAACTCGTATTTATTGATAATCGCGATAACCTGAGATGCCCAGGTTCTGCTGCTGGCATAACCGCCGCGTGCAATTCCTCTGGCCCATCCGGCATAATCGTACTGATCATGTGAGTTGAACAGTTTGCTAAATGATGAATTGTTCTCCAATACTTCTACGAAATTATTATAAGAATCATCCACGTCTTCATAATCACGGTAAGAGGAATTGATTTCTGTATTGGTGTTCGACCCTTTTATGCCGAAGTGATTGTTGAGGTGACGTGCTATTTTGCTTTTTCCGGCTGCAGATTCGTGAATAGCAACGGCTAAAATTACGCTTGCAGGTACTTCATGTGCTCTCATTAATTCCTGAGCATGATCGGTATGCTCTTCAACGTAATCTTGTATGGTTTGGCTCTGTGCAGTTGTAGTGCCCAGTAAAATAATGCTCAGCCAAGTCAGCAATAGGTTTTTCATCATGTTTTATTTGTTTTTAAAGGTGATGAAGCTGTCATAATAAATTTTCTGCTATTTAGCAGCGGATTCTTATGACAGTTTCATCATGTTTTTATTTTTTTCTGATGATAAACAAGCCATCCCGAACAGGTAAGATTAATTTCTCCACCCGCTCATCGGCGGCAACTTTATCATTAAACGTACTGATATTTTTAGTGTCTTTGTCTTGCTGGTTCGACAGTACTTTTCCGCTCCATAACACATTATCTACAATGATCAATCCCCCACTCCTTACACGGTCAAAAACCATATCGTAATAGGTACCATTGTTTTTCTTATCCGCATCAATAAAAACGAGATCAAAGCTTTCGTTTAAATCATTTACGGTTTGGGTAGCATCCCCAAGAATATATTTTATTTTTGAATCATAAAGAGATTCCGCGAAATATCCGCGAACACGATCTTCCAGTTCCAGGTTAATATCTAAAGTATACAGCAGGCCATTGGGAGCCAAACCTTCGGCGAGACATAGGGTAGCATACCCTGTAAAGGTACCTATTTCGAGAATCCTTTCAGGCTTGATCAGTTTACTGAGCATGCTCAATACCCTGCCCTGGTAGTGTCCTGACAGCATTCTGGGCATTAAAACCTTCAAATGCGTTTCCCTGTCAATCCGCTGCAACAGCGCATTTTCCGGTTCGCAGAATTTTAACAGCAAATCTTGTAAGTCTTCTTTAATCAGGCTCATGTAATCTTCTATAAACGGTGTTCTTCCATATAATATTGCAGAATGATTGTCGCAGCTATCGTATCTACCCGTTCTTTATCTCGTCTGTCTGTTTTTTTTAGTCCGCTTTGCATGATCGTTTGATGTGCCAGTTTAGACGTAAAGCGCTCATCTACCCAGAACTGCGGAATCTGGGGGAAGTTCTTTTTCAGGATGGTAGAAAAACCTTTCACATGCTGCGCAGAGTCGGACGGTGTCCCATCCATTTGTTTCGGATCGCCAATCACAAAAGCTTCCACCTCTTCTGTCAGCAGGTACTTTTTGAGATAATCTACGATATCCTTGGGGTGTATGGTCTCTAGTCCGGTAGCAATAATCTGCAGCGGATCTGTAACGGCAATGCCGATACGTTTGGTACCATAATCAAATGCGATAATACGGGACATATGCTGCAAAGATTGTGATAAATTTACTATTTTGCACCAAATGCAGTTCAAAGACATCGTAGGACAACAAGAAATAAAGCAGCAACTGATTCAGACAGTTGTTGAAAACAGGGTAAGTCATGCCCAGTTATTTCTGTCTGCGGAAGGTACCGGTGCATTGCTGCTGGCTATTGCTTATGCCCAGTACATCAACTGTTTAAACAGAACAGCGACAGATAGTTGTGGTAGCTGTTCTTCCTGCCGGAAGTATGAAAGATATATTCATCCTGACCTTCATTTCTCCTATCCTTTTTTCGCCTCAAAAGATGTGAAGATAGCGGTGGATGTACTCGAAGAATGGAGATCTATGCTGCTGGACGATCCATATGTAGATCTGGATATCTGGCGTTCGCGCTTAAATGCAGATAATAAACAGGCGAATATTAACATTGCGGAATGTCACGATATCATCAAGAAGTTAAGTTATAAAGCTTTTGAGGCGGAGACTAAGGTACTGATCATGTGGCTGCCTGAATATCTTGAAAAAGAAGGCAATTCTTTATTGAAAATTATTGAGGAGCCACCCGCGAATACGCTATTCCTGCTGGTTGCGACTAATCAGGAGCATATCCTGTCGACCTTATTGTCCCGGACACAGATCGTCAAGATTTCAAAATTGCCACCTGATACCGTTGAACAATACCTGATGAATCACCACCATCTTTCCGCAGAGCAGGCCGCTACTTACAGCTTTCTCGCAGACGGAAACCTGATTGAGGCGAAGTCGCTCGCCGCCGATGCGCACAACGATAATGCGGAGATTTTTGCAGAATGGTTGCGTATGGGGTATGGTAACCGGGTTTCGGATCTGATTACCTTTGTAGACCAGGCCGCAGGCTGGGGAAGAGAGAATCAGAAAAACTTTTTAAAATACGGAATAAGTTTTTTAAGAGAGTGCAGTTTGATTTTAAGCGGGGCAGAGGAACTGGTTAAATTACCCGCCAGAACGCTGGATACGGCACAAAAGCTAAGTAAACATGTACTCAATTTAAATATGTCTTCAGCCATAATTACGGAGCTGGAGCAGGCACATTACCATATTGAACGGAATGCAAACCCTAAAATTCTCTTTTTAGATGTATCTTTACAATTGGTTAAAATAATAAAGTTTAAAACGCTCCCGAAAGGGACTCAATATATATACAATTAGTTATGGGATGTGGAAGTTGTTCTACAGGTGGCGGTTGCGCCCCCTCGGGTTGCAAAAGTAATGGCTCATGCCTTACCGGAGGCTGCCAGAAAATGGAAGTTTACGATTGGCTGTCTAATTTAGATATGCCCTCAAATTATACACCTTTTCAGGTGATCGAAGTCAAATTTAAAGGTGCAAGAAAAGAGTTTTATTTGAATACAGACAATATTTACCTGGAAATAGGTGAATTAATTGCTGTAGAAGGATCTACCGGCGGATACGATATCGGGCACGTTTCCTTAACAGGAGAACTGGTGCGGATGCAGATGAAGCGGAGGAAAACGCCTTTAGATCAGGTCACCCGGAAAATTTACAGGAAAGCTACAGAAGCTGACGTAGAAAAATGGAAACTGGCGAAGGATTTAGAGTGGGAGACCATGCATAAAGCCCGTACGCTTGCATTGGATCTGCGTTTGTCGATGAAAATCAGCGATGTGGATTACCAGGGGGATAAAACAAAGGCAACTTTCTTTTATACTGCTGAAGGTCGTGTTGATTTCAGGGAGCTGATTAAAAAGATGGCAGAAACTTTCCGCATCAGGATTGAGATGCGTCAGATCGGTATGCGTCAGGAAGCCGGCCGTTTAGGCGGGATCGGCTCATGCGGACGTGAATTATGCTGCTCTACCTGGTTAACTAATTTCAAGACGGTGTCTACTGCTGCTGCAAGGTATCAGAATCTTTCTTTGAATACATTGAAATTGGCCGGACAGTGTGGAAAGTTAAAATGCTGCCTCAACTATGAGCTGGATACTTACCTGGATGCGCTAAAAGATATTCCTGACCGTATAGAGAACTTACAGACGGAGATTGGCGTTGCCCGTCATCAGAAAACAGATATTTTCAAGAAATTAATGTGGTTCAGTTATCCTAATCAGGAAGACTGGATTCCTTTGAAAGTAGACCGTGTAAAAGAAATCATGGCGATGAACAAAAAAGGCCAGAAGCCAAGTAATCTTAAAGATGAGGCTGTAGAGCTTGAGACAACTGTGATTATTGAAAAAACACATGATTATGAAAATGTGGTTGGTCAGGATAGTTTGACACGTTTAGACGACAAACCAAGGAATAAGAATAACCGCAACAATAATAATAACAGCCGGAATAAGAATGTGAATCCGAACAGGTCTGAAAGACCGGAACGGGTAGCGCGACCAGCACAGCCGGCACAAAAAGCATCGCAATCTCCTCAGAAACCGGCTCAACCGAATCAAAAGACTGCACAGCCGAATCAGAAACCTGCTGAAAATAAAAAGCCTGCCGAAAATAGAAAACCAGCAGAGCCTAAAAAGCAGGGAGAGAACAGAAGGCCTGTTGAAGTAAAGAAAAATCCGGAAACGGCTTCCGCTCCTGAAGGAGCTCCGGCTGTAGATGGAGAGGCACCGAAGGCTCCATCCCGGAATAATAGGAACAGGAATAATAACCGTAGACGTAACAAACCATCGGATAAGCCAAAGAATGAAGAGAATTAGAATTTTTGCATTGCTTTTTTCTGCTGTTCTGTTCTTAGGAATAAGCGGATGCAATACAAATAACCTTATTGATACCAATCAGGAGATGCCATCGCGTAACTGGAGTTATGTAAACAGAGTAAAAGCCGTTGTTGAAATAAAAGATAACAGCAAGGCTTTTACCCTTAGGTTTAAACTGCGTCATACCGCAGATTACAGGTATTCAAATATCTATATCCTGATGCACCTGGGGGGCGGCGGCAAGCCTGTTGTTACCCGGCGTTATCAATATAAACTGGCTGAGTCTGACGGCCAGTGGCTCGGAAAGGGATCCGGGAATTTATATACCTATAATCTTCCTTTATTGTCAGACTATCATTTTCCTGCGCCAGGAAAATATACTATTGAAATTGAGCAGAATATGCGGGATAACCCATTAAAAGAGGTGAGTGATGCCGGGATTACTGTTGCTGAAATCCCGGGTAAATAGGTTGAGCTGTAATTTAGCCTGATTTATAATTTTGGCAGCAATTGTTCAAGTGCCATTCCTCTTGATCCTTTAAGCAGGATCAGGCTATTTTTTACAGGATTGTTTTCCAGCCATAGTTCCGCGTCTTTAGGCGTGGAGAAGAACTGCCCCTGATATTTGTTCTTTAAGGCGTAAAAATGTGCACCTATGAACAGGATTGTATTTAAGCCGGCCTTTTCCGCCAGTGCTGCAATCTCGTTGTGCTGCTGTTCCGCTTCTGGTCCTAATTCAAACATATCTCCTATAATGGCGACTTTATTTTCCCCTGCTAAAGCAGAAATATTTGTTAATGCTGCGGCCATGCTGCTCGGGTTCGCATTATAGAAATCACATATCACTGTATTGGTCTCTGTTTTTTTGAGTTGCGATCTGTTGTTTACAGGAAGGTATCCTTCCAGGCCGGCTTTAATTTCTTCTGGTGTTAGTTTAAAGAAGTCGCCTATGCATATGGCTGCAAGGATATTTTCGAAGTTATAAGATCCTGTCAGGTTAGTTTTGATGGGGAACGATGTTCCGCCTTTATTCCAGCTTAAAGCAATTACAGGATCTGTTGCAGACAGTGTGCCAGATACTGCATTGTCTGCTCCTGTTCCGTAATAAATGATTTGTTCAACCCGGGTACTCATCTCCATAATATGAGCACTATCCCTATTGATAAATGCTGTGCCCTTATGTTGCTGCAGGAAAGTGAACAATTCGGCTTTTCCTTTTTTGACCCCTTCAAATCCACCGAAGCCATCCAGATGTGCCATACCAATATTGGTGATCATACCATGAGTAGGATTGGCTATCCCACACAGAAATTCTATCTCTTTCTGGTGATTTGCACCCATTTCTATGACGGCGATTGCTGTGTCATTTGCAATGGACAGGACTGATAAGGGTACGCCGATATGGTTATTGAGATTGCCTTTTGTGGCGAACGTCTTGTATTTTTCTTTAAGAACCGCATTGATCAGCTCTTTCGTGGTCGTTTTTCCATTACTGCCTGTAAGACCAATCACTGGTATATTTAACTGTGACCGGTGATATCTGGCCAACTCCTGCAAAGTAGTCAGTACATCATCAACAAGGATGCATTTGTCATTTACCCTGTAAGCTGCATTGTCAATAATTGCATACGCCGCTCCCTGCTCCAAAGCTTTTTCTGCAAAAGTATTTGCATCGAAATTTTCCCCCTTTAACGCGAAGAATAAGCATCCTTCGGTTATACTCCGGGTATCTGTACAAATGATACGGTTTGTTAAATAATGCTGGTAAATGAGCTGGATAGTGGACATGGGACAAAATTAATCTAATGTATCGGGTAAAAATACATTTTGAATCGCAAAAAAAAGATACATTAGTATTTAGTAGTAAAATACTAAAAAACTATAGCCTAAACCATTTATAAGTTATCTCTGATGAAATCATTGCTACTCTCTTTATTATTGTTTGTAATTGGCCTTACAGGACTTAATGCACAAATAAAATCACCCGATGCTTTTCTTGGCTATCCTTTAGGTTCAAGATTTACTCCTCACCATCAAATCGTAGCTTATTTCAAATACCTGGCAGGTGTAAATAAAAATATCCAGCTGATCAGTTATGGTAAAACATATGAGCACAGAGAGCTTCTTGCTGCGGTGATCTCTTCGAAGGAGAACATGGACAATCTGGAACAGATCAGGAAAAATAACATTAGTCTGAGCAAAGCAGAGAAGGGGATTAACCTGGCTAAGCAACCGGCAATTCTCTGGCTGAGTTATAACGTTCATGGTAATGAAGCGAGTTCTTCAGAAGCATCAATGAAAACGTTATACACGTTTGCCGAATCGTCAGATCTAAATGTTAAAGAGTGGCTTAAAAATACGGTGGTCATCATTGATCCCTGTCTGAATCCAGACGGCAGAGAACGATATGTGAACTTTTTTAATGCCGTAAAACGAGATCTTCCTGATGCGGATCCTGATGCCAGAGAACATAATGAGCCCTGGCCAAGAGGGAGGATCAATCATTATTATTTTGACCTGAACAGGGACTGGGCATGGCAGAGCCAGGTAGAGACGCAGCAGCGAATGGCGTTGTACCATCAGTGGATGCCCGAAGTGCATGTTGATTACCATGAGCAGAGTTATAATGATCCTTATTATTTTGCACCTGCAGCGGAGCCCGTGCATGAAGATATCACTCCTTTTCAGCGTGAGTTTCAAATCACGGCGGGTAAAAACAACTCAAAATATTTTGATCAGAATGGATGGCAATACTTTACCAAAGAGCGGTTTGATCTTTTATATCCGTCCTATGGGGATACTTATCCCTTATATAATGGCGCGGTAGGGATGACTTATGAGCAGGGAGGAATTAACGCGGGGTTGGCTGTGGTTACAGCAAGTGGGGATACGTTAACTTTAAAAGACAGAATTGATCATCATTTTACAACGGGAATGGCTACGCTGGAAACTGTTTCTGCGCATTCAGCTAAACTGGTGTCGGAGTTTAAGCACTATTTTGAGCAATCCATACTGACTCCGCCGGGAATTTATAAAACTTATGTAGTCAAGGCAGATAACCTGAGCAGGCTGCGCAAGCTGGCGGACTTATTAACCAGAAATCATATTGATTATGCTTTTGGCGGGGATAAAGCACTGAATGGATTCAGTTTTGAAAGCAGAAAAAGTGTGGGTTTCAGGTTGGGCAGGAATGATTTGGTGTTGAACCTGAAGCAGCCGGCAGCGGTATTGGCGAATGTATTATTTGAGCCCAATACGATGGTTAGCGATTCCAATACTTATGATATTACAGCATGGGCATTGCCTTACGCATATGGTTTAACTGCATATGGAGTCAAAGAATCTTTTAACGGGGCTTTTAGTTATATTGAGGATAAACAAGAGGTTAGTTCCGCTGTAGCGAATCCATACGCATGGGTTTTACCCTGGAATGGATTAGAGGATGCTAAAGTCCTCATTGCGCTGCAACAGGCGAAAATAAAAGTTCGTATTGCGGAACAGGGATTTACCGTTGGGGGTAAGACCTATCCTGCGGGAGCATTGCTCATTTACCGTGCTGAAAATGAGAAATTAAATAAGGGTGTTTCTGCCAGGATTGCTGCTATTGCTAAGGATTTGAATAAGTCATTCACAACTATAGCAAGTGGTTATGTGGAAAAGGGAAAAGATTTTGGTTCTTCTATTTATCCCTTGCTTGTGGCGCCTAAAGTTGCTGTTGTTGCTGGTGCCGATGTCTCTGCCCAAAGCTTAGGTGAAGTATGGCATTTCTTTGAGCAGGAGCTGAATTATCCATTAACATTGCTATCAGAGCAAAAATTAAAAAATCTGGAGTTGTCTGCTATCAACGTGTTGATTTTACCGGACGGATCATATATGCGTAACAATATAGAAAAGCTGGAGCACTGGATCGGTCTTGGAGGAAAAGTTATTGTGATGGGTGACGCCATTGGAAGTGTAGAAGGTATTAAACCTTTTGAGATCAAAAAGAAAGAATTCCCTGCTGTACTGGAAAAGGAAAATCTTGCACGTACCTATGCCTCGAAAGATAAAGATAACGTAGAAGATGCAATTCCAGGCGCAATCTTTAAAGTTAACCTCGATAAAAGTCATCCCCTTAGTTTGTCGCTTGGAGACTATTATTATACTTTGAAAACAGACGATAAGATATATGAGCCGCTAAAGAAAGGCTGGAATGTGGGGCTTGTTAAGCCGTATTCTATTGTTTCTGGTGTTGCCGGGACAAATGTCCTTAAAAAATTAGATAATGGATTGCTTTTTGGTGTTCAGCCTGCCGGAAAAGGATGTGTTTTGTATTTTTCTGACGATATTTTATTCAGGTCTTTTTGGGAAAGTGGAAAACAGTTGTTTATTAATGGATTGTTCCTTGTCAATTAAGTGTGTTTGAACATTAAATTAATGTTTTAAGGTTTATTTTGACTTTTTCGTTTTGCTTTAGTGGCTTGTATGCCTCTTTTTTTAAAAAAGGTATAGGTTTTTTGTAAAATATGTTAGCTTTTGAGATAATATCAGTACATTGTATTATTATTAACTTATTATCAACCTAATTTTACTGATTTATGAAAAAACTTATACTAAGTTTGGTCATGTTTTTGTGTCTTGCCGGGACGGCATTTTCACAAAATCGAACCATAACTGGTACTGTTACCGGAAAAGAAGACGGCATGCCTCTTCCAGGAGTAACGATCAAAGTAGTTGGCGCCCCGGGAGGCGCTGTGACAAGTACCAATGGAAAATTCTCAATCACAGTCCCCTCAGGTGGTACAGCATTAACAATTTCTTATTTAGGCTATATTGCCCAGACCGTTCAGATCGGTGCAGCTAATATCATTAATGTCTCGCTTGCGAGTGATTCAAAAGCATTATCTGAAGTTGTGGTAACGGCGCTGGGTATCCAGAGAAATCGTAATCAGGTAGCCTATGCTGCTCAGACGCTGGATGGTACTGCCGTTAGTGAAAACCGTTCACCTAACCTTGGAAGCAGTCTATCTGGTAAAGTGTCTGGTTTGGAAATCCGCCAGAACAATACACTTGGTGGTTCTACGAATGTTGTGATCAGGGGTGTAAAATCCATGACGCAGAATAATCAGGCCTTATTTGTGATCGATGGGGTTCCTGTGGCAAACAACAACATGAATACCAATGATCAGCAAACTGGTGTAGGCGGCTATGATTATGGAAATCCGGCATCAGATATCAATCCTGATGATGTGGAGAGTATTACAGTATTGAAAGGTGCTGCAGCATCTGCACTTTATGGATCCCGTGGTAGTAATGGTGTGATTTTGGTTACTACTAAAAAGGGTAAATCAGGATTAAATATTACGGTCAATACCGGCCTGACCTTAGGCGTGATTGATAAAAGCACATTCCCTAAGTACCAGAAAAAATACGGAGGAGGTTACGGTCCATATTACGGAACTGATGAGTCTAATTATCTGGTAGATAATGTAGATATCAATGGAGATGGGATTCCTGACCTGGTCGCTCCTTTAACGGAAGATGCTTCTTATGGACAGAAATTCGATCCTAATCTGCTGGTTTATCAGTGGGATGCTTTTGATCCGACCTCGCCAAATTTCGGTAAAGCGACACCATGGGTGGCCGGTGCAAATGATCCTACAACTTTCTTTGAAAAACCGTTATCTAATAATCAAAGTATTGTAATCAGCAATTCTTATGATAAAGGTTCATTCAAATTGGGTTATAACAGGGATGATCAGAATGGTATCCTGCCAAACTCTAACATTCAGAAAAATGTCGTTAATTTCGGGTCTACTTACAAAATCACTGATAGATTAACTGCTGGTGCTGATGTGAACTATTCAATAGTAAAAGGCCGCGGACGTTATGGTACAGGGTATAATGGGGATAGCGCATATAATCCGGCCAGTAATTTCCGGCAGTGGTGGCAGACTAACGTAGATATTAAGGAGTTAGAAGCTGCTTATTGGAGAGCTAAAGATCGCTCTGCTGCTAACCCTGCTTTTATTGGAAAAGAAAATATCACGTGGAATCCTGCAGATTACTCTGTGGGCAGTGCGCCGATCTTTTGGGACAACCCTTATTTCTCGCGATATGAGAATTTCGAAACAGATTCAAGGGAGCGTGTCATTGGAAACGTTAATGTGAATTATAAAGTGGCCGACTGGTTGAATTTAATGGGAAGATATTCCCTGGATACTTATCACCAGATTCAGGAAGAACGTGTGGCTATCGGAAGTTTAAATGTTCCTATGTATTCTAAATATTTTCAGGATTATACAGAGTCTAATATAGATTTCCTTGCTACTTTTAACAAACAACTCAGCACAGATTTTAATCTGTCAGGTTTACTAGGAGTCAATATCAGAAAGCAGAGAACGCAATCTACTTATGCTATTACTAATGGCGGTTTGGGGATAAATGGAATTTATTCTTTGAACAACTCTGTTAATGCTATTGAAGGACCGATAGAAATAGATGCCAAACGGGAAGTGCAAGGTATATTCGCAGGTGCGACATTGGCCTATAAAAATACTTATACTTTAGATGCAACAATAAGAAGAGATGCCTCTTCAACATTGCCGAAAGGAAATAATTCGTATTATTATCCATCCGTATCTGCCGGATTTGTATTCTCGGAATTGTTGAAAGATGAAAAAGATTGGTTGTCATATGGTAAGCTGAGGGCGAATTACGCTCAGGTGGGGTCAGATGCGCCAATTTATATTACGCAGAATACTTATAATATCGCTACACCATTTGATGGAAGGGCACAAGCATCGGTTTCCAGTACAAGAGGGCTGATAGAAGCCATCCTTGCTAATCCGAACTTAAAGCCTGAGCAGTCTAGAAGTAAAGAGATTGGTGTGGAAGCGTCATTCTTTGGTAGTCGTTTAGGTATGGATGCAACATATTATAGTACTAAAACGGTTGATCAGATTTTGCCTGTTAAAGTTTCCACTGCAACTGGTTATGACGCAATGTACCAGAATGCTGGTAGTGTTGTGAATAAAGGTATTGAGCTTTCACTGAATGGCTCACCTGTAAAAACAAATAACTTTGAGTGGAAAGTAAATGTAAACTGGACAAGAAACAGAAATGAAGTTACTGAATTATTTAAAGACGATGCTGGAAATGAAGCAACCAACTTATCAATTGCGAGTTTTCAGGGTGGTATCACAGTAAACGCAACTCTTGATCAGCCATACGGCACGATCCGTGGAAAGGATTTTGTTTATTTAAACGGCCAGAAGGTGGTAGGTGCAAACGGAAGATATCTGATCTCAGAAACTTCTAACGAGGTGATTGGTAACATGAATGCTAAATGGACCGGTGGTATCAACAACAGTTTCAGGTATAAAGATTTTAATTTGAGCTTCCTGATAGATGTTCGTAAAGGAGGAAGCGTATTTTCTTTAGACCAGTATTATGGATTGGCGACTGGTATGTATGAAGAAACTGCAGGTCTTAATGAGTTAGGAAACGAGTCTCGTTTACCAATCAGTGAAGGTGGTGGTATCCTTAATGAAGGCGTTTATGCAGACGGTACACCGAATACCACCCGGGTGACGAATGAGGAATTTGGATCATACGGTTACAGAAGACTTCCTGATAAGGCTTTTGTGTATGACGCAGGTTATATTAAATTAAGAGAGGTGATTATTGGCTACAGCTTACCTAAAACATTTATTCGGAAATTAGGCCCTGTTAAAGGGGTTGATCTATCCCTGATCGGCAGAAACTTATGGATTATTCATAAAAACCTGCCTAATGCTGATCCTGAAGATGGTATCAGCTTTGGAAATGTGCAGGGATATCAGGTTGGATCATATCCTAGTGTAAGAAATTACACAGTTAACTTGAAGGTTAGGTTTTAACATTAGTCATAATTATGAAAAAGATATTATTAGCATTGGTTCCGGCTCTCTTTATGATGGCCTGTACTAAAGATTTAGAGACATTAAATGTCGACCCCAAGAAACCACTTAGCGTAACCTCTGCCTCATTATTTACCAGGGCTCAGCATAACTTTGTGGATATAATTACCTCAGCTAATGTAAACAGAAATGTATTCAGGCTGATTGAGCAGCAATGGCAGGAGACGACCTATATTGATGAGAGTCAGTATGATTTCCAAACGAGAGAAATCCCTGATAATTTTTGGGATATCTTCTATCGCGATGTGCTGAACAATTTTGAAGCATCCAGAAAAACAATGGCTGTGGATGTCACAGATCCTGCGCAACTGAAAAATCAGATCGCTATTTTGGATATTATGGAAGTCTATTCATGGCATTATATGGTAACAACGTTTGGAAATGTTCCTTATACAGATGCACTAAATACAGGTAATGCCTTTCCAAAGTACGATGACGCTTTAACGGTTTATCGTGCGCTTTTGACAAGAATAGATTTAGATATTGCTGCTTTAACTATTGGTCAGCCTAGTTTGGGTGCAGCAGATGCCATTTATGCCGGTGATCCTGCGCAATGGAGAAAGTTTGCCAACTCTTTGAAACTGAAGATGGCCATTACGATTGCTGATGCAGATAATTCCTTGTCAAGGACTGCTGCTGAATCTGCCATCGCAAGTGGTGTTTTTACTGCAAATACGGATAATGCTAAATTTCCATATGTGTCGGCCACACCTAATACTAACCCTGTTTGGGTGGATCTTGTTCAAAGTGGAAGAAAGGATTTTGTCGCTGCAAGTACGATTACTGATATCATGAATACATTAAATGATCCCAGAAGACCATTGTTTTTCACATTGGACCCAACCGGGAATTATTCTGGCGGAACACCAGGAAGAAGTAGCGCCTATAGTAATTTTTCTCATCCTGCGGTGCTGATTACAACAGCTCCTTTCCCGGGGAATATTCTTGATTATGCTGAAGTACAGTTTTTGCTGGCGGAAGCTAAAGAAAGAGGTTATAACGCTGGCGCTTTGACTGCTTCTGCTTATTATACTGCGGCGGTGACAGCTTCAATCTTAGACTGGGGTGGTACTGCTGCTGATGCTACGACTTACCTGGCTCAGGGGAGTGTTAATTATCTGACTGCAGCTGGTACTTATAAAGAAAAGATTGGTACTCAGAAATGGCTTGCATTTTACAACAGGGGAATTGATGCATGGGTAGATCAGCGCAGGCTTGATTTTCCGGTATTACCTGATGCAGAAGATGCGCTATCTGGTTTTCCAAACCGTTTGAGTTATCCTGTGAAGGAACAAAACGTTAATAATGTGAACAGGTCAGCTGCGGCTGCTGCGATTGGTGGCGATGTAGTGGAGACAAAACTGTTCTTCGATAAAAATTAAAGATAATTACTTCTTTTATAGCCGGCTCCTCTACGAAGGGCCGGCTTTTTTATTGCTGTATATCGGGTTTGTTACAAAAATTAGGATCTATATATATTTAAGCCTATTGAGTTTGAAAATGGATATACAAAAAGTCAAATTTGTGTAAAATAGCGAGAGCAAATGTTAAAACTTTCTTTTGCCCTATTTCAAAAAATTATATTTAGGCCTTATTATTAACTAACCTAATTTTTATTACATGAAAAGAAGTATACTCAGTGTACTGTTTTTTCTATTTGTAGCAATAGCTGCATTTGGTCAAAATCGTACAGTAACAGGTACAGTAACGTCACAAGGGGATAATCTACCTATTCCCGGTGTCAGTGTCAAAATTATCGGAGCTGCGGGCGGCGCAGTAACGTCAAGCGATGGGAAATTCACCATCAGTGCGCCGGCAGGTGCAACAGCCTTACAATTCTCTTTTATTGGTTATGTTACCCAGACTAAAGCTATTTCTGGTTCTGGAACTATCAATGCTGTATTGGCAAGTGATAGTAAAGGTCTTAGTGAAGTAGTCGTTGTGGGTTATGGTACACAGGTTCGTAAGGATATTACAGGATCAGTAGGATCTGTAAAAGGTGCTGCAATTAAAAACTTAGCAAGTCCGAGTTTTGATAAGCAGTTAGCTGGTCAGGTGACTGGTGTTCAGGCTTCAAATACAAGTGGTATTTTAGGTCAGCCGGCACGTATCCGTATCCGTGGAACGAACTCTATTTCAAGTAGTGGAGACCCGTTATATGTTGTAGATGGTGTGCCATACATTTCCGGAGATCAGGGTGCGGTAACTCAATATAACCCTTTAGGAGATATCAATCCAAACGATATTGAAAGTTATGATGTCTTAAAAGATGGTGCGGCAACTGCTATTTATGGTTCGAGAGCTGCAAATGGTGTAATTTTAATTACGACCAAAAGAGGAAAATCAGGTAAAGCAAAGATGACTTACGATTCGTGGTTTGCTTTGGCAACGCCATCTAAGCGTTATGATTTATTGAATGCAGATCAGTTTATTGAAATTTCGAATGAAAAATTCGGTTATACTTATCCGGATTCAGTTGTAGCTTATCCTTCTATAAATGCTAATGGTTCTGCAGTTAATACTGACTGGCAGGATGTAGTACTTAGAAATGGTTTCCAACAAAATCATGCATTTTCAATAAGTGGAGCCACAGATCAGACAAATTATTATGTCTCTTTAGGTTTTGCTAATCTAACGGGAACAACAGTTAACAACGATCAGCGTAAATACAACTTCCGTACTAAATTAGAGCAGAAGGCATTTAATAACCGTGTTACATTTGGTATCAACACTGCGGTTACCTATTCAAAAAACAATGGATTAAATGACGGTGCCGGTTCTGGTGCTTTGTCAGGAAACTTATCCGCTGCGATCAGGTCTTTGCCAAACGTTTCTGTAAAAAATGCTGATGGTTCATATAATTTAAATCCAGACCAGACCACTCTTGGCGCCGGATCAAACGTTAAAACTATTGACGATAACTATCCTAACATTGGGTATGTTCTTGCAAATAATATTTACAGATCACAAGCATTGAACCTTACTGGAAATGCATTTGTAAAAGTAAATATTTTAGAAGGTCTGAATGCGATGTCACAAATTGGTATTAATTATATCAATGCTGAAGATTACATGTACTGGAATCCTGTCCATGGTGACGGTAGAGGGTCTAACGGTATTGTAGATCAGTATTACCAACCATTATTCAGATACAACTGGCAAAATACTTTAGATTACTCAAAAACATTTGGCGAGCATAAAATAGATGTTGTTGGTGGTCTGGAGTTCCAGAAAACACGTCAGCGTTTTATTGAGGCTCAGGGAACGAACCTGTCTTCACCATACTTTGCTGAAAATGGTAATATTATCTCCAGTACATTGTCTAATCAGTTTTATGGCGGTAATGCCTATGAATCTGCTTATGCATCTGTTTTTGGAAGGGTAAGTTATTCATTAATGGATAAATACTTGCTTTCTGCTTCTGTAAGAAGAGATAAGATCTCAGATCTGCCGATAGGAAATCAAAATGTAACTCTTCCGGGTGCTTCCATTGGATGGAGATTATCTAAAGAAGATTTCTTTGCAAATTCTTCTGCTTTGAAATTCATCAATGATTTAAAAATCCGTGGAGGTTATGCTAAAGTAGGTAATGTTGAAATTGGCCGTTTACCAGGTGTGGGTGTATTCTCTCCAGTGCAATATGGTGATGTGAGTGGTATCAATTTTACACGTTTAGGTAACCCATCTTTATCTTTTGAGACAAGTAAAAAAATCAATGTTGGATTTGATGTGACGATGTTGGATAACAGAATCACTTTCTCTGCAGATTATTTCAAGAACAATGTGGATAATCTGATTCTTGATGTGCCAACTCCATCTTCTTATGGTGTTCCATCTAATAAGTATTCTGCTAACGTAGGTAGTATGAACAACAAAGGACTTGAATTTTCAATCTCAAGCACAAATATGAAGACTGATAATTTCTCATGGAATACCAATCTGAATATGACTTTTGTTAAAAATAAAATTACTACGCTTGCCAATAACAATGCTGACTTAATTGATACTTATAATATCACTCGTGTAGGGGAATCTATCGGTGCTTTTTATGGTTATAAATCTGCAGGTGTAAATTCTGCTAATGGTAATCCGATGTTTTACAAAGCTGATGGATCTATCGTTCAGGCAAGTGTTGACACTTATGAGTGGTATAGATACAATGCTAGCAACCCTGCTGATATTTCGCAGGCAGGCGAAGCATTAACAAGTACAGATAAAACTGTTCTTGGGCAGTCTAATCCAACCTGGTTTGGTGGTTTAAATAACACATTCACTTATAAGTCATTTGATTTAGGCTTAATGTTAACCTTTGGTGGTGGAAATAAAATCTATAACGTGACGAGACAAGAGGCTTTAAATAGTACTGGTTTTGTGAATAATGGCGTAGAGATTTTAGAGCGCTGGACAACTCCTGGTCAGGTGACTACTGTTCCTAAGCTTTCTTATTCTGATGATGCATTGGTACTGCAGACAGGAAATCTGAACAGCAGATTTTTAGAGGATGGTAAGTTCTTAAGGGCACAGAACATCTCTTTAGGTTATACGATTTCTCCAAGATTCTTAAACAAGCTTCAGATAAATAACCTGAGAGTTTACGCACAGGTGCAGAATGCTTTTGTAATCACAGGATATTCAGGTCTTGATCCAGAATTGGCTACTGGTTACTCTACAGCTGCAGGTGCAAACAGAGCTCCTGGTGTAGATTATAATACCAATCCGGTTCCGCGTACTTATACGCTTGGTATCAACTTAGGCTTTTAATCCATAATAATTTTAAAATGAATATTATATCTAAAAATAAAAGTGGCAGAAATAAGATAGTGGCATTATCCGTTTTGGGATTGCTGTTATTTACTGCTTCATGTAAAAAGTTTACAGAAATAAAACCTCTGGACGGACTGGTTGAAGAAATTGCTTTTGATACTAAATCGAATATTGAATTAGTAATGAATGGTGTTTATCAACAGGCTGCAATTGGTAAATACAATGGTGAGGGTGGTAGAGGATATCCTTTTGGAGGTGCTTCTATTATACAGGCGGAAATGCGCGGTGAGGATATGGTGAATTTACAACAATTCTATCAAATCACTTATCAGGCGACACAATCAACATCGTCTGCTAACAATGTAAACCATTATGAAAACCTTTATTTCCTGATTAATCAGGCAAACATTTTTATTGCTGGTGTAAAGACGGCAGTGGAAAAAGGAGTGCTTACTGATGCTGAAGAGAAGTCTTATGAAGGTGAAGCAAGATTCTTAAGGGCTTTAGCTCACCATGAACTGGTTCTTAATTTTGCAAAACCTTATGCAGACGGACAAGGCAATAAGCCAGGTGTTCCATATCGTACAACTGCAATCCGTTCTACAACAGATTTTGATGAGGCAAGTAAAGTAGGCAGAGGACTTGTGTCAGAAGATTATACCAAGATTCTTGAGGATCTTGATTTTGCAGAAGCAAACTTAAGTGCTACTTCTACTAATTATTCCAGGGCCACTAAAGGTGCGGCTATTGCTTTGAAATCACGTGTTCACTTACATATGGGTGATTATTCAGCTGTGATAGCTGACGGGGCTAAATTAGGTACCGATGCTTCCGGACCAACTTTTACAAGTCCGGTTGGTAATTATAAATTGACAGATAGTCCGGATGGTCCATTTGTTAACTATAGATCTAACAGTGAATCTATGTTTTCAATTGCTAACAGTGCTGCTTCTAACGGAGATGTTAATGGTGCATTAGCAAGTATGTTATTGCCATCTGATTTAAACGGAAGAAGCCTTGTATCAACAAGCCCGAATCTTTATAATGCTAGTTTCTGGGTTACGGGTGATTTAAGAAAAAGTCTGTTACAGGTAAAAGGTTCAAATGATGGTGTTTATTATAACAATAAATACCGTGATGCAATCACAAAAGCAGATTGGGCACCAATTATCAGGTATGCCGAAGTATTATTAAATGTTGCTGAAGCAGAAGCGCGTTCCGGATCTGCTGCTCATGCATTTGTATTATTAAATGCTGTTAGAAATCGTTCTGTACCTGTGGCTAGTCGGTTTACTTCAGCTCCTGCGGATTTAGTTCTGGCTATCTTAAATGAGCGCAGAGTAGAGTTTGCTGGAGAAGGAAGAAGATGGCCTGATTTGCATCGCTTAGCATTGGATGCAACTTACGGTCAGGGTGGTATCCCTGCTAAACTCAATGCTGGACAGGTTACTGGTGACGTCTTTAATGAGACTACTATTTTAACTCCTGCCAGAGCAGCTATCGCCTATACTGATTATAGGTTTTTGTGGCCTTTCCCTTTGTCAGAGGTTAACTCTAATCCTTTGATCAAAGCTTCTCAGAATCCTGGGTACTAATTAGAATAATATATTAAAAGAAGTGGGCTGTGTCATTATGATACAGCCCATTTTTTTTGAGCTATATATCAAATTTGTTTAATTTTCATTCTGGGTTTTTCGAATTTACACAGTTTCCTTTGTTTACTTGGATGATTATTCGGTTAATAGCGCCGAAAATAATAATGTAAATTTTATTAACTATACGGCATACGTTTGGTTTGTAGCTGATCTTGTCATTATGATTTTTTTATGTTATTTATAGATGTTTCTCTGTCTATTTACGAATCCTTTTAAATTTAAGCTTGAATTATTCTTGATTTGGATATTATTTTATTGTTTTATTCCTGATTCGTGATTTATTGCCTGTTATTGTGATGCATTTTTTTTAAAATAATTCGATTTTATAATGTTGTTTTAATAATATGTTTGTTTATATGCAATTCTACCATTCATTGTAATAATTTTCTATACAAATTATCAGTTTTTTGGTGATGAATAGAATTTATTTAGGGCGGTAATTTTATTGTGTTAGAAAAGTCATAATATTGTCATATAAGGGATTCTTTTAGGATATCTTTTTAGTAATCTTGCTAAATGGTTATATTCGGTTTTAACTATAATTAACCTAAACTAATTTTATGAAAAAACTTCTACAAAGTTTGTTCGTGATGATGCTATGCGTGAATTTCGCAATGGCTCAAGACCGGACAATCACAGGAACGATTACATCAAACGAGGATAAGAATCCTATTCCAGGTGTAACCATTCGTCTAAAAGGTGCTCAAGGCGGCACACAAACTGATGCAAGTGGTAAATTCTCCTTAAGAATACCAGCTTCCGTTACCTCTCTTCAAATTTCTTCTCTAGGATTTGTTGCACGTGAAGTTTCAGTTGGTAACTCAAACGTTTTAAATATCACATTAGAGCCTGATGCTAATTCTTTAAGTGAGGTTGTTGTAACTTCTTTTGGTGTACAAAGAGATAAAAGAACTCTCGGTTACGGAATTACTCAATTGAATTCAGAGCAATTGACCACAGCGAAAGCAACAAACGTAACTAATCAGCTTGCTGGTAAAATTGCCGGTGTACGCGTTTCTGGTTCAGGTGGTGCATTTACAAGTTCAAGTGTAATTATGCGTGGTATGACTACATTTACAGGTAGTAATCAACCATTATATGTTGTTGATGGTGTGCCTATTGACAACAGTGGAGGTGCAAGTGCGCTGCAAACTGGTGCTGCGGTATCCAGTAGGGCCATTGATATCAACCCTGAGGATATTGAAAACATGGTGGTTTTAAAAGATGCAGCCTCAACATCTGTTTATGGACCACGTGGAGCGTCGGGTGTAATTCTGATCACCACTAAAAAAGGTAAAAAAGGAGATAAAGGAACAATTACATACACAACGAATTACAGTTTGGGTAATGTGAATAGATTGCCTAAATACCAGAACGAATATGCACAAGGTACAAATGGACTGTTGACGGCAGGTAATATTGGTAATGCTACGGTAGCAGGAAGTGGTATTTCTACTTCATGGGGACCTAAAATAATTGGTCAAACAATTACCAATTCATTCGGTAATCCTGAAGTGCTGCAAGCACATCCTGATAATGTGAAAGACATCTTCCAGCAGTCTTATAATTTTCAGAACAATATCAGTTTCACTGGCGGTAACGATAAGTCTACCATGCGCGTTGCTTATGGTAATGCAACCGAGACTTATGTGATTGATAACAACAAGCTAAAAAGAAATAACTTAACGTTTAGCGGAACAACTGATATCACCAGTAAATTAACAGTTGGTGCATCGATGACTTACACCAATACAAGTTCAATCAGAACACTGCAAGGTAATCAATTGTCTAACCCTTTATTCAGAGCATACTTTACGCCAAGAAGTTACGATTTAACTAATATGCCTTTTGAGGATGAGAATGGAAATCAACTTTGGGCAGGTGGCGAGGATCACCCATACTGGACTATCAAACATAATAAGTACAATGATGAAGTAAATCGTATTTTGGGTAACGTTAACGCGAAATACAAATTCACAGACTGGTTGAATGCTGACTTAAAGGTAGGATCTGATTTTTACACTTTGAGAAGTAAAGGTTTTGATGAAATTGGCAACAGAGGCGGTGGTTTTGCTGGTGCAAGTTCAAATGGCGTAGGAGGTATTGTTGATCAGAACAATAGTGTGAGGAATTTAAACTCGTATTTCACGCTAAATGCTAACCATAAATTTGGAGATTTTAATCTGAGTGCTACGTTGGGTAATGAGATTTATGAGAATTACAGAACAAATAACAGACTGGATGGCTATGAACTGGTAATTCCTGGCTTTGACAATATGAAAAATGCATTGATCTATAACCCTACTGTTTTCTCTACGAGATCAAGGGTGATGGGTATTTTTGCTGATGTTGTTGCAGACTATAAAGGATACTTATCTTTAAACCTTAAAGCAAGAAATGACTGGTCATCTACATTAACGCCAGCAAACAGATCTATCTTTTATCCAGGCGCTGCGGTAAGTTTCATCGCGACTGAGGCTTTCCCTGCTTTGAAAGTTGATAAATATGTAAATCTAATTAAATTCAGAGCAAGTATTGGTGAAGTTGGAAAGGGAGCGGATGCATATAACACTGCGACTTATTATGATATTTCTGGTGCGAGTGATGGATCTGGTCCGATAATCAATTTTCCTTATGAAGGATTGGCTGGTTTTACGTTAAATGATTTTGCTGGTAATCCAGATCTTACGCCTGAGTTTACCAGAGAGATATCTTTTGGTACAGAATTAGGATTTTTCAATAACCGTTTAACTATAGACGGAAGTTACTACAATAGAAAAACGCGTGATGTGATTTTAGATGTTCCGGTTTCGGCTACATCTGGTATCACAACTGTAACTAAAAATGCGGGTAGTCTTTCTACTAAGGGAGTTGAGTTAATGATTGGTGGAACGCCATTGAGAACAAAAGATTTTTCATGGGATATTAGTGCAAACTTTACCAAGTACAAATCAGTAGTTGATGCACTTGCCCCAGGGGTTACAAATATATTTTTAGGTGGTTTCACAACACCAAATATCCGGTTAGTTGCTGGTGACGAATACGGACAGATTTATGGTACTGCTTATCAGCGTAATGAGGCGGGTCAGCTATTACTTAGCCCGGCTGGTTTACCATTGCCTACTGCTGGTGTAGTTAAAATAGGAAATCCTAACCCTGATTACACTGTAGGTATCAATAACAATTTCAACTATAAAAGCTTCTCATTGTCTGTCCTTTTAGACATTCGTAAAGGTGGAGATCAGTATTCAAGAAATATAGCTGATGTTCAGCGTAATGGTGTTGCTGCAGAAACAGGAGAGTTTCCTCGTTTTGAAGCTGATGGTCTGACTTTAGCAAAGCCTTATATTTATGAAGGTGTATATGCTTCAGGTCCTAATGCTGGACAGGCTAATACAACTATGATAACTGCTCAAAGTTTCTATGGTAATACGGGTAAATATGTTGCTGCTGAAGGTTATATCTATGATACTTCCTGGTTCAGAGTACGTGAAGCCGCGTTAAATTACAGATTACCACAGGATATCTTGAAAAAAACACCTTTCAGAGGTTTGGAATTCGGTGTATTTGGAAGGAACTTATACCTGAGAGCTAAAAATTACCCACACTTTGATCCTGAGCAAAATGCTTTGGGAGTTAGTAATGCTCAGGGACTTGAGTTTAACTCACAGCCAAGTTCAAGAACATTTGGTGTGAATTTGAAAATAACATTATAAGTTTAAATTGTGAATTATATGAAAAAATTAAGATATATAGTCATTGCCTCATTTATTATGGTAGGCATACTGACAACAACTTCATGCAAAAAGTTTTTCGATATCAATACAAATCCTGATGCTATTGCCTCTGCGCCCATTGATCAGCAATTAAGTTCACTGACTGTAAATGTAGGCTTCTATGCAGGTAGCGATATGAACAGGTTTAGTTCAATTATTGCACAGCAATTTTCTGGTCAAAGTACCGGAGCACAGAACCAGACTCAAGATTATGAAAAATATCTTATTCAGGGCTCTGATGCAAATAATGCCTGGGGAACAATGTATGCAACGATTTTAAACGATGCACAAAACATTATCGTTAAGGCAACGGCAGAAGGAAGTCCTCATTATTCCGGAGTGGCAAAAATTCTTAAAGCTTATGCTTATCAGATCACTGTGGATTTTTATGGTGATGTACCTTATTCTGAAACTCAACAGTTAACGCTGAATACACAGGCAAAATATGATAGTGCGGAACAAATTTATACTTCTCTAATTACGGTATTAAACGAAGGGATTGCTGAAGTTAATGCTACTACTTCCAGCAAATCTCCTGGAGACAACAGTACTATTTTTCCAGGTGATTTTGATGATTCAAAAGCTAAGTGGGTAAAATTTGCAAATACACTTAAACTGAGATTATATTTACATTATAGTGAAAAAGATCCAGCTTTTGCTAAGGCACAAATAGATCAGTTGATTAATTCAGGAGCTGCATTTATCGCTAGTAATGATGATAACTTTCAAATGTTTTTCGGAACTGTTGCTGCCTCACAAAATCCAATAGATCAATACCAGAATGCGCGTATTGGATATTTAGTGGCGAACAATAATCTTGTTTCTTTAATGAACAGTAAAGCAGATCCAAGAAGACCGTTTTATTTTACTCAATATCCTGCAGGTTCAGGTCAATATTTAGGAAGCATTGGTGGGGCTTCACCTTCTCAGAATTATTCAAAGTTTAATACTTATTTGAGAGGTGCACTAGCTAATGGATCTTATGCAGGAAATGCTCCTATCAGGATGCTTACTTTTGCGGAGTATAACTTCATAAGAGCAGAAGCTGCGCTCAGATTTGCTTCTCCAGGTGTTGCACAGGCATTTTTCGCTGCAGGTATAACTGCTTCAATGAATGATGCTGGTGTTGCTGGTGCTGACATCACGACATACCTTGCTACTCGTGGCGTGTTGGCAGGAACTCCCGCGCAACAATTAGAGCAAATTATTAACGAAAAATATGTTGCAAGTTTTGGTGTGATTGTTGAACCATGGACTGATTGGAGAAGAACAGGTTATCCTGCTACAATTGCTCCACCTGCCAATGCAGTAGTTCAGTTTGTACCAAGATCACTATACTATCCACAATCAGAAATTGATTTGAATCCTAATGCTAAGCAGAAATCGGGTTTAAATACTAGAATTTTCTGGGATACAAGACAATAACAATAAGTTATAATATTAAAAAGCGGCCTTCTATTATTAGATGGCCGCTTTTTTTATAGAATAACCTTTTTTAATTAAGTTCGTTTGTGGTGATGATTCAATCGGCTTTGAAGATTACTGATGTGGTTTTATCAGTAATAAGCAGATCTATGTCTTTTCCGTTGATCATAGCGCTGTTGTTATCTATATGGCCTACAGGGAAGTTACAACAAACGGGATAGTCGTAATCTTTTATCAAATCCCATATAATTTGTTCCGGCGTTTTGCCGAAAGGAATATCTTCCGTTTTAGTTTCATTAAAAGCGCCTACAATAAGGCCTTTTAGGTTTGATAGTTTTCCATTCCGCTTTAGCGTGCGCATCATTCTATCTATGGAATATTCATATTCACCCACATCTTCCAGGAATAATATTTTATCAGTATAGTCCATTTCAGATGCTGAACCCTCCAGGGCAACGAGAATACTTAAGTTCCCTCCTACCAATACTCCTTCTGCTTTGCCTTCTTTATTAGGGAATTCGCTGATATAATTATAACTAAGTGATTCTCCAAATAATGCTTTTCTCAAACTTTCAAGAGATTCCGGGGTCGCATCTTCGAATGTGCCCGGCATTTGTCCGTGGATGCTTTGTGTTTGGCAAACTGCCATTATATGAGATATCAGCACTGTGATGTCACTAAATCCAACGATCCATTTGGGGCTTTCATTGAATTTCGTAAAATCAAGCTGGTCAATAATACGAATTGTACCGTATCCTCCGCGTCCCGCTATAATTGCTTTGATATCTTTATCATCCAGAAAAGATTGCAGATCTGAGGCCCTTAAAGCATCATTTCCAGCGAACTGATTAAATGATGCATAGACACTTTTACCTAAGATTACTTCCAGGCCCCATTCTTCCAACAATGCAATTGCAGGGGCAATTGACTTCTTTAATTTTTTGGCGGGACAAACAATAGCAATTTTGTCTCCCTTTTTTAGGTGTGGCGGCTGTTTAATCATTGGTAAAACACTTATCTTTGACAAAATAATAAAAATAGTTTTGGATAACAGTAAAATAAAAAGATATACCGTTACGGCGGCATTGCCTTATACGAATGGCCCTGTACATATTGGGCATTTAGCTGGTGTTTATTTACCTGCTGATACTTACGTGCGCTATTTGCGCTCAAATAACAGAGATGTTAAATTTATTTGCGGCTCTGATGAGAATGGTGTGCCGATCACACTAAAAGCAAAAAGAGAAGGTGTTACACCACAGGTTGTAGTAGATAAATATCATAAAGTAATAGGTGATTCTTTCAAAGAATTTGGGGTGTCATTTGATATTTACCACCGTACTTCTTCTCAAATGCACCACCAGACTGCGTCTGATTTCTTTGAAACGCTTTATAATAAAGGTATATTTACGGAAGAGATTACAGAGCAATACTACGATGAGAAGGCGCAATCTTTTCTGGCAGACCGATATATCACAGGAACTTGTCCGAAATGCGGTTACGAGCATGCATATGGCGATCAGTGTGAAAACTGTGGCAGTACATTGAATGCGACTGATCTGATCAATCCAAAATCTACATTATCTGGTGAGCCTCCAGTGAGGAGAGAGACTAAAAACTGGTTTCTGCCTTTAGAAAAATACGAAGAGCAGTTAAGGACATATATTGAGAGTCACCCTGAATGGAAACCGAATGTTTATGGCCAGTGTCAAAGCTGGTTAAAGGCAGGATTGCAACCAAGGGCAATGACAAGGGATCTGGACTGGGGTGTTAAAGTTCCGGTTAAAGATGCGGAAGGAAAAGTATTGTACGTTTGGTTTGATGCGCCTATCGGGTATATCTCGGCCACTAAAGAGCTTTTTGAATATGCACGTCTTGATGTTTGGAATCCTAAAGCGGAAGAGTATTATATCAACCAGAACGGTGTAGAGAAAGGAAATTGGGAAGAATACTGGAAAGATGATGCTACCAAACTGGTACATTTTATAGGAAAAGATAATATTGTATTCCATTGTATCATTTTCCCGGCAATGTTAATGGCGCATGGCGATTATATTCTGGCGGATAATGTGCCGGCAAATGAGTTCCTGAATTTAGAGGGACAAAAGATCTCGACTTCTAAAAACTGGGCGGTATGGCTAAATGAATACCTGGTTGAGTTTAAGGATAAGCAGGATGTTTTGCGTTATGTACTAACGGCTACAGCGCCTGAAACTAAGGATAATGATTTTACCTGGAAAGATTTTCAGGCACGTAATAACAATGAGCTCGTTGCTGTTTTCGGTAACTTCGTGAACAGAGTGGTAGTGCTGACGCATAAATACTTTGGGGGTAAGGTGCCCATGTTAATGGAAGTAACCGAGCTTGATCAGCAAGTATTAGATGAACTGGCTTTATATCCTGCGAAAATCAGTGCTTCAATAGAAAATTACAGGTTCAGAGAAGCATTGACTGAAGTGATGAATGTGGCTCGCTTAGGTAATAAATACCTGGCAGAGACGGAACCATGGAAGGTCATCAAAACTGATGAAGACCGCGTGCGCACGATCTTGAATATCAGCTTGCAGATTGTGGCTAATCTGGAGATTCTTATAGAACCATTCCTGCCTTTTACAGCGGATAAGCTGATGAAGATGCTGAACTATGGTGGTCATCAATGGGAAGATGCCGGTAAGACAAATCTGCTGGTGCGTGGACATCAGTTAAATGAAGCGTCTTTATTGTTTGAGAAAATTGAAGATGCGGAGGTTCAGGCGCAGATTGATAAGTTAAACAAGAGCAAGGAAGATAACACTAAAGCGAATGCTGTGGCCGCCCCTGTTAAGGAAAATATAGATTTTGATCAGTTTAGTGCTATGGACATCCGTGTAGCGACGATCATTGCTGCGGAAAAAGTAGAGAAAACTAAAAAATTGTTAAAGCTTACTTTAAATACTGGCATAGACGAAAGAACTGTTGTATCAGGAATTGCTGAATATTTTACCCCAGAAGAAGTTATCGGACAGCAGGTTAGTTTACTGGTAAACCTTGCGCCTAGAGAAATTAAAGGAATTTTATCACAAGGAATGATTTTAATGTCTGAAAATTCAGATGGAAAACTTACTTTTGTGGCACCTTTACAAAACCATGCAAATGGAAGTGTAATCAGGTAAGGTATTGGTCCCGTAGTTCAACGGATAGAATAGAAGTTTCCTAAACTTTAGATATGAGTTCGATTCTCGTCGGGACCACTTCACGGGAAAGCTGCGAATACGTCGCGTCTTTCCCGTTTTCATTTTTATGCAAATTGATGGTACTGTGGAAGATAAGAGCTGCCGATTCGTTGAGCCTTGTCGTTCGATTTTTTTTCATAAAAAGGGGTTTTTCTCGGGAGACACAGTAAATGTCCAGCTTATAATAATAGTCTCAATCGTACTATAAATAACTGTAATCCATAAAAGATTTAAAACCTATATAATATCCAGTGAAAACTATTATCTTAATCCAAGAAATTCTCAAAATCACAAATGCGAAACGATAATGAAATTATAATCAGAAACTTATCTGATCAACTGCGTGTTCTCGCTAATAGTTGTATAGAATTTGATAAGGGATATGAGGAATTTGGAAGAGAAATCTGTACCAAACTTAGAGTCATATTTCATCAAACAACTAGTTCACACTCAATACTGAATCAGCTTCAGATGGAAGATCAGTTATTCCAAACATCAATTCAGAGCAAGGTTATGTTTTGGATGAAGAATTCCGACCAAGAAGTTATCTCCAATCAGTATTTTTTATTAAAAGAAGTTATGAGTTGGGATGGCAGACCCTTTTCAAATTTTCCGCATTTAGATGACATCGATGAGTATAAGGCTCTTAAGTTCGAGGATTGGTGGAAAGAAATAGTCTGTAAATATTCAGACAAAACACTTACTCGAAGACAGCTAGTTTTACTCTTTTCAAATAAACTTGGGGGGGCTCATCTAGAGCCAAATTTAAATAAAAATGAAGCTGATATTCATAGCTTAACTTCTGAGGTACTTTTCTTTCAATATTTTAATAATGACGGTACACCTAAGAAAGATACGATGTCCCCGTATTTGGCTACAGCTCGACAAATTGCACATGAGACTTTAAGGTCATTTGAAAAGTTGTTACCTGGACAATTTAGAATACCTATATGGTATGACTCTCCAATAGAACATTACAAATTAATTGGCCATAATCGTAGTGAATGGTATTCTGGTGTTTTTGGTGAAAAAGTTGAAGAGGTAGGAAGCGTTTTTATTGTCGGGTTTGCCTCTAAAAATGTCGAGACCGTATGTGCATTGGTTAAAGATATATATCCTAGGTTTGATGTATCTGATTTAGAGTATGCTATTGAAGGCAGGTCTGATGGTTTTATATCAATAAGAGAAAAAGGCATCGTACACGAACGATTATTTGAATACAGTGAAAATGATCGATTTGGGCTTGGTATTCTAAATGTAAATGGTAAAGTAAAAATATGTTATTTGCATAAAGAGGTAGTTTTTTACATTAGTCAAACCACTCCGAAACTTCCATTGTATAATATTTGCGCCATGAAACAAAATGGCACTCTCAAATATCCTCAGGGAGCAAAAGGTAAAAAGCTCGAAGATTATCCTCAAAATATTATACAGCTTTAAACACCTGCTGCAATGTGCTTACAGCTGTAATTCTAAGAAAAGATATTGTACTTAAAAGGATAATAGGTGATGAAAGGTTATCTGTTATTGGGATACTGGAAGAGTTCGATCATGTAAAGCAAATTGATAACGTTAGAACTAGGCAGATCCTAATATGGTTGAAGTTCGGCGAGATGGATATTAAACGTATCATTTATGACATTGCTTGTAATCTGAAAAATTTGCAAAATTAATGCGTTATAATCTGACTCATTTGTAAATGAGTCAATTTTATCAAAGGGGACATGAAATTTTTGTTTATGGATAAGCATTTACGGCTAGATCTGTGAAGGTCTTTAACAGGTTAATCCAATTAAAAATGTAATAAGTTCTTTTTTGTAATCTCAGCAATTAGCTTTAAGAAAAAATAAATAAGCTGATGGAACTGGAAAGCCATTAGAAAAAATATATTTATAGGAGTATAGGGAATTTGTGCTGTTTTACAAACCTTGCCAGAAGTGTTGGTATTTATTTTCAACTTCAAGAAGCACAAATGGAAAATATTATAGACGAAGTTATTTCTGTAGTTAAAGACTGGAGAACAGGTGCAAAGGACATTGGTATCTCGAGGGCTGAGCAGGAAATGATGTCATCGGCATTTGCTCTCGCGAACACCTGAAATTACCCTGGATTGCGGCTGTCATAAATCTAGCTAATGACTTTCTTTTATAGATTCATATCGCTCCAAGGTTTTATTCAGTTGTGCTTTGATCTGTTTTACCAATATCCTTGGCGCTATTACCCGCATTTTAGCCCCAAAACCCAGTAATTCCCTTTCCAGCTCAAAATTCAATATCACTTTAATACTGAAGATTTTTCCATCAGCTTCATTACTTAACAGCTTTTGAGTATGATGTAAAGGTTTTGTGATCACATAAGGAGCATTGTCATTATCCACCCAGAAAATAACCTCACAATCACGCTGACCGGGGCTTTTCGTTACACCAATACAATCATCATAATAGGTGGCCAGATCCAGCGTTTTATTTTCTTTATAATCTTCCTCATGTTCTTCTATGCTTTCTATTCTATCCAGTGCAAGATTCATGATATGAGAGTTTCGCATATGTTGCATGCCTAAGACAAACCAGCGGTTTCGATACTCTTTGAGGAGGTAACCACTAAAACAAAAAGTACTGGCCTGCCTTGCTTTAAAAGACCTGTAAGTAATACATATAGTTTTTTTAGCGACGATGGCTTTACGGATCACCTCAATCCATTCCAATCCCTTTAGGTTATCATTCTTTTCGAAATCCACTATCGGCGGACTATGCATTTTCTGCGAATAAATCTTGTCCTCCAATTTACTTACCATCTCTGTCAGATCTGTGAAATGGTTGAAGCCTTTAAATTGTTTCAACAAGTCGGACACCTCTGTTAGTACCTGCATGTCCTGCTGATTTAAAGGACTGTTGGTGATGCTATAATCCTTGTCACTATAGGTGTAATATTTTTTATCCACTACTACAATTGGTGCCTCGTAACCTAATTTGTTGCTACGCATCATTTCCATGTCTGCCTGTATAGTTCTTCTGCTCACACCTGTGTCTATTCCCTGATATTCATACAGTGCCTCACTGCAGGCTTCAATAAGATCATCAAGACTCCATCTTTTATGTCTGTTCTGTAAACACTGATCAAGAGTACGGTAGCGAATGAGGGCATTACGGTTAACTGGCATCTGATTAAAATTATTTTGATGAATTTATGAATTATTTTTTACTGCGCAAATACACTGCGCAGGACCTGTATTTCTTTGTATCATCAAATAATAAAACGATCATGGAAAAAGAAAAGATCAGTAATAGTGAACTGCAAGGATTAGGGATCAACGATGTGGAAATATTAGTAAGTTTTAGTCGTGTGGCTAATGGCTTGCTGAAACACGGGGTAATGTCTAAGTCTGAAATACTGGCTAATCTGGAGGCGTTGATTGATGATCCGATGCCCTATGCCTTAAGAAAAGGCGGTAAGTTTAAGAACCTGGCAGATAGTGTTATCGCCATGCGGAACGAAGGGAAGTTCGTGAAACAGGAGCGTAGTAATTTTAAATTGAAAGAGGAAATAGCTGAATTCCCGGTGTGGGGATTAGAACATATTGAAGTGGGCGCCTTAGCACAGATGAGAACGGCGATACAATTACCTATTGCAGTTGCGGGCGCCCTTATGCCAGATGCTCACCAAGGTTATGGTTTGCCAATTGGTGGGGTATTGGCTACTACAGCAAATACAATTATACCATTTGCTGTTGGGGTAGACATTGCATGCCGGATGTGTCTGAGTATTTTCGATCTCCCTGCCAACATGGTAGATACGCAAAAGGACAAGTTGAAAAGTATCCTGGTCGACAATACTTATTTTGGTATGGGATGTACGACCAGATCATACTTTGACAGTTCTTTATTTGATAGCAAAACGTGGAATGAAACAAAAGTTATACGTTCCTTAAAGGACAAAGCTTATGCACAGTTAGGTACAAGCGGAACAGGCAATCACTTCGTAGAATGGGGTGAGTTAACTATTGCAGAGGGGGCTTTGGAGGGTATCCCGGGAGGTAATTATCTGGCGTTGTTATCGCATTCCGGATCCCGTGGATTTGGAGGTACAGTGGCCAACCATTATAGTAAGATTGCAATGACCAAAACCAAGCTGCCTGCTGAAGCAAAACACCTGGCCTGGCTTGATCTGGATAAGGACGAAGGACAAGAGTACTGGATCGCAATGAATCTCGCGGGTGAATATGCAAGCGCTAATCACCATGAAATACATAATAAAATTGCACGTGATTTAGGGATCAGCCCGATTAAGAGAATAGAAAATCACCACAACTTTGCCTGGCAGGAGAAGCTTGCCGATGGTACGGATGTAATGGTACACCGAAAAGGAGCAACGCCGGCTGGCGAAGGGGTCTTAGGTATTATCCCAGGCTCAATGAGTACACCGGGATTTGTCGTGCGTGGAAAAGGAGACCTGACCAGCATTAATTCTGCAAGCCATGGCGCAGGGAGGCTGATGAGCCGAAGTGCTGCTTTTAAAACGCTGGACAAAGCAGCTATTGCAGCTAACCTCATTGAAAAACGTATTACGCTGATGGGTAGTGATATGGATGAAGCACCAATGGCTTATAAAGATATTCACGCTATCATGGCTGCGCAAGATGATTTGGTAGAAGTTCTGGCCAGCTTTGAGCCAAGAATTGTAAGAATGGCTGATCCAAGGGAAAAGCCGGAAGATTAATAAGTTAAAATCAATTAAATATTTTAGCTGCGCAAATAGATTGCGCAGAACAGATGTTTCTTTGGATTAACAATAAGAAAGAAGGAGGTTTAAAATGAAATTTAACAACTTAAGCAGAACAAAAGATCAGGTAATCAACAATGAAGGTGCAAAAGCATTTACGCTCACTGCGGAAATGGAACTATACACTGCTGTTGTTACCTGGAGCTTAAACGATTCCTTTTATGAAAAGAATGAAGCGCGTTTAATCCGTCTGCAAAAATTGATAACTGAGTGTAATGCCATATTTGTGGGAAAGCTGGCAGTATATGCCCGCACTAAAATGAATATGCGTTCGGTTCCTTTGGTTTTAGTAACGGAACTGGCTAAGTCACACTCGGGTGATGATCTTGTTGCCCGGGTTACTGCAGGAGTAGTTAATCGTGCGGATGAGATCACAGAGCTACTAGCATGTTATGAATTGTTAAATGAGCGTACGGGTACTAAAAAATTAAACCGGTTATCAAAGCAAATCCAAAAAGGGTTGGCGACGGCCTTTAATCGCTTTGATGAATATCAGTTGGCAAAGTACGACCGTGATGGTAATATCAAACTACGGGATGCTTTATTTCTGGTTCACCCAAAGGCAAAGGATGATGCACAGCAAGAACTATTCGATAAAATAGTGAACCGGACTTTAAAAACAGCTTATACCTGGGAAACCGAGCTGTCAGCATTAGGACAACTCAATTATGACAGTGAGGAGGCAAAAGCAAATGCTTTCTGTGCCAAATGGGAAGAGTTGATAGATAGTGGTAAACTCGGTTATATGGCTTTGTTACGTAATCTGCGCAATATACTGCAGGCTGGTATAAGTCATGAGCATTTCCAAAAGGTTTGTATACGCTTAGCTGATGCCGATGAAGTGACCAAAGCTAAACAGTTCCCTTTCCGTTACCTGGCTGCCTATCGTGAATTGTCATTGGTCTCTCAAAGAGAAGTTCCTTTAAGGGGGCTAACGGAAAGACTGAGTGCTTTTTTATTCGGGAACAAAGGTTACGCCGAGCGGTTGTTAGCTGCTTTAGAAAAAGCAGTTGAGGCAAGCGCTGTTAACATCAAAGGATTTGATCATACATCCAGTGTACTTCTGGCCTGTGATGTTTCAGGTTCGATGCAAACTCCGGTATCTGCAAAGTCAAAGATACTGCTGTATGATGTAGGTCTGATGTTGGCAATGTTGTTACAATCACGTTGTAAAAATGTGGAAGTGGGTATGTTCGGTGATACATGGAAGACAATAGCAGTGCCAGGCAACAATATCTTAAGAAACGTTATGGAGTTCCATCGCCGTGAGGGTGAAGTCGGTTATGCAACGAATGGTTACCTGGTGATCAAAGATTTGTTAACCAGGAGAGTTAAAATGGACAAAGTAATGTTGTTTACTGACTGCCAATTGTATAATACATCTTCTACAACGGGTGATCATATCCATGCTTTATGGTTGAGATACAGAGCGGAAGTTGCACCAGATGCAAGATTGTATCTGTTTGATCTGAAAGGCTACGGCCAAGCTCCATTACAAGTAATGCGTAATAGTGTATTCCTCATAGCCGGATGGAGCGATAAAGTTTTTGAAGTATTAGATGCGCTGGAGAATGGAGAAAAGGCTTTAGATGTAATCTATCAAGCAGAACTATAAATTATGTATGGGAACGGTATGTTCCCATACTTTAAGAAATTTGAAAATATAAAGATGCCGTAGAACCGGGTTACTTCGCCCACATGAAGGAGGTTGGTCATTATAACGCAGGTTATAGTGTGGGTTCGAGTCCCAAAGCGATTCCTCCGTCCCGCGTTCGCTTGTTGCTCTTTATAATTATCATTAAGGTGCCGTAGATATATGCTACTTCGTGTCGCCGGTTCGATCCCGGCCTATGGATGATCCATAGTAGCTCAGATTTGGGTAGAGCAGTTGGAGCTTTTGCTTACATATATCGATTATCGCCCTTATAATACATATGCCGTAATTAAACATAAACATACCACTCAACTGGCTATGTTTATTGATTGCAGGTTTATTTAAAAATAATAAAAAGGTGCCGTAAATTGGTAATACTTCGGTATGACATTCCCTAAGGGGAAAGGTGCAGATTCAAATTCTGCCTGCAGATAATCGCAGTAGTCTAATTTAATAACCAATTGCTTTTTGCCCTTTTTAATTCAATACATGGATAATAAATCATATCAATACCGAGGAGTGTGTATTTCTTTATAATGGATAATGACCGTATCTCTAACTATCTATTTTGTCATAATTTCTATTTGATAAAATAAATCTTTCACCTTTAATTAACTACTTGATATTGATTATCTTCGTTTTCAAATTAACGCTATCTCAACATGTTTGAACTTTGGAGCAACTATTACTATTTCGCTGTCCCCTTACAGATCCTTGCTATTATTCACGCACTTAAAACTGGCAGAAAACATTGGTTATATCTGTTGATATTTCTTCCGCTTGTTGGTGTTGCGATTTATTTTTACATGGAATTGTTGCCTGAAATTACTCATGGTACATTCCTGAATAATCTGCAAAAATACTTCCTGCCCAGGCAAAAGATTAAAGAATGGGAACGTAAGGTGTTAATCACGGATAATATCACTAACAGACTAGGACTTTCAGCTGCTTACGCTGAACAAAAAAAATATGATAAGGCGATAGAATTATCACTGAGTTGTCTGAAGGGCTTATATGTTGACGATCCGGGGATCTTTTTGCAATTAGCCAGACAGTATTTCTATAATGAGCAGTACGAAGAAAGTATTGCATATTTCGACAAACTAAATGCGAAAAATAGTGGGCGTTTTAGTATCGCAGAGGATGAACTGCTTTATGTTAGAGCGCTGGACGGTACAGGTAAAAATGATCTTGCTGATGAAGGTTACCGACGGGTTATCCGTATCCATCACTCGCTGGAAGCAAGATATCATTATGGCCAATTCTTGAAAAAGCGGCAAAATAATGCAGATGCCCGTCTGCAATTTCAAGCGATACGTGCAGAAATTAAATTGTTACCCGGATACTTACGCCGGAAAAATGCACAATGGTCCAGACGCGCATTAAAAGAGTTGATGTCTACAAAATAATCTCCATCTGTGGATAAAATATTTTGACTACTTTAGGTATCAATTGCCTGATCTGAACAACCAAATATTTTATGGCCCAAAGACGTTTCTTTTTTATATTCTTAATTCTGGCTGTTTTCGTGTTTGCCATTGTGCAATGTACGCAGGTAGAGCGTAAGGACAGTCGTGGACCTACATATGCTGGTAGTTCTGCCTGTATGAAATGCCACAAAGATTTAGCAGAATCGTATACGCATAACGCACATTTCAGTGCTTCAAGAATGCTTCCGAAGCCAAATTCTGCAGACAGTCTCCATTTGCCGGACGGCGAGTTCCTTTTCAGTGAAAATACCAAAGTCGGTGTAAAGAATCTTAAAGATGGTTTATATCAGTCGGCCATTGTGAATGGGAAGGATATGAAAACCGAACATACAGATATGGTGTTTGGGGCAGGAATCAGCGCTTATACTTTTGCTTTCTGGTTTGGCGATAAGCTGATGCAGATGCCGTTGAATTATCTGACTAAAGAACATCAATGGGTGAATAGTCCTGGTTTCCCGACCGACCAGATTTATTTTGGACGTCCTATTGTTTCGCGTTGCCTGGAGTGCCACAGCTCATTTGCTGATAAGAAACTCGTTAAATCTGATAATTTTGGCGTAGAAGAAGAATTCATTAAAGGATCCCTGATCGCTGGTATAGATTGCGAGCGCTGCCACGGCCCCGCCGCTCAGCATGTAGAATTTCATGAGGAAAATCCACTGGTAAAAAAGGCTAATTATATGGTAAGTTATAAATCGCTTGCGCTTACAAGAAGAATTGATATGTGTGGGGTCTGCCATTCGGGTACAGGAATACAAACGCTGACTTCAACATTTTCTTTTAAACCGGGAGATACACTTAAAACCCTGCCCCAGTATAATGTTTACAGAGGGGAAGATCCGGACGTACACGGGAAGCAGAAACAATTGCTGGAAGCGAGTATGTGTTATAAAATAGGGAAGGCGGAATGTATCACTTGTCATGATGTTCATGATAATACGAAGGTCAGTGTAGAAATCTATTCCAACAAATGTGTAAGCTGCCATAAAGACGTTGTACACAAAACGATGCCTGAAAAAAATAAGGCGGTGCTTGCTAAAAACTGTATTGACTGTCATATGCCTGTGAAGGAGTCTCATGCGATAGGTTTCCAGATGAGTAACAGTAAGGAAAAGATCCCTTACAAGCTAAGGACACATCGTATAGCAGTTTATGAGAGCCTTGTAAAGGGTGGAAAGTAAATTTGTTTATTAAAAATTTGTCCGTAATAAAAAGCCTGAAAATTCGTTAGGATTTTGATTTATAGAATAATATTGGCAGCTATATTGAAATCATGTTTTCAATCATGAAATCTATAGCTGCTTTAAAGCCGTTACTTTTTCAATATGACAGACAGAACACCTTTAGTGGAAGCACTATTAAACAATAATTTTGAACAGGCTAAAGCCTTGTTAGACAACGGTGAACGTATTCCGAAAGATCTTCGGGACAGTGATTTGGAGACCATATATTCCAGGTTATTCCGTGGAAAAGCATTCGATGTGATCGATAGTTTGATTGAAAATGGTGGCATTGAAGCTGATGTCTATGAATATGATTCATTTGACAAGTCGGTATTCCGTACCATAGTTAATCTGCCGGCTGATGAAGAGACCCTTGATTTCTTAGGCCGTCTGATCAGCAAATTCGAGAATATTAATGACGAAGTGCAGGATCAGACCGTTCTAAGCTATGCACTTGATCAAAAGGCAGATGTAAAGATTATTAAATGTTTGATAGATGCCGGATGCAGTGTCAGCTACCTAAATAAAAATGATGAAACTCTTATTTTTCAGGTAGCCAGCAAAAACATGTTAGATCCAAAGATCAGCGCCGGATATCTGGAACTGCTGATCAATGAAGGTGTAGATATAAATAAAAGCAACATTGTTAGGGAAACACCTTTACTTCTGGCCGTGCAGAAACGAAAATTGGAGCTGGTCGATTTGTTACTGGCTCAGGGAGCAAATCCTAATGAACAGGGCAAGGATGATCATACAGCTTTTTTCTGGGCTGCAGCGCTTATGTTTGATTTGAAACTATATGAACAGTTGTCTGCCTATGCCTCACCGGATTTTGATTTAGTCAGTAAAGACGGGCAGCATATTTTAACTGAGTTTTTAAGGATTGCCAGTCGTGAATCTGATATTCCTTTATTGGTAAAGATACTTGAGCAGGGCGCTGATTTGAAGCAGACTTCCAGGTATTATGAAAAAGATAAATCCGGATTAGACTGGCTCGCGGAAAAACCAGCAGCAATTTTTGAGGCCGGGTTTAACGCAGGTGGAATAGAGGTGAATGAACAGGATAATGAGGGGAACACCCTATTGCATAAGGTATGTGCTTTCAATGTAAACTACGATCAGAATGTAGCGAAGGAAACTTATCGGAAAGTAAAGTTTCTCCTGGAAAACGGAGCAGATATATCTCTAACGAATACGAAGGATCAAACAGCTTTAATGCTTGCATCGGATGATAATCTAAAAACAAAAACAGTACAATTATTACTTTCTACCTCAATTAACTCCTAGCGAAGATGTCGATGTCGTTCCTTGTAGCCTGTGAAAATGGCAATAGAAAAATAGCTGAATTATTACTAGCCGCCGGCGATGCGGATGTTACTTATACTGATGAGAAGGGCCGTACAGCCTTGCACTATGCTGCACACAGGGGATACCTTGATATTGTTAAAATATTAATCGATAAAGGGGCCGACATTGATTATGAAGATCATGATGGTGAAACGCCCCTGTATTTTTCATTGCTGCAAAAGCAGAAACAGACTGCGCTTTATTTGCTCGATAAACAAGCCAGGATAAACATCAATGATAAACAGGGAAACAGTTTTCTCCACCTCACTGCAAGCACAGGGCAGACAGAAGTTTTAAAAAGATTAATAGAACTTGGACTGGAAGTAGATCAGGACAATAATAAATCGGAAACGCCGCTACTGATTGCCGCTGGCTGTGGCAATAGAGAAATTGTAAATACACTGCTTTTAAGTGGTGCAGATATCAATAGAACAAATAATACCGGAGAGAATGCATTGCTGTTTGCTGTGAGAGCAAAAAATACAGCGATGGCAGAACTGTTGCTGGATAATGGCATCGCTATTAACCACCTTAATCATGAAGGTGAAAGTGCATTGCTGATTGCTTGTATTGAAAACAACCAGATGATAGTTAAATTGCTGACTAAGAGAGGTGCGGACATCTTTATTACTGCTAAAAACGGTCTTTCTCCAATTTGGTATGCATGTAATAATAATCAAAAGGAGACTGTTTTGCTGTTCCTTGAAAATGGGCTGGACGTAAACTATGCGAAGCCCTTCGCTGGTCAGGATGAGTCTATGGATTCTTATCTGGATTGGGCGGAAATGATTAATAATGCTGCATTAGACAGTAATTTTAGCTTAAATGGCAAGAGTACTTATGGTGGGGAGAGTCTATTGCAGGCTGCTGTTAAGGGTGGTTATTTAAGTATGGTAAAATTGCTGGTCGATAAAGGTGCCAGTATTAATCATCAGGATGAATCTGGAAATACAGCTTTACATTATGCAGCAGCCAACAGTAAAAAAGATATTGTGAAGTACTTGCTGGAACAGCATGCTGATGTGACCATCGTAAACGTAAAAGAGCAAAAAGCAATCGACTATTCCAATATCAAAGGGCATAATGAAATTACGGAACTGATCCTGAAATTTAGCGCGCCGGGAACGGTAGTAACGGCTGTACCGGCAGAGAAAGTTGAAGCTTTACCTGTAAATGATATGGCAGCTAAAAAGCAGGCCTTGATGGATCTTAAGGATTTAATGGATGCCGGAATACTGACGCAGGAAGAATTTGACCTGGAGAAAGCTAAGGTATTAAACGGATAAATTTAATTTCCTTAGGTAAATATCTCCTGTTTTTAAGCGTAATTCTAAAGAAACCTTGTAAGCAAGACTTGCAGGGTTTCTTTTTATCAAAATTTCTCTTTACTGTGCTGAATCGATTAGTCTTATTACTTTGATAATAAATGGATTATCACTATAATTACAAACGCGGCCTGGTGAGGATCGTTTTGTTAATGAACCAGATATAGATCCAGGGATACTACCAAAATCAGGTCTTTCAGGCTCGATTTTATTATAACCATCACCGTGTGAGATGATGAAATGGCTCAAAAGCAGTGAGTCGATGGCTATTCACAATTAAAAATAAATAGATGAAGCAGGTTTTAATAATACTGATAATATGGGTTCTGGGAGCTAATGCTTTTGCGCAGATCAACCTGATTAGTAATACGGTAGCAAGGAATTCCCTGAGCCTGAATGGGGATTGGCAGTACATTATTGATCCCTATGAAACAGGTTTCTATGATTATCGGTATAAGGAACTAAATGAAAATAATCCGGATGCTTACTGGAATACGGATGTACAGGTAAACAGAACAGAGAAAAAGGAACATGGGTATATTGACAAATATAGCCTTAAGGTGCCGGGCGACTGGAATCATCAGAATCCTGTGTTTACCTATTATGAAGGGACGGTATGGTACAAGAAATCTTTCGACTTTGAAGAGGTGGCTGCGGGACACAGGTTCTTTCTTTATTTTGGGGCTGTAAACTACCGGGCTGATGTATACCTGAATGGGAAAAAACTGGGTACGCATAAAGGCGGATTCACACCTTTTAATTTTGAAGTTCCGGTCAAACTATTGAAGCAAAAAGGCAATTTCTTGGTGGTAAAGGTAGATAACAAGAGGCATGCGGAAGAGATTCCTACGCTGAATACGGATTGGTGGAACTATGGTGGGATTACCAGGGACGTAAAGCTGATGGATGTACCTTCAACTTTTATACAGGATTTTGTATTGCAGTTAAAAAAGAATACCTCGGGCAAGGCACCGGAGAAAATGCCGGAAGCAGAAGGATGGGTAAAATTAAATGGTAACTCCGCTTCCGGGGAGATGATTACTATTGAAATCCCTGAACTTAAGTTTAAGAAGCAGATTCCGGTAGTAGCAGGCACAACGGCACTTAATTTTAAGCTCCCAAAGCTGCAGCTCTGGGCACCGTCAACTCCTAAGCTGTACAAAGTAATCGTCCGCACAAAAGATGACGTTACAGAAGATCATATCGGGTTCAGAACAATTGAAGCGCATGGCACACAGGTGTTGTTAAACGGAAAGCATATTTTTATGCGTGGGATCAGTATTCATGGCGAAATTCCTCAGGAGGCGAGGCGGGCATATAGTCAGGAAGATGCAATGCAGTTACTCAGCCAGTCAAAAGAGCTCGGTTGCAACATGGTGAGGTTGTCACATTATCCCCATGATGAAAAAATTACACGTTTGGCAGATTCCCTGGGAATGCTGGTGTGGTCCGAGATTCCGGTATACTGGAAAATAGACTTTAGCAGTGCTGAGGTATTGGAAAAGGCAAAAGTACAGCTGGAGGAAATGATTATACGTGACCATAACAGGGCGAGTATAATCATTTGGTCAGTCGGTAATGAGACGCCGATTACGCCGGCCAGAACTGATTTTATGCATAGTTTATTGACCAGGGCCAGGGAGCTGGATAATACAAGGATGGTCTCTGCTGCGCTGGAAGTAAGTTATGGTTCTGGTAAGGACCACCATATTATAGATGATCCTATGGGCGAATTTGTAGATATCGTATCTTTCAACGAGTACCTGGGCTGGTACGGCGGATCACCTGATAAGTGCCGCACTACCACATGGGATACACGTTATGATAAGCCCTTGTTTATCAGCGAAACCGGAGGTGATGCAAAAGGAGGTTTTCATGCAGATTCTCTGACCCGTTTTAGCGAAGAGTACCAGGAATGGTATTTCAGGGAACAGGTAGCTATGTTTAAACGAATGCCGGCGAAATTTGCAGGTGTCTCTCCCTGGATTTTGGCTGACTTCCGTTCACCCAGACGTAATAATCCATTTTATCAGGAGGGCTGGAACCGTAAAGGTCTGTTTGATGATAAGGGCAATAAAAAGAAAGCGTTTTTTGTGCTAAAGGCTTATTATGATAGTATTGAAAGGGCGGAGAAAAAATAATCCTTCAGCTTTTCGTAAATCAATTAATATATTAGCAGCATGTCATCTCATCATATAGTAAAAGAAAAACAAGAGCCTGCCTTATATATACACGATCTGGGTACGTTCGACGAAGAATATTTAGGTCAGCTGCTGGAATGGAGCCCAACGATAATCGTTAATGGCGCTATTTATGAAAAAGTAATCAGCATGGGGCTAAAAGTAGATGTTGTATTAAACGCTGTAGAGAGTTTAACTTTTCAGGAGAATACAAAATCTATTATGGGTCCTGGTGACGAGTATAATACGGTATTAAACTATCTGATCTCTGAAAAGTATCCGGCAGTAAACATTATCGATAGTGATAAGTCGGTGGCCGACCTGGCATTTTACCTGACCAGGATCAACATTGTTGTCTTCACGCCGCTCTATAAATCATATGCCATTAAAACGGGGTTCAGTGTCTGGAAACCTGCGGGAAGCTTATTTTTTATTGATGTAGTCTCCTATTTCGAAGCTACCAACCTGATGCAAATGGAAGAACGTGAATTTGTGGTGGTGGAAGATGGCTTTGTGGAATTTACTTTCCTTACAGAGTTTGTGTTTTTGTCCGAAAAATTATGATTAGCCTCAGAAAAGCCAAAGAAGAAGATCTGTTAGTGATCCAAAAGATAGGAACTACGACTTATGGACCTACCTATGCACACCTGCTGGGTCAGGAACAGGTTGATTATATGTTGAACAAGTTTTACAGTAAGGCGGCCTTATTAGAGCAACTGATTAGCGGCCATACTTTTCTGATCGCGCAGGAAGGGAGTAAAGATCTGGCTTTCGTGTCTTACTCTATCGTAGATCATGAACGTTTTGTATTTAAGCTGCACAAGCTGTATGTATTGCCTGAAGCGCATGGAAAAGGTGTCGGGAAATTCCTGATTAATGAAGTAGTCAATAAAGTAAGGGAGGCCGGGGGACTCTGGCTGGAGCTGAATGTTAACCGTTACAATAAGGCGAAAGATTTCTACGAGAAGGCAGGTTTTAAAATAAAAGAAACCGTCGACATAGAAATTGGCAACGGTTTCTTTATGAATGATTATGTAATGGAGTTGCCTGTTAGTTAGGCAGCTGGTAATGTCTAATTGCTTAGTTTAGGGATTCTGGTAGGTGTATCTGTGCCTTTTACAATCGTTATTGCACTTTTTGCAATCGCTTTGATCGTAGATAAGATATTATCGGTATCGAGCGAGCTGTACTCGTCTTTCACCGTATGGTATAAGGGATCAATGTCAATCTTATCCGTACTGATCGTATGTGCAGGAACGCCCAAAGCTGCTAGTGTAGCATTGTCACTTCTGTAAAAAAGATTTTGCTGTGTATAGGGATCGGGATGAAAAGTAAAAGCGGTACCTTTCAGGTTTTTCTGCAGGATTGTTCCGAAGTCTGATTTTTCAAAACCGGTAATGAAGGCCGTATTCTTTCCGAATTTGCTATCCTTCCCTATCATCTCGATATTAAACATGGCTACAACATCATCCGGGTTGAGCTGCTGAGAGAAATACTTTGCGCCAAAACCACCGATCTCTTCTGCTGTAAATGCAACAAAGATCAGGGTACGTTCATTGTTATTGAGTTTCTTATAATATTTAGCTAAAGCAATCATCGCTGTTGTACCTGAAGCATCGTCATCAGCACCGTTTGCTATGCTATCCTGTCCCACTGCTTTCAGGATTCCCAAATGGTCATAATGACCAGAAAATACGACCAGTTCTTTAGTTTTGGATTTTCCTGGTATTACTCCTGCTACGTTAAACAGCGGCATTTTTTTTAATGAGTTTTTTAGAGAAACGCTAAAGTCTTTTACATTGGTATCGGCAGACAGTACCAAAACTAATGCTGATGGAGTAGCTTGCTGAATATCTTTTTCGTCCAGTACGGCACCATTTGAAAGATAGTCTCTCAGCTGACTAAAATCAGCTTTAAATTTAGGATCTACCAGAACCAACTGACGTTTTTTACTTCTTGCCAGTGTGCGGTACTGCTCTCTGAAAGTCTTTGATGGATCTAGTTTAATCCATCCATCGCTATTGGTTTGACCGAAAGTCAGGCTTTCTGAACTATTGCCAATAACCAGTACATCTTCACTGTTCAGGGTTTTGGTATTCACAGTTACGCTTGCTGACACGGGGCTAAGCTGATATTTGTAAAAGGTCTGTCTGAAGTTGGTTGCTCCATTTAATGGCTTCAATCCGATCTTTTTAAACTCGGATTCTATAAAAGTCGCAGCTTTATCAATACCCGGACTAAAGGTGGCTCTTCCCTGCATATCATCACTACTCAGGGTTTTTATCAAATGATCAACATAATCTTTAGTGATTATTTTATCAATGTCTTGTGCATCGGCAGTCCGGACCACAAAAATTAAAAGAAAGGCGGAAAGGAAGTATTTCATCATTATTTAGTTTTTTATTTAGGTTAATCTTCTTCTCTGTCAAAAGAATCCGGATGAAGATAAGAAGGGTCGTTCAGTTTTCGCTTCTTTTTTTCTATTGTTGTGGAAACCCTGGTATCATGCACACCATCCACAACTTCAATATCAAAGTCTCTATCCTTTCCTGAAGTATGTACCTGACTATCTTCCTGATTCTCTACAGACCTGTCGTAAGGTCCCCTGGAGCTCATCATTTTTACAAATACGGGTAAACATTCAAAGAAAATGAATAACAGACCTATGAAGGTAACCGCCATAGCGGTGGTTGTATCTTTTGTGCCGTCTTTGTTAAAACTGAGTTGTCCTAATGCCCAGTTACGGTCGGCAAAACCCGCTATATTGGCCAGGCTATCCAGCTCGTTACCGGTATACAGTTTTTCTGATAATAGGCCGTCAAACTGTTTTCTGCCATCAACAAATGATTCCAGTTTGTTAATACTTGAGTTCAGGGAGTCGAGGTTGCGCTCCCGCTGCCTCAGCTCTTCTTCTTTTCTTTTTGCATAAGGGCCGTATCCCATTACGCCAGATGTTTCATTCGTTTTGGTACCGAATACTTCAAAATTTAATTTCTGGCGATCTGCTTTTATTCCGCTGTCCAGGGAGTCGCGCTGGGCTTTAACTTCATTCAGCTTATTAATTTCGATGGTATATTTATTATTAAAAGCTTTGTTCAGGGTATCTATTTTTGACCGTTGGTTATTCAGGTAGCTGACTTTTAGCCTTTCCTTAATCTCTTTGTCAAAGATCTTCAGCTCGAGCGGGCGGGAGATCACCATTCCGATCATAATCGCCAGTAAAATACGGGGGGTAGCCTGTGCAATCTGTTTCCCGGAGGAAGAGTTCTTGTTGATACTGGATACAATATACCTGTCCATATTAAAAATGGCAAGTCCCCATAACAATCCAAAAAATATAGCGAAGAGCACAGCTGCAGTATCCCCTTTAAAGACGAAATACATTGCATAGCCACCCGAAAGTGCTGCGAATAAACCGGTGAAGAATATAGTGGCGCCTATCCCAACATACTTATTATGTTCGGTAGGGTGTTTTTCTAATGTAGGCTGATGTACGCCAGAGCAGAACCAGAAGAAACGTGACAGAGCATCCATAGGTGTCAATTTTAAGAAAGGTTGAGTATTAAACGCCCGACCAGGACAGTTGTTACAGTGCTAAGACTGAAATTACAAATTTTGACCTCGCCTTGGCATATATTAATATCATAAACTTTATATTTGATTATTAACATTATTAAAAACAAAGAGATGAAAGAAATTAGTGTTCAGGAACTAAAACAAAAAATAGATAATCAGGAAGATTTCCAATTGGTAGATGTGAGAGAGACTTTCGAATACGATACGTCTAACCTGAACGGAGAGAATATTCCTTTGGGTGGATTACTGATTGAAGTAGATAAAATCGCTACTGACAAACCGGTAATTATGCAATGCAGAAGCGGAAAACGTAGTGCTGCTGCGGTGATGCAGCTGGAGCAAATGCATGGCTTCACTAATTTGTATAATTTAAAAGGTGGTATCCTTGCATGGCAGGAAGCTTTTGATCCTAACATGCCTGTTTACTAAAATGAAGAAAAGGATCATATTAAATACATTTTATACGCTGGGGATTGTGATCTCTGTGGTTGGTATAAAATGGGCATGGCAAAACGTAAATTACCCTGTTGTGGCTTTACTTGTTGCTACTGCCTTATTCTTCCTGTATCTAAAGATCAATATCGTAAAGGAAGTGAAATCAGATCTTAAAGAGAAAGAAGCTCAGGTCAATGCAATGCCTAAAAAGGAAATAGATTAACCGGAAGACCTCTCAGGCCTAATCCTGGGAGGTCTTCTAATATATATTTCCCCTGTACTAATGCTGGCCTGGCAAAAGGGTTGTTTGTAGTGAGATAAGGACCGTCAAGGTCTGCCCAGTCGCACAAAGGCGCAAGGGCTATACCAGCCTGTGTAGCTATAGAGGTTTCACTCATACAGCCAATCAGTACTTTCATCCCGTATGACCGTGCTTTTAAAATCATCTGATGTGCTTCGTACATCCCTCCGCTTTTCATCAGTTTGATATTGATACCGTGATAAGCACCCCTGACGTTGTCTATATCTGCAAGTCTTTGTACGGCTTCATCTGCAATCACCGGAATGGGACTACGGCCCGTTAGCCAGGCATTTCCTTCTTTATCTAATTTATTCATCGGCTGTTCTACGAATACCGCGCCCTGATCATGCAGCCAGTAAATCATTTCTATCGCCTGTTTGCGATCTGTCCATCCCTGGTTGGCATCGATGTAGAGCGGCACATTGCTTACACTCCGTATGGTTTCAATAATCTCTCTGTCATTAGCTGAACCGAGTTTTACTTTTATCACCTTAAAGTCCTTCGCATCGGCCACTTTTTCTCTGACGATCTCCGGTTTATCGATTCCTATCGTAAAAGAGGTTACAGGCATTTTTAAGGGGTCAGCTCCGTAAATCTGATAGCAGGGTTTTTGCTGTATTTTGCCATTAAGATCATTCAATGCAATATCTATTGCGGCTTTTATGGCAGGATGACCGGCCTCCACAATATCCAGGTAGGTAACGATTGCTCCGAAATTAAAAGGATAGCTAAACCTGCTCCAGTCTACTTTGTTCAGAAACTGTTCTGCCGAGCTATAGCTTTCACCCAGGTAAGGTACCATTGAAGCTTCACCATATCCATCCGTATTTTCGTAAGTTAATTTCAGCAGTAAAAGTGGTGTGCTCGTTCTGGAAAACCCTGAAATGGTAAAAGGATGTTTAAGTTCCAGATTAAATGCGGTATGGGATGCTTGCATGGCTAAACAGCTTTGGTAATATCAAAGTTAAAAAAAGGAGTGGGTCACCGAATGTAAAAATAATATCCATAATATTGCGCATTATGATCAGCTCGATATATCAACCCTTTAAAAACTTCGATTTCAAATTCGAAAACTGTTTTCTCAGTGGAGATACTTTTAAAAGTCCGGTAGTGCAAAGCAATGTGCTGCCTGCATGGCTGTTGGAAGTAGCTAATTTTAGTGGCAATGAGCAGATTAAATTGCTGGATGAAACTATCCGTTCTTACAATGAATTGAAAGTTCCTGTTAATGCAGAGGTGCTTACACATTTTATCGATCCGCTGGAAGATAAAATTGCTGCTGCATTTGCTGAAGGATATGCCGGAGTTTCGAAACTGGAAGAAGTTGAGCTTTTCAAATGGGTTGGGAAGTTCCTGTACAGCCTGATTTATATAGAGATGAATGCTGCCGTTGGGTTACAGCAACTGAGTAGTGATGGCATTAATATGTCGCAAGGCCTGATGCATAAATTCGGGAATCTGCAAACGATGATTCAAAGTATCTACCTGAATGTAGAATTTGAAGATTTTACGCCATGGTCTTTCGTGATCGTTCCATTGACAGAAAGCAATACCGCATTTAGCTTCAGGGATGAAATCAATACACTCACCTTCTCACTAAAGCTGAAAGATTTTGGAATCATTGCCTGTTTGCAGGATAATGGAACAAATAAGCGTTATCACCAGGAAATACTGGATCAGATAGGCACATCGCCCGTAACAGAACAGCAATTCGAAGAACTTTGTGCCAGATTCTTTTATTCGGCCTACCTGTTTAATCGTCTGCCGGAATATACGGTGATGCCTGTTGAAGGATCAATCTATATTGATGCTATGCCGCTAAGAGGCACAACCAATAAACCGCTGTTTGATGTCTGGCAGCATAAGATCTATGCGCAGGTTTTAGAAAATTTCTGGAAGCCCTGGGGAAATCTGCTCATGGAGATCAGAAAGGATCCAACGGCTCCAACGAGTTATTTTACTCCGCCTTCTTTACCTGCTGCGGGTTAAGCCCCAAAACGTGCGGTAATTGCCTGAATAAAGTGAGGTACAATACCCGGTACCAGCAATATGGTGACGATAATACCTGTAATGGCGCCGAATAAATGGGCATCATGGTTAATATTATCCCTCGAGCTTTTTGACATATAGTAGCTATACACCAGGTACAACACGCCAAACAGCGCTGCCCAGATCGGAATGGGTAAAGGGAAAATCATCAGTGTGGTTAAAGGATAAAAAAGGATATAGCTGAAAAGCACCGCTGATATTGCTCCGGAAGCGCCGAGGCTATGGTAAAACATATCGTTCTTGTGCTTAATTACAGAAGGGATATCACTCAGAATTAATCCAACAAAATAGACAAGGGCAAAACGCCAGCTACCTATCGTAGCTTCCAGGCGGAAAGCAAAAAAGAAAAAAGTAAACATATTGAATGCAAGGTGCATCCAGCTGCCATGAATCAATCCGCTGGTCAGCAAAGTATATATATTCGATTTGCGGTATACGCTGTAAGGGTGAAGCATGAACTTTGCCATGAGCGACTCATCATTAAATGCGTAAATACTGGTAACGAGCGTGAAAATAAATATTATGGAAGCAACGGGCGTATTTTGAAGATATTCTATCATGTTTTTTCAGATCTGTAATTATGGTCTTGCAATTTAGCAAATGGATGGCGTAAAGACGGACTAATATCTCCTGAATGTTTTCCGCGATAAGCCCATTCCTCCGAACTGGTATTTAAGCCCGACAGATAAAAAGGTGTATATGTCTGTTTTTCCGCCGCGAAAGGTTACTCTTGAATCGTCATATCCATCAAGATTTTCACCGAGTGTGATGTTTCCCTGGTAATTGAAATTCAGGACATACCTGTAAAATCCTTCCCTGTCCGCAAAGTAAAAGTTAATACCGAGGTTCAGTGGAAAATTGATGTCTTTGGTTTTATTTAAACCTACATATACGGAATCTGTATTGATGATATCCCGGGTGATAAATTCTGTGCTGTTCTGAATAAGTCCCATGCCTGCACCAATATAGAGGCCTCTGAGGTTATTTGAGAGGCTGTTATAGTTATTGTCTATAATTTGTCCCAAAGATATTTTTCCATTTAAAGAGAAGGACGTGTAGGAATTAACGAACTGACGTTGCTGCGGATCTGTATTGTAATCACCGCCATTAATTTCACCCTTTTGCAGCTCCAGTCCTAAACTCAGGAATGGAGTGAACAAGTAATCCAGGGTGCCATATCCGGCCAGACCAAAGTCGCGCTGCTGCACCTCGGTAAGCGGTCGGGTTAAGCCCGCTCCTGCACCTGCAGACAGTCGGTAGAAATTAGACTGGGCAAATAGAGAGGTAGTCAGCATCAGCATAAAGATGAAGGTAAGTGCCGCTTTCATTTATTACGATTGTTTTTAAGGGAAATTATGATCTTTATTTAACTTTACTTTTTTTAAAATTATGCTAAAATATAATAACACCAGTCATTCATTACAAAATAGATTTATTGAATACGTTCAGATAGATACACAGTCAGATCCTGATTCGCCCACTGTGCCTTCCACAGAAAAGCAAAAGAACCTGGGTAAGGTGTTGGTAGCGCAATTGCTGGAGATAGGGATTATAGATGCGCATCTTGATGAATTTGGTTATGTGTATGCAACGATTCCTGCGAATACAGAGAAGGATGTTCCTGTGATCTGTTTCTGCTCACACATGGATACTTCGCCTGACTGTAGTGGTTTTGGCGTAAAACCAATGATCCATAAAAATTACCAGGGTCAGGATCTGATCCTTCCTGATGACCATACTATCGTTTTGAGGATGTCAGAACATCCTGATCTGACAGCGCAGATTGGCAATGATATCATCACTGCCAGCGGAACGACATTGCTTGGTGCGGATAATAAAGCAGGATTGGCAGAAATTATGGAGGCGGCTGCTTTTATGATGCAGCATCCGGAATTTAAGCATGGTACTATAAAAATATTGTTTACCCCGGATGAAGAGATTGGCAGAGGAGTAGATAAAGCAGATCTTAAAAAGTTGGGGGCTGATTTTGCTTACACGATAGATGGCGAAACCTGCGGATCTATAGAAGATGAAACTTTCTCTGCAGATGGCGCTGTGCTGATTATTCATGGCGTAAGTTCTCATCCTGGTTTTGCCAGGGGAAAGATGGAGAGTGCCATTAAAATTCTGAGTGATATTATCAGTGCATTGCCTAAAGATCGCTTAGCCCCGGAGGCTACAGCACAAAAGGAAGGATTTTTACATCCGGTAACCATACAGGGCAATGTAGAGCTGGCAGAAGCACATTTTATTATTCGTGATTTTGATGATCTTTTGCTGGAAGAGCATGGAAAAACACTTGAAGCGATTGTTAAGCAGGTAATGGAAAATTATCCGAAGTCTACTTACGAGTTGCGGATAAAGGAGCAGTACCGTAACATGAAAAAGGTGCTTGATCAGCATCCGCAGGTATTGGAGTATGGTGTTTTGGCGATAGAACGTGCCGGAATACAAGCTAAAAGACAAAGCATCAGAGGCGGTACTGACGGATCGCGACTGTCATTAATGGGCTTGCCTTGTCCGAACGTTTTTGCCGGGGAACATGCTTTCCATGGAAAGCAGGAATGGGCTTCGGTTCAGGACATGGAAAAGGCCGTAGAAACGATTATAAATATTGCGGCGATCTGGGAAGAGAAAAGTAAGTAGATTATTGTTCAGGATCAGTGAGCCTCATTTCTGCCAGGTACTGATCCTGACCATCATCAAATAACAAGTGGCATTCCCATCCATTTTCACGGGCTATCTTTTTCAATAATTGCGGATCAATATACACCCAGTTGAACCACTCTCCCTTTTCAGATTTATATTCATACTGATACGCTACTTCGCCATAATATTTATCCGCAGGCATCTCCGTATCTTCATATAGATAAGTGATATCCGAACTATCAAATAACAATTGTCCGCCTTCATTCAATAGTGATTTAGCATGATGAAGAAAGGTCTTAAATCCTTCGATTGTGCCTGTCAGCCCAATTCCGTTCATCAGAAATAAAAGGGTGTCAAATTTCTCTCCCTGGTAGTTGAAGATGTCGCCCTCAAAAACATTTTTTAACCCCCTGCTTCTCATGATATCTACTGCTACAGGCGAAATGTCCAGTGCTGTAACGTCAAAACCCCGCTCTTGTAAAATCAGGGCATGGCTGCCCGCGCCTCCTCCTACATCCAGAACTTTCCCTTCACATAAATCCATCGCTTCCAGCTCAATGTCTGGCATTTCTTCTTCCGTACGGAAAAAGATATCTACCGGCATCTCTTCTGGTTCATCATATGAATTATTCAGCCATAATGTATCTGTAGTGCCATTATTGAACTGATCTTGTAAAGCCTTTCCGAAAACATCCATAGGATAAAGATATCAAATATATTTTTTAAGGAAGCAGCGGACTGTCCTTGTTGTCAGATTTTCCTGAATATTCCAATCTTGTCTTAGGCAGGCTGTCGGGGTAATTGTCTCTGATAAAAGCGATCATCTCTTCACGTACAAAGCAGCGCAGGTCAAATGCCTGGGAGGAGTTTCTTGCACTCATTAAAAACCGGACTTCTACAGTACTTTCCTTATTGTCAGTAAGCTGCACCACGTTAACTCGCTGATCCCAGAGCGGATGGTCTGTCAATAATCTTGTCAGCTCATCTCGTAGTGGTGGAATGGGAATAGTATAATCCAGGTAAAGGAATACCGTCCCCAGCAATTGTGCAGAAACTCTTGTCCAGTTCTGAAAAGGTTTTTCTATGAAATAAGTAATCGGTAATACGAGTCGGCGTTGGTCCCATATGTTTACTACTACGTAGGTCAGCGTAATTTCTTCTACACGGCCCCATTCTCCTTCGACAATCAAGACATCGTCTATCCGCATAGGTTGCGTAAAAGCAATCTGGAAGCCGGCCAATAAATTGCCCAGAGATTTCTGTGCGGCGAAACCGATGATAATACCTCCTATACCGACACCGGTCAGTAGTCCTGTTCCAATTTTTCGCATGCTCTCAAAGCTGAGCAGCACAATGGCGACAGTAACCAGTACAATCAGTGAAACCACAAACTTCCTGATAAACTGGAGCTGGGTTCTTATCTTCCTCTCTTTTAAATTATCTTCTTTATTGAGGTCATATTTATGATAAAAATGATCCTCTAATACCTTAATGATGCGAATGAGAATAAGCGCAAAGGTAATGGTGAGTGAAATTTCAATGATCCGGCCAACCTGAGCCCTGACCGTCTTGTCCATCACCATCATGACCATGGACATATTTAATAATAAAAGCGGGAGGAAAAGGCCTACAGGATGATCCAGATGTTTGATAATTGATCTGATCTGAAATGAAGCCCAGTAGCGGGAGACGAACTTAAATATTTTGCTGCCTATAAACTTCAGGATCAATCCGAGAGCAATTGCGGCAACAGCAATGATAATGTTCTGAAAGAACTGAGGGATAGGATAACCAAAAAAATCGTCTATATACTCCATGCTGGTTGGGGATTACAATCAAATACCTGATGGTATTCCGGGATAGTTACATGTTTAAAGCCATGGTTTTTGATTCGTTGGGCAAAATTCTGCTGTACATCATATTCACCATGGACTAAAAATAATTGTTGTACCAATTTAGGGTCCTGACAAGACAGGAACTGCATCAGGTCTTCATAATCACCATGCGCACTCATTGATTTAATGGACCGGACTTCGGCAACAACTTTATAATTCTCTCTGAACAGGTATACCGATTGATCACCGGCAAGTAATCTGCCGCCAAGTGTATCCGGTGCACAATAACCTACCATCAGGATTGTATTCCTCTGATTGCCTATCGCATTTCTGATATGATGTCTTACCCTTCCGCCTTCGGCCATTCCCGATGCTGAGATAATTACGCAAGGTCTGCTGTCGTTATTCAATGCTTTGGACTCTGCTACATTCTCAATGAATTTCAGTCCCCTAAAAGCAAAAGGATCCTCATCAACTTTCATGACTTCCTTAACGCCATTATTATATACTTCGGGATGATTTTTCAATACTTGTGTAGCCTGAATTGAAAGCGGGCTATCCACATAAAATGGTATGTCTGGTAATTTATTTTTAAGTTCCAGTCCGTTTAAAGCATATAACAGCTCCTGCGTTCTGCCTACACTAAATGCAGGGATAATTACTTTACCTTTTTTGACTATGCATGTCTGGTGAATGATTTCCAGCAGCATGTTTTCTATAGGTTCTAAATCTTTATGTAAAGAATCTCCATAAGTAGATTCCATTATGATATAGTCTGCCTGTGGGAAAGTTTGGGGACTCTTTAACAGCAGATCGCCATATCTGCCTACATCGCCGCTAAAGGTGAGGCGCTGAGTTTTATCACCCTCTTTTATTTCAAGGTGCACAGCAGCACTACCAACAATATGACCCGCATCCGTGAATAATAATTTTATTTCGGGACTGATTTCGAATTCTTTGTTGTAATCTACCACTTTAAACTGGCTCAATGTTTTTACAACATCATCTTCAGTGTACAAGGGTTCTTCTATCTCCTCATTGTGCCTGCTTTTTTTATTTGCATATTCTGCATCTTGTTCCTGAATTTTTGCAGAGTCCATTAAAAGGATTTTTGCCAGGTCCATCGTTGCCGGAGTGCTGAAGATAGTTCCCGTGAAACCTTCTGCAACTAACCGGGGCAGTAAACCGCAATGGTCAATATGCGCATGTGATAGAATCATATAGGTGACAGCTGCGGGCTTGAATCCGAAGTAGCTGTTTAGTTTTTCAGTGGCTTCACCCATGCCCTGGAACATGCCGCAGTCTAATAATATTTGTGTGTTATCTTGTAATGTAATCAGGTGTTTGCTGCCTGTTACCGCACGTGCTGCGCCATGAAAAGCAATTTTCATTTAGAATATGGACTATGTATTAGATAATGAAGCATGCCCGGAAACCAATAATATTGATTAGAAATGATCAGCAGGATTCAAGATGAATTGTTGTTTTAATCATGCAATATTATAATAATGCCGGACTTGCCGGCACTATATATAATTAAGATCTTACTTTTGAAATCTGGTCTTTAACAGAATCAGCTACATCAGCTAATTTGTCTTTCGAAGAGTCTAATAAATCACAGAACCAGTCTGTTACTTTATCTTTTACGTCATCGCCTTTATCTGTAGATAAGATTAAAGCTACGGCAGCACCAAGGGCAGCTCCTGCCAATATACCTGCAACAATTTTAGTTTCCTTTGTCATAATATCTATCTTTTATTGAATAGATAACAATATGCAAATAAAATAGTTCTTAGTATTTGAATTTACGTAATTGCATATGCTCTTTATTAAATTATAAAATGCTCAGAACCCTGTCCTATCTCAATCTCATACTTGCCGTTGTCTATTTCCTGGGATGGCTGCAGAATGGCAGTGGATGGATTATTGCAGGTTTACTGTTCACGGTTGTTTTCAACTGGCTGGTTCTCCGGAGTATGGAGCAGGCGATCTCTGGCTGGTCATTTGCGCAATGGTTTACAGCTGTTTTTACGCTATTTTTTGCTTTATTTACGGGTTATAGCGCCACTCTCTTGTCGTTAAGTACAATTGAATACAGCAATTATCAATGGAATACGCTGTTGCTCATCTTTTTAGGCTTTTTGTTTAGCGGTACACTCCTCATCCACCTTTTTCTGAGTCGCCCTAAAATTTCCTGAAAAAAATGTGAATAACTATTTGACAATTAAACATATTAATCTATCTTTGCAGTCCCTAAATCTTAGGGATGATAAATAATTGTTTAACAAATTAAATACAAGCAAGTGAATACGTTAAGTTACAAAACTGTCTCTGCCAATGCTAAAACTGTTAACAAACAGTGGGTTGTTGTTGATGCACAAGGCGAGATTTTGGGGCGCTTGTCATCGAAGATCGCAATGATCATCCGTGGTAAAAACAAGCCTGAGTACACCCCACACGTAGACTGCGGCGATAATGTGATCGTTATCAATGCAGACAAGATTAAGTTGACCGGAAACAAATTCAGCGATAAGGTGTATACATCTTACACAGGATATCCAGGTGGTCAGCGTTTCATTTCTCCAAAAGAGTTAATGGCAAAACATCCTACACGTGTAATAGAGAAAGCAGTACGTGGTATGTTACCTAAAACAAAATTGGGTGCTAAATTGTACACCAACCTTTTTGTTTATGCAGGTTCTGAGCATCCACATTCAGCACAATCACCAACAACCATTACACTTTAATTAAAGGAAGAAAGAAATGTCAGTTACTAATACTTCAGGAAGAAGAAAAACTGCTGTTGCGCGAATCTACATGAAAGAAGGCAACGGTACCATTACTGTAAACAGTAAAGATCACAAAGTATATTTCCCTACATTACCTTTGCAATACATTGTTAACCAAAGTTTTGAAGTTTCAGAATTGGTTGGACAATATGATGTAATGGTAAACGTAGCAGGAGGTGGTATTAAAGGCCAGGCAGAAGCTGTTCGTTTAGCGATCGCTAAAGCTATTGTCGAATTAGATGCTGAGAAAAAACCAGCATTACGTGCTAAAGGGTTAATGACCCGTGATATGCGTATGGTTGAGCGTAAGAAACCAGGTCGCAAGAAAGCACGTAAGAAGTTCCAATTCAGTAAACGTTAATCTCAAGGAGGACAAAGACAATGGCAAGAACAACATATCAAGACTTATTGGATGCAGGTGTACATTTTGGTCACCTTACCCGCAAATGGAATCCGAAAATGGCACCATATATTTTTATGGAACGCAATGGGATTCACATTATAGATTTAAACAAAACTTTAACTAAAACTGAAGAAGCTGCTTCGGCAATCAAACAGATTGTAAAATCAGGTCGTAAGATCTTATTTGTAGCGACTAAGAAACAAGCTAAAGAAATCGTTGCTGATCAAGCAAGAAAAGTAAACATGCCTTTCGTAACTGAGCGTTGGTTAGGTGGTATGTTAACTAACTTCCAGACTGTACGTAAGTCAATCAAAAAGATGTCTAACATCGACAAGATGACTAAAGACGGTACTTACTCTATTCTTTCTAAGAAAGAGCGTTTGATGATCCAACGTGAGCGTATCAAATTGGAAAGTTTATTAGGTGGTATCGCGGATTTAAACCGTTTACCAGCTGCTATCTTTTTAATTGACGTTAAAAAAGAGCATATCGCAGTTAGCGAAGCGTTGAAATTAAACATTCCAACTTTCGCAATGGTAGATACTAACTCTGATCCTTCGAACATCGATTTCCCTATCCCGGCGAATGATGATGCAACTAAATCTATCTCTTTAATTACTGATGTAATCATCAAAGCAATTGAAGAAGGTTTAGACGAGCGTAAACGTGAAAAAGATGATGAAGCTGAAAAAGAAGCTGTAGCTGCTAAAGCTGCTGCTGATGCTCCTGAAACTGCTGCACCTGGCGCAAGAAGAGCAAGAAAAGAAAACGCTGAATCTGAAGAAGGTACAAGCGAAGCATAAATAATATATTAATGGGTTGTGTGTTGAGCGTTGCGGGTGATTACTTACAACAAACAATATACAACCCATAATTTTTTTAGATAAAAACTTAAAAAAGAAAATAAGATGTCAGTACAAATTTCTGCAGCAGATGTAAACAAATTACGCCAACAAACCGGTGCCGGTATGATGGATTGCAAAAAAGCATTAATAGAGGCCAATGGCGATTTCGAAGCTGCGGTTGATTACTTACGTAAAAAAGGAGCTAAAGTTGCAGCTAGCCGTCAGGATCGTGATTCTAACGAAGGTGTTGTAATTGCAAAAGCTACAGCTGACGGAACACGTGGTGTTGTAGTTGAATTAAACTGCGAAACTGATTTCGTAGCTAAAAATGCTGATTTCATCGCTTTAGCAAATAAATTCACTGACTTGGCAGTAGAGAAAAATCCTGCTACTTTAGAAGAATTATTAGCTTTAGAAGTTGATGGTCAGAAAGTTTCTGATATCATCGTTGAAAACACTGGTAAAATCGGAGAGAAAATCGGTATCTCTAAATTTGAAACAGTTTCAGGCGAAAAAGTTATCCCTTACATCCACAGTAACTACCGTTTAGGTGTTTTGGTTGCTTTAAACCAAGCTGTTGCTGGTGCTGATGAGGCAGGTAAAGATGTTGCAATGCAAATTGCTGCAATGAACCCTGTAGCTTTAGATAAAGCTGACGTAGATACACACACTATCGAACGTGAAATGGAAATTGCTAAAGAGCAAATCCGTGCAGAAGGTAAACCAGAAGAAATGGTTGAAAAAATTGCTGCTGGTAAACTGAACAAGTTCTACAAAGACAGTACTTTATTAAACCAGGAATTTGTTAAGGATTCTTCTAAAGATGTTCGTAAGTTCTTAGATGAAACTGCTAAGGGTTTAACTGTTACGGCATTTAAACGTGTTCAATTAGGATCATAGTTCCTTCATGATAAGTAAAAAGGTCCCTTATTTTAAGGGACTTTTTTTTTGCCCTATATTTAGCAAAATTCATTTAAGATGATTGCAATTACAAACTGTAAGTTTTTTGAAGATGAGCAGCTGATTACAGGTGCAACTGTGCTGATTGCTGATGGAATAATCAGGGAAATTACAAAAGAAGAGATACCTGCGGGATATGACGTCGTTGATGGAAAAGGAGCTTACCTGAGTCCGGGTTTTACCGATCTGCAGATTTATGGCAGCGGGGGCAACTTATTTTCTGCTTATCCGACGGTAGAAACTTTAGCACAGATGGATGATGACCTGATCAGTAAGGGAACTACAGGGTTTCTGGTTTGTCTCGCGACAAATACGCTTGCTGTTTTTAAAGCGGCTATTGCCGCTGCAAAAATCTACCGTAAACAAGCAAGGGGATTTTTGGGGCTGCACCTGGAAGGCCCCTATTTAAATCCTAAAAGATTAGGTGCACATCCCCTGAAATATGTGCATAAAGCAACGCTGGAAGAAGTCAGGGACTTACTTGATGATGCAGATGGAGTAGTAAAAATGATGACACTCGCCTATGAACTGCAGGATGAAGAGGTGATCCGGTATTTGCGCGATCAGGGAATAGTCCTGTCCCTCGGACATAGTGATGCAAATTTTGAACAGGCCAATCAGGCCTTTGCCAATGGATTTACCACTACTACACATCTATACAACGCAATGCCTTCTATTCATCATCGTCATCTCAGTTTACCTGTAGCGGTACTGAATCATCCTGCAGCGATGGCAAGTATCATTACTGACGGTGCGCATGTAGACTTTGAAATTGTAAAAATGACTTATAAATCCATGGCAGGGAGGCTATTTCTGATTACAGATGCGGTGACTGCCTGTAATATCGGCCCTTACCAACATCAACTGGAAGGTAAAAAATATGTGACTCCTGAAGGTACAATCTCCGGATCCGCAATCACGATGCTTAAAGCGGTAAAAAATTGCGTGGATTATTGTGATATTCCTTTATTTTCCGCCTTAAAAATGGCTTCTGCCTATCCTGCACAGGTTTTAAACAGAGGAGATAAATATGGTGAAATAGCTGTCGGAAAAGCGGCCAGCTTATTGTTATTGTCAGACGAACTAAACCTGCAAAAGGTTTTTATAGACGGAGTTGAACATTTGATCCGTAATAATTAAAACAAATAGTTATTTTTGGAGTCATGAAGTATAAAAGGATCCTACTCAAATTAAGCGGAGAATCGCTAATGGGCGAAAAGCAATATGGTATTGATAACGACCGTGTAAAACAATACGCTGAAGATATTAAAGCTGTTCATGCCCAGGGCCTCGAAATCGCTATTGTTATTGGTGGTGGTAATATTTTCAGAGGTTTAAGCGCAGAGAAATCTGGGATGGATCGTGCTCAGGCTGATTATATGGGAATGCTTGCAACAGTAATTAACAGTATGGCACTGCAGGATGCACTGGAAAAAGTAGGTCTTAAAACAAGACTGCTTACAGCAATAAAGATGGAGCAGATTTGCGAACCTTTTATCCGCAGAAGAGCGGTACGTCACCTTGAAAAAGGTCGTGTGGTTATTTTTGGTGCAGGAACAGGAAATCCATACTTTACTACTGACTCTGCGGCAGCATTACGTGCAATCGAAATTAAAGCAGATGTGGTATTGAAAGGCACACGCGTTGATGGTATCTATACTGCAGATCCGGAGAAAGATCCTACAGCTACACGCTACTCTGAAATTTCCTTCAAGGAAGTTTATTCGAAAGGATTAAATGTGATGGATATGACTGCTTTCACGCTATGTGAAGAAAATGAGTTGCCGATCATCGTCTTTGATATGAACAAAACCGGAAACTTCATGAAAATTGCTCAGGGTGAAGAGATCGGTACCCTTGTTAAAGTCTAAATTAATACAATTATATTTCTGATAAATAGCATAAGTTATGAATGACCTCATAAAGAAACAATTACAAGATGCTCAGGCTACAATGGATAAAGCGATTGCCCATTGTGAGTCTGAATTGACTAAAATACGTGCCGGTAAAGCCTCTGCTGGCATGCTGGATGGTATTATGGTGGACTATTACGGAAGTGCAACTGGTTTAAGCCAGGTTGCCAGTATCAATACACCTGATGCACGTACATTGCTAGTTCAGCCTTGGGAAAAAAATATGCTGGTTCCTATTGAGCGTGCCATTATGGAAGCTAATATCGGTATCAATCCGCAAAATGATGGTATTGTGATTCGTCTTGTTGTTCCTCCTCTGACTGAAGAGCGTAGAAAAGACCTGGTTAAAAAGGTAAAGGAAGAAGCAGAACGCGGACGTATTACTGTTCGTAATATCCGTAAAGACGCGAATGAGAAAATCAAAAAATTGAAAGGTGAAAGCGTTTCTGACGATGAAATCAAGACTGGTGAAGCTGAAGTTCAGAAAATGACAGATCTATACATTGTTAAAGTAGATAAACACGCTGAAGCAAAAGAAAAAGATGTAATGACTGTATAATTCTAAATATAATATTACGGTAATTTAAAGGGAATATGGCTTTTGCTATATTCCCTTTGTTTATTTTTGAGCTCTATTTTTTTCTAAATGAATCTATTAATACAATATCTTAAAAACTATAAAATGGTTGTTGCTGCAGCTTTATTGCTTGCAGCTATAAATATCGGCTTTTCTTTACTTGATCCCTATATAACGGGACGTATTGTGGATCGTTTTATTGAGAAAAAGGATGTGCTTACACGTGATGCTTTCGTTTGGGGGGTGCTGGGATTGATTGGTCTAGGCGTAGGTGCAGCAATGGTGTCAAGGATTGCCAAAAATTTTCAGGATTACTTTACTAGTGTAGTGATACAGAAAGTAGGGGCGCAAATGTATGCTGACGGACTAAAACATTCTTTGGAACTCCCTTACCAGGTTTTTGAAGACCAACGCAGTGGCGAGACACTGGGTATCCTGCAAAAGGTAAGAGTGGACAGTGAGAAGTTCATCACCTCTTTTATCAGTGTACTGTTTGTCAGTTTGATTGGGATGGTATTTGTAATTGTTTACTCTGTGACGGTGAGTTACAAAGTTACGCTGATTTATTTTCTGGCTATCCCTATCATCAGTTATGTGAGCTGGTTTTTAAGCAGGAAGATAAAGACTATTCAGCGAACCATTGTTGCGGAAACTACTTCTTTGGCAGGCTCGACCACAGAATCTTTAAGAAATATTGAACTGGTGAAGAGTCTTGGATTAGCTAGTCAGGAAATTGAGCGTTTAAATAAAACAACCTATAAAATTCTTGGACTGGAATTAAGAAAGGTAAAGTATGTAAGAAGTATGAGCTTTGTTCAGGGAACTACGGTTAACCTGGTACGTAGTATTATGGTCGTAGTGCTGTTGATCCTTATTTTTGAGAATACAATTTCTGCAGGCCAGTACTTTTCATTTCTCTTCTACTCTTTTTTCCTTTTCGGACCATTGCAGGAACTCGGTAACGTAATTTTATCATGGCGCGAGGCAGAGGTTTCATTGGGGAATTTTAAAAAAATATTAAATACGCCGGTTGACAAAAAGCCTTCAAATCCTAAAGTGCTCAACAAAATTCAGTCGCTCGAATTCTCTGATTTAAGCTTCAGGCACCTTACCGGAAAGACCAATGCATTAAATGAAATTAGTTTCCAGGTAAAGGATGGAGAAACCATTGCTTTTGTTGGTCCTTCAGGATCTGGTAAAACTACATTGGTAAAACTGTTAGTTGGACTTTATCAACCGGTTATCGGGGAAGTATTGTACAATAATATCAGCAGTAAAGAAATTGATCTTGATCTCTTAAGGGAGAAAATCGGATTTGTTACGCAGGATACGCAGTTATTTTCTGGTACGATCAGGGAAAACCTGCAATTTGTTCGTCCGGGTGCCACAGATGAGGAATGTTTACGTGTGATGGAGCAGGCTGCTTGTCAATCTCTATTGGCGCGTGCGGACAAAGGCCTGGACACGGTAATTGGTGAAGGCGGGGTAAAAGTGTCTGGCGGAGAAAAACAGCGCTTATCAATTGCCCGTGCGTTGTTACGCAAGCCAGATATTCTGGTCTTCGATGAGGCGACTTCTTCATTGGATTCACTTACTGAAGAAGAGATCACGGCCACTATAAGGGAAGTTTCTGATTTTACCAACCATATTACCATATTGATTGCTCACCGCTTGTCAACTATCCGCCATGCGGATCGTATTTACGTGCTTGAAAAGGGACACATTATTGAGCAGGGCAAACATGCGGATCTTCTTGCCGAGAAAGGGTTATATTATGCCATGTGGCGCCAGCAAGTAGGAGAGAGATAAAATCTCTTGTTTATCAGAATATAGCTAGACGTCCTTGTCGTTGATTTCCTGTAAACTTAGGCCGAGCAGACTCTTAGTTTTTGTGTAGGTAATACCGGCGACAAGGATAGTCATACAGCCACCAAATACGACCGCTGGAACAGTTCTCATCAATTTAGCGGTTAATCCTGATTCAAATGCGCCTATCTCATTAGAGGAGCCGATAAACATGCTGTTTACAGCAGAGACTCTTCCTCTCATTGTATCGGGAGTAAGCAGCTGCATGATTGTAGAACGGATCAATACACTTACACTGTCAAATGCACCTTCCAGGAATAAAAATACGAGGGTGAGATAGAAATTTTTAGATAATCCGTAACAGATAATACTGGTTCCAAAACCTACCACAGCAATCAGCAGATTTCTCCAGGGTTTGTGCATAGGAGAAATTCTTGTCATGGCCAGCATAGTGAGAACGGCGCCACCAGAAGCAGCCGCGCGCATGAATCCTAAACCTTCTGAGCCCACTTTTAGGATGTCGTTCGCAAAAACTGGCAACAGTGCTACTGCACCTCCAAAAAATACCGAAAACAGATCCAGACTCATTGCTCCGAGCATCATTTTACTTTTAAATACAAACTGTACGCCTTCGGTGAGACTTTTTATAATGCTTTCTTTAGGGATATATGTAGGAGGATGCGGCTTGAAGAAGAAAATACAAACCAGCGAAATAAAGATAAAAAGTAAGATCACACTATAGGTAACCGTGATACCGTAAAAGCCATAGATCAGTCCGCCTGCAGCGGGACCTAGAATAGAAGCGGCCATATAAGATGAACTGTTCCAGGTACTCGAGTTAGGATACAGTTCTTTTGGTATAATCTGGGCCATCAGAGAGAAGGTCGCCGGACTAAAAAATCCTCTTGCAATACCTATTCCGAATACCATGACATACATGATAGGTATGATATAACTAACAGGAACGTATGCATGCATCTGACTGGAGGTCGATATCAGCATCACCACTGAGCAGAGAAATACCCCTATAAAGATTTTAAGCAGCAGACCTCTTTTCTCAGACTTATCCGCCACATATCCGCCATATAATGCGATTCCTATTGCCGGGATTGCTTCACAAAGCCCAACCAGACCTAAAGCAAGGGGATCCTTGGTTAAATGATAAATGTGAAAGCCGATGATTACGGCCTGCATCTGATAGGCAAACGTAAAAAAGAAACGCATACCAAGATAAGATCTGAACTCCCTGTAACGGAGGGCTGCATAAGGATCTTGTTTGTTTATTATTCCGGGGCTATCCAATGGGGAAGGTTTTAAACAAATGTAAGTGATAAACCTGCATTTTTGAAATGTAAAATCAAATACAATTAGTTCAGCTTATTATAAAAATCCTGGTAAGCTTCCTTCATATTCTCTGCTTTATTGATCGCAGAGGAAGCAGCAATTCCAAAAATGCCGGTTTCCATCAAAGCATCTACATCTTCAAGAGTTACGCCTCCAACTGCCAGGAATGGTAAATCAATCTCTTTTTCTTTTAAAATTGAAGCGATCTTTCTGTAACCTTCTAATCCTAACAGTGGTGAATTATTAGGTTTAGTTGTTGTTAGGCTAAATGGTCCGCAACCTGCATAATCTGCACCTTCAGCGGCAAGTCTGATTAATCCCTCAACTGTATTTGAAGAACCGCCAATAGTAATATCTTCACCTAATTGTTCCCGCAACGCTACAAAATCAGCATCCATATCTTCAATATGAAAACCTTGTATATCTGCCTTTCTATTCAGATGAATATGGTTGGTAACGATTAAGGTTGCCCCCCAGTCGTCGCAAATTTCTGCTATAGCATTAATATCTTGTAACAGCGCCTCGTCATCTTTAGTCAGGCACCGGTATTGAATCCATTTAGCTCCTGCCTCACAAGCAATCTGTGCCTGTTCTATATGCGTTAATGTATCTATGTCGTGTGTAATAAACTGGAGTGTTTCAATAAACTTCTTCATTGGATGAATTTCTTTTTGTGTAAAGTTAAGGTGTTACAATTGGAAATAGGCTATTAAAAGAAAATCGCCGGATGTATGGCCGGCGATTTTCTTTTGGAGTTTGCTTATATTAAAATTTAACATTCAGGGATAAAAGGAAGTTTGTTCCGGCTTGTGGAAAATAGAAGTTTTCGGTAGTGCGTTGTCCATCGCCTATGTAACCGTACGTATATCCGTTGCTTTCATATTTTTTGTTCAGGATATTATTTGCCAGTAAACTTATGTTCATGTTTTTCACACCTTTAAAGCTAAAGTCATATCCTAAACGGGTGTTGTTTACCCAGTATCCATTTAACTTTCTCTGTTCGTTCTGGGTATTGTCCATATACTGCTTGTCTACATATTTACTCTGTAGTGCAATAGCAAAACCACTGAAAGGTTTATATACCAGTTCTCCAAATACTACAGCATTGGGAGAGAAGGAGATATCAGTTTTTTTATAGTTGATAGCCGTATAAGCCTCAATATCATAATTATAAATCTGCTCATTAAACTCTTTGATCTTATTTCTGCTTAATGCTGCGTTTGCATTGATCAGAAAATGCTGACTAATCGTATAAGATCCGTCAAGCTCGATTCCGGCACGGTAACTATCAGGAACGTTCTGGCGGATATTGCTGCCTACATCTGTCAGTTCACCAGTAATAACCAGCTGATCTTTGTACATCATTCCATAAACATTCACGCCGGCACTAAATTTATTATCTTTAATTCTGTAACCGGCCTCTACATCGTAAAGTCGCTCAGATTTAGGCAATATACCTGCCTTAGTGTTTACATAATCATCACGGTTGCCTTCTTTATTTGCAACACTGAAAGAGGCGTAAATATTACTCGTTTTGTCTACGAAATATGTGGCGCCTACCTTTGGATTGAAAAAATTAAAATCTTGATGTATATCAAATACCTGCTGATAAGTATCAGTTCCTGTGATATCATAGTTAACCCTTCTGTACTGCAGGTCAGCAAAAAGACTTAGTTTTTCTGCCGGACTGTAAGTCGCCTTCGCATACACGTTGAAATCATTTTTATTACCTCTGCCATCATAATAATGGTCCGAATTATTCAGTGTAGACGCTACTTCAGCCCAGGTAATCTGTCCGAAATGTTTACCGCGATATTGATTGTATGCCCCTCCGAGTGTGAAATTTAAATCAGACTGAGGATGGTAGTTAAATGCGTAGGTAACACCGTAAAAATTATTATTTAACCATCTTCTTCTGACCAGATCGGTTTCAGTGACAGGAGCGCCATTAATCACAGGATTAGGGAGGCCATAATTTGTAAATTCCTGGTTGTCTTTATATTCCTCATAATAACCTCTTCCATAAGTATAATGCAGGGCTCCGTTAAAAGAGAACTGATCAGTTAACTGCTTTGCGTAAAGGAGTTGATAATGGTCTTGCCAGTAATTGTCATTCTGATCTTTATACAGATAAGAGTTATACTTCCTGCTATCAGAATTAAGCAGGTTTGCTGCATCTCTCTCGTTTAATCCATTTCTGGCGATGTAATCATTCATTCCAGGTATATCACCATTTAATCGCGATTCTGGCACACCATTCCATGACTGATAAGTTTTCTCTGCACCGGAGAAAACATTGATCCGCAATAAGTCGGTTTTCCCATGATAAGCACCGGAAAGGAAATAAGATTTTAAAAGTGATGCGCCACGGTCCACATAACCGTCCGACTGTATCCTTGATAACCGTCCGTCGAAGCTAAATTTATTATCAATTAGTCCTGTTCCGATTTTAACCGTATTCTTTAGCGTATTAAATGATCCGTAAGTATTGTTCAGCTCTGCATAAGGGGACAGTGCCGGAGAAGAAGTCTGGATATTTAAGCTACCACCAAAAGCACCTGCTCCATTTGTAGAGGTACCAACGCCACGCTGAATCTGGATATTCTCTACAGAAGAGGCAAAATCTGGCATGTTCACAAAGAATGAACCCTGACTTTCAGCATCATTAAGAGGGATGCCATTAACCGTCACGTTCACTCTTGTTGCATCACTACCCCTGATTCTTAAACCAGTATAACCCACACCTGCACCTGCGTCTGAGGTAACGACAACACCAGGAGTATTATTGATAATAAAAGGAAGATCCTGACCAAAGTTGTTTGCTTCAATTTCAGACTTACTAACATTTTTATAAGTAGTAGCCGATTTCTCTGTGGCTCTGGTTGCCATTACAATTACCTCATCAGCCAGGTATGCCGATTGTACCAGACTAAAATCTACGGTTTGGTCGCCGTTAACCTCAATTGTTTTCTGCTGGGTTTCAAAACCAAGGAAACTTACAGCGATGGTATATTTACCCGCTTTAATATTCGAAAGCTGGTATTTACCCAGCGCACCACTTTTTGTGCCATAGCCGGCACCTTTCAGTACGATGCTTGCACCAGGTAAAAAGGTTTGGTTTGTTTTTTCGGAAACAGATCCCGAAATCGTGTATTGCGCTTTAGATACTAAAGGCAAGAGCAGAACGACCATTATTGCGGTCAGTAACTTTTTCAATTTATTTGCTTTTTTAGTAAAACCTGCTGTAAATAGGGGTAAATACAACACAATTAAACTCCATAACTCCGATCCCTCCGCCGGCATTACCCGGATCAGGTGCATATCTGATAAAAAGCGCATGAGCGTTCCTTTCAGATAATGGGTATGATCTCAGCCTGTCTTTGTGTTTTTTACAAAACAAGGCACCCCTTTTGATATCAGCAAATGTATAAAATAATTCAGGAATAGCAATGAAAAACGATGTGCCGCCTATTCCCCGGAGGCTAAAAAGCTGTCTATTGCTGTGATGGCATTATTCAAACGCTCTTCAATTCCATTGATCAGCACATAGTTTGCATTCAGATCATTCAATTCCTTTAACCAGATATTCATGAAATGTTCCCGCATATGGGGAAAGTCACGCAAAGGATCTTCCTGCCATGGCAGGTCTATATCAAGCAGCAGATACAAATCATAAGTTCTTACCTGCAAAGCATCTAAAACCAATTGCGGTGTTTCGCCAAGCATTTCATCGCTCCAGATCTTTACCGTTAAAAAAGTGGTATCACATAAGATGAAATCCTTATCGGCCATAGCCAGCACAGATTCTTCCAATGCCACCTGACCATGAAACATATTGATTTCATCCTGCATTGTACAAGGGGCAGTCAGGGCAGCACAGTAATACCGCGCAAATTCAGCAACCCAAAGTGTGTTATAATGTTTAGCGAGAAGTTTTGTAAGGGTAGATTTGCCGGTGCTCTCTGGTCCCACGATTGCTATCTTTTTAATCATGTTGTTCTGCTGTAAGTGTTTTTTTCCATTCCTGATAACCCATCCATGCAATGTAAATATACAGTGTATACATCATCGCTGTTGGATAAAGACCTTTTGATAAATAAACAGCTACATAAATGATATCAACAAAGATCCAGATCAGCCAGTTCTGCAAGACTTTTCTGGCCAGAAAAACCTGTGCAACGAGGCTGCAGGCAGTACAAAAACTATCAATATAAGGATAGGCTGCTTTTGTATTCTGATGGAGCAGAAATCCCGGAATGAGTGTTAAAAGGATAACCGCAATAACAGAGAGAATCACTTCCAGTTTTGTAATTGATATCACAGGAGTGGGTTGCTCTCCGGCATTTTTCTTTTTGCTCCAGAAATACCAGCCATAAATATTCATCAGCAGGAAATAGACCTGAAGGCCCATATCAGAGTACAACCTGGTTTCAAAGAAGATCAGCGTATAAATAAGTACACTTACAATTGCGATGGGCCAGTTAAGGATGTTATTTTTAGCCGCGAGCCATACGCATAAAATGCCTGTAAATACCCCGGCCCATTCCAGCCATCCGGATTGAATTAAATAATCTACTGCCTGAAGTATAGCTGTACCCACCGTTAATGTCATAGGGCAAATGTAAAAAAATCCGGCAGGGATGAACGTCCCGTACCGGATAATAAACCAAACAAAATTTATGAAGATGATCCCGACGCAACGAATTGCGGGAATGCTTTTTATTTTTGATTATTAGGCGAAGAGCTGAAGCTGAGTGAAGTTCTAACACTCACATCCGTTGTCAGGTCATTTCTCAACACATATTCCATTCTTATCCGCAGACTGTTGCCTTTGATATATTTATCTACAAAACGGGAATTGTCAATATCTAGTACGAGTGAAGATCCTATGTTTTCTGCCACATCACTTCTTGACGCTACCATGACTTCCCCTGTTCCGCTATTGGAGATGAACATTTTTACAGATTTAAACATCCCCATACTTTTATCATTGGGACTGGATGCAATTAATCTTGCAGAAGCAATCCTTACATCCCGGATATAATCATTCCCGGTCTGATTACCGAAGATCTCATCAAAGCTGCTTGCCGAGCTGGTAGATGATACTGTTGTGTTCGCTTTTGATGATGCAGGAATAACCAGTGTTGCTGTATACGGAAAGCTTGATTTGATAATCGACTGCACTGTTCCGCATCCGGTAAATAAAATGACAGCTGCAAAAGCTGTTAATACTAGTGTTTTCATTTTGTGTGTTATTTTTAAATGTACCTTTATAAGGTATAAAACGTACAAAATCTATTCCATGTACATGCCTGAAATTTAATCCAAAGGGATAAGAAAAGTATGTTGTAGCAGGTTCAATTTCTTTCTTGACATCCTTTTAAAAAAAATCTGATTTGTATTGGCTAAAAATGTAACTTTGCATCCCGACAGAACAGTCGGGATTCTTCACTATAGCACAGAAAATCTCGCCCAGCTATCAGGTTTGAAAAGACCACATTTTTTTACTTAACAATACTTTAGACTTTTTTAAAAGCCTTATGCCTAAAGACACCTCCATACGTTCAGTATTGATTATTGGATCCGGACCTATTATCATTGGCCAAGCCTGTGAGTTTGATTACGCAGGATCCCAAGCTGCATTATCCTTAAAAGAAGAAGGAATTGAAGTTTCTATTATTAACTCCAATCCTGCAACAATTATGACTGATAAGGTAATTGCAGATCATGTTTATCTCAGACCGCTTACTATCGCGTCTATTGAAGAAATTCTGATAGAGCGAAAAATTGATGCGGTATTACCTACTATGGGTGGACAGACTGCCTTAAATCTTTGTGTTGAAGCTGAAGAACGCGGTATCTGGGAAAAACATGGCGTCAGAATTATCGGCGTTGATGTTGCTGCAATTGAAAAAACAGAAAACAGAGAATCTTTCCGCCAGTTGATGGTGGATATAGGTGTTGGTGTTGCGCCTTCAAAAATCGCTAATTCCTTTTTAGAAGGTAAAGAAGCGGCCCAGGATATCGGCTACCCGCTGGTTATTCGTCCTTCTTATACATTAGGTGGTTCTGGTGGGGGCTTTGTCCATAAAAAAGAAGATTTTGATGCTGCGCTGAAACGCGGTCTTGAAGCTTCTCCAACACATGAAGTACTGGTAGAAAAAGCAGTTTTAGGCTGGAAAGAATACGAGCTGGAGTTATTAAGAGATAAAAATGATAATGTGATTATTATATGCTCGATTGAAAACTTTGACCCGATGGGTATCCATACCGGCGACTCGATCACTGTAGCTCCGGCTATGACCTTATCTGATCGTTGTTATCAGGATATGCGTAACCAGGCAATTAAAATGATGCGTGCGATCGGTAACTTCGCTGGCGGATGTAATGTGCAGTTCTCAGTTAATCCTGATAACGATGACATTATCGCTATCGAAATTAACCCAAGAGTATCACGCTCATCAGCACTGGCTAGTAAGGCAACAGGTTATCCTATTGCTAAAATAGCTTCCAAGCTGGCTATCGGATACAATCTTGATGAATTAGAGAACCAGATCACTAAAACTACCTCTGCTTATTTTGAGCCTACTTTAGACTATGTTATTGTTAAAGTGCCAAGGTGGAACTTTGATAAGTTTAAAGGTGCCAATATGGAACTTGGTCTGCAGATGAAATCTGTAGGTGAAGTGATGGCTATCGGTCGTACCTTTATCGAAGCACTTCAAAAAGCTTGTCAGAGTCTTGAAATTGGTCGCGCAGGATTAGGTGCAGATGGAAAACATAACCGCAGCATCGAAGATATCATGTACGGTTTAGAGCATGCCAGCTGGAATCGTTTATTCCTGATTAAGGATGCAATGAGCATGGGCGTTCCTTTAGAATCTATCCGTAAGGTTACCAAAATTGATAAATGGTTCTTGTCACAGATCCAGGAACTGGTACATCTGGAAACAGAATTAAAACGTTATTCATTAAATAATATACCAAAGGACTTCTTCTTTACGCTGAAACAAAAAGGTTTCTCTGATATTCAGATTGCCTATTTATTGGGTAATGTAACGGAGGATGAAGTTTATGACCGCAGAAAATCTTTAGGGATCAGGCGTGTATATAAAATGGTAGATACTTGTGCGGCTGAGTTTTCTGCGAAAACACCATACTACTATTCTACTTTCGAAGAAGAGAACGAATCACTACCAACGGATAAAAAGAAAGTTATCGTATTGGGATCGGGTCCTAACCGTATTGGTCAGGGTATTGAGTTTGATTACTCTTGTGTACATGGTTTACTGGCGGCAAAGGAAACCGGTTTTGAGGCTATCATGATCAACTGTAATCCGGAGACTGTTTCGACGGATTTCAACATGGCAGACAAACTCTACTTTGAACCTGTGTTCTGGGAGCATGTACGTGAAATCATTGAGCTTGAAAAACCAGTAGGTGTGATTGTACAACTTGGTGGTCAGACTGCGCTAAAAATGGCAGAAAAGCTGCATGAGAACGGAATTAAGATCATAGGAACTTCTTTTGATAATATGGATATCGCGGAAGACCGCGGACGTTTCTCAGATTTATTAAAAGAATTAGAAATTCCTTATCCCCGATATGGTGTTGCAGAAAACGCTGAAGAAGCAATTGTTGTAGCTAATGAGGTAGGATATCCTGTGTTAGTACGTCCTAGTTACGTATTGGGCGGACAGGGAATGAGTATCGTGATCAATGATGAAGATCTGGAAAAGGCAGTAGTGAAATTACTGGGTGATTTACCGGGTAACAGAGTGCTGATTGACCATTTCCTTGACAGGGCAGAAGAAACTGAATCGGATTCGATCTCTGATGGTGACGATGTACATATTGTAGGTTTAATGGAACATATTGAGCCTGCCGGTATCCACTCCGGAGATTCATTCGCGGTATTACCTCCTTTCAGTCTTTCTGAAAAAGTAATGAACGATATGGAGACTTACTCTAAGAAAATTGCCAGGGCACTTAATGTGATTGGTTTATTAAACATTCAGTTTGCGGTGAAAGATGAAAAGGTATATGTAATTGAAGCAAATCCAAGAGCTTCCAGAACAGTTCCTTTCATTGCTAAAGCATATGATGTTCCTTATATCAATATTGCAGCAAAAGTGATGCTGGGTGTAAATAAGCTTAAAGATTTCAATATCGAACGCAAATTAGTTGGGTATGCAATTAAAGAGCCTGTTTTTTCTTATGACAAGTTCCCTGAAGTGACGAAAGAGCTGGGTCCGGAAATGAAATCTACAGGAGAATCTATCCGCTTCATTAAAGACCTGGAAGATCCGTATTTCCTGAAATTGTATAAAGACAAGTCAATGTACTTATCAAAATAGTACATTATCATAAATAAAGAATCCCGTAAGCTTCAGCGCTGCGGGATTTTTCATTTATAGACAGGTTTACCTTAAAATATTAGAATTTTAATGTGTGCAACTAATTGTGCTGACGTCAAACAGCTATTACTCTTTCCCCCAGATCCTGGTGTTCAGATCAAGCTCTTTCACAATGTCATACATAAAACGGATAATGTAAATATCTGTTTCCAAACAGGAAGGATCCAGCAGGCTTTTATATAAGGGCGGCTCAAAGTAATTCTCATCCAGCGGAAAGGCGATATATAGATGTGAATCGATAAAGGATAGGGAAACGGTATAACTACATCTCTTGTTCAGCTCGCAAAGTTTATCCATCATTGCTGGTGTTAAGATATAACGCGCTTCAATCTGATCTGTTGAATTGGTAATAAATGTTTTGCTGAACTCTATGTTTTCCAGTTCAACCACCTGACTGCCACCTCCGAATAATCCGGGGACTGCCTTGGCAAACCAGGAACCTATCGTGCTGCCCATATCCTTTGGCCGCACGATGGTGACACCATGAAAGTTTTTATTGAAATCAGCAGCAAAGATAATTCCTTTAAAGATATCATGCCATGTGGTTGTTTTGCGGCCTTTGCTATCCGTAGATTCACTTTTGTACTCTGCATGTACTTCTGAAAAATAAAAGTGTGTCTTATCTGCCTTACCACTTACCTGATCTTCACTATGGTACCTGTCCGGACTGGTAGAAAAGAGTCTTGTATCATCAAACTCTGATTCAGTCATGCCCTGTAGTGGTTCAATAATTAAACTCTGGTCGATATCCCGCAATGCAGCACCAACTACTTTCTTTTTAAAAGCATCTTTATAAATGCTGAAAGCAGTAGTGGTTTTTGAATATTGAACCGAACCATATATGATTATTGCTGCACCAGGCAGGGCGGCGAAATAACTCAGCCCTAAACTCACACCGACAATTAGCACAACTGCGCCGCCACCCATAATAAAAAAGGATTTGCGTTTTGCCTCAGCAATCACTTTTCTGTCGGCCTCCAGTGTTTGTATGATCAGTTGTACTGCAGGATCATTTCTGAAATCGACCGCCATTAACTGTTAAATAGATCTTTTGCACTGATATTTTGTCTTTCTTCAACCGTATTTTCAATTACAGTAATAGGCTGATAACTTAACATTCCTGCAAAGATACTTCCCGGGAACATCATAATGGCGTTATTATAATCCGTAACCGAAGCGTTATAATTCCTTCTCGCTGCGGCAATTTGCTCTTCACTTTCTGTCCATGTGCTTTGCAGGTTAAGGAAGTTTTGATTTGCTTTCAGATCAGGGTAATTTTCTACGGAGATCATCATACCACTAACCGCCTTCCCAATCTGTTTGTCCAGGTCAAGTTTATCCTGGTTGCTGAGCTGACCAGCAGCAGCCTGACTTCTCAGGTTGGTAATTTTAGTCAGCACACCTTCTTCATAATTGGTATACTGTTTCACTGTTTCTACCAAATTAGGTAAGAGATCATAACGCTTTTTGAGCATTACATCAATAGCAGAGAAAGCATTGGTTACCTGATTTCTTTTTCTGATCAGTCCGTTATAGAAACTGATACCGAATACCAGGGCAAGGATAACAATAATTGCAACAATAAGCATGGTTCTAGGTTTTAAAGGTTATTTAAAGCAGGTCTTTTACTTGTTGTTATAAACATATTAAAATTATCTTGTATCACCTATACCATCTGAAACAATGTTTAGCCAAACAATAACGAAAACACATCCTCAATCTTGCTTACACCGGTAATCTCAATGTTGAACTTTTTTGTGTCGAGTCCCTTTAAATTATACTTTGATACGAAAATCCTCTCAAACCCTAGTTTATCTGCTTCTGAAATACGCTGCTCAATCCTGTTCACTGCCCTGATCTCGCCCGATAATCCCACTTCTGCGGCAAAACATATTTTTGATGAGATCGAAATATCCTCATGAGAAGAGATAATTGCGGCTACTATCGCCAGATCAATTGCAGGATCTTCTACCCTTATTCCGCCGGCGATATTTAAGAAGACATCCCGTGTCCCGAGTCTGAAACCGCATCTTTTCTCCAGTACGGCAAGCAGCATATTCATTCTTCTGGTATCAAAGCCCGTAGCAGACCGCTGAGGCGTGCCGAAAGCGGCAGTGCTCACCAAAGCCTGTGTTTCAATAAGCATTGGCCTGGCGCCCTCTAATGTCGCCGAAATTGCAATTCCACTCAATTCTTCGTCACGTTGAGACAAAAGTATCTCAGACGGATTGGAAACTTGTCTCAGTCCGGCGCCATGCATGGCATAGATTCCCAGTTCTGCCGCTGCACCAAACCTGTTTTTTATGGAACGGAGTATTCTGTAGATATGGTGCCTGTCACCCTCAAATTGTAACACCGTATCCACCATATGTTCTAAAATCTTCGGCCCTGCAATAGCACCGTCTTTGGTAATGTGACCGATAAGGAAAACCGGTGTACCCGTTTCTTTTGCAAATCGGATCAGTTCTGCCGTGCATTCTCTCACCTGTGAAACACTGCCCGGCGTCGATTCAATATGCGAGGAATGTAAAGTCTGTATGGAGTCTATGACTAATATATCCGGTTCCAGATCTTCTATCTGTTTAAAAATATGCTGAGTAGAAGTTTCTGTGAGGATATAGCAATCAGCCGCAGGATTTTCTGTAATTCGTTCTGCACGCATTTTGATCTGCTGCTCACTTTCCTCTCCGGAGATGTACAATACCTTTTTGCCTGATATGTTGAGTGCCAGTTGCAGCATCAGTGTAGATTTCCCTATTCCGGGCTCTCCACCGATCAGGATGACAGAACCAGCGACCAATCCACCACCGAGTACACGGTCAAGTTCCAGATCACTTGTGGAAATTTTGTGTTCGGTAGAAGATTCTATATTTGAGACCTTATTAGGCTTGTTTAGTTTTTTAGAGGATCCTGAAGGCTGCCATGCAGGAATATTGGATGCAGGTTTCTCTATAATCTCTTCTACAAAAGTATTCCATGAGTTGCAGGAAGGACATTTACCGAGCCATTTTGCGGTCTCATATCCGCAACTCTGGCAGAAATATGCTGATTTAGTTTTAGCCAATTGATTGTATATTTTAGATGACGAATTTAATCATTTCTAAATAGAAAAGCCTGACTACTTTTTGAGCAGTCAGGCTTTTCCATGATGTTTTACCAGGTGTTACAATTTGATTTCTTCGTCTTTGGAAGAGATAAAATGGAACTCCGTTAATAAGTAAGACGGAACCGACTTAACTTTAATTTTTTGTCCGAATTTAAAGAACCACTTCCATTGCAAGGAATAAATACCCTTTTTAATGAAAGCTTCAATAAACGGATGTACACAAAGTGTGATGTTCTTCTCGTTTTGCTCCTGTAAAATATAAGTCAGGTTGTTCTCAATGTCATCCATTAAAACAATACTGGCCTTAATTTCTCCCGTACCGTGGCACATCGGACAAACTTCGTTTGTAACGATATTCATTTCAGGACGCACCCGCTGACGGGTAATCTGAACCAGTCCGAATTTACTTGGCGGCAGGATCGTATGTTTAGCACGATCAAGCTGCATCAGCTCTCTCAGGTAATCAAACAGCATTTTACGGTTAACAGGTTTGTGCATGTCGATAAAATCGATCACTACAATACCTCCCATATCACGCAGTCTAAGCTGGCGTGCAATTTCTTTTGCTGCCTCCTTATTTACCTGTAGTGCATTTTCTTCCTGATTCTCTTTGCTTGCAGTTCTATTACCACTGTTAACATCAACTACGTGCAGGGCTTCTGTATGTTCAACAACAAGATAAGCGCCTCCGGCAAGATTAACTGTCTTACCAAAACCGTTTTTAATTTGTTTTTCAATACCGAAATGTTCAAAGATTGGCTCTTTGTGTTTGTACTGTTTGACGATTTTTTCCATTTCCGGAGAAATCTCATGCACATAAGAACGAATATCCTCAAAAAGGTTGATGTCGTTTACATATACATTCGTAAAATCGGTACTTAAAATATCACGTATCAAAGTTGAAGTACGGTCCATTTCTCCCCAAACACGTTTTGATGGTTCTGCCTCAGGTAACTTTTTAATAAAGTTTTCCCATTTGGAAACAGAGTCCAGCAAATCTTTCTGCAACTCTTCAACTCCTTTGCCTTCAGAAACAGTTCTGATAATGACACCAAAATTTTTGGGCTTTATACTTTCAATAATCTTTTTTAAACGATTACGTTCGGTATTGCTCTTAATTTTTTTAGAGATTGAAATTACATTAGAAAACGGGACTAATACAATATATCGTCCTGCAATAGAAAGATCAGAGCTTAAACGCGGACCTTTAGTCGAAATAGGCTCTTTGGCTATTTGAACAGGTATAAGCATGTTTTTGGCGACAACCTCAGATATTTTGCCAGCCTTATTAATATCGGCTTCAAGCTTTAAATTATCTAATAATGTTCCACTAACAGTGCCATTCCGCTTAATTTTTGTAAGCTTTAATAAAGATTGAACTTGCGGACCAAGATCGAAATAATGCAAAAAAGCATCTTTCTCATAACCTACATCAACAAACGCAGCATTTAGTCCCGGCATAATTTTCTTTATGCGGCCTAAATAAATATCGCCAACTGCGTAATTGGTGTTAATGTGTTCCTTATGAAGTTCTACAAGTTGTTTATCTTCAATCAAAGCTATGGTTACTCCCGTAGGAGCTGAATCGATAATTAATTCCTTTACCAAAAGCTATACATTTCAAGGAATAAATTCCTTATTAAACACATGGACTGAATAAAATAAAAAACAGATCAACGACTAATAGATACTAAGCATTCACTCAGTATCTATCAGTTGTTAATCAATAAGAATAAATCCTATTTTTTCTTATGTCTGTTTTTTCTTAAACGTTTTTTACGTTTGTGGGTAGCCATTTTATGTCTCTTTCTTTTTTTACCGCTTGGCATAATTTTAAAGGTTTAAATATTTTTATAAATCTGTTTATTATTTTTTGTTTTTCAGCTCTGAAACCTTCTTATCAATGAAAGTAGATAGTGTTGGATTCGCTGCTAATTTTTTACTATTGAGGTAGGCATCAACTGCTTCCTCGTTTTTGCCCAGGTTTTCATATGCTGTAGCCAGATAGAAATAAGCATCTGGCGAAGGCTTTGTTGCTATGATATCTTTAAACCTGGTTATTGCTTTATCAAACTGTCCTGATTTAATGGCGAAGGTTCCAAGGCTCATATTAGCTTTTAAGTTCTTAGGATCCTTTTTAACTACTTCCAGTAACATGGCTATACCAGACATTGGTGCGCCCATACCATTAACAATGGTGATTCCTAAGCCTGTTTTAGCCTCAAGATTAGTTGAATCTAATGCAACAGCATTCGTATATGCCGCGTTTGCTTTCTGTAACAATACAGGAGAAATCACGCTATCCTGCGTAGTATCGAAAGCCTTCATAAATTTACCACCAGCCGCCAACCAGCTCGCAAAAGTCCGTTGTTTTTCAGCTATAATTTCAAGATATAAAGCGCTTGGTACCGATTGCTCAACATCGTCCCATTTATCTGCAAGCACTTTCGCCGCGTTTACCTTTTCATCTTCAGATGCACTTTTATATGCATTTTCCAATGTAGTAATTTCAGCCGCTATATTTGCATTAATAGAATTCTTTGCCGCTGTAGAAACCTCTGTTAAATTGATTGTACTGCTTGCTGACGTCAACTGGACACCTGCAGGAACACCTGCTGTTTCCGCCTTAGGCTTCACTAAACCCTTAATCTCTCTTGTAAATAAAAAGCCAGCAAGCAAAACTATTGCTCCTGTAATTAGTATTTGTTTAGATCGGGTGGGGTTCATCATGTGCAGATTAAGCTTCTACGCTTAGTTTTTTAGAGTTGTTCTTTACTTTGTCAACAAAAACTTTTGCAGGTTTAAAACTTGGTACAAAATGCTCAGGGATGATAATCGCTGTATTTTTAGAAATATTTCTAGCAGTTTTTTGCGCTCTTTTCTTTACAACAAAACTTCCAAAACCTCTAACATATACATTCTCGCCACCAATCATACTGCTCTTGATCACCTTGAAAAACGCCTCAACGGTTTCTTGTACATCTACTTTCTCAATTCCTGTTTTCGTTGATATCTCTGAAATAATATCTGCCTTAGTCATATTTTCTATTATTAATTTATTGTGTGTTTAATATTATAAGTGATTTGGGGTTGCAAAAGTATTGCTTTTTAATGAGATAGGAAAATAAAAGATCAATTATTTGTCGTAAAATCTATCAGGCAAATGCAAGTTTTCCAATCGCAGCAAATATACGGGCATTTAAAAGGGTAAATAAATATGACTCTTTAGCTGATAAGAATGTATTTTTGAGGTTATGTCATTTCAGAAAGAAATTATAAAATGGTATTCAAGCCACAAGAGAGCGCTCCCATGGAGAGATACGCAGGATGCCTATGTGATATGGTTATCAGAAATTATATTGCAGCAGACCAGAGTTGAGCAGGGTCTGCCATACTTTAATCGTTTCCTTGAAGCCTACCCTACTGTGGCTGATTTTGCTGCAGCAACAGAAACACAGATATTAAAGTTATGGCAAGGACTGGGGTATTATTCCCGCGGCAGAAATATGTTGTTTACCGCGCAGCAGATTGCCTCACTGCATCATAACGTTTTCCCAGTTAAATATAGTGAGCTCATTAAGTTAAAAGGGATTGGGGAATATACAGCTGCGGCAATCTCCTCCTTTTCTTCTGGTGAAGCACAGGCCGTACTGGACGGCAATGTTTTCAGGGTACTTGCCAGATATTTTGGAATAAATACGCCGATAAATAGTACTGAAGGTAAAAAACAGTTTACAGATCTTGCCAGGTCTATGCTTTACCAGGAAGATCCTGCTACTTATAATCAGGCTATCATGGAGTTTGGCGCATTGCAGTGCAAACCTAAATCTCCGGATTGTGCCATTTGTCCGCTGCAGTTATCCTGTTACGCCAGAAATAATAACCTCATTCCGGTGCTACCTGTTAAGCTGAAGAAATTAAAAGTCAAAACCCGTTATATCAATTACTTTTTGTGTAAAGATGACGACCGTATTTTGGTAAACCAACGTGTCGATACCGATATATGGCGGAACTTGTACGACCTTCCACGTATAGAGACGCCGGTGGAAGCAAGCCTGAATGATGAAGATTTTTTTAATTTAATTAAACAAAATTTTGGCACTAATGTTAATGCTCAACCGATAATGCAGATGAAGCACCTGCTGACACACCAAATTATATATGTTCAGTTTTTTGCTTTAGATAATTATATCATTAACTTTAATATCAGCGCAGAAGCAAAATGGGTATCATGGGCCGATTTTGATCAACTGCCACAACCAAAAGTGCTAACCAAATTTATTAACCTCTATTTTAACGAATAGTAAACTCCAAATTCATGTCAGGTATTAACAAAGTAATTTTAGTAGGACATTTAGGCAAAGATCCTGAAGTTCGCCACTTAGATGGTGGTGTTACCGTTGCCAGTTTTCCATTGGCTACCTCAGAAACCTACAATAAAGATGGCAAAAGAATCGAGCAAACAGAATGGCATAACATCGTCCTGTGGAGAGGACTTGCCGAAGTTGCATCAAAGTATTTGCAAAAGGGAAAACTTGTTTATATTGAAGGAAAATTGCGTACACGGTCATTTGAAGACCGGGAAAAGATCAAAAAATATGTAACAGAAGTTGTTGCAGAAAACTTCACCATCCTGGGAAGAAGAAGTGACTTTGAAAATACGCCGGTCGGAAGTAATACCACACCTAAAAGTGAAAATGATTATTTAGACTCACCTGGTGTTGCTGGGGATCTGCCCTTTTAATTGGGGTAAAATAAATATATAACAAAACAGGCTGTCTGGTTAAGGACAGCCTGTTTTGTTATATATAGTTATTACGTTTAATCTTTACTGCGCTTTAACGTAATAAATGTTAAGCCTTATTTTTCTGTTAGCTGTGTTATTGAACGATCCGATGATTGCATGTCCCGCTGTAGTAGGGTAAGGAAATAAATTCAGCGTTGATGCAAGGTATGGGCTTACTGCTAAGTATGTTCCATAATCTTCAATTTTACCATCTATGATATCCTGCACATAGTTGGTTAAAACGAAAGTATAGCTTTTTTTGCTGGCATTATAATCACCACCAAATAAAACTCCGGAGGTCGCCGTACGAATATCTCCTGATGTATTTGTACTTGAGTAAGGATTATTATCAGGTACATTTACTCTTTGCTGTGCAATATCCTGTCTGTACAATGCGAGTTGAAGCGGAATCTTGAATGGCACTGAATCTGCCGGATTATTAATATCGATTACCAGTTCAGCTCTGCTGATCAATAGTTTCGACCCTAATCTTGTATTCAGGTTTTTCAGGTCAGGGAAAGTAATTAAGTTTCTCAGACCACTCATTCCCTGTAAATACGTAGTCGCAGGTTGTGTGCCGGTATTTGCTATCTGGTCGTTAATTTCCGTTGTATAAACATGCGTAATACTTGCTGCAACAGGATTCGTCGTAGTCAATATAGGGAACTGAGCAACCACGGTATCAGTTAAAGTAGATGTAGTCGCATTTTGTTTTTTGTAATAAATCTCCAGGTTTGATCCTGCAGTACTCAAATTTAAAAACATGATACCACCTTTTGCTGAAGCTGAAGATCTTGTTGCCGTAACTTTTAAACCCTTAAATTTATCGTTAAATCTTGCATTTGTGCTTCTTGAGGCAGAATCAAGTGCGGCAATTTGTGTTCTTATTGTCGCCGGATCTAATTTAATCCGCAATTGTGGTACAACCATAATTGCGGTATCTGCAGCTCCTGAAACAATTGAAGTAACTTTAAATTTAGTGTTTGGTTTTACACGCCCAGTAAAAGTACCTAGTACAGCAGGCTGAGCTGCATAAACCGCATCACTCATCCATGAGGTTCTGGTAGATAAATTTGAGGATAGCTGACTTACATTTACTGTAAATACCTCCGTGGTATCACCATAAAATCTCTGACTCTGTAAAGTACTTGTTGCAAAAGGAAGAACTAATACCGCAGAATCTATTTCTCCTTTAAGTGTGCCAAAACTATAATACGTAGACGAAGGTAGATTTACCGACATCGCCAGGCTGGCGGTTGTTGAGCCGAAAACAGCATCGTTCATATCTCCCAGCGGATATTTTGATAAACCTGATCCTGTAGAATAAGTTGCTGCCGGAATATCTTTCACAGTTCTTGACGTTACTGCAATATCATCCAGCAAGGTGCCTGTTACTTTATTATTGTCATCAAGGTCTAAACCTATTGTGCTTGCGTCTTTACAAGACGATAAAAGAAAAAGACTTATTAACAGGGTCAATAAGTCTAGTTTTGGAAATTTCATATTTAATTTAATAATACCTGTTTTAAGCAATTGAAACCAATTCATCATTCGAAATCTCTTCATATAAATTATAGAAGTTCTCGAAATCTTCGGTTAAATTAAAAGCTAAAGTTGGCTTATTGGAATCTTTAACAAATTTTAACACATTAGCGTCTATCTTTTCGTCAGCTAATACCACTGCATCAGAGTAAGTTATCGCTCCCATGTGCAAAGTATTACTATCCGGATTTTCAAACATTTTAGTGTCATCCGCAGTCATATTGTTCATTACCGCTTTTTTATGCATATCTGCATTCAAAGTTTCAGTGAAGCAGTTTTCATAAACAGAATAAACAACTTTTGAATTTTTAAACGTAGGATCGTTCTTGTAAGAAGTTTTGATATACGCAGGAACCAGGGAAGTCATCCAGCCATGGCAATGAACGATATCAGGCGCCCATCCTAATTTTTTAACAGTTTCCAATGCACCTTTGCAAAAGAAAATTGTTCTTTCATCATTGTCTGCATAAAACTTATTCTCTTTGTCTTTGAATACATGCTTACGCTGGAAGTAATCTTCATTATCCAGGAAATAAACCTGCATACGTGCTGCTGGAATAGATGCAACTTTGATAATCAGAGGATTATCATTGTCGTCAATCATGATGTTCATTCCAGACAGTCGAATCACTTCATGTAATCTGTTCCTTCTTTCGTTGATATTACCAAACCTTGGCATCAGAATGCGGATTTCAAATCCTTTTTCCTGCATGGCCTGAGGTAATTGACGGGTAATCTCAGAAATCTTAGTGAGTTCGAGGAAAGGCGACATCTCGTGTGTAACAATCAGTAGCTTTGTTTTTGCCATCTCCATATTCGTGAATAAATATTTATGTTAAAGAAAAGATAATCAAGGGGCAAAGGTAAGCATTTTATTCAAATTTATCAATATCTTGCCAAGATGTTTTGTTCGCATTATATAAATAACCAAATTGCACTCCGAAATTTTAAATCCTGATTTGGAAGTTATAAACACTATAGCCGCGTTAAAAACGTTGCTGCAGTCACATAAAGTGGCTCAAAAAAAAATTGCTTTGGTGCCTACTATGGGTGCTTTGCATAAAGGACACGTTTCTTTGATCAAAATTGCACAGCAACATGCTGATATTGTTGTATGCAGCATATTTGTGAATCCGACACAGTTTACAGACCCAAAAGACCTGGAGAAATACCCGAGACCACTGCAACATGATATTGAAATGTTACAGGAAGCGGGCTGTGATCTTGTATTTATGCCTTCAGTACAGGAAATGTATCCCGGACCGGAAGAATGGCATATCGACTTAGGTAATGCTGAGTTTCTGTTGGAAGGCGAATTCAGAAAAGGGCATTATCAGGGAGTTACGCAAATTGTGAAGAAACTTTTTGATGCAGTGAATCCGGATTTAGCCTTTTTCGGTCAGAAGGATTTTCAGCAGGTGCTCATGATACGTAATATGGTGGCTTATTTTAATCTGCCTCTTGAAATTATATCCTGCCCGATTATCAGAGAAGATGACGGACTGGCGATGAGTTCCAGAAATATACACTTATCAGCGAGCGATAGGCAACATGCGCTTGTTTTGAGTAAAGCGTTGCAATATGTTAAAGATCATTTCAGTACAGAACCAGTAGAGCACTTACTTGAAGAAGCTAAGGCGATCATCAATAGTGCAGAGGGAGTGGAGCTGGATTATTTTACCATTGCAGATGGAAAAACACTTCTTCCTGAATCCAACAAGAATACGCCTGATTTAGTGGCGCTGGTCGCTGCCAAAGTGGGCGAAACCAGGTTAATTGATAACATGATGCTCAATTGACAACATCGTACAGTAAATCAACATAAACTTTATCTAACTTTGCAGCATGATTATCGAGATATTAAAATCGAAAATACACCGTGTTAGAGTAACGCAGGCGGAATTAAATTATGTAGGCAG